>PJTO01000008.1_pt1 | contig 436652 bp, 384 predicted proteins | sample 1512101 | NCBI WGS metagenome assembly PJTO01 (sample SAMN08177690, study PRJNA422409) | Soil metagenome, whole genome shotgun sequencing project.
ATGCAAAGCTCAAAGCGTTCAGGGGTGTCTTTCGCGGTGTAAGAGACACCACATTCTTCCTATATAGAGTAATGAAATTGTATGCTTAAAAACTTCTCCTCCCCCAAACTTTCGGTATGATCCTAGTTTTGCGTGGTTCCTTATTCATTTCCAAAACTAATGGCCTTATACTTCTGCTTTTCAGCTTTCTCCATTAAAATGTATTAAAAATAAAAAACACCACAATACAGCGTATTATGGTGTTACATGAATATGTAGTTTGATTAGTTTTTTGCTAAGACCATTTCTGGTTCTTCTTTTCCGCCATGACAGGTTTTACAGGAAATAGCTTTGGCAGGCGAGCTATCCCAGCTTCGATTAAAATACTTTTTGTTTATCTTTTGGGTCATCTTAATCATCGCTCGTCCAATTTCTTTTTTGTGGTTATCGTCACTTGCAAAATCCATTTTTTTAGGATCCTCTTTCGATGGTGCGTGACAGAAACCACATTTTACGCCCAAAGCGACATTAAATTCCTTCATAGTGGAAATCAATTCATCGTGGGAGATATTCTTGGGAAGAACTTTTAGATTGGTCGGTTTTGGTTCTTCTTTAGGTTTTTCCTGTTGAAAGCTAAATGCACTCAAAGCAAGGGCAATAGCAAACACCGATGCAATTGCACCAAATTTATTTATTTTTTTCATTTCTCTTTTCCTTTATGCTTAACTAAATATAGGGAGAAAGCGATAATTTTCAAATAGAAAATGAAGTTAATATGACAATTTAGATTGATTATTATTTACGTACTGCATTATCCACAATCCAAGATTGGCTATTGGATTGATAATTAATTTTCAGCAGCTTTCCTTCGATCTTTACGTCTTTTAAGAGAGTTGTATCAGTGGAGACCCAAGTGCTATCATTGGTTTTATTAAATCTAACTCCTGTGATATTTGGAATGCCCGTGAAAAATTCAATTTTATAGGTGTCTGTACCATCAGGCAGCACGCGTATCAAGCGATTATCGCGGTCCACTTCAATTGAATTTCCTTGGTATTTAACACGACCGATAAAGCTGCCGGAAGCGCCCGCAGAAGCACCGCCTGTATTTTCATTTTTTTTACACGAGATAAATATGATAACGAATAAAACGGACGCGACTAAAGGCTTAAACAACTTCATGTGTGTAATTTTTTGTGCTAAAATAAGCTTTTTTGGCCAAAATCTCAATTGATCAAACCAGAAATGATGTTAATAGTCAATGCAACGACAAAGGTATTTAACGCAAAGGAGAGGAGGCCGTGAAATAATGCTACTCTTCTTATTTTTTTTGACGAGATTCCCACATCAGATACTTGAAAGGTACAGCCCATCACAAATGAAAAATAAGCAAAATCCAAATAATCGGGCTTGTCGTCTCCCGGAAATTCCAGTCCAGTTCCGGCAGCTTTATTTTCATAGTATAATCGGGCGTAATGAAAGGTATATATGGTATGGACCAATCCCCAGGAGGACAGCATGGCTAATATGCAAATAATGATAATATACGCGTCATTTAACTGTTTATCCTTACTTGATATAATAATCATCAATACCGAAACAAAACAGCCTATGGTCACTAAGATGATAAATAACGACACGAAGAGACGGCTACCATCCTCTTGCTGTGCTTTCCTGGCAATGGAAGCAATCGGCATTGTGTAGAATGTGTACCAGGATATAGAAATATAGGATACACAAAATCCAAACCAGCATAACATCAAATTAAGCAGCGGAAGGCTTTTGATCGGCGAGAGCAGGTAGATCAACAGAAAGAAAAAGACCGAAATCAGTGCCCTATGGATGGATTGCATCCGATGCAGGTAGTAGCTCATTTTTCCCATTTCAGGTTCAATTAACAGTCAAATTGTTCTTCTGCTTCAAACATCAATGGGTTGCCGTTATTGGACAGAAACAGTAGCATAGCTTCTTCCTCATAATTTTTTGGATTGGAAAAAATAAAATCTAATGCACCATCTCGGTCGATATCCCCAACGAATAGAGTCGACATAAATACGTGGTCATATTGGTCAACCTGAAAAAGTATTTTCTCTTTATTTCGATTACTTGGAATATAGAGCAGCTTGTAATTGGTAACCTCATGAAACACCTTTTCGTGCCCTTTTTCATCTGTTTGTACTTCTGTGGACTTGATAGTTCCCGAGCCCTTAAGCTCGATCTTTTGGTTATTGAAAGAATATGCAACGGATTCTTTTGGCCATACTTCGGAGTGACTTATTTTAACATGTTCCACAGCACCAGCTTTAAGCCCCTTGAGTTTCAAGAATAACAATGAATTTCTTCGTGATTCAACGCTTTTAGTCGCTACTTGTGCGCAATCGTCAAAACCGTCCTTGACCTCATAATCGGCTTTACCTAGATAATATTGACCATTCTCTTCATAGAGATCATACCATTCTTTGTTTAATACTGTTGTAGGATCGTTCTTTTCCCATATGCGATAGCTGCGCACAAGAAAAATCTGTCCTTGTGAAGAATCGCTTTCAGGAGAAACGAACGATGTAGTGCTATCGCTAGTTGATACGGCTAAACTATCCGAAGTGTTTGTTGTATCAGGTAAATTTCTATGCTGTTTTGTAGAGGAGTTTGTACATGCCTGCAGGAAAAATAATCCTAGGATCAGGCTAATGTTAATGGAAATATTCATATACGGTGAATTTTGTTTAAATATATAAAATTCACCGTATATAAAGTAGCTTGGATCCTTAAGCGAGTATTTCTTTCAACAATGATAACGAATGGAGACACTTTTCATCATCAAAGATATAGGAAGTAGCCATGATCTCGTCCACTTTGTGATCGTTTACGAATTTTTCTATTTCTGGAAGAATTTTAGTGCCATCGCCAATAAATGCACAGGAAGCCATACTTTGCACGGCCTGCTCTATGGCCGGAATGCCTTTATAGATAACTTCCTGAGTAGGTTCTGAAAGTGGCCTTCTGGTATTTGTCACAATACCAGCGAATAGATTATAGAAGCTTGTTGCCAAAAAATTGGCTTCTTCGGTACTATCGGCAGCAATAACATTTACACAAGAAATGAAATATGGCTTTTCCAAGGCATCAGAAGGAACAAAATTTTGATGATAGATCATGCTTGCTGAGGCAAACTGAGCTGGAGCAAAATGCGTTGCAAAAGCATAGGGAAGACCTAGACTAGCGGCTAAATAGGCACTATCGGTACTTGACCCGAGGATATAAAGTGGGATATCCAGTCCTTCTCCTGGAAATGCACGTACTTTTGCGTCATAGTTGTCTGCACTGAAGTAGCGCTGTAAGTCTTTTACCTCTTGAGGAAATTGAAAGGCTGTATTCAAGTTGTTTCTACGTAAAGCCATTGCGGTCAATTGATCAGTACCTGGGGCACGTCCTAAACCGAGGTCAATACGCCCTGGAAATAAGGTTTCTAAGGTTCCAAATTGCTCTGCAATGACTAAAGGAGCATGATTGGGTAACATAATCCCACCAGAACCCACGCGAATAGAACTGGTATTTGATGCGATATGTTGTATTAGGAGTGAAGTTGCTGAACTTGCAATATATTCCATATTATGATGTTCGGCCACCCATATTCTTTTAAAATCTAATTTTTCTACATGCCGGGCAATCTTAACGGTACGAGCCAATGCGCTCGCTGTATGCTCCCCTTTTTTGATCGGAGCCAAATCCAGTGCTGATAATGCTATTTTATCCATACACTAAAATTACGGAGAAGATTTTCGACAATTGTAATGAAAATGTCTATTCTAGCATTCGTTGTGTATGTATGACACTAAATTGATCATTTAGGGTTGTCGTAAAAAAAGAAAAGGAGTTCCCAACGTCCTTGATTTTAAATTTCTTTTTAATCTCTTCTGTTTTGAGCGGGAAATTTTTGGCAATGATCCCTGATTGCAATGATTTCTTGTTTTTCTTGAAATCAGAAAAGGATTCTACCTGTTTTACGATAAATGTTTTACCAGGAAAGTTTTCGATCTTTTGATCGGAAGTGTAGAGATGTGTGTTTTTATGAAGTTTTTTGATGTTAAATAATTGGCCAACCGTTTTAAAGGCCCCGGCTTTGGAGAGAGCAACATCTGGTTCATATAAATAGGATAGTGGTTCGCTATATTCATTTACCAGAGCGCGCTCACTTTCATAGCTGAAGGAGATAACTTGTTGCTGTCCGTGATATAATCTGACGGCATGAACAATGGCGTCACCTTCATAATCTTTTTCTTGCACGAAAATAAGCTCTTTGCATTCATTTTGTGAGGATACAACATAAACATCTTTTACATGTTTCAACTGTTGTATGGCAGAAGAGATATCCAATAGTGGTGCAAGTTTACTGATGATGGTGTTGCTGCGCTGAAAAAAGTCATCCTGCAATTGCACTAAATTAGGTTCACATTCATCCAATAAAAAGACTTTTTTGTTCTGAACTCTTCTCGAAGGATCTAAATAGATGTAATCAAATTGTTTGATTGGATCATTGAGAATGTAATCGACACCGTTAACGGCAATGATCTGAAGGTTATCTGCTTTCAATACAGCGGCATTATGTTTCGTGATCGCTGCCAAATCAGGATTTAGTTCGCAAGACGTAACCTGTGCAGCCTGTTTTGAGAAGTAAAAGCTATCTACGCCAAAGCCACTGGTGGCGTCAATCAAGCGTGTACCTTTTTTAATTAGTGAACTTTTGAATACTGCGGTTGTTTCCGAAGAACATTGCTCCAAGTTAAGCTTGGCAGGAAAATAGATCCCTGGCGTTTCCGCCCATAAGGGAATTTTTGTGCTAGCCCGTTGTCTTCCGTCGAGTTGTGCGGCAAGCTCGGAAGACAATATTCCTTCAAAAGGAGATTTTTTTAATGCAATTTTAGTAGGTGACTCAAGTGCGTTTCTATCTAAAAACCGTTGAATCTCCTCTTGAAGGATCAATGTATTCATTTATATTTTCTTTACGAGAAGCTGACAAGTATATGTATCCTTTAATTCACTAATAACTTGCTTATCAACCAAAACGCGATCAATTGTTTCTTGATTGTAATAACGAATTGTAATAAGTTCGAGTCCGGATTCATATTTGACTTTGAACCTTTGCTCCAACTCATTGATTAAATCCACCAGGTTTTTTCCTGTATCATCTACCGCAACGGTGAAATTGATAGCTGTGTTGTGCATCATATTGATTTTAATACGATGCTCGTAGAATAAATTGAAGATATCTCTTAAATTATCTTCCACGATAAAAGAAAAGTCCCTTGGAGAGATGGAAATAAAAATTTGATTTACCTTGAATATGAAAGAAGGGACAGGTAAGGTTTGATTTGTACTTTTTATCATAGTACCCGGAGAATCGGGGTCGACAAAGGAACGTACGTTCAATGCGATTTTCTTATTCTGTAATGGTTTGATGGTTTTAGGGTGAATGACCGTCGCACCATAATAAGTGAGTTCGATGGCATCTGTATAGGATAACTCGGGAATTAGTTCGGTTTTCTCAAACCATTTTGGGTCAGCATTAAGTACACCAGGAACATCCTTCCAAATCGTTACATTTTCAGCATTCAAACAAGAAGCAAAGATCGCAGCCGAATAATCGGAACCTTCACGACCCAAAGTAGTTGTGAAATTTTCAGAGGTAGAGCCCAAAAAACCTTGCGTAATCACGATATATTCGTCAAGTATTGCAGGCAACTCCGTGCGAATTTTTTCTTCAGTTTTATTCCAGTCTACAACTGCTTCGCGATACGTATTGTCTGTGAATATATAATCACGCGCATCGAGCCATTTTACCTTTTCACCAATAAAAGCAACATAAGCTGCCACAATCTTTGTCGAGATAAGTTCACCCATCGATACAATTTGATCGAAAAGATAATCATATGAATCTTGAGGTTCCTCCTCTAAAATCCACTCGATCTCCACAAAGCAGTTAGAAATCTCATCAAATATAGGGTGTTCAGTCTCAGGAAATAATTCTCGAAGGATATGAAAGTGAAATTCTTTGGCCTCTTCCAATGTCTGAAATTGGTTGCCAGTATTGTTAAAATATTCTTTGGTCAATTTTTCTAGAAGGTTTGTTGTCTTTCCCATCGCTGATATGACAACTAACAAGGCTTCACCCTTGTATTTTGAAATAATCCGCGCTGAATTTCTGACACTTTCTGCATCCTTTACTGATGCGCCCCCAAATTTAAAAACCTGCATTTATTTATTAGTTTAGTTGATTGCTAATTGATACTATTGATATAATGTAATCCTTTGTCCGAAATCAAATGTTTGAATGTCGTGTAGGGAATACGTAATTCTGTATTTCCCTCTGCATAGGATTTGATCTCATATACGTTATAATAAAATAGAATATCGTCCTTTTCAAACGTAAAATTATCTGCGAGCGAAAACCTACCATCTTCAAAAAAATACTTTCCACTTAAAGAATCGTCCGCGCTTAACCCTTCTTGTTTGCGGAAATATTGCTCAGCGATTTTGACAAATTTATCTTTATTCTCTTTCTGAATAATGTCATCAATCATAATCTGTTTTTTTGACTGTCTATCGAAGTTTGAATAGAGGGTGAAGTGGTCCCCATGTGCACCGCCCGTGTATTCGTCCTGCTTTGTTCTTAGTCCCAAAAAAACAGGAGTATTGGCGATCACATCGACCTGTAGATCCCGGTTCCAGGTTGCAGTGGATTTGCCGTTATTATCCTCCACATATTCATTGTAAGAATTAATAAAACGATGGGCGGCCTCCTGCATACTTGTGTCGCCTTCGAGATGAACAATATTGGTGATAAGTTCATTAATTATATCTTCTTGAAAAACAGGGTATTTTGCGCGAAAATACGTTGTATCCAATCGATCATCTTCTTTTAGAAAATAATTGCTATGCTCATCTATGCTTTTTTGACTATAGGAGAGTGTGTCTGTGGGCTGTGTCGCTACAGCGGCCTTTTTGTGGTCATTGCAAGCAGACAGCAAACAGCTGATAACTAAAACTATTAAAGAAAAGTAAAATCGCATTGAATAGATTATCTCTGTTATTTAATAAGTGATTGACACATTGATCCATTCGGCATCAAAGTTTGCTTTATATTTTTCATAAAACTGTATAGCGGGCTTATTCCAATCGAGGACTTGCCATACCATGCCATGGAATCCACATTGTTTGCCGTAAGCTAAAGTTTTATCAAAAAGCAGTTTTCCTATCCCCAAACCTCGCATTCTTTCGGTGACAATCAGATCCTCCAAATAGAGTCTTCTGCCTTTCCACGTTGAATATCGGACATAATATAATGAAATTCCGACAATTTCGCCATCCACTTCAGCAACGAATGCGCCCCATACGGGATTCTTTCCAAAGCCTGCATCTTTAAATTCTTCAAGTGATACTGTGACTTCGTCTGGTGCTTTTTCAAAAATAGCCAATTCTTTAATCAGCTCGAGCATTTGTGGGCAATCATTGTCGATAGCCTCTCGTATGGTTGCTTTAATCATTGTTTTTGAAGTGCTTGATTACTCTTTTACCAAATATTGTGCTTCCAATGCGTACCATTGTTGAACCTTCTTCAATCGCCAGCTTATAGTCTGAAGACATCCCCATGGAGAGAATATTGAAATACTCTTCCTTCCGGTAAAAACTTGCCTTAATTCCATCGAATAACATTTTTAACTCATAGAATTCAGCTTTAATGACTTTTTCTTTATCCGTATTGGATGCTATGCCCATTAAGCCGCAAATTCGAATATTTTTTAATTCGAGAAACTCGTCGTCGCGAAGAAGCTCCACTAACTCAGCATGGTCGAAACCAAATTTTGTTTCTTCTTCTGCAATATATACTTGCAACAAACAGTCGATTGTACGCTTCGCTTTCTGAGCATGTTTGTTGATCTCTTTTAATAATTTTAATGAATCAACCGACGCAATTAAGCTGATGAATGGTGTAATATATTTAACCTTATTTGTTTGAAGGTGACCAATCATATGCCACTGAATATCTTTAGGTAAAAGCTCTGCTTTTTCAACTAATTCTTGAACATGATTTTCACCAAAGATACGTTGTCCTGCCTCATAGGCTTCCATAATGTCCGAATTGGATTTTGTTTTTGAAACTGCTACAAGTTGTACCCCAACAGCCTCGGTTTCCAATCTTAACGTTTCTAAATTACTAGCAATACTCATTTCCGATATAGTTTTGATGATGTAAAAAGTGCCAAATGTCGGTGCTTTTTGTAAATTTGTACAAAACTACGAAATGCTACGATTAATACTGAATCTACTTGCAGTGATTTTTTTATTTGGTTCTTGTGTCGGAACTGGGGGGAAAGATATTATCTCTCAAAGTAAGTTTGTGGATGCCTTGACAGAAATTCAGCTGACAGACTCCTATCTTAATATTTTACCCATAGATAGTGCACGTAAAGTGATGTTGCCTTTGTATCAAGTGACCTTTGATAAATATGGATTGGATTCGATTTCTTTTCGAAAGAACTTAGACTATTATGGTAAGGATGCTGAAGTGATGTCTGCGATTTATAAAAAAGTGGAGGATAATTTAACGAGGGAAAATAAGATTTATGCAGATTTAGAACGGAAAAAACAAGATTCAATTCGAACGCGCGATTCAATCCAAAATATGCGTATTCAAGATAGTACCAATCGTGTTATGCGTGCACAGCAGGCTTATCAGGAACGAATTGCAGCCCTTATCCATTATCTGCCGAATAAGACGAAAATCAACTTTAGAGAAGCTTCTTCCTTGTTTAATACAACCGTTCAAACAAAGACCGGTATAAACTTGAACGGCTATCTCATGAACCAATTGTTGGTCGGTAATTCAAATTTACCAATTGAATCACCTTCTCCACAGAAAGATACAGCTTCCCAACTGAAAACACCTGGTACTTCAGTCAAGGATACTGTTTTGATACAAAAGCATGTGGAGCCACAATTACCAACAAATGAATTGGAAAAAAGACCAATTCTTACGCCGCCGCAGCATATCAAGCCGCCGACGAAACTTTAACCATCAAAGAATATAATTTCTATGGTATATCCAATAAATGCAATTGATAAACTCGGGTTTTCCGAGATAAAAGATAAAATAAAACAAAAATGCCTAAGCGAGTCGGGGCGTGAGTTGGTTGAAAAAATTCAACCTCAAACTCGGTTTGACCAAATCGACCGGTTTCTAAGACAAACCAGCGAGTTTAAGGATCTTCTATTGAATGATGGCGCATTTCCGGTTGAAAATTTCTTTCCGCTTCGATCGATTATTGAGAAAGCTCGGGTAGAGGGAGCATTTTTATTCGAGGATGAATTCTTTCGGGTGTTATTATCCCTAAAGACTGTTTACGCGATTATTCGTTATTTTAATGAACGGGAGGGACTCTATCCCAATCTAGAGGTATTATTTGAACATTTACCGATCGAGAAGGGGATTATTCGCGATATCGAAATGATCATTGATGAACGTGGAAAGCTTAAAAATAATGCTTCCCGATTATTGTTGGAAATAACCCAACAGATTCAACGAGCAGAACAGGAGGCACTTAAACGTATCAATAGTATCTTTAAGAGCGCACAGGATAGTGGCTGGACAGCGGACGGGAATCTGACGATACGGGATGGAAGGCTCTGTATTCCTATTCTTGCGGAAAATAAAAGAAAGCTCAAAGGTTTGATTCATGATGAGTCAGCTACAGGACAAACAGCTTATATAGAACCTGAAGAAGTATTTCAGTTAAATAATAAGATTAGGGATTTAGAGTTTGAACGTAGACGTGAGGTCATCCGTATTTTAGTGGAGCTAACGGACAAGGTCCGACCACATATTCCGCTATTGCTTTCCTATCATAGCCTATTGACCAAAGTAGATTTTGTGCGTGCGAAAGCACTTTTTGCCTTGGATATTGAAGCGGAGATGCCGGAGTTATCGAAGGAGGCCGAGATTAATTTGGTCAATGGTCGACACCCGCTTCTATTGCTGAATCAGCATCATACTGTTGTTCCGTTGAACATTCAAATCGATAATATTCAACGCATTATTGTTGTCTCAGGACCGAATGCGGGTGGGAAATCTGTATGTATGAAAACTGTTGGTCTGTTGCAAATCATGGTGCAATCGGGCTTATTAATACCAGCGGAACCGACAAGTAAAGTCGGTGTTTTTAAGCAAATATTTGCAGATATAGGTGATGATCAATCCATTGAAAGTGATCTAAGTACCTACAGCGCGCATCTGTCCAAGATGAAATATTTCACGGAATTTGCAAACGGGCGTACTTTGGTACTGATTGATGAGTTCGGAACAGGTACTGACCCTTTGTTTGGAGGACCTATTGCTGAGGCTGTATTGGAATCACTTAGCAAAAAGCAGATTAGGGGAGTTGTGACAACACACTATTCAAATCTTAAAGTTTTTGCTAGTAACACGACGGGTTTGGAAAATGCTTCAATGTTATTTGACAATCGCGAAATGAAACCGATGTATATCCTTCAAATTGGCAAGCCAGGAAGCTCTTATGCTTTCGAAATCGCGCAGAAAATAGGATTAGGTAAGGATATTCTGGAATCTGCTAAAAGTAAAATTGGTGTTCAGCAGAAGAAGGTAGATACACTATTGATCGATCTTGAGCGAGAGAAGAAAGAGGTGTTTGATACAAAAGTTGCTATTAATAAGCGTGAGAAGGAACTGGAGTCGATTAAATCGGAGTATTTGGAATTGCAAAGTTATTTGGAAGAAAATAAGCGCGTGATTTTGAAGAAGGCGAAAGAGGAAGCGCAGCAGATTATTCAAAGTTCGAATAAGTTAATCGAAAATACGGTAGCACAGATCAAATCTGCAAAAGCGGATAAAGAGAAAACACGTGAGTTGCGCAGCAATTTGGATCAGGCACTTCAAGCTGTTCTCCCCAAAGAGCAAAAACCAGCAAAGCAAATCGTCAAAGAGAAAACACCTGAATCCACTGTATTAAATATTGGGGATTGGGTGCAGATTATTGATAATGGTGCTGAAGCGCAGATTGTCGAAATTGCAAAGAACAACCTTATTCTTGCCATGGGTGAATTGCGTACTGTTCAAAAGCGAAAGAATGTAGTTAAACTCGAAGGTCGGGAAGGGAAGAAGTCCGCAAAAAGCCTATCAAAATCACTGTCTTCTGGTAGTGTTGCTGATTTTAAACCAGAACTTGATTTAAGAGGCATGCGCACAGAAGACGCACTGAATGAATTAGAACGTGTTTTGGACCGGGCCGTCATGATAGGTTATCCATCCTTAAAAATTATTCATGGTAAAGGTGATGGTATTTTGCGCAAATTTATTCGCGACTACCTCCGTAAATATAGCCATGTAAGCCGTTTTGAAGACGAGCATCAAGATCGAGGGGGCGATGGTATAACGTACGCTTATCTATAGCCTATATTGCATGGAGCTTTGAATGTTTGAAGTTCCATGTTTCATCTTTCTGCAAAGTTTAGTATGGAGAATATTATTAACTTTTTGACTAGTGAGCCTTTGTTAAACGCGATCACTTCAATTCTGTGTGGCAGTTTAATTGGTTTTGAACGTGAGTATAGGAATAAATCTGCTGGATTTCGAACGGTAGTACTTATTTGTTTTGGTTCGGCGATGTTTACTATTGTTTCCTGTTTGTTTATTGGAAATAGTATGGATCGCGTAGCTGCAAATATTGTGACTGGTATAGGCTTTATTGGCGCTGGTGTGATCTTTAAAGGCAAGCTATCGGTCAGTGGTCTCACAACGGCGGCCGTTATTTGGGCGACTGCCGGTATTGGCATGTTTGCCGGATTGGGGCAACTGGTTTATGCCATTTCCTTTGCTGTCTTTATGGTGGTAATACTCGCACTTTTTCAGCGGATAGAAATTCTTCTGGCTCGTTATTACCTAATCCGTTCTTTGCACGTGAAATTTAGTTCCAATGAGTTTTATCACTTACATGAGTTTGAACAATTGGCATTGGATTTTAAGATTAAAGCTACTAGACGTGTTATTGAAAAGATCAATGGTAAGTTGGAGGTAATGTATGATATTTCTGGCAAAATGACCGATCTAGATCGTTTTAACCAACAATTGGCAGGTTCATTAGTTATAGATGAGTTTTACTATAACAAATAAACACATCTATAACTAATTTCAGCATAGCTTAGGTTGTTTCTTTACCTCCAAAAGTAATCAAAACCATGCCTGAAATAATGACAAACATACCCAGTACTTGCTGCCAGCTCAATGAACTTTTAAAATATAGCGCCATCGCCAACTGGACGGTCAAAAACGTACCGCCAGAACATAAGGCAATTACGATGGGTTGAGAGACATTTTTAAATAACTGTACAAGAAACCAACTTGCTGATAAAAGAATAATGTTTCCAATAATTAAAGTTGTCCATTTATACTTCGGATGTACCCCGCCAAGTTTAAATAGGATAGATGAAATAATTTGACAGGCCCAAAATGCCACAAAATAGATATAGTTCAGCATAGATTTTTTATTCGTATCTACTATAAGCATTGTTAAAAGATTGACGCATCGAAGCGAATTGATCGATCACACTCTTTAGAAATTCTTCGTCGAGTAAATCAAATACCCCATTTACACCGCCAATTATATCCATTTCTGCAATTTTATAGGATTGTTCTAAGTTTCCTTGCTCAAATTTAATAATGAATTTTTGATTCATACCAAAAATTGAAATCTTGCAATCGGGATGGGGGAGTTCAGCTATTAATCTCATGTAAATTTCGTGTTTTTTAAAATTAGCATAAAAATATAAAAAAACGCCCAAATGCAATGCATTTGAGCGCTCAGGATTATGATATGATTAGAAAAAGGCGTGTTATACGATACCTTGTGCTTTCATCGCGTTAGCGACTTTTATAAAACCACCAATATTGGCACCTTTCAAATAATTAACGAATCCACTGTCTTGGCCATATTTCAAACAAGTTTCGTGAATGCTTTCCATAATAATTTTTAAGCGATTGTCAACTTCTTCTGTACACCATTGTGTCCGGATTGAGTTTTGAGACATTTCTAAACCGCTGACAGCAACACCTCCAGCATTCGCGGCTTTACCGGGTGCAAAACTGATTTTTGCGTCTAGAAAAACTTTAATAGCTTCTGCAGTAGAAGGCATATTGGCCCCCTCAGCTACGCAGATACAACCATTTGCTACAAGCGCTTTAGCATCCGATTCTTCTAATTCATTTTGTGTTGCACATGGCAATGCGATATCACATTTAAATTGCCAAGGCTTTTGACCAGGTAAGAACTGGGCATTCGGATAACGTGCAGGGTATTGATCGAGGTTTCTTCCCAAAGTAGCTCCAAATGCCATTTTTTCGGCATCAAAACCATCAGGATCATAAAGTGTACCCAAGCTATTTGAAACTGTAATCACTTTGGCGCCAAGTTGAACGGCTTTTTCAACAGCGTAAAAGGCTACGTTGCCAGCACCAGATACTGTCGCTACTTTACCTTGTAAAGATTTTCCTTGATATTTAAATATACAGTCAACAAAATATAGAAGCCCATAGCCAGTAGCTTCAGGACGAATATATGATCCACCCCATAATTCACCTTTACCTGTTAGAACACCTGTAAAATTGTTTTGAAGTCGTTTAAATTGACCAAATAGGAAACCTATTTCACGTCCACCAACGCCAATATCTCCTGCAGGAACATCTGTATCTGCACCAATATGACGATAAAGTTCAGTCATAAAGCTTTGACAAAAACGCATAATTTCATTATCTGATTTACCTTTAGGGTCAAAATCAGAGCCTCCTTTGCCACCACCAATTGGCAGTCCTGTTAAGCTGTTTTTAAATACTTGCTCAAAAGCGAGGAATTTTAAAATACTTTGGTTAACAGAAGGAGCGAAGCGGAGACCACCTTTATATGGACCGATTGAACTGTTCATTTGAACACGATAACCACGATTTACCTGTACCTGATGGTTATCATCCAACCAGGTTACACGGAAGGATATAATCCGCTCTGGTTCAGTCAGTCTTTCAAGAATCTTTTGGTCGAAAAATTCAGGATGGTTTTCGGTAATATAAGGAAATAAATCCTCGGTAACTTCTTTTACAGCTTGTAAGAATTCTGGTTCATTTGGATTGCGTTTCTCAACGATTGAGATGAACTCGTTAAAATTTTTTGACATGTTTTAATTAGTAAAATTTCCCTTTGGCTGGCACTAATTTATGTATTTTTTAATGAAAAACCAATATTTGTTAATTATTTACAAATATTAATCTATTTTAATGAAATTTCATATTTTATTTTTTCGTCTAAAATCGATGATTCATTGGTGAAATGTGTGTGCAATGATAAATTGACTGTATTTTGTTCTATTTTTATTATTGAAAAACGAAAATGATTCTGTTTTGATAAAATGAATTGAAATAGAGCTTATAATTATAAAATATCTAACATCTAATGCTTTTTTATGATTATTTGGCAAATATTTCAGCTTAGTTTTAGCTCGGAGGCCTATATCCTTTTTGTTTATTAGTTGTTTATAATTTATATTATGTTAAATAAAAGTTTTGGATACTCTCCTTTTATAATGATTCATTAGTATTTTTGTAAATCAACAGATTTTAATAATAAGCCGAATACTGGGATGTTGGTCGTAATAATTGTCGCCGCTTTTGTACTACAGCAAATATAAAAGGAACCCAAACATTGTCTGAGTTCCTTAAAAAATATTTAGGTTGAATATTTACGATTAATTGTCTTTGTTAGTCGACAGCTTGAATCATCAATGCGCCGACTGTTAAATTTGTCCGTGGATCAATAACAATGGCTTGAGAATTTGCGGCATTTTCCTGCTGTAAATCAAATACTAGATTTTCAGCAGATTTAATGGCTATTCGACCAATATCATTTAGTTTGATCGGGTCGTGATATATTTTTTCCTGTGTATTGATATCAAATTTATACAACACATCTACGATCTTAACTTTGGTTAATTTACTGTGACTTTGGACAAGATACACTTGTGTTGTATCCAAAGGTTTATTGTCGAACCAACATAAATTTGCTTGAATATTACGCTCAAACTTTGGTGGATGTTCTACACTTGCAATGGTATCGCCACGACTAATATCAACATCATCACTGAGGTGTACAATAACAGATTGTCCGTTTTCAGCCCGTTGAAGTTGTTGTCCGTTTAATTCAATCGCTTGAATTGTACTATGTGTTTCTGCTGGATAAACAATAACCTGGTCACCAACTGTTAAGCCCTCTCCTAGTACGCGGCCCGCATAACCTCTATAATCGTGCAAATCATCTGTTTGCGGTCTTACAACCCATTGGACGGGAAACCGCCAGCTGGCTGCTTCCTGTTCGTGAATTTCCACATTTTCTAGGTAATCCAATAAAGATTCGCCTGCATACCAACTCATTCTTTCGGACTTATGGACAATATTGTCTCCTTTTAAGGCTGAAACTGGTATGAAATCAATATCCTTAAGTCCGAGATTGGCCGCTAAAGTTAAATAATTGGCTTTAATCTGTTCGAAAACAGAAGCGCTATAATCGACCATATCCATCTTGTTTATGCAAACCAAAACTTGTTTCATGGCCAATAATTTAGCAATGAAAGAATGGCGTTTTGTTTGCTCTATTACACCTTTACGTGCGTCAACCAAAATGATTATAAGATCCGAATTGGACGCGCCAGTTACCATGTTTCTGGTGTATTGGATATGTCCTGGAGCATCGGCTATAATATATTTTCGGTGTTCGGTCTGAAAATATTTATATGCTACATCGATTGTTATCCCTTGTTCGCGTTCAGCTTTAAGTCCATCAGTCAATATGGCCAAGTCTACTGTTCCGTCGTCATTTTTTCGGTTGGCACGTTGTATAGCTTCCAATTGGTCATCCAAAATGGAGTTTGTATCGTATAGTAATCGGCCAATCAAGGTACTTTTACCATCATCTACAGAACCGGCCGTTATAAATTTCAATATATTCATTGTTGTCAATATCAGGTATTTGATTTGAATTAAAAGTATCCTTGTTTTTTGCGTTCTTCCATAGCTGCTTCCGATACTTTATCGTCCATTCTGGCGCCACGTTCACTTACCGTTGAGGCCTTGATCTCAGCGATAATATCATCTAGCTCTGTTGCCGTTGAATCTACCGCTGCTGTACAAGTCATGTCGCCTACAGTTCTGAAACGTACAGATTTGCGTTCTACGATATCCTCTGCATCGATATTTAAGAATGAGGCTGCAGCCATCAATTGCCCATTTCGGGTAATAACCTCCCGTTCATGGCTGAAATAGATAGATGGCAATGCGATCTGTTCGCGTTTAATATAATTCCAAACATCGAGCTCCGTCCAGTTTGAAATGGGAAACACGCGTACATTTTCACCTTTATTTATTTTGCCATTAAAGAGGCTCCACAGCTCAGGTCTTTGGCGTTTGGGATCCCATTGTCCAAATTCATCACGCACTGAGAAGATTCTTTCCTTGGCACGGGCTTTTTCTTCGTCCCTACGTGCGCCACCGATACAAGCGTCAAAACCATGTTTTGAGATTGTATCGAGTAAGGTAACTGTCTGCAAGGCATTTCGACTTGCATTTTTTCCCTTTTGCTCAACGACTTTCCCTTGATCAATGCTGTCTTGAACATAACCAACAATAAGTTTTTCTCCTATATCTTCAATCAGTGAATCCCTGAAAGTGATTGTTTCGGGAAAATTGTGACCAGTGTCAATATGAACTAATGGAAAAGGAAATTTACCGGGTCTAAATGCTTTTTTTGCCAAGTGGACAAGTGTAATGGAGTCCTTACCACCAGAGAATAATAGCGCTGGTTTTTCAAATTGTCCGGCTACCTCTCTTAAAATATATATTGCTTCCGCTTCTAAATGATCTAAATAGTCCATTCTCTGAAATAATAAAATTTGATTTAATGAATTTGCGTTTCTGCTTCGCTATTTTATGATTTAACACCGTGCAAACCACATTCTTTTTTACTTTGATCTTCCCACCACCATCTACCAGCGCGGAAGTCCTCTCCTTCTTGTATCGCTCTTGTACAAGGTTGACAACCGATACTTGGGAAGCCCTTGTCGTGCAACACATTGTATGGGATATGTTGTTCTTTACAATAATTTTTTACTTCCTCAAAAGTCCAGTCAAATAAAGGATGGATTTTGAGGATTTGGTTTGCTTCATCGTATTCGATAAAGTCCATATCGTGGCGATTGATGGATTGATCTGATCGGATGCCCGTTACCCAAATTTTTTTTCCTTGAATCGCACGTTGTAAAGGTTCAATTTTCCTTATCCTACAACATTCCTTTCGATTCTCAACCGATTCATAGAAGGAGTTTGGGCCTTTCCTGCTGATAAAATCTTCCAACAATGTTGTATCCGCAGTATAGGTTTTGATGGGCAATTGATGGCGCTCTAAGGTACGGCTCCACAGGGAATACGTTTCTTTGAACAATCGTCCAGTATCCAGCGTGAATATTTCGATATTAATATTATTTTTACCAATCCATTCCGTGATTACTTGATCCTCAATACCGAAAGAGGTTGAAAAAACTACCTCATTAGGAAATAGTGACGCTATTTTTTGTAAGAGCTCCACTCCTTTTTTTTTGCCAATAATTTCTTTAATTTCCTTAACGTTCATAACGTAATATATTTTTGGTATGCTCGTTCAACTGCTTTACTTTGTATTCGAAATCTCCTCTAAGCTGCTCTCGATAAGTACTCATGAGTGACAGTGTTTCGTCAATTTCTTCCGGTAGTAGGTCATTTAATAGTTCTTTCACCCTTTTGGCAATTGTTGGTGATTTACCATTGGTGGAAATGGCTATTTTCAGGTCACCTTTTTTTACAATGGATCCCAGATAGAAATCGCATAAGTCGGGTTTGTCCGCAGCATTAAATAGTATGTTATTTTGCCTTGTTAGATTACGCAACTGCTCGTTAAGCTCTATGTTATTGGTTGCTGCAATGACAAGTTGTTTGTCGGTAAGGTCATCTGGTGTAAAAGGGCGAATGTAGAGCTGAATTTGTGCGTAATTTTGCAATAGTTCCTCAAATTCTGGGATGATTTCCCTAGTCACAATGGTCAGTCTTAATTTCTCGTCATTGGAAATTAAAGCCTGAAATTTTTCCAATGCAACTTTCCCGCCTCCAACAAGTAAGGTGTCAATTTGATTTAGTTTGACGAATATTGGAAATAGCTGGTTCATATCTATAAAGCTAAAGCTTTTTCTTTAATGTGTTGGAATGAACGATGCTTGGCAACAACCTCGCCGATTACAATAATCGCTGGTACACCGACTCTTTTCTCAGTTGATTCATCAAGAATATTATCGATAGTACCCAGTACAACCTTTTCATTAGGCAATGAACCATTTTGAATCAAGGCTATTGGTAAATTGTGAAGATTTCTTTGACGGTAAACTTCCACGATCTCTGCCAATTTTCCATAGCCCATCAAGACAACGACAGTGGCCTTGGATTCTGCCGCCAGATAAAGATCTGTTGATAGTGAGCCATCCGATTTGGAGCCTGTGATGACCCAAAAGCTCTCACTGATTCCTCGGTAAGTTAATGGAAGTTGTTGTAGTCCGGTAAGCCCGATTGCGGAGGAAATACCTGGCACAACTGCAGTTTCAATACCATATTGTTGTACGTAATCAATTTCTTCTCCACCACGGCCAAAAACAAATGGATCACCACCTTTTAGACGGACAACATGACCATAGTTTAAGGCATAATCCACCAAAAGGCGATTAATTTCATCCTGTGAAGTAGAGAGTTGTTCTGCTCGTTTTCCAACATATATCTTGATGCATTCAGCCTGTGCGTAATCCAGTAATTCTTCATTCACCAAGGCATCGTATAAAATGACATCTGCTTTTTCTATTGCTTTGATGCCCTTTAGGCTGATCAGATCCGGGTCACCCGGACCTGCTCCTACCAATGTTACTTTTGCTTTTATTGACATACCTATTCCCTCCTATACCAATACTGGTTTTAAATTTTTGCGTTGATAGACTTCATTGATAAACTTGGTTGCTTCCTGAAGGTAGTTAATTGCAAAATGCTCTGTTGGTTCATTTTTACTCATCTGTAAGACTAATTCCGGAAACGTTTGGTCAAAATTATATTCACCTGTTTCAACGAAATGCGTTTGGAATTCGTTGATTACGATATTTTGTGTGCTTGCGCTAACTCCCTTATCCAATAATAGGGCTTTTGCTGCTTGTACAAAGGCATTATAGGCATGATAAATTGCATCCGAGAATTTGGATTCTTGAAATGTTTCATTTGCCCATTGTAACTTTTCTTCCGCCTCATAGATCAACGTGGCAACCAAGTCAATAACGACACCCGCACACTCGCCAACCCCGATTGCCGTTTGGAAAGTTCCTTCATGCCCCCAGTCGACAAATTCGTCTTCAGCAAGATTGGTCAGATCCGATAGCGGTTTTAAAAGATTATAAAAGTAATTCTTACTTTGTCTGTCGTAGTAAGCATGGAAATTTTCATTTGCTTCCGCATTTTTTTTATAATCATTTAGCACCCATTCGACAACATGTAGGACTCTTTTTGTTGGTACTTTGATAATACGCTCTGCAACACGCCCTTCACCATTGCCAATTGTTCCACCGCCAAGCATAACTTGTGCTGCAGGAACCACTTTGCCCTCCGCTTTGACGGAACTACCATGAAAGCCAATATGTGCCAGACCATGTTGCCCGCACGAATTCATACAACCAGAAATTTTGATTTTTAAATCACGATTAAAGACAAAGTCTTGGTGAAATTCAGCGATATAAGATTCAATAACCCGAGCCATTTCGGTACTGTTTGAGATACCTAGATTGCAGGTGTCCGTACCAGGGCAAGTTGTTACATCTGCTGTACTATCAAAACCGATCTGAGCTAGATCCAAAGATTTAAGTAATTGATAGATATGTGGCAGTGACTTCTCTGTTGCGTATTTTAGCAGTAAGCTTTGGTTTTGCGTGATACGGATATCGTCAGCGACCAAATTGTTCAGACCAGCAACCAACGCACGTGCTTTATCTGTACCAATATCCCCCGTGGATACCCGCACATAAACACCATAATATCCGTCTTGTTTTTGCGCGAATGTATTGGTGCCCTTCCAGACCTGATAGTTTAAATCGCTATCTAGATCAATAGTAGATAGCCGGCTGTCGTCTGGTGGTAATGGCTGTTCGATTTTGGTTCGGTCGATCGGATAGCTTTTCACCTTCGTCGCAATTTTTTCGGCTTCAATTAAATTTAGCACTTCTTCTAACCCTAATTTCTGAATAAGGTATTTGAATCGAGCTTTATTGCGGTTATTTCTTTCGCCATAACGATCAAAGACACGAAGTGTAGCTTCTATATAGGGGATCAGTTCATCCTCTGGTAGAAACTCGCTTGTTACTGATGCTAAGAAAGGCTGAGATCCCAATCCCCCACCCAATAGTACTTTAAAACCCCTAGTTTCCACACCATTGACAACTTTTATTTTTGGAATAAAACCAAGGTCATGAATATAGGAAAACGCAGTGTCTTCATCACTGGCGGAAAATGACATTTTGAATTTTCGTCCCATTTCCGCACATACTGGATTACGTAAAAAATATTCAAAGGTAGCCTGAGCATATGGCGAAACATCAAAAGGTTCCTTTGGATCGATTCCTGAACTTGGAGAAGCGGTGACATTACGGACTGTATTCCCACAAGCTTCACGTAATGTAATATCGTCTTCAGCTAATTTGGACCAAAGTTCTGGTGTACGGTCAAGACTAACGTAATGAATCTGTATATCTTGACGTGTGGTCAGGTGCAGGTTGCGGCTTGCGTATTCGTCTGATATCGCTGCAACTTTGTTCAATTGCTTAAACGTAACCTTTCCAAATGGAAGTTTTATACGAACCATTTGAACTCCAGGTTGTCTTTGTCCATATACCCCCCTAGCCAAACGCAACGATCTAAATTTCTCGTCGGCAATTTTGCCCTCATGGAACAATCGAATCTTTTTTTCAAGTTCGATAATTTCCTTTTCCACGATTGGGTTTTCTAATTCTGTGCGGAAGCTTTGCATATAACAAATAAAATCTATTGATTTAGTATTCTTTTCTCGAGGTCAAATGTAAAAATATTTTTTTAATATTCTATAATATCTACCAAATTAATATATATTTGCCTTGTAAAATTTAATATACAAAACCTGTAGACTTTTAGGTGTAATGATGAGAAAGTGCTTTATAGTTCTGATTTTAAGCTGTGTAATCGTATTTAAAATGACTTCCTGTGCGCCAAAAGTTAAAAATGGTTACAGCAAGGAACACGGTTTTGAAGGGAATATTTCTTTGTCCGGTGCATTTGCACTTTATCCTTTGGCAGTGGTTTGGAGTGAAGATTTTAAAAAAATACACCCGAATGTTCGCTTCAATATTTCAGCTGGAGGTGCTGGAAAAGGGATAGCAGATGTTCTTACAGGGATGGTTGATATCGGGATGGTGTCGAGAGATCTGCATGAGCAGGAAATAAAAAAAGGAGCTGTTCCGATTATTGTTGCAAAAGATGCTGTTATCTGTACAATTAATCCTGACAACCCTAATTATCCTGCTATTTTGAAGCGTGGTTTAAGTCGCGAAGAATTGCTGAATATTTTTGTGAATCGAAAGTTTAAGACCTGGAAAGAAATTGATTCTCAGTTTACGTCAGATCCTATCAACGTGTATGTGCGTTCCGATGCCGCTGGAGCAGCTGAAACATGGGCCAAATTTTTTGGTCATAAGCAGGAAGATCTGCAAGGTATTGGCATTTTTGGTGACCCCGGGATTGCCCAAGCTATTAAGGATGATATCAATGGGATTGGATTCAATAACATTAACTACGTTTATAATCTAAAAACTAACAAGGTCTTTGGCCGTATTGCTGTTGTTCCTTTGGATCTGAATAAAAATGGACATGTTGAAGATGATGAGCAGTTTTATGGTACACTATCTAATTTGACAGAGGCCGTTGCTACAGGGAAATATCCTGCTCCACCTTCAAGAGAGTTAACCTTTGTAACGCGTAATAAGACCGAATCCCTTCTGTTGAAGGAGTTTATTTCTTTTGTGCTCCAGAAACAGGCGCAATCGCAACTCCTTGAAAATGGTTATGTCCCACTAAATGAAACACTGATAAAAGAAGAACTTAATAAGTTATAGCATGCTAAATACTCGTCTCGTTAAAGATACACTGGTCAAGCGATCCACTTTGCTCCTCTTACTGATTTCACTTTCAGTTGTGGTGATTATTGCAGTTGGTTTAACCATAAAATCGATTCCGTTATTTGAATATAGCAATATCTTTCAACTGTTAACCGACAAGGTTTGGTCACCAATGAAAGGGTCGTTTGGCTTTTTGCCTTTTATTGCAGGTACGCTTGCTGTTACCTTGATTTCTCTTGCTATTGCGATTCCGCTTTGTATACTGACTGCAGTTTATTTGACTGAATATGCTTCGGATGCTTTAAAGAATATGATGTTTCCGTTGGTCAATATTTTAGCGGCAATACCACCGGTTCTTTATGGTGTTTGGGGAGTGTTATTTATTGTGCCTTTAATTCAGTTGTATATAGCTCCCGTCTTTGGGGTTGTTACATCGGGTTATTCTGTGCTTGCCGGTGGAATTGTATTAGCGGTGATGATTTTTCCCATTATGATTTCTATTATGGTAGAGGTGCTTCAAACGATACCCTATGAGTTAAAAGCGGCTTCGCTATCCTTGGGTGCAACAAAATGGGACACCATCAAACATGTTATTCTGAAGAAAGCTAGACCTGGGATTGTGGCTGCAATTGTTTTGTCAACATCTAGGGCCTTTGGTGAAACAATTGCGGTATTGATGGTCTGTGGCAATGTTGCAAAAGTACCGACTTCGGTATTTGATGCGGGATATCCAATTCCAGCATTAATAGCCAATAATTTTGGGGAAATGATGTCAATTCCACTCTATGAATCTGCATTAATGTTCTCCGCGTTGCTGCTGTTTGTAATCATATTTGTTTTTAACTTAATATCTCGTCTTATATTGAGACGACTGGAAGGAGCTCAGCATGGATAATACGAAAAGACGGCTATTGAGTGAAAAGGTAGCCAAAGGTTTTATGCATCTCTCTGGGATAACTGTGACTGCTTCCCTATTTTTTATCGTAGGAACTATCTTGTATAAGGGGCTTCCTTATCTCAGTTGGGAGATGGTTAGTCAGTTACCAAAAGGTGGATTTTATATTGGAAAAGAAGGTGGGATTTTGAATGCGATTTTGGGTTCTCTTTATTTAGCAGGTGTGGCAACAGCCTTGTCTGCAATTATAGGAATTCCGATTTCGTTGTACCTTAATGTTTATTTGGGAACAAAATCAAAAGTGACACAACTTTCTAAACTGTTGTTTGATGTATTGTATGGCGTCCCTTCTATCGTGTATGGGGCTGTTGGTTTTGGGATTATGGTTTATTTAGGTATTCGAGCATCACTATTGGGGGGTATCATTACAGTGACACTGCTGACCATTCCAATTGTGGTTCGTACTGTGGATGAGTTGATCAAAACCATTCCTGAAGACCTAAAGAATGTCACTCTTTCGCTAGGGACGACACGCTGGGAATTGGCTAAGGTCATGCTAAGGAGCATCCGAACAGGGCTTCTTACTGCGATTTTACTAGCTTTTGGACGTGCTATTGGTGATGTTGCAGGCGTTTTATTGACAACAGGTTTTAGTGATAATCTTCCAAAATATATTGATGAACCGGCAGCAACGTTGCCTTTGGCCATATTTTTTCAGTTAAGTAGTCCTATTCCTGAAGTTCAGGGTCGCGCTTATGCTTCAGCTTTAGTTTTAACAATCATTATTTTAATTATTGTAGTATGCACTCATATCCTTCAATCGAAACAAAAAAATCGTCGATAACAAAGCCCTTGATCGATCCACACATTGAAATCAAGGATCTTAACGTTTATATTGACGGGCGACATATACTCAAAAATATCAACCTAGCGCTACCAAATAATAGTGTCACATCTATTATTGGTCCTTCAGGTTGTGGGAAAACAACGCTTTTAAAGACGCTTAATAGATTGGTAGACGATACTAAAGGTGTTGAAATAACAGGTTCGGTTCTCGTTAATGGTGAGGATATTTATGGTAGAAATGCTGAAGTAACGCATATCCGTAAGAAAATGGGACTTTTATCCCAAAAACCCTATCCGTTACCAATGTCGATCTATGATAATGTGGCTTATGGTCCTCGTATACATGGTACTCGAAGCAAAAAGGAGTTGGATATAATTGTAGAGACGCAATTGCGAAATGTGGCTCTATGGGACGAAGTTAAGGATCGACTCGGACATTCGGCCAGCGGATTGTCCATTGGTCAGCAACAAAGGCTTTGTCTTGCAAGAGGTTTGGCTGTAGAGCCTGAGATTATCCTTGGGGATGAATCGACATCAGCATTAGATCCCCTTTCTACTGCTAAAATTGAGGAATTATTAATTGAATTGAAGAAAGATTATACCATTGTATTGGTGACGCATATATTGCGGCAGGCGCGACGCGTTTCTGACTATATTTTGTTTGTCTATGGTGGAGAGATTCTTGAGTTTGGACCAACAGAACAAGTTTTATTGAATCCGCAGAATGAAATCACAAAACAGTATGTAAAAGGATTTATTTCCTAAAAGGTTAAGAAGCGTCCACGCTGGATCAAGTTTATGAGAAAGCAAAGAAGATTGGCTGATAAAAAGAAAAGGCCAAAGGTTTATTTTGAAGCCAAAAACAATGGTCTAATTTCTTCTGAGGGTTATGTTCCCGATAATTGTCAAGACGATTGCTTTGTTGGATAAACTTCAGTAAAATCAGCGTGCTGCTGGTATTGTTTCCATAAAATCAGTTTGTAAACTTTGTTTCAGGAATTATGCGGGACGATTCTAGTTAAAACATGAATAATCCCGCATTTTATTTTACAATAATATCAGATAGATTCTACTTCAGATGAAATAAATCATCAATGCCAAGTATCTTCTTTGAAGTAAACCCTTCAGCATATTTCGCTTGGATGTATCGTCCAAATTCTCGCGCTCTAGCAGCAGTTGATTCCATGAAATCCGGATTAGAAATATAAGTCTGTGGTTCATCCGGGTTTACATTTTCTCCGGTATAAAATTGAGTTTTGTAAGCTAGCACAGATTTTTCTTTAATGTGATAATAATCCGTTATATCAATGACAACATCAGGTTTGATATAATAGTCCTGTACAAATTGCAGTACTAATCGGGGGCGGTAGGCCTCCTGGGAAATATTTTTCTGATCAAAAGTTTCCACTTTTCTCAAGCCGGCAAGAAAGCAGGCTTCGTTGACCATCTGTCCGGCTCTTCCGTGGTCTGGGTGGCGATCTGTAATGGCATTAGTAATGATAATTTCCGGTTGGTATTTGCGGATGGCCCCTATTACAGCCATTTTTTCTTTTTCAGCATTTTCAAAGAAACCATCTCTTAGGCCAAGATTTTCTCTAACGGCCAGCCCTAATATTTCGGCAGCATCTTTTGCTTCCTGTGCTCTGGTTTCCGCTGTGCCGCGTGTGCCGAGCTCACCTTGGGTTAAATCAACAATTCCTACCTTTTTTCCTTCAGCAACATATTTTGCCATCACACCACCGGCGCCTAGCTCGGCGTCATCTGGATGTACAGCAATGATAAGTAAATCTAATTTTAACATATAATATTTCTCTCTTTAAATTGGCTTCCCTTTTTATGATAAATCACTCCAATTGACCGATGGATAGCTTTGGCAGAAAGCCTTTAATAATCCCGCGTAGTTATTAATCCTAAGTCGATATACGACTTGGCCTGCGCTGTGGGGAGCTGCCGCAAATGTAAGCAGTTTATGGATTACTCTTGTAAAAGACGCTCAATATTGCGGCAAATTTTACTTGACAATGGCGAAGTAGTCGGATAATAGAAATCAATGACCTCTCCTTTTTTGTTTACCAGATATTTGTGGAAATTCCAGGAAGGTTTACTGTTAATATGTCCATTTTGATCTTTGCTCGAAAGGAAACTGTATAGAGGTGTTGTATATTCGCCGATAACATGGCTACGCTTAAAAACAGGGAAACTCACCTGTTGATTGATTCGGCAGAATGTCTCTAGCGTACCACCGGTTAACGGTTCCTGGTTACGAAAATTATTTGCTGGAAATGCCAGAATTTCGAAACCTTGGTCTTTATATTTTTGGTAGAGTTTTTCGAGCGATTTAAACTGTCTGGTAAAGAGACATTGGCTGGCAGTATTGACGATGAGTAAAACTTTACCTTTAAAATCAGCGAGGGATTTTTTTTTACCGTTAAACTGAAGTGCGTCAAAGTCGTATACTGTTTTCATCTGGTTTTGGTTTGATTGGTCACATGACAGGTTGAGGTCTCGACTTTTCGAATTCCCTAATGATATTTTCAATGGCAAAGTCCTCTTTTGGGTCATAAGTTGACTTTAGGTTGTGACCGAATATTTTCGCAACTCCCTGATAGAAAAAAGCGGAAATCCCACCCTTCATTTCCTTTACCATTTCATAGCCGGTATGTCCCGTATAACGATCGATCAATTTAATGAGTATTTTGCCTTGTGAAATAGTCATATTTTTGATTTCTCGGTCAAACATCTGTTTTACGTCACTTTCACATTTTTCAACCAATGCTTTATGTTCCTTTTTATCCGAAGTCAGCGCGAGATCTCTGTCTAGCTGATCATATCTTTTTTGCGCATATATCGCATAAGGAAGAACCTTTAGAACATTTCTTCTAAAGCGGAGATATTCTCTTCGTGCTTCTTCACTTGACCAGGTTCTTTTGGCCACGACAGTGACCTCTGGGATCGGAAACCAGGGTAACACCTCTCCGTTTGCCAAGGTTGTTGTCATATAACTGTTTACGGTCTCCTGCGCACCTTCTCCATACAAAGGAAGAGTGAGTGATTGAGACTGTGCCCATACGGACAAAGTCCCTGTGAGGAAAAGCAAACAAAATAATATTGTCTTCATTTGGGCAATTATATAACGCTTTTTAATTTGTCAATGCTATAATATTTTGGTAGATTTATTACAAAATAAGTTAGCTTGAAAATAGTATTCAAGAATACATTAACTAAATTACACAAATTTACTCAAAAAACATCATTTACCTGCAACGTTTATGAAAGATTATGTGATTGATATTGAAGCAGAAAACAAAGAGATAAGGAAACGTTACCGTGCATTGTTGCGCGCTTGTAAGCCAACTTTACAACGCGGAGACAAGCAAGAGATCCGAAAGGCATTTGATTTAGCATTGGATAGTCATAAAGAGATGCGACGCAAATCAGGCGAGCCTTATATCTATCACCCTATTGCTGTTGCCCAGATTGCTGCTGAAGAGATTGGCTTAGGAACAACATCTATTGTATGCGCCTTGCTCCATGATGTAGTTGAAGATACCAATGTTACATTGGATGAAATTGAAGAAATGTTTGGTAAGAAAGTTCGCCGAATTATCGATGGGCTTACCAAGATTTCAGGGATTTTTGATCCAAACAGTTCCATGCAAGCGGAGAATTTCAGGAAAATGTTGCTCACACTGGCTGACGATGTTCGTGTAATTCTCATTAAATTGGCAGATCGGCTGCACAATATGCGCACCATGGAATTTATGGCCAGGGATAAGCAGTTGAAGATTGCTTCGGAGACAAGTTACCTTTATGCACCATTAGCGCATCGTCTTGGGCTGTATGCGATAAAATCTGAATTGGAAGATCTCTCGATGAAATTTACCGATCCGGATACCTATAAATTTATCGCTCGAAAACTGAATGAGAAAAAAGCCGAGCGCGAAAAATTTATAGGAGATTTTATTGGTCCCATCAAAGAGATATTGGAGGAACAGGGTATTAAGGCGTCCGTATTTGGACGACCTAAATCAATCCATTCTATTTGGAATAAGATGCGAAAAAAATCAATTCCTTTTGAGGAGGTTTATGATTTGTTTGCTATACGTATTGTAATAGATGCTGTGGATGAGAAAGAAAAGACCGAATGTTGGAAAGTCTATTCTATTGTCACAGATTTGTATCGCCCTAACCCCGACCGTCTTCGGGATTGGATTTCCTCTCCAAAAGGGAATGGTTATGAGTCTTTACATACTACAGTAATGGGGCCTAAAGGGCAATGGGTCGAAGTTCAGATTCGAACCAAACGGATGAATGAAATTGCGGAAAAAGGGTTTGCAGCGCATTGGAAGTATAAAGAATCAAATTCCGATTCTGGCTTGGATCAATGGATCAAAAAGGTGCGCGATGTCTTAAGTAGTCCGGATCAGAATGCGATGGATTTTGTGGATGATTTTAAGATGAATCTTTTCTCGGATGAGATTTTTATATTCACTCCCAAAGGAACACTGATTCAACTACCCAACAATGCCACTGCTTTAGATTTTGCCTTTGAGATCCACTCTGATATTGGGGCAAGTTGTATTGGCGCCAAAGTAAATCACAAACTGGTTCCTTTAAGTCATATTTTGCAAAATGGGGATCAGGTAGAGATTATTACATCAAGCAAGCAGTCGCCTAAGGAGGATTGGTTGAATTTTGTTGTGACTGCAAAAGCAAAATCCAAAATCAGATCTTCTCTAAAAGAGGAAAAGAGAAGAGTTGCAGAGGATGGGAAAGAGATTTTGGAACGCAAGTTAAAATCGCTAAAGGTTACCTATAATACGGATAATATCAACAAAATTGCCAACTTTTTAAAATACCCCAGTTCGCAGGATCTTTTCTACAATGTTGCTAAAGGCATTGTTGATATCAGGCAACTGAGAGAATATGTAGCGCATGAAAAAGCAGTTGAAATTAATGTAAGTTCTTCATCAGGAAATCAATTTAATACCCATATAGGTGGACTAGTTGAAAAGATAAATAAGAAGGAATTCGACACGATCTTAATCGGGGACGATATGCAGAAAGTCGATTATACCTTAGCTCCTTGTTGTAACCCTATCCCTGGTGACGATGTCTTTGGCTTTTTGACCGTAAATGATGGTATAAAAATTCACCGTACGAGCTGTCCAAATGCCTCCAAGCTCATGGCAAATTATGGCTATAGAATTTTAAAAGCACGTTGGGCTTCTACAAAAGATTCTGCATTTTTGACAGGTTTACATATCGTTGGCATAGATGATGTTGGATTAGTAAATAAGCTTACAACTGTTATTTCGCAAGAATTTGCTGTTAATATTCGGTCCTTGTCAATTTCAAGTAACGATGGTATTTTTGATGGTAATATTATGGTCTATGTGAATGATACTGCTCAGCTTGAAAGTTTGATGAGAAATTTAAAGCAAGTCAGAGGGATAACAGGTGTCAATCGATATGAATCGGAAAATTAATAACCAAGTGTTGGATTGAAAATTACGCTAAGGCGACTACTATTAAGCACTATTTTTAATAGAGGAAATATCAATCTTAATTGGTAAATTTGTACAAGAATATTTTTACTATGAATCAAGCTGAAAATTTTGCAACTGTAAAAAAAATCTTTGAAGCCTACTTAGAAAATAAAAATCTAAGAAAAACACCAGAGCGCTATGCGATTTTGGAGGAGATTTATTCACGTACTGATCACTTTGATGTAGAGTCTTTGTATATTCATATGAAGAACAAGAAATATCGTGTCAGTCGTGCAACAGTTTATAATACCCTAGAACTTTTGGTCTCTTGTGACTTGGTTACAAAACACCAATTTGGAAGGAACATGGCACAATTTGAGAAGTCTTATGGGTTCAAACAACACGATCACGTGATCTGTATTGAATGTAATAAGGTTGTTGAATTCTGTGATCCACGTATCAATCAAATTCAGAGTCTCATGGGAGATCTTTTAAAATTTGACATTAAGCACCACTCACTCAATTTGTATGGTGTATGTCAAGACTGTCAACTTAAGAACAAAAAAGAAGAGGCCGTCGCTCACGAAGCTATTTCAAATTAATCTTATATTTTCTTAAATATAATAGTACATTTGTTCAGGAATGTTCAGGGGGAAAATTCCTGAACATTTTATTTTTAAATAGAGTCTATTTTTATTAATAACATTTTAATTACTATACTTTAAAAGCTATGCAAGTTGATGTGCTTTTGGGCTTACAATGGGGTGACGAGGGTAAGGGTAAAATCGTAGACGTATTTTGTCCAAAATACGATTTAATCGCTCGTTTCCAAGGCGGCCCTAACGCCGGACACACGTTGGAATTCGATAACAAGAAATTCGTACTCAACACAATTCCATCTGGTATCTTCAATGAAGGTACACTAAATCTTATTGGTAATGGCGTCGTTATCGATCCGATTATCTTAAAAAGAGAGTTAGACAACCTGAAGACAGCTGGTTTTGATCCGGTGGGTAAAGGCAATTTGGTTTTAGCGCGTAAAGCACACCTTATTCTGCCGACACACCAATTATTGGATGCTGCCTCAGAATCAAAAATGGGTGCAGGAAAAATTGGATCCACTCTGAAAGGTATTGGTCCAACTTACATGGATAAAACCGGTAGAAATGGTTTACGTGTAGGTGATACAACACTTCCAGATTTTCAAGAGCGTTACCAAAAGTTGAAAGAAAAACATCTAAGTATTCTTTCGCACTATGGTGAAATACCTGATTTCAGTGAAAAAGAGAAAGCATTTTTAGATGCAATCGAATTCATTAAATCTATCCCACATGTGGATTCAGAGCATTTGGTGAATCAATATTTGAAAGAAGGCAAACGTGTGTTAGCTGAGGGTGCTCAAGGTACGCTTTTGGATGTTGATTTTGGTTCTTATCCATTTGTTACTTCATCTAATACCACAACAGCCGGAGCTTGTACAGGCCTGGGTATTGCACCAAATAAAATAGGTAAGGTGTATGGAATCTTTAAAGCATATGCTACTCGCGTAGGTGGCGGTCCCTTCCCTACTGAACTTCACGATGAAACTGGCGAAAAATTACGTCAATTAGGTCATGAATTTGGAGCGACTACAGGGCGTGCTCGTCGTACGGGATGGATCGATATTCCAGCTTTAAAATATGCAATTATGCTGAATGGCGTGACAGATTTGATTATGATGAAGGCTGACGTTTTGGATACCTTCGACAAAATCTACGCATGTACACATTATAAATATAATGGTGAAGTGATTGATTATATGCCTTATGAGATCATCACGCATCAAGCAGAACCTATCTTAGAAGAAATTGATGGGTGGAAACAAGATTTGACTGGTATAACGTCTGAACAAGAAATACCTGAAGCATTAAAAAATTATATTTCTTATTTAGAGAAAGCTCTTGAAGTACCTATCACGATCCTATCGGTAGGTCCTGATCGTAAACAAACATTAGCTTTATCAAAATAAACTATGCGGATCGAAAGTTTTGATCTTCTCGATTCTAAAGATAAATTTCATCAAAAAGCCCTGCATTGGTCGGGGCAATTTGATGAAATTTCTTTCTTTAATAGTAATGGGATGTCGGATCAATGGGGCAAATTTGAACAGATATTGGCTGTCAAGGCATTATTCTCTTTCCGTGCAAATGAAAATGTATTTGACCAGCTCGACACTTTTTTGAGATTACATCAATCTCAGTTTATCCCCGGATTTCTATCCTACGATCTTAAGAATGAGATAGAAGAATTAAAGACAAAAGGAAAGGATCAGCTCGAATTTCCAGAAGCTTATTTCTTCGTGCCAGCAATTACGCTTCGATGGACGGCAGATCAAGTGCATATAGAAGCCGATGATCCTGTTAAAATCTATCAGGCCATTTCGGATACTCAGATTCCTGCGATAACCCCAATTTCTGTACAGGTAAAGTCGCGTTGGACAAAGTGTGAATATGTCAAAGCTTTTGAAAATGTACAGGCACATATTCAGCGTGGAGACATCTATGAAGTGAACCTTTGTCAGGAATTTTTTGCTGATGATGCTGATATCGCTCCTATGGAAGTTTATCATCGGTTGAATACCATATCACCTACGCCCTTTAGTTCATTTTTCAAGGTAGGACATCATTTTATCATGAGTGCTTCTCCGGAGCGATTTTTAGCGAAAAGACAAGGAAAGTTGATTTCTCAGCCGATTAAAGGAACGGCCAAAAGGGGGGCAAATCCAACACAGGATCAACAGATTATAGCTGATATGTTGAGGTCAAAAAAAGAGATCGCCGAAAATGTGATGATCGTTGATTTGGTTCGCAATGATTTGACACGAAGTGCTCTTCCCGGAACGGTTGAGGCTACTCGCCTTTTTGAGATCCAATCCTTCGAACAAGTGCATCAAATGATTTCAACTATTACCTGTATGCAAGACCCAGGAGTCGCCAATGTGGATGTATTTAGAAATACCTTTCCTGCAGGTTCGATGACAGGTGCTCCCAAAATTGCAGCTATGCAAATTTGCGATCAGCTTGAGGCTCGAAAGAGAGGTATCTATGCTGGATCTATCGGTTACTTTGACACCATGCGCGATGAATTCGATTTTAACGTCGTTATCCGTTCATTGCTTTACAATAAGCAAAAAAGGTACCTTTCCTTTCATACAGGTGGAGCAGTTACCAATCAGGCAGCTGCCGATCAGGAGTATCAAGAATGTCTTTTGAAGGCTTCAGGTATTCTTGAAGCTTTAGATGCTAGCTTGGGAGAATAAAACTATACTAATTTTGTAGAGAATATTTTTTGCTTCAAGTATTTTTTCGACCTTTGTCTCGTTGGCTACACTGATTCCCTATATCGATCTACATACGCATCGGAATTATCCGGTGAAAGAACGTGCTACTCTTTCCATTAAGAATATCACCTTGAACCATTCGGAGATAATTTCTGAAGCGGATTGTTCAGTAGGTTTGCACCCATGGTATATCAATGAGAATACTGAACATGATTTGGGACTCATCGTGGATGCATTAGCGCTGAGTCAGGTTTTAGCCATAGGTGAATGTGGTATGGACAAAAATATCGCCACTCCCCTCGCCGACCAACAACCTGTGTTTGATCAACAGGTTCGCTTGGCTAAAACATATAGGAAGCCTTTGATCATTCATTGTGTTCGAGCTTTTCAGGAGATTGTTGGTTGTTTGAAAAAAGTTAATTTTAGCGAAGCCGTTGTTTTTCATGGATATCGTAAGAACTGGACCTTGGCTCAACAGTTAATTGATCAAGGGTATTATCTTTCCATAGGAAAACATTGTTTAAACGGAAGTCAAGACGAACTTTTAGAAAATATTTCACTCAGTCATTTGTTTCTAGAAACGGATACAGATACGACCGTAGAAATTGCTACACTTTACCGATACGTTGCTCAGATCAGATCGATCGAATTGGAAGAGTTAAAGCGGGTGTTATACCAAAATTATAAGAATGTATTTAATAAATGAGGCCATCATAGTCTGTTTATTCACGTTGTCGGATAGCTATAAGGTTTCATTATAATATAAAAAACAAATTTAGATAAATGAAAGATTTAAGTTGGCTGTCACGTACCGAAGCATTGATAGGTCGATCAGCGGTTGAAAAATTGGCAAATTCTCATGTGATGGTTTTGGGATTAGGCGGTGTTGGATCATTTGCTGCCGAATTTATATGCCGAGCAGGTGTTGGAAAAATGACCATTATCGATGGAGACACCGTAGATCCATCTAATCGTAATAGGCAACTACCTGCCCTGGCAACTAATCATGGTGAAGCAAAAGCTGAGATTATGCGAGAAAGATTAATGGCGATAAATCCGGAATTAGATTTAACTGTGATACAGGATTTTATTATTCCGGAAAAAATACCAGCTTTGCTAGATTTAGCGCCAGATTATTGTGTGGAAGCTATTGATAGTATTACACCTAAACTATTTTTTATTCGGAGAGCATTAGAAGCCAATATACCATTTGTCAGTTCAATGGGCGCCGGTGGCAAAGTGGATCCTACAAAAATAAAAATTGCTGATATCGGTAAATCTTATAATTGTAAGTTGGCCCAGCATATCCGTAAGAAATTGCGTAAACATGGTATACGTGATGGAGTGAAAGTGGCATTTTCAACTGAACTTCCAAACAAGGATTCATTATTATATACTGATGGGAGTAACTTTAAAAAGTCTGCTTATGGCACCATGTCATATCTACCAGCGGCCTTTGGCGGGGCAATAGCCTCTGTTGCTATACGAGATCTAATAGAAAATGCTTAACTTTGGTATTAAATAAACATATGAACAAATGAAGGAAGCTACCTGTCTATCGATGGATAGCTTCTTTTCTTTGTTTAACGACTGGTGACACCTTTCATATCAATACCTTTGGGCTTGATATGCTCTAATCTTTTCTTTAGTGTATCGATTTTTGATTTTTCAAGATTACCTGTCGCAATTATAATTCCTTCTTTCACCTGCGCCGTAATTGTTGGAAAATCTTCCAGGACAAGGTTGACATCTCTCGTTAAGGTAGAATCTATCGCGCCGCCCATAATTTCATGATATTTTTCACGGGCATCTTCTGGTTCAGGAAGATTTACAATGATATTGTTGTGAATGGATTTGATATCCTCTCCCCCCGCTAATTTTGTTTTGTTTTCTATATCCTGCTTGAGCGAATCCGAACCTATCTGTCCATCCAACGTTACATTCCCTTCCTCGACATCTACTTCGATGCCTGCAGTAGTTTCCAGCGCTGCCTCGATTTTTGATCTTAGTTTTTCGTCCGATTCGGGCGATCTACAAGAGTGAATAAACAGTAAAGCACCAAGTAAGAAGATTAAAAGTAAATTATTCAATTTCATGTCATTCTTCGTTTCTGTACTAAATAAGAACAGATGCATCGACATATTGTTTATTTTTTCGGTATTTTCATCACTTAGTAGATTGCAATAACTTTCTGATTAACGTTGTTAAAAACAAAACTATCACCTATTTTTTTTCCGATAAGTAGTTGTCCAATTGGAGATGCAGGCGAAATGACGAAGATATTATTGGTCCCTATTTTTACAGCTCCAATACTTGTGGCGATCAAATATAGACCAACATTGGTTTGAACAAGCGTTCCTAATCTGGCTACATCCATTACATCATTTGCTAATGATTCTATACTGATTAGCTGCTGTAGATCTTTATTGGCTTCCCGGAGTTGTTTCTGGTAGCGATTGATGTCCTGTTGAATCATTTCACGTGAAGTTTCATATTTGTCTCCAGCACTACTTTTGGTATCGTCATTACTTGAATCTCTTGCTGTTTCTAAAGCAGATTCTATCATTGTGATACGTTCCTGAGTACGTTTTAGTGCCATGTCGAGGATCTCCCCTTTTATGTCGAAATAATTATTTGTCATTCCGAAAAATAAGGAATAAGTTTTATTCATTAAAAAATAAAAACAATACGCTTAGTCTCAATAGAATATAACAAATCCGATGGTAAATAACACGAATAAGGTTGCAATAAATTAAAAAATTGCTACATTTGTGCACTGAAACACGGAAAGGTGTCAGAGTGGTCGAATGAGCAGTCCTGGAAAGACTGTATACGGGATGACTGTATCGAGGGTTCGAATCCCTCCCTTTCCGCAAAACAAACCGTTTTTAACACTGTTAAAAACGGTTTTTCTATTTTAAATGTTATACCAGCACCAAAATCAAACCAGAGGAGGAAACATTCTATTAGAATTTAATCTTACAAAATCCCACGTATAATAAGAGCCAAATCTAGAGAGTCGTTTATGAATACGAAATTCTGAGGTAGCTTAATGAGTTTAAAAAAATTTTACGTTCTCCAAGGAAGTAGAAATAAGCTGAGTTCACGATCTTCAGGAGAATGAAATAGTTGCCCGAGTGAAAAGTACCTCTTTATACCTTGTTAGTTGTCTGAGTTAGTTGTCTAAATTTTGACTTCAGCTCCTAAGATATTCAAATCAGTATATAACTTAAACAATCAACTGTATAATTCTTTTGTATACTTCCTTGATAAAAAGAATATACAGCGCCTGTTAATTTTTATAAAGGGTTTTGTTGCCCATTTAAAGTCGGTCTATCAAATTTATCGTGTGTTTTGTGCTAATATTTTTTTATAATATATTAATATATGTTTATATTTAATTGATCGTACAAGCTAATGTTAATTAATTTTTAAATGAAAAGGATAATTCAAGAAAAACAACTTGTCAAAACTGGAAAGATGAAAAAAGACCCATTCACTATGTCTGCGGATGAAAAGATTCAATGGAGGCAAGAATTACAAAAGAGCATTCGCTCCTACTTGTTTTCCCGTGAACAGCCGTTGGTTTATAGCAAGGATGGCCAAATGGTTGAAGAGCATAGCGATGGGACAATTCAACGTATCTGATCATGGCAACAATATATGTGATAACAGGTCCTCCTCATATAGGGAAAAGTACTTGTGGGCAGTATTTCATTCCCGAAGGGATCAAGATACTTGATCCTAATCTCTTTGTTCAAAGCTATGCTGCACTTGGTTTAAAATATGGATATAGGCGATTTGAGGAACAGCTGTTGTTGCTGTTAAGTAACGACGAAGATTTTGCTGTGGAGATCAATATCGTTAATAAGACGCATCTTCAAATGCTACAAGATATTAAAGCCTTGTACCCTGATAATAAGATTGAAATGATCTTTTTTTACACCGATAGTATGCATATATGCCATGCGAGGTCTAAGGCTAAGAAAAGTACTAGTTGTGACTCCAGCACGGACAAAATAACTCATTTATATATTCATACCATTCCGCTTGTGAAAAGGCATCTAAATCTCTTTTCCTCTGTTAAGGGGGTCGATATAAGCGAAAACGACATGGTACCTGAAACTGTGTTTAAATACCAGGATGCTGTTTCAGAGATCGAGGTATCTACACATCTCCCCATATGGGCTCAATGAAAAAACATCACATTGGCTTAAATTCTATCTTTGTTCGAGCACTGTTCGGCTTTTCCTCAAGTTGTCGTCGGTTGACTTCGATGAAGACTAAAGGAAAAGTAATGGACTGTCGCTTATTGTATTTATTAATTAAGTAGAATATCTTTTATGCGAGCAAGCCCCTGTGATGAATCTCTAAAGATTATCTTACCATCTCGGTCAATGACAATATAGGTTGGAAAAATAGATACCTCCAACTCGAAGACGATAGAATTTGTTTTTTGATTCATATCGACATAAATCTGGGGCCAGTTCACTCCTTTGTCATCTAATATTGTTTTCGCCAGATCAAATTTATCTCCTTTATCGAAACAAACCCCAACAAAAGAAGCTGTCGATTTTACTTCTTCAACGATTAACTTTGTTTTAGGCATAGCTGATATGCATGGAACACACCATGTCCCCCAAAAATCTAATACCAGGTATTTTGAAGATGGGTTAAAATACTGACTCAATTCCTTCTTAAGGCTTGATGATATGTATTGATCTGATACATAGTTTCTGACAGGAGTTAAATAAAGTACCGAAAAACTTCCGTCAAGGCTATCGATACGCATAAATTTACCATTAATGGCAACAGTGTCATGAAGATTATATTTCTCTTTGTATCTAATATTATTATCAAACTTATCTTCATGTGGATTTTTCCCATCTCGATAAATTCTAAATTCAGGTTTATTGAACGTCATCCTTTTTGAAACATAGATAATATCTTCGCCGAATTTCCCCATTTTGTTAAATCCTATTTTAACAGCTAACGGCATTTCATTTAGACGGGCGTCATTGTAGGTCATTCCTACCGAAAAAGGAATAAAATAGGCTTCCCAAGGTAGGCTATAGTGACTACCTGTATTTTCATCTATAAAGTTAAAAGCAAATTTTACTTTTTCTAAGATATTTGGTGGAACAGTTTTTGGCCTCCATTTTTTGAGAGAATCGGCATGGAATATGAATTTCACATCTTTGTCAATAAATGGATTACGTCTTCTAGAAATCTCCACACTAACGCTATCATTAAGAATTTTGTTTGTAATAACGTACAGTTTTTTTCTTATGTTATGGGATTTTGACTTCTCATCAGGGATCGTAATATCTATAGGCCATAGAATTGAATCCGTTTTTCCATCTTTCGACCAAACATCAGTTGAAGCAAGAATATCAATGGTATTCCCTTTGTTTTCATTGAAATATTTCGATTCTGTTAGTGGAATCTGTATGCTTTTCTCTTGGCTGAAAACAGATACAATTCCTATAAAAAAAGACAATAAAATCAGATATAGTTTAATGACATCCATTTGGAATAGTCTAATTGGTTTTTCCTAAAATTAATCAAAAAATTATTATTTTCAGGAAAAATCATAAAAACCAATATTCTCTTTAAAATTTTATCAAATAGATAGAACCTGAAGTAAGTCAATAGTGTATTTATTACTATATTTGGGGATAAACCGAACATAAAAAGCATGGATGACCTCAACTTTCAACTTACTCTTATACCGACATTATACGCGGATTTAGAAACACATTATCAGTTTCAGCTTGATGAAGAAGCAAATTATCTCGCGGCTTTTACCTCAAGTAGTTCTTCAGATAAGAAAGCTTACCTTGAGAAGTATGCTAAATTTCTCCATGAGCCAAGTATAAACAATCAAACGATTCTGATTGATCGGATAATCGTGGGAAGTATTGCTAAGTTTGTTATTGAAGGTGATGCTGAGATCACTTATTGGATTGACCGAAAATTCTGGGGACGTGGAATTGCAACAAAGGCACTAAAGAGTTTCTTTCAATTGAAACAAACCGTCCTATTTATGGGCGCGTCGCTTTCGATAATCTCGGTTCCCAAAAAGTATTGGAAAATTGTGGTTTTGTTAGGGTTGGTACAGATCGCGGTTTTGCTAATGCACGCCAAATCGAAATTGAGGAATTTATTTATAGATTAGATTAATGAGCGATTTGATCAGTCTATTTTTATTACCAGCTCCCCCCTCAGTCGGTTTCACCCTTAGGTTTCGCGACCCTAACAAGAATATCCCAATCTTAATAGAGCTTATTATATATACTACTAAACCGGTTATTTAGGATCGCTTTTATCTGAAAAGATCGCCTGTAATTTTTCTTCTAAATCTTTCCCCCTGAGGTTGCGGTACACAATTTTTCCTGTGGGATCCAACAAGAAGCTTGCTGGTATGGAATTGATGCCATAACGTGTTGCTGCTTGGCTATCCCAACCTTTTAAATCAGATACTTGTGGCCAGCTCAGCTTATCATCTGCAATTGCTTTGACCCATTGTTCGCGTTGAGCCGCTTTATCCAGGGATATTCCTAAGATTTCGAATCCAAAATCTTTGTATTTATTGTAAAGCGCTACTAGATTTGGATTTTCTTCGCGGCATGGTCCACACCAACTAGCCCAAAAGTCTACCAATAGATACTTTCCTCGGAATTCAGATAATTTTAGACTTGTACCCATTTGAGTTTGAAGTTCGAGATCGGGGGCAACCTGTCCAACTTTGGTCCTGATTGACGATTCTAACTGCATGGGTATCTCTTTGGCCAAAGGATAGCTTTTGAGCTTCTCAGCTAAATCGGCATATATCCTTTTAACCTCTTCCATAAATTTCTCCTGTCCAGCAACAAAGGATAAACTGATTAAACTAAGGTAAGATGATGGATGCTGACGAGCAAATGCTAAATGAACACGATATAGGTCATCCATTAATCCTTTTTCCCGATCAATAAAAACTTCCCGCACTTTAGGATCGTTTTGTTGATTGGCTGAAAGTGCATAAAATTCTTTATTAAGTGCTGTAAATTTATCATCTACGGAGCTACGCATCTTTTTAAAAGCATCTTGGTCGAGGTTAATTTGAGATCCACTGATCGTTATATTTTTCAAGGAGTCGCTTGCTTGCATTTGCATAGTGACAGGCTCAAGGTAAAAACGAAAAAAATCCATTTGCTCATTGCGAGAGGGTCTATTTACATAAGGATTTTTATCGAGATATAGCGACGATGAAACAGGATAGTCCACCGTCCCAGAAAATGAAAAATTTCCAGCTCTTGAAAAAGTGGAATCAACAACAGACTTACCTTCTATTTCGTAGATCAAAAATACTTTGGAACCGTCCTTCAATTGAGGTATCGCCCCATTTATCTGATAGGGATTTTGTCCACAAGCGAGGAAAGGAAGTATAAAAACCGCTATTAATAGCAATCCTGTCCATATTTTCATAATATAGCCTATTTTCTGGTAATTTACTATCATAAATATACGCAATTTCTCTGTTCTGAGCTTGTTACTATTTTCTTTAATCCATGGCATATCCCCCAATAAAACAACTTGACACCTGTTTTCTTCCTCAAAAAAGTAATGGACAAGTTATTAATTTGTGTGTTTTACCAAACTTTTGCATCTTTGTGTATTAATACCAATATTTAACAAAATCACCTTTATATTAACTTAAAGCTGTAAAATGCAAGACGAGATCATTAAGCACACGAAGAAAATTTATAAAACCGCAAAAGAGCCAAAGCATAGCCTCTCTGAAAAACTGAAAGAAATATCCATTGAGATCTTCATTATCGTTTTTGCAGTATCACTTTCTATATGGCTTCACGGCTGGAGCGAGCATCGGCATGAACAACAAGAAGTAAAAGAATTTTTGGAAGATCTAAAAGTCGACCTCCAAAAAGATGTCCACGACTTAGAAAAGCAAAATTCCTACTTGACAAATACAGCTGAAGGTTGTAAATTTTACGGAGAACTGAACCAACAAAAAATTGATAGCTTGGTGAAAGTCAACCCGAATGACCGTATTAAGATGAACCTTAATCCGATCTTTAAGATTAGAAATACCGGAAATTATGAAGGATTCCGATCTAGTGGGAAAATTGGTCTCATCAAGGATCGAAAACTAAAAACAGGAATTTTGGAATATTATCAAACCGTAGTGCCATCAAAAGACGATTGGCAAACCTACTACAACGCATTGGTTTTTAAGCTCGCCGATGAACTAGTATCCATTCCTAATGCAAATATAAATCCCGATATGATGTATAAAGCAGTTAATGCATCGCCAAAAGTAAAAGGAATCCTTATCAATGCAGCATCTCAAGCAAATATGATTATTCAGCTGAATAATCAGGTCATCAAATCTGCCAAAGAAATCATTGCCGAAATTGAGCATAATAACGAATAAATCGGTTTCGAATGAGTGCATAACGCAAAAAAAGACAGCTTTTAAATTTCTAAAGGCTGTCTTTTTTTTAATTTGTTATAGAAATTATCCCAATGAATTTCATTACTATCAATCATCGATTTCCATACGCATTTCCAGAAGATTTGGTCTAAATCCTGCCTTTGCATAGGCTTTTTTTGCACTCGTATTTTCTTCATAAACCTGAAGTCTCACTTCTGAAATATTTCTTTCTTTTGCCCAGTTGATCAATCGATGTAAAATCATTTTGTTGATACCCTGCCCTCGATATTCGGGTTTAACAAACATAAATCCGAGGTAAGCATACTTTTTATATTTTTGATAAGGTTTTGCATCCAATAATCTCGCATATCCTGATCCGACAACTTGATTGTCAACAATTGCAACAAGAACTTCAGCCTCCCTGGACCTGATCAGATCTAGGAGATCATAATAATGAATTTCGCCTAACTTCAATGTATTATCAAAAGGTCGTTCAGCTTCAACAATTCCTTGTTCAAACTCGATTAATACATTGATTTCGCTTTCTTTTGCTTGTCTGATGATTATTTCCATAATTAAGAATCTACGTCTATTATTTTGCCTTTTGTTGGCTATATCCACTGTTTGCAAATTACAAAACGAATAGCAACTATAGTATTATTTTCATATTTTAAGTTCTTGTAGAAAGGAACTTAAGAACCTTTTTGCCTTTTCAAATACAAGTTACATGTTTTATCACTTATAACAGACGGCCTATTTATCAAGAACATAATCTCGTTTTTCCAATACCCCATTTTTATATAGTTCAGTATAAATCAACGGGCCTCTTTTCCTTGTGTTGATTATTGGTTCCCCCGTTTCTTCATTATATTCTTGCAATAATTTATAACAGTTCCATTTGCCATTAGGAAGACCTCCCTTATACCTTGCTTCCAAGTACGTATACGAATCTGTAAATGATGGGTATTCTTGTAAATCCACATACCGATTTGCTTTAAATTCTATCCATTTTCCTTCTTTGTGGTGATTTTTTATTGAGCCCTGTTCTTCATCAGTTTTATATAAACCATTCTGAGCATAGTATCTGACAAATACTCCGTTACGTAAAAGCTGAAATTGATAAACAGGTTTCTGTCTAAAGGGATTTTCATTAAATTCATAATTCCGCAATGAGATTATAAAGTTTTTATCTATATAAAATAATGTATAGTCGGTGAATCCCATTTCTCCCTCATGATGAAGATATATTCTTTTTATATCAACTGGCTTCCCATTCTTTACTGAAATTAAATATATTTTTTCTATGAATGGTTCGATATAACGGACTGCATTATATACAGCTAAAAAATGCAGCGAACACCCTCTATAACTGAGAAAATTAGAGGCAATTTTAATATGACTATATTCTCTACCGATAGCTTGCTCAAATGGAAAAGAAACGTCATATGCTTCTGGTAGCACCATGAGATCGTTTTTGAGTAATTGCTCAAATTTGAGCGCATAAAGATTTTCTAAGCCACGATGATCTTGTATAGCAGACAATATGGAGTCGATAGGTAGTTGTTTTGAAATATTTGAATAGCCAAATGGAAGCGCTATGCAGTTTTTTTTATCCGCGTTAAAAAAGGTAGATCCTTTAACAAATACAGGTATATTCAAGCTCTTATTTTCCGTTTGTGCTTTGCAGTAGTTGGAAAGAAGCATAAACAAAAGAAGGATAAAAATATCGTTAACTTTATTAAGCATAAACTTTTTATTTGTTCACATTGATCATAACATTGCTCCACAAGTTTTAGGACAAACTGAGTCGGAATCCCCTAATTAATCCAAAAAGCCACCTCCTTAGCTTTTTCTAATGTTTCTTCGATATTTTTACATAAAATCTTGGGAATAAAATCCTCTCTTGGTATTCCGTTGATATGATACAATCTTTCAGTCGGAAATTGGAATCCAATTTTTGTTTCTGTGAGACGGAAATTTGAAATTGCGCCTAATAGTCCCGCCATAGGTGTGCCAATAACTGTAGCTCTATCTAGCGCGTCAAAACCAATAGCTATCCCTTCTCCCATACTTCCTGTCCAGTGTCCCACGAGGATATACACATTACCCTTGTAGATTTTCTTACGTGGACTTACATACTCTACCCAATGTCGTTTTGTGTCATAATCCTTCTCATCAAATTCGTGAATCTGATAAGGTAGAACTTTATTGACAAACCGGCCCATAATGGCCCTCGCAACAGTTGAATTTCCACCGCTAGGAGTTTCAGTCAAATCCAAAATCAGGTTTTTATTAGAAATCAAACTGTCAAGAGCTTTATCAAATTCACCGATCAAGTTGTTATTTCCCAGTGAATTATTGATTTTGACATACCCCGTGTTTTCATTTATAACTTTATAATACAACAATTCATTCCTATTGGCATAGCTCACTGGTTCAAATGTCTTGCGTTCTCCGTTTTCAACTACGGTAATCACTCGTTTTTTATCGTGAGTTCCTGCAAAAAGCATATCTAAAGCATACTGATACATCTTTGGACTGTGATAATCTGTAAATCGAGGTAAGAAACTTTTTAACTGTTCATCTATTGATACTCCGTTGAAAAGAGTTACTTGCATACCAATTTTTAACCCAGCTAAATCTGCTCCAAAACCTTTTCTTAAGTCTTTTATTAAATATTTGTTCTGATCTTTTTCTACACGTATGTCGGACCACGATGGAATTAACCTGTTTGATGTATTAAGATTTATGCTTAATGATGAATGTCCATTGTACAGCTCATTCAACGTATTTTCAAGTAACTGAATAAACTCGTTGTCGTTTCTAACTTTTTCTGCTTGTGCTGAATAAATCTCTTTGACTTTATTCCAGTCGATATTTTGACTTTCTAAATAGGCGTAATGTTTATTGATGTCAGACCAAAACTCGTAAAAATCCATTTGATATTTGGTTTGAGCGAAAATATTATTCTCTGTTAAAAATAAGAATGCTATAGTAAAAATAGCTTTAGTCAATAGGCTTAATTTCATCGTTGTGTTCTTGAATTGGTATTTCAGTGGTTCAATAGGTAGCAAAAATAATAAAACCATCGTTAAAATAATACGGACTCTTTTGAAGGTACATTACTTTCTCAGAATTCCTTCGCATAGATATTTATTAAACTACTAACATCCCATAGGAGTTTTGATAATGATAAATTTGGTAAATTCTTTACCGTTGTCTTTACGACGACATGTGATCCGTAAAAAATACCGGCTTACGCTGACTGCTGATGGATATTCAGTTGGCGATTTTACTTTAGCCAAAAGTTTAAACCATTCTTCACCACAGTGCTCTTTTACTTTTTGTCTCAACTCGTCCATAGACACGCTAGGAAAGGATCGATAGTCCTGATCGGTATATTCTTCACTAAAAAATAGTCCATTCCTAATTTGTTTTAAAGACTTCCAGTCTGAGTTAAAATGTTTCCAATCAGTAAGATCACAATGGGGCCCTTCGTTCATAATAGTTACGCTGGTTTCATAGCGTTGTTCCACCTTCAAATCACTAATCTGATCACTTAAAATAGAAATATAACTTCCCTCGATACTTTCTCCGACTTCTGCATCGATCTCTACAGTGTCCCTTTGTAGCTGATCCATCTTTTCTGGATCAAAAATGACCATGCCTTGAATCGAAACGACAAATTCATTGAACTTTATTGTTGTTGTAGGCTTCACGTTATTCGCAATATGTGAGGTAGGTGCAGTATCTATCTGCTGCTGGGAGATTGCTACTTCTCCGTCAATAAGATGTTCTAATTGCTTTACATCCCGTTTTTGTTGGGGGATGCTAGGGTTGTTACAAGAGCAAATTGCAGCAGTTAAAATGATGATATTATGTCGTATTTTCATAAAGTTTTTAAGAGGTAAAGTAGATACTACTTTACCTTATTAAATAAATTGATTCATTATTACTCAAGTGATCAGCAAGTCACTATACCTTACTTGTTGTTTTCTTGTCTTAATCGGGCAGTGTAGTATGCAAATTGCTTGCTGTTTTCATTGTCAATTTTCTTAAGCGTATAAGCTTTTATGATAATTGTCGTGTTATCGACCCATCTGATATCTTCTACTGCCCAATTATCCGTTTCAAAACTGTTGTATTCGGAAAGTTTGATCCGGAAAGGAGCTTTTCCTTTGCGGACGGCAAGAACCCCAATAAAGCAACTATTCGAAGTATATACCTGATTGTAATAGTAAGCAAGAAAATATCCGTTTGGAGAAGGAATTGGTATTTCAACTGCAGCGTCGCCAATTGAAGCAATTGTATGTTGACTAACATTGGTGCTATCGATTAAAACCAGATCGCTAAAACCTAATGATTCGGAAACATGATTGCTTACGAGAATATGCATTTTCAGTTGGGGAAGATAGCCTTTATACTCCCAGCCCCGAAATCCATCACCCTGATCTGCTGAAAAACTATATTTCTTGAACTTTAGCTTGCCTTTGCCTGTTGGGATCACAAGATTTTTCCTTTCAACAGCAGGAGTTTTATTGACAATGTGATTGGAACTAAATGCTTTATTATAGTCTTCTATTGTAGCTGTATTGAATCCTAATTTAGGAAGGATGTCATACCTGTCTCCATAACCTACTGTTAAATTTGGTATAGATTGACCGTAAACAAGGTTTATCGAAAAAAGAAATATCAACATCAATTTCATATTTATTTCTTGATTTTAGTAAGAGAAGGATCCTATCTGAGATGAACTTCCTTGTATCGCATGATAAAATAAATCAATTATTCATTTAAAAATGAAATTTTGAACTGATTATCTTATAAAGATAGGCCACAAGCGACAAGAGTTAAAGACCATTTTATATTTGCATGCGGCGATTTATTATTCGCTATATTTTTTTAAAAGAAGGAGATTTGATGCTACTGTATCGTTATGCAACTCTCCTGTTTTATTTCAACATTTGATTCGCTTGAAAACGAGGACTTCTACTTAGCGTCATCCTCCCAATAGAATGGGAAAAACATACAATAATAGCGGGTTTTTTCCAAACAATTGCGAATTAAAATGTGGTTTACAATGATGTCTTTATTTATTGGATTTGCAGATTGATCAATTTCGCTTAAAGACTGTCTTCCCTTCTTTGATGGTTTCAACTACTTTGATATCCCGTAATTTTTTTGGATCAATTGTTAACGGATTCTGATCCAAAATAACCAAATCAGCTAGTTTTCCTTTTTTAAGAGAGCCTTTATCTTTTTCTTCCTGATACTGATAGGCAGCATTGATCGTAATTGCTTTGAGCGCGTCCCTTACATCAATTCGTTCATCTGGCCCCAATAACATACCCGAACGTGTCGTCCGGTTGACCGCAGCATACACCCCAGTCATTAGATCGGGAGGTGTTACAGGACTATCATGATGGATGGTAAACAATATTCCTGCTTTTTTTGCTGATTGAGCTGGACTAATAAACGCCGCACGTTTGGGGCCAAAAACACTTTGATAGTGCCAATCCCCCCATAAATAAACATGGGACGAAAAATATGAAGGAATAACACCGATCTCTTTTATCTTGGCGATGTGATCAGGTCGGCTGTTCTGCACATGTATCAAGGTTGCCCTAAGCTCAGGCTTATAAATTCCTTCGGTTTTCAATTTGCCGATCACACGAAGCGCTTGATCAATAGCCGCATCGCCGTTAACATGTAATTGCGCTGTAATATCATTTGAAAACACTGTTTTTAAATCATTGTAGAGGGTCTCGTCTGAAAAAATTGGAAAGCCTTTGTAGTCGGCCGATTGGCCTTCTGGTGGAACGAGGTATGGTTCTGTCAACCAGGCTGTCTTCCCTTGAGGTGAACCATCGTCCGAAAATTTAAATCCACCAAATTTCAAGTGCTTTTCGTATTTCATGTAATTGGGTTTAAAGGATTTCCATTCGGCTTTGTTTGCTTCAAAATCTGGGAAATAAACCACGTCAGCCTTTAAAAGATTTTTCGAAGCGGCTTCCTTTAACAGGCCAACACTCACTCCCATCGAACGTCCGTCACAGATGGTTGTCTGACCATAACTAAGCCATTCGTCCTGCGCTTTGACAAAATCTTTTAGGGATTGGGATAGTTCATCTTTTGCCTGTTTGGGCTTGGGAATCATATTTGTTAACTTCACCAACGCGGCGAAAGAGACATTTTCTTCCAGTTTACCGTTTAGTCGATTATCAGGGCTTCGGCCATAATGCCCTCCCTCGGGGTCTTTCACATTTTCGGTAATACCTAATAACTTCAACATGGCACTATTGACAACGCTTGCATGACCAGAAGCATGAATGACAATAATGGGATTTGTCGTACTGACGGCATCCAATTCCTTACGAGTCGGATGACGATGCTCACGCATGATGGCGTCATCATAGCCATTTCCTAATACTGGAACAGCCGCCCCTAGTTTTGTTTGCTTAATAACTGTTAATAGAGCCTTTTGAAGATCGGGTATTGAATTAACGGTACCGTATGGACTTGGAGATAAATCTATTGCCTGTTCCATCCCTGCTCTTGAAGTGATATGACCATGGGCGTCAATAAATCCAGGCAATAAAGTTTTTCCTTTTAAATCGATCTGTTTGGTATTTTCCCCTATATAGGGATCTACTTCTTTCCGGTTACCAACGAAAAGAATCTTTCCATCTTTTAATACTAAAGCATCTACTTGAGGAAAATCATCTTCCATCGTTACAATATTTCCACCAAAATACAACGTATCCCCTTTTTGCTGATTGCTCTTACAGCTTAAAATAAAAAAAGGTAAAAAGAAAAATAGATATTTCGTAATTATTGCCATGTGAGAGGTTAACTGTACTAATGAATAACAAAAGAAAATAGTTAATTGTTTCGCCGCGCTCTGGAGAGGAATAGCTGGTAAATACTTTGTGTTCGGTGATCACAGATCGTCGACCTAACCGCAAGCATCACTTTGATGAACGCACAGAACCGACTCCAGATCAGTTTGGGGATGAAGATTAAAATAGCGGGTATTGAAAAGACTAAAAATGCGCATCTAGATGCGCATTTTCGATTAAAGCAGAATCGGTAGTAGTTGATCCAGACTTTCTACCTGAAGAAAATTGCTTGGTTTAACCTCATCACTAGCTTGCTCGTGTGTCCAGGTCACATGGTAAGGGACATGTATTGCCTGCCCTCCCAATTCCAATACTGGCAGCACATCGGAGTTGATTGAATTTCCGATCATGATAAAATTTTCGGCGGGGCATTCAATTTTGTTCAATAATTTTATGTAATCCTCATTTTTCTTGTTGCTCATAATCTCCACATGATGGAAATACTTTTGGAGCCCCGAATTTTTCAGCTTTCTTTCTTGATCCAAAAGATCACCTTTTGTGGCTACGATTAATTTATAATGTGCACTAAGCCTTATCAATGTGTCCTCGACACCTTCCAATAATTCAATCGGCATCTTTAATAAATCCTGTCCAATTGCTATAATTTGTTTATTGTCTTCAGCGATAGCTGTCCAGCCGAAATACGGCTGGTTGTCTCTATCATACAAAGAATAAAGCCTTTCACACCATACCCATAAAGGGGCAGGTTATTCATTTCTGTTTCAAATAACTCTTTTGATACTGCATGCTGTGGAAGATAATTTTCTAATAGTGCGCAAAAATCATGTTCTGCTTTTTGAAAATATGGCTCGTTTATCCATAATGTATCATCTGCATCGAATGCAATGACTTTAATGGCATTTTTATTGATAATCATTATAGTGATAATCATTATAGTTTTTATTCAATTTACGAAGTTTACTTGATCTTGGTACCATCATATTGTTCCCATAGCCCCGTCAAGTTTAGGTCTGAATCATATACGGCATTAAAAGCAAACAGTTTTCCCTTAGCCACATAATCATAAATATAAAGATCGGTTAAAGGGGGCGGAATAGATTCCAGTTCGTCTGCAGAGATCCATTCGAGGTCACCCTCATTACAATAGGGGGGCTCTACATATTCGATATCGGATACATATACGTAGCTGATCCAATTGTAATTGATCGGTGATGTTTCGGTTAACATGCCACAAAATTGTTTTGAAGTGATATGGATTCCTGTTTCTTCCATGACCTCACGAATCACTGCATCGTCCGGGTTTTCAAATGGGTCTAATTTCCCACCAACGGGAACATACATATCTTTATTTGGTTCTTTAAGGCGTTTTAGCAATAGAAACTTATCTTTATTTCTTAATATACATAGTGTGGCTACGCGCTTCAAACCTGTCACTTCATTGCTCATCTCTTTTCTGTTTGTAACAAAAAAAAATGTTGTGAGAGTCTTCAAGCATTTTTAGCGAATTCATTCAGTTTATATCTCCTAAATGACGACTTGCGTATCTATCTCATCGGTATAAATCGCGTTGGTGACAGCTTTGCCACGAGGCGAACTAATAATCTCTACACACTCATCTTTCATTTTGAATAGCTCTTTAAGAGGATAATATGGTTTCAATATTTTCATGGACCTAGGCTTATAACATCGTATAAATGGAAAGCCCATTATCCGATGAACTATCGGCATAATGAGCTATATCCGTAAAATAGATATGAATTATACGGGTCTTAAATGATAGGCTTTAGGCTGAACAAATGCCCGAATACCTTGAGCCGACAAGGTTGAACCTAAACCAGAATTCCTCCGTCCGGACCAAGGTACATTAGGGCTTACCCTATCGCAGCAGTTCCAATATACTGTTCCTGTATCCATCTTGCCAAGGATATTCATTGCTCTGTCCTGATCGGAAGAAAACACTGCTGCAGTAAGGCCATACGTCGTATCTTGCATCAACGATATTGCCTCCTCGTCTGAAAATACCTTTTGTATACCTATCAGCGGACCAAAAGTCTCTTCACGCATAAGTGCCATATTGTGATTACAATGTTCGAATACAGTTGGGGCATAATAGTATCCCTTACCTTCCAATACATGTCCACCCAATCGTAGTATTGCTCCCTTTTCAAGGGCATCTTTCACCTGCTCTTCAAGAACGTCCAGCTGAGCAGCCCTGGTTAAAGGGCCAATAAATGTATCTTCAGCGCATGGATCGCCCACCCGATAGGACGCTACCTCCTCAATAAATGCCTCGACAAACTGATCGTATATCTGTTCTGAAACATAGATGCGTTCAACAGCACAACAGCTCTGCCCATTATTGTAGAAAGCGCCCTCAGCTGCCGACACTGCCGCCTGTTTTATATCTTTGACATCTTCAGTGACATATAGCGGATCCTTCCCGCCTAACTCAAGCTGGACTGGAACTAATTTATGTGCTACGGTCTTGGCAATATGCACTCCTGTCTTATAGGATCCAGTAAAAAAATAGCCGTCCAATGGCAATGATAAGATATGCTGGCCAATCCGCCCATCTCCAACAACACAATGAAATACATTATCAGGTACGCCTGCCTGATAAAGATATTTTGCAAACTGCAAGCCTGTCAACGTGGCAAATTCAGAAGGTTTATAGAGAACAGCATTGCCCGCAACCAAGGCATAGAGAAAAACATTGAAGCCGACATTATAAGGAAAATTCCATGCAGAAATATTGGCAATTACACCAAGTGGTTCATATCGAATATGTTCTATCGTAGCGCCATCACGCACAATAACTTCTTCTGAAAGCCATCTTTCAGCATTTTTTCGGAGATGTTCAATGCGGTTCTGTGCTCCGTTAATTTCATTAAGCGATTGTGTTATGGGTTTACCCGTTTCTTTGGTAAGGATCTCTGCAAGCTCCTGTTTATTTGCCAAGATCAGCTGCCCAAATTGTATGATGCACGCTAAACGATCCTTCAAAGGAACTTTTGCCCATGTGTGCTGCCCTTGCTTTAGTAAGGATAGTGTATTTTCCAACTCAACTGTTGTGGTGGAAGGCAACGTTGCCGCTACAGCGCCAGTTGCAGGATTTCTAATTTCTATGTTGTCTTGCATGTTCAATAAAAACATTAAAAATCAAATTTTCATCTAAAAGTATTCCCTTCTGTGTTTGGGAAAATTCGGGATGCCATTGAACACCCATAACTTTCCCGGTCGCTTCTTTGGTATAACCAAATGCCTCGATAAATCCGTCTTCCGAGCGCGCATAGACTTCGAGATCACGGCCAAGATCTTTAACAGCCTGATGATGTACCGTGTTGACCAATGGATTGGCAACATGGCCATATAGTCTGTCGAAAAGTGTTCCTGGCTCTATATGGACCGGATGATTGATTGTATCATATAAACTTGCTGAGCGATGAACAGCCGAATGAGGAAGCTGACTAACGATATCCTGATACATTGTACCTCCAAAATAAACGTTCATCAACTGAAATCCCCGACAGATGCCTAAGACAGGCTTATGATTTCTGATGGCATAATCCAATATCTTTAGCTCATATTGATCCCGATAAGGGTCCCCTTTCCAGGGGCCGATAGGTTCTTCGCCATAATGTTGAGGAGCTATATCGCTTCCACCTTGAAGAACTATACCATCCATCTGTTGTAAGATGTCCATTAATAATGATTCTTCAAGATCCGGCAATAATATAGGAAGGACACCTTTTTTACTTATCCATCGAGCCATATCATTTTCCATATAACTCAGTGATTTGTGGCCAAAGACCGTCCTCTCGGGGTCTGGATAAAAAAAACAGGCACTAATACCGATTTTTAACATATCATTTCCCTTCGTATGCGGTTTCATAAATAGCAAGAAAATCTGCCTTACTAACAGGCTTTGGGTTCGATGGGTGACAGAAATCTGCCAGCGCAAGTTCTGATAAAGGTTGCAAATGTTCCTTTTTTACGCCAATTGCGGATAACTGTGTAGGCAGTCCCAAACGTACATTGAGGTCAAACAGATAGTCCACAACCCTGTCTCCAGCATTGTTGCCAAGCCCCAAAACCACGGCCATCTTATCGAAACGATCTTCAAAACCCGCATAATTAAACTGCATGCCATAAGGAAGATTCACCGCGTTGGCCAGTCCATGATGAGTATCGAGGAGCGAAGAAAGCGGATGCGCTAAACTATGAACGACTCCTAATCCCTTCTGAAATGCAACAGCTCCCATCAATGATGCCAAAAGCATTTTAGAGCGCGATTGCAAGTCTGATTCTTTTGTAGCACACTCTATCGAAGTAGCAACCATGGCCATTCCTTCAAGTGCAATACCATCACACATCGGATGGTACCCTTTGGCCAGATAGGCTTCCATATTGTGGGTAAGTGCGTCCATTCCCGTTGCCGCCGTAATAAACGGTGGCAGGTCCATTGTAAGCAAAGGATCGGCAAATACAATTTTTGCCATCAATCTCGGACTAAACAGAATTCGTTTTTTCTTGGTTTCATCTTCTGAAATAATAGCACTACGGCCTACCTCACTCCCAGTGCCGGCGGTCGTAGGTACAGTAATCAATGGTGGTATCTCGTTGGTCACATGGATATCGCCTCCGATCAGATCGTCGTAATCAAATAAATCACGATGGTGATTTGCGCGCAAGGCAATCGCCCGAGCTACGTCGAGTGCTGCTCCACCGCCAACGCCAATAATTGAATCTCTATTTTGCCCTCTAAAGAAATCTCCTCCCAAGAGAACATCAGATTTTACAGGATTTTTGTGCAAATCATGAAAGACAATAACGTCGATCCCTTTGTTCGTCAGCTTTTGTTGAACTTCCTTAAAAAATGGCAGTTCGGCAATAGTCGGATCCGTTACCAATAAAGGGCGACTAAGTCCATTGGCCAATAAATAGCCTGGGAGCTCGTCGATCACTCCAGCACCAAAACGGATCGGTGTAGGAAAATTAAAACCATAAATTTTTGCTGTATCCATCGTTCAGTTATATAATTTCAAAATATCTTTTTGTTTCCCAATCTGTTACTTGCTCTGAAAATTGTCGCCATTCCCATAACCTTGATTTACAAAAATGATCGACAAACTTTTGGCCAAACAACTCGGATGCTATTTGCGATTGCGCCATTCGAGTAGTCGCATCGTAGAGATTTCTTGGTAATACGCCGTGTTGCAGATCTTCATAACCATTACCAATAGTATGACGATTGTCCAATGGCAATTTATGTTTTATGCCATACAACCCGCTAGCCAAACATGCTGCTATGGCCAAGTAAGGATTCACGTCTGAACCGACAACGCGATGTTCAATGCGTGTGGCTTTGGGACCACCTTCAATGACGCGGAGTGCTGTGGTACGATTATCTATGCCCCAGGTCAGGGTTGTAGGTGCCCATGCTCCTTCAGTCAGCCTTTTATAACTGTTAACTGTAGGCGCCAATAACGGTAGAATATCAGGTAAACAATAAAATTGCCCAGCAAGAAAATGCTTCATCAACTGGCTCATTCCGAGTTCATCTTCTTTATCATAAAAGAGGTTGCTCTGTTTGTTGAGATCCCAAAGACTTTGATGCACATGGCCGCTGCAACCTGGTAAGTCCTTTGTTTGTTTAGCCATAAAACTCGCGGTAATATTATGTTTTTTCCCAATTTCTTTGACGGCAGATTTAAAGAGCGTAGCCCTATCTGCAGCTTCAAGGGCATCACTACATTGGATAGCAGCTTCCAGTACACCTGGCCCGGTCTCCGTATGTAAACCCTCAAGAGGTACGCCGAATCTTTCGAGCATGGCTAAAAGATCCTGAAAAAAGCCATAATTGTCGGACATCCGTAAGATAGAATAGCCAAACATACCAGATGTGATTGGTGTCATATCTCTAAAACTATTTTGGGAAGAGGCATCATTGGCTTTCACGAAATTAAACCATTCAAATTCCTGTGAAAAAATTGGTTTAAATCCAGCAGTCTCCGATTGTGAAATTATGGTTTTAAGGAGAGCTCTTGGACACACATTTTGGTCCTGAGAAAGCGGAGATTCAAAATCAGCTAGAAAAAAGGGAATATCCTCCTGCCAGGGAATCTGTCGAAATGTATTTCCATCAATACGTGCCGGGAAATCGCCGTATCCCGTATGCCAGCCTGTAATTTCCACATTGTCATAAACCTGATCGTTAACATCCCATCCAAACACCACCGAACAAAATCCAAATTCATTGTCCAGTGCAGAGATAAACTTATCGCGATGCATGAATTTTCCACGTAAGACCCCGTCTATATCTGCAACGGCAACTTTAACATGAGTACTTGTGCATGCTTTTAGTTTGGAAATAATTTCATTTTTAGTTATCATAATTCGATGGTTTTGTCCTTGTCAAGGAAAATTAGGAAATAAAGGTATGATAAGATGACAAGCCCAAAGAATAATAGAGCTGTCAATGGGTTATAATATATCATTGCAATGAGACACACGACAGCGATAATCAACGCAATCGCTGGAAACAGCGGATACAACGGAACTTTGAATGGGCGTTCCAGATCAGGTTCCTTTGTTCGCAAGGCAAAAAATGACCACATGGATATAATGTAAAGACAGATTGCCCCAAAACATGCGATGGTAATAATACCTGCGGTCTTCCCGGTCAGTAATGCTATGATGCCAATAGCCATATTGATTAAGAGTGCATTGGCCGGAGTCTTAAATCGTTGATGTACTTTTCCAAGAATCGACGGTGCATAACCCACTCTCCCAAACTCGAAGGTAGCTCTGCCACCAGCGAGAATGATACCATGAAATGAGGCTATAAGACCCAATAGGCCAACACCTATAAGTAATTTATAAAGAATATGGCGATTATCAATGACGTGTGCAATAGCAAGTGGCAACGGCGAATCTGACGGTTCAGTACTTCCGACAGGATACACAACAGCCTCCCAACCGCCGACACCCACCGCCGATAAAAATGTAATGATACAAAGCACAACTAAAGTCACTATGGCCGATCCAAAGCCGATTAATACATTTTTCTGTGGATTGATAGTTTCCTCAGCGACATTGGCCACACCTTCAATAGCGAGAAAAAACCAGATAGCAAACGGAATAGCAGCAAAAATGCCAGAGAACCCATTGGGCAATGCGTTGTGCTCAAGGTTAGAGAATTCGAAAGCTGGAAATGTAACCCCTGCAAATATAAGTAATTCAATAACCGCAAGAACAGTTACAACCAATTCAAATGATGCGGCGAGCTTAACCCCCAATATATTCATTGAAGTGAAAATCACATAGGCCCCAATCGCAAAAATAAGATAGTCAACCGAAGGATGTAGTAAATGTAGATAAGCACCTATAGCAGCGGCAATGGCAGGCGGTGCAAAAACAAACTCGATATTTTGTGCAATACCGGCGACAAATCCCAAATGCTTGCCCAGCCCTCGATTGGCATATTCAAAGGCTCCGCCAGCCCTAGGGATCGCACAAGCCAGCTCTGTATAGCTGAAGGTGAATGTAAGGTACATGATAATAACGAATACTGTAGCAATGGCCAATCCCAATGTGCCGCCTTCCGCCAAACCGAGATTCCATCCAAAATACATTCCCGAGATAACATAGCCTACACCTAATCCCCATAACATAACAGGACCAAGGACTTTTTTTAATTGAGGCTCACTCATAATTTTATTTAGGTTGGTAAATTGATAGTAATTAACTAACCTAAATTTACTACATATAGTTTAAATGATAGTGTTATATATCTGTAATTATAGCTATTTTAGTAAAATAATATGGTTAGATATCATTTACTAGTGTATACGATCTAACTATAGTCTTAGATATACTTTTTTTAGATTTAATTTACTACGATCATGAAATTGGATGAGAAAGACCTCATGCTACTGGACCTGTTGCAACAGGATGCGAATATAAGTAACAAGGAAATATCTGACCGTGTTAATTTATCGATGACTCCCGTATACGAACGTATTAAGAAATTAATAGCAACCTCTGTTCTTAAACAGAAAGTCTTTCTGCTGGACAGAAGAAAACTTGATCTTAATCTAATGGTACTCGTATCCATCAGTATGGAAAAACATTCCAATGAAAGTGCCTTGTTATTTATGGAAGAGATACAAAAATTTCCAGAAGTAGTCGAGTGTTTTCACGTAACGGGCGCATTTGACTACCAAATAAAGGTGATGGTTAGGGATGTTGATCACTATCATGAATTCAATTTTAATAAACTGGCAACAATCAAGGGAATCAGACATATGGAAAGTTATTTTGTGATGAAAGAAATCGTGAATACAACTCGTCTCCCAATCTTTCTTTGATAATTTAGTCTAGCGTATTTTGGATTTCAAATGATTAAGCTTTCCGATTCTGCACTGATGACTCTCCTAATTTAGCCTCGCAAAATAGATGGATTTCATTGGTATAGCAACTGCACTTAGGCAATGGTTCATACCTGCAGAACCATGCCCTTTGTATCTACAGTGTTGTTTATAGGAGGACAATATTCTCAAGCGATACGCCTACTCCCTTCAGAGCTGCGTAGGTTAATTTGTCCATTGATGCGCCGTCAAAATCAATAGTTTTAATACTCTTATAATATTTATTCGTAAGCGCAAAGGTTGGCCGAAAGGAAACATTTCTAAGAATCACCCCGCTAAATGAACTGTTTGCTAGGTCTGCATTATCGAATTTTACATCCACAAAAACTTGCCCATCGAAGCTTATGCCTCTCATATCACAAGACTTAAAGCTAACACCATTAAACTCACAGTCTTCAAAAATAGTTCTTCTGAGATCCGACGCTGTAAATTTTACATCAGTCAACATTATACCATTAAATTTAGTATTGTTCAATTCCGATGCGTAGAATTCTGTACCTACTAGGATAGTCTTGCTGAAATTTGCATTTGTCATATTGCTAGCGGAGAATGCACAGTCCGTAAGGTTTGCGGAATCAAAATTAGCATCGCGAATATCACTTCCTTTAAAAATGCTTGCTGTGAAATCTGCCGTACTGAAGTCGGAACCGCGAAGCTCACTTCCGAGAAATTTTCGCTTTGGCGCATTTACGCCGGAAAAATTAGTTTCGGCTAGCGTATTACCGCTAAAATCAGTCAGTAACTGTTTTTGCTCAATAATAGAAAATTTTGCATCTTCTAGAGAATTTTCGGCCTTTTCCTTTAGAGTTCCAATTACTACCTTTTGACTTCGTTCACTATCTTCTATTTTTGAATTTTCGGCGAAGTAGTTTAGATCGACTGCGAATATTTCCGTAAGCCTGTTTAGTGTTATAAAGTCTGGCAGAGACTCTCCCCGCTCCCATTTTCCAACCGCTTGGGGGCTAACGAATAAAAGTTCAGCGAGTTGTGCTTGCGACATATTTTCCTCTTTGCGCACCTTGGCAATTTTATTGCCTAATTTTTTGTTATTCATAATTATTGTCTATTATGGTTTTCAACGTCACAAAGATATTCAGGGTAATCTGTAATTATGGCGAAAAGAGAAATACCTCCAGTTGTAATTATGCTACTTATCGTTGTATTCTAACAACTTCGCGTTGTTACTCCTAAAGTCAAAAACAAATTTCGCCTAATTTAGGAAGATTTACCATAGGAATCTAAGTTAAAACATGTTGCCTTCAATTATCCAGTTGGTTGATGATTTGCTTGTAGCAATTCGTAGGCAACCATGAATACCGCCAAGCTAGTTTAAATATTTCTAGAAATTTGATCTATATTTATGTACCTAAAATTTACATATGTTGGAGAATTTTGAGTTTTACCTTTTTTTAGTCCTACTAATCACTATGTTGATCATGCTGGCGAAGAAAATTCAGGTTGCATACCCTGTTTTACTCGTATTAGCGGGACTTGTAATAAGTTTTATCCCGGGAGTTCCTCCTATAAAGATAGAACCCGAATTGATATTCATTATTTTTTTACCGCCACTCCTCTATGAGGCCGCTTGGTCAACTTCCTGGAAAGAACTCTGGCGATGGCGTCGGATTATCTTCAGTTTTGCCTTTGTTGTCGTCTTTTTTACAGCATTATCCGTTGCCGTTTTTGCCAACTATTTTATTCCAGGATTCTCCTTAGCGCTCGGTTTTCTATTGGGTGGAATAGTTTCCCCGCCTGATGCGGTTAGTGCCGGTGCAATTTTAAAATTCGTGAAGGTACCCAAAAGGCTGGCGTCCATACTGGAAGGTGAAAGTTTGTTGAATGATGCTTCCTCATTAATAATTTTTCGCTTTGCAATGATTGCTGCTGCTACTGGCCAATATGTATGGTACCAAGCCGCCGGAAGCTTTATTTGGATGTGTGTTGGTGGAGTGGGAATCGGACTGACAATTGCCTATGTTTTTCTGAAAATGCACAAACTTCTACCAACCGATTCCAATACAGATATATTGCTAACTTTTATTGCACCGTTCTCGATGTATTTGGTAGCGGAACAGCTGCACGCTTCTGGGGTTCTTGCGGTTGTCAGTGGCGGCTTATTTCTCTCTTATCGTAGTCACGATTTTTTGAGCAGTGCATCCCGGATCCGGACAGTAACCGTATGGGAAAGCTTCTGCTTTCTGTTGAATGGCATCGTCTTTATGCTTATCGGATTAGATTTGCCAGAAATTGTTTCTGGATTGGGTGATACCAATATCTCTACTGCTATTGGCTATGGCGTAGCCGTTACAATAGTCCTTATTCTTGTACGAGTTTTTGCAGGGTATGCTGCGGTAATAACCACTTTGATCATGAGAAATTTTATAACGGTTGCAGATGCTCAATCACCGGGTTGGCAAACGCCAATGATTATCGGCTGGACGGGAATGCGTGGTGTCGTTTCTTTGGCAGCAGCATTATCCATCCCATTAACTTTAGCTGATGGATCTCCTTTCCCTCAACGAAACCTTATTCTTTTCATCACATTTGTTGTGATTCTGTTAACCCTACTCGTTCAAGGCTTGACGCTCCCTTTTATATTAAGAAAAATCAAATTAGTAGATAGAGACTTTATTAGAAGTGAAAAGGAGATCGATTATGAAATTCAGAACAGATTGGCCCAAGTCGCCGTTGACAAGATTCGTAATGATTACGCGGGCAAAGTTGAAAGTTTTCCTACCTTGAAGGATCAACTACAGAAGTATGAAAATCAACTTCGGAGCTCCGAGATCATCATTAATTACGCCGAATACCGTAAAATCTATATCGATATCCTCGAAACCCAGCGCATTTGGCTGATCAATAAAAACCGTGAGGAACTTTTATTGGACGAAGAGATCATTCGAAAACACCTTCGTTTACTAGATCTTCAGGAAGAAAGATTGAATATGAGAAGTTAGTTTATCCCTAGATCGGCCTAATGCTGTACATTAATGATCGACAATACCATTTGAATTGTCGATCATTAATAGCTAATTTACTTAATCTTCATCCAAATAAATGTCGTGGACAACAAAACGAATATTTTTGCTAAACACCAACATATCCTCCACATCTTCAGAATCTATAGCATAGAGTGTTTCTACCCCACCTTCATCCAAAAGCTCGGAATCTGGTATAAGTTCAAAAAAAGTGATTCCTTCAACAATGGATAATTCTTCAACTTTAATATAGGATACATCCTGGCTTTTCCAAAGTGAGAGAATTTCCTTGGAAAACAATCGATAATTATTAGCTTGATTTGACATGGTCGCAAATTAGCAAAAAAAAACTCATTATATTTGTGTTATAACGTTTCTAAAATCTTACTGACTTTTTCATTTTTAGGATTAATTTCAAAAACTTTTCGATAATTCTCCTTTGCGCTATCTATTTGTCCTGACTTCAGGTAGGCTTCCGCTAAACTATCATAAACATTTTCACTTTTAGGATATAGCATCGTATTCACCTTAAATATATCAACAGCTTGATTTATTTTATGCTGATTGAGCAGTTCATAACCTACGCCATTCAGGAAACCTTCTGAAAGCAAATCATTGGAACTATCCTGTTCTTTTGCTTTTTGATAAGCTTTTAATCCATCCTCGAAATTTCCTTCTAAAATAAGCTCCAGCGGAGTCCGGTCATTTGCATTGACTTTCGGATTTCTGGAATAAATCTTTTTATCGCGCAAAATCTGTACAAGCTCATATTGACCGCTTTCGGTATCCTTTGAAAATATTACGTTTACGTTTCGATCTCGCATAGCAAATGTATTTGCCGACACTTTAACCAATTCTACAGGCTTGTCTAGATTTTGGGCTGACATTAGCTTGCCATTTTGATTATAGACCCTTATAACACCATATTTTCCAGATCTATAACGTCCACTATTGTCATGCAGTTCTTGAGGACTTAGTGGCAAAATTTTATTTATTGGAGCTAGATAATTGGGCCATTGATAAGTTAATGCGACCGCTCGGACAAGTTCGTTGATAAATTCAGGTTTGTTTGTGTTCGTAAGAATAACTACTCCATCACCGCTTGTTTTATTTCCAATAAAATAGGAGCTAAAGCCTTCGTTCCATCCACCATGGCAAAAATAAGATGAGCCGTTATAATCTTCTAGGAATACACCTAATCCTATAATAGATTCAATATAGGGACTTGTGAATTCTTCTGCCATCTTCTTAGAGATAACAAGACTACTTTTGCCATTTAAAGTCCGTTGAATATCGATTACGAATCTAGCGTAATCTTCTGCTGTTGACCATAGGCCCGCAGCCGCCTGTTCTGGGTAGACATGATATCTTCCTTCGACCTTCTTGCCATCCATCGTATAAGCCGTCGCCGCAAATTGTCTTTTCGATTCAGGAAGAGGCTGGGCAAAAGTGCTATTTTTCATACCCAAAGGTGAGAGTACCTTTTCTTCCATAATACTGCTATAATCTTTTCCTTCAATGTCAACGAGCATCTGTTGAAGTACCGTATACCCACCGCCTGAATATCGAAAATTTGAGCCGGGAAGTTTATCAACATAAACCATAGGTGTATTAGCTGGCTTTACACCACTCAGTACTTCAACCGCTGTAGGAATTGGGTCTGTTATCCGATACCCCGGGAATCCACTTACAGTAAGTCCCGCAGTATGGCTAACGATATTTTTGAGTGTAACATTTTCCCTTTTGGTCCAGTCATTTTTAGGTATTTTCCAAGATTTTAGGTACAAATTCACATCGACATTCGATTCCAACTTGCCAAGCTCAACTTCCTTCAGTGCGGCATATGCACTTACAGGCTTGCTCATGGAGGCCACCTGAAATAAGGTATTTGACCTGACAGGCGTTTTCGAATCGAGATCGGCAAAGCCATAAGTTTTGCTCCATAATACTTCAGAGTTTTTTATCACAGCGATGCTTACGCCTGGAACCTGATAGAATTCCATACGCGATATAATATTCCATGTCGGTTCACCCTCAAAACGAACAGGGGGTATTAGACTGGCTTCGACATGAGAAATCTCATTTATTTTTTGATGGGCCGTTTGAGCAAATGCGGTTGACACTAGTATCGCAAAAATTCCAGTAATTGGTAAAGCTTTCATTTTATTTATGATCATTTAAATGGTAATACAAAGCTTCTCTCCTATCAATCTTTAGCTTTGTAATTCTTCATTGAAATCTAATGCCAATTTTATTGCCAAAAACATAAGTAACTATAAGACAATTTAATATAACAATACTTTAATATAAATTGATCGTATTCGGACATTAAATGTCCGAATACGATCAATTTAATTAGCTAAGTGGTACCTCGATTTTCTAACATCGTCACCTGTCTACCTCATCCCATGTTCGCATGTAGCAGCCATCTTCATTGTCGTAGTAGGATCATTAATAGAAGTTTCCTTTTGGTTGTTTTGCGGAAAATATGAGCGGGGATACTAGCCCCGCTACATCATTTGATTAATCGATACTTAATGATTGGGATTACCATAGTAGTTTTGGTAATTCTGAATGGTAGCGCTAAACCATGCTCCACAGCTGCTATAATACATATCATTGGCTCCATAGCTGGTGTATGTTAGAACCTGAGTTTCGATCAACTGACCACTTGTATTATAGATACTCATCGTCAATCTACATAGCGTACGAGACTTTCCGAGCTTGATCTCTTTGGCTTCGCTCACAATATTCAAATTAGTTTTTCCAGTTTGTGATTCGTAAATCGTTGATTTTTCAACAACGCAGTTGTCGACCGCTTTTGGACCTGTTTTTGCAAAAGTAGCAGATGACATTAAAGCCAAGACTACGACGCTCATCATTAATTTTTTCATGTTTTTAAGTTTTAGATAAATACATTGGAGGACCAGCCTCTCTGTTAATTAAGCTAAAACTGCTAATAAATTTAATTCAGTAAACCCTGTAATAAATATCTGTTGTAGTCGTAACAATATTCGGTTAGTTTGATCAAATTTTTGAAAATAAATGAGAATTCAAAAAATTCTACTACCTTTGCAATCATCAGATGATATGACTATATGAAGACTGAAGCTATCGTACGAAGATCCTTGGCGGAGGAAGTTGCCGCAGCAATAGAAGAAAAAATCAAATTGGGTGAATTTCCTGTAGAATCTAAACTTCCTACGGAACCAGAATTGATGAAGCAATTTGCTGTGGGCAGATCCAGCATTCGTGAAGCTGTCAAATATTTAAGTCAATCGGGCTATCTAAATGTGCAACAGGGGCTTGGTACTTTTGTCAAAAGTAGTACGGGGCATCATGCCCTTGATTCAAAAATTGAGAAAGCAAATTTTAACGATATTTTTGAAGTTAGACACGTATTAGAGTTGCGAATTATTGAAAAAGCAGCCTTAAATCGTACTGCGAAAGGTCTCAAAGATATGGCGCAAGCACTTAAAAATAGAGCTAAATATGCCGAAATGGGAAATTTGACCGCATGCGTGAATGCTGATATTGCCTTTCACAGTGCAATTGCTGAATCATGTGGAAATAGTATTTTGACCGCTTTATATACAACCTTATCTGAGCATGTCAATAAATTCTTCATGACGATTTATAAGGATACAGTCCCATTCTTAACTTCACAACAGCAACACGAAGAACTGATGTTGGCAATCAAAGATAAAGAAGTAAAAAAAGCTGTTGATATTGCTAACCGGATTATCCAACAACTGTAATTTTCCTGTAGCATATGCAAACTATCAATCTCAATATATTCTATTTTTATCAACTAAAACATCAGATGACCTGATGAATATTTCCTTTATGAAAACACAATCACTAAACCCGAGTGGATCTTGGAAAAGTTCCGAAACCGTCTATCCGATTTTATTTGCGATTAGTCTTTCACACTTGCTCAATGACCTGATTCAATCTGTCATCCCAGCAGTGTATCCCATGTTAAAGTCAAATTATGCCCTTAGTTTTACCCAAATTGGTATTATAACGTTGGTTTTTCAGCTTACCGCTTCTATTTTGCAGCCCTTCGTTGGTTTGTATACAGATAAAAACCCTACACCTCGGTCACTTGCCGTGGGGATGTTTTTCTCTTTAGCCGGTTTGATATGCATTTCATTTGCTTCAAACTTTATCTACATTCTCCTTTCGGTAAGCCTTATTGGGATGGGATCGTCTATATTTCATCCAGAAGCATCTCGAGTTGCTCATTTAGCTTCAGGCGGCAAAAAAGGTCTCGCCCAGTCTATCTTTCAAGTCGGCGGTAATGCTGGTGGTGCAATAGGTCCCCTTCTTGTAGCACTTATTGTTATCCCTCTAGGCCAACAATACATTGGCGTGTTTGGCGTGTTGGCCATTATAGCTGTAATGATTCTTACTTATGTTGGTAATTGGTATCAAATACACCTCAAGCCTAAGACACAAACAACTTCTGTGAGTACTTTAAAAGCTGACCTGCCAAAATCAAAAGTAATATTTGCACTTGTGATTTTATTGGTACTCATTTTCTCCAAATATTTTTACATGGCTTCAATGACCAGCTACTTCACCTTCTATTTGATCAATAAATTCCATGTTTCGGTCCAGGAATCTCAGATTTACTTATTCATATTTCTTGCTTCTGTTGCCGCCGGAACCATATTGGGTGGTCCCTTGGGAGACCGATATGGTCGTAAACTAATTATTTGGGTGTCTATTCTTGGAGCGGCGCCATTTACATTACTATTACCCCATGTAGGACTTGGACTAACCATTGTCCTTGCTATTATAATCGGTTTGATCATCTCCTCGGCATTTTCTGCTATCTTGGTTTATGCGACAGAGCTTATCCCCGGGAAAGTAGGGATGATTGCAGGCTTATTTTTTGGGTTTGCCTTTGGTATGGGTGGCATTGGTTCAGCTGTATTGGGCTGGCTTGCGGATCGCACCTCAATTGAATATGTGTTCAACATCTGTGCTTATCTTCCACTAATTGGAATAGTCACAGGATTATTGCCTAATATTAGTCAAAAGAAAAATTAATCGTTTAAAAAGCCCTTCTTACTATTAAAGAAGGGCTTTTTCTTATTAATAACCTGGATTTTGAATTAGTTTAGTATTTCTATTTATCTCATCTCTGTGTATAGAGGTAAAATACATTTTGTCGTCCCAACTTCTATTTTCAATTCCTGGATCAATATTTGAAACAGCATAGGTATAGGTGTAATTCTCTGGATTATATTGGTAAAGAGTCACATTTTTACCAGCCTTAAGGGTTCCCGTAATATTTATAATGTTCGCCTTTCTGCCTAATGTCTCAGAAGCAATCATCCAACGCCTAGCGTCAAAAAAGCGATGTTCTTCGTAAGCTAGCTCAATCCGGCGCTCGTTTCTATAGCGTGCTTTTAATGCTGTACCTGTTTCGCTTGTGGATATTGCGGGCATTCCTGCTCTGAATCGGATTTTATTTAACCATATTTTAGCTTCATTCTCTTCCCCTAATTCAATACATGCTTCTACATAGTTCAATATCGCTTCCGTATAGCGAAACATTGGCCAAGGAATACGTTGTCGTGTATTTTGATCTTCCATTGTAGGATCTGGATCTGTAAATTTACGAATATAATACCCCGTCCTCGAACCATTCCAGTCTTCAATTGGACTCTTTCTTGTATCGAGACCAAATTGAATAACCTTCTGTCCTTTCGCATTAATTACTTCGTATTGTCCAGTTTGAATTTGATTTGCCTTATCTCTTTCAGCAACATCTGCTGTCCTGGGCTTCCAATCTGCACCATCATATAAAATCGTTGCCTTTAAACGTGGGTCGCGGTTTTGATAGGGGCTTGCGGCCATAGAAGGATTGGACCAATCAAATTTTTGGCCATTACTCGTCTCATAGTCGTCTACCAATAGCTGAATCGGTGTATTTCCTGCCCAGTTGTGATAACCATTTGGCCCATTGTCACGTCCTACCCAACCACCTCGCTCATCTTTTTCATCAATAAAGAATCGACCTAAAATTATATCTTTTCCAGCTGTAAAATCAACGGTCTTACTACCCCCTCCTAATGATACAGCCATATAGTTGGCCGTTCCCTCACTAGGTGACGCTGGTTGAGTCAAGTCTAACTTATAGGCGAATTCTGTATGATCCAATACGGCTTTTGCTGCAGTTTTTGCTTTAGTCCAGCGTTCCATTTGACTACCGTTGGTATACATTAAATACTCTGGATTTTTATATCCTGCTAATAAGGTAGATTTTGCTTTTGCTTTACTTCCATCATGAAGGTCACTGGCAGCATATAATAGCACTCTTGACTTTAAGGCCAATACAGCGGTTTCATTTGCACGTCCCTTTGCCGAAGAAATACCCTTTAGCAAAAGAGCTGCACTATCGAGATCCTTCACGATCGCATTGACACACTCCTCATAGCTGTTTCTTGGCACCATATAGTCTTTATCATTCAATGTATAGATCTTATTATCAATCGGTATACCTCCATAAAAACGTAACAGCTGTTGATAATAATACCCACGTAGGAAATAAGCCTCGCCTAAAAGCTTGTCAGCCTTTGCTTTGTCAAACTTGGGTGAGCTTAAATTAGCAATGGCGATATTTGTTGCCCGTATACGCGTATACATACGTCCATATTCATAAGTATCCATTATATAGCCTTGATCAGCTGGATTTGATCGAGATTCGGTGACAGTATTTATTCCGCGGTTAGGGTGTGTAAATAAAGCCTCGTCTGTCATGGATGCCATTTCCTGTTCATAAAAGCCTCCTACTCCAAAACCGTTATAGATTTCTGTCACGAAAGCCTCAGACAACCCAGCATCCGACCAAACGATCTCCTGTGGCACTTCACTGAGTGGCTTCGTACTTACAAAATCGTCATTACAAGCTTGTAATGAAGCAGAAAGTATAAGTAGTATAAGGGATATATTCTTAATTTTTTTCATTTTTTTTCTTAGTTAAGTTATTGCGATAACAGCTGGTTAAAACGATAATAATGCACCGACATTAATCAATCTCGCCTGCGGATAATATTGGCCCAACGCATTCACAGCTTCTGGATCGTACATTTTTATCTTACTCCAAGTAATGAGGTTCATCCCATTTGCATAGAGACGTAATGAACCAATACCAATTTTGCTACAAATACTTGAGGCTAAATTATACCCCAATTCTACGTTTTTCAACCTTAGATAATCTGTACTGCGCATCCAATAGGTGTTGTTATAGGAATAATATTGATTACCACGATCTGTCAAACGGGGGTATACACTGCTCGGGTTACTAATGCTCCAGCGTTTATCGTAGAACTCTTCTACAAAATTTCCGATAGAACCCGATTCATCCGTGCCTACACGTATCTCTCCACCTGTAGCTCCCTGAAATAGTACCGATAGATCAAAGTCTTTATAGGTTAAGCTAAAATTGAACCCGCCCTGGAACGTAGGATCACTATTTTTGTCACGTCTAACTTTATCGTCTGGTGTTATTTTTCCATCACCATTGAAATCTTGATACTTCATATCTCCTGGGCGTAGAGTTTTTGTAATGGCACTGTAATCCAATTTATTGTTGGCAATGTCTTCCATGTCACGGAATACGCCATCATAAACATAATAAATATCCGTTTTGATAGGTTTACCTGTGCTTTGTTGCCATGCTGGTGCGCCAGGAGCTTCATCCCAGAAGATAATTTTGTTTTTCGCATAGCCACCATTGACACCTACAGTATAGCCCAAATCTCCCACTTTACCACGGTAACCTAAATTAAACTCCCAGCCCTTATTATCCACTTTCCCAATATTTTCTGCTGGCAATGTCATCCCTGTACTTTGCGGTATGGAAGCATTTTTCCGCCATAGAATAGAATTACGACGATTTTTAAAGATGTCAAACTCGAAATTTAACTTTCCTTGTAAAAACTGAAAGTCAAATCCAAGATTATAATTATTGGCTACCTCCCAAGTAATCATTTCGTTCGGAACGCGACTTTCATAAAGAGTTTTGGCTAGTTTATCGTTGACGATATAGGTTCCAAAAGAATAGGTTGAAAAATATTGATATTCTTGTAACTTGTCATCATAATAAATGTTGTCGTTCCCCATCTGGCCATAGGAAGCACGTATCTTGAAATAATTAATTACAGGTACATTTTCCTTCCAGAAATTTTCTTCCGATACGACCCATCCCGCCATAGCACCTGGGAAAAAACCAAATCTTTCGCTTTCAGGGAACATATACGAGCCGTCATAGCGCCACAGAAATTCCGCGATGTATTTACTTTTGTAATTATAGCCGAATCGACCAAAGTAATTTAACCTTGCTCTTTTCCATGCAGATCCGTCATTGTTTTTTTCCTGTTCTCCACCCGCGAAAAGATAATCGATGGCATTTGAAAGAAAATAGCGACGATATGCACTAAATTTATCATTATCGATTGTTTCTCTGTTAATACCAGCAATAGCATTCACTTGATGGTCACCAAATTTTCGATCAAAGCTCAAGATCCCTCCGAGTAATATATTTAACTGATCTTCATTACTTTGATTCAAATTTGGGTCGGCAGGCCCGCGTCTTCCCGGAACCAGTTGTGGTGTAGTACCATCCGCTTCATAGGCCCCTTGCCAAGAATATAATGTCCAGGGTGTAACCCATGTTTTTTGATTTTTCACATATTTGTCAACAGAGGCATTCAATGTTAATTTAAGGCCATCTATCCATGGATTTGTAATCTCAACCTGCCCATTTGTTTGAAAATAGTAGCGTTTATCGTGATCGTAGCCTGTCGCATTAGTGGTAATTACCACCGGATTTTCGCCATTTTCGATATCTGGTCCTGGCATTCCATTGGGCCATATTGCTGGTTGTGTCGGATTTCCACGCATCAACATCCTAAAGATTGTACCAGCACTCTTAGTCGGGAAATTCCGGTTTTCCTGTCTTCCTAAAACACCAAATTGTGTTTTGATATACTGGCTGATATTAGCATCTAGATTAATCCTTAAATCATATTGTTTATATCCTGTAGCCGAATTTTTATAGTAGGCATCTTGATTTTGATACCCCAAAGACATGAGATACTTTACATCCTCGGTACCACCATTAATTTGCAAGTTATGCCGTTGTTGAGGGGACCAGTCTTTTAAAGTTGCCTTATACCAGTCCGTATTCGGATGTCCCCAAGGATCTGATCCATCCTTGAACTTTTGGATATCTTCCGGTTTAAATGGCGCATCTAATACTCCGCCCCCCTGCTTATTGTAACTACCTTTATCATTGATAGCGGTGTAAGCCGCAGACCATTCTTCAACAGGTAGGTTATAAATCTCCAACTCATTACGGATCTCAGCAAATTGAGCTGCATTGGTCAATTTAGGTATTACAGTCGGCTGAGAATACCCTTGATTAAAAGTATAAGAAAACTGTGGCTTACCTGTCTTTCCTCTTCTTGTCGTCACAAGGATAACCCCATTTGCTGCCCGGGCACCATAAATAGCAGCGGATGCATCCTTTAAAACCGAGATATTTTCTATATCGCGGGGATTGATCCGGTCGATTCCGCCTTCCCGTGCAGGAACCCCATCAATAACGACTAAAGGACTGCTATTTCCTAATGTATTCGTACCCCGTATTTTGATATTGGAACCATCGTATCCAGGCTCAGCGCTTCCATTGGTCGCTGTAACTCCCGGTACTCGTCCTGTTAATGCATTGGAAACGTTCAACGCCGGAGATTGAGCAAGGTCACTTCCCTTGACAGTAGCTACAGCACCTGTAACCGTTTCCTTACGTTGTTTCCCGTAACCAACAACAACGACTTCTTCGAGATTGGATTCCGAATTCAAAAGCGTGACATCTATCGCATGACGTCCTTTTACAGATTCATCCATAGACTGCTTACCCACCATACGAAAGTTAATGATCGCATTCATAGGGACCTTATCCAATTTGTACTTACCTTGATTGTCGGTTTTTGTTACTAGACTCGTTCCATTTACAGATACTGTTACTCCAGGAATTGGCATTCCTGTTTCATCATGTACCGTTCCAGAAACACTTAGCTCCTGTTGAAAGAGAATTCCATGGCTTGCGAGGGTTGCAGCATCAACGATTTGAGGACTCAGGGCCACTAAAGAGCACAATGATCCAGTCCAAAACGCTCTCTTCCATTGATTTGAGAAATAATGGCAGTTAATCATAAAAACTGTTTAATTGTTTAAATTTTGTATTTAATTAGTTATTTTTTTACCCCTTAAAGACATATCGGTTTAGGCGTCTTATTAGAAGTGGTTTATAATTGTTTATCTGACATGAAAATACGAAAATAAATATACAAAGCAAGTGTTAATTTTACACTATTTAACATTTTAACCTTAATCAACTGAAAGTAAACTATTTGAAATAATGCAACCTGGCCAACCTTATTTTGTATTATGTATAATCCGGCATTATGAGGATGATACCTGGGACAAAAACACCTAACAGCTCGTCTTTAAGAGAAATTTTTACAAGAAAAGTAAACTCTAGTATATCGAAAGTATATTATCAATTTTTTAAATAATAATATGCATCTTTATCCATTATAATTAGATCTATAATTGATTTTTTTAAAACAATTATGTATATACAAATAATGGATCTCAATACGGATCTATTAATAGCAAAGAAATAATTGTATCTACAAACAAAACTATGAACATAAAAATTAGGCAAGAAAAGTCAAGTGATCCAACTATTGTATTCGAACTGATCCGAATCGCTTTTGAAAACGAACAGTATAGCGATCATCAAGAGCACATTTTAGTAGAAAAACTAAGAAAGAGAGCGGAATTTATACCACAACTGTCAATGGTAGCAGAAGTGGAAGGAGAAATAGTAGGCTACATCCTCCTGACAAAGGTTCAGATTATTGATAAAGAGAATCAAAAAGCATTCGATTCTCTTGCCTTGGCTCCTGTCGCTGTGCTACCTCGGTTTCAAGGACAAGGAATTGGCGGTAAATTAATTCTTGGCGCCCATCAGATTGCAAAAGAATTGGGTTTTGGATCGGTAGTGGTGCTCGGACATGCGGACTATTATCCTAAATTTGGATATGTACCTGCATCTGTCTATGGTATAAAATTTCCATTTGATGTTCCTGATGAAAATTGTATGATAAAAGAACTAACAGACAATTCCTTAAAAGGTATACAGGGCACTGTCCATTATCCAGAAGAGTTTGGTGTTATTTCATAAACCAAACTCTTCATTATGATTTGATGCTAATTAACAATTCTATTTAATATTTAATCGGATAGTCTTGCATAAATTCAAACTGATAACCATCTTTTTTCAATGCATCTATTAAAGAAGACAACTCCTGTTGCCCCTTTTGCGTTTGAAACATATCATCATGCATCAAGAAAACAACATTATTAGGCACCATTGAGCTTTTATTGTTCATATAATTCCGAATGTGTGACAAAGTAGACTCCTGGCTCTGTATAGGTGCACCAGTAATGCTATTAAGCCGCCACTCGACATCCCAACCATAAATTGTATATCCGTTCTTATGCAATAGATCGGCGGTGCTAGATCCATTTTTAAGGTCGATCTTACGAACATCATCATATATCCAAATATTCCTGCCCGGAAGTCGAACGATCTTATGTTTTAGATTGAGATCTTTTTCATTCTTTTCAAAATCAGCAAATGCATTTTGGGGGTTATTATAAAATCGAGAATACTGATTGTTTGCATGTGTATAGCTATGATTATAACAGGCTATAAGCGGATTGGATTCATAACGGGCAAGATCGCGTTTCCTCCCTTTGCTCATATTAGCGTGCTTACCAATCAAGAATACACTCACTTTAATGTTTTTTTCTTTCGCAATAGAATCAATAAAGGCACTACCAATCAATGGTCCGTCATCGAAAGTCAGGTAGATATGTTTTGGATACGTATTAAAAGCTTTCCGCAGGGAATCCTTAAGTTCACGTTTTTGTTGTTTGATCGGAACAGGATGCAAGCTATCTACTGTAAATTGAATCTGATTTTTCTGAAGTGAATCCCACCTATTTAACAAATGTGGTATTTTTTCCTTGACAACCAATTTTTCCGTAAGTGTGTCCTTCAGCTCGCCTTTTCCCAAGACTTTGTTTGAAAAATCCTTACATGCGGTTACACTAAACATTGTACTACAAATGAAAAGTACCACAAACAACCTACTACACTTCATATCAATCGCTATAACTTTAATGAATTTCTTTTTTCAAAATTACTACAAAAACCTATTTATTAACCATAAAATCTTACAAATCCCTACTTTCAGGGATAAGGTTAGTAATCTTCAACAATCCCGTCTAACTCTTTGTATGGCTTCAGTTTTTATTATAAATCCGATATAAGAAACAATCGTGCCACTTTTTTCGACAGTTGGTCTCTATTTCTTTTTAAAAAATAGTGCTTTGTTATATTCAAAATTCATGCGCGCTATATTCAAAACTGATATACCTTGTGGGCACTCCACCTCGCAGGCTTCTGTATTCGTGCAGTGACCAAATGACTCCAAATCCATTTGCTTCACCATATTTAAAACACGTTCACTGCGCTCTTCTTTTCCCTGTGGAAGCAAAGCCATATGGGTAATCTTTGCGGAGGTAAATAGTGCTGCACTACCATTTTTACACGTTGCAACACAAGCACCACAACCAATACAGGCCGCTGAGTCAAATGCTGACTCAGCTAACTCATGAGAAATAGGGATCACTGTAGCATCTGGGGCTTGACCAGTATTGATGGATACAAATCCCCCAAAAGAAATAATTCGGTCAAATGCCGAACGGTCCACTTTCAAATCCTTTTTAACCTGAAATGCTGCTGATCGAAAAGGTTCGATAAGAATCGTATCATTATCTTTGAATGAACGTAAATGTAGCTGACAGGTGGTCGTATGCTTAAGAGGTCCATGTGCGATGCCATTGATCATCATACCGCATTGCCCACAGATCCCTTCACGACAATCATGGTCAAACTCTACAGGGTCGTCTCCATGCGTAATAAGCTGTTCATTCAGGGTATCCAACATCTCCAAAAACGACATATGTGGATTGAGATCTGTTAAGGTGTAAGTAACTAATTTTCCTGTAGCGTTGCGATCTTTTTGCCGCCATATTTTAAGGTGTAAATCCATAATCGTTCTATTTATTTATAGCTCCTTACAGTTGGTTGTATTTCTTCAAAAATTAATGGTTCCCGAATTAGCTCAGGTTCTTGCCCCTCTCCCTTCCAGGCCCAAGCGGAAATAAACTGATATTCAGCGTCATTCCGTAATGCCTCCCCATCTGAAGTCTGATATTCCTCCCGGAAATGTGCCCCACAGGATTCGTTCCGCGTCAACGCATCATAACACATCAATTCTCCAATTTCAAAGTAATCGGCTACACGTCCAGCTTTTTCCAATTCCGTATTTAGGGTATTGGCTTCACCACTAACAATAACATCTTTATAAAACTCTTGCTTCAGCCTATTAATCTCCACAATAGCATAACGGAGGCCTTTCTCATTACGCGCGAGCCCACAATAGTCATAGAGTATTTTACCCAGTGTTTTATGAAAATAATCCACGGTTTTACTGCCTTTAATCTTTAAAAATCGATCAATTTGCGCACGAACACCTACCTCTGCACGTTCAAACTCAATATGGTCTGTAGAAATTTTTCCCGTGTGAATATCGTTTGCCAAATAATTTGCAATCGTATAGGGCGCAATAAAATAACCATCCACAGAGGCTTGGAGCAAGGAATTGGCACCCAATCTATTTGCACCGTGGTCTGCAAAATTAGCTTCACCTAACGCAAATAAGCCCGGCAGGCTTGTCATCAGCTCATAATCTATCCATAATCCCCCCATTGAAAAATGCGCGGAAGGTGAAATCATCATCGGTTCTTTATAAGCATCATATCCCGTAATCTTTTCATACATATCGAACAGATTACCATATTTCTCTTGTATTTTCTGTTTCCCTTGTTCTCTAATAGCTTTCGCAAAATCAAGGTAAACAGCATTTTTAAGTGGACCAATCCCAAAGCCAGCATCAATCCGTTCTTTGGCCGCTCGAGATGAAATGTCCCTTGGAGCAAGATTACCAAATGCCGGATAACGACGTTCTAAATAGTAATCTCTCTCTTCCTCAGGAATAGCGTTTGGTTCCCGCTTCTCATCTTCTTTCAAGGGAACCCAAATCCTTCCGTCATTACGTAACGACTCTGACATTAGTGTTAATTTAGACTGATAATCGCCAGACTGCGGCAACGAAGTCGGATGAATCTGAATCCAGCTTGGGGAGGCCATTAATGCCCCCTTCTTGTGTGCCCGCCAAATGGCAGAGCCATTACAGCCCATTGCTAGTGTCGATAGATAATAAATTTTACCATACCCTCCGGTTGCCAATATAACGGTATGTGCAGCGTGTCGTTCAAGTTCCCCTGTATCGAGATTTCGAACAATAACGCCACGGGCCTTTCCATCTATTACAACGATGTCGAGCATTTCATGTCTGGAGAAAAGCTGTACGGCACCTTTGCCGACCTGGCGCATAAGTGCCTGATAAGCTCCCAAAAGAAGCTGCTGTCCAGTTTGACCTCTCGCATAGAATGTACGACTTACCTGTACACCTCCGAAAGATCGATTGTTCAGATAGCCTCCATATTCACGACCGAAAGGAACACCCTGTGCAACTGCCTGGTCGATTAAATTGAGTGAACATTCGGCCATACGATAGACATTGGCCTCACGGGCACGAAAATCACCACCCTTTAGCGTATCAACAAACATACGATAAACACTGTCCCCGTCATTTTTATAATTTTTTGCGGCATTTACACCACCTTGAGCAGCCACAGAATGCGCCCTTCTCGGACTATCCTGAAAGCAGAAAGATTTTACCTGATATCCCATCTCCCCAAGAGAAGCCGCGATGGAGCTACCCGCCAGTCCGGTTCCGATAACGATAACATCCAGTTTTTTACGATTTGCAGGATTAACAAGCTTGGCAGTCTTTTTATAACGAGTCCATTTTTGATCCAATGGTCCATCCGGTATTTTTGAATTTAATGTCATGACTTCTCCCCCTTATTTAACTGTAAAAAATATATAAATAGGCATCAAAGCAAAACCAATGCTGATGATGACCGAATAGCTGATACCAATAATCTTAAACCATTTAACAAATTTGGGATGGAATAAGCCTAAAGTTCGAATCGCACTGTGAATTCCATGAATAAGATGATAACACAGGGCAACCATCGATAAAACGTAAATAAGAACATACCACCATTGCTGAAAAACCTCGATTACAAGCACATATAAATCCTTGTTACCACGTTCATCAAGTGGAGGAGCGCCAAATTTGTACACGTACCAAAAATTCTGGAAATGGATAACTAAAAAAATGAGGATCAGGGTCCCTAAAATCCCCATATTGCGCGAATACCACTTACTTGCTCTTCCCCGATGATCTGAAACATAGTGGGCACCGGTCTTTTTATTCTTTACGGTGATGATCAATCCGTCCAAAGCATGCACAATAATGCTGGCATAAAGTACGTAAGAAATAATTTTGATCAAGATATTGCCTGCCAAAAAATGTGAGTAGGCATTAAATTGTAGATGTGCTTGTTCCTGCGGTAAGAATAGCTGTAAGTTCCCTAGAAAGTGAATCAGTAAAAAGAACGCTAAAAATAAACCCGTCAGACACATAAGCATCTTCTTTGATAATGTAGATAACATAATAAGATCTTAATTTTAATAATAGCCTATAACCTTCATCCACAATCCACCGACACCCATATAAATCACCAATAATACGATACCAATTTCCAGTCCACGCAGCCACCATGATTTTAAATCGACATATCCGCTTCCAAAAAATACCGGTGCAGGACCGTGGCCATAATGTGTCAAAACACCATAGATAGAACCCAAGAATCCAAGCATCATTGCAAGCAGCATTGGCGGAATACCCAAAGAAACACCAACCCCCAACAAGGCCGCATACATAGCCGCAACATGGGCGGTAGCACTCGCAAAAATGTAGTGACTAAAGAAATAAACAAGAATGATTACCGGAAAGGCTATTTGCCAACTTAAATCACCAATCTGTACTTTGATCAGGTCGCTAAACCAGCCGATAAAGCCAAGCTCATTTAAGGAACTGGCCATCATAACCAAAACAGCAAACCAAACAATCGTATCCCATGCTCCTTTTTCGGCTTTAACATCCTCCCAGGTCAATACAGAGGTCAGTAAAAGTAGTGTCAAACCGATGAAGGCTGTGGTTGTCGCATCAATTGAAAGAGAACCACCAAAAATCCATAATGCCAATAAGATAAAGAACGCCAAAAGCATTAACCATTCATTCCTGGAAATTGGTCCCATCTCTTTTAATTTCTGCGCCGCCATCTTAGGTGCATCACCTGTTTTTTTCAATTCAGGTGGATATAACTTATAAAGAACAAGCGGTACTACAAAAAATGCGACAATACCGGGTATAAATCCAGCAATCGCCCAGGACATCCAGGTAATATCAATTCCTAGGTTCGCAGCAAATTTTTGACACATTGGATTACTGGCCGTTCCCGTCAAAAACATCGAAGAAGCAATTAGATTCATATAATAACTATTTAAAGTTAGATAGGATCCCAATTTTCGATGTGTCTCTGGCTTATCTGGAACAGAATCAAAACTAATTGCCATCGATTTCATGATAGGATAAATAATCCCTCCCCCTCGGGCTGTATTACTGGGAATCGCCGGAGCCAAACAAACATCCGCCAAGCCCAATCCATAAGCAAGTCCTAATGAACTCTTTCCAAAAACTCGAATAAAAAGAAAAGCAATTCGATTTCCTAGTCCAGTTTTAATAAACCCCCGGGCAATAAAAAAGGAGATACCAATCAACCAAATTACCTTATCTCCGAAACCTGTCAAAGCTTTAGTAATCGACTTACCCGCGTCTCCAGGGGCTAATACTTGTGTCAGGGCCGTAAACGCAATGGCCATCATACACATGGTACCCATAGGAGCTGCTTTTAAAATAATCCCAAGAATGGTTGCGGCGAAAATTGCAAATAAATGCCAGGCTTCCGGACTGACACCTTTCGGTATTGGGATAAACCATAAAATGAGTGCTACTAGAAAAGTAATGGCAACATTTTTAATACTGATTTCTTTCATGATAAACGTAGTTTAATAGATTAGAATCGACTTTGTACTTGAACAATAAATAAATTTTTGTTGAATTCGCTGGTATTCTCTGCCTGCTTTTTATATCGGTCCAATTGAAGTCCCAACTGTATCCTTGCACCATAATTTTTTAAAAATTCCAAACCAAACATCGGTGTATATGTTTGTCGCGCATTTGCATTGAGTTTGTAATTTGGGTCAATATACTCATATCGACAAGATAGCTCGAAAGCACTTAGATTGAAATAATTTACTTCATATCTTAAGTTGGGTAGAAAATAGATACCGCGGACCAAATAGTCGCTCAACTTGGATGTTCGCGCACTTTCTTCCAAAGAATAATATAGGTTATGATTGATCGCCTGTTTTGCTTCCAGTTGCATATCAAGATTCCATCGTTTACCAAAACTAACATTACCAGTTAGATCTACACCTAATGCATGTACTTGTTTTTTCATCACATCACCTACGCCACCATTCAGCCCTAAATTAACACCATACTTCTTTGAAAGCCCAAAGACCAGACGGGTGGCATATTGCTTACCATTGTCGTTATCAACAACTTGATTCTTCCCGTTCCCGTTCACCACAGATAAGGAATAACTAAAGGGCATATCACCTAACGTAGTCTCGCCTGTCGCAGCAACCCCGATTTGAAAACTTGCCCAACCTAATTTACCGAATTCAAGATACTGGTTCGACCAGTCCAAAGATTTAATGATGTCAATAGGATAAGTTTCCTCGATGCCAAACCAAGGACGAAATTGGCCCACTGTGATTGCCAATTTGGGACTAAATGTATATTTCAAGTAGGCATTTTCGAGCACTTTTGTTTTGGGATCGCTTTTGAAATCTGCGAGGTTAGCTAATACGGCAACTTCAGTACGCTTGCTAATTTGAGCGCGCATCTGTACCCGCATATATTTCACCATAAAATTGTTATCCGTACCTGAACCATCACTGTGATGTAATCCATTGACATCAACATCTTTTGTAGCACTAACAAGGTAACGGGCCTGAAACAGACCTTTCACCTGAAGCTTGGGATAAGTCGTGTCATCTTTTTTTTGTTGCACAGAATCAACTTTATGCTCTTGTACAGTACCTGGTTCTTGCCCTTTGACGAAGGTATGGCTCAATAAACATGCAATAGAAATTGGAATATAGCGTTTCTTCATACTTAAACAATTTTTTTCTTAGCCAGTAGCCCAGCTTACTTCTCATTGTTAATAATCTTGTCGTTCTAAATCTAATGTTGTAGATACAACACATAGCTTTAAAAAATGTTTTGTTATTCTAATAAAATTTAATAACTGTAAGAAAATCAAACTGATTAAAAAAAGATCAGGTATAAATTCCACGTTTTTATGTAATTTCACAGGCGAACTTCAATACAATCTAAATTTAAAACCGATAGATTGATCTTTTCATGAATTTTGCAGTTCATGAGAAAACTTCATCATTTAAATATGTAATACATTTTAGAATCGATAAATATATTATGAAAGAAAAACTAATCAGAACATGCTTTATTGGCCTTGCGCTCCTTTTGATCCAAAGCTTTTCAGTATCAAGCGTTCACGCCACAGACAAAGAAAAACCCGCTATGTTTTGGACCTGGCTAGATTACAACGCCAAAACAAACTTTGATTCTATTTGCCGTGAGATGAACTATCTAGGGATCGATGGCGTGATGTTAAATGCTGCTAGTCCAGATGAGTATCGTGTAGCGATCCCTATTGCAAAAAAATATGGCATCCAGGTTATAGCCTGGCTTTGGACGATGAATCTGGAACATGATAGAGATAAAATACTTAAAGAGCATCCAGATTGGTTCAGTGTCAATCGCAACGGAAAAAGTCTCGCAGATACCACTGCATACGTTGGTTATTATAAATTTTTATCGCCTGTAGTACCAGGAGTAAAAGAATATATCAAAAAGAAAATTGAATCCTATTGTGAAGTTGAGGGATTGGCGGGTATCTCTATTGACTACAATCGTTATGTGGATGTTGTCCTCCCCACAACCCTTTGGCCTAAATACAATATTGTCCAAGATCGCGAGTATCCCGCTTGGGATTACGGATACCACCCCATTGCAATAGAAAAATTTAAAAAACAATATGGCTATGACCCTCGTGCGCAAAAAGATCCATCGAAAGATCTCAAATGGCGCCAATTTCGTTGCGATCAGATAACAGATATCGCCAATATGATTGCAGAAATTGTTCATTCTCATGGAAAAACAATGGCAGCATCCCCATTTCCGACCCCCAAAATGGCTTCGCGTATGGTACGTCAAGATTGGGGTAAGTGGAATTTAGATGTTGTCTTTCCGATGGTGTACAGCAATTTTTATACAGAAGATCCAAGCTTTATTAGCGATTGTACCTTAGAAAATGTGCGCGACAAAGGTGCAAATACGACCCTATATTGTGGTTTGATGGCAAAAAATAATGAGGAAATATTTGCCGATATGGATGAGGCGCTAAATAATGGTGCGCAGGGAATTTCTATTTTTACCATCCATAGCTTAAAAGACCCTCAGATCAAGGAAAAATTCAGAGCCTATACAGCTGCGGCGAAAGCGAGAAAAGCTCAAAATAATGGAACTTTAACACGTTTGGCGCACGTGAAAATCGAAAATAATCCCTTCAAAAAAGAAGGTATTATGAAATTAATCAACCAAAAGATACAAGATTTGGTCCGCTCAGAAAACCCTGCTGCCAGCCCGATAGCATTATCTAAATATAAAAAAATAGATGCATATGATGTCACTCAAAAGTACCTCGTTACTGATAAGGTGAGCAAAAAGAATTTTTACGTTACCTTCTTTTTCTATGGCGGAATACTTTCCGGTTGGAATGTGGATCCAGCTCCAAATGCAGCCTAAGGAATGACCTACTAGGAAGAGGTGCTAAAACGTTATCTATTTAGCACCTCTTTTCTTTTTAATACACTGTTCCCTATCTTTGGAACGAACAAATAATTAAAAAATGAGAAAAAATTTTAAGTTGGTAGCCTGTGTTATAGGCTTGATATGTTGTGGATCAATTCCTGTAGCCTTTGCTCAAAATGGCATTCAAAATCAGCAGGGTGCTAAAACCGCGATTATTGATAAAGCATTATTGGATAAAATATTGGATAAAAATAGACAGTCATTCAAAGAAGGTAAAGTGGCCGATTATATTCCGGAATTGGGTAAAGCCAATGCATCGTCCATCGCTCTTTCGGTTGTAAATAGAGATGGAACAATCGTTAGTATCGGAGATGTACAACAAAGATTTACAATTCAGAGTATTTCAAAAATTGTTTCCTTGATGATTGCAGTACTGGAAAATGGCGAGCAAGTTGTTTTTAATAATATGGGATACTATGGCACGGACAAACCTTTCAATCATTTTGCAAATTTGGAAACATCGGGTAAACCGCTCAATCCAATGATGAACGCTGGCGCCATTTTAACGACATCGCTTATTAAAGGAACAGGTGAGGAACCTTTTCTTAAAATACGCAATATGATTCGTTTTATAACAAATAATGAAAAGATTGATTATAGTAAATCCGTATATAATTCGGAACGGGAGACTGGAAATCGAAACAGAGGTATGTTCTACCTGATGCGCAACAATGGACTCATTGATGGTGAAGGTGAAGATAAACTAAATAATTATTTTAAACAGTGCTCAATTGAGATAACCGCAGAGGATCTGGCTAAAATAGGTTTCTTTTTTGCCAATCATTGCGTGCGCTATGATGGAAATAAGCAATACAATAATCCAAGTCTATCCCAGCTAGTTCAATCGCAAATGCTCATTGCAGGGATGTACGAATTTAGTGGCGAATATGCCAGAACTGTGGGACTTCCAAGTAAATCGGGCGTTGGTGGCGGAATAGCAGTAAGTGTACCGAATAAAATGGGTATAGGGGCCTATAGTCCAGCCTTGGATCAACACGGTAACTCTGTGGCCGCATATCGCATGATATTAGATTTGGTGAAAGAGAAATCACTAAGTCTCTTTTATTAACCCTAGTAAATTAAAGTCAACGATAACATGATACGGACAGAACCAATCATCGCAGTGGATAACGTTCCCAAAAGCTCACAATTCTATCAAAAGCTTTTAGGCTGTACCGGTCAACATGGAGGAGAAACATTTGAAATTCTCACGGATAACGGAACTGTTATTCTCTGTTTACACAAATGGGGTGAACATGATCACCCTACTATGCGGGATCAAATACATGCAGGGTATGGATTCATATTATTCTTTAGAGTAGACAATTTACAGCAAATTTTCGAAAACGCTACTTTGTTAAATGCGGTCATTGAGAAAGATATACATTACAATGAGAACTCTCTGAAGGATCAATTTATCCTACGTGACCCCGACAACTATTACCTGATTGTATCAGCCTAGTCAGATCTATTTGTTTGTCAATCGCATGTTTGATTGTATTCATCAGTTAAAAATGTCCGTTCTTAAACCAGTTTAACTTTTGTGTTGAATGTTTGATGCAACTTTGTCTTATCAAAATTTAAAACAATGACCACACGATTTAATATTGCAAAAGTAGATGCAACCGCCTATAAGGCGATGATGGGATTGGAAACATATCTCAACGATATTTTTTTAAATCCTATTCAAAAGGAACTCATAAAAATACGTGCTTCACAGATCAATGGCTGCGCCTTTTGCTTAGATATGCACACAAAGGATGCGCTGAAGTATGGTGAAACTCCACAAAGGATATTTTTATTAAATGCCTGGCGAGAAACGGATTTATTCACCAACGAAGAACAGATATTGTTGGAGATGACAGAAGAGATCACATTGATACATCAAAAGGGATTGACAGAAAGCACTTTTCAAAAAGCAAAAGAAATATTTGAGGAAAAGGAGATTGCACAGATTATTATGGCAATTATTACCATAAATGCGTGGAATAGAATTGGCATCAGCACGCATTTGGAACTATTAAAGTAGTTTTAGGCGCTTTCGCAAAAAAGCCTTGTCCAATATTGGACAAGGCTTTTTCATTTACAAATAATTTCTTTTTATTTTCCTGTTAAAATCCCAATTATCATTTATCTTTATTAGGAAAACCTATATAAATACATGATTATGAAAATTATAAAAAAAATCCTAATTGTTTTAGCGATCATCATCGCTATCCCCCTAATTACAGCGATCTTCGTCAGTAAAGACTTCTCGGCCCAAAGTGAGATCACGATCGATAAGCCAAAGCAGGAAGTATTCAACTATGTAAAAATGCTTAAGAACCAAGATAACTTTGGTGTATGGCAACTCTCAGATCCCCAAATGAAAAAAACTGAACAGGGTGTAGATGGTCAAGTTGGCTATAAATCCAGCTGGGATGGTAAGAAAGTTGGTAAAGGTTCACAGACTATTACGAAAATAGTCGATGGCGAAACGATCGAAACGTCCCTCGATTTCGGCATGGGTGAACCAGCCAAGGGTTATTTCATCTTAAAAGAGATCTCGCCTAATCAAACGTCGGTGACTTGGGGGATTTCAGGAAAATCGCCCTATCCATGGAACTTTATGAACTTATTTATGAATATGAACAAAGATTTCGATCAAGGGCTGAAGAATCTAAAAAATAGACTAAAATAGAGACTATACAAAGCAAAAAACGGTGGTTAAAATAAACTTTACTTTAACCACCGTTTCTTATTTTCAAAATGAACAAAATTTATCTTCTGCGCATTAAAATTCGTAGAATGTACCAGAACAGCAACATTATTGATGAAAATAGCTGTAGGGCCGCCCCAACATATTGTTCGTTGCCGTAACTATACTTCAGATTTTGAGTTTGATAGAGTATGCTTCCGGAAGCAAGTGCAATCATTGCAACCGAGAACCATAATCCAAGTTCAAAACCAAAAATAGCTCCAGCGACAATTGCCCCCAAGGATAAGACCCCCCCAATTACCAGGATATTCCTGAGAAATGAAAAATCTTTATTGGATACAAATGCAACGACAGTAAGCCCAGTAAACAATGCCAAAGTCATTATACTTGCTTGATAAATGACACTAATTCCTTCGGTCATAAACACCGCCATAAAAATCATTGGGAGGAAGATGATCGCTTCCAGTACAATATAGAAAGCTAGTCCTAGATATTGGGTTTGACGGCTTTGCGAAAGTGTCCATCTTGATGAAAGTGTGGACCCTAACCAAAAACATCCCAATAAGAATAACCAAATAAATTTTCCGCTAACCATCCAAACGATAAAATCATAAGGGATCAATTTGATCAGCAAAGTTTCCAAAACGATAAATGCTAAAATCGAAAGCGCAACATGAAGATAGGTTTTTTTATAAAACACTCCCCTTTCAGCGTCATCATTGATAAGAATGTACTCTTGTGATTCCATAAAACAAATACGATTGAGTAAATAACGATTAAAAATAAGCATTAATTCTATTTCCACAAGAAAGAAGTTTGCATAGGCTTATAAAAAAAGAACCCCGCCTAGCGGGGTCCATTCAAACAAACAACTTATTTCCAGCCTCCTCCCAAATCTTTATAGATATTGACAACAGCATTGAGCTGCTGCTTCTTCGTTTCTATCAATTCAAGTTTCGAATCCAGCACATCGCGTTGTGTCATTAAAACCTCCATATAGTCTGCCCTCGCTGATTTAAAGAGATCATTGGACACAGACACGGAATTATTCAGAACCTCAACTTCTTTTGTTTTGAAATCGTAGCTGCGCCCTAGGTTTTCAATATTAGAAAGTTGTGTAGAGACTTCTAAGTAAGCATTGAGAATTGTCTTCTCGTAATTATATACCGCCTGTATTTGTTTCGCGTTGGCCGTATTAAATTCCGCTTTAAGCCCATTTTTATTTATCAATGGTGCTGCAAGCTCCCCTATTAGATTATATAAAACTGATTCAGGCATCTTAAATAGATAGGAAGGCTTGAATGCCTGTAAACCCAAAGCCGCCGAAATCTCCAAAGAAGGATAAAACTCTTTCCGCGCGATCTGTACGTCCAACTTCGCGGCAGCGAGCTCATACTCTGCCTCACGAATATCAGGTCTATTGCTCAGTAATTGGCTCGGTATACCTGTTTGAACCTTCGCCGGGATCAAATCAACAAAATTGCTTTTGTCGCGTTTGATCTCTTGTGGAAAACGCCCCAACAGAAAATTAATACGGTTTTCAGTTTCTTTGATCTGCTGCCTCGTCTCAAATTCCATGCCTTTGGTTTTCAACACTTCAGCCTCAAACTTTTGAACCGCCAGTTCTGTTACACGAGCAGCCTGTTTCTGCAATCGGATTACCGCAAGCGCATTGTCCTGTAGCTCGATATTCTGTTTGATAATGGTCAACTGATTGTCCAATGCCAATAATTCATAATACGAGCGGGCAACTTCGGCAATAAGGCTACTCAAGACAAAATTTTTCCCTTCTACCGTAGCAAGATAACGGTTGAGTGCGGCTTGCTCGGAGTCCTTAAGTTTTTTCCAAACGTCGATTTCCCAGCTTGCATACGCACCAATTGTCAAATCTCCTAGTGGATCCGGCATTTCCTTTCCAGGAGCAATTTCTGTACTGGCATCACCCGCCCCCTGGCTGGTATATCGTCCAACTTTTTCAACACCTCCTCCGGCACGTAAACCAACGGTAGGTTTCAACGCCCCTTTTCGTAAAAGAATATCGTTTTTTGCAATTGCCAACTCCTGCAAAGTAACATTCAGTTCCTGATTGTTTTTTAACGCTGTATCTATTAATACAGCTAGATTTGGATCAGTAAAAAATTCACGCCACTTAACCGATGCTGAATTTGTTGTGTCAGATTTCTCTACGTCTGTAAATTGCTGCGGAACAAATTTATTCTCCTGTATTTGTGTCGCTTTCGGAACCTTACATCCCGTCACTGCTGCTGAAAGCGAAAATGCAATGACCCATTGTATTTTTCTGCGATTAGTCATTATTATCAAGTTCTTCAGTTAATGGATTTTCATCCTCGTGTTTAATAAGCTTACGTCTAGAGGCAATAGTTCCAAAGATATAGTACAAGCCTGGTATCACTAAAATACCGAACACTGTTCCAAACAACATACCTCCCGCTGCTGCTGTACCGATCGTACGGTTACCTATCGCCCCAGGACCAGATGCCATAACTAAAGGAATCAACCCGGCGATAAAGGCAAAAGATGTCATCAAGATAGGTCTAAACCTCACTTTTGCACCGTCCAAGGCTGCTTCGATGATACTCAATCCTTGCGAATGCCGCTGAGCAGCAAACTCAACAATCAACACGGCATTTTTACCAAGTAAACCTATGAGCATGACCAAAGCGACCTGTGCATAAATGTTGTTTTCCAATCCCAATAACTTCAATAATAGAAAGGCACCGAAGATCCCGATTGGTAAAGAAAGCAACACCGCAAAAGGCATAATAAAGCTCTCATATTGAGCGGAAAGTATCAAATAAACGAAACCAAGACAAATTAAGAAGATATAAATTGCCTGATTTCCACGACCTACCTGATCCTTGGAGATACCAGCCCAGTCAATGCCATAGCCCCGAGGCAAAGTTTTAGCAGCGACTTCATTAATCACCTGAATGGCTTCACCACTACTGTAACCCGGTGCGGCAGAGCCTGAGATTTCGGACGCCATATACATATTGTGTCGGGTGATCTCAGAAAGACCGTAAACCTTTTCCATATGCATAAATGCTGAAAATGGAACCATCTCATCTTTTTCATTCTTCACATATAGCTTTAAGATATCTTCCGGCAAAGCCCTGTATTGCGGCAAAGCCTGAACCATAACTTTATATTGGCGGTCATACTTAATGAAGTTCGTTTCGTAATTACTACCAACCAAAGTCGAAAGCGTATTCAGCGCATTATCAATGGTAACACCCTTCTGTTGCGCCAGATCATTGTCTATATGCAACATATACTGCGGAAAACTCGCGCTGTAAAAGGTAAATACAGACGATAATTCAGGTCTCTTGTTCAGCTCACGCACAAAATCCTTACTTACCGTTTCCATTTTCTTGTAGTCACCAGAACCTGCTTTGTCCAGAAGACGAAGCTCAAATCCACCCGCGGCACCATAGCCCGGTACGGCCGGTGGTTGGAAAAATTCGATAGACGCCCCTGGGATATTTTTGGCAGCGGCCTCTAGTTGCTCAATAATCTCTTGCGAGGATTCTTTACGTTCTTCCCAGCTTTTCAAGTTGATCAAACAAGTACCTGTATTTGCTCCAGTTCCTTCAGTCAGGATTTCATAACCAGCTAACGACGATACCGATTGTACACCATCAATGTTTTCAGCTTCTTTTTGCAATGTCTGGGCCGCTAGATTGGTTCGTTCCAATGTCGATCCTGGCGGCGTTTGAATAATGGCATAAATCATCCCCTGGTCTTCATTGGGGATAAAACCTGCAGGAACAGCATTATTCAAAAAGTAGGCTCCAATACAAAAACCAATTAATACTAAAAATGTAAACACCCGTTTATCCACTATCCCTTTCAACAAGTAAACATATTTGTTGGACATCTTATCAAACAATCTATTGAAGGAATCAAGAAACTTATCGATAATAGATTTCTTTCTTGCCTTGCCATGATTATTCTTCAGCATGATCGCACATAATGCTGGAGTCAGTGTCAATGCCACAACACCCGATAGGATGATAGATGTTGCCATGGTAATGGAAAACTGCCGATAGAATATCCCTACGGGACCAGACATAAAGGCAACCGGGATAAAAACCGCCGCCATGAGGAATGTGATCGCAACAATGGCACCGCTGATTTCATGCATCGCTTTTTTGGTCGCCTTATAGGCCGAAATATGAAGCTCTTCCATTTTGGCATGGACAGCTTCAATAACCACAATCGCATCATCCACAACCACACCAATGGCAAGCACCAGTGCAAATAGGGTGATCAAGTTGATGGTAATTCCAAAAAACTGCATGAACAAAAACGATCCCACCAATGAAACCGGCACTGCAATGGTTGGAATCAACGTCGAGCGCCAATCTCCTAAGAATAGAAAAACGACAATAGCAACAAGCACAAATGCTTCCAATAAAGTATGGACTACCTTTTCCATGGATGCATCCAAAAATTTTGAAACGTCATAGCTAATTTCGTAATCCAGCCCTTTAGGAAAAGATGCCTTCAATTCCTTCATTTTGCTTTTAACGTCTTGGATTACCTGAGAAGCATTACTTCCATAGGATTGTTTTAAGACAATCGCTGCGGATGGTTTCCCATTCAGTGTAGAATAGATATCATACATCGCTGAACCGAATTTGATATCCGCAACATCTTTTAAGCGTAACATTTCACCATTTTCACCCGCACGTAACACGATATTGCCATAACCTTCAGTTGTCGTAAAACGTCCCGGGTATTTCAATACATATTCGAAAGATTGGGAGGTCATACCAGATGACTCGCCCGCTTTACCTGGCGAAGCTTCCAAACTCTGCTCTGATAAGGCTTTCATCACCTCTTCTGCAGAGATCTTGTAGGCTGTCATACGATCTGGTTTCAACCAAATACGCATTGCTAATTCGCGTGTTCCAAGAATATTAGCTACCCCAACACCGTCTACACGACGTAATTCGGAGACAATATTCATGTCCGCATAGTTATACATAAAGTTTCCATCAAGCTCTTTGTCTTTGCTATAGAGATTGATGTACATGAGCATATTGGATTCTTCACGTGTAATCTTCACCCCCTCACGTACCACAATTGGAGGAAGCTTATTGACCACAGAAGCCACACGGTTCTGCACATTTAACGAAGCCTGATTCGGATCTGTACCTAGGTTAAATACCACCTGGATACTTGCTTCCCCGTCGTTACCGGCATCTGAAGCCATGTATTTCATGCCCGGAACCCCATTTATCGCCCGCTCTAGCGGTATGATAACTGATTTAATCATCAACTCACCATTTGCTCCAGGATACTCAGCAGTGATATTCACCTTAGGTGGCGATATAGATGGAAATTGTGTTACAGGAAGCTGTACCATAGAAAGTACACCCAAAAACACAATGATCAGTGATATAACGATCGAAAGTACTGGTCTATTTATAAAACGACTAAACATAGTAATTTAAGTGTAAGGGGTCTATTCTGTTTTTAACTTCAAATTTGAAATGGCGTCTTTAGGTTGCACAAAGCTGTAGCTAATTTTATCATCCTCTTTCGCTTTCTGAATACCGTCCAACAAAAATTTATCATCTTTTTGAAGTCCGCTCGTTACCACATACAGATCTGGTAGGGAGTTACCGATTGTGATATGACGAGCTTTTAATTTGCCATCCTTATCGACTACATACACATATTTACGGTCCTGCATTTCATATGTCGCTTTCTGTGGAATAATTAAAACCTGTTTCAACGGAAAGTTCATCACCACCTTGCCGCTCTCGCCATGTTTTAATAGACGGTTTGGGTTGGGAAATTTCGCTCTAAAAGCAATATTTCCTGTTTCACTGTTAAATTCACTTTCTATGGTCTCTACAAGACCATTTTGAGTAAATAGCTCATTATTGGCAAGTAGCAGGCCCACATGGGTATCCCCGCGTTTACTAACGTTAGTTTGATAACTTAAATATTCTGGTTCGGAAACATTGAAATAAACCAACATCTCACTATTATCGGACAGACTTGTCAATAATTCGCCTTCATCCACCAAACTTCCCAATTTCAATGGAATCCGATCAATCGTTCCGTCAAAAGGTGCCCTGATTTCTGTAAAGGAGAGATGTAATTTTGCAATCGCTGCCTCAGCTTTGGCTTGCTCAAGCTTCGCTTTAGCCATAGCGAGTTCGTTGGGCGATACAACATTTTTATCAGCTAATGTTTTTGTATTTTGAACTTCAATTTCTGCTACATTAACTTCTGCAGAAGATTTGCGGTATTCGGCCTCATACATCTTCGGCATAATCCGAAAAAGGAGTTGCCCTTTATGGACAAATTGTCCTTCGTCCACGAAAATCTGCTCAAGATAGCCCTTCTCTTGAGCCCGAAGCTCAATATTTCGGAACGATCTAATCTGGGAGACAAAATCCTTACGGATAGTTGTATCCATTTGTACCGGAGAGGTCGCTGTAAATTTCTCTTTTTCTTCCTTTTCTTCCTTTTTGGAAGTACACCCGATTTGGCATATGCTAATAGCCAAACTAGCGAGCATAAATACTCTTTTCATTTGTAAGCGTCTAATTAAAAAAATAAGTTTGATTGTTTGTTGTGCTGGTTGGTGAAATAACCTCTACTTTGGCTTATGGTCGTTCCGACTTGTCAATAGATTGTACAAATCGATTACAACGCAATGGAGCATCCTTTAAGATATCCACCAAAGCATATGAAATTTCGAAGGGTATGTTTTAGATTCTCCAGTTTTGTTGAAGAACATATCTTTGAGGGAAAAGATAGGCTATGAAATTGCAAAAAGGAATCTTCTTTGCAAATCGAAAAACAAAAACAAAAAGGACAATTGCAAAAAGCAGCAGCGCAACAAATTGAGACGTTACCTGCAAGTCCTTAGTCAATTGAAAATTCTCTGCATCAAACTCCTCTATAACGGGATTATCACTGTGTATATTACCATAAAATAGCGGATCGATGTGATCAACATATGCATCAATATACTTCTGCACGTCAGCATGATTATGCTGATACATAAAACTAACAGCTGGTCGATCGGATTCAATGAGCACAGCATGGCTATTACTGCTTCTGATAAATAAGAAGCATAGGAAAAGGAGTATGGTAATAACCGCTTTCATTGCGGAGCAAATATACTAGCGTACAAATAATTTTAACGATCTTTAACACATTTTAACAAAACAATTACAATCCGCAGATTTCCGCTAGAAAAGTGATAATTGCAAACCCCGTCCATTTGTTCGCAAAGGTGCTGCATTTCCAAAGACTGTCCTGCCTCCATACTGCCAAGAATCCCTCCGTTCCTCCGCTATAATTTGCTGAATATCAAACTGTGGCCGAAAATCTCTTTCGCTATCCAGGACGATCTGGTGCAACTTGTTTATTGATTTTAACTTTTCACCATAACCCAGTTTAGATTTTTCAACACCTTTTTGTAAAATCTGAATGCTCTCATCGTAAATGGTTAATGGAACCGGAAAAGGATGTCCATCTTTTCCGCCATGAGCAAAGGAAAATCGAGCGGGGTCGTTGAACCGTGAAGGCGCACCGTGGATCACCTCACTAACCAGGGCCAATGACTGTAACGTGCGGGGACCAACTCCTTTTAAAAGCAGTAGGTCTTCAAAATGGCTTGGTTGACTTTCTCGGGCGACGTACAACATCGCTCCCAGTCTTTTCAAGTCAACATCTGCAGCACGTACATCGTGATGAGATGGCATAATAAGTTTAGCGAAATCTTGCATTACTTTACTTGAATCCTCTCCCACTATAGTCATGATACCTGCTCTATTGGCTGCCGCTTCTGCAGCTGTCAAGTTGAGGATTATACCTTGCGAAGGCCCACTGATGCCAGCATGAGGTTCTTCAACGAACGATTTGACCTTTTCAGAATGCCAATGGTAGCGACGAGCAGTGCCATCCTTTTCATGCATACCTTGCTGGACAACAGACCAATTACCACGATCTGTTACGATAAAATTATGTAAATACAGCTGGTAACCATCTTGAATGGCTGTGTTATCCACTTTAGCGACAAGCTTACTGCTGCGAATCAAGCCGTTGCCATCCAACCCAATTCGATCTGACAACTGAAGTAGTTCCTGTGGAGTCTGCATAGACAACTTGCCTTTCCCCCCACAGATATAAAGCCCCAGCGACTTCGCATCTGGATTAATAGCGCGTTTTAATGCTCCCATAACAGCGGTTGTGATCCCTGAAGAATGCCAATCCATCCCGAGAACGGCACCAAAACTCTGAAACCAGAATGGATCCGCCAGTCTTCTTAAAACTTCATCTTTACCATAATCCATTAGTATAACTTCAACTATTGAACGACCTAGGGAAGCCATACGTTCGTAAAGCCACGCTGGTACTTTTCCATAGTGTAATGGAAGATCTGCAATGCCGGACCGTTTCATTGTAAACTAAATATATTAGCACAAATCTATCTATTTTTCATATAAAATAAAAACGTCTAGGTAATTTCTAGCCGTTTTTATTTTATAATCAATCTATACACTACACCTGAGCATATAACTTAGGGCTCATCGAAGTAGCGGCACATGTCACAGCTTCACTATTTGCCCGTTAACGCTGATAACAAACCCGCTCGGAACGAAGGATCTTTTTCAGAAAACTCAATAGAATGCTTATACGTGTCTACATTAAAGAAGAGCTCCGCCGGAGCAGCTTTTTTATTGTCCAAAAATAATTTAAAGCTATAGGCTGTTTTTTTGGACAAGTCAGCATTCACCTTGTTGGATGAAAACACATTCGGAAGAATTACATCTTTTGTAAAAGAGTCAGTTGTAGGCGTCTGAAATAAGTCACCTAACGCTTTAATTAAATTATCAGACTGTTGACCCGATGACGAGATTCTAATTTTACCTTTGGTAAAACCGACGTCATCACTCGGCTGGCCATCTATTATACCTGCGGGTATAAAATCTACAATCTCAAACTTCGCTCCAACAGTATCTTGTTTGTAAAGAGATTTTGTAATATAAATCCGACTTGAATCGGTTAAGATCTCATCTGTGATACGTAGAAAAAAGTTCTTCTTTTCTGCGCCCGGTGTACCATTCGTAAATTGTTCGATTTTTACACCTTCAATTTTGTTAACCGTTGTTGTATCACTTCCATCAGTTTTCTTCTGATTGGAATTTCCGCAACTAGCCATCAGCACCGTAGCGGTTGCAAGAAATGCTATAGATTGAATCTTGTACATATTGAATTGTTTGTTATCAGTTATTAATGAATATTGCTCTTATAATATTACCATTATTACTGATAACAAACAACTATTATCAATGTTTTTATTTTATTTCAATAAAGCATCGTATAAAATTTCCACAGGATGATAAGATTTTCTTCCTACTCCATCTTTAATCTGATGCCTACAGGAAGTACCCGCCGCAGCAATTAGCGTATCGGATGATGTTTTACGTATGGTTGGTAACAAAACCAGTTCGGCCACTTTCATCGAAACATCATAATGTTCAGCCTCATAACCAAATGATCCTGCCATACCACAACAGCCCGAAGGAATAGTTTCTACGCTAAAGTTCGTCGGGAATGATAGAACCTGTTCTGTCACAGTCACGAGGTGAAAAGCCTTTTGGTAACAGTGACCATGCAGCTTTATCTTTTTTGTTGTTCCAGTAAACTGTTCCGGATGAATACGTCCTGCCTTCATTTCAGTCAACAGAAATTCGTCAATCATCAACGCATTTTTGGCTACTTTTTGTGCGTCAACTCGTAAATCATCATCTACTAAACTCAAATACTCGTCTCTAAATGTAATTATCCCTGATGGTTCAACGCCTAAAAGTGGCGTATCATCCGTAATTAAACCCTTTAGGAAATGAATATTTTGATTCGCAATCTTCTTTGCTTCTTTCACAAACCCTTTGGAAAGATAAGTCCGCCCACTTTGCACATGTTTTGGAATGACTACTTCATACCCCAATGCCGTCAATAATTTGTATGCTGTAATACCGATCTCTGCATCATTATATTCCGTAAACTCATCCGAAAAAAGGTAAACACGACGCTTGGCATCACTTACCACTGCTTGTTTTTTTACCCATTGGGTTAAAGTCGTTCCATTGACTGTTGGCAAGGAACGCTTTGGCGCAAATCCGACTGTTTTTTTGACCATTCCTGACAAGAAATCATTTTTGACCACAAAATTATAAAGAGGTGCAACCCACGATCCTAGTTTCTGAGACTGGGTGAAATTAGCAATTAATTTTGTTCTAAACCCTGCACCATGCTCATCATAATAGTGCTGCAAAAATTCGGCTTTCATTTTGGCGACATCCACACTGGAAGGACACTCCGTTTTACAGCCTTTGCAGCTTAAACAGAGATCCATAACCTCTTTGATCTCTTCATGATCGAAACGATTTTTCTTTGTGGAATTTGTTAGAAACTGACGCAGCATATTTGCCCGCGCCCGTGTCGTATCTTTTTCATCGCGCGTAGCCATAAACGACGGACACATTGTTCCACCTGTAATTTCAGTCTTTCGGCAATCTCCCGAACCAGAACACTTCTCCGCCAATCGAAGGATAGACTCATCTTTAGAAAAATCGAAGTAGGTCTTTATTTCAGTTCGGTTGTTATCGTTGTCATAGCGCAAATGAGAATCCATCGGCGGTGTGTTAACAATCTTATTTGCATTAAAAACTCCCTGTGGGTCAAAGATGAATTTGACTTCCTCAAGTAATTTATAAACTTTTTCGCCAAGCACTTTGCCAATAAACTCTCCGCGCAGACGACCATCACCGTGCTCACCACTCAGCGAACCGTTATATTTTAACACAAGATCACTCGTTTTCTCGAGGATTGAACGAAAAGTACGTTTACCTGCTGCTGTTTTCAGATTTACAAAGGGTTCGATATGCAGCTCTCCCGCTCCTGCATGCGCATAATAAGATGCGTGTACGCCCTCTTCTATCAAAAGCTTTTGAATATCCCGCACGTAAGCAGGTAGGTCCTCAGGTGAAACAGCACAATCTTCAATCAAATTTACAGGCTGACTGTCCCCAGGCAAATTACGGATTAAACCAAGGCCCGCTTTGCGCACATCCCAAACTAAATTCGTCTGTTCAATACCGGTAATATAAGGATAGGCATATCCTAAGCCACGAGCAATTAGATCTGCTTTCAATGCCATCGCTTTCGCCTCTGTTTCAGCTGCTGTCTGCCCCCTAAACTCAACAATTAATAAAGCCTGTGGATCCCCCTCAATAAAAAAACGATTATACTTATAGGTTGGATGCCCAACCGTGAAATCCATGATGTATTTGTCTACCAATTCAGATGCTTCTGGTTTATGTTCCAGGGCAATCACGTTGCCATGCATACACTCTACCATATCTGCAAAGTGAACACAGAGTAAACCTAGCTCCTGAGGTGGTAAGGACATCAATTTGAGTTTCGCCTCTGTAACGATCGCCAAAGTTCCTTCGGATCCTGCTAATAAATTACACATATTGAAAGGGGCCGAACGATCAGCAAGAATATCCAATGCATAACCGGTATTTCTTCTTGTGATGGATCGTTTGGGGTAGCCCGCTTCTATGGCACTTAAATGTTGTGAATCTGTCAATAATTCATTCATATTACGGTAGATATCCCCCTCACGACCAGCTAATAATAATTTCTTAAAATATGCTGCTTCATCAAGCGCCTCAAAAGTCACTTCAGAATAGTCGTCCAAAAGTACGTTGGCCGAAATCAAATTGTGCCGTGTATCTCCCCAGACAATTGAATGCAAACCCGAAGAGTTATTGCCAATCATTCCACCCACCATGGCACGGCTTGCCGTCGAAGTTTCAGGCCCAAACATCAGTCCGAATGGTTTAAGATAACTATTTAAGTCATCACGGATCACGCCTGGTTGCACCCGAACCCACTGCTCTTCGACATTAAGTTCAATAATACCGTTAAAATGACGAGAAATATCCATAATAATACCATGGCCTACAACCTGTCCCGCCAAAGAGGTACCGGCAGTACGTGGTATTATTGTTATCCTATGCTGCTGTGCAAAATCAATTAATTTTTTAATGTCATCAATATCAGCTGGTATTGCTACAGCCAACGGCTTTTCCTGATAAACAGACGCATCGGTCGAATAGGCAAGCAACATTGTTTGATCCTTGGTTTCATTGGTATAAAAGAGCTCCCCCTTGAGTTGAGACGCTAATAAGGCTAATTGATTTTGATCTTTCACTTAATCTGCATTTAATGTATGAAACAAATTTAGTCAAATTTATGCATCGGAAAAAGAGATGAATGCAAGAAACGCACAAATCAAAAACAAAAAACGCATAAAAACGCAAAACAGGGTAATTTACCACAAAAGTCAATTTTATTTCGTTCCTTCAAACAATGCGTGTATTTTTGTGGCGCTACATCATTTAGTTAACGATTGATATCTTCCTTATATGCGTAATCTATTCCTTCGCTATACGCTTCATTCTGATTTTATTATATACACCATTCGGGTATTGATTGGCTTCCTTATAGGTTACCCACTCTTTGTATCCTTTCCCCAGTACTCTGTTTCTTGGACACTCATATCGATTATACTGGTCATTTCGCCACAAGAGAATGAATCAAAAAAAATAGCTATCGATCGCGCTAAATCCAATTTTATAGGTTCGGCAATCGGGCTTAGTTTATATTTTGTACCTATTTCACAACTGTACGCCATGATTATTGGCATTGTCGCGTCGTTGATCACATGTAAGCTACTCAACATCATGGCTGTGGCGCGAACATCTATGGTCGCACTAATTATCGTCTACCTTCATGAACAGCAAAGCCGCTCCTACTTCGCTGCCTTGGATCGCTTTGGCTGTGTCTGTTTAGGTTGTCTGATTGGATTGGGGGTCATCCTGTCTACAAGAAATATTATTCTGAAATTAAGAAAAAGGTATAATTGTTGAATTATATCGCTAGGCAACCTAAAAAGCAATACACTTACTTTCAGCACCATAACCCAGATGGTTAAGATTTCTTTACAGTGAATTCGAATAAAATTCACATATCATTCTGATTTATCAGAATAATATTCAGAATTGTGTAAATAATTTTGAATATTATACTTTTTTACCTACCTTTGCAGTCGAAATGACAAAAGTAGAATATAATTTAGACCAAGTCGACTATAAAATCTTGCGCTTAATGCAGGATAATGGGCGGATCAACAATGCTGATATCGCAAGAGAATTAGGCATGGCACCATCAGCAATCCTCGAGCGCGTAAAGAAGCTTGAGCAAAAAGATGTGATTTTAAAATATAGTGCCAAGATCAATCCTGCCGCGGTCGATCAGAAACTTTTATCGTTTATTTTTATCAAAGCCAATGATATTATTGGCGAACAGGGTGTAGGGTTGGCACTTGCCGAAATCCCCGAAGTTCAAGAAGTACATGACATTGCAGGTGATGATGGTTACCTTATTAAAGTAAGAACTGCAGATTCTACAGGTTTAGTGGATCTCATGCGAAATACCTTAAGTAAAGTTGAAGGTATTATTTCAACGCGGACAACAATTGTACTTCAGACAGTCAAGGAAGATCAGCAGGTTGTGATACCTGAGTAATAGAAAGGAGGTTTAATTATGTTGCAAGGACAAAAAAAGGCAGCTAGCCCATTCATGGTTGTTGTTGCTTATTTCATTATTTATGTGGTATGGGGCTCTACCTTTTTCTTTATAGAAAAAGCATTGCATAGTTTCCCGCCATTTATTTTGGGTTCGTTTCGATTTGTTGCAGCCAGTGCGATCCTAATGACATATTGCGCCATAAAAGGATATAAATTATTTAACAAGCGTTCTATTCAGGAGGCCGCAATCGTAGGTTTTTTATTGCTCTTCGTCGATATGGCAGGGGTTATCTGGGCCGAGCAATATGTATCTGGTGGTGTTGCCGCTATTATTGCAGCTGCTGCTGCAATCTGGTTTATATTATTGGACAAACCAAAATGGAAAGAAAACTTTAGCAGCATTAGCACAGTTGCCGGCGTAGCATTAGGTTTCTGTGGTGTTGTGATGCTATTTGCTGAACAGATCATGGCGACCAATGACAATACAGATGGCACCCTTAAGGTGATTGCCTTATCGATTTTAGTATTGGGTTCTATCGCTTGGACTGTAGGTTCATTGATTTCCAAGTATTTTAAAAAATCTGAAAAAGAAGAAAAAGAGGATCTGCATGTTATGGTGAAGACCGCTTGGCAAATGGTTACCGCAGGTGTCCTCTTTAATATCACGGCGCTTTTTACCGGCGAATATGCATCATTTACATTGAGTAGCGTGGCACCTGTTGACTGGTTCAATTTGGGGTATTTAATTACATTTGGTTCAATTCTTGCTTTTAGCTCTTATATCTGGTTATTGCAGGTGCGTCCAGCAATGGAAGTAAGTACCTATGCGTATGTGAACCCAATTATTGCACTTATTTTAAGTCATTTTTTCACTTCGCACGTGGTAACCTCCCTGCAAATCGTCGGTTTAGCCGTTATTCTATTTTCAGTCTTGTTGATGAACTGGAAAGCGTATCGTACCAAACTGTCGTCGCGCAGCAAAAGGAAAAAGATCATCCAACAAGGTAATAAGCTGGAGAACTTGAAATCAGCAGATCGCCAGATGGATGCCAATACTATTCCTGACACGGAATTAGTTCACTAGGTTGTTATTTTTCTAATTATATGGACAAAGCTTAATGTGTAACAATGTTAAGCTTTTGTTGTTTTTAAAAATTAGCTAACATTGGATAAGATTTGTTCATATATAATTGGCTAACTTTGCAAAGTATTTGGTTAAATTAAAAAGAATGAATATATCGAAGCAAATTGCCTTTATTGGTAGTCTTGGTGTCGCTTCGCTTTTGATGGTTACAGGCTGTACAAAACAGCTCCATCCAACGCAAAAAGATTTCCAACAATATCATATCAATAGCGATATGCAAGCTGATCCTGCAGTCGTATCAATCTACGAGCCCTTCAAGCACAAAATGGAAGCGGAAATGAACCGTGTGATTGGACATGCGGACAAAGCATTGACAAAAGAGAAAACAGCGGAAACATTAATGGGCAACTTTTTTTGTGAAGCCTTGTTGTGGATGAGTGAACATAATGCCCATAACCCTGCGGATTTAGCGTTCGCAACAAAGGGTGGGATTCGAAATGACCTTAAAGCAGGCGATATTACCGTAGGACATATTTTCGAGGTTATGCCCTTTGAGAATACATTGACCATCCTTGAACTTAAAGGTAGTCAAATTCGTCAGCTCGCTGACTATATTGCAACAACACATGGTCAACCTATTGCTGGAATGACTTTGACAATTACAGGCAACAAAGTTCAGGACATCAAGATCAAAGGTCAAGCTATTGAAGACGATAAGTTATATAAACTAGTGACCTATGATTATCTTGCCAATGGTGGTGACAACCTTACCCTGTTGACACAACCTGTATCGCGGGCAGATTATCCGCAACGTATGCGTGAAGGTTTGATTGAATATGTGAGTGAATTAACGAAAGAAGGCAAAAAAGTAAATGCAGAATTAGATGGAAGAATTAAAATCAATTAACCGAAGATCATTTATCAAGCAAGTTGGTGGATTTTCTGCTGCAGTTGCTTTGGGATCACTTCCTTTTCAAGTCGACGCGAAAAGCAAAAAGGTAAAACTTACAATTTTACATACCAACGATGTTCATAGCCGTATTGAACCGTTTCCGATGGACGGCGGTAAATATCAGGGATTGGCTGGTGTTGCCCGCAGAAGTACGCTTATCAATAAAATCCGCAAAGAAGAAGAACATCTGCTATTACTGGATGCAGGCGACATGTTTCAAGGTACCCCCTATTTTAATCTTTTTGGAGGAAAACTTGAACTTGATCTCATGACAAAACTGGGTTATGATGCCGGGACATTCGGAAATCATGAATTTGACAATGGTCTTAACGGTCTTGTAAAATACCTGGATCACGCTAAATTTCCGTTCTTAACGGCCAATTACGACTTCAAAGGAACTGTATTGGAAGGGAAAACCCAGGATTATACCATATTCCATAAAGGTGGAATAAAAATAGGCGTGTTTGGACTAGGAGTAGATATTGAAGGATTGGTTGACCCCAATAACTTCAAGGGAATGAAATATTTGGATCCTATTGAAGTATCCAACAAGGTGGTCCGCATATTGAAGGAAAAACACAAATGTGACTTGGTCATCTGTTTATCGCATTTGGGCTATCAATATGAAAACGATAAAGTGTCAGATCTGATCCTTGCCGCTAAAACCTCAGATATTGACCTAATTATCGGCGGCCATACCCACACCTTCTTAAATGAACCAACACTGGTTACTAATTTAAAAGGAACGAAGACCGTTGTGAATCAAGTCGGTTTTGCCGGGATTAATCTGGGACGTATTGACTTTATTATGGAACCGGGGTCTGAGAAGAAACAAATGGTCGCAAGTACCTATCAGGTCAATCCTTCAATTCCAGAGTCCATGTTGGCATAATATGATCTAATTTTAAAAAATGCCAAGTTGACTAATCAATTTGGCTTTTTTTTTACCAATACTACAAGAAGACGTATGAATTAAAAAACTTATACGATCTATACAAGCTGATTCATCATTCAATGAAAAGAATTTTATCGATATACCTCGACTCCTTTAAGGGACTGTCTCAAGCCGCATGGCTACTTGCCATAGTTATGCTCATCAATAGAATGGGAAGTATGGTGATTCCCTTTCTTGGTCTCTACATGACCCAGGTTCTACATTTTGACATTAAACAGGTCGGTGTGGTATTGATGAGTTATGGATTCGGCTCCGTTTGTGGTTCCTATATCGGTGGCTGGCTGACTGATCGGATTGGTAGTTTCAAGGTTCAGTTCGGAAGTCTCGTATTGGCTGCTCCTTTATTCTTACTGATTCCACATTTCAAAGAGGTGCAGTCGTTATCCATCATGATTTTTACGTTAAGCTTAATCTTTGACGCCTTTAGACCTGCAAACTCGGTGTCAGTGGCGAGTTACGCTAAACCAGAAAATATCACGCGTGCTTTTTCATTGAATCGCCTAGCCATAAATTTGGGATTTTCAATCGGCCCAGCGGTTGCTGGCTTTTTGGCCACCATCTCATTCAATTGGATCTTTTATGGAAATTCTTTTGCCGTCCTTTGCGCTGCAGTCATTTTCTTTGTCTTTTTTCATAAACGACAAAAAAGAAGCGATATCAAATCAAAAAAAGAGATTATCTCCGAAAACGAATTACCTCAAAAAGGACGAAATCCTTATACAGACCTGCCCTTTGTCTTATTCAATATCTTTTGCTGTATTTTCTCATTTTGTTTCTTTCAACTGATTACCACTTTACCTATCTTTTACCGTGAAGTCCACCATTTGAACGACCACCAAATCGGATTTCTACTCGGTTGGAGTGGTTTCGTTATCGTATTGCTGGAGATGTTTATCGTCCATATCGCTGAAAAAAGATTCTCGTTAATTAGCACGCTCGTCTTTGGAACATTTTTATGTGCCAGCTCTTATGCCATGCTAAATTTTACAGGCGGGCTGGGTTGGTTATATTTCACATTCTTTATTTTTGGTCTCGGCGAAATGCTGACATTACCCTTTATGGCAACGGTCTCTGTTAACCGCTCGACACCCAAAACACAAGGAGCATACATGGGCTTCAATTCCCTTGCTTTTTCAGCTGCAAATATATTTTCACCGCTTTTAGGGACAAGCATAGTTGACTCCTTTGGTTTTACAACACTATGGTGGGCAACTGCATTGACTTTATCTGCAACGGCAATCGGGTTCTATTTGGTTCTGAAATGGATGAAATAGTATAAACTAAATAAACAAAAAGCGGGTGTATTTAAAATTAAATACACCCGCTTTTCATTACCTATAGCCGAAACCTACCAAATTTTGATACGCTTATCGACTGGAACAAACATTTTGTCGCCGTCCTTTGTATCCCAAGCTTTATGGAAAGCATCCAGGTTAATGATCGGCGCAAAAGCACGGTACTGTGCCGGAGAATGCGGATCAGTTTTCACTTGATTGACCACAAACTCGTCTGTTGTCTTCGTTCTCCATATGGTAGCCCAGGAAAGGAAAAAGCGCTGGTCCTGCGTAAAACCATCTATTAATCCAGGATTGCCCTTATCTTTCAGATAGAGTTGCAATGCATCAAAAGCAACTGATGAGCCTCCCAAATCCCCTATATTCTCCCCTAATGTAAAGCGACCGTTCACAAAAACGCCTGGTACAGGTTCATAGGATTCAAATTGACGTACCAAAGCATCAGCCGCTGCTTCAAATTTCGCCTTATCACTGTCGCTCCACCAGTTGTTCAGGTTTCCGTTTCCATCGTATTTCGCACCCTGGTCGTCAAATCCATGCGAAAGCTCATGACCAATTACGGCACCGATACCACCAAAATTAACTGCAGCATCAGCCTTATAATCATAGAATGGCGGCTGGAGAATAGCTGCCGGAAAGACAATCTCGTTAAACAATGGGCTATAATAAGCGTTTACAGTCTGCGGAGTCATCCCCCATTCTGACTTGTCTACTGGCTTATCTTGTTTCGCCAAATTTTGGTAAAATGCCCATCTACTCGAAGCCAATACATTTTCATACAACGATGTACCAACATCAAGTTTGCTATAATCTTTCCATTTATCCGGATAGCCAATTTTAACTTTAAACTTAGCCAGTTTGTCCAATGCCTTTACTTTCGTTTCATCCGACATCCAAGTTAATCCCTTGATATGCTGTCCGAAAGCTTTAACAAGATAGCTTACAAGTTCTTCAGCTTCAGCTTTGGCCTTCGGAGGGAAGTTTTCTTTCACATATAATTTCCCTAATAATTCTCCTGCGATCGAATTGACAAATTCCACACCACGCTTATCTAAAGCACGCTGCTCCTTTTGTCCTTTTAACTTACGACCCCAGAAGTCAAAATACAGATCATTAAGCTCCTGTGTAGTATATGACGCTGCATTATTTAAAATATGAAATGTCAATATCTCTTTGATTAGCGGTAGATTTTCTGGATTGAAAACTCGATCCAAATTCTCATAATACTTTATTTCCGGCACAATCACAGTATCAGCCTTAAAACCGACATCCTTTAGGTACTTTGCAATATCCACGTTTTTCACCATCTTTTTTAGATCTGCTACAGCGATCGGATTATATCGACCATTAGCATCACGTGATTGCTCAACAGTTTTAAGGTTTGCGGCCATCTGCTTTTCAAAAGCAACAATTTTTGGACCTTTTAAATCCTTCGTAACTTGGCCAGATTTAGCATAAAGTGCAGAAATATAATTTGAATAGTCAGTTAAGGTTTCTTCGTTCTTCTTGTCTTTTACTTGATAATATGAACGTCCTAAACCTAGACTTCCGCCACCAAGGTATACCGTATTAACATCGGAATTTTTAAGATGTGCATATACATAGCCACTAAAAAAAGGATTTCCACCAATGGGCGCTACCTCAACAAGATATTTATATAAATCATCGAAATTCTTAATGGCTGCAATTTTAGTGAGATAAGGTTTAACAGGCGCTAAACCAAGTTTATTGCGCGTTTTCATATCCACAAATGATTTATACAAATCACCTATCTTCTGATTGTCTGTACCCTTTTGGAACTGTCCAGATAATGATTCTTGCAAAACCTTCAAAGTAGCAATATCGGTATTTTCACGCAATTCGTCAAAAGAACCCCAACGTGCTTTATCAGAAGGTATTTTGACCGTTTTCATCCATTGCCCGTTCACAAAATTATAAAAGTCATCTTGCGGACGAACACTCTTATCCATGTAACTCACATTGATTGCATTGTTTTGCGCATGGCTTGCCAACGAGCCGCAGGCTAACAAGGCTGCTAAAAGTAGATTTTTCTTCATATAAAAATTTAGTTTGTTTATCGCTATACACAAACTTAAGAAAAGTTCTTCTATTGTTGATGCAACAAATATGGTTCTAATGACAACCAAAATTAAGAAGCATAGCTGGGTCTATGCTTTATTGCGGGTTGATTTGCGTAGTATAAGGATAAAAATAAGGAAGAATAAAGCGATACCAGCGATCCAGACCCACGGATTAGCATACCATAAAGTACCATTCGCTTCTTTCAGTTTTTGATTTTCTTCTAGCGTAACCTGTGCTTTCAATACAAAAAATGAAAGGACAGAACCAACTAGTAAAGCAGTCTTTTTCATATTAAATCACTTAACATGAATAGAATGCTTTTTTAGCCGTTTTTGTTTGAAATGAATTAAATTATCCTTGTTTGATTTCGCCTAAGTAAACCACATCTTTCAGATCAAAAGGAGTTTCTTGATACACGAAGTAATTCAACCAGTTATTGAAAAGCAGGTTCGCATGGCTTGTCCAACGCACTAGAGGACGATTTTCGGGATTGTCATCGACATAATAATTTGCAGGCATAGCAATCTCCTGCCCTTTTTCTAAGTCTCTTTTATACTCTTCGTCCAATGTAAAAGGAGCATATTCTGAATGTCCCGTCAAATAAAATTCTCGTCCACCTCGTGAAGAAACAATAGCAATACCTGCTTCTGGCGATTCCGAAAGAATTTCCAAACCCTCTTTCATCAGGAGATCATCCTTCTCAATGGTCGTATGGCGGCTGTGCGGTATAAAGAACTCATCATCAAATCCACGGAATAGCGGATGTCTTTTGTTTAACGTAGTATGCTTAAATACACCAAAAAGCTTTTCCCCTAATGGCTTTTTCTCTACACCATAGAAATGATACAATGCAGCTTGAGACGCCCAACAGATATACAAACTTGATGTTACATGGGTTCGTGCCCAATCGAAGATGGTCTGAATTTCTGCCCAGTAGGTCACTTCCTCGAAAGCAACCATTTCAACTGGAGCTCCCGTAATAATCATTCCGTCGTAGAAATTCTCCTTAACCTCAGTCAAGCTCTTATAAAACATCTCCAAATGCTCTTCGGGGGTGTTCTTTGAAACATGCGTTTCAAGTCGCAAAAATTCCATTTCCACCTGCAAAGGATTATTTGACAGCAAACGAATAAAATCTGTCTCTGTCGTAATTTTAAGCGGCATCAAGTTCAGTACTAAAACGCGAAGCGGTCTAATGTCCTGCTCATTTGCTCTTAAATCACTCATGACAAATATATTCTCCTTTTTCAACAGCTCAATGGCAGGAAGGTTATTAGGAAGTTTGACCGGCATAGATAATTTCTCCTTATACAATTAGCATGCAAAATTAGCAAGAAAATGCCATAAATGCTAAATGAAACATAAATTATCTTCCATTATATTGTTATAATCTCCAACACCAAAATCTATTCCTTACTTAAATCCAATAGGGATTTTCTAAATTTCTGCGACCCAAAATTCATTCCACCTACATGCTTAATGACCAACTTACCAGCCTTGTCCAAAATAATTGTTGTGGGTATGCTTGTGGTACTCAATTCATTCGGTAACGCCGAATTTAACTGATAGACAGGTAGACTATATTTTCTTTTCGCCATAAATTTCCTCGAAGCGCTAAGATTTCCATCAATATCGACAGACAGAATTATAATACTATTGTTGCTTTTAAAATCCTTATAGAGTTGATCCAATGAAGGCATCTCAGCAAGACAAGGTGGACACCATGTCGCCCATAAATTAATAACCACAACTTTCCCCTTGAGTTGATTTAGGCTCAACACATTGTTTTTACTGTCCCTAAAACTAAGATCATACCCTTCGGTCCAGCCATTACCTTCCCCTTCGGCAACAGAAAGCGTATTTGCTTTACCCGGAAATGGGCTGCAAAACAACAAACTAGCCAATAGAAGGACACTATAATTTCCTCTTTTTCTCATACAACACTGTTTCTAAGCATAAACATTAACATAACGTTTGCATTTGAATTTGATTGTCTCTAAATCAGAAAAAGCAATCTCTTTTTTATCCAATTTTTTAATTCATTATTTAGCGCCGATATAGGCATAAATTCCGTTTTGGAATACAAAAGCAAAAAGATATGTGTAAAAGATATTACAAACAAATTTGGAGATATGTGTATTATATAGTATGAAAATAAGTAAATGAATATGAGCAAAGAGAAATCAATACGAGAAATTGAAATTAACGGAAAAGTTTATCAGTATAGTGCTATTAAAGATCTTCCTGAAGGCAATATCACGCACTTACCTTTTAGCATCAGGATCCTACTGGAAAATGTATTGCGTAACCATGATGGATTTAGCATCACGGACGAGCATGTCAATACCCTGATTCATTGGACTCCACAACCTGTTGACAAAGATATACCCTTCAAACCGGCCAGAATTTTAATGCAGGACTTTACCGGAGTGCCTGCTGTAGTCGATATGGCATCGCTTCGTGCCGAATTTATCCGTCATGGCAAGGATGGACAAAAAATAAATCCCGCTATCCCTGTTGATCTAGTCATAGATCATTCCGTTCAGGTCGATTACTTTGGCACAGACTACTCGTATGACAAGAATGTCGAGTTGGAATATGAACGCAACCGCGAGCGTTATGAACTCCTTAAATGGGCACAGAAAGGATTGAAAAATTTCACCGTTGTTCCTCCGGGTATGGGTATCTGCCATCAGGTCAATTTGGAATATCTTGCCAAAGGAGTAATTGAACGCGACAATTGGCTTTTTCCGGATACATTAGTAGGGACGGATTCTCATACACCAATGGTCAATGGTATTGGTGTACTGGGTTGGGGAGTTGGTGGTATTGAGGCTGAAGCTGCCATGCTTGGACAACCGATCTTTTTCACCTGTCCTGAAGTTATCGGTCTTAAACTTATGGGCAAGATACCAGCGACATGCACCGCCACAGACATGGTCCTTTCGATAACAAAAATACTTCGCGATAAAGGTGTTGTGGGCAAATTTGTTGAAGTATTTGGCGATGGATTGGACAGCCTTTCGGTGACAGATCGTGCGACAATTTCCAATATGTCCCCAGAATTTGGCTGTACAGTTACCTATTTTCCGATTGATGACCGAACCCTTGAATACATGCATAGCACCAATCGTAGTGCAGAGCAGATTAAAATTGTTGAAGATTATTGTAAAAGCAATTTACTCTGGCGCACTGGCAAGGAAGAAATTCAATATTCGTCGGTCGTTGAATTCGATTTATCAAGCCTTGAACCAACTGTATCTGGGCCCAAAAGGCCTCAGGATAAAATTCTAGTGAAGGATTTAAAAACCACATTTTCACAACTTTTGGACAGCGAACACCATCGACAATATGTCCCTGTTTTGCAGCGATCGGAATCTGCCTGGCTTGCTGACGGCGGTTCAGGAACAGAGTTTACCTTTGGTAAGGTACCTGTCGAACATGATTCACCGCATGAAGTTATTCAAGAGTCTATTCATGCCGTTCGCATCAAACACAATCACAAGGAGTATATTGTCAGTGATGGCAGTATTGCGATTGCAGCTATAACAAGCTGTACCAATACCTCGAACCCTACTGTCATGATCGGTGCAGGACTATTGGCCCGTAACGCCATCGAGCGCGGACTTCGCACCAAATCCTGGGTAAAGACCTCTTTAGCCCCTGGCTCAAAAGTCGTTACACAATACCTTGAAAGATCAGGACTTAGTGCTGATCTTGATGCCCTGCGTTTTCATACCGTAGGTTACGGTTGTACCTCCTGTATTGGAAACTCCGGTCCTCTTCCACCACAAATAGCAGAAGCGGTGGAAAAAGGTGAATTGATTGTTGCCTCGGTATTATCCGGTAACCGAAATTTTGAGGCCCGTGTGCATCCACAAGTCAAAATGAACTTCTTAATGTCGCCAATGCTTGTTGTTGCCTATGCACTGGTCGGAAGAGTGGATATTAATCTCTTGGAGGAACCATTGGATTACGACCCTAACGGTCAGCCCGTCTATCTGAAAGATATTTGGCCAAGCCGCGAGGATATTATCGAAACCGTCAATGCCTGCGTCAAACAATCGGATTTCCAAGAAGTCTATGATGTCATCTTCGACGGGTCGACAGACTGGCAAGAACTTGAAGTGAATCTTGATCAAAATTACCAGTGGGACAATACGTCCACCTACATCAAAGAATCGCCATTTTTTGAAAATCTACAAGCCGTTCCTAATCCAATACAGGATATTCAGAATGCAAGGGTATTACTTTATCTCGGTGATTCGGTGACAACAGATCATATCTCACCCGCAGGGTCATTCAAAGAAGAAACTGCAGCTGGACAATACCTCAGATCAAATCAAGTAAGTAAAGAAGATTTCAATTCTTATGGATCTAGACGTGGGAACCACGAAGTCATGATGCGCGGAACATTTGCCAATGTGCGTATTAAAAACAAAATTACCGATCGTGAAGGTGGATTTAGCCGTTACTTTCCCACAAATGAGGTGAAGACGGTGTATGAAACCGCAATGGAATATCGCAAAAACAACACAGCGCTCATCGTACTGGCAGGAAAAGAGTATGGTTCGGGTTCCTCCAGAGATTGGGCAGCGAAAGGGACATTTCTCCTTGGCGTGCGCGCGGTTATTGCTGAAAGTTTCGAGCGTATCCACCGAAGTAATCTTGTCGGTATGGGCGTAGCACCTCTTGTATTTATCAATGACGAAAACGCAGAGAAATTAGGACTAGATGGGACAGAAGTCTATAGCATCACAGGACTTGAGACCGATTTAACACCCCATAAACTTCTTTCGGTAAAGGCGGTACATGACAATGGAACAGTAACCAATTTTCAAGTGAAAGCAAGACTCGATTCAGCCATTGAAATAGAGTATTTTAAGAATGACGGTATTCTACAATATGTACTGCGTCAGTATTTAAAGAACAACTAACATTGTGCAAATAGAGAATCGGAATACCTAAAATAGTAAAGGGCACTGATCAGTGCCCTTTAACAACTATATAAAAACCTACCAGAGTTCTACAATACATCAGTCTTACACCCAGCACCCCAAGAATTATGTTTTATGGCTACTCCAAAAATAGCCATAAAAAATCCCACTTTTTATCCCTGAAATCAGGTATTTTGTTCGCAAGCGGAAATAGCGCCTTTGACTTTATTTTAAAGTAAAATCATTCGGCAGAATTCCTTATTTTCGCTAAAATCAATGCCAACACGATACAGAATGGAAGAACTTGTCGAAAAAACAATCTCTAAACAAACATTTACAGCTGAACTGAAGCAAGTTCAGGAATTCTACAAATGCACCTTTGAGCGATGTGATTTCCAGAACGCAGAACTCGTAGATCTCCTATTCACAAATTGTGAATTTAAATCATGTAATCTTTCCAATGTCAGTCTAAAGGGCACACAATTAGATCATGTTGTTTTTAATGACTGCAAAATGCTAGGCATACACTTTAATGAATGTAGTTCATTTTCCTTTCATGCCAATTTCAGCAACTCGGTTCTGGATTACTCCTCTTTTTTTGAAAGAAATATAAAGAAGTTCCAGTTTGAACAATGCTCTTTGCAACATGTGGATTTTGAACGGGCCAACCTTCAACAGGTGCTGTTTAAAAAAACGAATTTGCTAAATGCCCGCTTTGTACAATGCAATCTCGAGGGCTGCGATTTTCGGTCTTCGATCAATATCCAGCTAGATCCTGAGGTCAATCGTATGAAAAAAAGTAAATTTGGTCCGGAACAACTGCCTGGCCTACTACTTAAATATCAACTGGTTATTGATTAAATATGGGAAAGGCCGTTCAACTAACTTCCAAAATCAATGTATTCATTTGAAACATGTTGATTTATCATTAAATAACGGATTTCAGGGATAAAACTCCCCACTTTGAATCAGGATATTTGTCATTCAAAGTTTAAGAAGATGAAAAAAATATCCCTATCATTCGCAGCTATCTTAGCGGCCAGCACAATGTCGTTTGCACAGATCAATAAAGCATTCAAGATCAACTATGCCATTACGTATGATGTCGATCCCAGCGAAGAAGCACAAGCAGCTCCAGTTTCTGTTTACGAAGCGTATGTTAACAATGATAAAATAAAAGTTATATCGGCTTCCGGAGACGGCGAAGAGTCAATCTTTCTCATTAAAAAAAATGAAGAGCAATCAGTTATATTGTATCCAGGACTGGCAAAATACGTCGTTAAAGAAAATGAGCTCAGCCCACATGCGATCAAATTCGTCCCAAACCAGACGAAAATGATTGCCGGTTATCCCTGCAAACTAGCTCAGGTCGAAATTCCTATTTCAGAAGATAATGACGAAAACAGCACCTTATCGATCTGGTATAGCGATAAATTGCCAGTCACCTATTGGGAGGGATTTGACCTGTTCAAAAAAATCCCCGGGGCGGTGCTGCAGTTAACAACACCTCTTGGAATGGATATGATTGCCCAGAGCATCGCCGATAGCCAACTGGACGATAAAGATTTTATCGTACCTGAGGATTATGAGCAGGTAGCATCCATTTATGATGACGAGGAAGATTCGGAAGAAAGCAACCAGATTGCTGAAAATCTGTATTTATTTGAAGATGCTGCAACTAATCTCGTAGGCATACAAGACGGCGAAGAAAAAACAATTGTACCAGCACAATACCTCTATATCGCACCATTTGTTGGCGATCTTAGTATAGTTCAATATAAAAATGAAAAATATGGCGCCATTAATCTGGCCGGTAAACCAATCATCCCCTTCCAATACGATTATTTAGGTTACGATGATCACCTTGGACAACTGGTTTTTGGACTAAACGAAAAATATGGGGTCATGGATAAATCCGGCAAAATTTTAATTTCCGCAAATTTTGATATGATATCGTTTATTAACGGTGGTTATGCCGTATTTCAGCAGAAAAATAAATATGGTATATTGAATCAGGCGGGCAAAATAATTGTTCCGGCGACGTATAGCTATATTTCTGAAAATAATTCAACGCATTTCATCAGTATCGAAAACGACAGGTATAATCTTACTGAAATAAAGACCAATAAAATCATTGCTCCCGACTACGATTTGATTTCAATTACAGAAGAACCTAATCTTTTCCTTGCTAGCAAAGATGGAAAATATGGTTATTTAGATGGCCAGGGAAAAGTGGCCATACCATTTATATACAGTGGGGCCACCTCTTTTAGTGATGGTGTAGCTTCTGTCTCATTAGCGGATTCGGACGATGTAATTTTGATTAATACAAAAGGTGAACGTGTAGAAATAGATGCCGCGGCAGAGGCAACAGACACAATTTAAGAACCAGAAAACAAAGAAGGCAGCAGATATACCTGCTGCCTTTTTTTATAGGGTTGCCGATCATCAAAGATCAATAGGAGTTTATTTTTTCTTTTTAAACAGCCCTTTGCCGATCGTAAATAAAACCACCACGATAAGACCTCCCCCTAGGCCAAATAACAGTTCTTTTATCATTCCTGGCAGAGCTGGTAGCGCATGGTGTAAGAAATCAATATAATGCGCAAATATTCCGCCTGAAACCAGAATTAAAGCAAATGTACCTACAACAGCCAATAATTTGATAACAAAAGGCAGCGCACGGACTAAAAACCGACCTAGGCTCGCAACAGGACCTTTTTCACGTGAGGTTTTAATTAATTTATAACCGGCATCGTCCATGCGAACGATAAGTGCTACAATACCATAGACCCCAACTGTGGCCAGAAAAGCAACAACCGAAACCGTAATAATTTGTAAGGACAAGCTTTTTCCCAGAACCGTTCCCAAAGCAATAATGACGATTTCCACAGAAAGAATAAAGTCTGTCGTAATAGCCGATTTTACCTTCGCTTTTTCAGCGGCAACTGAGTTTTCAGCAACCACAGTCTCCACTTTTGTTTCCTCCGTAGGATGTTTGCGATGGAACAGGTATTCAATAATCTTCTCAACACCTTCAAAAGCAAGATAGAAACCTCCCAAGATTAAAATATATTTGATGGCAATTGGAAAAAATACATTCAGTAATAATGCTATTGGTACAATTATCAACTTATTGAGCAGTGAGCCCTTTGTAATTGCCCATAAAACCGGGAGCTCGCGTGAAGCTAAAAAGCCAGTCGCTTTCTCGGCATTAACCGCTAAATCGTCACCTAAGATTCCAGCAGTTTTTTTTGTTGCGATTTTACTCGCTACTGCCACATCATCCATCAACGCTGCAATATCATCTAGAATTGCAAATATTCCTGAAGCCATAGTTATATAAAAATTGAACGTAAAAATATAAATTTAATTCAATTTTGAAATAAGGAATTTAATCCATTTGCAATATCAAGCTACATTACATTTGAATTAATTACGTAATTTTAATACCACAAGGACAACCATTATGAAAAATTCGCTTACACAAGAGGAACAGTCAATGCTACTTGAAACGCTAAAAGAAAGGTTTCAGAAATTCCCCAAACGACACCCACAGATCAGTTGGGACGAGGTCGTGCATAAATTGCTTGAAAGCCCCCAAAAATTATGGAGCTTGTTCCAAATGGAAAAGAGCGCTGGCGAGCCCGACCTTGTTATTATTGATCCAAACAAAAAGCAGTATGCTTTTGTGGATTGTACAGAAGAAAGTCCCAAAGGAAGGAGAAGCCTCTGTTTTGACCAAAAAGCCTTAGATGAAAGGAAGGAAAACAAGCCTATTGGAAGCGCTGTCGAAGAAGCTAAAAAAATGGGAACTGAGCTGCTTTCTGAACAACACTATCGCCAACTCCAAATGTTAGGTGAATTTGATTTAAAAACTTCCAGCTGGATACAAACTCCAGAGGCTATTCGTAAGCTTGGTGGCGCCTTATTTGGTGACAGACGTTACAACCAAGTTTTTACCTATCATAATGGCGCGATCTCCTATTATGCGGCACGGGGCTTTCGTGCCATACTTTTTCTTTAAATAAAAGCACTTAAGCATCAAAATATAACACCTATATGAAAACAATTTTAATCGCCACCCTACTCTTTTGCTTGGGAGCTGCTCAACCACTTTTTTCACAAGTCTCTTTTCCTTCTTTCTTAGAAGGGACGTGGAAGGTTGACAATAAAGAGGAATACGAACAATGGGATCGTATAAACGAACATGAATTAAAAGGCCTTTCCTATGCGTTGAAAAATGGCCAAAAGATAGTCAGTGAATACCTAAAATTGACCAAAATAAAGGATAAAATCATATATACAGCACTGGTCATCGGACAAAACAATGGGAAAGAAGTCAATTTTGAGCTAAATTATCAGGATAGTACCTATTCTTTTGTCAATGAGGCCCATGATTTCCCTAATTACATTCGATATACACCCGTCGCTACAAACCGACTTCATATTGCAGTGGAAGGAAAATCGGGAAAAGTCAGATCTTTTTATGCGACTAAAATCGTACCCACAACGACCGTAGCGAATCCAAATTACGATCAGGAACTCGCAAAAAGATTAGGGGCCGATGATTATGGAATGAAATCCTACATCTTTGTCCTCCTGAAAACTGGCGAGAATAAAACAACAGACAAACAATTTATTAATGAATGTTTCAAAGGTCACATGGAAAATATCAATCTTCTCGTAAAAAATGGGCAACTGATTGTTGCTGGCCCGTTTGGAAAAAATGACAATAACTTCCGGGGGCTTTTTATCTTAAATAACTTGGCTTCTATTGATGTCGCAAAGCATATTTTAGAAAACGATCCAGCGATAAAGAATGGTCTCTTAGAAGCTTCATTTTACCCTTGGTATGGTTCAGCTGCTTTAGCAGAATACCTGTCCCAAGTAGATAAAATCTGGAAAAAACAACATTAGCTGTTTGTTCGTGACATACAGCTGTCATTTACAGAGCTAACTTTGGGGAAAACAAAAAGACATGAAAAATCAAACAATCCCTTCATTCAGTATAATTGGCCTCGCCATCCGTACGAGCAACCAAGATGGACAGGCAGCTAAGGACATTCCGGAACTTTGGGCACGCTTTTTTAAAGAAGATGTATTAAGCCGTATTCCCAACAAGATATCCAGCGAACTCTACTGTATCTATACCGAATATGAAAAGGATCACACCTTACCTTATACCACTTTCTTGGGTTGTAAAGTGAGCAATCTTGAAGAAGTACCAGAAGACTTGGACGGTATTCATATCGCTGAAAATCGTTACCAACACTTTACTGCAGAAGGAAGTTTAGAAGATGGCATCGTTTATGAAACTTGGCAAAAGATATGGAGCTCAGATTTACCAAGAACGTATGCCGCAGACTTTGAAATATATGGCGAAAAAGCCCAAAATCCACAAGATGCAAAAGTGGATATATACATCGGTATCCATTAGGGGGTGTACCGTAACAAAAAGTATGTCTTAAGGTATTCATCATTTATTTTAAACTAAATAACACTTACCTTTGAGCCGATTTAAAGAAAAACATTATGCAAGGCAATACGACATACAGAAAAAAAGTTGTTCGATATAGCTATTTAAAATTAATTGGAAGTTCAGCTCTTGTCAGTATCATTTGTTGCTTATTGGCATACAGTCTCAAGCACAGCACTGGTTATGTACAGGAAGAATTGTTTGAAAGAGTATCTTCCTGGAATCCTAAACTGTTTATTATTCTACCCAGCATAGGTATTACAGCTATTTATTTCTTACGGAAATACGCTTTTCAAAACAGAAAAAACAAAGGGATCAAAGAAATCTATACAACATTGGAAACAAGAAAAGACCATTTGCCTTTTTTTAAGATTCCATCACATTATATCAATGGTTTTCTAACTGTAATTTTTGGTGGTTCAACCGGTGTTGAAGTCTCCACAGTTGTTGCCACAGCCACAGTAGGGAACCAAGCGTATAAAAGATTACATCCGGCTTGGGCCTACAAAACCGAGTTGATCTGCGCAGGCGTAATTGCTGGGGTCACACTGTTGTTTGGAAGCGCATTGGGTGGTTTTCTTTTTGCTTTTGAGGTTATTGCACGGAGATATAATAAGACTTTACTCATTAGCGGACTAACTTCAATGGCTGTGGCATCCGTATTTGTTTATTACCTTGACGCAAGTCCTTTATTTACATTTGAGGTAAAAGCATGGCGATGGCAGGCGATTCCTTTTGTCGCTATTTTAGGACTGATTGGCGGGATCTTAGCGTTATATTTTACTAAAATTGTTATTTATGCAAAGTCCTATTTTGCAGGCATAAAGAGTAATTTTATCCGTGTCAATTTGGGCGCAATCACTGTTGGGGCGTTTATCTTTTTCTTGCCGGCACTGTATGGCGACAGCTATCATGGTCTTGGAGAAATTCTAAAAAGTAGTTTGCATGATTCTGTCAATTTACTATACTTTCTTCCGCTGATCCTGCTTGTTCTCTTAAAACCTTTTGTAGCCTCTTTGACTTTAGGTGCAGGTGGTGATGGTGGCGTTTTTGCCCCAAGTATTGTTACAGGTGCTTTGTTAGGCGTTTTGTTTGCACAGCTTTGTAATCATTACCTAGGCACACAATTGGTGGTTATAAATTTTGCTCTTTTTGGTGCTGCAGCAATGCTTTCTGCGGCTATACACGCACCATTTACGGCAATCTTTATTATTGCAAGCCTTGTTCCTTCAGGCTATTTATTACTAGCACCGCTACTCATCAGCAGTTTTATTGCGAAAGCGCTGGCAAAAAAACTATATCCTTATAATGTATACACCTATAAGGAAGTGGCGACAGCCAAACCACTTTAATCTCACTCATTGATCAACAAAACATGATCAAATTATAATAAAAAAGCGTCTCAAACATATTTGAGGCGCTTTTTTCATGATTTAATCTTCCCTGCTCCCATCATCTGCCATACGGACTAACTTTGGCGAAAACTTTGCCACGACATCAACAAGATCTTTTTGTGAAGCCATTACGGTATGAATGTCTTTATAGGCCATCGGTGCTTCATCCATCCCTGCCCCAAGCAACATAATACCTTTGTCTTTAAGCATCGAATGGAGATCATGGGAAGATAGCGTTTTAATCGCTTGAGTACGGCTCATCAGTCGACCTGCCCCATGAGATGCCGATTGTATCGCATTCGACTCCCCTTTTCCACGAACCAAAAATCCTGGTGTAGCCATGGAACCTGGAATAATCCCCATTACCCCTTTTGCAGCTGGCGTAGCACCTTTTCGATGGACTATAACCTCTTGACCATTCCAGGTTTCCTTCCATGCAAAATTGTGGTGATTTTCAACCTTCGCCAACAATTCGGCCCCTAAAGCCAACGTAATCTTTTCATGGATCACTTCATGGCAAGCTGACGCATAGTCGCCGGCGAGATTCATCGCTAGCCAATATTCTTGCCCTTCATGAGTATCTAAGTCTAAATAGGCCAGATTTTCAGCTTGGTAAGGCAACTTACACAAGGATTTAGCCAACTTGGTATAATGTGCCGCAATGGTAGCGCCCATTCCTCTTGAACCTGAATGGGTCAATAAGCCTAAATAGGCTCCGCTATCAATGTTCAAAACCTCATCTCTTTCTTCAAATTCGACGATACCGAACTCCACAAAATGATTCCCCCCACCCGAAGATCCCAATTGCGTCCAGGCCTTATCCTTCAATGCGGAAAGGAAGCTGTTCTCAGTGAACAACTCGTTATCCAATACAGCATGATCGACACGTTCATGTCTCAAATATCCATTGCCAGCACCAAACTTACTATTACGCAGAATAATGTCTTTCAAGGTCATTAAATTGTCTTCCAAAAATGAGGCTGGCAAATCAAAGATCGACAAAGCCATACGACAGCCAATATCGACACCGACACCGTAAGGAATCACGGCATTATTGGTCGCTAGTACACCTCCGATTGGTAATCCATACCCTTGATGTGCATCTGGCATCAGCGCTCCGGCAACTGAAACAGGCAATTTCATAGCGATATCCATCTGTACTTTTGCCCCGGTTTCGATTTCAGATGCGCCATAGATCGTATATTCCGCCGGAGTCTCGTTCAATGCAATTAACGACTTATCAACAGCCTCTTGTCCAAGTATGGCATGGGCCAAAATTCCGAAAACAGCATCTTCTGAATAACCGGTTGGTTCTTCCAGGACAGCCTTGAACTTTTCGAGCATTTCTACCCGCGTAAAACCGTGTCTTTTACTGTTGATTTTCAATGCAACACCCAAAGTATGATTCTCTTTATACCCTAATGCAATTAAATCATTGCCGTTTATTCTCTTATTTTCCATTTTTTACTTTCTTTTTGATGGAGCAGCCATACAACTTCTCCAAAGCAGGTAACAACATCTCTTTACGTTGCTACCTGCACCTCTTTCAACTTATTAATCTTTTATTTCACAAACAATTGCTTGAGTTGGTCAACAATTTGTCCATTTCCGGAAACCGAAATCGTATTGATCTTTTCAGCAATCTTTTCGACATATTCCATTTCCTTCAATTTAAACAACATACTGTTTTCTTCCATCAGCTTTGCTGTATTCAACAAACTCCGTGTTGAAGCAGTCTCTTCACGACGCATGATGCTATTTGCCTGTGCCCTCTTCTCCGCAATCAACACTTGGTTCATGATGTCCCGCACATCTCCTGGTAGAATAACATCTTTAACCCCGCAGGTCAACAGTGTTATACCCAAGCCCGCGACTTGTGGCAATGTGTTTTCCAAGACATAGCCCTGTATTTCGGTCTTTCGCTCCATCAACTCGTCCAAAGTCATCTGGCCAATATAGGACCGTAAGGTCAACTGCATCAACGAATACAATTGCTTTTCATATTCTTTATTATCCAATAGCGCTTTGACAATATCCACAATCTGATATTGCAGCGTGAAATTGATTCTGATCTGTGCCTTATCTTTGGACAAGATCTCCTGTCCTACCACCTCCAACGTCAAGACTCTCATATCAGCTTTTGAAATCGCTATGGTTTTCGCATTCTTCCACCAACAATACGTTCCCGACTTCAAAATATCTACAAACACACCGTCTACAAAAAGCAGCGCTTTCTCATTTGGTTCAATCTTATATTGACGTACATAATAGCCTAAGCTTTGCTTCTCCAGCAATTGACGGTTAACAGATGCAGGGATATCAATCTCCGTAATGTCTTCCAATTGAAATCTGCGTTCGCGCAATTCCTTCCAAAAAACATGCCTGCCAGACGCTAACGTCTTTTCAAAATTACCATTCAAAAAAACAAGACAGATCTCCGTATCACCCACTTCAACGATATCGACCAATTCGCGAAAACCTGTCAACTGCAACAGTACATCGACATTGCGACCGGAAGGAAATGGATGAGTCGTCGTGTACTTCTCCAGTTTTTCACCAAATCCCAACCAGTAGTTACCGGATTTCAAAACACGGATCACCGCATTGTTCTTAACAACCAATCCGATTTCGTCTGTAGTTAGCTGTACTCTTTTCATTGTATATTCTTTTAAATTTTCCTCATTTCTATTATAAAACCTGCTATTTTTATCCCTTGACCTCAAGCGGGATTCGAAAGTCCTGGTACCCTTTTTTAAAATCAAAAGTCGATGAACAAATACCCCATCTTATTGTCATGGCTTTTTATGATAAATCTAGACACCTCATCTTAGGAATCTCAGGCCATCAATCAATTGCTCAATCGCATGAAAACAGCGCATAAGCAGGATAAAAGATAGCAAGCTTCTACCAAATGACCTTTTTGAAGAATGTCTTAACTTTGAATGTCCGAATGGACAGTTCGATGCAATACCCTTATGCTATTCCATCCGAAAATGGAAGTGGGATTCGAACCCACACGATTGTGTTGTTATTCTAACCAGACTGAACTATCCTGATTGCTCAGGAGTAGGAATCGAACCTACGCCCCACAACTAACTGCTTTGCTCTACCCTTGAGCTACCTTTTTTACAGGAGAGGATTCGAACCTCTAACACGAGCACTTTCCTTTCAACTTCTCGTTTTATCAGTATATTGAAGCTCATAGAGAACAATACTAACCTGCTATACTGAAACAGGTGACCAGGATGCCATCTGAAGAAGAAAGGCTCTTTTATACTTCATAATGAAGTATATATCTTAAAGCTTTTCGCTATAATTTCCATCAAAGAACGTTTGTCACTGTTGACATTACAAATATCGTTGGCTTAATACGCAGGGAATTTGCGTAACAATAAAAAGAAATAAGAAAAACTCATATAAAATTATACAGCACTGATATACAGGTAATAAAAATAAATAATTGTTATAAAAAAAGGTTATAAGTCTTGAACTACGCAAATTCATTGCGTCTTTGCTCGACACGGCAGACTCACGGCCCGCTGCATTATTTCAAAAAGAATGGAAAATTAGATTTTTTGATGAATATTCTGTTGAATATAGTGGTAATCCGTGATCATGTTATCCAATTTATATCCTAATTTTATTCCAGTTTTAAGACGATATCAAAAAATGAAAAGTTTATATGCAACAATAGGGCTGTTTTGCATGTTAGCAAGCTGTACAAATTCAGCGCAAGACCATAAAAGCACTACTGCAAATCATCCTGCAAAGCAAATACCATTCAAAGACAGCACAAGGACAGCAGAGCAAGACACGGCAGTGGGTCATCATCAGCAAGCAGAAGCTTGGTTGAAAGGAATTTTTCAATGTACAGGTTCCGCATCTGGAAAATATTGTTACTATCTGGATAAAGAGGACGCATTATGTACCAAGCGATTCCAAGCCTTTTTAAAAGATGCGAATGAAATTTACGGACCCTCCAACCTCACAGATGAAGACCTACCCAAAGCTGAGGCAGCTTACAAGGCCAAATGGGAGAAAATCTACCCTTTATATACGGAGGAAACCTGGTTATTTGGAAGAGGTAATGACGACGCATTGGATATCAAGGATGTCAAAATCGACAAAGTAACTGAAAGCAAATTTATCGTATTTATTGATTACGGTAATGACATCCGAACCAAAAATGAAGTTCAATTGGTCAATGAGCAAGGTTCTTATAAAATAGATTACTGCAAGACGACTTTCCTACGCTAAAAATTATCCCCCAGCATTGAAAATGCCAATTTTCTAGACGATAAATTGGCATTTTCAATTTATGATTATTTGCTACTTTCAATTAAGCTTGGGAGCTATTGTTCCATTTGACCACATTTCCCTGATGGATAAGCCCATAGACGGTTGAGATGCGAGAAACTGCTTCTGCAGAACAACTCGCATCGACAAAAAGGAGGCTAGCATCATCTCCAACTTTCGGCCATACGGAATTCCCTTGATCATCAAGCGGAATTTTGCCATTGGTCGCATAACGAAGGCAACGGGATAACTCGAATTCAGTTTCATAACCATATAATTCCGCAGTTAGATTGGCTTTTTGAAGCATATTACCGCTACCGAAAGTACCCCAATGGTCCTGAACATTGTCGTTTCCTACAAAAACTTGCACTCCCGCTTTTTTCAATTCCCGAAATGGCATCAACATATTGCGAAAAGGAACCGAACTGCATATACCAACTTTCGCTTCTGCCAATCGTTCGGCCGTATGTGCTAAGTCCTTTTTCGGCATGTAACCTAAGGCGAAAGCATGACTGATAAATGTACGTCCCTGCAATGCCGGATTTTCCAATGCTTTATCAATCAAATAATGTATGGTCTTAACACCTGATTCCCCACCCTCATGTAAGTGGATATCGATTCCTTTGTTATTATCCAATGCAAGTTGAACTGTCAAGTCCATTGGTTTCTCAATACTGCCGTCAATACTAAAGGGATCCAAACCACCAATAAAATCCACCTGCTCCCATTTAGCGACTTCCTCCATCAGCTTCGCTGATGCTGTATAATATAGGCCATGCTGGGGGAATGCAACCAGTTCTGCAGCAAATGAATATTTTAAATGTTCCAGCGCCTGTAACAAATGCTCCAATGACTTTTTTCCCGATGTTGGATCTACATTAAAATGCGTACGTGCAAAATTTGTTCCGTAGCCCTGCAATAGCGCGATTAACTTTTTGGCCCGTTCGACAGAGGTTTTCAACAACTCGGGGATAATCACCTGTTCCTTGGCAATCATATCTTTTACAGTCCTATTTTTTGGAAATACCGCCTTCCAGGGCAGGCCATATAAGGTTTTGTCCAAATGAATGTGCATGTCACGGAATGGCGGCAATGCCAATTTACCTTTCACATCAAAGGCTTTTCCGCCCCCCGCCGATTGCGCAGGCTCAATACTTTTTATTTTATTTGCCTCAATTTGAATATCAAATAATGCTGTTTTCGTAGCAACAATTTCTTCCTTCTCATAAAGAAAGCCAGTTTCTAGCAATACATTCTTCAACAAATAAGTATTTTGATTGATTTCATTCATGCCTATATCATTTTTCACCAAAGCTAAGTGATTTGAGCCAATGATCTTTGTACGAATTATTACAGCTTGTGTAGATATTATGGCTGCGCTTTAAACTGACTTGGCGTCATATTCGTATGGCTTTTAAAAAACTTGCTGAAGCTTGCATTATCGTAAAACCCCAAATCAAAGACAATAGCTTTGATCGTTTTATCCGAAATTTTAAGCAATCGCTTTGCTTCCAGTAACACACGTTCCTGAATCAAAAATGAAGCTGATTTCTGTAAAACCCGATTACTTAACACATTCAGATAATTTGCCGAAATATTTAGCTTCTCGGCATAAAAAGCGACTGATTTTTCACTTTTATACCATTCATCGATAAGCTGCACAAATTTTGCCATAATTGGATTAGCCTGATATTGTTCATAATCATCATAATTATCCTGAACGATCTTGCTGATCAGAAGCGTAATTACTTTGACCCGTGCGTAAATCAATTCCCATAGGATCTCACCATCCTGTAAATCATCTGCAATTGCCTTGAATTCTGTCAATAACGACTGAAAATTGGTCGTTGAAAGATCAATAACCAAATGCTTAAAATAATAAGAAATAGGAAATCGCAATGCTGGTAATAGGCTTTCAAACCAACGCCTACTGATCATGAGCTGTAAAGCGCAGGTTGGATCGACCATCTGCCATTGATGTACCTGTCCAGGAAAAACCAGATGTAACTGATTTGCACCTAATACAAAACGGTCAAAATCTATTGTATGTGTGCCTACAGACTCTTGGAACAATAAAAGGATAAAAAAATCGTGTTTGTGCGGTTCACTAATTTCTCTAGGGCCAATGAGTTCATGAAAAAGTAAATCGCGGTCAGCGATAATCCCTTCCTGAAATTTCTGCAGGTCTAATATTGGGAAATGGTCGTTGGGTTGATACATAAACAGTATTCCAAAGATAGTATCTAAATATTAAAACAAAAAACAAAAGCTAGTGAGAGCTGGTAACAATGCTAAAAATTACGACTAACTTAGGACCAGCTTCGTCCTGTAAGCACAGTAAGTCCACGTTGAGTCCACCTTTTCTAAGTGCATTTACTATGTCTGCATCGTACAGACATACTACTTACAGTCCGAAGTTGGTTACTCGTAGTCCATAATGTGTTCAAACGAAACTCTTATTGTTTGGACTCCCTGTATAAAAGAAAATTGTTACGATTATAACTATTGTTTAATATAAAAAAATGTTACTTTAACGCAGTTGCTAGGGTATCAAGCGATATTGAATGCCGACGCCCCCATATCTAATTAAAATCGAGAAATGCAAATCGAAATCGGTCGTATATTTTATGAAATAGTTCCCTGGAATAAAGATTATATCCAAATTTCGGGTAATTCATCACCCTATCGTGTACATGCTCCGGCACATTGCGATGTTGCTTTCCTTAAAGAGTACATCAAGTTAAACCCGCCAGAAAGTAAATCGGAAGGTATATCCTATTCCTACCTAGAAGCCCCCTACTACCTATTTGGAAAACCTTATTTGGTCAAGATCTATCCTTCCACAACGCTAGCAACCGTTGAACTGACAGCTACAAGTATATGTGTATATCAAAAGAAGAGCACGAATACATTGAAATTACTGCACAAATGGAGTCAGGAATTACTCTACCATGAAATAATCAAGCAGATTGCTTATTGGGAAGAACAGTTGGATATATATGATGTAGCTACAGTAACCATCCATAAATTATCCAAAAACGATTTTAGAATCGTTGAAGGTGGATTTCATTTTTCAAATCGACTCATTGATTTCGAAAAAGAATACATCAATCTAATTATTCTAAAGGCTTTCTGTAAATTTGCTCATAAGACGCGAAAAGAAACAGAAGCAATTTTCAGTTTATATATTCCAAACTGGAGAGATCTTTATTAGTACAGCATAATAAGATGACAGAAATTAACATCAGAATCCAACTAAAGAAAGACGATTTAATCATACCATTCAGCAATCAAGATCTTATACCATTCATCGCCAAACATCAGCAAGAAATCAATGATTACGTTATCGAGCAATTGGAAGATAAAGATGGCGCACCGCATTTAAGTGACTTTAGCATAAGTGGATTAACTTTTTATACAAATAGTACCGAAGGTTCATTTAGACTTCATTTTAAAATTGATCGTCAATTTTGCTGCAGTGATCTCTCATCGTGTCAAATGGATTATATAGACTTTAAGTTTAATAAATCAAATGATAGTATCACACTAACTGGAAGTTATACTGTTTGGACAATTCAATAAAAGATATGCGAGTACCCGAACGTTATCAAGTTAATACAAGTTCATTTTCTTTTTATTGGTCGAAGGGTCTTGGTGTCGAATTGCTTCGCAAATTGCCGACGAAACTTTCCATCGCTGCTGCCGATCAATTTACTCCTTTACTCTATCAATTTGACAATAGCTGCGACCAACTTGTCGAACAGCTACACCTAAAAATTGGCTTCCATCAAGGTCAACAACTGCTTAAAGATGCACTTGCAGGCAAGCCTATTGATGCAGCATACGAACATGTATTGCTGAATTTTTTAAATACATTAGATCTCAGCCCTTCTTGGTTAGATTGGAATAAAATAGAACAAGGCATTGGGCTCAGTCAACGTTCTGGTTTATCAGGACTTATTGTATTACGGGATTATGTCCTCATGGGGGGCTATGAGTCCAGTGCGATCAATAAACCCTTAATCTTTACAGGTGCGTTAAAAAAAGGGGCTGTCAAACGACTCACCGAAACGGTAACCTTTTGGGTGGATATCACAGGCGATGATGCACTGAAAAAGGGTAATATCGGCATAGAGGCCATTCTACTCACCCGATGTATCCATTCGTATGCGCGATTAAACATCCTAAAGCACGGTCAGTGGCAAACAGAAAAATGGGGTATTCCATTAAATACGTGGGATATGATTGCAACCAATCTCGGATTTTCTCTTGTTTACCTAACAGGGCTAAAACGTATGAAATTCAATGTATTGAAAAATGAGATTGAAGGTTTATTCCATGTCTGGAAATTTATCGGAACATTGCTGGGTATTCCAATGCAACTTCTCCCCGACACAGAGGAGCAAGCTATTGAAGCTTTGTATTATTGGACCATGACACAACAATCAGGAGATCAGGATAGTTTAGCTTTAGCAAAAGCGCTCATGGAAGAGCCCATTAAAGCAGCCTACCCCACAAACAAATGGGGACGAAAGCTCATGCGCGAAATTCACCTCTACTACAATCATTATCTATTGGGAGACTATTCCTGTTCACTATTGGGTTTAAAGAAGACGGTACTCGGTAAAATTGCTTATTTGAATATCTTAAAAAATAAAAAAGCAAATCGTATGGTTACCGACAGCTTATGGCGACAACAACAAATTGACAAAGGAAGAAAAGTACACGAAGGCGTGAAACAAATCTATCTGAAATACAATTAACCTACGTTGCGCTCGTAAGGCACCCGTGTTGCAATGGAGCGTCCCAGGGTCAGCTCATCGACATATTCCAACTCGCCACCAAAGGCAATACCGCGGGCAATCGTTGTAATTTTAACATCAAACTCGCGCAATTTACGGTATAAATAAAAAATGGTGGTATCCCCTTCCATTGTTGCTGAAAGGGCCAAAATAACTTCTTCTACCTCACTTCTCTGGATTCGATTAATTAACCCTTCGATTTTTAGATCAGCAGGGCCAATACCATCCATAGGCGAAATTAATCCTCCCAATACATGATATACACCTTGATAGGAATTTGTATTTTCGATGGCCATCACGTCTCGCGTGTCTTCCACAACACAGATCAAATTTTTATCGCGTTTGAATGAGGCGCATATCTCACATATACTGTGGTCAGAAATATTGAAACATTCTTGGCAATATTGAATATCTTCTTTCAAGCGATCGATAGAGGCCGTAAAACGCGCTACATCTGCGTCGGATTGCTTCAACAGATGCAAAACCAGTCTTAATGCCGTCTTTTGTCCCACGCCAGGTAATTTTCCAAATTCGGCCACTGCGTTCTCGAGAAGTTTAGAAGAAAAATTCATAATGCAAATGTAAGAATAATCAGAAAAAGTAGCTAGTATTAAAAAAATAGCTATATTGTATTCCTTTTTGAAAAATTAGGTTTTAGAAATTAAATGTATAACGTTATATATGGACATTACAAAAGAAGATAAAATTATCCGCGCATTTGAAAACAAAACATGGCAGGAAATTAAAGTAAAAGACTCATGGCAGATTTTTAAAGTGATGTCAGAGTTTGTGGATGGGTTTGAGAAATTGGCAAAAATTGGCCCCTGTGTTTCAATATTTGGATCAGCACGTACCCCGCGCGAACACAAATATTATCAAATGGCGGTAGATATTGCTAGCTTATTGACGGAACGCGGTTATGGTATTATCTCCGGCGGTGGACCGGGTATTATGGAGGCAGCCAATAAGGGCGCTTACGAATCTGGAGGTAAGTCTGTCGGCCTAAACATTGAATTACCATTCGAGCAATTTCACAACAAATATATTGACCGCGACAAATTGCTTGAATTTAAGTACTTCTTCGTCAGAAAGGTCATGTTTATGAAGTATTCTCAAGGGTATATTGTTATGCCTGGAGGTTTCGGAACCATGGACGAACTTTTTGAAGCAATCACACTGATTCAAACCGGTAAAATTGCACGTTTTCCAATCGTATTGGTCGGCTCTGAATATTGGAAAGGATTAATAGATTGGGTTCAAAATACAATGATTTCAAACAAATATATCAGTGAAGAGGATTTAAAACTGTTTCGAATTGTGGATACAGCCGAGGAAGCAGCTGATCATATTTTCCGGTTCTACGATAAATACTTGTTGAAACCAAACTTCTAAGAAGTACTTCTTCAAAAAAGGAGTATCTGTTGATTCAGATACTCCTTTTTTTTGTCTATTCGAAGCTGCTTTCCTTTGTAAAATGTGCGTTTAGCTGCTTAAAGCCAGCTTTTATTTATTAAAGTTGCATTATTCATAATTTAGTCCCTACATTTATAGCGCAATTAGCATTTCACGTCGTATAACCATAGAAAAACAAATTATTGTCTTGCATGAAAGATTTTGGAGGCCATTCAGATGAAGAGTTGATCGTGTTGATTCAACAAGACGATAGCTTAGCTTTCGAAGCTTTGTATGATCGCTATTGGAAAAAGCTTTATTACCAGGCGGCCCGCAAAACAAATTCACTGGAAGATGCGCAGGAAATTGTACAAAACATCTTTACTTCACTTTGGGTGAGACGCCATCAACTCCAAATTGAAAGCAATCTCGCCTCCTATCTCGCCGTGGCCGTTAAATACAAAGTATTTAAATATCTGGCACAACAATACAAGCAGGAAGCTTTTAAGCATGATACGGAATGGGTGGATTTTGATAACTCGACGGAAAATTGGCTTCAGTTTGAGGAGCTTCGTGTTCGGCTAGATCAACTTGTTTCGGAACTGCCTGAAAAATGCCAGCTTGTTTTCAAATTATCCCGCGAAGAAGGACTCTCCTATAAACAGATCGCTGAAAGTATGAACATCTCTGTGAAAACTGTCGAAACCCAATTAAGCCGTGCCTTAAAAAAAATACGCGCTGGTATTCAGCGCTTTCTGATTACTTTGTAATTTTTTTTCTCTTCTTGTCAGGGTATCAGCCCAATTTAGGGACTCTATATATAAATAACCCCTAAATATGGTTGATCATAATCAATTCCGGATAAAGCAATTGGCTTATAAATGGCTTCAAGGCACATGTACCCCTGAAGAAGAAGCCGAACTGCAACAATGGTATGAAACAAGTAATGGCGAACCTCTCCCTATCCCCGAGGAGCTCGCAACAGATGAACAACAACTCAAAGAGCTGTTATTCTTAAATATAAAGCAGGAAATCCAAGCGTCAAAAATCAAGCGAATTCCACAATGGGTGAAATTGGGTGGAATAGCTGCTGCTTTGGCACTGTTATTTATATTGCCCCTTTACCTTGTTAAAAGAACAACCGGAGATACCCCACAGGTAGCCGTGAAGACGCAACAGCAAGTTCATCCGGGCATTAAAGCAGCCGTATTAACTTTAGCCGATGGAACTAAAATTGACCTTTCTGCCCACCAACAGAGCGTTCTCCATCAGGATGAACAGGTGAAAATTGTTACAACTGCTTCCGGAACCGTGCAATATCAATTTACAGCCAGTAAGAATACTGCTGCTAGCCGAACCAATACCATTGAAACGCCGATTGGAACAGAATATACGATAATTTTGGCCGATGGCAGTAAGGTATGGCTAAACGCTGGCTCCGTGCTCACATTTCCTGAATCTTTTGCGTCGAATAGCCGTGAAGTAAAATTATCTGGTGAAGCCTATTTTGAAGTCAGCCACGATAGTAAGCGACCATTCTATGTGCGATCCAATGAACAAACCATCCGCGTATTCGGAACCCATTTTAATGTAAGCTCCTATCCAAATGAAAACAATAAAACCACACTTATAGCGGGCTCTGTACAAGTCTCGCAATTCGGCAAGTCAAAAATGCTGAAACCTGGTCAAGCAGCATTTACTACAGGCGGGAATCTTATCGTAGCAGAAGCCAATATCGAAGAGGCAATGGCCTGGAAAAATGGCTTTTTCTATTTTGAATCGACACCAATAAAAGATGCACTCGCCGCCATAAAACGCTGGTATAATGTAGATATTGTCTATAAAGGAACAAATGAAAAGCGTGAACTGACAGGAAAAATAAAACGTAATTCGACGGCCCAGCAACTGGTTGAGACCCTCAACTTCCTGGATATAAAATGTCGATTGCAAAACAATAAAATTGAAGTTGAACTCTAAATTATTTAATATAAAAAAAACTTACCCAACTAATTATGTATAAACTTAAAACCATCCAAGGGGCTGGTAAAAAGGCAAAACTATTTGCTGCTTTACTTGCGATCCAATGCGTTTCCCATGCAAATAATTTGGCGATGGCGAATGTAAACCAAACTAAAATAAAGTTACAAGACAAGGAATACACTTTGGCAAAGTTTGCTAAAGAGATCGAGCGTCAGAGTTCTTATGTGTTTCTGTACGATAACTCACAGATTAATGATAACCAAAAAATCCGAATAAACCATAAAGATGGTTCTATTGTTGAAATTCTGGATGACAACTTGAAAGAGCTATCGTATTCTTATAAAATTGTCAACAACACCATTGTCCTAAAAAGGAAAACAGATGATATGCCCTTAAGAAACACGATTAATGTACAACAGCTTGTCAAAGGACGTGTTTCCGATAGCGATGGTAAAGCATTAACAGGGGTAACAATCCGCAATACAACAACAGGTAAACAAACGGAAACAGACAGCAAAGGTGAATTCTCGATTGAAGCAACCTCTACACATCAACTCAGCTTTAGTTCCATAGGTTATGAGACTATCAGTAGTACGGTAGGCTTCAATAGCTTCCTCAACGTGCAGATGAAAACTGCCAACAACCAACTGGAACAGATCGTTGTGGTCGGTTTTGGAACACAGAAGAAAAAGGACATCACGGGAGCCATTGCAACCATGAGCACAAAGGATATTGAAGATCGCCCTGTGACCCAACTGGCGAGTGCCATGGAAGGTAAAATGGCGGGGGTAGAAATTGTAAAATCCTCCGGACAACCTCAAGCTGGCTTCTCCATTCGAGTTCGCGGAACTTCAACAATTACTGCAGGTAGCAATCCATTATACATTGTAGATGGTGTTCCTACTGAAAATATATCGGAGCTCAATCCATCAGATATTCAAAGCATTTCGGTATTAAAAGACGCTGCTTCTGCCGCTGTCTATGGATCTTCTGGAGCGAATGGCGTGGTGTTGATTACGACCAAAAGAGGAACAAACGGTAAGACACAGGTAAATTTCGAAACCTATCAAGGATTTTCAGCCATCAGAAAAAAGCCTAGCGTTCTAAATGCGGCACAGTATAGAGAATTAATGACTGAGATGGGAGAAGCCTTGGATTGGTCGAAATATACCGCTGATACGAACTGGCCAGATCAGCTATTCCGCACCGGCCACAGCCAAAAATACCAGGCTTCAGTACGCGGTGGAGATGAAAAGACAGGGTTTTACATCTCTGGATCTTATCAAAAAGATAATGGCACGGTCATCACAAATACAGTAAACAAGGTCAATTTTAAGGTTAATTTGGATCACCAGATCAATAAAATCTTTAAAGTTGGAACAAGCTTATCTTACAACCGTTGGTACGATGTGGACATTAACGAGAACTCCCGAAATGGGGTCATCATGAATGCTTACCTGGGCTCTCCAGTCATCGGCATATACGGTGATAAGGGGGCTTTCACAGTAGATCCATTCTATACGGATCTTGACAACCCCGTTGCATTGGCAACAGGCAACGAGCACAGTTATATCAACAACAGATTTACAGGAAATGCCTTTGTGGAGGCTAATATCCTACCGGGACTAAAATTCAAATCGCTGTTTGGGTATGAGAAATTTAACAACCAGTACCGCACTTTTGTGGACCCGTTCCGCACGACAGAGGGTAGAAAATATAAAGGAATGGCGACGCTCCAGCAGCAGGACAATCAGTATTGGATGTCCGAAAATACATTAAACTATGACAGAACTTTTAGTGACAAGCACCACTTCACAGGTTTATTAGGTTATATTACCACTAAAACACAAACAACAATCTCAAATATTGCTACCCAGAATTTTGCTAATCCAGCGATTCACACCGTCAATGGAGGTTCGATGATTACGGCGATGCCAACAGCGATAGATGCTGCTGTATCCACTGTCTCCGGCATTGCAAAAATCGGTTATGATTATAACGACAAGTACTTATTTACAGCCAATCTGAGAGCTGACGCGTCATCTGTATTTGGGCCTAATAACCGTTGGGGGTACTTCCCTTCTTTCTCTGCCGGCTGGCGTTTATCCAATGAAGATTTCTTTAGTTCGCTGAAAAACACAGTAAACGATTTGAAAATCCGCGCTAGTTGGGGTAAGGTTGGAAATAGCCAAATCCCGGCCTTTTCCTATCTTGGTTTAGTTGACGTCACGGGATCGTACAATATCGGCGATCAGGTTGTACCGGGGTATACACCCTCTACCTTGGACAACCCCAATCTAAAATGGGAAACAACAAACCAGACCGACATTGGTGTGGATGCCAGTTTCTTTAATTCCAGATTGATATTTGGTGCAGATTATTATGCAAAAAAAACTGTAGGCCTACTTCTCAACTCAAGAGTTCCTTATAGTTCCGGTTATAGAACTGCGCTGAAAAACCTCGGCGACCTACAGAATAGAGGTTTCGAATTCGAATTGAGTAGCCGAAATTTCGTTCACGATTTCAAATGGAATACAACAGTCACCTTTGGGCTCAATCGCAATAAAGTACTGAATATTGATGGCGGAACCTACTATGACGGAAATATTGATGGCCGCGGCAATAGTACGATTGCAAAAGAAGGGGTTGCATTGGGATCATTCTGGGGTTACGTCGCGAAAGGCGTCAATCCAGAGACCGGAGATATGATCTATCAGATGGCCGACCCTGAAGCAGGTCTTCAAACGAGTGATATGGCTATAATTGGTAATGCTACACCAAAATTCTCTTATGGCATGACAAATGATTTTAGTTATAAGAACTTCAGCTTTTCTTTTTTCTTACAGGGTGTACAGGGAAATGATATCCTTAATGCGACACGTATTTATACAGAAGGTATGTGGGAACCGAGAAACCAAAGTGCTGCCGTGTTAAACAGATGGACAGTCAATAACAAAAATAGTACTATGCCGCGTCCGGATCTAAACAATACAGATGACAACTACAATTCACAGATTTCTTCCCGTTTTGTAGAGAAAGGTTCCTACCTCAGGGTAAAATCGATGACTTTGGCCTATACCCTACCTAAACAAGTGCTTGAAAGATGGAAGCTCAATAAGGTCCGTTTTTATGTGACAGGCGAGAATCTGTTAACATTCACAAAATACTCAGGTCTAGATCCTGAGGTAAGCATGTATGGGGGAACTAACCAGGAAACCGTGAGCTCCAATATGGCGCCGGGCATCGATTTTGGCACGTCGCCGCAGGCACGCACCTTTATTGTTGGTTTAAACCTAACTTTTTAACCTTTTAGCTTACAAACAATGAAATCAAATAGATATACGTCATTAGCCATCGCCTTATTGGCTTCTCTTGCTCTAAATTCCTGCAAAAAGTTTTTAGATCTTCAGCCTACCTCCACGGTAACGAGTGAAAATGCCTATCTCACCGGAGACAATATTGAGAAAGCATTAAACGGGGCCTATAATTCTTTTATAGGCAATGGTACCCGCCCAGGAAGCAATGCCAATTATTATCAATGGGAGATGATTTTACAGACCGATATCCGTTCGGACAATGCGCATGCGGCCGGTGGTGGTGAGATAGACTTTGCACAAATTGACTATAATACCATTACCAATACCAATGAAATGATACGCAGGGATTGGGAAGAACTGTATGGAGCAATCTCAAAATGCAATATCGTTATCGACAATGTTGATAAAGTCACAGATCCCACCTTTTCGGATGAAAGACGCAAACAAATTCTTGGAGAAGCTTCATTTTTAAGAGCCTTCCATTATTATCAATTGGTCAAACTTTACGGTGGTGTCCCCTTGGAAAAACACTCCAACAGTACTGATGCCGAAGTATTACGCATCAAGCGATCAACTGTAGAGGAGGTTTATGATTTTATAGATTCGGATCTACAAGTGGCAGCAAACAATCTTCCCGATGGATTTGGACAAGCCTCTATTGACAAGGTTAGAGCTACAAAAGGTGCTGCAAATGCCTTGCTGACCAAGATATGGGCACAACGCCCTGATCGAGATTACAATAAGGTCTTGCAATACGCCGATGCAGTGATTACTGGAAAAGGTGGCTATCAGCTCCTTCAAAACTATGCGGATCTTTTTGACGGTAAACATAACTATAACAGTGAATCTATCATAGAGATTCCCTACATCGCCGGCAGTCCCAATCTAAGCTGTTGGGGTGGCGCATTCTTTTTCCCGGATCTTGATGAAAATGGCCAAATCAACGAAAACGAATGGCGCCGGTATGGCACACCGTCGAAAGATCTAGTCGAAGCTTATGACAACGCTGGCGACACTGAACGAAAGAATGCCAACATCTGGTTTTTCTCTGTCCCTTGGGCAGATGAGTTCTGGAACCCTTGTGGAGATGCCGATACAGAAATCCCATTTAATGTAAAGCAAAAACATGCCAACAGCTTCCAAAGTGGCGATCATTTTTACCTTTTGCGGCTTGCGGACATCATTCTGCTTAAAGCAGAGGCTCAAAACGCCTTGGGAAATACTTCTGGTGCGATAAACACCATTAATGTCATACGTCATCGCGCAGGGCTGTCAGATTTATCCGGTGTCAGCTCCAGTTCACTAAAGGCCATCATTCTCAACGAGCGCCGATTGGAACTTGCTTTCGAAGGTCAACGTTGGGATGATTTAAATCGTTATGGTGTCACGGTAGATGTAATGAATAAACTAAATGAAATAAAATTTACATGCGATAACGGCAAACAGAGCAACCCTACGCTGATTAAGTATAATTTTAACCAAAATAGCCTGCTCCTTCCAATACCATTATTGGAACTGCAGGCAAATCCGAGCCTGACTCAAAATCCAGGCTATTAATTACACCAAGCATAGGCTGTTCAAAGGATTAATTCCTTGAACAGCCTTTTTTACTAATATACTTTATTATGACTCGTTTTAAATCACTGGATATTTTCCGTGGGTTTACACTCGCGGCTATGATTCTCGTCAATAATCCCGGCAACTATCATCATGTATTTCCTCAACTTGAACACTCCATCTGGCATGGATGTACTTTTACAGATCTTATATTTCCATTTTTCTTATTTGCTGTTGGAAACTCCATGGCATTTTCTTTAAAAAATAGCGATCAACAGGCTCCATCAGCCTATTGGCAAAAAGTTGCGAAAAGAACGGGCATCCTTTTTATGCTGGGCATCTTTTTAAATGTTTTTCCTTTTGTTGAATGGAATAGCCTTCACAAGCTGGAATGGATTCCATTTGCCAAGTACAGGTATTTCGGCGTATTGCAACGTATCGCTATCTGTTATTTCAGTTGCGCCATGTTAATATATTATTTTAAAGATAAAGGCACAATTATCATCGGTGTGGCATTTCTCTTGTTCTATTGGTTGATTTGCTACTATAGTAATCCATCGGATCCTTATAGTTTGGACGGTTGGTTCGGAACGGCACTCGATATCCGAATCTTTGGTGCATCCCATCTCTATCACGGCGAGGGAACAGCGTTTGATCCAGAGGATATTTGGAGCGTATTACCGGCCATCAGTCAAACGATATTCGGGTATATTACCGGAAAGTACATTATTCAAAAACTGACAGGAAAAAGGGAGCTGATGAACCTATTTATCGTAGGTCTGTCCTTTATCCTGATAGGCTATCTTTGGTCATTTGTTTTTCCTATTAATAAGAAGATCTGGACCAGCAGCTACGCCGTATTCAGCACTGGAATTGCACTCTCTTTTCTTGGTATATTAATCTATCTTATCGAATTTCAAAACATCAAAGGGATAATTTACACTGTTCTTGACGATTTCGGTAAGAATACACTATTTATCTATTGTCTTAGCGGCTTAATCCCCACGATTTGTTCTTTTATTCTCATCGGGGATACACATCAAAATCTTTGGAACTTAAGCTACCACTCTCTGTTTGATAGCTGGCAAAACCAACGATTATCGTCCGCCCTATTTGCGTTGCTATTTGTCGCTTTGAATTGGTTGATCGCATATTACCTACGGAAGAAAAAGATCTATATCAAAATCTAGGTCAAGGTGCCTTTGGCTTAAAATAGGCAATCTGAATAATAGGAATAAAAAAAAGGGCCAAGGCCCTTTTTATATATAAAGATATGGATAAGATATACCGCAGCTACTTTTAGAAAACGCCCCATCTTTGTTTTACTATTTCGCTATTACAGTATGCTGACACTAAAATAGCTCAAACTAACTATACAGAGAAAAAACTTAGGGGGACAAAGGGGGGACAAAAACTAATCAATTGAAAAACAGTAAATTGAAACACATATTTAAATTAAAAAAAACGTTATTTTACCTTAAATACCCATAATAGAAGCCATACTTCGCTTAAAATTCTTGTCCGGAAATATAAAAAAAGAAAACCTGAGGTTGGGAGCCCCAGGTTTTAACTAACCAATTATTAACCTAAATTATGAAAAGTCTTTTTTAATATTCTACACAAAGAATATTTCAACTATTGGACCAAAATCGCGCATAAATTACTATTTCACATTTCTTAACAGATTACTGAGATTGAAATGACTAAACGGAAGACATTTCCAAAATAAGAATAGAAAATATACTGTTAAAAAAAATTAAAGAGGCTATTCGGAGCCAATTTTTCATAAGAGAAATCAGGTTCTGCCGCAACATCAGGTAAAATCTTTGATTTTGTTAGGAAATGTATTTTAGCGGGATGTCTTTCTGCTGCCATTTTGACCAATTCCATCATGTAGTGATTGCTCTGATATCTTTTAACTTGTCCTTTTATATCATCAAACCCGCTATACTGGCCGTATTGATCAATATATCCCATTCCATAAAAAACACCATTTTCAATGACAATACAGCTTTTTTCATCGGAATTACGTCCTTTATCGATCAATACAAAGGATGGCTGCTGTTTGAGCCAATCCTCGATACAACGTTCCACCCGGGTATTGTGTAGGTCTCGATCGGGCAATTCGGTCTTCTTTAAAGCTTTCGTAGACAAACTGGCGTGCCCAAACTGACAAAATTGCGGATTAATAGCGTCATGCTGAATAAAGCTTTGCAACAACTGAATAGCGTCATATTCACGCTGAAACAGCTGAATACATTCTTGTCCCCTTGTTGTCTTCCCGATAGCCAGATGGAGATAGCCATTTTGATCCTCATAAGAGAACAAACCGAATTTAGGCTCATACCGTTTAAGTGCTCTATTATATTTTGGCCAGAACTTTTTGATTTCCGCACATTCCAACAACAATGACATCAGCTCTGTCCCGCAGCATTCATAACTTATATGATGAATTTCTTTTAAGAAATGTTGCCTTTGCGCTTGAATATTATTCCCTGTAAAATGAGACAATACTCTTTTTTTTATATTGACGGCTTTGCCAACATAAATTACTTTTCCAGCTTTGTCATGAAAATAATAGACTCCAGCCTCGTTGGGCAATTGTTCATACTCCAAGGGATTTAAATGCGGTGGAAACCGTTGATCTAGCGCTTTATGTTTAATCATATCCTGAAATACCTGTTCGGTATCTAGCACTTTCAAATAAGCAAAGAGAATGGCTGTTGCATCGGCGTCGCCACCCGCACGGTGCCTATTTTCAATCGGGATATCTAAATAATCACATAGGCGCCCCAAACTATAGGACAATAATCCCGGCTTTATTTTTCGCGCATAGCGTACTGTACACAATTTAATCGCCGACCACTCGAAGCCCGATTCCTGAAGCTGAAATCGAATGAATGAATAGTCAAAATTTACATTATGTGCAACAAAAATACGGTCTTTGAGCATTTCATAAATCTGCTCGGCTACTTGATTAAATAACGGAGCGTCCTTCACCATGTCATTGTCTATGCCCGTAAGCGCAAAAATCGAATTCGGAATTTCTTTCCCTGGATTAACCAAGGTCTCCCAACGTTCCAAAACCTGATTACCATCATGAATAACAATGGCAACCTCTGTGATCCTGCTCGATTTTGCATTGCCACCCGTAGTCTCTATGTCCACAATGGCAAATTCTTGTCTTTTGCTTTGATTTACACTCATAACGCAAAGCAAACATACTAAAAATATTAGCTATTCAAAAGAATCACCGCAATTTTACAAAACACGTAAGCTAATTATGCGATCTAACTGATAAAAATAGCTGTTTTTCTAAATGACGGTTCATATTATATATTGCTGGATTTTGTTTATTTTGGCTTTTCTTAATTAAATTCATGCTCATGGAAGTAACACAAAAAAATAACGATAAACACGGCAACTTTGAGGTTATCGATCAGGAAAAGTCAGTTGCACAAATGACTTATACCTGGGCTGGCCCTACAAAATTCATTATAGACCATACGGAAGTAAGTTCCGAATACGCAGGAAAAGGGCTAGGTAAACAGTTATTGATGGCAGCAGTGACCTATGCACGTAAAGAAAATTTAAAAATTATGCCTTTATGTCCTTTTGCAAAATCAGTTTTTGATAAGGACCCAGCATTAGCCGATGTACTTTTTTAAGACCTCGCCAATGTAAAAAAGATGGTTAGATTGCTGTAGCAATGTATCTAACCATCTTTTTTTGCCCCCTGTTTAGCTAATGGGCAGTTGCTAATCAAGTTTGATTGCTAATTTGTTTATCAATTTAAAAATGAGATCAGCCGTTAGTTTGGCCGTTCTGGAATCAATATCAAAATGGGGATTGAATTCAGCAAAATCGACAGATTTTAGATTAGGCAGATCCAGTAGCATATCGTAGATCGTAAAAAACAAATGATCAGGAACTATACCGTTAAATGCCAATGCACTTACTCCCGGTGCATAGGCTGCAGCGAAAGCATCAAGATCAACCGTCAAATACACATAATCCACTAATTTGGAAAAACTAACAATTTTTTCCCGGATCAGATCAAGTTTTTCAATGACCAAACTCTCTCTTTCAATAATCAGCACATCCTTCTCTTTGGCATAGTCCAGCAATCCCTTGGTGTTACTAATTCCCTGAATACCGATCGCCAAGTAATGAAATGGCAAATCTGCTTTAGACTGATCCTGCTCGATTTGATAGAATCCCGTTCCAGAATTCCCTTTGCCATCCTGCAATGGACGGATGTCCAAATGGGCATCCAAATTAATAATGCCAAGACTTTGATTACGACTCTTTAGAAACTCTTTAACACCCAAATAATGGCCATAAGTTACTTCATGGCCACCACCTAAGATGACTGGAAATCCTTCTTGTTCGAGAATACAATTTAAGGCAGCCCCTAGCCCCTGCTGAGATAATTCTAAATCACTGTCTTTTATAAGTATATCACCACAGTCTTTAAGTTTTAGTTTATCAGAAAAATGTACAGGAAGGTTTGTTAATACATTCCGGAGTGCTGTCGGTCCATCTTTGGCTCCTACACGACCTTGATTGCGTGCAACACCCTCATCGCTACAGAATCCGATAAAAGCAATGGACTGCCTTAAATCGGGCTGCTCGAGAAGATCAACACAATCCATTAATTGATGCCAACGCATCCATTCACGATCCTGGCCATCGATACGCCCCTTCCAGACCGCTTGGTCTCCTTTGTTATATATTTCCGGATTATTCAACAATAAGTTCATTCGCTCAGATCAAATAATTGTTCGATAATATCGTCATCTACAAGTTGCGCGCGGGTAACTTGCAATGTGGTATTTCTCTCCATTGCACGATCTAGCGCCTGATTAGCTTCCTTATTTCTAGCCCAAGCACGCCTAGCAATCCCGTTATTTACATCAAAATACAGCATCTTTTCCAATTTAAAAGCTGCTTCTGCAGAGCCATCTAGCAGTAGACCGAAGCCTCCGTTGATGACTTCACCCCAACCGACTCCACCACCATTGTGAATAGATACCCAAGTAGCCCCCCGGAAGCTGTCGCCAATGACGTTATGAATAGCCATATCTGCTGTAAATTGACTGCCGTCGTAGATATTACTTGTCTCCCGATAAGGTGAATCGGTACCGCTCACATCATGATGGTCTCTTCCCAAAACAATAGGTGCTTCAAATAAGCCACTTTTTACGGCTTCATTAAAAGCCTTTGCTATGGCAATACGTCCATTGGAATCTGCATAAAGAATACGTGCCTGAGAGCCTACTACAAGTCTATTTTTACCAGCTTCTTTAATCCATTGAATATTATCTTGCATCTGCTGCTGAATCTCCACAGGGGCTTCTTTTCGGAGCTCTTCTAAAACTGTCTTGGCTATTTCGTCTGATTTTTGAAGATCCGAAGCCTTTCCAGACGTACAAACCCAGCGAAAGGGTCCAAAACCATAGTCAAAACACATTGGACCAAGAATATCCTGCACATAAGATGGGTAGCGGAACTGATCCTTTTTATCATTCCATACCGCTGCACCAGCACGACTGCTCTCCAACAGAAACGCGTTACCGTAATCAAAGAAATACGTTCCTTTGGCTACATGCTTATTTATGGCATCGACATGTCGTACCAAGCTTTCTTGTACACATCGCTTAAACCGGTCAGGATCGGTCGCTAACAACGCATTGGATTCTGCAAAGGTCAACCCCATCGGATAATAGCCTCCAGACCAAGGATTATGTAATGATGTCTGATCAGATCCTACCGTGATGTGGATATTTTTGCGATCAAAGGCTTCCCACACTTCGACAATATTACCGATATAGGCGAAGGAAATTGTTTCCTTTTGATCCATCGCCAACTGTACTTGTTCAACGAGTTCATCGATGTTTTCTACCAATCGGTCTACCCAACCCTGTTCATGCCGCTTTCTTGCCGCAACGGGATTTATTTCAGCGCATACGGTGATACAGCCGGCAATATTACCTGCTTTGGGCTGCGCGCCACTCATACCGCCTAAACCAGAAGTCAAAAATACCTTGCCTTGAATGGTATCGTCTACCGTTAAATGTTTTCGGAAAGCGTTCATGACAGTAATTGTGGTGCCATGCACAATACCCTGCGGACCAATATACATATAGGAACCTGCTGTCATCTGTCCATATTGTGTGACACCTAAGGCGTTAAAACGTTCCCAGTCATCCGGTTTCGAATAGTTTGGAATCATCATGCCATTGGTTACAACAACACGAGGTGCATGTTGTGAGGAAGGGAAAAGACCCATTGGATGACCACTGTAAAGATGTAACGTTTGTTCATCTGTCATCTGCGAAAGATACTGCATGGTGAGGCGATATTGAGCCCAATTTTGGAAAACACCTCCATTACCACCATAGGTAATCAGTTCATGGGGATGTTGTGCTACGGCTGGATCAAGGTTGTTCTGAATCATCAACATAATAGCTGCCGCCTGCTTACTGGCTGCTGGATAATCATCTATCGGTCGAGCGTGCATTGCATATTGGGGTCTAAAGCGGTACATGTAGATTCGGCCATAACTACGAAGCTCCGCTAAAAATTCAGGTGCTAAAACCGTATGCCATTGTTTGGGAAAATAACGTAATGCATTCCGTAGAGCCAGCTTCTCTTCCGACTTGGTGAGAATATCCTTTCGTCTGGGGGCATGACTTATTGTATGATCTCGTTCTACTTTTGGAGGTAATACGGTTGGAATACCTTCCGCAACCTCGCTCTTAAATGTATCTTCCATATTGTTATATTGAGAATACTTCCTGACCATTTTTCCATACTGCTGTAGGCTGCAAGCTTCCTTGGTAGTAAGTAATATCTTGATAATTATCTGTTTTAAATAAACTAAAATCTGCTTTCATGCCCTTGGTCAACACGCCGCGATCCGACAGGTTTAAGGCTTTTGCAGCGCGGTAGGTTAGTGCAGCAAGCAGCTCAGCATTCGTCAACTTTTCTGCTGTTGCCAAAATAGTCGCACTCGTCAGTAACTGTCCCATGGGCGCGGAACCCGGATTCCAGTCACTTCCTATTGCCAAACATGCCCCTGCATCCAACAACTTTCTAGCAGGTGTAAAACCACATCCCAGACCGATTGAGGCGGCAGGCAGCGCCACAGCAACAGTAGCTGAGTGTGCGATAAGTTCTATTTCAGCCGCAGTTGATGCTTCAAGATGATCCGCAGATTGAGCACCGAGTTCCACTGCAATCTGACTTCCCGAAGTGGTAAACTGATCGGCATGAATAGTCAGATCAAAACCCATTTCTTTTGCTTTTCGTAAATAGGCCACAATGTCTTCCCCCTGAAAAGCCGTTTTTTCGATAAATGCGTCAATCCGATTCGACAGCCCTTCTGATTTCAATAGGGGAAAAAGATCTGTTGTGATCAGATGAAGATAATCTTTTGCGGATCCGTCGAAGTCCCGTGGGAGCATATGTGCCGCCAAACAGGTTGGAATAAGGTCTGATGCCGTACGACGATCCGACTCCTGAATGACCCGTAAGATCTTAAGTTCTTCTTTAACATTGAGGCCGTAACCACTTTTAACTTCAATTGTTGTGATTCCTTGCCTTAACAGAAAATTTGCACGCTGGATAGTGAGATCAATCAATTCTTCTGCGTTACAATCCCGCGTATGGGAAACGGTGCTCCAGATCCCACCTCCTGCCGCTGCAATCTCCAGATAGCTTGAGCCAGCATTTCGAAGGGCAAAATCATTCGCTCGATTACCGGCAAAAGCAATATGTGTATGGCAATCAATAAAGCCTGGCAGAGCGACCTGATCTCCTTCTACAGGTACAAGTGCCGCCTCCTTTCCCCATTGCAGTTGTAATTGCTCAAAATCCGCCACTTCCAATATATTGTTACCTGCTATTAAAATACCTCCTTCTTTAATAATAGCCAATTGTTTATCGTCGAGTGCCCCATTTACGGGCATATTTGACATCGTTAATACCTGCCTAAAAGGTCCAACTAATTTCAGCTCTTTTTCCATCATTCTTCGTTTAAAACATTTCAAACCTTTGTTTCAAATCCGCTTCAATCTCACCTGTAGCATATTGACGATGCAATGTGATCAGTTCGCCTGATTTTACGAGGCTTAGTGCCTCAGTCAGCAGCTCTTCCATAGGTTGATCGGATTCAATATGCGGAATGGACTGGCGAATTCTTGCATGGATAGCTTCCAATGCTGCAGTCGATTTTAATGGCTGATGGTAATCCTTGGCCTGTGCCGCACATAACAGTTCAATACTTAGTATTTTATCGACATTGTCAATGACCTGCAGTAATTTTCGGCCGGCAATAGATCCCATACTGACATGATCTTCCTGGCCTAAAGAGGTAGGAATACTATCTGCACTTGCAGGAAAACAAAGTCCTTTATTCTCACTTGCAATCGCGGCCGTGCTATATTGTAAGATCATAAATCCTGAATTGAGACCGGTTGACTTCATTAACAATTTTGGGACGCCGTTGGTTTGACCTTCTAAAGACAAATAGACCCTTCGGTCCGAAATATTGCCAATTTCCGATGCGGCCAATGTGGCATAATCCAAAGGCAAAGCAATAGACTGTCCGTGAAAGCTACCGCCACTAATGGTTAGTTCATCATTAATGATCACAGGATTGTCGGTCACTGCGTTTATTTCGATTTCTATGGTATCCTTCAAATGAAACCAAGCATTGCGTGATGCTCCATGGACCTGAGGGATACAGCGCAGCGAATAGGGATCTTGTACACGAGAACAGTCTTTGTGGCTTTCCAAAATGGCCGAGCCATGAAGCATGTTAAAAATGCTTGCAGCAACATAGCGGTTTCCTTGGTGCGGGCGTAATTGATGTAATTCTGTAAAAAATGGTTTTATTGAACCATTTAAGCCTTCAATCATTAAAGTAGCAATAATATCAGCGTTCTGAAGTACACGATTTAACTCGGCAACAGCCATCACACCATGTGCATCCATAAATTGGGTTCCATTGATTAAAGCCAGACCTTCTTTTGCGCCCAACTGAACCGGTGCCATACCGTATTTTTCCAAAACGGCAGCTGTCTCCACAATCTCCCCTTCTACGTTAACTTTTCCTAAGCCAATCAATGGTAAAAATAAATGCGACAATGGAGCCAAATCACCCGATGCGCCGACAGAACCTTGTTTGGGGACCACAGGAATGACATGATTTTCAATATGCCAAATAATCCGCTCAATCGTCGCATACTGAACTCCTGAAAATCCTTTAGAAAGCGCGTGAACTTTAAGAATAAGCATCAATTTGGCCAAATCGTTGGCTATAGGCTCTCCCATACCGACAGCATGGCTTTTTAGAATATTTTCCTGTAACAGCTGCGTTTGACTTGCATCAATAAGTGTGGTGCACAATGGACCAAAACCTGTATTGATCCCATAGACAACCTCACCGCGCTCTACTATTTTCCTGACATAACTGGCGCTTTGCTCGATCTTATCCTTGACATCGGGGGAAATTTCCCCGGTAACCGTTCCTTTTGCTATCGCTAAAGCTGTGGAGCATGTTAGCTGCCCACTGCCATATAAAAATTTTTCCATTATCATAACTGCTTTACTCAAATGTACTTGCTATATTTGATAATTAGAAATACCATTTTTATCATCAATTGATAACCATGAATTATCAAATAGAGCTAAGACATTTACTGTATTTTAAAGTATTGGCAGAAGAACTGCATTTTAGAAGGGCTGCCGAAAAATTGTTTATTGCGCAGCCAGGCTTGAGCAGGCAAATTAAGCAGCTGGAGGAATCCTATGGCGTAACACTCTTTGAGCGTAATAAACGAAATGTTCAAATGACTGAAGCGGGGATGTATCTCTTTCAGGAGGTGAAAGAACTATTTAGGCACTTGGATCAGATTGAAACTCAACTTCAAAGTTTTGCCAACGGTAAAATAAGCACCTTAAAGCTGGGGTTTATCGGGTCGGCTGTTCAAACAATCTTACCGCAATTGCTTGTCACCTTAAAACAGCAGCAGCCTGATATCGAGTTATCACTTCACGAACTAGCGAATGAAACCCAGCTGGATCTGCTGGAGAAAAAAGAACTGGACTTAGGGTTTGTTCGTCTTTCCGAAACGCCCCCCGGGTTATGTAGCCTGCCTATACATACAGAGCACTTTAGCCTCGTTTTACCCAACGATCATCCCCTATTGAAGTCGCCGCGTGCAAGTCTTGATGCATTCAAAAATGAATCATTTATCTTATTTTCCAAAAACTATAGCCACTCTTATTATGATCTCGTGATGAGTATTTTTAGTGATCATAAGTTTATCCCCAAAGTTACTTTACGCACAGTAAATGCTTTAACTATTTTCAATATGGTTGCTCAGGGACTGGGTGTTGCCATTGTCCCTTCATCTTTAAAGAACGGCTACCATGTTGATGTCACTTTCCTTGAATTGAACACTTTACCACAACGAACAACGCTCTCCTTAGTTTGGAATGCCCAAAATCGTAATCCGGGTATTCCATTAGTTGTTCAGATCATCGCTTCGCAAACCAACAAAGCTGGACCTGATACTGCCGGCATAAACAATAATAGCTAAGCCTGCATCAAAAGAATGCCAAATAAATTGTTCGGATATGCTTGTTATTGTATTGCATATAAAAAACAAATTCTCTAAGTTTGATATATTTACTAAACTTTATTTAAAAAACGAATTATGATTTTAGAAGTAGCTGTATTACAAATTATTGAAGGACAACAGTCCGATTTTGAAAGAGATTATAAAACAGCTTGCCAGTATATTAGTGCGAGTAAAGGTTATATCACGCATTCCTTACGTAAATGTATTGAAAAAGATAACCAGTACATTTTGTTGGTTGAATGGGAAACTTTAGAAGACCATACCATTGGTTTCAGGGAGTCTGCATTATTTAAGGAATGGGAGAAACTTTTACACCATTACTACGATCCATTTCCAACAGTCGAACATTATGAAGTGTTAAAATAGTAGTTTTGTCGTCCTTTTCTACAATAATCTAGTATCTTTGTAGAAATTTTTGATATTCAACTTTTAACCCCTATAACGTCACAAGCGTTATAGCTTTGAACAGAACAAGATGTACACAAAAGAAAAAGCAAAAGTAAATAGTTTTACGGTAGATCATACCAAGTTAAAACAAGGAATCTACGCTAAAGCTTCTACAACCAATAACAGCAATGTTGAAAGTTATACAACTTACGACATTCGCATGATCAGACCGAATTCTCCGGAGCGTATGCTATCACCTGAGGTCATGCATACCTTAGAACATTGTTTTGCAACAGAAATTAGAACCATCTTAGGTGATGAAGTTATTTATGTTGGGCCAATGGGTTGTTGCACGGGATTTTATGTTGTATTGGCTGGAACAGCGAAAACTCCTCAGAACGTGGCGGAATTGATGAAAGAAGTATTAGAGACTGTTCTTACAGAAGGATACGAAGTACCTTTCCAAAATCCGATTAGCTGCGGAAATTACACATTCATGGATTTTCCCACCTCAAAACAGGCTTGTGTTAACTTCTTAAATCTAATTACTGCCGAAGAATTGGAATTTGAGTATCCATATATCGAAGAAAATTAAATGATCCTGAATAAAGATATTGAAACGATTATCTTGGTAGCAAATAAAAATGAGCTATCTTTTAATTCGACAAGTGAATCGACTTTTGTATACGAAATTGGTGTAGGTAAAGTAAATGCGCTCCTGTCCGTAGCTACGCTTTACGAAGACATCAAAGCATTAGGGATTAGTCCTGTTCTTCTCAATGTTGGCACGGTAGGTTGTACAAGGCATCCGATAGGCCATGTCCTTTATCCGGCATACTATGCACAAGGGGATGCTTATACGGATGGATTTTTCCTGGAAAACACCTTGTTTTTTAAAGGTCAAGGCGTATTGGAATCCATATCTCGTGATGAATTTCGCTACGAAGATGCACTTTTGACATCGGATCGTTTTATCAATGTAAATACTGCTTTTTATCAGGATATCAAACATTTTAATCCTTTGGCATTTGATATGGAATCTTATGCCCTAGCGAATTTCTGTTTTCAAAAAAATCTCACCTTTCATAGTATTAAAATTGTTTCAGACAATTGTGATGGCACAGTTAAAGATTGGGAAAGTATTTTAGGAGAAATTTCAGGGAGATTAGGTGATATTCTCGATCAATTCATGAAAAAGCTGGATAACGAAAAAGCTGCTGCGGTCAGTATATCGTAATCTAATGAAATAGCAAAAAAAAGACCTGTAGAAATAGAGGTCTTTTTTTTTGCAAATTACCGCGTTCTTTCTTCAACAGCTTCCCTATTGTCTTTCTAATTTGAATTTATTCAAACTATTCTCTCCCGAGGTTGTTCAGATAAGTGGATTACAAGCCCATCGTTATTTCAATATAACTCTTCCACACTGCAAATAAATCGATCTAATATTCTTATGAAGAAAAAGAAGAAAATAATAATTTCAAATAGACTGCCGATACAAATAGAGCGAAAAAAAGAAAAATTAATCATCAAGCCGAGTGCGGGCGGACTGGCAACCGGTTTAAATTCCGCCTTTGATACGGATGAAATACTTTGGGTTGGCTGGCCGGGAATTGTTCCCAAAGATGAAGAGGAAAAAGAAAAGATTGTCGAGCTTCTCAAACCGATGAACTTACTTCCTGTTTTCTTATCCAAAGATGAAATACGCAATTTCTACGAAGGTTATTCCAATGAGGTCCTCTGGCCTATTTGCCACTATCAGCCGAGCTACATTCATTTTGACCGCGAATATTGGTCTACCTATGTCACGGTAAATAAGAAATTCTGCGAGGCTGCGCTTTCTATCGATGAGCCATCCGATTTTATTTGGGTCCATGATTATCAGCTTATGCTACTCCCTCAACTGTTGCGTTTAGAAAACCAAGAGCTCAACATAGGTTATTTTCACCATATCCCCTTTCCTTCAGAAGAACTCTTTATGAACATTCCGCAACGTAAAGAATTGGTTGAAGGTTTACTGGGAGCAGATCTTATCGGATTTCATACTTTCGCCGATAGTCAGAACTTTCTAAATGCCTGCAAAAAAATACTGCATGTATCGTCTGGACATAACCAGCTCAAGTACAAAGACCGTCATATATTTATAGAATCCTTTCCGATGGGTATTGATTTTGATAAATTCGTCGAAGTCAGCAGTCAGCCTAAAATCCAGTCCATTGCAAGCCAATTCCGGAGCCATTTTCCCGATCAAAAGATTATTATAGCTGTCGATAGGCTCGATTATAGCAAAGGGATATTAGAGCGATTACGTGCATTCCTCACTTTCCTTGAAAAATACCCCGAATGGCATACAAAAGTTGTGCTATATATGCTTATCGTGCCCTCCAGGGATAAGGTATCGCAATACAAAAAACTGAAAGATGAGATTAACCGGAAGGTGAGTGAAATCAATTCCATTTATGGCAATCTAAGCTGGACGCCGGTACTATATTTTTATAAATCGCTTCCATTCGAAGAGCTGGTTGGATTATATGTTGCATCCGATATCTGTATGATTACATCTACGCGAGATGGGATGAATCTTGTAAGTAAAGAATACATCGCCAGTAAGACTTTATCAAAGGGGGTATTGATTTTAAGTGAGTTTGCAGGCGCCTCCAAGGAACTCGTTGATGCCTTGATTATTAACCCCTATAATCGTACAGAAACGGCAGACAGTATTTACCAAGCGCTTAAAATGCCGCCCGAAGAAATTCAGGAACGTACCGATGCCAATATTCAGATTATACAGAAGTTTAATGTACAGCATTGGGTGCAGCTCTTTACCAATCGTTTGGCTGAGACCAAAGCCATACAACGTGACGAATGGGCAAGGCGAATCTCAGATAAGGTATTGAATAGTATTTCAGAAAGGTATAGCAAAAGTAGCAATAGACTCTTTTTTCTGGACTATGATGGTACCTTGGTCAAATTCCAGAATCATGCCCAAAAAGCAACTCCGACGACCTTGCTGTATAACCTTTTGGATAATATCATTTCTGATCCACTCAATACATTGGTCATCATAAGCGGCCGATCACAAGAGAGCCTATCGTCTTGGTTTGACGGTCGATCGTACTATTTAGTTGCCGAACATGGTATTTGGTCAAATTTCCCAAATTTCAACTGGTCGTATAAAAAAGGATTGGCCCTCCACTGGATGCCTGAAGTAAAAAAGCTGATGGAAAAACTGGCCGATCAAACTCCGGGTGCTTACATTGAGGTCAAGCCCTACTCGTTAGCTTGGCATTATAGAAAAGTAGAACTGGGCTTAGGCGAACTTAAAGCAACCGAGCTAAAGGAGACCTTAAACCCAATGCTCAACGACTATGGATTACAACTATTGGACGGAAATGCTGTTATTGAGGTCAAAAATACAGAAGTTAATAAAGGTAAGGCGGCATTGGAAATCGCAGGGCATATAAAAGCAGATTTCATGTTGGCTATTGGCGACGACATTACCGACGAGGATCTATTCAAGTATTTACCGCAATCGACCATAAGTATTAAGGTAGGAAGCAACAAATCTGCAGCAAAATACTATTTAGATGAACAAGAAGATGTTCTTCAATTTTTAAATCAACTTATCGTAAAATAATGAACGAAAATACAACAGAAAACAGACATATCTACCAATCTGGAATCATTGGAAATTGTTCCTACATAGCGCATGTTGGAATTGACACAAACATATCATGGTTGTGCTGGCCATCGTTCGAAGATAGCTTTGTATTCGGCAGTATGATCGATAAAAATCAAGGTGGAACTTTCAAGATCAGTTCAGAGGAAGCAGTTGTGGAAACCAAGCAATATTACATCAAAAATTCCAATGTGCTCTGCACGGAAATCCATACGGAATCCTATGCCTATCGTATTACAGATTTTGCACCTCGTTTTGAACAATTCGGGCGGTATTTTAAACCGTTGATGCTGATACGAAAGATCGAACCACTGCATGGTGCCCCTAGCGTCAACATCAGATGTCAGCCGACTGCTGACTACGGCCGATTGGCACTTAAGCCTACCCGTGGCAGTAACCATATTCTTTATAGCAACGATCAGGTCGGAGAACGGATTCGACTTACTACTGATCTGCCTATTTCACATTTCTTCCAAGAGGAAAGCTGGACCATTATCAGTGAAAATAAATACCTTATACTGACGTATGATGCAGCTTTCGAATCGGCCATTGTGAGCACCTGTGAGGATTTCCTCCATAAGACGCTCAGTTATTGGCAGCGATGGATTAAAAGGTGTAGTATCCCCAACATTTATCAAACAGAAGTTATCCGATCGGCTCTGGTGCTGAAACTTCATCAATATGAGGATACCGGAGCAATTATCGCCGCATCAACAACTAGTCTTCCCGAATATCCAGGCTCGGGAAGAAACTGGGACTACCGTTATTGTTGGGTACGTGATAGTTATTATGTCCTAACAGCATTGACGCACATCGGTCAATTTGAAGAAATGGAAAGCTTTGCAAATTATATTGCCGGCATAACGCATCGCAACCCTGGAAGACTTCAACCTTTATACGGTATCCTTGGTACCACCGAGCTGACAGAACAGATCTTACCTTACCTAAAAGGCTATCAGGATAACGGTCCAGTACGGATTGGCAATCAGGCTTTTGAACATATTCAAAATGATGTATATGGTCAGGCAATGATTGCGTTGTTACCTCTTTTCACTGACCAGCGTTTTAAAATTCATGAAAACAAGAATGTGTTAGGCTGGGTAAATTTCATTCTCGAAAAGATTGAGGCTACTATAGAGGAAAAAGATGCTGGCATTTGGGAGTTTAGAAATTTTGCCAACCACCATTGTTATTCCAATCTTTTTCAATGGGTCGGATGTAAGGCGGCCCTGTTGATTGCGCGCCAAAATGGTTATCAAGATATGGAGGATCGCGCGAATGTCCTCTTAAAAAAAGCAGAAGCTTACATCGAGGCCTGTTATGACGAAGAGCGAAAAGTCTATCAGAATGCTATTAATAGCCGGAATTTAGATGCAAGTACCTTGCAGCTCATTGTCATGGATTACCTTGACCCAAAATCGGAACGCGCCCTTCATCATCTCGAAATGCTGGAAAAGGAATTAAAAGGTGAAAATGGACTTTTCTATCGATATAAGCATCAAGATGACTTCGGCAGACCCAAATCCACTTTCTTAGTCTGTGCATTTTGGTACGTGGAAGCGCTAGCCTGTGTCGGGCGTGTGGAGGAAGCGAAAGAGATACTGGAACGCTTGCTAACCTACAGCAATCACCTGGGCCTGTTCAGTGAGGATGTTACCGAGGACAATGGCAGCCAATGGGGCAATTTCCCACAAGCCTACAGTCACGTTGGATTGATGAATGCCGTTTATCGTCTTGCCACCAAATTAGATAAACCAATTTTTCATTGACATAAAAACAAAATGTGCGATCAAAATAAATTGATCGCACATTTTTTACACGTATAATTGCCAATTAAATGGCCTTGATAAAATATTACAATTTATCCAGCCAGTTTTCTACCTCTTCTTTGGTTTTTCCGGTCTTTTGTTGCAATTTACCCAACAACTCATCTTCCTTTCCCTCTGCATATAGTAGATCATCATCGGTTAAATCTGCATATTGCTGTTTCACTTTACCTTTCAGCTCGTTCCAACGGCCTTTCCATGTTAAATTACTCATAAATGCTCCTTGTTTTAAAAAAATGAAATGTGTGTACTTTTATATTTATATCAATGTCTGTTTATAGCTATCAAAATGTTCACAGATTTCCTCTATCCCGATTCGCTTGCCCATCAAGTCTATAAAGCGGTTTTTATACAATGAAAATATGTATAGTCCCGTTGCTAAACTTCCTATGACAAAAATACCTTCCAGCTCATTACTCTTCACAAGCTTGTTGTTCAGGTGGCACTCTTTGAGTAATGGAATGTTATAAGAAGACCATTTACCCATTCTATCTTTGAGTACCAAACCAATATTTTTTGTCCCTGTCATCATTTCAGCTCCTTTTATTAGAAAAACAGCTACGTTGCTTCAAATGTTTTCTAATTTTTGTCATTTTGAAAAAAATAGGTCTTTCATACACAAGAGCAAGTAATTATACGGTGACGTCCAAAAAAAATGTTTCCAATTGATCAATTGGAAACATGCTGTTAAAGATTGCTATTTTTTTTTAGCGTTTACCTGGCAAATAGATTTGAAAACCTACGCCAACGCCTAAACCACTCGCACCGCTGCCTGTATTAATATTAGCCTTGCTATAATTGTAGCCAAAGGTAGCTTCTAAAGCAACAGTTCGTGTGATAAAATGTGCATATCCAACATTGGCTCCTACCGCCAGCGCGACATCTTTGCCCCTAGAACTTCCTGAAATGCCAATATCTCCCTGTCCAAAAAACCGACCTGTACTTGATCCCGCATTTGGAAAGTAATAACGCACAAATGGCGCTACACCATAGGTCCATTCATTATCAGCATCTTTTTGAGTAGCTAGACCAAGATTTGCCTGTGCACCAATAGCCAATCCATCGGACACGAAATAACCAGCTCGTGGTTGAAGTGCTACATTAAATGATTTTCCTTCAAAACTATAGCCAAGATTACCGATCGATCCACCGACCATCCAATTTCCTTGTCGAATAGGTTCAATTCCGACATCCGATGACATCTGTGGTGTGGTTTCAATTTTCTGAGCATGGGCCTGATACCCAATTCCTGCTGTTATTAATAAAAGAAGTGTCAATTTTCTCATAGTATCTCTATTATCTAAATTACTTTAGTTTAATAACAAGATCGACAAATGAAAAGTTTTAAATTTATTCTTAAAATATATCGTGTTGTCATTTTTTAAAAAAGAGAACCAATCAGATTTGGCTCATGTTCCTATTAAAAAGACTATGAATACAGCAATTCAATTTGGCGATACTATTTCAGATTATTCCCGAGAAAGCTCCCCATTCTTGTACGAAATAGCCCCAATGGAAAACGAACCGGACAGCTACGATCTTAAGCCTATTTGTAAACCATCCAAGGTTTCGGATCGAGATGCGGTCAACTTCAAACTATACGCTCCAAAAAGTATGGCTGGCCCCGATCCAAGTGAAGAAGAACAACGCGACCGTACCACTAAAGAAAAGATTAATACAGAAGAGGATCAACATAAAGAGAAACCAGATCATTCAGAAGAAGATATTTATGATACTGATTCAGAACAAAAAGAAAAGGACAAAAAAAACTCCCACAACTAAGGGAGTTTTTTTTGTGGATATAACGAAGCGGTACGAGTGACCTTTTCTAAGTGCTTCTTTAAGGTTTAGATTGTATAGCATTGATACTATCCTTCCTAAGCGTGTCTGCCAAACTGGTATCCTTCTGCATGCTCATTTTTTGTTGCTCGCTTAAATTGTATCTTGTTTCATCGGCAGCGCTCGGTGCGATATTATCCGCCTGACCACTTCCTTCTGCTGGATTTTTGTTTGGATTTTGGCACGCAAAGAATAGTGTGCTGCAAAATAATAACGTTCCCAAAACTACCGTGAATTTCTTGCTCTTTTTCATATTCTATTTTGTTTTTGTGATCAACCTTTTTCTTAAGAACCACATTCAGAACTTATTAGTTTAATAAAAACTGATAAAAAACAATCATTTAAACTTCTGCTTAAAAAAACAGACAGTTCCCATACTCCACTAAATACAGAAGGATACCCGTAATAAAGACATTTTTTAATGGAACAAATACCCAATTGACCGGCCCCTAATCGGCCACCTATTTTTATCGGGACGCTTTCAATTGTATATTCTTGTAGCGTTTAGGCTACAAAACGATCAATACGCATGTGTACGTATTTTTCCCCTATGCCTGTTTAAACAAGTTTTAGATGAACCTGAAAACGTAAATGTAGCACTTTAATTGCACCTCCATGTATCAAATAAACATCAATCAATTTAAAAAACGGTACTATGAGCAATTCCAATTTGAATATTTTAGTCGAGGAAAAAAGAAGTCTTTTGAAACATTTTGCTGGAAAATTCACCAATGATCCCGATGAAAAAGAGGATTTAATTCAAGAGACGCTTATTCGTGCATTGAAATCGATCGATGATTTTATCCGTCATCCAAAATTAATGTCGTGGCTCTACGTTATTATGAAAAATGTTTACATTAACCAATATCGTAAAGCCAAACGTACAAACGACATCCATGAAACATACATCGGTCTAGAAAGCACTAACACTGTAGAATCCAATAAAAGTGACAACAAGTTTATCGCTGATGATATTCAAAAAGCGATGTGCAGTTTGTCCGAAGAAAATTATCAAGTATTTCAATTATTCCTTGAGGGATACAAATACCATGAGATCGCCACCTATTTTGGCATGCCCGAAGGAACAATCAAAACCAGGATACACATGACGCGAAAAAAGCTTCAAAAACAGCTTAAAATTTACAAATTAAAATAAAACAAAATGTAGCTTTTGAGGTTATCTACCTAGAGTAACTTAACCGGATAGCTGACAATTCGCTAAATAATAAATATATGAAATCAGAAGTTAAAACAAAAAATCAGCACAATATGGTCATTACGCTGATTATCTGTGGCGGTCCCATTGGAAAAGGAAATGGTAAGACCATTGTACAAGCGGTCGTTACGGACACATTAGACAAAAATCAAACTAAAGTAGAGACAGAAAAAGCTAAAAAATCTTCTTCTGTAAATAAAACAAAATAGATGAGAATTTACTCATAGAACATTGAAATTTATCCATAGAAAGGGTTGCTTTTGTTAAGAAAGTAACCCTTTCTAGTATATATTTCTTTCTATTTACATGATCGTCCGTCTCCCTTTCCTGTATAAAACCCTTGATTTATGTGAATAATACGCATCTTATCTTTTTCGAAAACCAGGGATGCCTCTCTTCAGTTCTTACAAGAAAGATTAAAATTCATATGAAATTAAAAGCTGGTTATACAAGAAAGAAAATAGGCAGGTCTTTTAAATATTTTGATACATCAGGAACAGAAGTATCTGATAAAAAGATCTTAGAAAGAATTATGAAACTGGTTATTCCACCCAACTGGAAGGATGTATGGATTGCCAAAAGTAAGACCAGTGATCTGCAAGCTTTTGGATTCGATCAAAAAGAGCGTAAACAATATATCTACCATACGAAATTCGTTGACCAACGACAAGCGGCAAAGTTCAGCAATATTCTTTTTATGGGTAAATATTTGCAAGAATTAAGAAAGATCAGCACTAAACATCTCAAACATCAGGTTTGGGATATGGACAAATTGTGTGCAATTGCTTTTAAAATTATGGACAGTACATTAATTCGTATCGGCAATAAGCGCTATACACTGACCAATAAGTCATATGGCCTAAGTACACTGGAAAAAAGGCACGTCACCATCGAAAACAACACGATATCTTTGGCTTATAAAGGTAAAAAGGGTGTTTTTCAGCAAAAGTCATGGGCCAATAGGCAACAAGCTGAGCTTCTGGAAGAACTTTTAAAAATGAAGGGAAAAAGGATATTTCAGATTGATAGTGCTACCTGCGAAGGCACGTTCTGCGGTGCCGCCTTTAATCAGTATCTCCGGGAGAATTCTACGGGTCAGATCAGCTGTAAAAGCATTCGTATTTGGGGAGCCAGTCGAGAAGCTTTTTACCAGCTCGCCCAAACAAAACAGGCGGAGGCACTTAATGCCCGAAAAAGACAGTTAAACAAGGTCATTAAACATGTTGCTGAGCAGCTCGGCAATACAAAGACTGTTTCACAGACTTATTATATCCATCCTGCCATACAACGTTTATTTATGGAGGGAAGATTCCCCAGTATAAAAAGTAAATTACCGCTTGCGAAATTAGAGGATAAATTATACCGTTTTCTGCTTAGACACACCGATAAGGCAATTGTTTAACGTCCAAACCTAAACCATTCGTCCAATGGATGGCTTAGGTTATTCATCCAGCATGCTGCCATATCCATAGCAGCAACAGAAAATGTGATACCATTTCCACCGAAACCACACACAAAGTATGAGTTTTTAAACTTTTCATGTTTTCCAATATAGGGCAATCCATCTTTGGTTGTTCCAAAAGTACCAGCCCAGGCAAAATCTGCGTGAAAGACCCTATCGGTAAAAATTTTGTTAAATGACTTTTCCAATTTAAGTGATTTCGCTGAAATGAGACTATCTCGCTTAACAGGGTCTTTAAATTCTTCATCTTCTCCCCCAATCAGAAACCTATGATCGTCTGTGGTGCGCATATACAGATAAGGTTCAGTAGTATTCCAAATGAGCAGATCGCGATACCGATCATAATTGTCTTTATCGACTTCTGACACGATTGCGAAGGTACTCAATAGATCGACAAATTTTTCAGGAATAAGGTTTGTCGTTTCGTATCCTGTACAATAAATAATTTTCTTCGCTTTGATTTTAGCTCCTGTTGAAGTGGTTACAAGATTATGCCCCGACTTATATAATACAGTGTCTAAGGCTGTTTTGTCGAAAATCAATAATCCCTTTCTAACGTTGTATGCCAGCAGTTCATGTGTAAAGCAAAAGGCATCTATGCTTGCCCCTAGAGCAGAGAGAATCCCAGCATAAGCGCCATGTATAGCATAACGATCCTTGATATCTTGTTCCGTTAACCATTTAACGTCAAAACCCGCCGCTTGTCGGGCTTCAAACTCTTGCTTCAACCAGGAGATATCTTTTTTCCTTGCCGCGTAGTAGAGTGATTTTTTTGTTCGGAAACCAGCTTTGGACCGGATTTTCTTTGCGATTTTCCCCAATTTGACAATTGCTTCACCGCAGGCGCTGTAGCTCGCTATTGCAGCCTCTTCACCAATTAATTCCTTTAATCTATACAAAGGCACATCAATTTCATATTGCAACATAGAGGTTGTTGCCGCCGAACTCCCATTCACAATTTCACGCTTGTCAATAAGAATACATTTCTTTCCATCGTTTATGCATTGATGTGCGATCAGGGCCCCTGTAATGCCGCCCCCAACGACAAGAACATCACAGCTACGATCATCTTGCAAGGAAGGGTAACTATTAAGAAGACCGTTTTTTATTAACCAGAAAGGTTCATTTGACTTTAAATCCATTGTAGTAAAAGCATATTGAATGTTTGTATAACTGTTTCTTTCCAGAATAGTTTGGCTGACATTTTATAAAAATTCAAACCATTTGATTATTACCAAGGTTATCCTATTAGCAATTAATAGATTACTTATGCGAGCAATTTGGACCGGGGCTATTGGTTTTGGTTTGGTCAATATCCCAATTAAAATATATAGTGCAACGGAGAGTGCTGCTTTAGATCTGGATATGCTTGATCGAAAAGATCTATCCAATATTAAATTTAAGCGGGTAAACGAACAAACCGGCAAAGAAGTAAAATGGGACAATATCGTTAAGGGATATTTCATGAAAGATCATTATGTCGTATTGGAAGATGCGGATTTTGAAGACGCAAGTCCAGAAAAGACCAAACTTATCAATCTTCATGCTTTTGTCAAACTGACGGATGTGGACAGTATATATTTTGAAACGCCCTACTACTTGGAGCCGCAAAAAGGTGGAGAAAAAGCCTATCAGTTATTGCTCAAAGCATTGGAAAAAACTAAAATGGCGGGCTTAGGGTCGTTCGTGATGCGAAATGTAGAACATCTAGCCCTTATAAAGCCCTACCAAAATGCATTGGTTTTGAATAAAATACGTTATCAACAGGAAATCAGATCACTTGACGAGCTTAAATTACCTACTGCAATTAAAATTCAAAAAGCAGAAATGGATATGGCTACACAGCTGATCGAGCAACACAGCACATCCTTCGATATCAGTAGCTATAAAAACGAATATATGGACGAGCTCCTCAAAATAATCAAACAAAAAGACAAGGGTAAACGTCCTACCATACGAAAAATGAAGGTAGAGCATACAAAAGCGGATGATTTGCTTGCAAAACTTAAAGCAAGCCTTGGTTAAACAAAATACCCTGTGCCATGATACGTAAACTAAAGTCGGGACAATATCGAATATATGCCAAGCATCCAGATAAAGAGACGAACAGACGTCGGAACCTGGGTACTTTTAATACCCTTGCGGAGGCAAAAAAACACGAGCAAGAAATTCAATATTTTAAGCATAAGAAGTGAAATAAGATGAAGAATATCATACCGGAACAGAAAGAAGGCAAGCACCTGGATTGCTTTGAATCCCTCGAATTTGCAAGTGAGGCTATTGCCGATTTAGCCTATACTTCGGCTATAAACAATCTTAGAAAGGTCAATCATTGGTATGAACTCGCTCAGATTCCTTCCACTGTATTTCAATTAACGACGGGTTATGGTACTCCAATAGATCGTTTACTCGAATTACATGATTATATCAGACTCAATATTCCAGGACCGGGACTTCCCAGTAGTAATGGTTATGATTGGGTGAATGTAGTCAGCCTCATATCAGACAAAACGGACGATTATAGTGTTTTTGCCATAACATTAAAACCTTGCCCCGATCCAAGCCATCCTGGGGATAAAAATACAGCTCATTTTTTTGAAGGGATTTCATCTTCAACCTTTTTGATCGAACAACGGAGGAATAGTATTTTGTTCCAGTACGCTGGAAGAAACGAGATCATCAATGTCGACAATGAGAATATGAGTGATAATGTCAGGAATTATGTCATTGGACTAGCAGCTAAAATTGGGGCATCTTACCCACAATGGAAATCACTTCTTAAAGGGATGGCTCATGCAATCGCCAAAGAGTTTAATGTTCAGCATTAGTTCCTTCTGCCGAACGCAAATTGGCAGCAGCTTTAATTTAAAAGTAAAAAAAAACCAATAAGACAATTTTATATAACTTTATAACGTTCTGTTAGCAAAGATTCGATCTATGTAGTCGTAATTTTTTTTGTATATTTATGTATATCATAAGAAGTTTTGGGGTATTATGAATCATACATTTCAACCGAACAATCAAACCATCATTACGCTTCAATCTTTTGGCAGTCTGGTCATCTTAGATCGACATTTTAATGTCGTTGGGATAACCGAATCTGTCGTAAATGATCACGACGCCAAAGAGAACTTATTAGGAACTCATTTCTTTGATAGCTTTAGCAATACATTTGGTGAAGCGTTATCCAAAATCAAAAATGCAGTAACTGATCTCCTTGAAAACGGGCAGTCGCGCCATATTTTACCCATTAAAATGAGAAAAGAACGTGTTTACGTAAAATTACGAAGACACGATGAATACTTCTATATCGAGTGGGAACAACAACACAAAAAATACATTGCTGCAAAAAAAATAAATGAACTTAATTTTTTGCTAGATACTATTCAACCGAATAATTGGGACCGTGTTTGTTCGGCCATCAACAAATTGCTGAATTACGATCGGGTTTTCGTTTTGCAGGTTCAGGAAACGGGATATAGTTCCGTGATTGCTGAACATACAGCAGATGGACAAACCAATTTCAAAGGAATGGAGTTCTCGAAAGATTTCATGCCTGAAGAAGTCTTGTCGTACTATCGGAGCTATTCATATCGATATGCTCCCAATATTAATATCGAGGGACAGGAATTCTACTATACTGACGAAGGAATTGATCCGGTCTCGAGTCTATTATCACCTTTACCTGAACTTCATCGGCTTTTTTTAAAAAAGATAAATGTACAAAGCGCCTTGTTTTTTAGAATCTGTATCGATGATGACTTTTGGGGTCTTGTGGTCGCACAGAATGATGAAGAGCGGGTGGTCGATCTGCAGCAGCGAAAACTATGTACGTTTGCCATCCAGGCGGCCACCAGCAAGTATGAGAGCCATGTCAAACAAAATCTGTTGGAAAGAACGGAGCTTCTTAAACTCGCTGAAGAAGAGTTAAAAAGGAGTCTTTCTGAAAATAAAATGGTGAATTGTGCTTTGATACAGCATATGGATATTCTGACCCAGCTGGTCAATGCAGATGGATTAGCCATATTTAATCAGGGCGATGTCTTTAACTATGGTCATTCTCCGCAGAAAGCACAATTTTATGAAATCATTCAATTCCTGCAAAAACATACCGATAAAGCCCTCTTCAAAGATTATAACTTTCGGCTGAATCATCAGGATAACTTTAACGATAAACTTGATTTTGCGGGTCTCATGTATCTAAAGGTTGGCTTGGAAAACGATTATTACCTGGTTTGGTTTAGAAAGGAAAACCGCAATCAGGTGATGCAGATGGAGCTGAAAAATGAGCCGCATGATAACAAACAGCTCAAAATTTGGGAAGATATGCGCTATGACGTTGCCAAACCCTGGAATGATGCTGAAATCAATTTTGTCCTTCGTCTGAATCAGATTATCAAGGAATCCATTTTTGCAAAACTAAAGGAACGTCAGTTGCTGAATGAAGAGCTTCTGAGCTTGAACAATGAGTTGGAAATGTTTACACATACCCTTTCTCATGATTTAAAAAATCCCTTGTCCATTTTAAAAATGGGCATACAGTTTCTACAGCAGCACTCCGACAATATTGATTTTACAAAAATCAATAAGTGGTACCAGAATTTCAGCAGAAGCGTTACAAACATTGAAGATATTATCAACAATATGGTCCAGTTGAGCCAGCACCGTTCCAGCGTTTTAGACAAGGAACCACTTCCTATGGCCTATACAATTCAGCGCATATTTCAAGAAAACAGCATTTTATATAACGTCAATAATTGCCAACCCACTTTTGGTACCCTATTACCAATTTGGGGCGAAAAAAGTGCCGCTTATCAAATTTTTTCAAATTTAATTGTTAACGCAATAAAATATTCTGCACAAGCGGACAGGCCTTTAGTGACAATAGATAGTTCCGACGAAGACGATTATACGCATTATCAGATCAAGGATAACGGTATTGGCATACCAAGTGACCACCTGCCCCATATTTACGAAATGTTTACCAGAGCCGACAATGTGGGATCAATACCTGGTACGGGCATTGGCCTTTCGCTGGTGAAACGGATAATGGAACGATTGGGAGGAAGTATAGAAATTGAATCAGAGGTTGGTATAGGCACCGTTGTCCATCTCTACTTCCCTATTGTTAAGCCATTTCCTGAGCAAATGTTACTCGATTGATCTTTGTTTCAAATCCTGAACTCTTTCAAACTATTTTCCATCTAACGTTGTTCATTCAAGGAGAGTATATCATCCAATAAAAAGGATCGTATCACTTAAAAAAGAAATTGAAAATGGAAGAGATATTGCAACATGCAGTAGTAAAACGAGGTTTAATTATTGCCTATTATTTTAGTAACATCTGGTATCGTAAAGGATTGTTCGGGGAACGTACTATTCCCGATCCAAATGACACTGATCCCATCGAACATCCTGAACCAGATATAGATGAAACCGATCCTGAAGAAGAGGAGAATATCAACTACACACATAAAAATCCGCAGCCAAGAAGCAGTATAAGCCCTGGAAAGAAGTCTACCGCTAACTGGGACGAAAATGTAGAAAATCGGGCCATATCCAAAAAGACAGATTGACCCTGGGTCAATCTGTAAAGATATTCAACTGTCCTTTTTCATCAAAAAAAACATCGCTAATAAAAACGATACGCTGATCTCCAGTCTTTAGGGTGCGGCCATGATATACACAGCGGATTTTTCCCTCCTTGTCCTGAAATAAACTATTATGCCCAGTACCCGAAACCACTCCACCTCTATTGGTATTCTTTTCAATGATCGGATTAGATGCCGATTTTTGATAGCGTCCCAAAGGAGCAGTTGCTATTGCGTAGCCAACAGCATAATTGGCTCCTGCAAAATAATTAGCCGAATACATCATGTAGTATAATCCGTTTTCTTTGACTAAAAAAGAGCCTTCTGTCCATCGTCTATTGACCTCACCTGAAGTAACTGATCTACTCTCCCATTCTGATTGATCATCGTTCATCGTAACTGGGGGGCGCATTAAAAGAACCGGATTCCCTATCACCTTCGTCATACTGCTATCCAATTCGACTCCGTAAACCCAGCTTTCTTCAATATTTTTATAACCAAATTTCTTCTCCGCCCAAGTTGCAATTTCTGATTCCACAGGATGTTCGTAGCAGCAGCGTGAATAGAACAGATAATTTCTATGGTCTGTATCTCTAAAAACATTCGCGTCAATGATTGGATATCCAGGATCAAAAATAGGTTTCCCGCTCAGATCTTTAAATGGCCCCAATGGATTATCCGCCACTGCAACCCCTATACGATAGTTTTCCAGGTGTTTTTTGGGATTTTCTTTCCAATGAGCACTATAATACATGTAATATTTGTTATTCACACGATAGACTTCTGGAGCCCAGAAATCCTTTTCCCCCCAACCGTTGGACTGTTTCGCATCGTATACATTCCCCTCCTTTTTCCATGTCTTTAGATCTTTGGAACTATAGGCTATAAATCCATTTTCAGTCCCGCCGGTTCCATATAAATAGTATTGATCCGAAGGTGGATCGAATACAATAAAAGGATCACCAAAGGCTACATCTGTTTGATAGGATTTTCTAGGTTGCCTCGATCGTTGATCTGTGCTTAAAAAGCGAAACTTTGCAGTTTCGAATTGGGGAACCAAGACACCACTGCTATTTGCCACAAATTGAATCGGTACTATGGCTGTCCGCCGAGGTGCAACTTTTTCATCTGAAAAATGTGTATGACAGACGTAATACCATTGCTTTCCTTTTTTGAAAATGTCGCCATGTCCAGTTCCGGCAAATCCGCTATTTTTTCGGCTTAATGCAGGTTGACCTTCCAGTTTTTTCCAGGGTCCATAAATATTTTCAGCGATAGCAACACCCACAGCGTAGTCCTTATTCCGAAAATCATTTGCCGAATAGAACATATAATAATATTTTCCCTCTCGAATGACAGTGGGACCCTCACTTACTGTCCACTCGGCATTTGCCGTATTTTCCCAGGGAAGTTCTGCATGGAGACATTCTTTCAGCGTTTCTTCCTTTATTCCGGAATAATCTGACTTCAGCTCCGCCACAAAAATTCTATTCCCATCCTTTAACCTTACATGAAATAGGTATTTTTTCCCATCTTTATCGCGGAATACAAACGGATCAATTTGCTTTTGTCCGATAGCAATTGGCACTTTAGCTGTTTGCTTAAAAGGACCCGTTGGAGCATCACCGACTGCGATTGCAATAAGCTCATCGGCTGTGTAAGCCATATAAAACTTACCATTCTCAAACCATACTTGTGGTGCCCAAAAACCTTTTGATCCAAAGATATCGCCCTTTACGGCCGCAAAACCTGAATTGACCCCCTCCGGACTTACCCAGGAATCTAAATCCTTGGACTGGTATACTTTAAAGCCCTGCTGTTCATGCTGATCACCATTCGTACCATAGAGGTAATAATTTCCTTTGTGATAGAATATGGTCGGATCCGCTTGAAAAATGCCATTTATTGGCATGTGCACATTTTCAATTTGGTTGTTTATCGTTTGCGCAGAAGTCCTTTGGATAAAAAACAGCAAGAGAGCAATAGGCAGCAAATATATTTTGTTCATTGATTATAATACATCATATAGGTGAAAGCCTAAAATTGAACAAATATTTGCTAAAATTGGAGGTAAATCGTATCAATTGAATATCATTTTGTATCAGATTAAAAATCTCCTGATAAATTTATTGAAATCTATTCCTCTTCTATTCCAACAAACCCATTTTACTATCCAGACTTTTTATATCCGAAAATACTTCGATATATACACCAACATACTGACACGATCTTTACGGATCAAAATTTCCCTGTTCATTTGCCAGGAAAATTTTCGCTAATTTAAAATACCTCTTTCAAAAGCAAACTTAACCAGATGTGCCGTGTTTTTTACTCCCGCTTTGTCTATGAGGTTCTGACGATGGCCCTCAACAGTACGCTTACTTAAAAAAATCTTATCTGCAATTTCGACATTCGTGTAGCCTTCCGCAATCAGTTTTAATACTTCCAATTCCCGCTCCGAAATATCAAAATCCGTTTGCAATTCTCCTGCGATCTGCGCATAACTTTGGCCAGAACGGACTTGATCTAAAAGTATCATGGCGATCTCTTCGCTCATGTACCGTCCGCCGTTAGCAATATGATTCAACCCAAAAAGCAATTCGTGATAGCCAACATTTTTGACCAAATAGCCAGCCAGACCAGATTCAAACGCCTCAATGACATAATTAATCTGATTCAGCATGGATAGTATAACCACTTTAATAGATGAATACTGTTTGTTTAGGACCTGAAGCAATTCCATGCCGTCCATTTCATCCATACTGATATCCGTTAAGACGATATCAGGAACAGGATTTGCACTTAGGAAGTCGAGCGCCTCTTTGCCATTCGACGCTTCGCCAACAACTTCAAATCCTTCTTGAGATTCTAATAGTAATTTTATTCCGTTACGTACAACCATGTGGTCTTCAACCAATAGGATTTTTATCATTATTATCTTTTTAAATAGTCAATTTTAGTAAAATACCTGTCGCAAGCGTATCATTCATAATCCGCGCATTATAGAGCTCGGCAATCTTTATCAAACGCATTGGGCTGTCTTCGAGTTTTGATACTGACAAGGCTTCTCCTTGTTTGAAAAACGGCGATACTTTGACAAGGATTTCAAATTCGATCACCTGCACTGAAATTGAGATGGCCTGCGAGGGTATCTCATCATTTAAGTACTGAAAAATAGCTGTCAGGAGTTTAAATAGATGAACTTGTGCCTGTTGATGCAGCTCTCTCAGATGTGGATCAAGAAGGATATCAATTATAAAACCAGATCGTTTCTTGTAACTGGCAACGGCTTCATCAACTGCATGAAAAATTCCCAGGTCATTTAATATGGGATTGTAAAGCAATCCCGCTTTATTGCGGATTTCTATAACTAAGGTAGTCAATGAATCACGTAGGCAACGTAATTCTTCAAAATCGCCATAACGATTAGTGAAATTCTGAAGCGATATACGCATTCCGTAAAGCTCCTGAGCCAGTTCATCGCGAAAATACCGTCCTATTTTTCCGATATCATCCTGTTGATTCCTAATAATCGATTTATAAAAATCTTCTTGGCTACCGTCCCATACCTCCTTTAACTCCGCCTGATCTTTTAGGCCTTCAGATTGGCCTTTCGGTCCATCTGATAGGTCAAAATATAGTTTTTTGTTCACGTCCCCCATATTGTTTTCCATTTCATGTTGTAACTAATAACCACTTCAGGGCACGAACAGTTTTAAAAATTAACACCTATTTAGATAAAAGATGTATCCTTTAAAGTACTACGTATAAATACGTGCAAGAAAAAGATAAATGGGGGAATTTAGACAGGAAAACACTTGTTGTTAAAGTAAAAAAGTTCAAATAAAGCACCAATACACTAAGCGAATAATCTTTGCAAAACACTATATAACAACTATTTAAAAGAATAAATAAATCTACTCGATTGAAAACACTTGACTCGATCCATCGTTCCAAATTGTTTTTTCTAGCATCTTAATTGCAGTGCATGTAGAAAAGATAGACACTTAAAATTTGATAATATGGAAAATACAACAATCGATCAACTGTTTAAGGAAAAAAGGCCTACGTTAAAATATTTGGCAGCGCAATTTACGAACGATCCGGATGAACGGGAAGATTTGGTTCAAGAGACCATGGTGAGGTCGCTAGCATCTATCGAAAAATTCCTGAAACATCCGAAATTGATGTCTTGGCTCTATATCATTATGAAAAACACGTATATCAATCAATATACACGTAACAAAAGGTTAGAGAATTACAGAAGCGAATACATCAGCACTGGTTATCGCAATGAAATAACAACCAACCGCGGAGAAGATAATTTTGTTGCTTCTGATATACAGCATGCGCTCAATAATTTATCGAAAGACTATTATGACGCCTTTGCTATGTTTTTGGAAGGATTTAAATATTATGAAATTGCAGAGCATTTGCAAATACCGGAAGGAACAGTGAAAACACGTATACACATGGCACGAAAGTCATTGCAAAAACAGCTTAAGATTTACTCAAAAAGTATTAATTAAAAAATAGTATTATTTCAAGAACAAAAAGCAGGTTATAGCCTGCTTTTTGAATTTACACCCCGTTATTTTGGCTAATATTGTTTTAGTAGCTGCCCCTACCTCGGAATATATTTATTATATTTAGGGTGAAACTTACTAATTAAAATATCACTTTGAACATCATATAGTATGAAAAAGCAAACAATCGCTATGTTTTTTATATGCTTGAGCAGCATAATTTTAATATCGTCGTGTGGTTCGGTATCAAAGGAAAGTGAAAACAGAATTCGTGTAAGTGGTGAGGGAAAGATTAGGATCATGCCCGACCAGGTCACCCTGACCATCAATACGACTTTCACAAAACCCAGAATGGTAGACGCGGTACGAGAAACACAAGCAACAGTCGACACCGTAATAGCGTTGCTCCAAAAATATGGACATCAAAAAGAAGATATCAAAACGAGTAGCGTGTCTGCAAACAAAGACTATCAATACATTGGTAATAGCAATAAATTTATAGGTTATCAAGCACAGCAAACAATCGATTTTGTTTTACATGATTTATCGAAATTCACAGAATTAACGGGAAAATTGCTAGAAACAAAAATTAGTGGAATCGGCTCCATCTCATTTGACCACTCCAAAGCAGACAGTATTTTAAGAGAGGCAGATCTTATTGCATATGATGATGCTTTAAAATCGGCAAAAAAACTTGCATCTAGGGCTGATGTTAAAATCGGAAAACTGCTATTTCTGTCCAATGATGGAAGCGCATCCAACGAATCAACGCAGTACAGAACGGGGATGGCTTTAGAAACATTCAATAAAGGCTATGGTGGTGAAGGTTTTAAAATTGCTCCCGAAGTTTTAGAATTTAAAAGAACAATATTTACAGAATTTGAAATCAAATAGATGCCACACCGATTCTTTCTCCAATCAACCAGCGTCCTCGATTCAATGGTTGAATGAAAAAATAACGCTCGAGGGATAGTGTCTTAGCCGTTACGCGGACGAATTAGCTACCGATAATCATCGAAATTATTTTTTCGTATATTTAACATATAGTTTATATCCAGTTCATATAAGTTTTGTTACTTTATAATGCGATAATTAATGTAGTCAACGGAGTTAATGTATCTATTATGAAAACGATAAACTATTTTTTCCAGCGGATTATATTTAGAATCTTTTTAGGTCGATTCAGTTCATTCTATTCACCATTAAGATTCCACAAAACTTAATTGTTTTTAAAAACGGCATTGAGGTCCGATAATTTTATTTTTGTAAATGCTATTAACCAAAGATGCCTTTGGCAAAGATTTTATTTGGGGAGTTTCTACAGCTGCCTACCAGATTGAAGGAGCACATGATTTGCATGGAAAAGGCCCTTCTATCTGGGATATATTCGTCAAAAAAAGAAATCGCATATTTCAAAATCAACATGGTAATGAGGCCTGTGATTTTTACAATCGCTATGTTCAGGACCTGCATTTGATGCAGGAAATGCATATTCCTAATTACAGATTCTCTTTATCATGGAGTCGTATATTTCCTGCTGGCATTGGTGCGGTAAATCAATCTGGATTGGATTTTTATGATCGTTTGATCGATTTATCCCTTGAGTTAGGGATAACGCCTTGGCCTACCTTATATCATTGGGATCTTCCACATGCATTGGAAAAGAAAGGTGGCTGGGTAAACCGTGATGTGAAAGATTGGTTTGGAGAATTTGTTTCCAAATGTGTGCAAACCTACGGGGACCGGGTCAAGCATTGGATGGTTCTCAACGAACCTACAGTATTTACTGCTGCAGGATATTTCTTCGGTGTACATGCACCAGAGAGAAAAGGTTTGGGCAATTTTTTAGCTGCGGCCCATCATGCTGCATTAGCACAAGCTCAAGGTGGCCGAATTATTAAGTCTTTAAAGCCTAATAGCGAAGTAGGAACGACTTTTTCTTGCTCCCATGTTGAACCATTTACGTCGAAAGACAGAGACATTCTTGCGGCGAAGAAAGCAGACGTATTGCTCAACCGCCTATTTATAGAACCACTACTAGGAATGGGCTATCCAACGCAAGAGATTAAAATACTGGGTAGAATTGAAAAGTATATGCACGCGAATGATGAGCGAGATCTGAAATTTGATATGGACTTTATTGGCGTGCAAAATTATACACGGGAAATTATACGATACGCCATGTTCGTTCCTTATCTTCAAGCGAAGATAGTGTCGGCGAAAGACCGCAAAGTTGAAATGACCGAAATGAACTGGGAAGTTTACCCAGCCTCCATTTATTATATGCTCAAGAAATTTAGTGCCTACCCTAATATACCCACTTTAATTGTTACCGAAAATGGTGCAGCATTTCCTGATCAAATTGAAAATGGTTTAGTACATGACCCCAAAAGATTGAGCTATTTACAGCAGGCTTTACAGCAGGTTTATCGCGCAAAACAAGAAGGAATAAATGTCAAAGGGTATTTTGTATGGACATTCATGGACAACTTCGAATGGGCTGAAGGATACCGTCCAAGATTTGGGCTAGTGTATGTTGATTTTAACAATCAACAGCGCATCGTCAAATCCTCTGGACATTGGTACGGAGACTTTTTAAAATAAATAAATGGCTTTTCCATCCTTATGAACGATATATCAAATTTGTAATTCTCAATAAAATTAGACCAAGAAACAATGCAGCAACAATACTAAGTATTGTGACCAATGTATTCCTTCCGTTATCTGCAAAAAAATAGATGGATAGTCCAGCCAATATACATGGAATACCAATAACAATAAGCTTGACCCAATATATTCGGTCTTCTTCCCTACGGATAATTTTTGTTTCAACTGCGGCTAAAACATCCGGTCTATTCTTTCTAAAATATTCGAGAATAATTTCGATTTCTTCTGAACGCAATTCACGAGGACGTACAATCTGCTGTTGTAAGGCAATAACTAAACTATTTCCATCTCGTTGAACTGAAATAACTGCTGACATTGGAAAGCGCTTTTTAAACCCCATAGGGTTCATTGCATAGCCTTTGTAGTCACTGTTATCTGGACTTAAACATACAAAATACTCCGAACTCATTGCGAAGATCACATCGGTATGTTCTTGTTTGGTTTCTTTCCATATAACGATAGCAGGCTTAATGGCTGCTAGTAATAGACATTGGAAAATAAATATACCAAAAGACAAGCTGAATATCCATGACAAAGAAAATGAAAGGAGTAAAAAAGCGATGATAAACCAAATAACATTTGACCAAAAGTCAATTTTCCGCTCGATTAAATAGAAGATAATGACGCAGACTATTGGCGCAATACCGGCTTTCCAATCCCAAAATATACTTACAATTCCGAGTATTGAAAACAGCGCATAATTCAACAGTTGAAAATATGCTGACTTCCGCTGAAAATTAGTTCTTTTAATTTCAATGATATTTTCCAATGCTTTCTTTAATGAAATAACAAAATCTCCGTCGCTAAGATAGCTCTGATTGCATAAATATAAATATCTTTACTAAAATAAAAACGCGTAAAAATAGAAGCCACTGCTATGAATACCTTTCAATTTAAATCACATAATGTTAAAAAGGGCTTGATCTTTGGATTTGGTTACCTAATTGTTGTTTTTATCCTATGCTGTTTAATTTTTGGCGGCATAAATGGATTAGCTGATGCCGTAAACAATTTTGGTTCGGCAAAAGGTCTTGGGATATTGGTTGCTGTCGTTGTAATCGGTCCCCTACTCATACTATTGCAATTCATCAATCCCAAGATAGAAATACAAGTTGATAAAAATAACTTATCTATTAAACAACCGAGAAAGGAGGACAAAATTATTCCGTTAGAAGTAATTCATTCCATGGAAATAAATCGTTCCTTGGTCAACCAACTTCAACTATTCGACCAGAATGGAAAACTACTTACCACTATTCACCCTCAAAACGATATGAATGTTATTTTCTCCATTGCAAATATAATCGCGCAAAATGGTGGATTTACACAGAAAAAAGGAACCAAAAAGATCTTTGGTAATCCCGTTGAAACGATCTCCTATTTCAGGCAATAACACTGTAGCACATTCGTTTCGATGAAACCAAAAATATACTATCTACTTCGCGTTTCTTTAACCATCTTCTTGGGTTTGTTGTCACGGAAAATATCCGCCATTCCTACCATTACCGGCGATGTACTTTATGCGGTTATGATTTATTGGTTGTCACGTTTTTTATTTACGAGGAAATCGTTATTATTTTCTTTTACGACGACACTTATATTTTGTTTTGCCATCGAATTTTTACAGCTTGTACAACATCCTTTACTTATATGGGTAAGAAACAATCCGCTTTTGCGGCTCGTGTTTGGACAGGGCTTTTTATGGTCGGATCTTGTGGCCTACTGCCTGGGAACCGTCGGAGCTGCATGTATTGATTATCTTAATTATCAAATGTTAAAGACAGACCCTACGTTACGAACTAAATAGACCTACTTCGTGGTTTTGGCTCCCAAATCGATGCCCATCTTTTCATAAGCAAGATCATTCGGCTGCCAAAGCTCTATTTTGTTCCCTTCAATATCCATAATATGAGCAAATTTGCCGTAGTCAAAGGATTCGATCGTATCAAGTACCGTAACCCCCTCCTTCTTCAATTCATCGATTAAAAGCTTAATATCGGCTACCCGATAATTGATCATAAAATCTTTTTCCGAAGGGCCAAAATAGGAAGTGCTCTCTTTAAAAGGGCTCCATTGCGTAAATCCCTTTTTTGTACTGTCAGCTCCCTGATACCACTCAAATACAGCGCCGTAAGAATTTGTAGCCAGTCCCAAATGATCGGCATACCAAGCTCTTAATTTTTTAGGATCTTTACATTTGAAGAAAATTCCACCTATACCGGTTACTCTTTTCAACTCGGTGGATCGATATGAATGGCTCAAGTTATTAAAAGCATACCCCATTCCAAATGCCAGCGAAATACTTGCAACAAATATGAATCTTTTCATAATTTAATAAGGACAAATCAGTTATTCTACCTTCTCTCCCGAATTTAATCATTAGTTTTGACAAAACATTTACAGTGCTCCAGAAAACATTCTTATTCTACAACATCAATACTTAAAACGCATAGCTTTTGTCCTAATTTTTTCCAGATTAAGATTGTTAAAAAATGAGATTGTATGTATACATTTGACCTACACAAGACTCGAACATCCTACTCTAGGAAAAGAGTTTAATAAAGCATCCGCATTAAATAGATAAATTTATGTACAACTTTAAAAATGACTATTCAGAAGGGGCACATCCCCGCATTTTAGATAAGCTTATTGAAACGAATCTGATACAGCAATTAGGCTATGGGGAGGATGACTATTCCAATGAGGCCAAATCGATTTTGAAGAAAAAGATAGCGAATCAGCAAGCCGTTATCCACTTTTTATCTGGGGGCACACAAACAAATCTTCTTGTCATATCTTTTCTTTTACGTATCCATGAAGCAGTGATCAGTGCAAAAACAGGGCATATATCTGCAAATGAAACCGGTGCTATAGAAGCAACTGGACATAAAGTCATTACTGTTGAAACGTCTGATGGGAAATTGACACCTAACGATATTACTATGGTACTCAAGGAACATACCCTGGCGCCACATGTGGTAAAACCAAGAATAGTTTATATTTCTAATTCCACTGAAATCGGCACAATATATTCTTTGGCAGAGTTGGAAGCGCTATATGTGTGCTGTCAGCAGCAACAGCTGTTACTTTATTTGGATGGCGCACGCTTGGGCCATGCTTTGACGGCAGAAAACAACGATTTAACCTTTGCAGCTATTGCTAAGTACACGGACGTTTTCTACATTGGCGGAACAAAAAATGGTGCTCTTTTGGGTGAGGCAGTTGTGTTTAACCGTCCCGAATTAGCCGTAGATTTTGACTATGCGATCAAGCAGAAAGGCGCCTTGCTCGCCAAAGGCAGAGTGCTTTCAATTCAATTTCTAACGCTATTTCAGGATGATTTGTATCTTGAGCTGGCATTAAGAGCTAATTCGCTTGCGATGCGTATGGCGAAGGCCATCAAAGACAAAGGATATTCCTTTTTAACGGAATCAACCACCAATCAGATTTTCCCCATTTTACCTAAATCGCTCATCGAAGCACTGCTTATAAATTATCAATTTTATATATGGAAGGATATCGATTCAGATTATGCAGCGGTTCGTTTGATCACGTCCTGGGCTACGGACGAGAAACAGGTTACTAACTTTATAAATGATATATTGAATTCCTAGGGATTGTTCCGCCCTAGCCAATAAATCTTATATACACGAAAGCGCCCAATAGGTAATCTCTTACGTATTGGGCGCATCTTATAAAATTGAAAAACTAGTCTTTAGGTTCAAGGGCTTTCCATACCCCTGCTGCTACAGCTGCCCCTACTAATGGTGCTACAATAAAGAGCCAAAGCTGCGATAAAGCCTGACCGCCGGCCAGAATCGCGGGCCCAAATGAACGAGCAGGATTAACCGAGGTACCTGTTACAGGAATAGCAACCAAATGGATCAAAAGAAGCGTAAAGCCGATTGCAAGCCCAGCCATTGTGCTGTTTCCTACCTTCGAAGTTGTTGCCAGTATCACAAACAGAAAAATGAAGGTTAACACGGCTTCAATCAAAAAGGCGGAAGCAGTACCATACTCGTTTTGATATCCTTTACCCCAACCGTTTGAGCCATACGCCCACTCTCCTGCCGTAAATCCGGCCAATTGCCCACTTAAAATCTGCTGAAGGACAAATGCCCCCAAAAGTGCACCAATAAACTGAGCAACAATATAGACAACCGCATCCTTGGCAGACATTCTACCTGCCAATAACACACCAACAGTCACCGCAGGATTGATATGACAGCCTGAAATTCCACCGATCGCATAAGCAAAAACCACGACCGAAAGACCGAAGGCGACAGCAATACCCAAAAGACCAAGACCAGAAAGCCCAGCTGTGGTATTGGCTCCTGCAATAGCGGCCGCACCGCAACCAAAAAGTACCAAACCAAATGTTCCAATTAGTTCGGCGATAAATTTTGAAGATGTTTTAATTTCCATATGAATCTGTTTATAACTTAGTTAACTCTAATTTAATCATTTTCCGTATAAAATTAAACTGCTAAATAAATTATTGTAGAACAATATCCACACCGCTTTAAAACCAACGTTAATAAGCTTTTCTATATTAATTTAACCAGATTTCATCACAGGCTATAAGAGGCTTTCGCTTAGGATGATACCGCCATTCGGGTAGTTTTACCAAAGGTGCAGCATAAACTCGGATCACTTTAACACTGTCATTTAATAATACTTGATAAGGTATCTTGTCCAAGGTGTAATCCTCCTCAATGGATTCAAGCTTACTGAGAAATACATCTTGAAAATCTTTTCCATTCTTAGATACCGAAATTCGAATTTCTTTTGGTGGAAATATCCAATGTCGGGCATCCTTTAGAAAATTAAGTGTTATGGTATCTATTCGCCTTTTCTGTTCAAAATCAAAAGTAATATCCATCGGCTCCCCGTTCCATAGCAACCAATTATAGCTATAATCCATATAGCCCGGCACACTATCTGTAAGTGTTTTTAGTCCATTGGCAGGGAAAGAAGGATCAAATGGATATCTCAACTTAATATTTGCTTCAGAGGCCTTATTTGCTCTAACGCCGGCTTTGAATATTTCAGACCACTCCTTTGCATAACTATCGGGTGATGCACCAGCTTCGGCAAGCTCTATAACGCCCAATTTTTTTGCATCTTCAACAAATTGTGTTACTTTACGACTTACCTTTTGTCTCACAACCCAACGCTCCCCCTCTTGTTCAAATATACCATGTTGATGCGGTCCATAAAATCTTGCTTGTTGCAAATAGGTATAATCCAACCCAAGTCCAATACGCCTGACACGGGATTCCAATAAAGGATTACCTTCACTGGCTATTTCCGCTTTTTCTAATAATGTACTATACTTATCCATGGCCTCTGGACTTAAAAAGTCATGCCTATTATCAATCGGGTTTCCGTAAATGGATAAAGCTGATGAAGGCCCGGGCAAGTGATTTCTTCGTTCAGCAAGATATGCTTTAATAAAGGGTCCAGCCTTGCTATAATAACCCTCGATAAACTCGTTGGTTAGCTGTTCTTCTGAAAGCGTCGTATCCCAGGCGAGGTTAGCCAATATATAGGCATTTAACTCCGCCATATCACTATAAGTCGCTCCTCCACCTTGCAAAAAGACCCCTTCGACACCTTGCGTTTTCAAATATTGTAGACTTTCCTGCATGGTTCCTTGGATCGGAAATGGCGCAAGATAATTAGTGAACTGTGTCAGATAATCCCATACAAATACATGCTTGGCCTTAGCTTTCCAAGCTCCTAATTGTCTACGAAAAGTTGCTGCTGATGGTTCACTTCCAATGTCATTTTTTCTAAAAGCATCGATATTACTTAATATAACAGAAACATTATCGGTAACCTTGAGGTGCGTTGGTGCGTTTGCTGATTCTAAATACGCCAGTGTTGTAAATTTTTTGTCAGGAAATTGTGCGGCCACCCTATTCACAAAGTGAATCAGTGAGCCTTGCGCTCCACCCTCGCGTTTATCAATAGCCTGACAACGATCGCAAGTACAACTTCCAATATCGTCATTGGCCGCGATAGACCAATAAATAGCTGTGGGATTTTCGCTTATCCTACGCTTGAAATAAGCTACGGTAAGATTAAAAACGTCCTCGTTAGATAGACAAAGTTGAATAGGTTGGCGTTTTCCATCATACAGGGAGTAATACTCCGGATGTTCTTTAAAATAAACTGATGGTGGCAATATTTTACTGAAAGTGTGCCCCCAATCTCCCCAGCGTTCTTCCAAATTATGTAAACCATACCAATCCATATACTCCTGATCTAATTCAACAGGGAAATAAACCTCTCTAAACTGAAAATTTGGTTTGGAATAAATCTTCAGATCTGAATCGACAGCCAGGAATGTCAATTTTGGAACATATGTATTTTCTTTACCTACATACCACTTTCGTCCACCAATAATATCCCTGACATAACGATATGCCGCAAATAGTACACCTTTACCACTTCCCTTGATATAGATATTCTTTCCTACAGCTTGTATGGAATAACTGCCTTCGGGAAACATATTAGTTATTGGGCTTTTTTCCAAAATAATGGCATGTGTGGCCTCGCCTTTAGTTTGTATTGCAAAATCTACACCTGTACTTTCTTTTGTAAAAGTGTTTATCACTCCAGCAGCTTTTTGTAAAACAGGATCATTTGCATCCGCTTGAATGACATAATCCGTTTTCCCTTGATTAACCAATGTAATTCTTTCTTTACCCTGAACTATCGTTACCATTGACAATAGACATAACATAAACTTCCACATCATATTAAAAATATTTCCTTAATGATAGATTTAGGTCATACTGATTCATAAATCTATTTTCAGCAACTTTATAATAGCTCCAACCGCCCATGAGTGTAAAACCCCAGTTGTCTATACGATGTTGCCAGCCAGCGTTAATTGATCGTGATAAAAACCCAAAACGATTATTTAAGAATTGATAACGCGATGGGTCATCTGGGGATGTACCTATATTACCAATTAGCGTCACATAGGAATCCGGTTTTTCGCTATTATAATAATGTCGGACAGCGAGTGAATAGGCTTGATTCCATCGCTGTTCATCGCGTAACAGGAATCCCCTTAAATAGACAAAAGTTGATCCAAAGTATCGACCAGCAGATGCAACAAGTCCATAGTTATTTGTATTGTCATTTGCCCGAACATATCGTCCTCCCAAGTCGAAAAGCCATAATCCTGCTTCACGATATAGACTATAGGATGCTCGCCATGTCGGAAAAACACTACCATCAGCCCATGCTACCTGATGATAGGCATATAGGTTTTTACTATAGTTAATCCAAGCATCCAAGCCCACTTGATAACCTTTTTCGCCCCGTCTATTACCATAATTAAATTGTCCAATAAGTGTATTTTTCGTCCCTATCTTTTGACCGTATTCGAGCCCCGAAATAAAGAAATGCCCATTCGGCCGATCTTGCGAGCTTTGCATATGATTTGCTCCTATATAAAATTTATAAGGCAAATTTTCACGATATACCTTTGCTAAATGACGATATTGTTCATTTTCTGGCGACTTGTCCAGCAGTCGATTCATATAAACCAATGCCCTTGAATAATCCTTGTTTAGCGCGGCAATGTTTGCTAATTGTTCGGTAACAAATACAGAACTATCACCTTTACCCCATAAAGTTTCAAAATCAGCCTTAGCTCTGTCATATTCTTTATTGACCATAAGGGCACTGGATCGTAAGTATAAAAAACGATTATCTGTAGAATCAGCACGCTGTATGCTATCCGAGTAAGCCAACGCTTGTAATGCATCTCCTTTTCCGACAAAATCTCGCCCTTTTTTATACCAAATATCCATGTCTGTATCGCGATTACGCCTTAAATCCCTAAGTTCAAATTCTTGGTTCAACCTTATAATTTCAGTATCCTGAGGAAAATGCTTAAGTGCTGATTTCAAGGTAACCGTCGCTTTTTCAAGCTGACCAGATGATTCATATAGAGCTGCCAAGGAAAGGTAAGCATCCCTATAGCTTGGCGCATTTGAAACGACCTCCTCAAGATAGGGAATTGCCCAGTCAGCACGTCCCATTTTTTGATAACTCAATCCTAAGATATACTTAAAATCTGTGTATTTAGGGTACTTTAACAATACTATTCGGCTTAATGCAATTGACTCATCCAATTGACCCGCACGCAGGTAGCCAGCGGCTTTCGGAACTAAGCTGTCAACATCGTATTGTTTATTTTGCCAGTTAACCTGCGCATGTAAAGCTTGCGCCAAAAATAGTAAACTAAAAGTTAGCGCATATAGGAGTCCTCTTTTCATTTTTCTACTTTTTTAATGTTATCAGAAGGCAAAGGAGTTAAAGTACCTTTGCGCTTCATTTCTCCCCAGGCATGCTTTTTTCCAAAAAGTTCTTGAATATATCCTTTAATCGAGCTATAGACGATAATAGGATGATACAAAAATGGCTCTATAAATGCGGTCAGACATAACCGTATAATATCCTTTCTTCGTTTGTAATATTTGTATACGTAGTTGTCCAGTAAAATCGAAAAACTCGTCAAAAAGACTGAAAACATATAGACAAAAATTAATAAAAGAATTGCCATTGGCCAATTAATACCATGTGTTAGAATGAGATAGATATAGAAGAAAATACCTAAAATCTCCATAATTGGAGCAAAGAACTCAAAGATAGCATTGTATGGAAAAACGATGAGTCCGAATTTTTTGTACTTTGGATTAAAGAAGGCTTTACGATGAGTGCGGATAATTTGCATCAAACCCCTCGCCCATCGTATACGTTGACGGGTTAACATCTTTAGACTATCTGGCCCTTCTGTCCAGCAAAGCGTCTGCGGAATATATTTAACCTCGTATTTTTGATTATTGTCACACATCGTTATGCACATTCTGGTGACCATTTCCATATCCTCTCCCAAAGATTGCGAATCATATCCACAAGCGGCAATGAGAATTTCTTTATCAAACAAGCCCAGACCTCCAGAAACATTAGGAATACAGTTGAGATAGTTCCAGCCCATTTTTCCCAAAAGGTAAGATCGAATATATTCCATTTCCTGAAAACGTGCCAATATTGGTTTGGGTAATGCGGCTTCCACCAACATACCTGAATCTACATAACTGGAATTTGACATCCGTAGCGTTGCGCCAACAGCTATCACACGTTCTTTAGCGTCCAACACCGCTTCTATTAATTGAACTAAGGTATCATTTGCGAGCACGCAATCCACATCGGTATTTAAGATATATGGAAAGGAGGCTACATTAATCCCTGCATTTACAGCGTCGGCCTTACTTCCTCCATTTATTTTATCAACGATCGTTAACCGTTTATGTGAAATATCCCTGGATTTGTATATTGCTTTGATCTCCTTACAGGGTACCAAATAGTCAACCAAAAAATCCACCTGAACAAGATCAAATTCCCTAATGAGCTTCGCTAATGTATCATCTTTACTCCCGTCATTAACAATAACGACTTCATACCTGGGGTAGAAAAGTGTCATCAGAGAGCGTACATTGTTAACGATTGTAACCGATTCATTATATGCCGGGGCTACAATACTTATGCCTGGTGCAATCTCAGACTCCATTAATGTCTGCACACGTCGGGAATTCCTTTTCCGAAGATTCTTCCGGATTGATATGGATGACATACGAAATAACATGACATATACAATCAAAAGCAACAGACAATAAAATCCGAATACAAATTCTATTGAAAATATAAAATGTTTCATATCAAATACTTTTTATACTACCGAACGAATAACAAACAATCTAGATATAGTGAACCATCGGATGATTGACATAACGTATCAGTTTGTAATCGTTCGTATTTCCCTCTGTTTCAATGTTGCGTAAAATTGATGTACTGTAAGGCTTTTGTGCTAGCAGAGAACGATAAGCATGCTTACGTAAAGCTAATACAGCATTTTCATCTTTGAATATATGGACTAAAAGATCGATCGATTTCCCTTGACCAAGACGCCCCAACGCTTTGACAATTTCTATCTTAACATTTAATGGTTGATCAACGGTATAAAAATCTACCAATCGGCCTTCGCTATTTCTGGCCAGTAGTTTGCCCAATGAGTTGATCGCTTTGCGTACTGTTTTGGGATCATCAGCTGAAACAATAAGTTGCCATAATCGTTCTTCATCAAGCTGCTGATAATAGATCATGAGATCCATAATAAGGCTATTGATTGAAAAGGGTTTTGCAGGATCTAACCATTGGGAGAATAGATAAGTTCCTACATAATCCGTCGAAACGATTGCTTGATAGATATCAAGTGCATCCAAGTCAGTAATTCCTTGAATATGTGAAAAAACCTGTTCGAAGGCCTCTTCTCCCCGCACCAGTAAGAGGTATTTAAATGCTGCTACCCGAATTTCAGTCCGTGGGCTACCCATCAGTTGGATTAAAACGCCTTCCTGAATTTCGACTTGCATCAGTGCCAAATCTGCTAATGATTTTACCGTAGCGATCACATGATTACCTGCGTGCCGTATCTCATATTGCGCTTCTTTATCGAAACCCAATTCATTAAATAAATTACGCATACTTTTTCCTTTCTCCCCACCAATGGTAAAAATATATTCATGTAAAATATGACGTACGACTTTTTGCACCATCGCTTTATTGAGATCAAACGTTAGCTTATCCACCGGGAAATGGCTAACCATATTGTCAATCAATATATGTTCATAAATAAAGTCGCGTAAGATCGGATAGATTTTAGCGTAATATTGGCGATACCGGTAATCCCGATAATAAAATATAGCGATACCAACAAGACAGCTAATCCAAAAGAGAAAACTCAATACAAGCGCTATTGTGACCAGAATAGGCCAGCCCTCACCTTCGAAAAAGGATCGAATGAAATGGATTATATGTTCAATTTTACTAAGCATGACCTATTCTTAATCGTACACGAGATATCAATTCTGACGGAGAGATAGGCTTTTTAATATAATCATTGGCTCCGACTTCGAATCCTTCCACAATACTATTATCGTCACGGTAACCGGAAATAATAATAACAGGTACCTGATTATTGGTATCGCTTTTCCGAATGCGATCGATTATTTCGTAACCATTGGCAAAAGGTAATGCCAAATCTGTTATGACCAAATCAATGGTTTCGTCAGAAACCAACGAGAGCGCTTCTTTGCCAGATTTGGCAAGTAATAGGTCATAGCCCTCCCTTACAAGAACAAATTGCATTGTGCTTAATAGAATCTCATTATCTTCGATAACAAGAATTCTCTTTTTTTCGTTCCCCATAACGGTAAAATTTTAGTTTTTCACGGTGAAACAAAGTTTCAAAAAAAAAAGAGAATTCGTTGTAGATTAACCACTACAACGCCATTTAAATTATTTAAACACAGATTTTAGTTATTAGTTCTAATTAAAATGACAGTATGTTGACAGGCGACAAGTTCATATTATTGTTAAACAACTAAACTAGTATGCAAATTTTCAACTTCTCGGATTAACGTTTGTATAATATCTGCTGTCGAAAGTTCACTGTAAGAATGGATCGATTGTCCGGCCCAAATATTTACAAAATCGACATTTTTATTGGCTTTGGCTACTTTTCGTAATTCCCCGGTGAGTTTATTTTGATAGGGATATGGTAAGATATATTGCGACTTGTCCAAAGCTTCAATAAATGTATTCTTTATACCTCTGGCATAGCGCCCTGAAAAACTCCTTGTCAAGACAATATCTGATTCCTTAACATGAGAAAGACGCGCTTTCTCAAAGTCCAATAGTGCGCTTTCTTTAGATTTGAGCAATAAACTACCAATCTGAAAACCACTGGCACCTAATAGCTTTGCAGAATGGATCGTGTTTGCATTATATAATCCACCCGCATAAATAAGCGGCACGTTTACATGCTCTTTCACTTGTGGTAGCAGAGAAAATCCGCCAATCTCAGGAACAGGTGCCTCCTCAAAACTTCCGCGATGTCCCCCAGCTTCTAATCCCTGTACACAGATCATATCAATACCAGCTTCTTCCAAAGCAATTGCTTCTGCCACTGAAGTGCATGTACCAATAATCATCACATCATTGTCTTTCAATCGTTTTATACTTTGTGCATCCAGATTTCCAAAAGTAAAACTCACAACTTTACACTGTTGGGTTATGATCGCGTCAATTTGCTCCCTGTAATCTGTAATATGGATGCTATCGAGCTCGGGTAAAGCTACTTCTAAACCATATTGCAGGGCTAACTGTTCTACGAAAACCTTTGTTTCATTATACGCTGTCCTCAAATTCACTGAAACTTCAGGAACATGATTTACAAAAATATTGACTGCAAAAGGCTTCTTTACATATGCAGCGGTTGAATGAATAAGCTCACTACAGCGTTCTGCTGGTAGATCACCCAACGATAACGACCCGAGCGCTCCGGCACGCGATGCTGCAATGACCATTTCTGGTGTGGTAACACCAAACATGGGTGCCTGGATAATCGGATAATCAATACCTATTAATTGTGTAATTTGATTTGACCATTTCATATCGGAAGTAATTAATATGCTTAAGATTCAACTAAAATAGCTTTCATGTGATTGTTCTAATTTAAGCTATTTTAAAACAAATTATACTATAATACTAGAAAATCATCCTGCATTGCGGTACCAAATAAGCGATTTATACCGTATATTTATACTATAGTATTACGTAACAAACAATTTTATGAAAATCGCTTTCTTTTCGACAAAACCATACGACAAATTATTCTTTGAGCAAGAAAACAGCACCTATGGCTTTCAGTTCAATTTTTATGAAACGCATTTAGGTCCACACATTGTCAATGCTATTGAAGATGAGAAGGTAGTCTGCGCATTTGTCAATGATAAACTCAACCGGCAAGTTATTGAAGTACTTGCTCAAAAAGGTGTTGAACTGATCGCCTTACGCTGCGCTGGCTTTAATAACGTTGATCTGGAAGCTGCCAGGGAATTTGGGATAAAAGTTTGTCGGGTGCCCGCCTATTCCCCTGAAGCGGTAGCTGAACACACCATGGCCATGTTATTGACATTGAATCGTAAAACACATAAAGCCTATAATCGCGTGCGGGAGCAAAATTTTGCATTGAATGGACTTTTGGGATTTAATCTCCACCAGAAAAAAATTGGCGTTATTGGTACTGGAAAAATTGGAAAGGCTTTTATCAAAATCGCATTGGGATTTGGGGCAAATGTAATTGCCTATGATTTATACCCAGACCAGCAGCTTACAACACAAGGTGTTAATTACAGATCGTTGGATGAAGTCTTCAAAGAATCAGATATTATTTCTCTTCATTGCCCGCTTACTCCCGAGAACCACTATCTCATTAATAAGGAGTCATTGGAAAAGATGAAAAATGGGGTGACAATTATTAATACAAGCAGAGGCAATCTAATCAATACCAATGATGCTATTAAAGCGCTTAAAGAGCGAAAAATTGGCTTATTAGGTATTGACGTCTATGAACAAGAAGAAAAGTTGTTTTTTAAAGACTTATCGACAACAATTATTGAAGATGAAACAATACAATTATTGATGAGTTATCCGAATGTTTTGGTTACGGCGCACCAAGCTTTTTTCACAACAGAAGCATTAACAGAAATTTCTCAAAGAACGCTTCGGAGCATCTCCGACCTCTCAACCAAAGGGATCACTGACGCAGAAGTCTTGCTATAGCAAGACTAAATATCAAATTTATTTCGGATAAAACAATGAAAAACCATGTTTTGAAAGGATTCCTCTTGGCAATCGGGGCGGCTATTCTTTGGGGTGTATCGGGTACTTTTGGCCAATTTCTTTTTCAGAAAAGGGCAGTTAACGTAGAATGGCTTATTACGGTACGAATGCTTGTGACAGGCATTGTATTATTGCTTTTGGCCGGAATACACAAGAAAAACGAGATTTGGCAGATTTGGCGTCATCGTAAAGATAGTTTAGCACTTCTTCTATTCAGTATTTTTGGTGTATTAGCCGTCCAATATACTTATTTTGCCGCCATAAATTATTCCAACGCTGCTACCGCAACAGTGCTACAATATACAGGTCCGGTCCTGATCGCAATCTACATGGCGTTGAACAAGAGAAAATTCCCTTCGAACGTTGCCTGCCTCGCCATACTTTTAGCTATACTGGGCACATTTCTTTTAGTCACACATGGGAATTTTGGTTCTCTTTCGATTTCTCCGCTCGCATTATTTTTTGGTTTAATGTCGGCTGTTACGCTTGCTTTTTATACACTACAACCAATCCACTTGTTAAACAAGTATAATGCGGCAATAGTTATCGGTTGGGGAATGCTATTGGGAGGTCTCGTTTTTTGCTTTGTCAAACCTCCTTGGGAAATTGATGGAATCTGGGATATATATACCTATAGCTACACTGCTTTTATTGTAGTCTTCGGCACACTTATCCCTTTTTATGCTTATCTAACAGCAGTTAAGCTTATTGGTGGACAAAAGACAAGTCTTCTAGCTTCTGCCGAACCCTTATCGGCAGCCCTATTAGCTGTATTGTGGTTAAATACACCATTTAGAGAAACAGACTGGATCGGCACTTTTTGTATCATCGGTACAATTGTCTTATTGGGCATCACCAAAAATGAGGAGCGAAAAGGGATAACCTAAATGCCTATCCCCTTTCGCGTTTGTAATCTGACCACCACTCATCAAGTCTTTCAATGACGGGTAGTAAAGTTTTACCTAATTCGCTGAGTTTATATTCCACGCGTGGTGGAGATTCAGCGTAAATCTGTCTACATAAAATACCATCGCGTTCGAGCTCACGGAGCTGAACAGTCAATGTCGTTTGCGCCAGATCTTCCATTTCCCGTCGTAGCTCACCAAATCTTTTGGGGCATTGTTTAGCAACAGCCTTAATGAGCAAAACTTTCCATTTTCCACCTATTATCTTAAAAATTCCATTGACATCACAGCAGGCGCCAAAATTTTCACTTTTTTTTTCATTCATAATCACCTCATACTGACCATTAGTTCATAAAAACATACCAAGTACATAATTTATAACTACTTGATTGTAGAAAATATCCAAGCTATTTTTAACCATAAAATTATTAAAAACTTTCTATATGCGCTTTCAAATTAAAGATTTACTTCATATTTTCCTCCTTTCAACTGGTATATTTCTATTTGTCATAGATCTCTTTATTATTAATGTTTCCCTTCCCACAATTCAACATGGACTACATCTACGAGACAGTGATACGCAATGGATTATAATACTTTATATTATTGGGTATGCAAGTCTTCTAATCAATGCCGGGAATGCCGGAAATCATTATGGAAAAAAGAAATTATATTTAATTGGGATGGCTTTTTTTACTGTAGCCTCCCTTTTATGTGGCTTAGCCAATAATCTTTACATTTTATTGGCCGGAAGATTGATCCAGGGGATTAGCGCTGGACTTATGGTTCCACAGGGCATCGCATTGATCACGTTACTTTTTGAAAATCCGGAGAAGCGATCGATGGCTTTGGGTATCTATGGAAGTATAGCAGGTATTGCCTCAGTAATAGGTCAATTATTAGGCGGAATTCTTCCGGATCAGACTTGGATACATGAAAGTTGGCGTCTTATTTTTTTGATCAATGTTCCCATTGGGGTACTTGCCTGCTTTGCTGTCTATCGTTATACATTTAGTGATCAAGCTACTGGAAAATCTAAGATCTCTTTTATCCCTATGATAACGTTGTTTATGCTTTTAATGGGAATAATTTTCCCTTTAATCATGGGACCTGAGTTGAAATGGCCACGCTGGTCATTACTGCTATTGGGAGCATCAATTGTTCTCGCCCTATTATTTCTAAAAAAACAACGTAAATTAGAACAAACGGGCCGTTCTAGTCTACTCAATTTCTCCTTATTCAATAATCGGGTTTTCAATTTAGGCCTTCTAGCGGCATTAGCCTATTATATGGTCCAAGATGCTTATTTTATTATTAACTCCAATTACCTTCAAAATCAAAAGAATTATACGGCAACAATGACAGGAATTGCCTTTGTTTTTCAAGGTATTGGTTACGTATTGGCAAGTGTTATTGTCAGCAAGTTAATACAGCGCCACGGAAAGATCATTGTCCTATATGGATTAGGAATAATGATTTTGGGTTTGCTGTCTCATCTTTTCGTTTTCAATACGATGATCGTAGATAGCAACCAAATACACGCGCTCTTCTTTTTTTATGGCATTGGCTGCGGTAGTGTACTGCCGGCATTAATGACACTTGCATTAAAAGACCTTAACGAAAAACTAATCTCCGTAGGATCTGCCATCTATCTTACTGTACAACAATTATCTATATGCTTGGGAATCGCTTTTATTGTCGGTATATTCCTCCATCAGCAAGAGACTAAATTTCTTATTTTGCAGAACATCTCATCTGCCTATGGCTACTCGATCGTACTATCGGTCATATTACTCTTATTTGTCGTATGTACAATAGCTTATTTACCCTCAAAAAAGTAAAATAGCAGATAATTCGTTCAGGATTTCGCTGGGTCTATCATACTTTCTCTAAGGATTAATGTAGCTAATTTGCTGCCTCATGCTTGTCTATTAAAGCGTAGTCGTAAGGAATACGGATGCTCAGCGGGCTGGCTTCCCATAAGTCTGAACCGCTGGGCAAATAGAAGTCATAGGCATTACGCAGGAAATTCTCCCCATTGGGAGCTTCTTGCCAGTTTTTCTTCTCCCTATTGTAAAGTAATATCATACAACTCACGCAAGTACCCTTATCTTTCATGGTCGAATTTTCATAACACTTCCCTATTTTTACAGTTAATTTTTGCTGAATAATAACATCAGTCAACCGCCCATTTGTGAAGTGAATTAGAGCGATCTGTGCATCTTCATCTGTTGGTGAATGTTTTGCTGCTTTCAATTGATCGAACTGAGCCCGATATATTCGCGCTATTTCATCCTGCCTCACATCCAATGGTAAGAGATTTGTATCTACGGGATGGAGGTCTTCAACACCGCCCGCCCGGGTGACACCAGTACTTAATGCGATATTTTGTTTGGATGTATCGGCACCAGCGGCAGCTGAACCTTCATTTTTATCGAATAGCTGCGTAAGTTCTGAGATATGATGCCCTATTTGATTAAAACCCACAACGTAATTTAAGATAACGAAAGCCAACAGAGCAAGGACAGAAAAGATAAAAAGTGCCTTCCAAATGCTCGTTCGGCCACGCTCATTTGTTTCTACTTCCAAAAAAGAAGATCCTTTGTGATCGGCTTCCTGAGAATCGCCGCGATGTTCAAGCAGATCATAATCAGCCAAAAACAGGTCTTTACCATCAAAAAGATCAATATGGTCTTCTTTAAACATCTCTACAATATCCCGAGCAGTTTTATACTTTACATTTGCCTGGGTGGCAATCAGATCAATAGCAGCATTTACATCACCCTGTTTAATGAATTCACGAATAGTTGCTTTATCAATTTCGATCGTATTGACGAGAATATTTTTGGTCATATCTTTTAATTTCCTATAGATTTGAATGCTCTGCTACGTACGCGAAGTAAAAGCATTCTACTTCAAAAATGAGATTAATAACTGAGAGATCAATGAAAATTTCTTCCCTTATGAAAAATATCCGCAGCATGATCTCCTTCTGTGGTCAGATCTTTTAACAAACCCGACATATCAAAGCAGCGTTGTGCGATCACATGAATAACTTCACCTTCAACCTGAATTTTACCCGCGACCATAAGGAGTTTTGCCCGGAGGATTTCTTTACGATATTTTTCAAACACATTACTCCAAACGACAATATTTGAAAAACCAGTATCATCTTCAATGGTGATAAATAAAACACCTTTGGAGGTTCCTGGGCGTTGTCTAACAGTAATCAACCCACATACTTTCACTGGCATATCATTTTTTATCAAGCCCAATTTTGCTGTTGGCACAACATGGAGCAGGTCGAGCTTTCCGCGCAAGAAACTCACTGGATGTGCTTTAATGGATAGCGAGGTCCTTGCGTAATCAGCCACAACATGCTGGCTTTTTGTTAGCAATGGTAATTCAATTTGCCCCTCCATGGTACTTTCAGATGCTTGACCTTCAAATAATGCAATCGGCCGATCACCCAATGCTGTAATTTCCCAAAGCGCTTGCCGACGATCAATACCTAATGATGTAAAGGCATCTGCATCAGCCAATTTCTCCAACGCAATAAGAGATAGTCCAACATCCATCATACCAGTAATGGATGAATAGGCAGACTGCCGACTTTGAGTCAGCACAACGGCCTCTTCCCTTGAAAATCCTTTGATCTGACGTAAACCCAATCGAAGGGCATGTGGTTTTCCAATTTCTCCTTCTAAGGTATTGTCCCAAAAAGAATGATTGATATCAATAGGATATACTTTTACGCCATGTTTCTGTGCATCAATTACAATTTGAGCAGGTTGATAAAAGCCCATGGGCTGACTATTGAGTAAGGATGCCGCAAAAATATCGGGGTAGTAATACTTAAGCCATGAGGACACATACACCAGTAATGCAAAAGACGCTGCGTGACTCTCTGGAAAACCGTAACTGCCAAAACCTTCCAATTGCTTAAAAACTCTATTGGCAAATTCTTCCGTATAGTTTTTCTTTACCATACCATCGACCATTTTTTTGTGAAAAGCAGATACCTGTCCTTTTGCTTTGAATGTGGCCATGCTACGGCGCAATTCGTCGGCTTCCGCAGGAGTAAATCCGGCAGCGACTATGGCAATTTCCATGGCCTGCTCCTGAAAAAGAGGAACCCCCAAGGTTTTTTCAAGAATGGTTTGGATCTCAGTGCTGGGATAATCAACAGCTTCCTCTTTATTTCGACGGCGCAAATAGGGATGCACCATATCGCCTTGTATAGGTCCAGGCCGAACGATAGCTACTTCAATGACCAGATCATAAAACTCCCGTGGTTTTAATCGCGGCAACATCGACATCTGGGCCCGGCTTTCGATCTGGAATACACCTAAGGTATCTGCATGACAGATCATATCGTAAACCTTTGGATCGTCATCTGCCCCAATATCAGCCAGGGTAAGCTCTTTTCCATAATGCTTTTTAGCGAGATCAAAAGCTTTGCGAATACAGGTCAACATCCCCAAAGCAAGTACATCAACCTTTAGAAAGCCGAGTGCTTCAAGATCATCTTTATTCCATTCGAGATTTGTCCGATTATCCATGCGGGCATTTATTAAAGGACAAAGCTCATGCAAATTACCTTGCGTAATAACAAATCCGCCTGTATGCTGCCCCAATTGGCGTGGAAAGCCAATATACTGATGTGTCAATTCGAGAACTTTTCGCAAATGTTGGTCTTCAGGATTAAAGCCCTGTTCAACCAAACGTTCCAAATCGACATAATCGTCCCAATGGCTACTTACAACCCCAGCTAAACGCCCTACAGCATCCATTGAAAGCCCCATGGCCTTGCCAACATCACGTATAGCCCCTTTGGAGCGCACCTGTGTGACAGTTGCTACGATAGCAGCACGATTGCGGCCATATTTTTCATAAATATACTGGATGACTTCCTCCCGGCGCTCATGTTCAAAGTCGACGTCTATATCTGGTGGTTCATCTCGTGCATCGGACATAAATCGCGCAAATAAAAGCCTGTATTTTGACGGGTCAACAGAAGTAATACCTAAGCAGTAACATACGGTTGAATTTGCTGCAGATCCACGCCCTTGGCATAAAATTCCCTTTTCCTTCGCAAATCGAACATAATCATACACCGTCAAAAAATAAGAAGCATAATTTTTGCGTTCGATAAAATCAAGTTCCATTTGAATCGTTTCGCGAATTGCATCCGGGATATCTCCGTTAAATCGTTTACTGGCACCTTCCCAAGTTAAATAACTTAATTCTTCCTGTGTAGTCCGACCATGAGATGATAATTCATCTGGATAGATGTATTTCAAATCATCTAAGGAAAAACGACAAGCATTGGCAATTTTTACACTCTGTTCTACAGCTTCAGGGTACAACCTAAACAAGCGTTCAACTTCAGTTATTGATTTTAGATAGCGCTCTGCATTGGGATATAAATTAAATCCAGCCGTATGTATTGTGCATTTTTCACGAATACAGGTTAAAATATCCTGCAATTCACGCCTTTCAGGTACATGATAATATACATCACCAAGTACAACAAGCGGGATAGCCAGGTGTTCGCCCAACTGATTTATTCTAAACAATAATTTAGCATCATCACCACGATAGAGTTTTTTTATTCCTAGATTAAGACACCCCTGTAGACGCTGTTGACATTCCTGTACAAACGCTATAAATGACTGCTCAAGCTCAAAACCGACCACTAGTTTTTCAGGTGGACAAATAATGAATATAATCCCCTCAGCATATTGAAACACATCATTTTTGTACAATTCGCATCTTCCTTTTTCCGTCCTTAGATTTCCAACAGTTAACAATGTTGAAAGCCGTCCGTAAGCCTCTTTATCTGTGGGGTATGCCAATAAGCTTGGCCCATCCTGTAAATCTAGACGACAAGCAGGAATCAGTCGTATACCGTTTTTTTTTGCAGCCATATGTGCACGGACGATTCCAGCAAGGCTATTGCGGTCCGTTACTGCAACGGAATTATACCCCAATCGCGCCGCTTGCTCGATCAGTTCTTCCGGATGAGAAGCACCTTCGAGAAAACTAAAATTACTTGTTATCTGTAATTCACAATATACCATACACTAACCTTATGCAAAAAAACCATGTATAAACCATTGATCAGCCTGGCCGTCATAATGCCCGGCGCGATATAACCAAAAGCGCCGACCTTGCAGATCTTCCACCGCATAATAATCCCGATGTTCACCAGGATCAATCCACCATTCGCGTTCAATACGTTCGGGGCCATCTGCTTTCCTTATAGTATAGGTATCTCCCTTATAACGGAACAGTATGGGTGGATAGTCGGGTATGGGTGCTGTGACTATAATACGTTCAGGGATCTTCAATAGTCGTGTTGGACGTGGCCTTGCAGTTTGCCAGTCAACAGCTGCAACCTCATCCATTTTAGCCGCTATTTTCATGGATCGTTCGGGCCAGTAGTGCGCAGATGGAACATAGCGTGAAATCTCACAATTGGCGTCCCTACTTTTCAAGCGATCTAAAAGTTCGGTAACCGTCGGGTTTTTGAGACCAATTCTATTGTTCCAAAGATTTTCCTGAACAGGATCTGCCGTCTCAACTTTGGATACGCCCAAGGTAAATAATTCAATACCCAATGCCGGTTCAATTTGCGGAATCTTTAGGACAAATAATTGAAGGATATGTTTAACCTGAGCAGTAGCACGATTAGTCTCAATAGTAATGGTCTCTATTTTTCCATCCACGCGATGACAATTCAATTCGGCTGCACGTAATCCTTTACCCTCCCCCGACAAACGCTTACACAACTTGTTTAATAAATCTTCCAAAGCCAATTCAATACCATTTGCTGTACAGATAGGCTCCAAACAAGGTAAACGCTCTTCATAGGGTAAGATGGGTTTTATAGAAATAACAAATTCATCTTCCAATCCCATGGCCTGGTCCAGTCGGAGCAGTAAACTATCGCCAAACCTTCTACGCAACACTGAACGTGGCATTGTTGCAAAACTTCCGATTGACCGTAATCCAAGCGATTGTAAGCGCTTCAATTGAACATCTTCCAGTCGTAATGCAGCAGGACTTAATGGAAGAAGCGTTTCCGACTGCGCCTGTTCATTTATAATGATATCTTCGTGTCCAAAATGCGCTACCGCCCATGCGGCCCCAATGGTATCAGCAATCCCCATACGTACATCATAACCATGTTGTCTAAATTTCGAGACAATACTTGTTAAGTAGGCAGCCTCCCCGCCCCAAAGATGAACACAACCACTAATATCCAGGATGATACCCTCGGGCGTATCTAATGCAACCTGTGGCGTGTACCTGATGCACCACTCTGCTATCGAATGGAGTAACTTTTCAGCCAATCCAGCTTGCTCATTGATTATTTTAAGTGATGGAATAAATGCCCGTGCATCCGCTATGGCCATACCTGAATGCACCCCCGCTTGCTCCGCTAATAAGTTACTCCCACTGACGATTAATCTTCCTTGAGCGGCGATGGACAATACAAAGGGAATATTTTGCAAATGTGGTTTGCAAACAGTGAGCCAATCTGTTTTCAGATGAGGAAACCAAAGTGAGGCAAATCTTTTTTTCATGACTAGCCAAGATTTTGGTAGTTATAATTCCAGTCTTTTACCTGTATTTCCTTTTTAGAAAATGTTTTAAACCCCTGTGGAGACCAGGTTATTTGCTCTTTGGCTGGACTTCCATTCCTTACCTTGAGGAGCTCTACATCCCAACAGGGATAGCCAATACCAGGTAATCCATCATCCGATTGACTAGGTAAAGAAGTGACTTTCCAACGTGCCGCACAACTCGTCGCCAACAAAATCTTTGGGTTATGTTGAAGTATAAACCCTGTAACTCGGCTTTTTTCTACGGCAAGTTGAAGGCGCCTTGACTGAACAAAATCCAGCTGATTTATTTCGGCCAGCACGGCTGTTATGCCATGACATTTCAACGCTTCTTCCATCGCCCATAACACATCCTTCTCCCGTTTCATAGAAACAAAAACAATCGATGCTGGATCGACCCCAAATGATCTGATTGCCGCTGGAAATACCGTTTGAATGGAGCCTATCCAAATACAAATCCCATCAGCTTGCATAAGTTTTCCAAGGAGACCACCAATAAACCCACAGGATGCAGCACTATCCATGCGGTTAAAGCTCACAAACTCGTGTATTACCCCTTTAGGAAAAACTCCATTCGGAAAAGCTTTCTCCAATGGCCCCAAACCCATCGTGCTTGCATCATTTGACCTTTGAGGTACCCCTTGCCAGGCAAGCAAGTCCTTTTTAAGTTTGCTGATCAAAGCCTGTTTATCTTCTAACATCATAGCCCCTCGTATTTAATATTACACACAAATATAATACTAATTATTTTAGCAATAAAAGAGAATGCTACATTTTTTAGTGCAAACAACAGAACTTAGAATCGTAGAGCCTTTGTTACTTCAAGCCTTATATATCATTCAAGAATTGCTGGATAACATCTTTTTTTCTTGTCGCAACAGGAATCATTTTACCATCGGACATTTCTATCTGGCCATCCTTGAAATATTTTTTTATATAGTTTGCATTGATTAAATAAGATTGATGACAACGAATAAATTCGGATTCAGGAAGCATAGTTTCAAAGTGCTTGAGGACTTTCGAAACCATCATCGGTTTATTGTCTTTAATATAAAATGTGGTATAACCCTTATCTCCATGGCAATAAAGAATATCATCGATATTCACAATCTGAGTGTATTCAAATGTACGTAGTGCTATTTTCTTTGGTCTAACTGGTGACTTCAGATAGCTTTCGGCCATACTTAATTGCATACTATTGAATCTAAACTCTGTATTTTTCTTATAGCATTTTTCAATAGCCTCTATAAATTGTTCCGGAACCAAAGGCTTTAATAAATAGGCAATAGCGCCTATATTAAGGGCTTCTATAGCATATTGGTTAAATGCGGTAATAAAGATTGTATTTATGTCCAATTTCAGCTCGGAGAGGAAGGATAAGCTTGATCCATCTTTCAATTGAATATCAGCTAAAATAAGATCTGGATTAGATATAAGTAACTCACGTTCTGCCTGGGCGATTGATGGACTATAACCAACGATCTGGACATAAGGAATAGCATCCAATAAAGACTTAATGTACAAATAGATATTATACTCATCTTCAAGAATATAAACTTTCATAATTTCACGTATTTAATTAAAATATAAAACGAGTGGGATATAGAGTTCTACGCGATATCCACTTTTATCTTCTCTATAATTGGGCTTTATTTCAATCCTTGCTTTTTGCTGAGGATCATTAAACAAAAGCTCAAGGCGCTCTTTCGTGATAACTTGTGAAAGAGAGGTCTTGTGTGCATTATTTTTCTGATAAGATTGCATTCCCCAACCATTGTCACTGATAACAATATGCAATTGATCTGCTTCCTGATTAAAAAGAATTTGCAATTGTCCACGATAATTCAAATTTTTGAAAGCATGTTCAATAGCGTTTTCAACAAAAGGCTGAATCAACATAGGGGGAATCATGACATCATCAACATCCAAGTTACCGCTCTCAATTTCAAAATCAAATACATCTTGATAGCGCATCTGCTGTAAAAGTATATAATTCTTTAATGATTTAATTTCTTGATCCAAAGAAATATACTCTTCCCTATTTAATTCGAGTATGTCACGAATTTGACGGGACAATAAGATGAGGTACTGATTTGCCTTTGCTTTTTGCTCACTACTGATCAAACCTTGCAAATTAGCTATAGCATTATAAATAAAATGGGGATTAAGCTGGTTTTGTCGCGTCTTCTGCTCTAAAATTAATTGTCTATTTTCGGCAATAATACGCTGATTAATATTTTTCAATAGCTTTTGTTTATTCCGGTAATAAATGAAGAATGCAATGCTAAAGATCAGCGCAAATAAAATAACAAAAATCCAGCGCTGTTGGACCATAATCTTATGGTTGAATGCATTTGTTGTTTTTAAAAGCTTAATAGCCTGATCCTTTTTTTCAGTTTCATATCGTGTATTGATCTCATTTATACGCTCATTTTCAATACTTTTTGTGCTATTTTTATAATCCTGATAGGCCGAATCCAAGGTAAAATAAGCCCGTTCATAATCTCCTTTTAATGCGTGTGCTACTTGTAGATTCTGGTAATAGAATAATTTATTTTGCTTGCCTTTATGTGTTTTGATAAACTGCAATCCAGCATTAAAATAATAGATCGCCGAGTCAACTTGATGATTATTCAAAAAATTTTTTGCCAAATTCGCATACGCATAGGCATTGAGTGCCTTGCTTGAAGATAAATAATTAAAATATTTTTGGGATGCCTCTACCGCTTTTCGACTATTCCCTATGCTAAAGAAATACTGCGCCTGTAAATTATACATGCGCATAATGATAGCAGAATCCGCCGTTTTATTTGCGTAATATTTGCAGCTATCCAGTGTTGCTTTTAGCTTCTCAAAATCATGCAATTCAATATACTGCATAAATTTGATTTCCTGATACGATTGCGCAACATGAGCATCGGATCTATTGGGATGATAATGATACCATGACTCGTTATCTTTGAGCGCCTGGTTATAGTCAGCTCGACGATAATTTGCATTAGCCAATAGATTGAAAAAAAGAAAGCTAAACCTACTCTTATTTTCTAACGCATATTCTTTAGCATCGATAATTTGTTCCATGATGCCAATAGTAGTCACATCATTAAAACTAAAATTAGCCCTTATTTTAAAGTAATCCTTCAGAACAAGCAAATCCGGAGACAGTTTTCTCCCATCAAGGTTTTTCAGCGCGATTTCTATTGAATCTATGTTATCGTCCAACAAATAGTTGTACGCCAAAAAAATCCAATTATAACCAGAATTATTAAAATACTTATCCTGAGCAAACTCCGCTATCTTCTTTGCTATAATAGATTGATCCCTAAAATCTTGTAAAGCGAGAAATTTTAATAACGTATCCTGATAGGTTAAATCAAGTGAGTTATCTTCGATAAGCGTATTATTTTTAGACGCCTGTTGGCCACTTTGATGACAAGAGAGTAACTGTGCCATGAGCACGAGAGATAAAAAACAAAAAGTAAATCTTGTCAAATTTCGTATCATCAGAAAATAACTATCTGTTTAAATTTACATGAAGGTGCCTATATTTTTCCATAACCTCGTTCATTAACTAGGATAAGCTTTCACCGGATGTAAACAGCTATTAAAGAAATATGCAAGATGCTGTCCATATCATGTTATCAATTGTCGAATATCGGAATATTATCAAAAAAACAAGATATACTTTCAAAAGTATTTAACCCGGCTGATACTTATGCTAATATTCTTCTCCAATAAAACACCGGTCGCAATTATGGAACTCGGCTATAGTTAATTTCCTTTTACTCCCCACAAACATACAAATTGGTCAAACAACGAAAACTTCATATTTAATAATCGCAGTATATGACTCAATATTTGCATCAATAAAGAGAATTTCGTGTTTTTTCATCAAAATGTGTAACGAAATATCCCTACCGCATACCTATACTATGGAGCATCACGCTAAAACGTCATATGGTAAATAATCTAATCTTAACTTACATAAACTGGAATATAGATAGTGATATCTTTGTTATTCCAATTATTGAGCACCCTATTCGCTGGTACGGACTATTTTGGTTATTGGGCATTGTATTATGCTATAAGATACTAGGTTCATTATTTAAGAAAGAAGGTCGGCCAACCGAGTTCTTAGATCAGCTAACCATTTATATCGTTTTAGGTACTGTTATTGGTGCTAGATTGGGGCACGTATTGTTTTACGACCCCAGTTATTACCTGGATCATCCCTTAAAAATAATGGCCATTTGGGAAGGTGGGCTGGCAAGCCATGGCGGAGGTATAGGTATCCTGATTGCGATCTATTTATTTGCAAAAAAACAGCAGCTTCCTTTTCTTTGGGTTGCAGATCGGGTTGCTTTGGTCGTCCCTATAGCAGGGGCTTGCATTCGCCTGGGCAACTTAATGAACTCTGAAATGATTGGCACAGCAAGTAGTTTACCTTGGGCCTTTGTGTTTACCCATATCGATACGATACCCCGGCATCCGGCACAGCTTTATGAAGCATTATTTTGTCTCCTATTATTCGTATTGTTATATCGTTTGTGGAAAGAAAAAGAGCTTCGACGTAACAATGGAAACTATTTCGCCTTGCTGTTGGTTTTGCTGTTTTCGTTCCGGTTTTTGGATGAGTTTTTGAAAATCAATCAAGAGCATTTTGAAGACTCCCTATTCATCAATATGGGACAGCTACTTAGCATACCATTTATTATTATTGGAGCTGGTCTATTTATTTTCAACCGTTTTCAAGAAAGAATACCAAAATTAAAGTAACGGGATGCGCAGTACTTCCAAAAATCATCACCTATGACATGGCCACCAGGAACAGAAATAGTTATCATGATTTTTTTAATAAGCCATGTTGAAACGCATATTTTACTAATTCCGCAGTGTTCTTCACCCTTGTTTTATCAATCAAGTTCTGCCGATATCCTTCAACAGTACGCTTACTCAAAAAGATTTTATCTGCAATTTCTAGATTTGTAAACCCGTCCGCGATCAATTCCAATACGTCTAGCTCACGTTCGCTTATTTCCAAATCTAGGATAGTATTCGAGCCAGCATCCGTATAAACTTGACCCGAAGAAACTTGTTCAAGTAAGGCTAAGCTAATTTCTTCACTCATATACCGCCCGCCCTCAGCGACATGCTTTAATCCAAAAAGTAATTCATTATAACCTACATTTTTCAACAGGTAGCCTGAAAGACCATGCTCAAACCCTTCAACCACATAATGAATTTGACTAAGCATGGATAATATCACAACTTTGACCAGCGGATATTTTTGATTGATGACTTTTAAGAGCTCCATCCCGTCCATATGCTCCATACTTATATCAGTTAAGACAATATCGGGAGCTAGACCATCCGCCAATTTAGACAGGGCTTCCGTACCATCAGATGCCTCGCCTATCACCGCAAATTCTCCATCGGATTCTAAAAGTAGTTTAATACCATTCCGTACGACCATGTGATCTTCAACCAATAGTATTTTAACCGTATTCATCTTCTTTAGCATTTAAATATAAACTTTCAATTCTATTTTCTTCCAACCATATACGACAATGATGGTGTATTGTATTTTCCGATTTGGAATAAAAAAGAAACAGACTGCATAAACAAAATAAAGATACGAATTTCTATTCACTGTACTATTGATATCACGACTCCATATTAAACAGCCTCTAGGATCACTAACAGATCAAAAAGTAGGTATTGCTAATGACCGACAACTGCTATCATTTATCGATAAAGAGAAAACCCATGAGAAAAGGAACAATATTTGTACGCTATTAAATCAAGCTATACATGATGTCGCTTTAATCAACACTTAATTTTTGATATGTTATGATTTGTTCAGATAAAGATATTTTAGCCGTTCTCTCTTCTTCATTGGATGCTTGCGCAATTTATGATAGCGCAGATCTCCGTATTTCTTATGCAAGCACTAACATGTTAAAATTGTGGAATTGTGATCACAGCGCGATTGGGCAATATCTTGAGAATTGTCTTCAACAAGAAGAATTAACGTCTTATATCCCCCTCTTAAAAAACGTTTGGGAAAATGAAAATACGCAGCTGATCGACAAGATAAAGATCAAACTCAAAACCGAACAACAGTCTTCACTCCGATATACGCACACGTTTGAATATCATCCGCTCATCAATGAAAAGGGTGAAATTTATGCCATATTTAATCAAATTAGACTGATACCTGAAAATGAAGACGACACCCCACAAATGCAAGAAAAAAATACCATTGAACGAAAACTGCTACAAGATTTATTAACTCAAAAGTATACAGTAGCAGGAACGCCCTACAAAATCCCCACGAATAATTACACCTTATCACCTAAACATACCGAAGATCTCAATGAAAAGCTTAAGGATGCACTCAAGAAAATCATAGAAAGTGAAGAACATTACCATTTTGCCTTACAGTCTGCTGAGATGGGTACATGGAATTTAAATTGTAAAAATTATATGGTCAATTGGGATGAACGGACTCGAGAACTCTTTGGTTTTGCGAAAGGTGAATATGTTCCATACAATGAGGTGCTAAAATATATTCATCCAGAAGATAGGAATAGAATCGATCAAGAAGTCAAAAAATCACTGACTTACCAAAACAAAGGTGTATATGACGTACAATTTAGAACCATTGGAGCACAAGATCTTCAATTAAGGTGGTTGCACTGTAAAGGAAGAGTATACTTTGACCAAGACCAACAACCCGAATGGTTTGCAGGCACCGCTATAGATATTACCATCCAGCGTCAAGAGCATGAAAAACTTGAAGCTATTAATCAACTTATCGCCAAAAGAGATCAACAGTTTAGAATGATCGTAGAAGCCGCCGGTATCGGTATCTTTTCTATTGACATGGAAACCAAGAAAATGGAACTCAATGATCGTTGCCGTGAATTATTTGGCTTCGATCAGTATGACAAAATAAAAGAATCTAACTTTTTTGACCAAATCCTACCTCAGTATAGAAACATCATCCATCATGTTTTTCAGGAAGTAATACACAAACAATCCCCTTTTGATTGTCAATGTGAAATAAAAGATAAAAAAACGGGTAAGATAAAATGGTTAAGGTCAATAGGCGGAAGTCAATTGGAATCGGATACGACAAGACACATGATCTACGGTGCTATAATAGACAGCACCAATGACAAGGAAGAAGAAAGGAAAAAACTAGACTTTATTAGTATCGCAAGTCATGAACTCAAAACACCTTTGACCTCACTCATTGCCTATATCCAATTACTACAAGCCAAAGAAGGTACACTGAGCACCGAGAAGCGCATGCAATATCTCCACCAATCGAATGAGCAAGCAACGCGCATGCGCGGTTTAATCGACGGCTTTTTAAATGTTACTCAATTAAATGAGGGTAAGTTAGTACTTCGCAAAAAGACATTTAACGTTTGTTCTTTACTCGATTATATTCAAAATATCTATTCTTTAAAATCTGTAAAGCACTTCATTCATTATTCAGGAGCAATAGATTCGAATTTGGAGATTATCGCCGATCGTGATAAAATCGAACAAGTGTTAATCAACTTCATGGATAATGCCATTAAATATTCGCCCAGTAATTCAACAATTACCATGCATGTGGCCATACATTCAGGTTATTTTGAAGTCGAGATCAAAGACCAAGGAAAAGGCATCAATCATAAGGATCAGAAACAAATATTCAATAAATTCTATCGTGTAAATGACGATGCGGATCGTTATGCTTCGGGATTTGGCATAGGACTGTTTATTTGCAAAGAAATTATTCAAAAACATCAAGGAGAAATTGGTGTCGACAGCCAGATCGGCCAAGGGTCAACCTTTTGGTTTAAAATTCCGGTCAGTGTATAAATAACAGCGCTAATTACCACCAATAAAATTTCCGATAGCAAAAAAAGCAACAGTTGCGAATCAAATCACAACTGTTGCTGAAATATGAATTCGTCACCTATTTCTTTTTCAAATCGGCTCCGGCAATATCTTCCCATCGATAATAATGGAATGTTTTATCGTCACTCATAACAACAAACAAGCCATGTTTGAAGGTTTCATTTAAATTAAAAGAGGTAGTTTCTGAACCATCACTTTGTGTTGCCATAACCGGCACAGTCTTCAGATATTTATGTTCGAAAGGATTGCTTTTGGTTCCTTCCCGACTAAAAACCTGAAAACGATTTGCACCCTGGTCCGACACCAAGATATATCCAGTACTGTCGGTTACTTTATAAATCGAAATACCTTCATGATCTTCTTTAAAACCTGCTGTAGCAAATAATGCCAACTGTTGGTTTCCCTTTGCTGGATCCGCATAGTATTGTTTTACGCCAACCTGTTCGTCCGAATAGTAAATATACCCAAGCTCATTGTCCACCGCTATTGCCTCAATCTCTTTCTTTCCACTAAATGAACCAAATTTACGAACCAGTGTAGCTTTTACTGAACCAGAACCATTATCTTCCAATAAATATTGTCCCAAATAGCCTTCTTTTGGTCCATTTTTTCGCCCAACAATAGCATAGATCTCTCCTTTTGGAGAAGTATATAGGGCAATCCCCATCAGATCCCTAAATTCAGGTTCAGTTTCACCAACAAACATATCTAATCCTCCTTGATCGATCGGCTTCATGTCAGGTAGTGAAAAAATACGCAATTTATGGGTCATACGCTCTGTTGTGACAGCGATATCGACAGGTTTTCCCCCCAATACCAAACCGTACGCTACATCGACATTGTTTGGTCGTTTTAAATTGGAAACCACTTTTTCTTTGACCGTTTTACCCTGTAAATCGTACACGAATAAAGCTCCATCGGCATCTTTATCCGTTGCTATAATCAGACTCTTGCTCGGATCGCTCTTATTGATCCAAATTGCAGGATCATCCGAATCATAACGTACAGCATCGGTCACAATAACGGGTTTAACTGAGTTTACCGTATTTGTTTGCGCATTTTTGCATGCTATTTGAAGCAGGGTTGATGCTCCCAAAGTTAGTGTTAGTATTGTTTTTAAATTTGTCATTATATGAAGTAAATTAGAATTTGGAACCAAATGCCCCAACATAAGCTGCAGGCTGAGGAGAATTATATGTTAGCCCGTTTGACATCACCAGTCCACTCGTAAAATGGGGTTTAAAAGCCAAAGTACCGGCCTTTAATGCAGGTGAATTCCCCTGAAGATGAAAATCCCAGGTTGAATCAAATACGTAATTGTCAACCGATGTTTCTAAAGGATAAGAAACAAATTTAGGATTATTCTCCCCTGCCACTTTACCTCTAACATCATTACTACCGCCTACAATATCATTTTTACCGACCTGAAACTGATCTACAGTCAATTGACCGTAGCCATAATACCAATTATTACCTGACACAGAACGGCTATCTTCTGGTTTTTTAGGATCACGCTTGACTCCAAACCGTGTATTGGCAAAAAGATTATTATAAATTTCTGCTCTGACAGAGGCTTCTAACCAAATGGAACCTCCTTTGGCTGTAGGTCTGCGCCACCCTGTATTGAGCATGGTATTATTATAAACAATAATATAAGCCTGAGGTGTACGGTCTCCCGAGTTGGATAGTTTTAATGCATTTGTATTTACACTATACACTAGGTTATAAGCAACATCTGCAAGACATCCGGATTTGAAATTCATCGCTTCTCCACCTGTCACCCCATTAGAAAAGAAACGATTGTTGGCGAAAATGATTTTTCCGCCTTCAATATACGTACAGTCTTCGTGAAAATGACTTACAGTACTATTTTGAACAACTAGCTTTCCGTCTGGATTCGAGAACCACAAAGCTGGCAAAGCTTCACCAGACACTTTTTTATACAAGCCCATTTTTACAGAAGTCGACGCATCCGATGTAATTGCACCACCATATTCAATGACGGTATTGTCCAAAACAAGTTCCTGGCAGCTTGGAGCGGCTAAAATTCCTCCCCATAACTTGCCAAATTCATTCGTCTTCGTCTTATACCCATCTTCAACCGTAAACTTTACAGGATTTTCAGCTGTACCTAGTGCATACAAATTACCCAAAACAACAATTTCAGGCTTATTGACAGAATCCATCAATACGGTTACACCTTCCTCAATCGTCAGGCTCTTGCCTTCGGGAATAATAATATCTCCCTTGATATGCTGCACACTCCCTTTGCTCCACACACCGGAGACCTCACCTATAGCACTTCCATCAGCATCAGAAGTATCAACATCAATATTTGCTTTTTCACAGGCACTTAGCACCACGATAAAAAACGCTAGAAACGATAAAATACATTTATTTTTCATCTGTATATATTTAATTTTTAATGATGAAGCAGATTTCACTTATCCAAAACATTGGCTTTCCAAAAAAGTGAAAGCTTCACCGAAACAAACTGTTGTTATTTCACGTCGCACATGTTCAGATTAAAACATGCCCTGTTTTACGCGGGTCTATTATTTACTAAACGAATAACGTAAACCAAGGATATAGTTCTGTCCATACAAATCCTTTCTAATCAAAGTATTTCCATCTTCAATAAGCTTTTCAGCGATCTTCTCATTTTCGGGATTTGTTCCTTTCACATACAATTCCATTGGTGTATTCAAGATGTTGTTAGCTTTGGCAAAAATGGCCCAACCAGCTTTAAATTTCTTCTCAATAGAAGCATCTAACTGAACAAATCCTTTTTGCCATAAATCATCGTTCAAAAATTGCGACACTGTATTGATTCGTGAGCCGGTATAAGATCCAGCTAACTGTCCTTCCCAGCCATTATTAGCATCTTTGTAAAGTAGCGATAGATTGGCCACATGTGCAGCTTGCCCATATAGCGGTCTCGTTTGATCCACGATAATCGCTTCAGGGTCCTGAGTGGTCTCATTGATTCGACGTGACATCTTGGAGGTCGTTATACGTGAATGTGTATAGGTATAATTGGCCTTAACACCAAATTTCTGGATATACTTGATATAATCAACCTCAAGACCAAAGTTATTGGCATTACCAAAATTACCAGGTGTGTAGTATACATCCTGCTTACGAACCTCATCCGGTTGAAAGGTATATTCAATTGGGTTTTTGATTTTCTTGTAAAACATACCCACAAGAAATTGAGAGGAAGCTTCTGGGAATAATTCATACCTTAAATCGAAGTTATCTGCTAAGGCATGTTTTAAATCTGGGTTTCCTTTTTCTAAAAACTCTTCATTAACCACACTTGAGGGTACAATTTCATAAAATCCAGGTCGGTTTAACGCACGATAATAGGCCGCATGAAGCTGTTGTTTTTCGTCCAAATGATATTTCATGGTCAAACTTGGCAGCCACTCTGTATAAATTTGGGATCCCTCTGGTCTTTTTTCTCCTGCAGGAAACAATAATTTATAATTCTGATTGGTATGCTCCATCCGGATCCCGCCGATCATCTGCCATTTGTCATTCTCATAATTGAACATACCGTACAATGCTGTGGTCTTCTCACCAGCATCATAAGTTAATGGATTTGCGACAGCTCCGGTAGGATTGGTGACGGTCAAATTGAGATCGGTATAGCGCTGAAAATCTACGCCGTATTTATACTTTGCCTCTTCTGCCGAAGCTGGTGATAAGTTATAGTTATTGTAAAAACTACTACGCTGTTTATCACGATACAAACCTCCGGTCGATAGCTCCAGCTTACTGTTTTCCATTGGAACTTTATAAGCTACATCCCAATAGCCCGCATGATCATTATCGGTATTCCGCTCCCAACGATAGGTTACAGGAGATTTATTGACGAGAGAAGTCCTTTTACGTTCAAAATTTTCTTCTACTCCATCCAAACTGATCATCGTATTTTGTGGCAATTGATTGCGCGCTGAAGAAAGCACACCTGACCAACGGACATTCAGACGATTATCTAAAAAATGATGATCCCCCTGTAGGGTACCATTGTAGATCTGTTGCTGTGTTTTTCGGCTTCTTGTCACATAGGTCAGTTCGGCTTTACCAATACTGGGATCATACTGACCATTATATATCGTATTTACAGCATCACGCAATTGCATGTTATTTAAATTCACATACATTTGATAAAAGCTAACCCGATGATTTGGATTAAATCGATAGTCGATCTTGTTATGCAAACCTAAGCGTTGTTGCTGTTCATCATATTGACGATCACTCTGCTCAGTAATTACCGCATTGGGATTTACGCCAACGACAGCCGATTTGTAGAAAATAGAACGACTACCTCGATGTAAATTTTGATAACTCGCACCCAAAATAACGCCCAATTTATCATCCAAATACCGATTGCCTATTGTCAAATTGCCTACAAGATCTGGAAGGGGCTTTTTATAGGTGTAATCTAACGCACCCTTATTAAAATCAGCAGCGGTTGCATTGTAATTCTTCCCATGCTGTTCGTAGGGAGATTTTGCCGAAGTTCCGCCTGTTGAAAAGCTTCCAAAATCACGATTAAAATAACGTTGACTGTACCCTGTTGCCAAATTTGCTTGTAGCAATAATTTAGTCGGTGCCGATTTCATAACCATATTGACAACTCCACCCACCGCATCGGCTTCCATATTTGGTGTTAGCGACTTGTAGACTTCTAAGCGTTCCAACATATCTGAAGGAAATAAATCCAAAGGCACATAACGGTATTTATTATCCGGACTTGGAACCTTTACACCATTCACTAAAGTGGTATTGTAACGTTTGTCCATCCCCCTCAGAATAGCATATTGTCCCTCGCCATTCGAATTTCTTTCTATAGATACACCCGAAACACGCTGTACAACATTTGCAACGGTGATATCCGGAGAAATCTCTATTGCACGCGCCGAAACAACATTCATAATTTGTGACGCATTCTTTTCCAAACGCCTTGCACTAGGATCATCATCCCCCCCATTCCGGCGTCCTTTTATGGTTACTTCCATTAATGTCTGTTCGGTAGACGTCAGCTGAAAAATAAAATGAGGTGTATTTTCTTTTTGAATTTCGATTTCTTTAATTAATTCGGCATAGGCCATATGCTTGATATGAACCCTATCCACACCTGCAGATAATCCTTTGAATTCAAACGAACCATCCAATTGTGTTTTGGTCGATAGCCCACGCTGTTCCAAGAACACTGTTGCACCAGCAATGGCTTCACCAGTCTGACCATCCAATACCTTACCTTTGATTTTGGTCGCATAAGCAGCGCTGACCGAAATACTGGAGGCAAGTAATACCGTTAAAAAGTTTTTCATTTTGCTTAGATTATTATGAATCTTTGATTGTTGTCGCAAAGATGGCAGCCAATTCTATTCACACAAAATATCTAGCGTTACAACAAGGAAACAAGATAAAACGAGCACTATACAGCAAGGAAACAAGAAGACATAAAACACTAATAAACAGTAATTTAAAAACAAATTACACGCCATTAACATTCTATTACTCCTGTGTTAAAAAATTATGAAATACCAACGAGATAACCCGTCAGATCCTCTCCTTGTTCCAATCTTAATTTTTTTCGCAATCGATGTCTGGCAACACGAAGGCTATCTTGTGATATGCCCAATAAGATGGCAATATCGATATTATTCAAATTTATTTTAAGCAATGCTATTAACCGCATATCTGCGGCTGTCAAATCTGGAAATCGTTGAATAAGTTTTTCAAAAAAGCTGTGATGTACCTTTTCGAAAGTTCCCATAAACTCTTTCCAATGGATGCCCTGCGTAATATTTTCATTGATTTGCAACACCAACTTCTGCATTTGTCGTTTTTGATCCCGGCGTTCGTCCTTAACCATTCCTTTTAATTCATCACGAAGTTCTTCCAAAAATTGATTGTTACGGATTAGATTTAAGGTATGGGATGTCAATTCCTTTTGCTTGAGCGACAGTTCTTGTTTGAGCTGCTTATCTTCAAGCAACTGGTTTTTAAGAGCTACTTCGGTCAACTCACGTTCGGCCTCCTGTTTTCGCGATTCAGTAATCTGATTTTTGATCTTAATTTTCTGACGACTATGCAATACATAGGATAATACAATTAACAAAATTAAAACCACGATTGTTCCCCACAGCATGATTAAGTTGATTCTTTTTGTTACCTGCAATTTTTCAATCTCCTCAGCTTTTTGATTCATATCGTAGAGCGCCTGAAAAAAAGCTGTATGTCGAGCACCATCTACGCTATACAGTTCAAGCACTAACTTACGGCTCTTTTCGGCATAAAAATATGCGCTATCCATCTGCTCACGCAAGGCGTAGGTCCTACTCAAATCTTTCGTCGTAGCAGCCATTTGATACACATCACCCAAATTTTCCGCCATCTGATAAGCCAATTGTGTCAGTTTGATACTTTCTGGATATTTATTGGTCTTTCTAAAAATATCGCCCATATTATTGATGACCACAATTTTTCCATAATTGTCTTTTGTTTCCGTATAGAGGGTACTTGCTTTTTCAAAATGAAAAAAAGCGCTGTCATATCTTGCAAGATCTTCATAAATACTGCCTAAATTTTCATGGATCTTGGCTTCTCCATTTTTATTACCCACACTGCTATAAATGGACAAAGCAAGATTCTGGTAGACAAAGGCGGAGTCGTAGTTAGCTTCCTTTTCAAATAAATGACCTATATTCCCTAATGTACCTGCCGCTCCATTTTTATCCCCTTCTGTTCGGAAAGAATGTAGCGCCTTGTTAAAATAAACTTTCGCTACATCATGTTGTTTGTTGAAAATATTGAGCTCCCCTATATCACTCCAATTCGAAGCAAGATGCTGTTTTGAATTTAATTGCGTATAGATTCGATCGGCTTGAAAATAGTAGTCCTGCGCCTGTCCATAATGTCCCTGATTGACACATAACCATCCAATCGCCTGTAAACAATTGGCTTGTAATAATAAGTCTTTATCCGTAACAGCTTTTGCATAACGTTTTTTGACGAGCATAATTGCTGAATCAGGATGGTTTTGACTTAATCCTCTAATATCCTTAAAGGATTCAACCTGCGCAGTCCCCGGGTGCCACAAAAAAAGCTGTATAAAAAAAAGTAGAAACAAAATAATTTTATCAGAAATCCTCATATTTAACGTAAATAATCGAATTGCAAATGTACATGAAACATGTTAACACAATATTAAATCACATAAAGCAATACGAGTTTTAACATAAGGAAGGCTGACTTATTTTTATCCGCCAAGCTCAACGATATACTTATTAAAAAAGCCCTTTTATTGACGACACACATCAATAAAAGGGCTTGAAAATAGACAATCCCAAAACCGGTTAATTACCCGATTTCAATTCAATGAGCGGAGTGATCCGTTCTAATATATCAAATGCCACCTCTGCCATTTTATTACCTTTATTGTCCAATAACGGATTAACTTCAACAATTTCAAAACAAATTACCTTTCCAGATCGGATGATCTCTTCTAAAATCAACACAATCTCCCTTGGCAAAAACCCCTTAGGTACTGGTGTTCCCGTGCCATCCGAGATCAATTCACTATCCATGCTATCTACATCAAAAGAGATATAAACCATATCACATGCTTCTAGGATTTTCAATGCTTCAGCCACACAATCGGTTATTCCCCGCTGTCTCGTATCTTCCACACGATAGTTCTTAATGCCAAGTCGTTCAATGACCAGATCTTCCGGTTCTTCCGTATCCCTTACACCAAAATAAATCAAATGATTGGATTGTATTTTACCTACTGGGCCAGCTATTCGTTTTAGTTTATTCCAAAATTCTTGTGTCGATTCGTCTATTTCATTGATTTTGCATGGCAAATTATCCTCATTCAACATCGCCGCTAAAGGCATTCCATGCATATTGCCTGAGGGTGTTGTGTGCGGAGAATGAATATCGGCATGCGCATCTACCCAGATTACACCGAGTTGCTTATCGGGATAAGCGGACTTTATACCACTGATCGTCCCCATTGCGGAGGAATGATCCCCTGAAAACACCAATGGAAAATTGCCGGAAGATAAGCTATCTTCAACGGTGGAAGCTACTTGTTTGCATTGTTCATAAATCTGCTGAATATGTTTCGCAAAAGGATGATTATCATTCTGATAAATGGAGCTATTTCGAGTCGGCACATCAACAAATGGATAGTTAATGAAATATTGACTTCCTCTATTAATTGCAGCTATCTCGATGGCGTCGATTCCCAGATCTGAACCCCTAGTCCCTGCTCCGATGTCCGATCTGTTTTTGATCAATTCAATCATTTTCTCCATACACTATTTCAAATTAGTCAACGATCGCTCAATAATCCCTAAGCAAGTCTCGACTTGCTCTTTGGTAATAACCAGCGGCGGAGCCAATCGAATTTTGTTACCATGTGTAGGCTTCGCTAAAAGTCCATTTTCTTTAAATTTGAGACAGATATTCCAGGCCAAATCACTTTCTTCATCCGCATCAATTACAATGGCAGTCAAGAGCCCCTTTCCGCGCACTTCTGTAATTAACGTGCACTTAGCAGCAATCTGACGCAATCCATCCAAAAACAATGCCCCCATCTGAAACGCCCGTTGCGTCAAATTTTCATCCCGCACAACATTTAGCGCTTCCATAGCTACTGCACAGGCCAATGGGTTTCCACCATATGTAGAACCATGTTCGCCTGGTTTAATACACAGCATAATAGAGTCATTTGCCAACACTGCCGATACCGGCAATACACCGCCAGATAAAGCTTTCCCCAAAATCAGAACATCTGGTTTGCTTTGACTCTGCGCATCATCAATATCATAGGATGCCAACATACTTCCCGTCCGAGCAATACCGGTTTGGATTTCGTCTGCAATAAACAATACATTGTATTTTGTACATAATTGTCTTACGCGCATCAGATAATCCTCATCAGGAACGACAATACCCGCTTCGCCCTGAATTGGCTCAACGATAAAACCGGCGATATTTTCATCTGCTTTGAATAACTGTTCTAGCGCATCAACATCATTATAGGGAACGAGTATTATGCCATCTAAAAAGGGACCAAATTCATGTGTTGCAGTACGATCATTGGATGCCGATATAACAGAGATTGTCCTACCATGGAAATTGTCTTTGGCAAAGACAATTTTCGCTTGATTGGCTGCTACACCTTTTACCTGATAGGCCCATTTACGGCAAAGCTTCATTGCAGTTTCTACCGCTTCAACTCCCGAATTCATCACCAAAGCCTTATCAAATCCAAATAACTGACAAAGCATTTCTTCAAAATCGCCCAATTTATTATTATAAAATGCTCTCGATGTAAGTGTCAATTTCGCAGCTTGCTCTTTTAAAGCATCTATAATTCGCGGATGGCAGTGTCCCTGATTGACAGCAGAATATGCAGATAAGAAATCAAAATAAGATTTTCCATCAACATCCCACACCATGACTCCTTCAGCTCGTTCCAATACGACTGGAAGAGGATGGTAATTGTGCGCTCCATATTTTTCTTCTTTGGCAATGAACATCTCGCCCTTACCATGTTTAGCTACTGTACTCATAATTCAGATTTTTTCTAATAATAACAAATATACAATATTTACTTTTTTATTGACTGAAAAATAAAATTTAACACTAAATTAGCATAAAAATATTAAAATTAACTTTTAAACCACTTTCTACAATGAATAGTATCGATGATTTTGATCTGCAGATTTTAAAATATTTAGACGAAGATGGACGGATGGCCTACTCTGCAATAGCAACAGCTATGGGCGTATCCAATACGATGATTCATCAACGAATCAACCGATTGACGGAACAAGGAATACTGGCCGGTATAAAGCCTGTATTAAATGAAAAAAAGCTAGGCTATGATTGGGGTGCTTTTACAGGGCTAAGTTTAGAAAAAGATCATGACTCGAGCCGAATTATTGAAGAACTTAAGAAAATACCAGAAGTTACAGAATGCTATTACATTACGGGCAATTACACGCTATATGTAAAAATTATTGCTAAAAACCACGAACATATGCGACAATTACTCTATGAAAAAATCGATAGCATTCCAGGAATTGCAAAAACAGATTCCCTTATTGAATTAGGCTGTGCTTTCAAACGTAATATTATATTCTAGTACAATAAAACATTCATGGGATCCTGAACCTCTATTTCAGGGTCTCCACACTACTTACCTATATTTGCCAATTCTTCTTCTGTCCAGTAGATCAATTCGCGCAAAACATATACATTTTCATAGCTTCCCAATCCATCGATGTAGTCCCACAAATCACCTTCAACCTTCACTGGTCTTCCATGATGAAGTATATCATACCCATTATCTAACCAATTTTGTATCTGCTCTTTATCCATCGTTATTAAAACTTATTGTTAATTATCTTTAAAATGACTATATCAAATATAATATATTTTACGATGGCTACCCAAAACTGTTTCAAAGAAACAAAAATTTCAACAACTTTTTGACATCGTGTCTATCACTCTTCAAGAAGTTCTCGTGCTAATTGACAAATTTTAAAAATAAAAAAAGTATATTCGTATAACATCAAATATCATTATTATGGCAGATTTTTTCTATGTTGGATTAGAAGGTGAAAACGAATTGCTCGAACTGGTGGCTGTATCTACGATTCAATCCCTCCTCTATTTTCAGGATGCCGATCAAGAGGATTTTACAACAATAAAGACCGCTATTGATCAAAATTTTATTGTCGAAGAAGATCTAATCACTGTAGCAGACACCCTCCGATTGGATCAATCTATTGTGCGCTTTACTCCGGGCAAGCCCAATTATAAAGATTAATTGCATGCTCAATCATATGGGTAAATAACTATCAGTAAAGCAATTAAATCAAGATAATTAGTAAAGAAAATAAGTAAGGAAATAATGAAGGTAGTTTTAATAGGTGGTTCTGGCGCTACAGGAAGAGCGCTCGTTCAATTGATGTTAAAATCTAAGGAAATTACGGAAATCGTTGTGCTTTTAAGACGTGTCTCGTTTGAGGAGCACATTAAATTGAAACAGGTTATCGTAGATTTTGAAAATCTAACGGATTTTGAGCAAGTGATACAGGGCGATGTCGCAATTTCCTGCCTTGGCACCACATTAAAAGACGCAGGCAGTAAAGATGCACAATGGAAAATAGATCATGATCTTAATTTGCAATTTGCGGCATTGGCTAAAAAAAATGGTTTTCCTACCTTTCTCTTATTATCGGCTGTTCTTGCGGATCCTGCATCAAAAATTTTTTATAACCGCATGAAAGGAAGCCTTGAACAGGATGTTAAAGCACTTGATTTCAATCGGCTGATTATTTTCCAGCCTGGAGGATTAATCCGACCAAATACAGATCGCTTGGGTGAAAAAACAGCCATAGCTGCCCTCCGTATCTTTAATACAATAGGATTATTCAAAACATACGAGCCTCTTTCAGTAGGACAAGTTGCTATGGCAATGTTACAGGCGATCAATCATTACACAACAGGTATCCATACGGTAAGCGTGAAAGATATCCAGAAATTAGCAGTAGAAACCAGTTGAAACAAGTAAAAAACAATTCATAATATTGAATTAACAGTAAGCTAATCCTAAGGCTGTAATTTGTGTTTTTTTAAAATAACAACCATTCAAATGAAAAAACACGTTTTATTTCTGTTCCTCCTCGTTTTTGTACATGTTTTCCCCTCTTTTGGCCAAGAAGCAAAATACATTTTTTACTTAATTGGCGATGGCATGGGCCTCAACCAGGTTAATCTCACCGAAATTCATCAAGCTGAAGTACAGCATAAAGATAACCCAATCCCACTTGTGTTTACCCAATTTCCTCATGTTGGATTTGCCTCCACACATTCACTCTCCAATGGCGTAACGGACTCAGGCGCTGGAGGTACCGCTTTAGCCGTTGGAAAAAAAACCAAAAATGGCGTTATCGGTATGGACAGTACGGGAACAGTCCCCTATAAGAGTATAGCTTATGCCGCAAAGCAAAAAGGAAAGAAAGTCGGCATTATTACAAGCGTCAGCATAGACCACGCTACCCCGGCTTCATTTTATGCACACCAAGCAGACCGCGACATGTATTATGAAATCGGTAAAGAAATTGTCACTTCGAATTTTGATTTTTTTGGCGGATCCAATTTTCTCAAACCCGAAACAACATTTGATCATAAAAAGGCGCCATCGCTTTTCCCCATATTAGAAAAAGCCGGCTATAAAGTGCTTAAAGGAAAAGATGCTTATGCACAACTACCAAATAAATCAGATAAGATCATATTGATGAATTCAGATGGCAGCCCTATAGATGCCCTTAAATATGCCATAGACCAAAAGCCAAGTGATTTAAAACTGGCAGATATCACATCTGCAGCTATCACTTCACTGCATAAAAATAATACAAATGGTTTCTTTTTAATGATTGAAGGTGGAAAAATTGATTGGGCATGCCATGCAAATGATGCGGCTACAACGATTCAGGAAGTGTTGGATTTCAATAACTCCGTACAACTCGCCTATGATTTTTATAAAAAATTTCCAAATGAAACACTTATAGTCGTTACAGCGGACCATGAAACGGGCGGATTAGGTGTCGGTAATGGAAGTTCTTCGCTGAAAACAAAACTCTTCTCCCACCAAAAAATCTCGCATGCAGAACTTTCGAACGCAATTGGCAACCTTCGTAAGAATAATCCAAATGCAACATGGGACGATCTCAAGAATCTCATTGCTGCTCAAACGGGTTTGTTTTCCAAAATTACAATCCATGAAACTGATCGTAGTGCTTTAGAAGCTGCCTATCAAAAAAGCTTTGTCGATCATCAGAATGAAACCGCAAAAAGCCTTTACGCAAGCGACGACAAGATTGCCGCATTGAGTATTTCAATCTTAAATCGGATGGGATCAATCAGCTGGGCCTCTAACAACCATTCTGCCGCCTATGCACCGGTATATGCCATCGGTGTTGGCTCCGAACAATTCAATCAGAAAATGGATAACACAGATATACCAAAGAAAATCGCTACAGCTGCAAAACTTAGTTTAGACTAAACAAAAAAAGATCCCCAAGAAATCTTGGGGATCTTTTTTATGAGCCTCTTATCGGAATCGAACCAATGACCTACTGATTACAAGTCAGTTGCTCTACCAGCTGAGCTAAAGAGGCTTTCAAATGAATTTTAATGAGTGTCGCTCAAAGAGCCTCTTATCGGAATCGAACCAATGACCTACTGATTACAAGTCAGTTGCTCTACCAGCTGAGCTAAAGAGGCTTTTTAAAGAAGTTTAATGCATGTTGCTTAAAAGAGCCTCTTATCGGAATCGAACCAATGACCTACTGATTACAAGTCAGTTGCTCTACCAGCTGAGCTAAAGAGGCGTTACTTCTTTTCAATCTTACAACGTCTGACCGTTTTAAGATGCTGCAAATATCGAAAGCTTAAACCAAAAATGCAAGTCGATTTCAAGAATTTTCTACCCTGCTAAGCCAATTATTTAAAAATCAAGCGCATTATTTTTAATAACTGAAAATTTGTCATGATTCAATAAAAAATATTGCCATTTTTTCCGAAGTATGGCTTAAAACCTGAATGGCACTTCAATTGTTATAACCAATATGTATCAACGAAACTTTAAATAAGACAATAAAAATGAATTTTAACAACTATACAATTAAAGCCCAAGAGGCTATACAAAAAGCTTCCGAAATTGCGGCAGGCCATCAACAACAGGCCATTGAGACAGCGCATATTTTAAAAGCTTTACTCACCGTGGATGAAAATGTTGTCAGCCACTTATTAAAAAAGTTAAATGTCAACCTCAGCTATCTCGGTACTGAACTTGACAAACAAATTGAAGGTTTTCCGAAGGTTAGTGGCAGCAATATTTATTTAAGTAGTGATGCCAACAATGCACTTCAGAAAGCACAGGGCTATCTCAAAGAATTCAATGATGAATTTGTCTCGGTAGAGCATTTACTATTGGGTATCCTGGCAACTTCTGATAAGACCTCAACATTACTTAAGTCACAGGGCGTTACAGAAAAAGACTTAAAGACCGCCATAAAAGAATTGCGCGGAAATAGTCGGGTAACCGATCAAAATGCGGAGGCCACCTACAATGCTTTGGGGAAATATGCCCGAAATTTAAATGAATATGCCGAATCCGGCAAATTGGATCCTGTGATTGGCCGTGATGAGGAAATTCGACGTGTGATGCAGATACTCTCCCGTCGTACCAAAAACAACCCGATACTCGTCGGCGAACCTGGGGTTGGTAAAACGGCTATTGCGGAAGGTATTGCTTACAGAATTATAAAAGGCGACGCACCTGAAAACTTAAAATCTAAGATTGTATTTTCCTTAGATATGGGCGCTTTGGTTGCTGGAGCTAAATATAAAGGTGAATTTGAAGAACGTCTAAAAGCGGTTGTAAAAGAAGTTACCGATTCCAATGGAGACATTATACTCTTTATCGACGAAATCCATACATTGGTGGGTGCTGGAGGTGGTGAAGGCGCCATGGATGCGGCTAATATCCTCAAACCAGCTTTAGCTAGAGGTGAACTACGCGCAATTGGAGCGACAACCTTAAACGAATATCAAAAATACTTTGAGAAAGATAAAGCATTGGAGCGCAGGTTCCAGAAAGTCATGGTTGAAGAACCCGACACACAAGATGCTATTTCTATTCTCCGTGGCCTAAAAGAACGCTACGAAACACACCATAAGGTACGCATTCTGGATGAGTCTATCATTGCTGCCGTGGAATTATCACAGCGCTATATTTCCGATCGTTTTCTACCAGATAAAGCGATTGATTTAATTGATGAGGCAGCATCCAAATTACGCCTTGAAATGGACTCTGTACCGGAAGCTGTCGATGAGCTTGAACGTCGTATCATGCAATTGGAAATCGAGCGTGAAGCTTTGAAACGTGAAAATGACGACAAAAAAGTCGCAGAACTTTCGGAAAGTATCGCTAATCTATCGGCAGAAAGAGATACGTTGAGAGCATCGTGGCAAGAAGAAAAGAGTCTTGTTGACAATGTCAACCAAGAGATTGAGAATATTGAAAACTACAAACTCGAAGCGGAGCAGGCCGAACGTTCCGGAGACTATGGAAAGGTAGCAGAGCTACGTTATGGACGGATTAAAGAAGCGCAAGAAAAAGTTGACAAACTAAAGGCTGAACTCGCAGAAAAACAAGAAAGCAAGCGTATGCTCAAAGAAGAAGTTACTTCAGAAGACATTGCCGATGTTGTTGCAAAATGGACGGGAATACCTGTGAGCAAAATGATTCAATCAGAACGCGAAAAATTATTGAATCTAGAGGAAGAGCTTCATAAACGTGTCGCCGGTCAGGATGAAGCAATAGAAGCTATTTCCGATGCCATTCGTCGATCACGTGCTGGATTAAATGATGCGAAACGGCCAATAGGATCGTTCATATTTTTGGGGACTACCGGAGTCGGAAAAACCGAACTTGCAAAAGCACTTGCCGAGTTCTTATTTGACGACGAACAATCCATGGTTCGTATTGATATGTCGGAATATCAAGAACGACACGCAGTGTCTCGTTTAATCGGAGCGCCTCCGGGATATGTCGGCTATGATGAAGGCGGACAATTGACTGAAGCAGTCCGTAGAAGACCCTATTCTGTTGTTTTGTTAGATGAAATTGAAAAAGCTCATCCCGATGTATTCAATATCCTATTGCAGGTATTAGATGATGGCCATCTGACAGACAACAAAGGCCGTACAGTAAACTTCAAAAACACCATTATCATTATGACCTCCAATACGGGATCGACCATTATACAGGAGAATTTCAGTCATCTGACCGATGATAATAGGGATGAAATTATCGCCAAAACACGCAATGAGGTCTTCGATCTTTTAAAACGGTCGATTCGTCCCGAGTTTTTGAACCGTATAGATGAAGTGATTATGTTTACGCCATTAAGTCGAGACGAAATTGGAGATATTGTTCGTTTACAATTTGCACATGTTCAGAAACAGCTGGCCGAACAAAATATATTCATTACGGCTTCTGATGAAGCAATGGATTGGTTGGCACAGCTTGGTTATGACCCTATTTATGGGGCTAGGCCATTAAAACGTGTTATTCAAAAACGAATTTTAAATGAACTATCAAAGGAAATTTTATCCGGAAAAGTAAATCGCGATTCGATTATTCGTCTGGATGTATTCGACGGTAAATTTGTGTTCATCAATAAACAAGAACAATAAAAAAAAAGAAGGTCCGATAATACTATCGGACCTTCTTTTTTTTATTGCTAATTTTTAAACATTTAACCTGTAATACCTAAAGCTTTTAACAACTTGTTTACATCGTCTTCTCCGTCCAGATGCTGTACCAATACTTTGGTTTTTGCATCATAGATATAGAGCGAAGGATAATTGCTTGGCATAAATTTTTCAATAAATTGAGTTCCAGCATCAAACAAGAATTTGACATTTGGGGCACTTTTCAATGCCTTCGCATGCATATTAATAAATCCATCGACATAAGGCTTGTCATTCATGGAGATAAAATAGAAGGATACATTCTTGAATTTGGACAAGTGCTGTGCGATACCAGCCCCCATTTTCTGGCAATGGCCACAACCCGGGTCGTAAAAATCCAACACAATATAGCCCGATTTTGGAAGCTTGTCCGAATTAAACTTGTTAGCCTGATAGACCTCATCAAAAGTAAACGATGGAAGCGTTTTGGGTGCCTGTGCAAAAACAGGTTGAAATAAGAAAAATACACTTGCAAAAAATAGGGAATAAAGGAACCTCATGTTAAAGAAATTTAAAACAACAGTGACTATTCAATTAATTTTAATCAATAATACTTAAAAATGCGCTTCAGTCAACTATTATTTTAGTTTTTTTACAAAAAATCCGTAAGTTTGGGCTAATTTTTAAATCGATCAAATCTATTAATACTTATTAATCGTGAAAAAACGAATTGCTATTTTTGCTTCAGGTTCAGGGTCCAATGCTCAAAAAATAATGGAACATTTCAAGTATTCAGATGAAGCTGAGGTTGCCTTGATTTTATCCAATAACCCTGATGCTTACGTTATTCAGCGAGCCGACAATTTTGAAATACCTGCACATATATTTGATCGTGATGAATTTTACAAAACCGACAACGTTGTCAATATTCTTAAAAACTTAAATATTGATCTGATTGTTTTGGCAGGTTTTCTTTGGCTCGTTCCAAATAACCTTCTGAAAGCATTTCCAAATCAAATTATAAATATACATCCTGCTCTCCTACCAAAATATGGTGGCAAAGGTATGTATGGTGATCATGTACACAAAGCCGTTTTAGCCAATAAGGAAGAGGAACATGGAATTACGATCCACTTTGCAAATGAACATTTTGACGAGGGGGAAATTATATACCAAGCACGGTTCAAAGTGGATCCCAACGATACTTTAGACATTATTAAATTTAAAGGGCAGCAACTTGAACATCAGTACTTCCCTAAAATAATTGAAAATCTTATCAAAAAAATGTAAAAACAATTCCATTATTTAGAATTGTTTTAAACAAATTGTAACTTTGCATTATGAACGAAGTTATTGAATCTGTGTTGGAGGTAGATGAGTCAGAAAACAAAGCCGGGTTGTTTCAGTTTCGGAATACGGCTATGAACCCTTTTTCTGACTTTTCTTGTGCCTGCTTTAAAAAGTGTTGCAAAAAATATAAAGAAGGCAAACGCTGTAAAAAATGTCCGGGTCGAAAAAAATAGCCATTTATTGACTACTCCTCCAGGTAATCTAAATCTTTATCAAAGCTTTCTTCTAACTGGGTCAACGAATAAATTGCTATACCCGAAAGAACGACAACCATTGTAATTGCTGCTGGCACGATTCCAAACGCATTTACTAGAAGTCCATATAGCATTGTTGACGGAATGAGTGCACCCCGTACAAAATTGGGGGCCGTCGTTGCAACAGTTGCTCTGAGATTTGTACCAAATTGTTCCGCTGAGATAGTCACAAAGGTTGCCCAATACCCTACCCCTAAGCCCATTATAAAGGCAAGGCTTAAAAACTTTGTCGCTGTAATACCATCACTCGATAAATACCATAGTGAACTTCCAATGATAATTAATTGACATATAAACACAACTTTTTTTCGGGATTTTAAAATCTGTGCGAATATTCCTGCCAGCACATCCCCGATAGAAATACCGATATAGGTAAACATCACCCCTTGACCAGCACTCAATGTACCTGTAGCCCCTAAGGCCTTACCAATTTCCGGAGCCTGTGTGACCAAAACACCAACAACAAACCAGATTGGGAGACCAATGCATAGACAGTTAACATACCGTTTTAACCGGCTTTTATTTGTAAAAAGCATGCGGATATCCCCTTTCACAACACCCGATTTATCTTGATCCTTAAATAGTCCTGATTCAAAAGAGCCAATGCGCAACAGCAGCAACAGTAAGCCCATTCCACCACCGACAAAGTAGGCCGTCCGCCAGTCAAATTCTTCCGAGACAAAATAGGCCAATATAGCGCCTAAAACACCGACACCGGCAACCAACATGGTCCCATAACCACGTTTTGATTTATGCATACTTTCAGAAACCAAGGTAATTCCCGCCCCCAGTTCTCCGGCCAAACCAACGCCCGCTATAAAACGGATAATACCATACATAAGCACATCATGTACAAAACCATTTGCAATATTCGCTACAGAGTATAAAAGAATCGATCCAAAAAGCACTTTTAAACGTCCAAATTTATCCCCTATAATCCCCCAAAGAATTCCACCTAACAGCAAACCGCCCATTTGCATATTGAGCACAAATTCACCTTTTACCCGCATTTCTTCCGCAGGGACGCCAATATCAGTGAAGGACTGAATACGAACTATGGAGAAAATAATCAAATCGTAGATATCGACGAAATAGCCCAGTGACGCAATCATAACCAGTAACCATACTTTTCTGCTGGATTGTTTTTCTTTTATTGTTGACATTTTAGGTTTTTTGATCTGTAAAAATACCATAGTGAAGCTATAAAACCAAGATTTCGAAAAATAATCCGACACATTGTTTTATTTTTGCATCATGAGATATAGTCCACTTGCCTTAACATGGCTATTACGTATTTACCCACCATTTCTATTTCAGGGAATCTGGGTTAAAAAAATTAGCCCCGGCTTCCAAGGCGCCAAAGTAAAAATTTATAAGACACCATTCAATATCAATACCAACAAAACATTATTTGGCGGAACGATCTTTTCTGCAGCAGATCCAATATTCCCCATCCTCATTGATCAGTATCTTCAAAAGATTGGTTTTAAGAAAACGGTGGCCTGGTTAAAATCATCACAGATCACCTTTAAGAAACCTGGCAAAACCAGCGTGGAATATTCTGTGCAACTCTCCGAGGAAATCCTTGAAGAATGTGCCCATATTATCCGCACAAAAGGCAAAGTAATAAAGGATTTTACGCTGGAAATTAAAGATAAGTCTGGCGATCTCTGTGCCACGGTACGTTGTGAAACCTATATTCGTGACTTGAATTTTACATTCCCTTCCAGAAATCGAAATATTGAGCCATAAGAAATTAATATATTTGTCCAATTACCAAAAAACAAAAAACATGAATAAAATCGCGTTTGTAGCTATCGCATCCTTGGCAATAGCAGCATGTGGAACTCAGGGAAATGGTGCAACAGGTGTAAAAGCCCTGCAAGATTCAACTATTAAGATACATGATGAAATTATGCCTCAAATCGCTCATTTCGACCGCGATGCTGTTAAGATAGATTCTATTTTGGCAAATTTAAAAAACCTAAAAACAACTAAGGCTGATTTAGACACCAATTTAACAAGAAAAGAGCTAAGTACATTGAAAGCTAATTTAGAAAGCGCTACAGACCATATGATGGACTGGATGAAAGGATATAACCCGGATTCAACAGATGTTAAATATTTTGAAACAGAGCTTCAAAAAGTAAGTGATATGAAAAAGATATTTGATAGTGTTTCTAAAGAAAGCCAAGACAAATTAAAGAATTTTTAAATCCAAAAATTCAAATAACGCAGTCCGCCCAGCTTTAGATTAACATTAAATTGTTCGTGTAAAGATGGGATCAAGCTTTAACAAACAAAACTATTAAACACATGAGATCCATAACTAAATATTACTGCGCAGCTGGCCTTTTACTCGGTTTATTTTCCTGTAAAAACAATAGCCAGACAAGCTTACCCATCTATGGCGAAAGAGAAGCTGTAGAAAAAACAGTTGATGGAAAACAAATCGTAGATACAGTCTATCATACTATTCCGCCTTTTAAACTGCTCAATCAGGATAGTACAATGATTTCAGATAAAGATTTTGAGGGTAAAGTATATATCGCCAACTTCTTCTTTACCCATTGTCCAAGTATCTGTCCGACGATGAATCGCAACCTATTAAAGATATACCAGCAATATAAGGATAATGAAGAAGTTCGTTTCCTGTCCCATAGTATAGACTTTAAATACGATCAACCCTACGTACTGAAAGATTATGCCAATAAATTGGGCGTAACCAATAATCACTGGCAATTTGTTTCGGGGACTAAAGCAGAAATATATGGTCTAGCCAATCAATACCTGGTTTATACCGCTGAAGATAAAAATGCACCTGGGGGTTACGATCATCAAGGGTACCTTGTCTTAATAGACAAGGATAAAAGAATTCGGGGTGCCTACGACGGTACAAACGATGAGCAAGTAAAAAAATTGATGAACGATTTACCTTTACTCTTGAGTGGGGTTAAAAAATAACATGCGCATTCTCTTAACAACAGGTATAACGATCGGGGTTATTTTATCGATCTTGATTGGCTGTCAGCAGGAAGTTGATATCAAAACGGCACAATATGCGGTTAATGGTCAAAAGGTATACCGGACACATTGTCAAAATTGTCATGGAGAGAAAGGCGAAGGATTGGGAAATCTCTATCCTCCCCTAACCGATACCACCTTTCTGCAAACGCATCGTCAGGAGCTTGCTTGTATCATCAAGCACGGGACTTCCGGAGAACTTGAAGTAGCAGGCAAAAAGTTTAATAATACCATGCCCGCTTCAAATCTTTCCGCAATTGATATCGCTTATGTATTAACATATATCAATACCAAGATCAACAAAGGAAAGAATCTGTATCCTTTGGAAGAAGTGGAGAAAAGTTTAAAAAATTGCAAATAAAAAAAGCGTTGGTTTTATAAAACCAACGCTTTTTTTATTTGCAACCGCTCCACCTCCATTAATAAAGACCTTCAGGCTAATTTGCAAGCGAAACTCATGCTACAACCTTGACCTTCTTGATGGTACCTCCCCTCCATGCATCAAAAAAAAATAAAAAGTTGAAAACAATTTCACCTTTTTTTCCTTATTGTATTATTGGTTCAAATCGTTTTATATTTATTGATTTATAACAATATTCTGACATTTTGGATCCAAATTAATCGTTAATTTTGCAACCGAATGAACGTTCGATTGATGAATTCCAATGAAAAAATTGCGGCAGTACTTGCCAGCACACTAAAACTTATACAAACAAACGGCTTCCATGGAACGCCGATGAGCAAAATCGCACAAGATTCTGATGTAGCAATAGGAACTATCTACCATTATTTCCCATCAAAAGATGACCTAATCTTTGCACTGTTCAAGCATTGTAGAACATTACTGAATGATTACATTTTTGATGGTATAAAAGATGATTTCGATTATAAAGATTCCTTTATTCATATCTGGCGCAACTTTGTCAAGTTCTATTTAGAAAATGGGCATATCTTCAGTTTTTTTGAACAGTTTTTTTCCTCGCCGTATTACGAGAAAAACAAAGCTGAGATACAAGAACCTGTAGGTGGACAAAATAAAGTTGTTGATTTTTTACAAGAAGGCATTGATCGAAAAATATTGAAACAGGTAGACGTCCATCTTTTGGTGGCCAGTTATATTGGTGTAGCCTTATCGACTGTTCACAGTATCAAATTTAAAGATCTCAAATTCTCTGAACAGAATGTAGAAGATTTAATTGGGATTATTTGGGATGGAGCTATTAATAGAGAAAAAAATAATTAATTACATATATGAAGTTTAATAGAATCGTTTATTCCTTGGCGGCCCTGTCGCTTTTGAGTAATACAGGATTTGCACAACAGCAATCTGAAAACTTGCCGGCAAATGCAACACTTCAGCAGCTGATTGATTACGCCTTACGTAATCAAATCTCTGTAAAACAAGCACAATTGGACGAGGCCATCGGTGAAAAAGATATCGACATCTCCCTTTCAGGTTGGTACCCTCAATTGGGTCTAAAAGGAAGTTATAATTATAATGTCATTGTTCCATTAGCAAATATTGGCGGGAATAATATCAAAATGGGGCAGAACAATGCGAGTGCCTTAACGCTTCAAGCAGACCAACAGATCCTTAATCCAGAGCTAATGCAGGCGAAAAAAGCCGCTGAGCTGGTACGTCTCGGTAATAAACAAAATACGGAGAACAAAAAAATAACAGCTGTTGTGGAGGTCAGTAAGGCCTATTATGACATCCTGACGTCTGAAGAGCAGATCAAGATTGTTCGCGAAAATATTGCTCGCCTTCAAAAACAATTGAAAGATGCAAAGTCGCAATATGATGTGGGTTTAGTTGATAAAACTGACTATAAGAGAGCGCAAATTGCGTTGGCAAATTCGAATGCTGACGAGAAAAGAACGGTTGAACTTCGTAAATATAAATACGAATACCTTAAACAATTGCTAGCTTTGGATAAAAGCAAAAATTTGACGCTTTCATTTGACAATAGCAGTATGGAATCAGAGATTCTACTTGATACAACTGCAGGAATAAGTGTCTCTAATCGAATTGAATTCCAACAATTGGAAACATCGAAAAAGATTCAACAGTTGAGCACACAGTATTATAAATGGACATATTTACCAAGCGTAAGTGCTTTTTATAATTACGCATTCAACTATAGAAATGATAAATTCAGTAAGCTTTATTCCGACAATTTCCCGGGTTCAGTAGCTGGCCTAAATGTTTCTTTTTCAATTTTCGACGGATTTAAACGTAAAAAACAAATCAATAAATCCAGATTGCAGGAAGAAAGAATTGACTGGGATATCAAAAATTTAGAAAACAGCATTAACACAGAATATTCGTTGGCAAAGGCAACCTATAATGCGAATTTAAATGACTGGAAAACAGCTAAAGAAAATGTGGATCTCTCCAAAGAAGTATACGATACAATCAAACTTCAATATGATGAAGGTATCAAAACTTACCTCGATTTAATGACAGCAGAGACTGATCTCAAAACAACACAGCTCAATTATTTGAACTCCCTTTATGCGCTATTGTCAAGTAAATTGGATGTTCAGAAAGCAGTTGGGGCAATCCACACAAATTAATCAATAAACGGAAACTAATACAAATCATGAATAAAAGACAATTATTATTCGCTTTCTTCCTTGGGACGGCATTAGTATGGACCTCTTGTGGAAATAAAGATGCAAAAAAGCAAGGCGCAGCACAGGCTCAGGCTGAAAAAGTTGTCCCTGTCAGCTTTGGTGTCGCATCACATGAGACTGTTACAGGTACAATCAGTTATCCAGCAACAGTCAAACCGTTGAACGAAGCAGATCTATATGCGGAAGTAAGCGGCTATATCACAAAAATATATGTTTCTGACGGTGCAGTAGTTTCCGCAGGGCAAGCTCTTTATGAAATTGATGGAACACGCTACAACGCAGCTGTCCAACAAGCTAAAGCAAGCTTACAGGTCGCACAGACTGATTTGGACCGACAAAAAAGAGATTTAGCACGTTACCAGACATTGGCCGATAAAGACGCGATTGCGAAGCAGGTTTTTGACAATGCAGTATCAAATGTAGCGGCTTCTCAGGCCCAGGTAGAGTCGGCTCGCGCGGCATTGGTCACTGCAAATACAAACTTATCACGGTCGACGATCCGCGCTCCTTTCAGTGGTACTGTAGGGATATCACAGGTACGTTTGGGAGCCTTGGTTAACCCTGGTACAACCCTATTGAATACTTTGTCTTCAACCAGCCCAATTGCTGTTGAGTTTCAGGTAAACGAAAAGGATATTGCCAAATTTACCCAATTACAAAGTAGCCATTCCTCTTCGGACCTTTCTCTTTTATTGCCAAATGGAAGCACTTATGAAGGCAAAGGAACGATCACAACCATTGACCGCGCAGTTGACCCTGCTACAGGAACAATCAAAGTGCGGGCGACTTTCCCGAACAATGCCAACGAATTGCGGGCTGGTATGAATATTACGATGAATGTATCAACAACCTCGGCTACAGAAGAAGTTGTTGTACCTTACAAAGCGGTCTTTGAGCAGCTCGGGGTATTTAACCTTTATGCTGTGAATGATAGCAGTAAAGCCGAAATACGTCAAGTAAAATTAGGTATTAAAGCTGGTGATAAAATTGTGATTAAAGAAGGTGTCAAAGACGGTGAAAAGATTATCGTCGACGGTACCATGAATGTCCAAAATGGAGTTAAAGTAGTTGATGCTGCTGTCGCTGCCCAACAGGCTGCGAAAGGAGCACCTCAAGGAAAATAACACCATTAATTTTTTAAAGAGAATCTAAAAGATATAGAATGATTTCAGAAGTATTTATTAAGAGGCCAGTTACCGCAATCGTTATTTCGATATTGATTTCAATTATCGGGATCATTGCAGTATCCACGTTGCCAATTAGCCAGTATCCTTCTATTGCACCTCCAACAGTAACGGTTACGGCCAATTACACTGGAGCTGATGCACAGACGGTTGAACAAACCGTGACAACTCTTATCGAGAGTCAGATCAATGGTACACCTGGCATGATTTATATGTCGTCCAATAGTACGTCAAATGGTCAAGCAACAATTACGGTGACATTTGAAGTAGGTACGGATATCGATATTGCGACCTTAGACGTACAAAACCGCGTGGGAATCGCTGAACCAGCCCTTCCCGAAGCTGTGAGACGTCTGGGAATTACGACCCGTAAAGCCAATAACGATATCCTGATGTTGGTTGCCTTAACTTCACCAAAAGGAACGAGAGATGAAAATTTCTTGGCCAATTACAATAACTTATACGTTAAAGACGCGCTCTTACGTGTGAAAGGTGTCGGTGACGTAACCGCTTTTGGTCAGCCGTTTTCAATGCGTGTATGGCTAGATGCAAATAAATTGGCTAATCTAAGCATGACTCCGGCTGATGTATCAACAGCAATTGCGGAACAAAACTCCCGCATACCTGGTGGTAGTGTTGGTGGACGTCCACAAGAGTCTTCGACAGTATTTGAATATCCAATCATTACCGATAGTGACCTTTCAAATCCGGAAGACTTTGAAAACATCGTTGTAAAAACCAACAAAGATGGATCTATCGTACTTTTAAAGGATGTTGCACGTGTTGAATTAGGTCAATTCAATTATGGTACATCATCTACCGTAAATGGTATGACCTCATCTGCAATGATGATCAACCAGACACCGGGAGGAAATGCCGTAGAATCCGCAGAAGGTATTGTGACAGCATTGGAAAAATTAAAGAAATCTTTTCCAACTGACGTAGATTATACCATCAGTTACGAGACAGTATCGGTTGTAAATGCCTCAATTTCTTCGGTTATCCACACCCTAGTTGAAGCATTGATCCTGGTAACAGTGGTGGTATTTTTCTTCCTTCAAAGCTGGAGGGCAACATTAATCCCCGTATTGGCAATTCCGGTATCCATCATCGGTACATTCATCTTCTTCCTGATGTTTGGCTTTTCGGTCAACAACCTGACCATGCTCGCCTTTGTATTGGCCATCGGTATTGTGGTGGATGATGCCATTGTTGTGGTGGAAGCTGTCCAGCACTATATCGACCATTATAAGCTGGATGCAAAAGAAGCGACACGTCGCGCCATGGGCGATATCACCGCTCCGGTTATTGCAATTGCATTAATTTTGGCTGCCGTATTCGTTCCTGTAGGTTTTATCCCTGGGATGGTCGGTAAATTGTACCAACAATTTGCTATCACGATCGCTGTGTCCGTTATGTTGTCTGCATTTATTGCACTCTCGTTAACTCCAGCATTATGTTCGATTTTATTAAAACCAACAGCAGTACATGAAGGTGCCAAAGGTTTGAATAAATTTTTCTACAAATTTAATGTCTGGTTCGAAAAGGTGACCATCAGATACTCCAATGGTGTAAAACAAGCAATCAAAAAAGCACCACTTGTATTGATCATTCTGTTATGTATTTTTATCGGAACAGGCTGGATGTTTACAACCAAACCGACAGGATTTATTCCTTCGGAAGATGGTGGTGCATTTTTTGCAGGTATTACTTTGCCGGAAGGTTCTTCTTCTGCACGTACCAATGAAGTCCTTAAAGAGATTGAAGCCGATCTACACAAGACTTTCCCTGAAATCAAGTATGTTACCGCAATTTCTGGTATCAATATCCTAAACCGCGCGTTTAAATCCAATGGAGCAACTGTGTTCGTTTCTCTTAAGCCTTGGGAAACCCGTACACGTACTGCAAACGATATCGCGGGAATGATTATGGGTAAATACATGGGTTATACCAAAGCACGGGTATTGGCGGTAACACCACCAGCAATTCCGGGTCTGGGTACATCTGGAGGTTTCTCTATGCAGGTACAGGATTTACAAACTGTAAATATCAAAGATTTCGAAGCAACAGTAGGTAAATTCTTGATGGCTGCCAACCAACGTCCAGAAATTGGAATGGCCTATACCATGTTTAATACCAATTCTCCAAACTACAAATTGGAGGTCAATCGTGAACAGGCAAAACGTATGGGCGTGCCTATCTCAAGTATTTATTCGACAATATCATCCTATTTAGGAAGTAGCTATGTCAATGACTTTACAAAGTATGGTCGTAGTTACCGTGTCGTGACACAAGCTGATATTCCGTACCGTATGAATATTGAAGACATCAACAAATTGTATGTCAACAATGTTTCCGGGAACCCTGTACCGATGGGTACACTGGTCAAGTACGAATTAATGACAATGCCTTCAATCATCAACCACTACAATATCTTTAGAAGTATCGAGATCAATGGTAGTTCGGCTCCCGGTTTCTCATCAGGAGATGCATTGAAAGCTTTGCAACAAGTGGCTGCACAAACATTACCAGAAGGTTTTGACTATCAGTTCTCCGGTCTATCTCTTCAAGAGATGCAATCCGGGTCAAAGACTATTCAAATTTTTGCTTTATGTATCCTATTTGTGTTCTTACTATTGGCTGCCTTATACGAAAGTTGGTCTGTACCTTTCTCCATTTTGTTATCTGTACCACTAGGTGTATTTGGGGCTATATTAACCCTAACATTAATCCCTACATTGGATAATAACATCTATGCACAGATTGGTCTGGTCACCATCATTGGACTAGCTGCTAAGAATGCGATTCTAATCGTTGAGTTTGCTAAGGAACGGGTTGATATCGGGATGAACCTTTATGAAGCGACATTAGATGCTGTAAAATTGCGTTTACGCCCAATTATCATGACGTCCTTTGCCTTCATCTTGGGGATTATTCCATTGATGCTATCCCATGGAGCTGGAGCAATTTCTCGCCAAACAATCGGTTGGACGGTATTTGGTGGTATGACTGCAGCCACACTCCTAGCGATCTTTATCGTTCCAGTGCTATTCGTTGTGATTACACGTATGGCATATGGTAAGAAAAAATTGGCTGAATTAGAAGCTAATTTCGATGAAGAGAAAGCGAAAAATTTAAGTTCACACTAATTATACGCTGCCTCTGTGAATATTCAACACGGAGCTAACAGCAAGAAGCCTTTCCTTGTAACAAAGGAAAGGCTTCTTTTTTGCTCGTCCAATTATATTTTTTTATTTTTACAGCTCACTATTAAAAGTATATGTCACCTGAATCACAACGAAAATTTGAATTACTAAACCTTCTTGCAGAATCCTATGACGCGCTATTATTTGATGTCGATGGTACCCTAGCTGATAATATGGATGCCCACAAACAATCGTATAAGGCTGCAGCTCAACAATACGGGGTCGAGTTGGACGTCAATTTGATTGATGAAACTGCCGGATGGCCCACTGTGGCTGTTGCAGAGGAAATCAGCAAACGCTATGGCGTAAATTTCGATTATCAAGAATTTTCCACACTAAAGTCTACCATTTTTCGAGACGAGTATGTTTTCAAGACTAAGCCTGTAGATTACGTTGTTGAACATCTAAAATATCAGAAAGGTAAAAAACACATTGCTGCCGTTTCAGGAGGAACCAGAACAACCTTATCCATGACATTAACCACCATTGGTGTATGGGATGATTTGGAAACACTGGTTTGTGCTGGAGATACAGCTGAGGGAAAACCTTCACCACAACCCTTTCTTTTGGCAGCTGCTCAATTGAATATTGCTCCGGAAAGATGCCTAGTCTACGAAGACGGGATCCCAGGAGTTGAAGGTGCGAAAGCCGCAGGGATGGGTTGGGTTCGCGTTGATGAAATTTAATAAATCCCGATTTGCAGACTATAAAAAAAGCCGCAGTAAGCCTGAAGTTTACTGCGGCTTTTTTATAGCATTATGCTATTTAAAAACTAGTAATTATTTTCACTCCCCCGTTGCTATAGTTCAAATCGGATGATTTCAAATTTCCGATTGGAGCTTTATAATAAGGCTCTACGGAGATGGATAATTTTCCAACTTTCTGTTTCCGACCAACTGAAAAATTAATAAAGCCGTTCACACCTTTATCATCAACATTTTTGTCTTGGGATTTTTGTCTGTACTCCGTATTATTTGTTTCATAGATCGTTGCCCGTTCCTGATCCAATACACCAACATAGGATACACCGACTGAGGTATAGAAATTCTTGTTGATCGCGTATCTAACATCCAATGGGATATCAACTGTTAGGATTTTACCTGAAACCCGTTCATTACTCTTTGCATCTTTTGCATCTGCTGCCCGCATCGCAAAGGAATTATTCAAATTCGATTGAGAAATATAATTTGGCGCATCTGCATTAAGAGAATTTGATCCCATTGCAGGAGTAATGGGTGAATTACCCGAAACAGCTCCATAATGTTGAATGGAAGCTCCTGAACGAAGACTTACCTTACTCGAAATATTATAGGCTAGTGCGACCCCGCCCCCAAGCGTTATACTTTCTGACGTAGAGGCAGGTGATACAAAAGCGCCCATTTCCCATTTCTTATCTTGGTTAACGTTCGTGTGTACAACACTATTCCTTGCCCCCCCTTGTTGCGCAGCATACAATTGTGATAGTTTTGCAGCATCGCGTTGCGTTTGATTAACAGGCGACATAAACCCTGAATTGGCCGAAGCAATAACGGCACTACTATTCGTCACAGTGGTATTTGTTGACGCGCTTACTCGTTCCACTTCACTTTCCGTTAAACCAACCTGCGCTGAAAATGAATTATTTTTCAATTGCATGGACTGCAGCCTTCTTAAATCGGCTGATACAGCAACATCGTGGCCCCGCATTAATTGCCCAGGACTCAATACCAAGTGGTGATTGTCCAAATTTTCAGTTGAATGGTCCGCTGGCACAGAATAGGTATAGGGCTTCTTCGCCGATAATCCCTCTGCACTCACAATCCTATCGCCCGTAACATCCGATAACGAACGCTGTATCGATTCTTTTAAATCCTTATGATCACCTAAAACATCTTCTCGTTCCGGCAGATGTGTTAAAACGACTGCAGGTATATCAGTCTCCACATTCGTCTTTAGCCCCCAATATCCTACACCAAAACACAATAACACAGCCGCAGCAGCACTCCAATACTTCCAATTAGAGGAACGATGTGCTGAAACGCCATAATTTGAGGCAAATTTCTCCCAGGAACCTTCTTTATAAGGTAGTTCATGGTCTTTTAATTGTCCAATGATCTCTTCTATCAATTCCTTTTTCTTATTGTCTTTCATCGTAACAACAATATTTATCTTATTTCTTGAACTACGCCTGTATAATCCAAGTATAATTTTCTAAGTTTTTGTTTCGCTCTAGTCAGATAAGTCCTTGACGTACTATCTGGTATGTTAAGCATCTGGGCAATTTCATCATGTGAATATCCCTCAATTTCATAGAGATTAAAAATAGTTTTTTGAATTTCGGGGAGCTGATCGAGCAGACGCATAATCTCATTGACCTCCAGTCGACTGTCCAATTGTACTGCCGGTGTATGCATATCCCCTTCTCCCAAGTCTTCAACCGAATAAAACTGCTTTTTACTTCGTAAAAAATCAATCGAAATATTGGCAGCAATTCGTCCTATCCATGCTCTAAACGATTTTTCGAGATTTTCATCTTCAATATCCCTATTAAATGATTCCAATTTTCGAAATACCCGAACAAAGCTTTCATTCACGAGCTCTTCCGCGTCCACATCCTGTTTTACATAACGAATAATAATAGCCATGAGATAACCATAATACTTCTTATAAACGAAAGCCTTGCCGTCCTCACGATCGCGCAAGCAACGCTCTAAGGCATCATGTAAAGATGATAGCTTCTTGTTATAAAAATATGACCGAATTATACCCACTTAAACCATTTAATTATTAAGTTTCAAACTTAGACAAATTGCCTTTCATATGCAATCAATAACACATGCTATGTAAACAATCTATCGAATTCTCCCCTTCATTATGAACGTTTTTTTCGAGGAGATAACGAAATTAAAATTATAAAACTCAAAATCAAATAGTCGAATGTCCCCTTGTAATAATATCACTATTTAACTATTTTTATCCCATATAACGGAATGCCATTTCCTTTCGCTACAGCGTTTTCAAAAAAAATCCATAAAAAGAATTGAAAAAAATGGCTATTTTTGCGTGATTTTCACATTTTAAATATTATTCATACCGAATGAGTACTGTATTATCCGAACAGGAACAACTTAGAAGACAAGCGATGCAATCGTTGTTGGATATGGGAATTGATCCATTTCCAGCAAACGAATTTGTCGTCAATGCACATGCTGCTGATATTTTAGAAAATTACGATAGAGATAAATTGAATTATAAGAACATTACCATTGCTGGACGTATCATGAGTCGTCGTGTGATGGGTAGTGCTTCGTTCTTTGAAATTCAAGACTCTACCGGACGTATTCAAGCTTATATTAAGCGTGACGATGTATGTCCTGATGAGAATAAAGACCTATACAATGTCGTTTTCAAAAAGCTATTGGATATCGGAGATATCGTTGGTATCAAAGGCTATGTCTTCACAACACAAACCGAGGCTATTGCAGTACACGTAGAAGAACTTACCGTTTTATCCAAATCGCTACGTCCCCTACCTGTCGTTAAATCTGCAGAAGGTAAAACTTTTGATGCCTTTACAGACCCAGAGCAACGCTATAGAATGCGTTACGTGGATTTGATCGTAAATCCAAGTAACAAAGACATATTTATCAAACGTACGAAGCTTTTCAATGCAATGCGTCAGTTCTTTAACGACGCGGGGTATATGGAAGTAGAAACACCAGTCCTACAATCCATTCCAGGCGGTGCTGCAGCACGTCCGTTTATTACACACCATAATGCTTTAGATATTCCATTATATCTTCGTATCGCCAACGAGCTTTATTTAAAAAGACTAATCGTTGGTGGATTTGATGGTGTATACGAATTTTCTAAAAACTTCCGTAATGAAGGAATGGACCGTACCCACAATCCAGAGTTCACCGCAATGGAAATTTATGTAGCCTATAAAGACTACAACTGGATGATGGACTTTACAGAACGTCTGTTAGAACATTGTGCCTTGGCTGTAAACGGTACGACTGAAGCTACCTTCGGAGAACATAAAATTGACTTTAGAGCACCGTATAAACGGATATCGATGACAGATTCCATTAAGGAATTCACTGGATTTGATATTACTGGAAAATCTGAAGACGAAATCCGTATTGCCGCCAAAGGAATGGGCATCGATGTAAACGAAACCATGGGTAAAGGCAAATTGATCGATGAAATTTTCGGTGCAAAATGTGAAGGAAACTACATCCAACCAACATTCATTACAGATTATCCAAAAGAAATGTCTCCTTTAACGAAGAAGCACAGAGATAATCCTGATTTAACCGAGCGTTTTGAGCTGATGGTTTGTGGAAAAGAGATTGCCAATGCTTATTCAGAGCTTAATGATCCAATTGATCAACGTGAACGATTTGAAGATCAATTACGTCTTTCTGAAAAAGGTGATGATGAAGCCATGTTTATTGATCAGGATTTCCTACGTTCATTGGAATATGGAATGCCGCCGACCTCTGGACTTGGAATCGGTATGGACCGTTTAATCATGTTCTTGACCGATAATGCGTCAATCCAAGAAGTTCTTTTCTTCCCACAAATGAGACCTGAAAAAGTCGCCAAAGTAGCAGAAGTGAAAGATTATGAGGAACAAGGCATTCCTGCAGATTGGGTTCCTGCCTTACAAAAAATGGGCTTTACAACCATTGAAGCTTTAAAAGAAGCGAATCCGAACAAGGTTTTTAATGATCTTGGTGGTATGCGTAAAAAACTGAAACTAGATATCAATATGCCAACGAAAGACGAAGTATTTGCTTGGTTCAATTAAATCGGTATCTATACCAGCTAAAAAAGCTGCCTCAATAAAATTTGAGGCAGCTTTTTTGTTTAGATCGATCTTGTAAAAATGTTTACAATGGTCCAATACGCCCCACAAACCCCGAGATTCCTTTCTGTAGTATCTCCGATCCTATCAGATTTGTATAATCCGCTCATCAGCCTCTATATTAACAGGGAGATTACAGGGGGTTAACAGGGGGTTAGCAGGGGTATAACAGGGGTAAACCCTTGTTAACCCCCTGCTAACCCCCTACAATAAGTATGGTAAATCCCCATCAATTCAGAAGCTGTTAAGAGGATAGCACGATGCTATGCAACGTAATGCTGCTAAAAAGATGCGCTATGCATTTAAGCACAGGATATATGACACCATTGTCACCAATATATGACTCCTGCCAATTGTAGACATTTATTATATTTACATATCGTTAACTAAATCAGTTTTTAGCATATGAAGAATATTCTCGCGCTTGATGGTGGTGGTATCCGGGGTATCATTCCGGCAATGGTTCTCGTCGCTCTGGAAGAGAAGTTACAAAAGCAGACCATGGATCCCAATGCACGGATTGCCTCCTACTTTGACTTTATTGCAGGTACAAGCAGCGGCGGAATTCTGACTAGCATTCTTTTGTATCCGGAAGAAGGCAATCCCACCCATCCGAAATTTTCTGCGCGAGATGCCTTAAATCTATTTGTTAATCATGGTACTGAAATTTTCAACGCTTCCAAATGGCGACGCTTTTTAGGTGGATTTGGTCTTGTCAGCGAGCTCTACTCGTCCAACACATTATCAGACGTTTTGGATGAGTATTTTCAAAATGCACGATTGAGCCATCTTATCAAACCCTGTATTATCACTGCTTATAACATTGAATTACGGAAGAATCATTTTTTTAGACAACAAAAGGCAATTACGCACGGGGAAGCGCGGGATTTCTACCTTAAAGATGTCTGCAAGGCTACATCTGCTGCACCCACATTTTTTCCTGTTGCAGAGATCTATTCGCTTTCAAAAACAAGATACCCTTTGATTGATGGCGGTGTGTTTGCTCAAAACCCCTCCATATGTGGTTTACTTGAAGTTTTAAAGGCTTTTAACAGCACGCAGATAAACGACATGTTTATGGTATCCTTAGGTACAGGAATGTCAAAAACAGCTTATAATTACGAACATTTTAAAAAGAAACTTGCTATACAAATCGGTCCCGCTTTAGTTGACATTATGACAAGTGCATCTTCTGAAAGTACCGAATTTTTTATTCGACAACTATTTCAAAGTAACGGTAAGCAACAGAATTATCTCCGCATAGAACCAGCCAATCTGTCGAGCATCAATGCATCATTAGATGCAGCCTCGCCCAATAATATACAGAAGTTGATCTCCTTATCCGATAAAATGATCAGTGAGCATGAGGATACATTGGATTATATCGTTGCGCATCTCATTAAAGAAAAGAGTCAAAATAAGAAGAAAAATCCATGGAGCCAGTTGATGGATAAGTTCTAAAAGATTACTTTTACGCATATTTTAAATCTATATGGCATTAAACTACGTTTGGGTTGCATTTTTCTTAATCACATTTGCCGTAGCCCTTGTAAAACTAATCTTTTTCGGAGATACGGAAATCTTTCAGCAAATTGTAAATTCAATCTTTGACAGTGCAAAAACAGGAGCAGAAATCTCTTTAGGACTGATCGGCATGATGAGTTTTGCACTTGGGATTATGAAAATTGGCGAAAAAGGCGGTATGATCAATATCTTCGCAAAAATCGTGGGCCCTTTTTTCCATAAACTATTCCCAGAGATACCCAAAAATCACCCTGCGCTTGGTTCTATTCTTATGAATTTCTCGGCTAATGCACTAGGATTAGATAATGCGGCAACGCCATTGGGGCTTAAAGCCATGAAAGAACTCCAGGAGCTCAATCCAAATAAGGAAACAGCTACCAATGCACAAATCATGTTTATTGTGCTCAATGCATCTAGCTTAACCCTCTTGCCTATTTCAATTATGGCTTATCGGAAAGAAGCTGGTGCAGCAGATCCTTCAGATGTATTTCTGCCAATTCTGATCGCAACCTTCTTTTCCACATTGGTGGCATTAATTCTCGTTTCCATCTACCAAAAAATCAATTTATTTAACCGTGTAATTCTAGGATACCTGGGAGCAATGGGACTATTTATCGGTGGACTACTTTATTACTTTTCGGGACTGCAACAAACAGAAATTGAAATATTCAGCAAGGTATTCGGCAATCTTATTTTATTTAGCTTATTTACCTCTTTTATAGGTTTGGCTCTTTTCCGTAAAGTGAATGTATACGATTCATTTATAGAGGGTGCCAAAGAGGGCTTCGAAGTCTCTGTAAAAATAATACCCTATCTCGTCGCGATGCTTGTCGGTATCGCTGTATTTAGAGCATCAGGAACCATGGACTATATGGTCGCTGGAATTTCCAAAGCTATCGCATTATGTGGTCTAGATACATCGTTTGTAGACGCTTTACCTGTAGCCTTTATGAAACCGCTCAGTGGATCCGGTGCACGCGGACTTATGGTCGATTTGATGAATGCCAAGGGGCCAATGGACTTCGCTGCCAGGGTTGCTTGTGTTATTCAGGGATCAACAGAAACTACTTTTTATGTCCTCGCAGTATATTTTGGTGCAGTGGGAATAAAGCGTACACGGCATGCATTACCCTGCGCTCTGCTAGCTGAATTGGCTGGTGTGATAGCCGCAATTATTATATCCTATATATTTTTTAAATAGTATACAAAACGGATCTAGAAAGGTTCTGTTTTTAGATTTGAGCCGATTCTTTTACATATAATTATATACTGATGAAAAAAACAATTGCACTAATAGCCCACGACGGCAAAAAACCTGAAATGGTCGCATTTGTCAAAGACCACCAGGAATTATTGGAGCGCGCCAATATCATTGCCACAGGTACTACTGGATCTTATGTTAGACAGACAGGCTTGCCTGTGGAATTGAAATTGAGTGGCCCCATGGGTGGTGATGCACAAATCGCAGCTTTGGCGGCTGAAAGAAAAGTTGATGGTATTATTTTCTTTCGCGATCCACTCGGAAAACATGCACATGAACCAGATATTCAAATGCTCATGCGTGTATGTGATCTTTATAATGTCCCTTTGGCAACAAACCCTGCAACAGGAAGCCTCATCATTGAAGGGCTATTAGAAGACGTGGAATCATAATTTTAATCGCTTATGGACAATGAAGTAATCGTTTCAATAGGGAAAATACCCTATACAACTACCGTACAATACGGCAAGCATCAAATAACGGTTGATGAACCCGAAGATGTAGGCGGTGAAGATCAGGGCATAAACCCTACTCCACTATTACTATCCTCTTTAGGGAGCTGCAAAGCCATTACAGTCAAAATGTATGCTGACCGCAAAAACTGGCCCCTGGAAGAAGTGCTGGTGCGTTTATCTTATGAGGTGCAAACAAGTGAACAGCAACAAACGACCTATATACAATGCTTTATTAGCTTTAAAGGAGATTTAGATGAGGTTCAAAAGCAGCGTTTGTTTAAAATAGCTGAAAAGTGTCCTGTTCATAAAATATTATCAAATCCTATTGTAATAACTTCAAATCATTTATAATGTTTCTTGGGATAACGGATAACACTATTTATATTTGTCCGCGCAAAAAAGACCTTTAATAGTCGATAGAATCGAATAGTAAAGGTTTACTTGTCCTACAATATAGATATTTGTAATAAAAATAAAGCAAACGATGCAATTGGATCCGCAAATAGCAATAGACTCGCCTTTTAGATCGATCAAACGGGAAGATTGGAAAAATTTAAACGGGAAGGTATTGCACAATTTCAGTGTCGAAGACCTGGAAAATCTACATGCACTGAATGAACCTTTGACAAATCAGGAAATAGAAGAAGTCTACTTTCCCTTAAGTCATCTACTTGAGATTCATATTGATCGTTTCCAGAGTCTTCACCAGCGTACAAACCGGTTCTTTGGCAAAGAAGAGAGCAAACTGCCTTATATCATTGGTATAGCTGGGTCGGTCGCTGTCGGAAAAAGTACTACTGCCCGGGTTTTGCAGCGCGTCCTAAGTTTACTCCCATCCAAACCGAAGGTTGATTTGGTGACCACAGATGGTTTTCTATACCCCAACCAACAACTTATAGAACGTGGTATTCTAAACCGAAAAGGCTTTCCTGAAAGCTATGATGCTAAAAGATTGATTCATTTTCTTTCAGCAGTGAAATCAGGGGCTCCAAAAATTGCGGTACCAGTATACAGCCACTTGGTCTATGACGTCTTGCCAGACGAACAGCAACAAGTGATTGAACAACCCGATATCCTAATTGTAGAAGGGATAAATGTATTACAAGTCAATTCCCAGCGACCACGAAAGGGACATAGCGTATTCGTTTCCGACTTTTTTGATTATTCAATCTATGTACATGCCAGCGAGAAAAATCTTATTGAATGGTATACCAATCGATTTGAATCACTGCGTGCTACGGCATTTCAAAATCCGGCTTCATTTTTCCATAAATATGCAAATATGACAGTTGATGAAAGCCATGCCATGGCTGTAAATATCTGGAACGAAATTAATAAGCCCAATCTACTTAAAAACATTTTGCCGACTAGATATCGCGCGGATCTCATTTTAGAAAAAGGAAGCCACCACTTTGTTAAAAATGTCAAAGTAAGAAAGATTTAACCCTGCATTCTTGTAAACTGGAGGATTTCATTTAATATGTTGCTCTGGACCTGTTGATGTATTTTGTTGCTGGACGAGATTGTACTAACCTCAACTTTATACTTGATATAGTCTTTAGTCATGTCGGCGACCCTAATTGTAAAGCCCTGGGAATGATCTAAATTTGGATTTTTCTGAAATAATGGACTTAAATACTGTTCCAATTCCGCCACTGCAAATGAGCGATCAATCGGTAATTCAAACTTTACAACAATTTTATTTGACTTTTGAGAAGTCTTATTGACCAACGTCGCTGTAAACACCAAATTATTGGGAATCATCACAGCATCATCATCTTCATCGCGCACAACCAGATTGGCCAATGTGATATCAACAATTTTCCCCTGATATTCACCTATTTTTATGCGATCTCCTACAGAAAATTGATCCGAAAACATAATAATTAAACCGGATATCATATTCGTGATATATTCTCTAAAAATTACCGCAATTGCCATTGCGACAATTGTCATGCTGGTGATAAAATCTTTTGGATTAATACCAACCGCTATCATTAGGCTGACTATAATAAAAAAAACATTACCTACTGTAGCTACACGTGTAATTCCGAGCACAAAATTACCCCGGACAACCTGCTGTTCATTTCGACTGTTGTATAGTTTTACAAGGATAAAATGACCAATTGAGATCAGGACACTAGCTGTTAGAAAAGTATTTAAGCCGTAAGCCATATTCCGGATGACCTCCCGCTGCGTATAAAAGGTTTCAAATTGAACAAATGATGCCGTTAACGCAATCAGCAGTATAATTCGTACAATAAAAGAAATTGAAATTGGTTTTGTCATTTTTTACACAAGCTTAAGTTGTCTATCTAGTCAAATTTTAGTGTTCTCCCATTCACTATTCACGATAGTTCATGTAAAACGGCCCCAAACAGGCTTGCTAAACTAAACAATTTTACTTTACGTAAAAAGCATTATCAGGAAATAGCTATCTTTGCCTAAAGACATTACATGCTATTAAATGAAGGAATCGAACGTGCAAACTGAACTTAACGTAAGCGGAATGCATTGTGCAAATTGTGCTATTTCAATCCACAAATACCTAGAAAACAACGGCGCTAAGGATATCTACGTCGATTTCGCCTCAGATGAAGTGAAATTTTCGGAGATCCCCCTGGAACAAATACCTGTGCTGGTCAAAGGTATCGAGTCTTTGGGTTACAAAGTTATTTCGGGTAAGGATAAGAAGCCTAGCTTTTGGAAATCTATTGATTTTAAGTTCCTTTGCTGCCTCATCTTCACCATACCCCTGTGGAGCCACATGTTTACAGACTTACCCATTCTGCATGATCCTTATATCCAACTTGCGTTATGTGTCCCAGTTTATATCATTGGTTTTTCCTATTTTGGAATCAGCGCATTCCGTTCCATTTGGAACAAAATGCCCAATATGGATGTACTCATCTTTGTTGGATCTACAGCTGCTTTTAGCTATAGCCTCATTGGAACATATTATAATCTAGGTCATGATTACCAGTTCTACGAAACATGTGCAACAATCATAACATTGGTATTTTTGGGGAATGTCCTCGAAAAAAGAGCCGTTACCAAAACCACTTCAGCTATCAAAGAGTTGGTTAAATATCAAGATATACCAGCTATTAAAATTGAAGACGACCAAGAAGTAGAGATACTAGCCCGAGAAATTAAATCAGGTGATATTTTAAAGGTAAATTCCGGAAATCAGATACCTGCTGATGGCGATATTTTGGAAGGACAGGCTTGGGTGGACGAATCTATGCTAACCGGAGAAAGTCTACCTATTGAAAAACTCAAATATGATGCTGTCATTGGTGGGACGTTACTAACTGAAGGAAATATCAGAATCGTGGCGACCAAAGTTGGGTCTAAAAGTGTACTGTATCAAATTATTCAATTAATTAAAGATGCGCAAAGTAAAAAGCCACCTATTCAAAAATTCGGTGATAAAGTAGCCGCTTATTTCGTACCAATCGTCGTTACGATATCATTTTTCACTTTTTTTATTACTTACTTTATTGCACAATTACCGCTCCAACAATCCCTCATGAATGCGATAGCTACACTTGTTGTATCTTGCCCATGCGCCATGGGGTTAGCAACACCTACAGCTGTCATGGTTGGTCTGGGAAGAGCTGCAAAAAAAGGAATACTGATCAAAGGCGGAAGCACCATTGAGGAGATGTCCGATCTCAAACAGATGGTATTTGACAAAACGGGCACCTTAACAACTGGTGACTTTAATATCAAAGCGATTCAGACCTTTGGTATTGAACAATCGCAGGTCGAATCGATCATAGCACAATTGGAGAGTTATTCGAGTCATCCGATTGCCAAGTCGATCCGAAAACAACTCAAGGAGATAAAATCTTACCGCATTATCTTTAAGGAAGTCAATGAAATAAAAGGGAAAGGGATATTTGCTACAGACACAAATGGTAATAACTATTCCATTTGCAATGCAAAACTTGGTGAAAAGGATTACTCCAATCGCTATGATCTTGCCTTAACAATCAATGGCGTTGTAATTGCTGGCATTGTATTGGAAGATCAGATTAAGCCTTATGCAAAGGAACTCATCCAATACCTCAAAGATAAAGGGATACGCCCTATTCTTTTGAGTGGGGATCGACAAAGTAAATGTGAACGCACAGCACAAAAGCTTGGTATTGCTGATGTATACTGGGATAAATCGCCAGAAGAAAAACTAGAGATATTGTTCAAGCTCAAAAAGAATGGTCCTACCGCTATGGTTGGCGACGGTATCAATGACGCTCCGGCATTAGCTGCTGCCGATGTTGGCATCTCGCTCGGTGATTCGACACATATTGCTATTCAATCGGCAAAGGTGGTTTTATTAAACAATGATCTCAAATCCATTGAAAAGCTGCTAAAGATTGGTCACCATACCCTATTGACAATAAAACAAAATCTATTTTGGGCCTTCGCGTACAATATTGTGGCCATACCGCTTGCCGCTGTGGGCTTTCTCGGACCTATGCTTGCAGCCTTAAGCATGGCCTTTTCAGACTTAATTGTCATAGGCAATTCGATTCGGCTCCGCTTTAAAAAAATCAAATAAAAACGATACCCCATAAGTACCAAGACAATCCATAAAAGATTGTCTTTTTTGTGTATATTAGGGCTTAAATCATTCGCTTTTGAGGTTAAATTTTTGTAACTTCGCATGCGTAGCAAGCCAGTTTACAGGGCTTGCTTACTAGTTTTATTGAAACCAAATTCATATGGCTGAAGAAACAGAAAACGACAACAATCTTGTTCCGGCAAACGACCGGATTATCCCAATCAACATCGAGGATCAGATGAAGTCTGCCTACATTGACTATTCCATGTCTGTCATTGTATCAAGAGCACTTCCTGATGCCCGTGATGGCATGAAACCAGTACACAGACGTGTTCTTTATGGCATGCTGGACTTAGGGGTTACCAGTGGCAAGCCTTACAAAAAGTCTGCCCGTATCGTTGGTGACGTATTAGGTAAATATCACCCACATGGTGATTCGTCCGTTTATGACACCATGGTTCGTATGGCTCAAGATTGGAGTTTACGCTACCCTTTGGTAGATGGTCAAGGTAACTACGGTTCCATTGATGGCGATCCACCTGCGGCGATGCGTTATACAGAGGCAAGATTAAAGAAAATTGCCGAGGAAATGCTATCCGATATCAACAAAGATACTGTTGATTTCCAAAATAACTTTGACGATTCCCTACAAGAACCAACAGTCCTTCCTACGCGTATTCCAAACCTTTTGGTAAATGGAGCTTCGGGTATTGCTGTAGGTATGGCTACAAATATGGCTCCACATAACCTATCTGAGGTTATCGATGGTACAATCGCTTTTATTGATAATCGTGATATTGAGGTTCCAGAATTGATGCAGCACATCAAAGGCCCAGACTTCCCTACAGGTGCATTGATCTACGGCTATGCCGGGGTTCAAGATGCTTGTAATACGGGACGTGGCCGTATTGTCATGCGTGCAAAAGCTGAAATAGAGGCAACCAAGTCTGGAAGAGAGCAGATTATTGTTACCGAAATTCCCTATCAGGTGAACAAGGCGAATATGATCGAGCGTACAGCCGAACTGGTTAATGAGAAGAAACTAGAAGGTATCTCTGCCATCCGTGATGAATCTGACCGTACTGGTATGCGTATTGTGTACGACATCAAACGTGATGCAAATGCAAATGTTGTTTTAAATAATTTGTTTAAATACACAGCGCTACAAACTTCATTTTCAGTAAACAACATTGCTTTAGTTAAAGGAAGGCCAATGCTGTTGAATCTGAAAGATATGATTCATGAGTTTGTGGAGCATAGACATGATGTAATCGTTAGACGTACACGCTATGAACTGGCAGAAGCTGAAAAACGTGCTCATATTCTAGAAGGGTATTTAATTGCCTTAGATCATTTGGATGAAGTCATCAAATTGATCCGTAACTCGGACACACCAGAAGATGCGCGCGTTGGATTAATGGAGAAATTTGGACTGTCCGACCTTCAGGCTCGCGCGATCCTCGATATGACCTTACGTCGTCTAACAGGACTGGAACGTGATAAGATTAAAGAGGAATATGCTGAATTGATGAAAACAATTGACTATTTGAAATCGATATTGGAAGACGAAGAGCTTCGTATGAAAATTATCAAAGACGAGTTGATTGAAATCAAGGAAAAATACGGCGACGAACGTAGATCTCAGATTGTACACTCTGCTGAAGATATGCGTATGGAAGATTTTATTGATGATGAAGAAATCGTTATCACAATCTCCCACAATAGTTACGTAAAACGTACACCATTATCCGAGTACAAACGCCAAGGCCGCGGTGGTCGTGGATCAATTGGCACAAACACACGCGAAGAAGATTTTACCGAGCATATCATCACAGCCTCAGCACATAATTATATGCTGCTATTTACAGAGGCAGGTCGCTGTTTCTGGTTGCGTGCATTTGAGATTCCTGAAGGAAGCCGTACTTCTAGAGGTCGAGCACTTCAAAATATCATCAATGTTCCAAAAGAAGAAAAAATCAAGGCCTTCATCCTGGTGAAGAACTTGAAAGACCAAGAATATTTGGAAAACAACTTCATTATTATGTGTACCAAAAAAGGTACGATTAAGAAGACGTCGTTGGAAGCCTATTCTCGTCCAAGAGCAAACGGTATCAATGCCATCAATATTAATGAAGGCGATCAATTAATTGAAGCTTGTTTGACTACTGGAAGCAGTGAAATTGTCATGGCTCTCCGTTCTGGTCGAGCAATTCGTTTCAATGAATCTACAGTTCGTCCAATGGGCAGAACGGCAACAGGTGTACGTGGTATCACCTTGGGAGCTGAAAGTGATGAAGTGATTGGCATGATTAGTGTGAATGATTCGGAAACTACCGTGTTGGTCGTTTCTGAAAAAGGATACGGAAAACGGACAGATATCGAGGATTATCGCGTAACGAATCGTGGTGGTAAAGGTGTGAAAACAATCAACGTTACAGATAAAACAGGCGAACTCGTTGCGATAAAAGGCGTTACAGACAACGAAGATTTAATGATCATCAACAAGTCTGGTATTGTTATCCGTATTGCTGTGGAAGAATTAAGAGTAATGGGACGTGCGACACAAGGTGTAAGACTCATTAATTTAAAAGATAACGACGAGATCGCTTCTATTACGAAAGTCGATCGTGAAGAAGAATCTGAAGAAGAGTCTGAACTGACCGAAGAGTCAACGGAAAATGGCGATTCAACTTCTGAAGAAAACACGGACTCAAACGAAGAATAAATAGTCTAATGAAAAACTTACTGATATCATTGTTAATATCTGCAAGTAGTTTAACTGTTGTTGCCCAATCCAATCTGAAAGAGGGCAGCAACAGTTTTGCTTTATATACCAAAACTGGCGAATTTAAAAATCTTGAAAATGCGCGAAAGTTTGCAGACGCCGCCTTCCAATCGAAGAAAGATTCGGCTTCCGTCAACAATAACCTTTTAAGAGCATTGGTATATAGCTCCTTGGCAGTTGCAGATTCAACAAGGAAGCAGCCATATAAAATGGATCCTATCGACGTATCCATCAAATCACTTAAGCTTCTGGATCAAAAAAAAGCACGTCGAAACTTTCCTGCAGAGATGGACTATATTCGTCAAAATCTTGCTGGAGCCATCTCCTATCAGGGAGCTTTGGCTTTAAATGATGGCAAGTTTGACAAAGCGTATAAAGCTTACCTTCGAATAGATTCACTTGGCTTCAAAAATAATGATCTCAAATATAATCTGGCCGTACTCTCGGGCAAGAATAAAGATTATATGAATTCGATCAAATATTATGATGAACTCATTAAAAGTGAACATCCAAAATCTAATTACTTTCTTGAATTGGCACAGATTTATTCGCTCGGAGGTACTAAACAGGATGTCTTGAACGTTCTTGAAAAAGGACATGCTATATTTCCTGAAAATAAACAGATACTTTTTAGACTAATTGATGTGTATTCGGCCAATAATTCTTATGACGCTATCTTAAATGTCATTGCTGATGCCATTCGTTTAGAACCTGAAAATGTCGAACTGAACTATATTGCGGGCTATTCTTATGAAAACGCCAATGATATAAAACGAGCGAAAGAATATTATAATAATGTATTGCGGTTGGATCCGAATAATTATGAATCTAATCTTGCATTAGGACTAATCAATCTGGAGACTTTATTAAAGGAACCTTCCAACCAAGATATACAAGAGTTGACCATCGAGTATCTGTTGAAGGCAAATGAGATTAAGCCTTATGATGTCAATGCGCTTAAAGCTTTGGCTAAATATTATAAGCTTATTGATGACGCATCACAATTAGACAGAGTGAATTTATTATTGAATCAATTAACAGTTAAATAGATATGAATTTAAAATCTCTATTATTATTAGCAGCAATAGGTACTGTATCTACCTCAGTTTCTTTTGCGCAGACGGGTAACGTTAAAAAGGCGAAGTCAGCCCTAGCGAAATTCCAAGAATTGAAAGACGCTGGTACAGTTCAATTGGGTATCTCCAATTTGAAATCGGCGAAAGAAGCTATTGACGCAGCTGTTGTCAATGACAAAACAAAAGATAATGCTGAAGCATGGACAGTATACGCATTGGTAAATGCAAATCTATCAACAATAGATAAGTCATCTGAATTAGCGAAATTAGCTGAGGACGGAATTGCCAGAGCAAAACAGCTCGATACAGATGGTGCAAATAAAGCGAATATTACTGTTGCAGAACAAATTCTGGGACAATATAACTTCAATTTGGGTGCAGAAGCCTATCAAGCACAAAAATATGCTGAGTCTTACAGCTCTTTTACAAAAGCATTGACATACCTTCCTGGAGATACATTAGTTACTTATTACAGTGGCGTTGCAGCACTATCAAACAAAGATTATAAGAATGCTGTGGAACGTTATAAAGAACTAATTCCAAGAAAAGATTTCTCTTCGCATAAAACGATTATGGTCGATTTACCTAAATTGTACCTCTCTATGCAAGATACGACTTCAGCACTTGAATATGCAAAAAAAGCAGCTGAAGCTTATCCAGATGACAATGCAGCAATGACTCAAAACATCGAATTGAATTTGATTACAGGTCACGAAAAAGAAACAATTGATGCCATTACTGCACAATTAGCAAAAGATCCAAACAATAAAAGCTTAAATTATTACTTAGGTATTGCCCAATCTTCAGCGAAAAATGAGGATGCAGCAGTTGCAGCATACAAAAAGGCTTTGGAAATCGACCCTAACTTTTTTGAAGCAAATACAAATTTGGCGATCACGTTGATGAACAAAACACGTGAAAAATTAAATGTTGTTAATAATAACAGAAAATTGACGCAGGCACAATATGATGCAGAATTAAATAAGATTAAAGCAGAATTAAAGCCAGTGCTTCCGTACTTAGAGAAAGCAGTTTCTTTGCAGCCAAAAAATGTGGATGCTTTAACGAATTTAAAGAACTACTATATTTTTATGCAAGACGAAGCTAAAACTGCCGAAATCAATGCTAAGATCAAAGAAGTAGAATAAAAAAATAAACTTTCATAAAAAAGCCCGCATAACAAGATGCGGGCTTTTTTATAAAAGTCTTTTTTGTGTTAAGCTAAAATGGCAATCAACTCAATCTGAAATATCAACGTACATTCCCCTCCTTTTCGAGGTAACAATTCTTCCTTTCCATAAGCCAGCTTTGGTGGAAGACACACTTCCCAGATTGACCCAACAGGCATCATTGAAATCGCTTCTTGCCAACCGACTATGAGTTCATTGATATAAAACGTTTCGGGACGCTTCCGCTTATACGAACTATCGAATACGGTTCCGTCTAAAAGCTCGCCTTTATAATGACAGATAACTTTCGCGGACTTTTTGGGAATCTGCCCCGCCCCCTTTGTTAATACCTTATAGTGCAAACCCGATGCACATACAACAGCTCCCTCTTGTTGTGCATACTTTTCCAAAAAGACCTTTCCTGCCTCCAGATTCTTTTCCGCAAGCGCTGCTGAACTTAACTTATTTTTCTTTCTCTGAACCAAAACTCAATTGATTAAAATTCAATATTGCTAATTATTTATGATATTCTCAAAATAACAGCTTTTTCTCCTTTTTACGAAAAAAGACTGGGTTTTTGTTCAATACTGTACCTTTATCATAGTAGCTTTGCATCTAAGGTTTTCTCGAAACTAAAAGCCTTACTCACAGGACAGTTTTCCTTCGCTTTATGCGCTATTGTTTGAAACTCAGCTTCGGTAATCGTTGGGACCTTTCCTTTCAGCTCAAGTTCGGACCGTACAATTGAACCATTTTCGAAAACAATTGTCGATACGGTCGTTAATTCCTCGGGAACAAAACCAGACTCAGAAAGATAAGCGCTCAATTGCATGGTGAAACATCCAGCATGCGCTGCTGCCAATAATTCTTCGGGATTTGTCCCAATACCATTTTCAAAACGTGTCGAAAATGAATATTGCGTATGATCCAACGCTGTACTGTCTGTAGTCAGACTACCTTTTCCTTCTTTCAGATTGCCATTCCATTGGGCTGTTGCTTTTCTTCTCATGTTTTCTACGATCAATTATTCAATTTAATTTTTCCTATGTCAATTTCTCCTGTCGCGTTTCTAACTTTTCAGGTATCTTTTATAGAACAAAGAGTCGATCAAAAAGTTGTACACTATTGAATAAATTGATGTCGCATTTTAGACAGCGCTTACGTTAACACTTGTATTAAAACTAAACTCATGAATAAACTATTGTACCTTTTTATCTTTGTAATTGCGTTCACTTCATGTAAAACTCGTCAAGTCAAAGAACAGGCTTTAATACAAGACTGTCCTGAAGAGAAGATTGTTAATAAAATCCCCGGTCCTCCAGTAAAGGGTGAATCTGAAAAAGTTTACTATATCTATCAAGGCAAAAGAATTTCACCAAAACAATTTGATCAAGAATGGCTCGAAAAAAATTGTGATATTAAAGAGACAGTTGTTTATTGATTTTATTTCTAAAAACAAGCATAAAGACGTAATTTCGCCTAAAATTTTTTATAATGACAATTTCTCTTCGGGAGGTCAATCAAAAGATTTTAGGCTATGTCTCTTTAACTTTCCTTGGTTATTTCACAATCGGCCTATCGCTTGCAACCCTTCCCATCTTTATTCATCAAACTTTAGGATTTAATACAATTATTGCGGGATTGGTCATTAGTGTTCAGTATGTCGCTACATTCTTACTCCGCGGTTATGCAGGAAAAATTGTGGACACCAAGGGTCCCAAGATTTCAGTTTCGCGCAGCATGTTATTTTTTGCATTATCTGGACTCCTTCTGCTCCTTGTTTTTTTATTTAAATCACAGCCTTTTATCAGTTTAGGGCTTCTACTTATTACCCGCTTGTTTACTGGAATTGGAGAGGGGCTGGTGGGTGCGAGCCCTATAAATTGGGCATTAATGGAACTCGGCGATGAGCATGCCGCAAAAGCGATTTCTTTCAACGGAATAGCCAGCTATGGCGCATTGGCTATTGGCGCACCCTTAGGTGTTTTGATGGTGGATCATATCAATTACGAAGCTTTAGCTCTACTTACCAGTGCGGTTGGCCTCCTTGGTTATTTTTATTGCCGTGCTAAAACACCTTACCAAGTGGCACGAAAAAAGGCTGAAAAAGTGAGTTTTAAACGCGTATTGCTTTTAGTAGCGCCCTTTGGAATCTGTCTTGCTTTAGGAGGTCTAGGCTTTGGCAGTATATCCACTTTTATGACGCTTTACTATGAACATTTCAATTGGCAAAATGGCGCAGCTTGCTTAACTATATTTGGCGTATTCTTCATTTTAACACGGCTTATTTTCAATAAGGTTATTGACCAATATGGTGGCCTTAAAGTTGCTTTAGTGAGTCTTTTCGTTGAAACATTAGGTCTCATGGTTATCGCTGTGGCTATTGATCCATTATGGACCCTATTGGGCGCCGCATTAACGGGTTTTGGCTTCTCACTGGTATTTCCAGCGCTTGGTGTCGAAGCCATTAAGCGGGTAGATCAAAGTCAACAAGGCTCTGCTCTGGCTGCTTACGGGCTATTTATAGACATTTCACTAGGCATCACAGGCCCTTTAATTGGCTTTGTGGCCAATAATATGGGTATGACAGCGATATACCCATTTAGTACCATTATGGTCTCCATTGGTTTTGCCGTTGTTGGCAACCTACTCTATCAAAAACGGCGTGAGCTGACACCATAGTCTCCCCTAAAAATAAATCATAGCATCAAAGATATACCTACAAAAAGAGCGGAGAATGTTTACACATTCTCCGCTCTTTTTGTAGGTATATCCGTTAAAATTAACCTTCAATACTAGGTACACCAACAACTTCATTGGTATCAGCGTTGTAATCGATACCGTCGAAATTAAAACCGAACAAATTGAAAAACTCGTTACGATAACCTTCAATGTCTGAAATTTCGGCTAAATTTTCAGTTGTTGCTTTCTCCCATAATGCTGCAACTTCAGCCTGAACATCTTCACGCATTTCTAAGTCATCAACACGGATACGACCTTTGTCATCAAGCAATACCTTTCCGTCAGCGGTATAAAGTCGCTCAGCAAACAAACGTTGCATTTGTTCAATTGTACCTTCATGAATACCTTTTTCCTTCATGACTTTATATAATAAAGAAATGTATAAAGGAACAACTGGAATAGCTGAACTTGATTGCGTAACCAAGGCTTTATTCACCGATACATAGGATACACCATTAATATCGCTCAAAATCGCGTTTATTGCTGGCACTGTTCCTTCTAAATCATCCTTTGCACGACCAATCGTACCATTGCGGTAAATTGGATAAGTAAGTTCAGGACCTATGTAAGAATAGGCAACTGTTTTTGCTCCTTCAGCTAACACACCAGCAGCTTTAAGATCTTCGATCCAAAACTTCCAGTCTTCTCCACCCATAACAGCTACAGTATTCGCAATATCTTCTTCATTTTCGACAGGCTGAATGGTAATGTCTGAAATTACACCTGTATGAAAATCTACCGTTTTGTTGGTAAAAGGTTCTTGTATCGGTTTCAAAACAGAAGCGTGTGCTACGCCAGTTTTTGGATGCGTACGACGTGGTGATGCCAAACTATAAACCACTAGATCAACCTGTCCTAGATCCTTTTTAATAAGTTCAATAGTTTGTTTTTTCACTTCGTCCGAAAAAGCATCGCCATTAATACTTTTGGCATATAATCCCGCCTCATGGGCTTCTTTCTCAAAAGCTGCCGAATTGTACCATCCAGCAGTTCCTGGCTTGCCTTCTGCTGCAGGTTTTTCAAAAAATACACCGATTGTAGCAGCTCCAGAACCAAATGCTGCAGAAATCCGAGATGCAATACCAAATCCAGTAGAAGCACCGATTACCAATACTTTCTTTGGACCATTCGCGATCTCACCTTTGGATTTCACGTATTTAATTTGATTTTTAATGTTTTGCGCAGCCCCTTGTGGATGCGAGGTTAAACAAATAAAACCTCTAGTTCTTGGTTGTATAATCATCTTGATTAATTTTCTTACTACTTGTTTTATTGATTAGGCAAAATAAGGAATTTTAAATGAGAAAATCGCGATAAAAATCAATTAGTTTTTGTTTCATTTCCATTTGAACGGACATTTGCTTACTTTCACAAAGTTAAGTATACATCGCACTCCTTTTATTTATGCCAATCCAATTTACAATAAAAAAGAATAAAAAAAATGCACTTTTTTTAGGAACGCTAGCTGCATTATTTTTTGCCAGCACCTTCGTTCTAAACCGAATTATGGCAGTCTCCGGTGGAAGTTGGCAATGGACAGCCTCTTTACGTTTTATTTGGATGCTTCCAATCTTACTTATCATTGTTGCCATAAGAGGAAACCTCATCGATTTACTCAAAGAAATCAGATCCAACCTTTGGCAATGGCTTCTTTGGAGTACTATCGGATTCGGGCTATTCTATGCAACACTTACCTATGGCGCAAATTATGGCCCATCTTGGCTCGTAGCTAGCACCTTCGAATTCACCATTATAGCCGGCATGTTTATTGGTCCGCTACTTGATAAAAAAGGGCAACGAAAAAGCATTTCAAAAGCTTCACTCCTCTTCTCCATCCTTATTTTTTTAGGTATTCTTTTGATGCAAATTTCAGAAGCTCAATCAACCTCCTTAAACACAATGCTATTGGGGACCATCCCGGTGTTGATCGGCGCTATTGCCTACCCCTTAGGTAACCGTAAAATGATGAAAATATCGAACAATAGATTGGATGCTTTTCAACGTACACTCGGCATGACACTCTGTAGTATGCCATTTTGGATTATCCTGAGCCTATTTGGCTATTTAGATAATGGTCTACCCACTGATAGTCAACTTTTCCAAACCTTTTTAGTAGCCATCTGTTCAGGAGTGATTGCCACACTTTTATTTTTCTCAGCTACCGATTTCGTTCATCAGGACCATAAAGCATTGGCAGCTGTAGAGGCAACACAGGCCATGGAAGTCATTTTTACGTTGGTTGGCGAAATTCTTATCCTGCAGGCCGCGCTTCCAAATGTATATTCCTGTATTGGTATTGTCATGGTGGTCATTGGCATGATTCTACATAGTCGCACAAGTTAATAATACCTCACCTTTCATCTGCTTGTAATGTTCTGCTTATTTTACTCAGGTTTAAACTATTGGCCATTGCTGAGAAAATATCATAATAAGTTCCTTTATGTGCGTATAGATCTTCATGTTGCCCTTTCTCCACCACCATTCCCTTTTCCATAACCACAATGGCATTGGAATCGATGATCTGAGAGATACTATGGGAAACGATAATTACTGTACGGTCTTTCTTTATGGCATCCAAACTATTTTTAATCTGTTCGGTCGCGATGGCGTCCAAATTAGCCGTAGGTTCGTCGAGAAAAATAATCGGCGGATTTTTTAAAAATAAACGGGCTATGGCGATCCGCTGCTGTTGGCCCCCTGATAGTGATTGCGCATCTGAATCATAACCTTTGGGCAGATCTATAATCTGCTCATGAATATAGGCTTTCTTGGCTGCTTCAATGATTTCTTCCCTAGAACTTCCCATCTTACCATATTCGATATTTTCAAAGATAGTCCCTTTAAAAATATGATTACGCTGCAATACCATACCGATATGTCGACGGAGAAACGCTGTATCATACTTTGCCAGATCTACACCATCCAAAAAAATTTGGCCGCTGCTGGGTTCGTAAAATTTATCCAATAAGTTGATAATCGTGCTTTTTCCGGCCCCACTAAGCCCCACTAAAGCTGTGATTTCATTCGGTTTGATCTCAAAATTCACGTCCTTTAAAGCAACGGTTCCATTTGGATATTCAAAAAATACATTCCGTAAGGCCAAATGTCCTTGAATATGTGCTGGCTTATAATCACCCTTTGATTCAATATGCTCGTCAGATTCCAAAATTTCGAAGAAAGATTCTGAATAGATCAGGGCATCGTTGACCTCATCATAAATACGGTGCAACTGACGTATTGGCGCCGAAACGTTATTAAATAACATGATATGAAACATAATCGCACCAATGGTAATTTGGCCAGAGAGAACAAGATAAGCTGTTAAAACGATGATAATGACGACGGCAATCTGTTCGACAAAATTTTTAATGCTATCGTAAAGAAAACTCGTTTTTCGAGTTTCCATTTGATTCTCCGTCATTTCAAATTGGATCTTTTCATGACGTTTAGCTTCTTCTGGCTCCCGAACGAATGATTTAATTACTAAAATCGAATCGATCAGACTAATGATCCGGTTATTTTTTGACTCGCGGTAATTGCGCATCTGCCTTCTAAAGCCTGTCAACTTGGAGGCTTGGGTCTGACTAATATAAAGATACAATGGAATAACAGCCACTCCCACCAGACCTACATATACATTAGCGTAGAACATACAGATTAATGCAATGATTGCATTTGCAAACAAAGGCAGAATATCAATAAAGAAATTTTGGACCAAACGTGTCAACGAACTAATACCGGCATCTATCCGGGTAGCCAATTTGCCACTTTCATTATCGGTTGAGGTATAAAAGGCTAACTTATAGGTCAAAATGCGGTTTACAATGGATTGAGAGAAGTCCCGTGCGATATAAATTCGAAGTTTCTCTCCGTAAAATTTCTGACCAAACTGAACAAAAGCGTATACTATTTCTTTAATTAACAAAATAATACTGATCATGCCGACTAGATACATACCCTTTGACAAAGGTTCTTTAGCAACCATCAGATCATTAATCCGATCGACTGTATAACGTAAAATAAAAGCATTTATTTGCGCAGCAAAAGACCCCACTACCGTTAATAACAAGGTATAAATAATCAACTGACGATAGGGTTTGGCAAAGGGAACAATTTTTTTAAATAATTGCGGGATAGTCATTGAAACTGATTTTAATATAGAGGAAACAACTAATCTAGGGACATTGTTTAAATGAAAAGCATAAAATCAATTTGATCGCAACGACGTATCTAACACAAAAAAGGCGTATCGTTTCATGATACGCCTTTCCAACAATTTATGGTAGCCGCAATATTAACCAAAAATTCGATTTAAGACTTTAGCTAGCCTTAAGCCGCCTTTTAGCATACATTGCTCCATAATATCCTTGTTTTGATAAACATAGGAGTACGATAAATTGGCATTATTAGCTACGTCAGCGTAAATCTTTTCAGCCAATTGATTTGATTCATACAACCAGTTAGCGAGCTCTCCAGCCGCCAGCTGTTCATTCTCTTTTTTGTTATTCACATCTAAAACAGTTGCAAACTCGGTATAACTATACTTTTCATTGTCTACCAAATCACTATCCCAAACACGGTGAATATTTGATTTTTTTCCAAACCAGCTTACTTCAATCTTATTACCACCTTGATCCTCTGCACGGCTAACATGCATGGGTTGATGCGCATCGCCCAGAATATGGATCAAGAAATACAGGTTTTGTTTTTGTTGATCCATTGGAATAGTCTTATCTGCAAAGGACTTCTCAATACGGAGCGCTGTCTTATACAAATTCTCATCAGCTGAATTTTCTAAACCCAATTGAAAATCCGCCCAGGGTAAATTTGAGTTTAAATTTATAAAATGAGAATTCCCCAGTTTTTTAAATTCAGGATTGGGATCTGATTTGATAAAATCCCCCCAGTTGGCCCAATAGGCCAGCTTTTGCTGTCCAATAATTTTTCCAATATTCTTTTTGGCTTTTTTAGTCAAATGGCGTTCCGCAATTTCAGCCACGACACGATGCCCTGTTGTCCCCCACGCAAATACCGAAGAAAGCTGAAAACACAATGCCATTGCCAGCAAACCCTTGATCATTTTTTTCATTAGATTGTTGTTTTAAATGATGACGAAGCTCATACCTGTTAGAAAAACGCAGTTCGCTCCCACAAACTGGAGTTGAAAAGCGGAATCAGACCTGTAATAACCCATCTTACTATATTGAATGTTAATTATTTGAAAATATCGAACGTATACTTAGCCGATGACCAAAACTCATCCAAAGCAATTATTCGAGGCTTAAAAAAAGAAATGAGCTCGGCCCAGTCATCCTCTTTAAAAACACTGTAACCGGTTAAGCTTGTATAGATGCGACAAATCGGCTTTCCATATTCGTCCATTCCGTCCATGTCCCAAATCCACTCTTCTTCAAGAAGATCCTGCAACAATGCTTTAAACTGAAGAAATTGTTCTGCCATTAATGCCCTGAGCCCAGCATCAGGTTGGGACCACTGTATCGCAATAGTTGCCACCTTCTTATCCGCATCCATTTTGAAGTATAAATGCTTAATACCTGTCTTGTAGTTAATCCAATTTGCCTTCTCCCCATCTGCCGACGCATGTAATGCCATAAATTGGCCAAACTTCGTCCAGAATAACTGTTTTAATTGTTTTATCTCTTCCCTTGAATACACCGATACAATTTTTTAGTCAACAAAATTAGTAAAATAGCTCGGTATGTCTAAACCTTATTGGTATCAAAATTGTTGTTTTAACAATAAACATATTCGAAGATGAACATGGATAAGAAAAAATCACTGTTACTATTAACTGGCATAGCACTTGGGGCTGTGGCTTATAACGCTTTTAAACCTGTCGTCTCGCGACCTGATGTCGTAGATCCTTTTGACTTGGATAAATATCTTGGAAAATGGTTTGAAATAGCCAGACTCGATTTCTATTGGGAAAAAGGCTTAAGTCAAGTTTCCGCGGAATATAGTAAAAATAAAAATGGCACAATACGTGTCAATAACCAAGGGTACTCCGAAGACAAAGAACGCTGGAAACAGTCTATCGGAAAAGCCAAATTTGTCAACAGTCCCAATGAAGGTGCACTTAAAGTCTCGTTCTTTGGTCCTTTCTACAGTGGGTATAATATTGTAAAAATAACGCCGGATTATAAATATGCACTCATTTTTGGTGACAATCTAGACTATATGTGGATTTTGGGCCGTGAGAAGGAGATTCCAGATAAAATCAGAAATGAATTTTTAACTTATGCCCTGCAATGTGGCTATGAAACCGGCGATCTTGTATGGACCAAACATTAGTCGAAGATCGGAGCTAATAGCGGGTAGTTTAACGTCTTATCCTGTGTGAGTACATCAGCTATTTCCTCAACATCTTCCGGCGTGATTGCATTTCTGATACCTGCATTGTAGAGATTTACAAGGAACAGGGCACCCGCACGTTTTTCGTTGAGCGGCAAAATTGAACTCCCGACATAAAAATTTAATACGGATACTGCATATTCGCCAAACAGGTTAAAACTGAAATCACCATTTTTCTGTAGGCAATAACGCATCATTTTTTCAAAATCAGAACGCAAAGTATCTTTAATTTCAGTAGTCATGAAAATCTTTTTAGAGGCACAGTTGCTGGAAATTACGCATAGTATCGTACATTCCCCTCCTGGCAGGACAAAAATGCAAAAAATATCCCAAACAATGTACCGCTAAGCAGTAGATTGTTTGGGATAAACTATGCGTTATGCTGCGACTAGTTTACAATGCTTCTGCATGTTGAGAAACATCCAAACCAAGCTCTTCATCCGTCTCTTCGACGCGCAATGGAGCAATAAGATCGGTGATCTTCAATAGCACAAGTGAACCAACAAAGGCAAAAAATGACACCGCAAATAGTGCGACCATATGGACAAAAAACAACTTCGTTTCGCCAAAAAATAAACCATTGTCCACAACAACAGGATTAATGTTATGATGGGCAAACACACCAGTAAGTACCATACCAACCATGCCACCTACCCCATGACAAGGGAATACATCCAACGTATCGTCGATACTTGTTTTACTTCTCAGATATACAACCAGATTACTAACCAACGCGCCAACCAAGCCGATGATCATCGCATGTGGAATACTGACAAAACCAGCTGCTGGTGTAATCGCAACCAATCCAACAACGGCACCGATACATGCCCCCATTGCTGAAGGTTTCTTTCCACGTATGATATCAACAAATATCCATGCCATAGCGGCCATGGCTGATGCTGTGGTCGTTGTCGCAAAAGCGTAAGCTGCCAAAGAATTTGCTCCACCAGCTGAACCTGCGTTAAATCCAAACCAGCCAAACCACAAGAGCGCTGTACCTAATATCACGTAGCTTATGCGCGCCGGATTATGAATTTGCGTTTTACGTCCTTTTAAATAAATCGCTGCTGCCAATGCAGCCCAACCAGCAGACATGTGCACAACTGTACCACCGGCAAAATCAAGAACACCAAATTTCGCCAATATACCTTCAGGGTGCCAAGTAGCATGTGCCAACGGCATATAAATAAAAATACTGAACAGAATAATGAATAGCATAAATGAATTAAAACGAATACGTTCCGCAAAAGCCCCCGTAATCAATGCTGGTGTGATAATCGCAAATTTCAATTGAAACATCGCAAACAAAACCAAAGGTATAGTGGGAAGCGCTCCCCAAGCAACATTCCCTAATGTACCTTTCATCATAAAAAATGTACGCGGATCACCGACAATACCACCGATATCATCGCCGAAAGCCAAACTGAAGCCAACAATGACCCAGAGGATTGTCATTAAACACATACATATAAAGCTTTGCATCATCGTTGAAATTACATTCTTCTTGCTAACCATACCGCCATAAAAAAAAGCAAGTCCAGGTGTCATAATCAACACCAATGCAGAAGAAGTTAACAACCAGGCCGTATCTCCCGTATCAAATTCTGCCTTGTTTAAATCAGACAAGTCAATGGACGGAAATACAAGTCCCAATACTCCCAAAAGAACTAGAACAATGAGTGGAATAATTTTTTTCATTTGTTTAAACTGATTAGTGTTTTCAATATATTAATAAAATTGTTAAAAAAATACAAGAACAAAACAAAAACCTACTTTCCCTTATAATTTTTTCAAATATAAAGTCTTTTTGTTAAAAAAATACTATGTTATTTTATTTTTTATGATTTTTTTTACATAATTTCACAAAAACAAACACAAAAACCATAATTACCAATCAATTTTTAAACAAAAACCAATACAAAACAGACAAAACAAAAGAATTAAGCCTTAAAAAATCAAACAAATCAAACTTAAACCAAAAAAAAAACATGAAAAAACTTCTAACAACCATCATTTTATCAGTATTTCTAATAAAAATAACCACAGCGCAAGAGGAAACCAAAGAAAAAGGGATAGAAATATCCGGATCAGTGGATACTTATTGGAAATATGATTTTCAAAACAAACCTAACATCAACACCTATTTTACCGAAGACAACAACTCCGTCTCTATTGGGATGGTGGATTTGGCTGTAAAAAAGAAGTTTAAAAAAGCATCATTTGTCGGAGAATTATCTTTTGGCCCCAGAGGGCAATATCGATCCATTATGAATGGTGATGGCCAGGCTGGCGATGACAAAAACAGTTTCCATATCCAAAATCTATATGTAGGCTATGATCTAACCGAGAAACTCAATCTTACTGCAGGTTTCATGGGAACATTTGTGGGTTTTGAAGTAATATCACCAACCTACAACTTCCATTATTCAACTTCTTATTTATTCGGCGCCGGTCCATTTCAAGACGCTGGTTTAAAAGCTACGTATAGTTTCTCAGACAAAGTGGCTTTAATGGTCGGACTATTTAACGACTGGAATGTCTATCAAGATATGAACGGAGTTTCCCATGTCGGCTCCCAACTGGCCTACACCCCCAATGATAAAAGCAGCTTTTATCTCAATTTCCTGACAGGATCCTCTGCTGGCGGTAAAACCAATTACAGCTCTGGAACCTTGGTCGATCTCGTTGCTAATTATGATTTCACCTCCAAATTTTTCCTTGGTTTAAATGCTACAAATTATAAAAAGAGAGATGGTGGGGGTTACTCTGGAGTAGCACTTTACCCAAGAATTCATTTTTCAGAACATTTTGGCCTAGGATTACGCGAAGAGTTTTTCCAAACGCATAAAGAGGAAGAAAATGGAATCCCTAGTTCCAACATCCTGGCAACCACCTTGACAGCAGAATACAATTACCATGGATTCAAATTTATTCCCGAAATCAGAATTGACAAAGGAAATACCGAACGATTCATCAAAAACGATCTAAGCCCAACCAAATCTGCAGGGCAATTTCTGTTGGCCTGTGTCTACAGTTTCTAAACAACATTGCATTACACATAAAAGGAAAGAGCAGGTTCCAGTGGAATCTGCTCTTTTTTATTTTCGCAGCGGTCTAGTTATGCTGCACAAAGCAATTATCGAACACTTATCGAAACATGCCGATCCATAATACGATCAGATTCTGGCGCATCGGCCTTATACTTGGCAAACTGTGAGCCGTACCCCTCTGCACCTATCACCTGTTTGGAAAGCTGCTCTTTACTCAGGTAATCCTTTACAGCCGTTGCCCGCTCAAGCGATAACTTTTTATTAAAATCCTCATTGCCCGTTTTGTCTGTATAGCCACCGACCTTGATATTAGCTGCAGGAAAAGCCTTTAATATCGCTGCAAGATTACTTAGTTGCACCTGACTTTCAGGCAGTACCTCGGCTGTACCTGTTTTGAAATTCAGGTTATCGAAATCAAACCAGGTATTTTTCAGGGAATCTTCACCCATCGATTTATAATCGGATTTTAAAAATTGGACCAAGTGATCCTCTATCCCGCCTTTAAAAGCAGCAAGTTTGACACCGTTTGGTAGGATGAGCTCCGTCTGCTCGCGCTCGACCATACTGGAACCCGTTTTCATAGTATCTGACTCTATCGTTGTCTTATTTACACTGGTATCGGTAGCACCGTCTTGCTTGCTTCCACTACAGCCTTTTCCAAATAAAAACCAAAGCGCAGCCAATACGACCAGGGCGACTAAAATCTTCCACCAACCGCCCCCGGAACCGCTTCCAGAACCGGTTCCAGCGATTGCTGCCCTGGACTCCTCCGCTCTTGGCAATGACAAGGGCTCTTTATGTGCTTCCAGTTCATTTGCCGGATTAATGGATATTGACTTATGACTATCCACTTCCTTAGCAACATCAGCAGGCATTGCATGTTCAGTCGCGGATTCTGCCGGCGCAGAAAAATGTGCACCATCAAAAAGCTTCCCAAAGGCGCCTAAGCCTAACCCAGCTGGAACAGCAGCAGCAAAAGCGGTTTTATTTTCCTCCAAAACATGACCGATACGATCAAAATCCCAATTTTGGCCCTTATTTGTTAGACTGGAGAATATCGCGGGCAAAGAAAAATTCATTAATTTCCCAATGGAGCTACCATCATACCCCAAATAACCGGCAACAGTACTCAAAACAGTATCCAGACCGCCACCAAATATTGATCCCAATAAACCCTGAGCATTCTCGCCTTTCACAGCAGGATCCCCTGCGGGCTCATCTGCTTTGGTCACACTACCGAGAAGCTCGTGGAAATCAAAATTCGCAAAGTGCTGCTTAGCCCTTTCAAGTATCGCCGAAAACCCACTACCGGAATCGGAATGTTGGCTTAAACCTAAAAACAAGGCGGGAATTGTTACATTCAAACCCTGCTTTACCCCCTCTTTATCCTGATTTAAAATTTGCCCTATCTGAGCGACCGCCTCTTCGTCAAAAAAGTCCTTCGCCCCTTTTAAAAGCTGATTTTCCATAATCTTTGTTTATTTATAGTTTATATAAAACTCTAACAAACAAAGGTTTAATTTGTTTACCCTACACGATTTAACGATCAAAATCACCGGAAAGCCATTTTGGTAGAACAAACTCGGATGCCAGGTGTGCCCATTGGTAACTTTGCCAATCAGCTCTACTGATCCACAGCACTTCTTCCAGTTCTTGATAAGGATCAAATGCATGACGCTCTGCCAGTTTAATTAAATAGATATAGCCCACGACCACCGTATTTACCTCATTTACAGCCTGTGTACTGTGACTACCGATAAAGCTTATTTCCATGCTGGTCACATCATACCGAAGCTCCTCTTTCAGTTCACGAATTAAGGTCTGCTCACGGCTTTCTTCCGGCCCTACCTTCCCCCCAGGTAGCTGAAAATAGCTAGACCCTTTTTTACGAACCATTAGCAAATCTCCTTCCGGAGCAAGCATCACCGCCGAGCAAATAACAATTTTGTCCATATCATTTATTTCAGATCACAAAACTAACTTTTTATCCATCATCGAAGAAATATCTCCCCCGCATTCAAGACAGCTCTTTAAAATAAAATTTTACCGCAATAAACGCCTTATCATTGAAAATCTGTTACAGTTCACAAAACGAATAGTAAGGTTTAACAGCAAATCTATTTCCTTCAACTGCAATAAAATTGCAAATAATAAACTAATTATCTAAGTTTAAGGTATAAAACGATAATCTATACTTCCATATATGAATCGAAGATTAACCTGTTTAATACTAAGCATATTGTTTCTATTGCCGGGATGCCAGCAGGACAAGAAAAACACAGCAAAAACCAATCAGCAAACTGAGCAGCAAAAACCTACTCCACCTAAAGAGCAGGTTGAGCAGAAAAAAATACTTACCGCTGAGGATATTATCTTAAAAAAAGAGCTGCTTTACAACAAATACACCCTGGAAGACAGCTATCCTTACAAAGACACCACACGCAGTTTTCAATGGGAAAAGATCAAAGAACGCCTGGCCTTTATCGAAAATTTTCAACAGACGCCATCGCTTTATGGGGTTCTACAGAATTATCAAAACGAAAAAGGCGAAGCCCCAACAATACAGGACTATAAACGGGACTCTTATAAACGCGTATCCGACAGTTTCAACGTCGAACGCTATCAAGCGGCACCACTCTACGATCTTAACAGCGCCAAAGCTGTTCGTTACGGTCGGGACGGCTGGCTCGTCCGCATACAAGGCCCCGACAGCATAGCTCGAATTCCGATTGAAGGTATTTCATTCGAAGGAAAATATACAGTTCCCAAAAGGTATCTGCGTATTATTAGCGACACCGTGCAGTTCAAGATCATCAATGTCGTCGATGTAAAAAACCAAAATATCTGCACCTTGGAAAAAGTCGGAAACGAATGGCTTATCCGAAGCATGAATCCTGTGACGAGTGGCCGGCACAAACCTCCCCATGCCCAGGAAACACCAACAGGCCTCTTTGTTGTCCAGGAACACAAATCCAAGATGTTTTATTATGAAGACGGCACCAAAACTTACGCCGGATTCGCACCTTATGCTACTCGATTTACCGCTGGAGCCTATATACATGGAGTTCCGGTCAACAATCCCAATGGCAGCATTATCGAATATAGTGAGAGCCTAGGCACAACACCCAAGTCGCATATGTGCGTCAGAAATGCGTCATCTCACGCTCAATTTGTCTATAAACGGTCAAAAGACCTCGCTTCACTGGTCGTTGTTATTGATTAACAATATTTAACATTCTGTAAATCAAATATGTATTAACTTTAATAATTAATTTTGTAAACATCTACACAGAAAAGGGAGAAGAATGGGAAATACGTTTATGTTTCTTTTGATGGCACTCAATACAGCATTGTCCTCACAAGAAGAATTAAAAACAACAGATCAACAAACCACCAGCACTCATCGTATCAATGTCGAACGTCAACGCACCGAAGTTGACTCGTTGTATGATGAAATGAATCTAGGCAAAGTATTAAAATACGAAGCGTTTCGTCAAGCAATGGAAGGCAGAAAAGAACTTCCGATCCACAACAAGGACATCATGACCGTCATTGACTTTTCATTGGCATCAACGGAAAAAAGACTTGTGGTACTCGATCTTGCGCACAAAAAAGTACTTTTCAACACACTGGTTGCGCATGGAAAAAATAGCGGAGAAAACTATGCCGTCAATTTTTCAAATCAACAGGAGTCACTTAAAAGTTCTTTAGGGTTCTTCACAACAGAAAACACGTACAACGGCGAGAATGGCTACTCCTTGGTATTAAATGGTCTTGAAGAAGGTATAAATGACAATGCAAAAGCAAGATACGTTGTGATGCATGGCGCCGATTACTGTAGCACAGGTACAATAGCAAGTTTAGGCAGACTCGGTAAAAGCTACGGCTGCCCCGCAGTACCAAGGGAATTTGCAGGCCCTATCATTAACACCATCAAAGATGGAACGTTGTTGTTTATTTATGCCGACAACTCCGAATATCTCACAAAGACACACTTGATCCATCAACCCAATATATTGATGGCACAATTTCAAAAAAGACCGCCTGCATTTGAACACGAAGGCTAATAAATAAAAAAGCCTGATGGAAATACTTCATCAGGCTTTTTTATTTATAAATTGTCTTTCGATACACCGCTACCGGACCAACACGATCCTAAGATTTATGCTTTTTCTTAAACCTCAACATCCAATTGTAAATTGCATCATCATGGAACAATCGCTCCACACTTCCATGCGTCCCCCCTTTTATCACATTTAAGCTCACATTTGCATCCGGATCTTCTCTTTTGATCGCATTCATAATTTTTCTGGACTCCGAAATTGGCACTGCTCGGTCAGCGGTACCATGATGAAGCCATATCGGCACCTGCGTCAGGTTAGATGCATACTGACTCGATCCGCCGCCACATATTGCTACTGCAGCAGCCACCCTTTCGGGATATTTACCAGCCACATCCATGGTGCCATAGCCCCCCATACTCATGCCGCAAACGTAAATACGGTCGGGGTCAGCATTGTAATGTTCAATAACATAGTCAACAATTTCGATTACTTTGTCCGGATCCCATCCTCCCCGGGACTGTGGCGCAACAATTATCCCAGGTACCTCCTGCCCTTTGTTGATGGCATACAATACACCATAACGCTTTACACGATCTAAATTTGTCCCGGACAAACTTCTTCCATGTAAAAACACAAATACAGGCTTTTTTTCAGATTCCAATGAATCCGGTGCGGCATCTTTCAATAAAAAAGGATAAGCAGTTTCTCCTTTTATAGCATGTATTTCCTGCGCGTTTACGCGCATCAACAGCATAAAGAAAAAACAGATATACAGGTAAACTTTTCGCATATTTCTTGTCTGTTACTATCTAGCTTAATTTTGGAGCACTAAAAATACAATTAAATGACTTTTATGACACGCATTTAACATGTTTTAACATTTCAATTGCGACAACATTACCATTTAGCACAAAGCAAAGACTACATACCATATTGGCCCCAAACTGATCATTTGGAAGATTCCATCCAATTATAATTGCATTTCATGCCAAATTTATCTTAGTTTGTAACATTGCGCAAAATATCCAAGCTCTCACATGAAAATATTGCATACCGCCGATTGGCATTTAGGAAAACGATTGGACAGTTTCTCCCGGATAGATGAACAAGTACTGGTCATGAATGAAATCGTTGATATCGCAGACCGGGAAAACGTGGATCTCGTGATCATCGCAGGAGATCTGTTCGATGCCTTCAATCCCGGTGTGGAAGCCATCGAGCTATTCTACCGAACAATCAAGCGTCTTACCAAGAATGGCATACGCCCAGTACTAGCAATCGCGGGCAATCACGATTCACCCCATTTGATTGACGCGCCCGATCCTTTGGCACGAGCGTCGGGCATCATCCTAATTGGGCATCCGCATGCTGTGGTTACCCCTTTCGCAACAGATGGTTTCACCGTATTAAAGTCAGATACGGGCTTCATTGAATTGAGTTTACCGCAATTTGACTATCCGATTCGTATTCTTCATACAGCCTATGCCAACGAAATACGCTTAAAACAATATCTAGGCGAAGAGAAAGAAAGTAAATTAAATGAGGTCTTAGCAGCAAATTGGCAAAAAATAGCCAATACCTATTGCGATGATAAAGGCGTGAATATATTGACAGCGCATCTTTACATGAATAAATTGGGCAGTCCACTTTTAGAGGAGCCTGACGGCGAGAAACCGGTCAAAATTGGCAATGCAGACTTAATCTATTCAGAGGCCATCCCACCACAGGTCCAATACACCGCATTAGGGCATCTCCACGGGTATAAAAATATCGGTTCTGCCGAAAAACCGGTGGTTTATGCATCTTCACCGCTATGTTATAGTTTTTCGGAGGCTGGGCAAGCTAAATACGTTGCGCTGGTCAATGTATCGGCTGGCGAGCAAGCAAGTGTTGAGCGCATTCCACTAACTCAGGGCAAACCGCTGATCCGAAAATCGTTCGACGATATTGAACTGTGCATATCCTGGTTGTCTGAAAACCCCGATGCTTTGGTGGAGCTCACGCTAAAATCAGAAACTTTCTTAAAAGCCGAAGACCGCAAGCGAATCTATCAGAGCCATTCGGGAATAATCTATCTCATTCCGCTCGTTAAACAAGATGAGCAAGCGCTTCTGGACAAAAAAGAAATCAATCTTACACAAGACATGTCGACCTTATTCAACGATTATTTCAAATCCAAGAATAGCAATCAGGCGCCCAATGACGACATCCTTGATCTTTTTCGCGAAATCCTAAACTCTTAATCCATGATTCCATTAAAGCTAACTCTAGAGGGGATATACTCTTATCAAGAACGTCAGACGATCGATTTTACCGCGCTTTCTCAAGCGGGGCTTTTTGGTATCTTCGGTGCTGTAGGCTCCGGTAAATCATCGATATTGGAAGCGATTACCTACGCCTTATTTGGAGAAACGGAACGTCTGAATGCACGGGATAAACGCGCCTATAACATGATGAATCTCAAGTCCAATCGATCTTATATCGAGCTTGATTTTGTCAATTTTGAAGACCGTACATTTAGAATTACCCGCGAATTTAAACGCAATTCCAAAAATTTCGATGATGTAAAATCCCCAACCGTTGTACTCTACGAAAAAATAAATGAAGAATGGGTTCCACTGGAAAGCAGCAATACACAGCATATCATTGGATTAAGCTATGAGAACTTCAAAAGAACAATCATCATTCCTCAAGGGCAGTTCAAAGAGTTTATAGAACTTGGCGCCAAGGAACGGACGGATATGATGAAAGAGATTTTTCAACTGCATCGATTTGACCTACAGGATAAAGTTTCCAACCTCTATAAAAAAAATCAGTCCGAACTGGATCACCTCAACGGTCAATTAATAGGTTTTGACGAGGTTACAAGCGAACAGATAGAAACGACCGAAACAAATCTCCAACTAGCAGTCGAGTCCTTTGTCGCCATTGAATCGTCGTACAAGTCGCATCATGAAAAGTTCTTAAGGCTCAAAAAACTCAAAGAGGATGTCTTAGAGCTTCGTACGGTGACGGCACTCTTTCAGCAATTGCTAGAACAAAAAGGTGAAAAAGAGACCTTACGATTAAAGTTAAACCGCTTTGAGGAAGCGCAAACTAACTTTCTACATATTCTTAATTCCAAGGAAAAATTAGCACAAGAAGGCCTAATTGCACATAAAAGAGTAGAAACCGAAAAACAGAGACAGGCCGAAATTCAACAGCTTATACAGGAGCATTCCTCAAATCTCAATCTGTTGAAATCACAATACGAACTGCTGCCGCAACGTCGTGTCCAGGAACTGGACCTTGAATTGATAAGCCAATTGATTACGTTTTCAAATGAAATTAAGAGTTTACAGGATCGGGCACAGAAGGGGCGTAATTTTGTGCAGGAAACAAGAGCGCAACAACGACATTTTAAAGCCAAAATCCAAGAGACAGAAATTCAGATCGCTAGGCTAAAGCAATCAAAACCTTCGGCCCATGAACTCATGGAGCTGGGCCAGTGGTACACCAAACAGCAGGGCATCCAACAACAGGAAGACGATCTGAACAAGCAGGCCATTGATTTAGAAACAAGTATAGCTGTGCTGAAGCAGGAACTCCAGGCCATTCATCCGGACCTCGAAAAATTCCGATCAAATCACCTCCTTGTAGCCAGTGCCCTCGAGCAAAAACTTCAGACTCTCCAAGATGAAAAATCACATCTTCTCCTGCAACAGAGGTTGACCCAATATGCAGAAAACCTTAAAGCAGGATCCCCATGCCCACTATGTGGAGCATTGGAACATCCTGCTATCAACCAAGGACAGGATATTTCCCAGGAAGTTGCCGCCAATGAAAAATTGATTGCCGAGACAAATGAAAGTCTTAAGCATCAACAGGACCAGCAATTCCAAGTCGAAAAACTCCAGCTGCGCTTGCAGTCATTAAATGATCAGCAACAAGATCTAAACACGAAAATTCAGCTGAATGCCAATAACAAAATTGCACATGCCCAGCAATTTACATGGATCGGTTATAGCGCTACGGATGAATCCAGCTACACATCAAATAAGCAGGAACTCGCCCGGATCGAAACACAGATAACAACAGTGGAGCAACAGCTTGGTGAGCATCAGGCTACACTCGCTTCCGTTGAGGAAAAGCTGGAGAAATACAATAAAGCACTGCATCAGTTTGAACGTGATGAAGCAAGCAAACAGGCCCAGATTAATCAAAATATCGGGAACCTGAAAGCGCTGCGCTGGTCTGATTATGAGATGCGGGAATCCGAAGCAGTTGAAAAGGAATATACTGCACTGAAAAGATCAAATCTGGATATTGAGCGCGACTACATTACTTTAAGTGAACGATTAAATGAGTTAAACAGTCAATTTGCAGCACAATACAGCTTGGTACAGACGATTGTTGAACAGCTTGCAGATATCCGTCGTGAAAGTCAAGAAACCGATGCTACAATCCAGCAGCTACTTGTGGCTTCACCCTTTGAAACTTTGGCAGAGATTCGGCAAATTCTTGCCGAGAATTTGTCTGTCATACAGATCCGACAAGAGCTTGAACAGTTTCAAATCCAGTTTGAAACTGTGAAGGCACAGATCAGTCAGTTGGAAAAGAAACTCGTCGACCAGGTATATGACGAGAACGAATTTCTTGCACAAGAAAAAATCCTGGATGAGAGCGCCCAACAATTGAAAGCGAGCACTGAAGCTGTTGCCCGACTTCAGCAGGAGCGCGATCAGCTAAAAATCGCCTACGCGAAAAAGGAAAATCTCCTGCAACAACAGGTAAAACTAAACTTACGCCATGACAATTTGAAGCAACTTTTTAATCTCTTTAAAGGTGCGGGCTTTGTACAATATGTTTCTTCGATTTACCTACGGCAGCTGTGTGATCATGCGAATATTCGTTTCCATCGCATGACCCGAAATCAGCTTAGCTTACAGCTGAACGACAACAATGAATTTGAAATTATAGATTATTTGAATGAAGGAAAAAGTCGCAGCGTAAAAACATTATCCGGTGGACAGGCATTTCAGGTATCCCTAAGTTTGGCTTTGGCTTTGGCCGAAAGTGTACAGTCAAATTCGCGTGCGGCCAAAAACTTCTTTTTTATCGATGAAGGTTTTGGAACACAAGATATCACTTCTGTTAATATTGTTTTCGAAACGCTATTGGATTTACATAAGGAAAACCGGATCGTCGGCATTATTTCACATGTTGAAGAACTCAAAGAACGTATTCCAGTGTCCCTTTCGATAGAAAAGGATGAAGAACAGGGTAGCCAAATTTTTATCAATTAATTCCGTTTTATTTTGTAAATTAGTTATAGCGGTCCCGCTGAAAAAGCCTGATCGCTATAACCAACAAAAACAAAAGATTATGGGCTTATTTTCAAACAACAAAAAAGGAAAAGGGTCTCATCCTTTTTTTCATAAAGCGACCAAAGCAGAAGTCAACACGACCTTTTCAGCTAAAGATTCCAGTCCATTAAGGACAACGCAATCCATGCTTTTTGTCAAACAATACGATATCCTAACGATCTTGAGGGAGGTTTTAATGCCACAGAATCAAAACTAAATTCGCATAAAAAGGCTTATCTTTCCATCCAAAAGTGAACAATTGGTTTGGAGTCGCTGGATGCAAAATAGCGTCATTACCATTCTCATGGAGCCTCCTCATCCGACTGATCCGGGGACAAAAAAAGAAATTCAAAAAATCATTGAAATTATAAAAAAGGAAGTTTAATTTAACAAGATAAAACTTTTCTAAAAAAATATTGTCATACGATAAATAACAATCGATAGACAGTATATTTGTCAGCTATATGAAGTACAAACAAATCAACAATAATTCCATCAATCAAATCATGCTAATCGTCATCATTCTGGCGATATGTATATTGATCTTTACAAGCTTATTTTACTACCTACCCGGTTTTCTGGGAGCAGTTACCTTATATGTTCTTTTTAGAAAAATCAACTTTAAGTTGACTGAAGAAAAAAAATGGAATAAATCTTTCGCCAGTATTTTATTGATATTATTGACCATCATATTCTTGGTAGGACCACTCTATCTGTTAATCAACTACATGGTACCTCAGGTGACAGAAGTCATTAGCAACAAAGACGATCTGATGCACAAGTTTGACTCGATCAAAACCTACTTTAAAGACAGCCCTTATTTAAGCAATATTGATCTTTCAGATACTGCCTTAATGGGAGCGCTTCAAAAAGCAGCTAAATTCATACCCAATATTCTGAATTCCGTTGCAGAAGTGGGAGTCAATATATTGGTTGCTTTGTTTGTTTTGTATTTCATGTTGGTTAGCAGCAAAAAATTAGAACAAACCATCTATCAAGCGATCCCTTTCACCATGGCCAGTAAAGCCGAATTGTGGAAAGAGTTTGACATGATGGTAAAATCCAATGCAATCGGCATCCCGATTTTGGCCATGTGCCAAGGTATTGTAGCCGGTCTTGGCTATTGGTTCTTTGGCCTGGAAAGCCCTATCTTTCTAGGGATACTCACCGCTGTTTCCACTATAATTCCTATTTTGGGAACGATGGTGGTCTATCTACCGGCAGCGCTTTTTCTACTTGCAAATGGGCAGTCCGGAAATGCAATAGGTCTTGCCTTATACGGGATCATTATCATCGGGAGTATTGATAATGTACTTCGGTTTACCATATTGAAAAAGTTGGGCGATGTACATCCATTAATAACCGTGTTCGGTGTATTGTTAGGATTAAATCTATTTGGTATGCTGGGATTGATCTTCGGTCCGCTCATTTTATCCTGCGTTAGCGTACTCCTGAAAGTCTACAGTATTGAATTTGGACGAAGTACGCCAGAAATCATTCAATCTACCTCATTGACAGACACAAAGTCTACTCATGACAGCCCTGATATTATAGAATAAGGGCACTTCAATAGGTAAAGTTGATTTGATCACAAATGCATCAATATCCAGTAAACTGTCATAAATGAGATTCAACGATTGATAATCCCTTTTTTTTCATAGTTTTGAATCATTAATACAATAGATTGTTCAATGCTTTCTACGCAGAATTTGACGATTTATTAAGCATAAATATTAAAACGATAAAATCACTAAAACTGATTTAAAAGCAAACGTATTCTATGAATAAAAAGATAATCTTAGGAGTGACTGTGGCATTGGCTGCCGGAATTCTTTCCTCATGTAACAACAACAAACCGAAAACAGATCATACTGCAAATACCACCCAGGAAGCCAGCGCTGAAAGCCATGATCATGCAGGTCACGATCATGCAGGCCACGACCATAGTCAAGCTGCACCAACGCAATCTTCCGACCCTGCAGCCATTCTCCCTAATTTCACCTTTTATCAGCTTCGTTCGGGCATCCGTGTTACGCAGGAAAACGTTGCCAAAGACAAGAATACCGTTTTTATTCTATTTGATCCAGGATGTAGTCATTGTCAACATGAAGCTACGGAGCTAGAAAAGAATATTGATCGTATAAAAGACGTCAATATCTATTATATTTCCATGAATGACCCGGCATTAGTATTAGGTTTTTTTGACACATTCGCTCCTAAACTATCCAAAGCATCTAACGTAGAGGTATTGATTGATAAAGACCAAACGTTTATACAAACAATCCATGTTCCTTCACAATTTCCGGCAAATTATGTGTATGGTGCGGATGGAAAGCTAAAAGCACATTGGGAAGGTGAAAAAAATATTAACGAAGCAATAAGCCAATTTCATAAATAATCTGAAATGCTAAACATAGCAATCAATGGATTCGGACGTATCGGTAGAAATACACTACGTAATATCTTTTTAAGAGGGGCTTTCGATGAATTGAATGTCATCGCTATCAATGATCTGACAGACACCAAGACGTTGGCCCATCTATTTAAATATGATTCTGTACATGGTCCTTTTCCTGGTACTGTGACCCACGATGACAAACATATTATTGTCAATGATCTTTCCATCTTGGTCACCAATGAAAAAGATCCGGCGGCATTGCCTTGGAGGGCGCTTCAAATTGATGTCGTCATAGAATCTACGGGGTACTTTACCAGTCGTGACAAAGCGTCGTTGCACTTGGAAGCTGGTGCAAAAAAAGTGATTATTTCCGCACCGGCACAAGATAAAGACATTCCAACAGTGGTATTGGGCATTAATGATCGTGTCATTGATCTATCTGCTTCGATTTTATCCAATGCCTCCTGTACAACAAACAATGTTGCTCCCCTAGTTAAAATATTGGATGAAAATTGGGGCATCAAAGATGGCTATATTACCACGGTTCACTCCATGACTGGAGACCAAAATCTTCACGACGCACCACATAAAGATTTAAGGAGAGCGCGGGCAGCATCGTCGGCGATCATTCCCACAACTACTGGTGCTGCTAAGGCCATAACCAATGTCTTTCCACATTTGCAGCATAAATTAGGGGGCGCAGGCATACGTGTACCTGTACTCAATGGCTCATTGACTGACTTTACCTGTACACTTGAGAAAGAAACCACGGTAGAAGAAATTAATAAAGCGTTCAAAGCTGCAGCAGAAAACGACTTAAAAAATGTATTATTTTATACAGAAGACCCCATAGTTTCGGTAGATATCATCAATAACCCCTATTCATGTGTATTTGATGCCCAGTTAACCTCGGTAGTGGGGGGTCTGGTCAAGGTTGTAGGCTGGTATGACAATGAATTTGGTTATTCTAATCGTTTGGTTGACCTCCTGATCAAGATCGACAAGCTTGTATAATCTAGCTACCCCTGCAGCATCTTACGATAGGTTCCGGTATAAAAAAAGCGTCCTTGCCAGCTATAGTTGACAAGGACGCTTTTTTCTTCACGCCTTAATTTTACATTTCCCCTTCTACACCCAAACCAAACAACGCAAAATCATATTTGACCGGATCCAAAGGATCTAGTAGGCGTAGATTGGCCGTTAATTCCTGAGCTGTTTTCCAATTCACTTTATCCAATGTAATTAGACCAAATTTACGGGCAACACGCTCAACATGGACATCGCACGGACAGATTAGATCTTTTGGGGAAAGACGCTGCCAAATCCCAAAGTCTACCCCTTTTGTATCTTTTCTGACCATCCAGCGTAAAAACATATTGATCCGCTTGACGGTTGACTTCTGTGCTGGACTACTAATGTGTTTCCGTGTGCGAACAGGATAGTCAGGCAACGAAAAGAAATAGGTTTTAAAGGCATTCAGTGCCATTTCTAAGTCGACTTCTTCCCTGTTCTCCTGCCCTACGAGAAAAGCATCTTCCAAAGATTCGAAATGCTGATAGTGATGCTTAAAAAAAGAAACAAAATAAAGAATATCGGTATCATTGAACGTGCGGTGTTTAAATCCCAGTAAGGTTTTTAAATCCTGCTCTTGGTGATTGATGATATAATCGTATGGCGAACCATCCATTCGAGCCACCAGCTCGTTGCATTTATTGATAATCGTCTTTCTTTGCCCCCAAGCCATAATGGAAGCCAAGAATCCCATGATTTCAATGTCCTGCTTCGCTGAAAATTGATGCGGAATCGATATGGGATCATTTGGAATAAAACCAGGTTGATTATATTCATCAACTTTCTTATCCAAGAAATCTTTCAGATCAAAATCAACTGCCATGCTAATCCTTATCTTCCTGTCTGCAATATGCCTTTACAAATCTTTGCAATCAAGCCTGGACCTTCGTAGATAAAACCGGTATAAACTTGAATGAGACTGGCTCCAGCATCTAACTTCTCTATGGCATCTTTCGCCGAATGAATCCCCCCTACACCAATGATAGGAAATGCCTTGTTGGACTTTTCACTTAAGTAGCGAATAACTTCTGTTGAACGCTTGGTCAAAGGACGTCCACTTACCCCGCCCGCTTCATTAATCAGTTCATGTTGACTCTTTAAGCCTTCTCTTGAGATTGTTGTATTCGTTGCGATGACGCCTGCAATTTGTGCCTCCAATACGATCTCGACGATATCATCCAATTGACTATCCGTCAAATCAGGTGCTATTTTAAGCAGAATTGGTTTCGGAGCTGTTTTAGCGACATTGAGGCTTTGTAAAGTATTTAATAGATGTTTTAAAGGTTCCTTTTCCTGCAAATCGCGTAAGCCTGGTGTATTCGGGGAGCTCACATTGACCACAAAATAATCCACGTAGTCAAACAATGCATTGAAGCAATAAATGTAGTCATTGACAGCTTCCTCATTAGGCGTCACCTTATTCTTACCGATATTCCCCCCTATTAACAATCCTTTTCGATCCTTTAGATTTTTCAATCTTGTGGCGGCAACGTCTGCCCCCTGATTATTAAATCCCATTCTATTGATCAAAGCTTCATCGGAAACAAGTCGGAACATCCTGGGTTTATCGTTTCCCGGTTGCGGCTTGGGAGTTACCGTTCCAATTTCGATAAAACCAAATCCCAAATTAGTCATATCTGCAATATATTCCGCATTTTTATCAAAGCCAGCAGCAAGGCCCACAGGATTTTTAAATTTCAATCCAAAGACTTCGCGTTCCAAACGTGGATCTTCCACGGTAAAAAAAGCGTTCAATAATTGTTTGGCGCCCCAAATTTTTGAGAAAACATTCAATCCACCGGTCACTTTATGGTGAGCCGTCTCCGGATTCATTGTAAAGAATATAGGTTTGACTAATTTATACATAATCGCAAAGTTACTCAAAGAAGAAGAAATATTCATTACTTTTGTACTTTTGCAGTTGAAATGATATCAATAAATAATTTAACATTTGAAATAGGATCTCGCGCTTTATATGACGAAGCAAACTGGCATATAAAACCAGGAGATAAAGTTGGCTTGATCGGTGCCAATGGTACAGGTAAATCGACTTTACTTCGCCTTATTGTCGGTCAATATACGCCCACATCAGGAACGATTTCCATGGCGAAGGACCTTAAGATTGGTTATTTAAACCAGGACTTATTGTCGTACCATTCTGACAAAAGCATTTTGCATGTTGCCATGGAAGCTTTTGAGCGCCAAAATCAATTACATGCCGAAATCGAGGGTTTACTCCACAAACTAGAAACAGATTATTCGGATGACATCCTGAATAAACTAAGCGATAAACAAGTAGAATTTGAGGCCTTAGATGGTTATAACATTGAATTTAAGGCCCACGAAATCCTTGCTGGTCTAGGTTTTTCGGAAGAAGAACAAAAAAGACCATTGGCCACTTTCTCTGGAGGATGGCGTATGCGGGTTATGCTTGCCCGTATCTTATTGCAAACTCCGGATATTCTGTTACTGGATGAGCCGACCAACCACATGGACTTACCTTCCATCAAATGGCTGGAGAACTATCTGCAAGCATTTGATGGCGCCATTGTGATTGTTTCCCACGATCGATATTTCCTTGACCGCATCATCAAGAAAACGGTAGAATCACGTAAAGGAAAATTAACACTTTATGCAGGTAATTACAGTTTTTATCTTGAAGAGAAGGAATTACGGAATGAATTGCAGGCCAATCAGTTTAAAAACCAGCAAGCCAAGATAAAACAGGAAGAACGTTTAATTGAGCGTTTCCGCGCTAAGGCTTCCAAAGCCAAAATGGCGCAGTCGCGGATCAAAGCGTTGGATCGCTTGGAGAGAATTGACGATGTTGACGATGACAACCCTACAGTAAACTTCAGCTTTAAATTTTCAAAACCTTCAGGTCGTCACGTTGTGACGTTGGAAAATATTTCCAAGTCCTACCCTAACCTGGAGATCTTAAAAAATACCTCAGCAATTATAGAAAAGGGTGATAAGATTGCACTAATTGGTGCCAATGGTAAAGGTAAATCTACCCTCTTACGTATCGTGGCTAACGCGGATCACGAGTTTGAAGGAAAGGCAGAACAGGGACACAACGTTTCGCAAACATTTTTTGCACAACATCAACTGGAAGCCTTACATCTGGAAAATTCCATCCTTGCCGAGTTACAAACTTTTGCACCGAAGCATACAGAGACCGAATTGCGCTCCATTCTTGGATGTTTTCTATTCACTGGAGACGATGCTTTCAAAAAGATCAAAGTACTTTCCGGAGGCGAGAAATCACGTGTAGCTCTTGCAAAAGCATTAACCGCAGACGCGAACTTCTTAGCGCTCGATGAACCTACCAACCACTTGGATATGCAGTCTGTCAACATTCTGATCCAGGCTTTGCAGCAATACGAAGGTACATTTATCGTTGTATCCCACGACCGGTATTTCTTGGACAATGTGGCGAACAAAATCTGGTACATTGAGGACAAACAGATCAAGGAGTACCCAGGTACTTACCAGGAGTATGAAGAATGGGCTGCAAAACGCGTTGTGAAGACGGAGGTAAAAACCGAGAAAAAAGTCAAGGAAGAACCCAAAGTAAAGAAAGAGAAGCAACCACTTACGGAAGATAAGACACGTTTGTTGAGCAAGAAAAATAAGGAGCTAACGTCTTTTGAACAAAAAATTGAGGAGCAGGAAATTTTAGTCAAAAACTTAGAATCGAAACTTGCGGACGAAGCGGTTTATTCGGATGCGACTAAGTTACAGGAAACTACACGTTCTTACAACTCAGCAAAGGCATTATTAACACAATTCCAGGAGAGTTGGGAGCAGTTGGCAGAAGAAATCATGGATTTGGAAAATGATTAATTTTTTTGGCTTAAAATCAGCTTATTAAGCATTAGAGCGTGATTTTAAGCCAAAATTATTTGCAGGAATAGGATTAAAGCCCTACTTTTGCATCACTTCAAACAAGGAACGGTAGTTCAAAAATAAAGAAGTAAGATTCCGTAGCTCAGCTGGTAGAGCAATACACTTTTAATGTATGGGTCCTGGGTTCGAATCCCAGCGGGATCACAGAAAAAAGCTAATCGCAAGATTAGCTTTTTTTGTTTTAACGGAGTAGAATTCGAAAGAACGGTCTCTATTTTCTGCTTTTGGAAGCTTAGGGATTCATGTTTTTGATCTGATCTCTCCTGAGCAAATTATTAATGTCCCTTACTTTGCCTTTTTCCTGTCCATCAATAACACTATATTCTGTTTGCGGATGCTTGATTCGGCTATTACATATAATTTTTTGGAAAGCGTTAGATACAGCATAAAACATATGAAGGCGATTAAAATATCTGATATTTAATTAGCTTTTCTTGTTTAACAACATTACCTTAGATATTGACAGCGTAGTTCATAAAATAAATTTAAAAATGAGAATTGCCCTATTTGGCACGCACAAAGTAGGTAAAACCACCTTAGCAGAAGAGCTTCTAGAAAAGCTTCCCGGATATACACTGGAAGTAGAACCCTACTATCAACTGGAATCATCGGGGCATGAATTCCTTGAAGAACCCACTGCTGAAGATTTCGTTGAACAATTTAACTACTCTGCCCAGCTAATTTCACAAAGCGGAGACAATGTAATATTCGATAGATGTGTACTCGACATCTTAGCTTATCTGCATATTCTTGATCCAAAGAAAAATATTCAGTTCCTTTTTGAAAAAACCTTTGCTGTATTGGCTGAAATTGATCTTTTGGTGTTTGTCCCCATTGAAGAACCCGATTTGATACCTTACCACAAGTCGGATCTACCCAAACTTAGATCTAAAGTTAATGATTTACTCCGCGATTGGATTGACGACTTTGGTATACAAGCTATTGAAGTAAACGGCCCATTATCGAGTCGTAATAACCAAATACTTGCTAAAATTAAATCCTGAGATGTTAGATTTTTATATTATTGATGATAAACAAATAAAACCAGATTTCCCTGAAAAGGCAGGATTGGTTTTCGCTGGACAACTTGACGAAAAAACTTTCAGCAACCTTCGGCAAAAAGGCATAATCGCCACGCGATTTGACTATTATACGGATTTCAGGCTGGATACTGCTCTGATTAAACAGATTCAGCAAATTATATTAAACAAGGAACTCCAAATAGATACTGACATAAAAAGCTTCATCCAAATCCTTGACATTGCAAGTAACAAACAAAGTGGTTTAATTGCATATAGTGATTAAACATATTTTTTTTCATGTAGCGCGGTCTCTCCTTCACTAAAACGGATCGTTTGAGCTCCCTATAAAGTTCATAAGCTCAATTTTGGGTTCAACAGCAAGGTTTTTATCTCTTTGTTCCTGAAAATGGAGAAAGCTCGGTACTTTCAGCAATTGATCCTGTATCTCTTTATTCTTATACTGGGAAATATGTACGAAAGTATTGCTTTCACCACCCTGCAAAATAGTATACAGGAATTGTGTTCCATCTAACTTCCTGAAATCTTTGAGAAAGCTTTCAATCATTTTTTTATTCGTATGTACATAGTCATCATGGACACTATAGGTTACTTTAACAACAATCATTTCTTTTATTAATTTATGTTTATAAATGCATAGCGGGATTTTCAATACGCAAAGGGAGCTTCTCGATTTCACGTAAACTGACGGTCGAAAAAAGCCTTTGTGAATTGGACAGTAAGATATGAAAAATTTGGATCATTGAATCTCGGAATGTACGCTCTATAAGAATATAAATGCTGGCAGCTGGGTGTACCAGCAATAAAAATTGTGAGTCCATATAAACGATTCGGTACAACACAAAAAATGAGACTAACCATCGGGATTTTGACACGATTTGATCAAATTTAAACCTGTTATTTCATTATTTTCAGCCATTCATTCAATAACATTTATAAACAGTTAGCAAGTCCATAGACATCTTCGAAATACAATCAGAAGCCATGAACAATAAAAACCTTTCTACAAAGCCACACTATCCCATTTTAGACGGACTACGAGGCGTCGCTGCGATTATCGTTGTAACCTTTCATCTCACGGAGCCATTGGGAACAGGACATCTCGATATCTTGGTTAACCATGGCTATTTGGCCGTTGACTTTTTCTTTCTTTTATCTGGCTTCGTGATCGGCTATGCCTATGATGATCGCTGGCATAAAATGTCTATTGGTACCTTCTTTAAACGCCGTATTGAACGCCTTCAGCCGATGGTTATATTAGGTATGACTCTTGGCGCGATAGGCTTTTATTTTACCGATTCTACAATCTGGCCACTTATTCACACCGTTCCGCTCTGGAAAATGCTTTTGGTAATGCTCATTGGTTATACGATTTTTCCCGTTCCCCTCTCTTTGGATATTCGTGGCTGGCAGGAAATGCATCCGCTCAATAGTGTCGGCTGGTCATTGTTTTTTGAATATATTGCCAATATGCTATATGCCATCGGTATTCGCAAACTATCCAAAACAGCGTTAAGCATTTTGGTCTTTATTGCGGCTGTGGCACTCGCCCATTTGGCGATCACAAGTCCTACTGGAGATGTTAGCGGTGGCTGGACATTAAATGCTCAACAAGTGCGGATAGGAATCACCCGCACCATGTACCCTTTTTTTGCGGGACTCCTGCTATCCAGAATAACGAGCCCGAGCCGTATCCGACATGCTTTTTTATACTGTAGTATTTTAATCGCCATTGTGTTGTATATGCCTCGTATAGGTGGAGCAGAACAGCTCTGGATGAACGGGATATATGAGTCGGTATGCATTATCATTGTATTCCCCCTGATTGTTTACCTGGGGACAGGCAGCATATCAAGCAGCAGATTAGAAAATAAGCTTTGTAAATTTCTGGGTGACATCTCTTACCCGCTATACCTCGTACACTACCCTTTCGTCTATTTTTATGTTGCCTGGATCAGCCACAATAAGGATATGACGCTTATAAAAGCTTTGCCTTATGCCCTATTGATTTTGATAGGAAGTATTACAATGGCCTATGTAAGCTTGAAATGGTATGACGAACCTGTCCGCAAATGGCTCAGAAAGAAACTGGGTTAATGCATAAAAAAGTTGCCGGCATAAGGGGCAACCGCTAAAAATAGTGCTATTCAATACACCTGTTTAACGTTCCAGTATTCTCCGGATAGCTTGTTGCTCATGCCGTAACAATAAATTAAGCCCGTCGGGACTAACAGTCGACTGTGCAGCAATAAACAGTACATTTGGGTAGTCAATGTGTTTTTCTTGCAATAATTTCGCTCGCTTCATGTGAAAATCAGAGGTAATCACGATGAAGAGATCTGGAGAGATCTTTTTGATGATCTCTTTTGATAGCATAAAATCTTCGTAAGTATTTGTGGATAGTACACATGGAAGTAAATCTCTCTCTGCGACACCTCTTTCCATAAGATATGCTTGAGCATAAGCGCCATGCGGCTTTTCTGTCCGATTGAAATGTTCACCCATGCCGCCGGTACACAAAATTGTAGTCCCTTCATTATGACAATAGAAATTATAGGCACATTCATTTCTATCTAATGCCATAACGCTGAGATCCCCCTGCTCATCATTGGGTGCGCCCAACAATAATATCAGGTTTTTAATTTTTTCCATACGATTTAAATATTCATACAATCAAATGTAATAAGACCTAGATGAAAAGTAAGTAAGAAGTCGGTTAAATTTTGTCCAGCCATTATTAACTCTCAATCATTTCATGCTCAAATAAATTAAAATGTTACAAAACATTTTTCAAAGTTGATTAATCAATCGATTGACTAAACTAATTGTGATAAAAGTTTATTTTTTTACACACCAATAAAAGATGCCTTATTTATATTTATTGATACACAATATAAACCATTATGAGAAAACTTTTAAATCTAATGCTTGCAACCCTCGCTTTAGGGGCTGCCTCCTGTAACAAGACCTTGGTAAATACCGAAGAAAGTGTCGAAACTCTAAAAGCAAAAACATCAACTAGCTCGGTAACAAATGAATGGAACAGTAATCCCTACAAGCTGAACGTCATCTATTTTGTTCCAAATGATGTTGATTCCATTCCCAACTTCAGAAAGCGTCTTAGCAAGATCCTTTTGGATGCCCAAAATATGTTTGCAAATAATATGGATCGCGAAGGGTTCGGCAGAAAATCCTTCGGATTAGATCTGCTCAATGACAGCCTGATTAATATTCATTACATCGCTGGAAAATATGGTAAAGCTACTTATCCGTACTCTGGGGGCAGCGGCGCTGTGAAGGCGGAAGTGGACAGCTATTTGAATCAAAATCCGTCAGGAAAAAAAAGCGAGCACAATCTAATCATTATTCCAACCTACAATACAGATCCAGCTAATCCGGGAGGCCCTCCATTTTATGGTACAGGTACCAGCTGCTATGCGTTAGATTATGTAAATCTGGACGCTAAAAACTTAGGAATAGGCGGTGATATTGGATGGAAAGCAACTGTATGGATAGGTGGAATGATTCACGAACTGGGCCATGGATTAAATGCCAGCCACAACAGAATGAACAAAACGCTAGCGCCAACTTTAGGTACCGCATTAATGGGCTCAGGCAATTCAACCTACGGAATCTCTACAACTTCTTTGACCAGTACCACAGCAGCAACATTTAACAATAGCCAAGTATTCAGCCCTGTAGCAAGAAGTGACTGGTATGCTTCTGCATCTGCAGAAATAACATCCCTGTCATCAAGCTTTGTGAATAATAAGATTATCGTTTCGGGGAAATTTACAACAACAAAACCAGTCAATGACATTGTTGTTTGGCACGATAGGGAGCCTTTTGGAGTGAATAACGATTATGATGCCGTACAATGGGCTACAAAAATAATAGGCCAGGATAGTTTTCGATTTGAGTGCCCATTAGCTGATTTTTATGATCTGACAGGAAATTACGAAATGAGAATAGGATTTCTCCATGTCAATGGAAGCCGTACTACCTTAGGATACGCTTATAACTTCGTTAACAATATCCCCGATTTATCCAAGGTTGTGACCTATAAATTGTTACCGACCACAGGTTGGTCAATTGTAGCTAGCGATAGTAATGAGCCTGGATCACCGGCAAGCAATGTATTGGATATGAATAGAAGTACAGTCTGGCATACTCCCTGGTCGTCCACTCAAACTCCGCAGCCACATTTCTTCTCCGTCAATATGGGCGCATTACGTACTGTAAAAGGAGTTGCTTTCCGTAACCGCGACAATTTAAATGGAGCGATGAAAAATGTCAATATTTACTCAAGTACAAATGGTATAAGCTGGACGTTGATTAAAACGACTCAGTTGAGCAAAGTCGCTGGCTCCTGGATCAATGTCGATCTTAATACATCCATTAGCACCCAATACCTTAAAATAGAATCGACAAGTTCTTGGGGTGATTTCTTCTATTCTCATCTTGCAGATTTTGGTGCATATTAAAATTTAGATCGATAGAATATAGGGCCGATATCGCAAATAATATCGGCCTTTTCTAGCTTTGATCAACACCGAATAAGTGAGATTCATAATTGAGGTTAGCAAATAATTTTATATTTTTAGTAGATCATACTGACTTTGACTTATCAATAAGCTAGAAAAAACGATCGAGATAATCACTTATCACTAAAATTAGGATGAATAGACAAGAACTGATCAAAACTTTTTCTGACAACCACTATACGGTTATTGCCTATATCCAGGCATTACCTGAGCCTCATTTTTCATATCGTAATCATGAAAAATGGACGGCTGGTCAGCAGCTAAAACATATTCTCTTAACGCTTCTACCCTTTCCAAAGGTACTTCAGTCAAAAGATTATATAGCCCAAAAATTTGGATCCCTGCAACGCGCAACCTGGGACTACGACACGGTGCGTAACAATTATCTCAAAACAAGCCGGCAGGCCCCAAGTCAATTTTTGCCTGAAGAAATCCTGCCCGCACAGAAAGAGGGGCTGATTGCGCAACTAGAAGAAGTATTGGCTACAATCAATCAGCTATTTGTACTGTACAATGAAGAGGAGCTCGATAGCCTGGTTTTACCACATCCTCTGCTCGGCAAACTCAGTATACGCGAAATGTTTTTTCTGATGAGCTATCATCCCTTACACCACCTGAATCAAATCAAGGAAAACTTGGTCTCATTCAATCAATGAGCTACACTTTATTCATCAGCTTTTCATCGAATCAGTTTTAATGGTATTGTCTATTCTCTTGTATGGACCATATCATATAAATCAAAGCCTTCAGCCCAATAGTCTTTATGGATTTCCCTTAGTATAAAACCATTTTTCTTATAAAATCCGAACGTGAATTGAGAGGTACCGACTTCGATCTTTTCAACCTGATGATGGGTGTACAGAAAGTCAATACGGTGATGCAATAGGTTTTTTCCAAAACCAAATCCGTGATATTTTGGATTTAAAAAACTCCAGCTCAAAAATCCTGTGCGCTCATCATCAGAAAAACCTACTCCACCGCCACCAATAATTTGCCCGTTAACCAGTGCAACAAAATACGTCTCCATTTCCTGGTCAAGATATTCTGTGAAATCGGCAACCTCGCTCTGTGCAAAGTACTTCGGTATATTCATATGAAGAATATCGATCAGCTTATTTCTATCCTGAACATCATATTTCCTAATTTCCAAATACTTATCCATAATTTGTATGATTACAAATCCCTGTCTATTGTTAACTTACATTTCCTTTGAAGTTTATTAAATATAATAATAATTTAGTGTGTTTTTATTGCGCTATTTCCACGCCCAATGATTGGCCATATTTTTCCCAAGAAACATTAAAAACCATCGCTATTGGCTTGATTTTTGATTAATTTTTTGATTAATTTTACGGTCGCACTGCGGTAAGCAGATGATCATTAAATACCCAATATGCAAAAACCTCAAAAGGATATTCCGATTTTTTTTGAAGCATTAAATCAGATGCCGATTGCAACTGCCATTTATGATAATTCGAACCTCAATATCGCATTCGCCAACTCGCGAATGCTAAATATGTGGCGTACAGAAAACGAAATATTTGGACATTCCTTTGGAGAGGTTTTTCCGGTTTTTACCCAAGAAGGATTTACAGATATACTCCGTAATGTTTGGGAGAGCGGTGTCACCTACAAGGCATTTGAAACCCCTGCAACGATCATTGACCGTGATTTCAAGATCAAACGTTATTTTGATTTTGAATATAGGCCCCTCTTTGATAAGCGTGGCCGAACTTATTCCATCCTCCACACAGCCACAGATGTCACGCATAAGATACACGAAGAGAAACCTGAAGATCAAGAAAATATAACAATCAATCCCGCAACCAACCTGCGCATGATATCCTATACGCTATCACATGATGCTAAAAATCCTTTGGCTCTTGCTAAATTGGGCATAGGTGTGCTAAAAGAACATTTGGATATGCAGTCCAATAGGCGGCTCGAATTGTACGATGTCATTGATCAATCACTTGAAAACATTGCTGATATTATCGACAAAACGGTCGAACTGAGTCTTGCTCCAATTAACAGACTACGGAAACAAGCTCTTCGTTTAGATCTTACATTGCCCAATTGGTGCCGGGAAGCCAAATTACTATACCGGAGCCCACATACTGAACTTATCTTTGGTGACCTTTTTCCAGTAAACAGTGATCAAAATGCAATCTACCAAATCTTTACAAACTTGATCAACAATGCCGTCAAATACTCTTCGGCCAATAAGAAAGCAGCGGTGCATATCTATAGTGAAAAAGTAACGAACGGTGTGTTATATATCATCAAAGACAATGGTATCGGTATTCCGCAGCATGAACTCGAAAATATCCGCATGGAAAGACTCCGTGGTTCAAATTCAACGGATTACCAGGGAAAAGGCATCGGATTGTTTATCGTTCAGGAAATTCTTGAAAGACTCAAAGCGCAGATGGCCATCTTCAGTAAGGAAAACCAAGGAACCGAAATCCGCTTATTTTTCCCAAATTAATAAAGCGACGTAGCCCTTTTATCTTCCTTTCATGGCAGATTTTGCCAATCTTAACCTGCTTTCAAGAAAAATCATTGTTGGACTGCTGATTTATGGCTAATTTTGAGTGTTTAGAAATTGTAAGCAAAATCAGACACGTCTCTATGAATCATTTTCGTAAATATTGGAAACTATTTTCCCATATTGGTGCACATCCGGGCATGTCATACATCGATTTCAAACGTGTGCACATGATAAATTTGATTGCATTGTTATGTTTATTTCCGACAATTTTCTTTTCAATCCTCAATCTTATCGACCACCGCTATGTTTTATCGGCGATTAATTTCTCCAATTCTATATGTTCGTTTACGGTCCTTCTGCTTCAATATTATGGGAAACACAATATCGCTAAGGCAACACTATTGACAAGTAATTCTGTGTTTTTCTTCGCTGGGGCACTACTTTATAAAAATGGCGGCGAATATTTTTTATTGTGCACTTTGATTGTCTCGATGTTAATGTATGACAACCGAAAGATCCATATAGTCCTTTGTATTACGGTAGCTTTCCTGATTTTACTGTTATATTTGCTTCCTGATATACTTCCCCTGAGTCAGCAAGTTCCACGATCCAGATCTGTTTTCAATATTATCAATGCACTTGCTTTCATGGTCGTTGCGGTCAACTTCTTTCTCGATATCATCTATAAGAATATGAAAAAAATTGAGCAGCAACGCCTCAACTTAGAATCCATGAATCGGGACAAAGAAAAAATTTTTTCTATTATCGCGCACGACATCAAAAGTCCTTTTGCCAACTTGGAAGCACTGGTATTTATGTTTCGTAATCAGATGCTCGATAGTACGGCATCCCAGGAATATATCCAACAGATCTATCAGCAGATTACGCAGCAGAATCAAGCTTTGGATGATTTGCTGCAGTGGGGCAGCAGCAGTATGCAAGGTATGAATACTAAAGCATCACCCCAATTGATCAAACCTATGATACAACAAATTATTAAAGTTTTTAATGAGAACACACAATCTAAACAACTAAAAATCAACATTAATATACCCAACAATACGCAGATAATTGCCAATCGGGATCATACCATCATTATTTTACGCAACTTGATTAGCAATGCGATCAAATTCAGCTATGTGAATGGGAATATCAACATCTACACCAGCATCGATGAAACCTATACACATATTCATATTCAGGATGAAGGGATAGGGATTAACCCTTCGAAGTCTGCCGCACTTTTTAATGAAATTCAGCAAAAGTCCTTTGGCACTGAAGACGAGCCCGGATCGGGTGTGGGCCTAGTCTTATGCAAGGATCTTATTGAACGAAACAAAGGTGTTGTGAACATTCAAAGTACACCCAATAAGGGATCGGTTTTTACAGTTGGATTGCCATCCTGCCCCAGCCATAAGCCGCAAACCAATGTCGAAGTGCCTACATGCTGTTAACTCAAATATAGGTTTAGAAATTTTTTTGTAATATTATTTCCGGTCGAGAAACTTTATGTGATTCAATATAGGTTCATTTTTGTAGATTTACCCCTAATACACATTGACGCAAAGGAAATATGGAAGTAAATGCCAATTATGTATATAAAATCATCGAGACACCAGTTGGTCCTATACACTTAATCGCTACCGAAAAGGGACTTTCAGGTTTAGTTTGGGCGGACAAGGATTATATCCGCACAAAACTTCCTACAGCAACCTACAATGAACAAGCTCCAGTTTTAATACAGACAGAACTGCAGCTGAATGAGTACTTTGCAAAAAAAAGAAAGATATTTGATATTCCGCTTGATTTTCAGGGAACAGCCTTTCAGATCAGGGTCTGGGAAGTGCTTTTAGGTGTTCCCTATGGTACAACCAGGACTTACGGTCAACTGGCGCAGCAACTTGGCGACAGCAAAGCCGTCCGGGCCGTTGGTGGCGCGTTGAATAAAAATCCTATAGCCATTATTGCCCCCTGCCATAGGATAGTTGGTACCTCGGGCAAGCTTGTTGGCTTTGCCGGGGGCATTCGCAATAAGTCTACCCTGCTGGACCTTGAACAACACTATCAGAACCCAACACTATTCGATCTTTAACGCTGATTATTAACCTTGGAGCATGTTATTCCTGCGGTATACCAACCATTTCAGGGAATCTTTGAATTGCCGATGAAGAGAAAAAAAATTGCATCTCCGCTTTTGTAATTAAAACTATATCTTTATGAAAAGAATTACACGGTCACTATGATAGAGAATACGTTTGGAATGGATATAATGCCTGAAAATGAACATGACAGACTGAATGCCCTCAGACGCTATAAAATAACTGGAACCCCTTCTGAAGCCAGTTTTGATGGAATTGCAAAATTAGCCACACAAATCTTTAATGCCCCTATTGCATTGCTCTCACTGGTGGATGCAGAATCTGTCTATTTCAAAGCAAATATTGGCATGGGCACCACAAAGGAAACGAATCGAGGGCAAAGCTTGTGTAGTCTAACTATTCTGGACAAGAAAGTAACGGTCTTTGAAGATACACTGAAAGAAGATATCCTACTGACCAATCCAAATGTAATTGGTGATTTTGGACTACGGTTTTACGCAGGTGCACCACTTATTACGCATGATGGTTTTATGATCGGTTCACTGTGCGTCATCGACAAACATCCGCGCGCTTTCACTGCGGCTGATCGACAGATATTAGAAGGTCTTGCTCGAACCGCAATGGATCAAATCGAGCTTCGAAGTTCTTCCATAGATAAAATTGATGAGCTTGAGGGTGTCAATATTACTATGGCAACCATGCAACAACGGCTGCTCGAGCTTAATGACGAGATGGAGCTTGCCAACGATGAACTTTATCGTACCAATAGCCAGCTCAACAAATCCTATGATTTGACAGTGCTGCTCAACAAAAACCTCAAAAAAAGTGAACGTCGATTCAGATCCTTTATAGATAAGGCTCCAATAGCCTTTGCGATTTTAACAGGCCGTGAATTAATCATTGAAGTTGCCAACGATATGATGCTCAAACTCTGGCGCAAAACAGAGGTTATTCTCGGCAAACCACTAGCACAAGCACTTCCGGAATTACAGGGACAGCCTTATTTGGGGATATTGGATGATGTCTTTACTACTGGCCAAAATTATATTGGAGACACTGCCTACGCAAGACTTGAGTCTATGGGAGTATTGGGCGATCATTATTTTGATTTCACCTATGAGCCGTTGAAGAATGATGAAGGCGAAACGGAGTCTATTATTGTCATCGCCAATGAGGTTACGGAGCGTATCAAAAGAAACGAACACCTTGAAGCCCTCAACTATCAGCTGGAAATTGCACTAAAAGCTGGTGAACTCGGTTCTTACAATCGCGATATAAGAACAGGTAAAATGGACTGCTCGGAAACCTGTAAACTCAATTTTGGCCTCACTAAAAACGATCGCTTTGATTATGATGTCCTCATGCAAAGCATCGTCCCTGAGCACCGCGAAATGGTCTATCAAAAAGTTCAGGATGCTATCCAGAACAAGACCACTTATCACGCTGAATATCTCATCCGTTGGCCTGATGGATCGTTGCATTGGATCAATGCGTCGGGTCTTCCCAAATACGATGCAGAAGGTAATGCGACTCACCTCATTGGTGTAGTGGCGGATATCACAAAACGGAAAAATTATGAGTCACAAAAAGATGATTTCCTGGGCATTGCCAGCCATGAACTAAAGACGCCCGTCACGGGATTAAAGGGAACGATTCAACTGCTGGAACGATTCAAGGACAAAACTGGAAGTGACATCATTTCAAGACTTATTGATCAGTCTGCTGTCAATATCAAAAAGATCGTTACACTTGTTGACGACCTGCTCAATATGCATCGAATCAGTGAAGGGCAGCTTCATCTCGAAAAAACAATCTTCAAGGCATCAAAGATACTTACCTCCAGTTGTCACAATATCATATCTCAAGGCAACCATCAAGTTAATATTACCGGCGATCTCGATGCAGATATCTTTGCCGACGAACAACGTCTTGAACAAGTCCTTGTCAATTTTGTCAACAATGCCGTTAAATATGCCCCAGAATCGAGAGAAATCAATATTACGGTTGAACAGCTGCAAGATCGTATCAAAATAACCGTCAAAGATCAAGGTGAAGGTATTAATCCGGCAGTACAGCCATTTATTTTTGATCGATATTATAGAGCTAATCACGAAGGTAAATCTTACTCGGGGCTTGGACTGGGGCTCTATATTTCCGCTGAAATAATCAAAAAACACGGGGGTCAGATAGGAGTTGATAGCATCGTGGGTTTGGGCAGTAGTTTCTGGTTTTCCATCCCACTCCCGACAACAGAAAAATAAACGCAAAAGAGCCGGTTTTTACCCGGCTCTTTACTATCAAATCCTACGTGCTTATTGACAGACTGCTAACACTTACGTGTAGTAGTCCGGCATTTGAAAATAGACTTAGGCTGTCTCCTCAACCGTCGCATCAGGCGCATTCTTCTTGACAGATTCAATGCCATTTTCCATACCACTTGCGCTTTCATACATCTCGCTGGTTCCAATAATTTGGCCATTGGTAGCCTTGAGATTGAAGTAGTGCTTACCGTTCGTAGAAGTTTTACGATCAAATTTGTTATCGTCCTGAGCGTTCTTTTTTACAGATTCAACGCCATTTAAGCAGTTTGCTTTAGTTGTATAGCCTTCACTGCTTAAAATCACCTGTCCGTTTCCAGCTTTTAGATTAAACTGGAATTCTCCATTTTTCCGTGTTTTTACTTCAAATTTACCCATTTTCTCAATTAATTAAATAAATATGTGGTTATCGGAATTAACTTCCATACTAAAGATAATACTTTTCAATGTTTTTATTGTAAAACAACGATTAATTTTTTTTATCATCAATAAGGTACATACTTCCTAACATCTGTTCTAACAGATTAAACGTCACAGTATGCAAGACTGTTTAATCTCTTAAAGCGGTTAAATCTTGTGTAGGAGCCGGCAAATTCAGATTACTTATCGCCGTATAGACAGATTCATCGACTTTAAAACCCCATTTTCTAAAAAAATCCGAAAGATCTTTTTGTGCAATCTGACATGCCGACAGCATAAAATAGCGCATTTTCTCTGCGTCTGTTGAAACTGTGGGTCTGTTCTCGCGGGTAGTTTTGCTAAGTTTGATGTAGAAATCATCACCAAATCCTAGCCAAAGCTGATGAAACATAATCATTTTCAAATCATTATCTCCTGAATTAAAGTTGCGGTCCGCGATGTTTTTCTGAAAGTAAGTCGTCAATTTAGGCCAGGAATTATTGGCAGTCACCCGGCTTACCGGCAATCCAAATCCCCTTTCACTGGCTAGAGAATAGACATTCACGGTTGTTTCTGTCAGATTGCCCCAGGTCCAAGCTTTTTGTTGATAGGTATGCCCTACTTCATGCCATATTCCCCATCCATTTGTATTGGACAGGTATTTTGGCTGCAACATACGATAAGATAAAGCATCGGTAAAATAAATAGAAATACCAGCAGCCATATAACCACCTGCACTTGAATCTCTCACGGTAATCAGGTGTTTATTATATGGAATGGCATGGACTCCACTCGTACCATTCAAACCACTGATCCGATTGGAAAAACCAATAATTGAATCCAGTCTATCCACAATAAGCTGTTGATCTTCGTTCTTATACAGCAGCGCATCAGCAATTTTGGTTACCATAATGGTGTGATCTGACGAGAAGACAACATCCGGCACAGTATTTTTCAACGAATCCAATGTAGCTACCCATTGCTCATGGGTGGTAATTCCCTTTTGAAAGTAAGGTACCGGGATAAAGCCATTGCCAAAAGAAAGCTCTATTTCTCCAGTTGTTGTGTAGTTATCAGCTGTATAAATCACATAAACCAAGCCCCCGTATTGATCCACTGTGAACGTTTGCGTACCTGCCTGGAGATTAAAATACTGCCGCACTGGTCGAATATTGTCTCTAAAAGGCGTCCCGATCGCCAAGCGTGCTGCTGTAGTCCCCGAGTTGACTTTTACTTTTATCGTTATGGAACTGTTTGGCGCCACATAAAATCCGGTCATTTGCATCTCATTATGATTTGCGCGAAACTGAAGTCTATCAGCCTCAGTTGCAGCCGAAGGACTTACTTTAAATCGTTGGACCGAATCCGCTATTGCTAAGGATTCTGCACTGGAATCGTTCAGTAAAGTGTACATTAAGCTACTATCCTTCCGGCAGGAAGTGGTCATAGCGATCACTAAAATCGTGATTAAGGAAAACACGGTCTTTCTCATAATTTTTAAATAAAGTTTATAATTTGTATTAATTGTCAACACTTCTTTCCGATCGCCCTTCAAAGCCTCAGCGGCTGTTTCGAAGTTTCTATTTTTCTGATCGATTTATGGTTCATCGAAACTTGAAAACCAGATGATCCATGCAAAGAATTCACTTCACCTTCAGCAAAGTATTTTAGTTCATAATCTAAAAGCAAGATATAATATATTGTACGGAAAAATAATCAACCACTCCACATCAAACGTTTGCATAATCAACGAAAACCTTTTCGCTTTGATGAATTTCAAATAATTATAAAGAAAATCTGTTTTAAAAAAATGACAAGAAACGAGTACCCCCCCTATTCTCTACTGCTATAGAAGCTAGATGTTATTCAAACTAATTACACAACCCCAACGCTATTCCCTCGAACACCACATCATAAAGGACTAACATGGCAGCACATGATCATCACAACTGTTACCATCAATAAAATTATATATCATTCTCTTGACGTAGAATAATCATTACGTGAAGTCGAAAAACTCCAAAAAAAACAGTATAACCAAAAGTTATAAAACACCTGTTTCTATAATTAACTTTTAATACAGATAACAAACATAAATACCTACACTACAAAGAATAACGAAAAATAAAATCATAAAAAACAGCAGTCAAAAATTAAAGTATAAAAGGCGATTTCTCTGTTATTGGAATCAGGTTTTTATTCATCCGCCTATTTTTCCAGTGATAGTCTGCTGCAGGTTGGTTTTACCACAATCGGTGATAAAAAATTATAATTTTAAAAAGCGAATCGTTAAATTCGAAAAGTACACTATGAAATTAATACGCTAATTTTGCTTGCAATCAAACAAGATTGATGGAACACTTAACCTAAACTATAGCCCTAGACACTATAGTGCGGCAATAACGAGCGATTATCTTAAAACATGAAAAACAACATAAAGGAACAAAACGAAACGTTAAATCAATTGGATCAAAATTCAGCATTGCTGGCAGAACACCCCATTCTAGTAGAATTTAAAAACCTTATTCACCAGTATCCTCAGAATCACTGGGACCTCCAATTCTACTTGAAAAAGCTCAATATATCAAGAATAGCGTTACATCGATTGACGCTTTCAAGTAATGAAACTTCACCCAGCACGATCGTCAAGGAAATTGTTGCAAGTGAGATTGCCAAAAAACTAGCTTCTACGGAGATTCCGATTAAAGAGTTGACTTCGTATTATGGTTTTAGTTCATCAGCATCATTAACACGGTTTATAAAAAAGCATACTGGTCTTAGTCCGCGAAAATTTAGAGCATTAAACGCATTGGATTATGTTTAGACTTGTCCAGCGACTATCTCTCATTTCGATAGTTAAAAATTGAATATCTTTAGGTAAACCTTTTTACGATGTTTCATGATACTCATGCATTTACCAGCATTTAATATTGATTCAATAAGGCTGCACAGTGAATAAAAATCAAGATAATGCAGCTACTGCTTTTTGATAAGCTTGTAGTTATTCAGCGATTCGTCCTTTTGAACAGTATACTGATCTTTGAGTTGCATCACCCAACCCTCACCCTCTATTCGCTGTCCTTCGATTTTAGTAGGCCTACTAACGGTTATTTTATCCCAATTGGGCGCCATGAGCGCCCCACTTTTGACATCTAGAATCCCCCAGTTATCGGTGATCCTTATGGTTGGATAAACAGTTCCCAAATCTGTGATTGGGAGGATATTTCTCGGATCAAAAGACACATTCATTTTCTCAAATTTAATGGTCATATGAGGCTGATCCACAAACAAGGAACGATATAATGCAATTTGCTTCTTTATTTTTTCCGCTCGTAATTGTTCTTCTGTGAATATCTGTTTTCCATTATACTCCGCTGTAATGGCTTTTACTGTTGCTGCAAGATCTTTCGGAAGTTCAATGTTCAATTCGCGCATAAAGAATACAGTTAAATCTGTATTTACTGAAATCTTTTGATTCCAAAGCGGATCCTTTAAACTCATTATATATCCATAGATGGGCGTGGTATTGTAGGCAAAAGACCTTACATAAGTGGGGTTCTTGAAAAATCTGTCTATTACATCAATGAAATGTTTTTTTGTTTTTTCTTTATCTCTCCCACTGATCATTACTCCGGTATACTCTGCAATCCCTTCATTAAGTTCCAATTGATTTTCAATATGGGCAGAGCCTGGAAAAAGTGAATTTCGATACTTCCGAAAAATCAAAGCATCCTTCAAGTGCATTCGTTTTTCGTCTTGCGCGTCTGAACAAACCGCCTTTTTAAGCGCCTCCAATTCAAAACGTAAGTATATCCGTCCATTCTCTTGATCGAGATGGATACTTTCGCTGTTATTTTGAACGAAGCCCAAAGCCGATTGTGCGGAATGAAACAATTCATGAGCCAACAAATTGATCCGTGCATAATAATTTTTAGATAAAGGCAACATAATCATCGCCCAAGTGCGACCATTCCACGTTAAAGACGTATTGGCAATATTTACACTGTCGGGCAATTTACCAATATAGCTATTTTTATATTGCACAAACGAACTATCGGTACCAAAGTTATTACTAAATAACTGTCGTGTCTGAGGGTCCACCAAAATAATATCACCATATAAATCTCTATTCCATAACGAATAACCAATTTTAGTTGCAGTTTTAATTTCACTAAAATATTGAACGATACTGTCTGGCTTTGTCTCCTTAGATTCTTGTCCAAGCGCTAATGCACTGAGCAAAAGATATAGAAACGTTATAGATATTTTCTTCATTAAACACTTGTGAAAACGGTTATAAATGATATTTTTTAGTTAAAAAGAGATTATTAGAATTTGACAAACATCTTCTTTTAAATTCCTAAAAATACATTATATCACTAAAATATCTATCATTAAACAAAAAAAAGCACACTTAATATGTGTACTTTTTTGCTCAACATAGACTATGCTGTGTTTATACATCAATATAAAGACTCTTTGAACTACAAAGTCTCCTTGAGATATACTACTGATTCCAAGTTCAATCCATCGAGTCTGCTAATACCCGGTTGTTTTACAAATCCATTCTGTTCAAAAAGTCCGATCAACGAACTTCTTAAGGGTTCATTGATCCAAATCACGTCATAGGTACTGCAGACGGCAAGACATTTGTCCATTAATGATACCTCCATTTGCTGCAAAGCCTCATGCTGGCAGACACCGAAATCCGCGATTCGAATCACACGTTTACCCGCCAAGCCATCCGGCTTCTGCCCTTTCGAGGTTATTCTGGCGTAACCCATGGGCTGATCGTTAGCATATACCACCAGCCATTGATTTGACATACTGTTTATTTCGTTGACAAGTGTTTTGGAATTAAAACTATCAACAATGTAATTGTCTAGTTCAGCTGGCTCCACTAAGCTGCCGAATTTTTCTAGGGCTAGAGTTTTGGTGAGCATCGATAACGCTTCAATTCCCTGCTCTGTTGCTACCGTAAATTTTGTAATTATATTCATATGTGCATCTACTATTAAATACACAAATGTACATGCTATCACTTGCTATTATTCGATACACATTGTTCATTTAGCATCAGTACAGACTCCCACATAAATAACGACCTATATGCTGGATCGCTTCTATTCGTTTATCAGAAAACTTATCCGCGATGACCAACCTAAAATAATGTTCAAAAGTATTCGCAAAAGAGAACGTATAGCCCGGCGTAAATCTTGCACCAATTTTTTCACACTGCGCGTAAAAATCCGCCATATCTGTACTTTCGGGCATTTTAACCCAAAGATTATACCCGCCTGCAGGTGTGATTACTTTGGTTTTTTCAGGAAAACTGGAAGCGATTAGGTTGGTGGCCAGATAGGCATTTTTTGCCAGTTGCATCTTCAGTGAACGAATATGCCGATCGTAACTGCTGCTACCGATCAAACGGTTTACGGTCTCCTGATTCAGAGGAGAAACTGTACTGCCCAATGCAAACTTGATCTGTTCAGCATCTTTCAGAAATCGCCCCGTGCTTAACCAACCCAGCCGAATTCCGGGTGCCAGGGTTTTTGAATACGATGAATACGTCATAACCAATCCGCTTTCATCAAATTGTTTTAGTGTGGATGGTCTGCTCCCCTGAAAGTTCAGATCTCCATAGATATCGTTTTCGATTACAGCAACATGATATTTATGAGCAATCGCCAATAAAGCAATTTTCTGTTCATCTGAGAGCAAAATACCTGTTGGATTATGAAAATTCGGTGTTAGGACGACTGCTTTTACAGCACTCCCTTGACATGCTTGTCTAAAAAAGTCTATATCAAAACCATCTTTAGTAAGAACAGGAATTTCAATAACGCGCAGTTTGAGCACCCGAATGACCTCCAACACAGAAAATACGCATGGACTTTCCACAGCAACAATATCTCCGGCTTCACATGCAGCAGACAAGGCAATATACAAAGCCTGCAGGGCGCCATCTGTGATCAGCAGTTCATCTGCATGCAGTAAGGTCTGATAGGATGCCGCACGCCTGATAATATTGTCCTTCAATTGTACCGAACCGTTAGATGGATAATAGCGTAGTAATCCTGCCCCTTGTTCCCGAATGACCTGCTGCATGGTCCGAAGTAAAAGTTTTTGCGGAATAAGGAGGTCTCCTGGAGCCGCAACATTAAATTCCGAAAAACCCCGTCCCACAGGTGACGCTGTTGTCAGACCAAGCCCTTGTTCAAAGACAGCATCCCTTACTACCGGTGGACGTCGACGCCCTTCCGGTTCTGCCAGCATTTCATTCTTCGCACTGACATAGTAGCCAGATTTCGGAACGCTCTCCACCAAACCAATAATCATAAGATATTCATATCCAGACTGAACAGTACTCATGCTTAAACCATAATAATCTTTAAACTCGCGTACTGAAGGCAGCTTTTGCCCCGGTTTATAGACTCCTGATTTTATATTTTTCTCAATTGCTTGTGTAAAGATTTCAAATTTATAGCTCTTCATCTGTATTGATCACTTTTACCTATACTGTACCTGTATCGCAAATCTAATCAATCTAAATTTGTCTAAAAAAGAAATGACAGGTAATTATCAAATCAACAGCCCCAGCGAATTACGTGCTCTTCCACAGGAGGTATTACCCGAATTAAGTCAGGAACTAAGAAACTTCCTCATTGACCATATTGCTACACATGGCGGTCATTTTAGTTCAAGCCTTGGTGTTGTAGAACTTACTATAGCAGTTCATTATGTATTTAACACCCCTAAGGATAAATTGATCTGGGACGTTGGTCATCAGGCTTATATCCATAAATTACTCACAGGGAGAGCGGCTCGCTTCCATTCGAACAGACTTCTAGGCGGCATAAGCGGATTTCCTGTTATGGAAGAAAATAACTTTGACGCCTTTGGTACCGGTCATTCTTCCACATCCCTATCAGCAATTCTGGGTATGGCCTGCGCAGCCAGGTATAAGGGTGATAACAGCCGTCAACACATCGCTGTTATCGGCGACGGCGCCATGACTGCCGGTCTAGCATTCGAAGCCTTAAATAACATAGGTTTCGAACAGCCTAACCTATTGATTATATTAAATGACAACGATATGTCTATTGATGCCGGTACGGGAGCGCTACAAAATTATCTGACCGACCTGACCTCGGGGCAAGCCTATAATCAGTTCAAATCACAGATCAAAAAGCTGCTGTCAACCCATAAAGATCGGACACAATGGTCAATTGCTGCGATTAGAAAAATAGAGAAATTGATAAAAACAGGGCTATTTGCTTCGAGCAATATTTTCGAGGCCTTAGGAATACGTTATTTTGGACCAGTGGATGGTCATAACCTCCACAAGCTTATCAAAATATTTGAGCAGTTGAAGCATATCCCCGGGCCCAAAATAGTGCATTGTGTAACGCAAAAAGGAAAAGGTTTTACACCGGCCATGTTAAACAAGGCGGAATGGCATGCCACAGGGAAATTCGACAAACTGACAGGTATACGGTTAGAAAACCAACTACCGCAACTCTACAAGGAAACTTTTCAGCAAGTGCTGGGCGAAACGCTGATACAGCTCGCCCAACATAATAGCCGTATTATCGCTATAAGCCCAGCTATGCTTTCCGGCAGCAGGCTGACGGCAATGAAACAGCAGATGCCTAACCGCGTTTTTGATGTTGGTATCTGCGAGCAGCATGCCATTACTTTTTCCGCAGGCCTTGCTGCTGATGGGCTACTTCCTTTCTGTGTGATTTATTCGACATTCTTACAACGCGCCTATGATCAACTAATCCACGACGTGGCTTTACAGAAATTACCGGTCGTGTTCTGTATCGACAGGGCCGGCGTTGTCGGTCCCGATGGCCCCACCCATCAGGGGGCATTCGACATTGCTTTTCTTCGCTGTATACCCAACATCGCAGGCGCTTCGCCCATGACGCTCACAGACTTTAAAAATTTGTTGTTCACGGCTCAGGACATCACTCTTGACGGACCGCTTGCAATCCGCTACCCAAAAGGCCCAGGTGGTCGAGAGAAGCAATCAGATAAATTTACAAGACTTGAAATTGGAAAAGGAAGAAGGCTTTGTTCAGGGCAAGACATTGCCATACTCTCTCTTGGGCCCGTTGGTCAATATGCACAGGACGCCTGCAACGAACTGCTCCGGGAAGGCATGCAGGTTGGGCACTATGATCTACGGTTCTTTAAACCGCTCGACGAAGCGTTATTACATGAAGTATTCCAATCATATTCCTATATCATCACTGTTGAAGATGGATGTATAGCTGGTGGAGTAGGAACTGCAGTGCTGGAATTTATGACCGAACATGGCTACTCAGCGACCTTGAAGCGACTTGGCTTGCCCGATACTTTTGCAGTGCAGGGTACACAGCAACAGCTTCACCAACTTTATTACTACGACAAGCAGGCTATTATCGCCACGGTGAGACAGCTATACACGGGCCCGCTCGAATCGGCAGGCTCAGGGTGTAGCCTTAAGCCGAACGAGTCTTCCCCAAACAGTTAACTTAGTCACAATAGTAGTGCTTAAACAATATAGATTAAACTATCATTTGGTCTGATCATAGGATCTAAACAGCATAGGACCGACCCTGTCAGACATTCAGCTTGCGAAGCTTTCCTAAAAGGTCTTTTTGTCAGGACATGCCTTTCATAGATTTACTTCGTCTTTCAATTGTAAAAAGAATCTATGAGAACCAAAACTGCTTATATCTTCTAAGACAAACATTCAGAAAGGTACGGTGTTTGTGGCTTACATGAAAGAAACAATGTTGTTTCTTTCATGTAGCAATTCATACCATGAAACACTTATTCGTCTTCCTTGCTATAGCGACAGGCTTATTTCTGATCAGCAAGGTTTGCTTTTCACAAAAAGGGAAAGATTCAAAACCGTCAATACAAAATACTATGAATACTATAAATCAAAAAGATCATGTTGTCTATTTTGCCGGAGGATGCTTCTGGGGAACTGAGCATTTCTTTAAACAAGTCCGCGGGGTCACCGCAACCGAAGTTGGCTATGCCAATGGAAACCTTCAGCACCCTTCTTACGCACAAGTTTCGACAGGAACCTCAGGTTTTGCCGAAACGGTAAAGGTAACCTTCGACCCGGAGCTTGTCGATCTAAAGCTTCTCGTAGACCTTTTCTTCAAAACAATTGATCCAACTTCATTAAATAAACAAGGCAACGATATCGGTACACAATACCGTACAGGAATCTATTATACCAATGCGGATGATGCCGCTGTTATCAAAGAACAAATAGCTGCTTTAGCAAGTCAATACAACAGCAAAATCGTGGTGGAAATAGAACCTTTACAGAATTATTATAATGCTGAAGCTTATCATCAAAAGTACCTGGACAAAAACCCTGGCGGTTATTGCCATATAAGCCCTGATTTATTTAAACTTGCGCGAAATGCCAACCCCGAAAAAGCGAAAGCGGACGTTAAAAACACGTATAAAAAAGCAGATAAGGAGACCTTGAAGAAAGAGTTGACTCCATTGCAATACGATGTTACACAAAACAGTGCAACTGAGCGCGCGTTTGACAATGCCTATAATGATGAATTTAGGGAAGGTATTTATGTCGATATCACAACCGGAGAACCCTTATTTGTTTCTACAGATAAATTTGAATCGGGATGTGGGTGGCCCAGTTTTTCCAAACCGATTAGCGATAGCCTGATTCAAGAACACTCCGACAATTCGTACGGGATGCGCAGAACGGAAGTACGCAGCAAAACTGGTGATGCACACCTCGGCCACGTTTTTAACGATGGACCGGCAGATAAAGGTGGTCTACGCTATTGTATAAACAGTGCTTCACTTCGATTTATTCCAAAAGACAAGATGAAAGCAGAGGGCTACGAAAAGTATTTGCCATTATTGGTGAAAAAATAGGGTGCAGCGCCTCATTGGAGGCGCTTGCTCTGAACATTTCAGAATCTTTCAGGCTACCCTTATAATAACCTATTATTCAATGCAAAAACCAATGCCTCATTCATGTTGCTTACCCCTAGCTTTTCAAATAATTTTCGTCGATGAAATTTCACCGTATCAATGGAAACGAAAATTTTCTCCGAAGTTTCATGAATGGTCAGACCTCGATGATAAAAACGTAAAATCTCTATTTCACGTTCGGTAAGATTAATCTTTTTTTGGGAGTTCCATTTCCCCGTCAACAGATCCAATTCCCATACTAAGTTGGAGTGCAGCTTTTCGATAGTCACGTTACCTGAAGATACGTTAGTGGATAAAGACACGATACAAATTGCTTTCCATATTTTCCCCTCTTCTGTCAAAAAAACAGGTGTCAGTTTATGATTAATTAAAATAAACTTGTTGTGTGCATTTTGTATCTGAAAATCATACGATATAACATAAAGCTTCCGTTCCTCGATGGGTATTTTTTCATAAAAGCTGAACCCCGCCTCGTTAATCGTTATGAGCATCTGAAAATCATCAGATGGAACATATTTTTGATAAAAGCCATAGCCCATTTCCATCACCTCTTTGGCTGTTAAACCAGCGAGAAACAGCGGGTTGTCTGAAACAAACTCAAAGCTTTTAGCTTGGTAATCGATTAGGTAAATACTCTGATAAGTAATCCGGGAGAAGGCTTTGACGAGCTCAATATAGCCATGGGTCTGCAGGATGTCCTTTTCTGAAAGACGATCAACAGTATTTTTTTGCGAAAATAGCGCGTTAAAATCCATAACGAAATTCTAAATGTCGAAGTTAAATAAAACTACACTCAAGTGTAGCTTTTATTTGGACAAACTGTAATACTTTTGGACAAAACAGCTAAAAAAATATAGCTAACTGAACGAAAAGCCGAAAAAACATAAAACCACTTCTTACACAAATGCTTATTAACACTATTCAAATTCGAAATATTGGAATCGCTATCGGGATCTTATTTTTTGGAAACAGCTATGCACAGCAGAAAATTGAGGTTCTAAATTTTGGGACATTTCACATGAGCTATACGCCTGATGCACATAAAGTAGAATTTGACGAAAAAGATCAAAAAAACAGAAAAGAAACATATCAAGTAGCCAAACTGTTGGCAGACTTTAAACCAACTATCATCTGCGTGGAAATCATTCCTGAAAAAAACGAAGAATTGAACGGGGACTACAGCTCTTTTATTAAAGATAAAGGACATAAAGCTAAGTTCGGTGGTGAAATAGCCATAATTGCATATGAAGTTGGCAAACTTGCAGGGGTAAAAAAAATTTATGGAATTGATGAACAGCAAACTGCTGCTTATAATTACAACATTGCAAATGAGTTGGAGAATCAGGTAGACAGTGTAACCTGTAAAAGCTACATGGGAAAAATTATGCAGGAATTCGCCCATATTGATAAACTCTCCATTTTAGAAAAATTAAAGGTATTTAATCAAAAAGAGACCTTGCAAAAGTTTATCAATGTAAACGCTGATATCTTAACCTATAGCAGTACAAAAGGTAATTTTGAAGGAGCAGACGAAGCCAGTAAATTCTACCGAAGAAATCTACGGATATTCTCCAATTTAAACCAGATCCCGGTCACTGGGCAGGATCGAATTTTGCTAATCACGGGTGCTACTCACGCAGCTTTCCTTGGTGAACTTTTGCAACGGAGCCCTAAATACAAACTCGTAGAAGTTGCCGAATACCTTCAATAAAACCATCGGTAAGCAAAGACTCCTTTGGCGACTTTCGAATGAAACAGATTAACGAACCTTAATTACTTAAAGAAACACTTCAGCATGATAACTTGCAAAAACTGTGGCACAGGCATTACGTCAAAATTCTGTCCCGATTGTGGCCAACCTGCGACGCTAAAAAGGATAGACGCTCATTATATCACCCACGAAATAGAACATGTGCTTCACTTTGAACGCGGTATTCTCTATACCATTCGAGAATTGATGACAGCTCCGGGTAAGAATGTGCAAAACTATATTTCTGAAAATCGCAGCCGACTGGTCAAACCTATTATTTTCGTTATTGTCACATCTTTAGTATATTCTATTATTGCCCATTTTTTCCATACTGAAGAGCGCTATCTGCAATCAATCGACAGCCATGGTATTGAAAGTAAACTCGTCATCACAAGCAACATCTTTCGATGGCTACAAGGTCATTATGGTTATGCTAACATTATTATGGGGTTCTTTATCGCCCTTTGGACTAAATTATTCTTTAAAAAATACGGTTATAATCTTTTCGAAATCACCATCTTATTATGTTTTATTATGGGGATGACAATGTTAATTTATGCACTTTTTGCAATAATTGACGGTATCACGCACCAAAGTTTAATCCTATATGCAACTTTAGTAATTTGTATATATTACTCTTGGGCCATAGGACAGTTTTTTGATAAAGCTAAAAAGATCAACTATTTCAAAGCATTTGCCGCTTCAATAATAGGTTTTTTCTCCTATTTGATCGTCATACTTTTCATTGGTATTACATTGGATATACTTATAAAATAGCAATTTTGTGACTGATGCATACATGTATCTAAGAAGCCACCATCATCAATTGATGCGATAAATGGGATAGAGAAGATGTGACTCTTCATAATAAGGTGAATGTTTGTATATCCAATCCAGCTGCGCACTACTACTTGCAGCAAGTTTAGGGTTGTTCATCTTTTCGCGCTCAAAGGCAGATCTTAGATCTTTATTCTCCTTTAGAAGCTTGGCTGCTGTATCTTCAAAAACATAAGCTGAATAGTATTCTTTCTGTCCTAAGATCGCATCAAAGAAATTCCAATTAAAATAAGAGTCTATTGCTTCAGGTTCCAAGGTTTCCAGCAGAAACTTCACACCGTCCTGGTTCAAAGGGACCAAAAAATCACCGGTACTGAAGCTTACCTTGTTGGATTCCCGAAGGAGGCTGGTGTCAAAATGTAAATAATGCCCCTCATATGGACTTGAAGTTGTCTTGAAATCCTTAATCCTATACTGTTCAACCGCAATAACAGAATCTTGTTTAAGCGGAATCATCTTGATTTGATTGAGTGTCAACAATTCAATAACTTTCCATTCAGACTGTGGAATGACATAATACGATGGAATCGTCACTTCTTTTGTTGGAACATATGTATTATATAACTTAACTTGTTTTGAAAACTTAGCATTTCTATCATACCACAACCTATCTTTCGAAGAAACGTCACTTGGTTTATATTTTGCCTCGAAGCCCTTAAATTCCAGCGATTCATATTTTGATGAATCAAGCTTCCATGCTATGGCATATTTATCCCCTATTTGATATTGCTTTAGGTTTTCAGCTCTTTTTTGTTTAATCACCTTATAATTCTGTTCGATAAAATCCAGGTTACAACGCATATAGTCATAAGTCGCTTTGACACGTTCTTGATAAGGTTTCAACATATGTGTTTCCACAACAGTTCCGATTACATTAAATAGACTGGTGTAGCCTGTTGCGTATCTTGGTGAATCCATAAAGGTTGGAAAACCACCATCGGGCACATCGTTGTGGATGTTAACATAGGGAACAGACATAAATCCTTTCTTTTGGAGATCCTTGAGTAAGTTTTTTTGCATGTGGCTGTTAAAATAATTTCCCAAAAGGTTTCCAAGACGTTCTTTGTTTGTTGAGATATAGGTGAACGTGTACTGATAATCGGCCCCATTGCTGACATGATTATCTATAAAAACATCTGGTTTGACCCATTGGAAAATCCGCTGAAAGCTCCGCGAGTTTTTAGTATCTGTCTTGATAAAATCCCTATTTAAGTCATAGTGTCTTGCATTTCCACGAAAACCATACTCTTCAGGGCCATTTTGATTAGCTCTGGAAAAGCTCCCACGATTTAACATCCCACTCACATTGTAACTCGCCAGCGCAACAACAATGACATTTTGAGGTGCCTTTATCTTTCCTGTCGCCAAATCGCGCATGAGCATCATAGTCGCATCAATACCGTCTGGCTCTCCAGGATGAATACCATTGTTGACCAATAAAACGCACTTCTCTTCCCTAGCCAATTCCAGTGTCTTTCCAAACGGATTAAATACAACAACATCTATTGGTTTATTATTATCGTCTTCCCCTCGTGTTTCATAGTGAATTGTTGTATATTTCTGTGCCAACCCCTGATAATATGCCCGCATTTCTTCAAAAGTTGCCGATTGATTGCCATTCCCTCGTTCATAAGGTGTAAGTATTTGTGCATAACTTCGGCCAAAAAGCATGAAAGAAAATAATATCAAGAACTGTTTCATAAGATCAATTTAGGCTCCAATTTACGATAAACTTGTTAAAATTCGTAAGCAATCCCCACCTTCTATTAAGAAAGGCTTCCCAATAAAAACAAAATCCCTAAGAAATGTAGGGATTTTGTTTTTACTCTTTACCGCTATTTTATTTGCTGACCTCGTTTAATAATTCAATATCTTCCGTATCTAATTTAAGAGCCGGCGCCGCACATAGCGTATCCAATTGACGCTCACTTGTAGCACTCACAATGGGAGCGGTAATTAGCGGTTTAGCCAACAACCATGCTAATGCTACAGTAGCCTGTTTTGTTCCATGTTTCTCGGAGATAACATCGAGCGCTTTCAGGACAGCTTTACCTTTAGCATCAAAATATTTTTTGATCCCACCGCCCCTAGCCGTTTTATCAAAGTCAGCTTCTGTGCGGTATTTACCGGTCAAGAAACCTGCTGCAAGCGACCAATATGGAAATACACTCAAGCCGTACTTCTCGACCAATCCCGCATAATCTGTTTCAAAACCTGTGCGCTCTACCAAATTATAATGCGGTTGCAAAGCAACATATTTAGGAAGACCATTTTTCTCCGCAACATCAAAGCTTTCCATTAACCGCGCCGGCGATAGATTAGAAGCGGCAATATAACGTACCTTGCCTGCTTTTATTAAGTCAGCATAAGCCGACAATGTCTCTTCCACAGGTGTTATGTTATCGTCAAAGTGGGTATAGTATAAATCAATATGATCTACTCCCAATCGTCGCAACGATTCATCAGCAGATTTCAAAATATGTTTTCTTGAGATATCAAACCCATGCTCCTTAGTCTCGGATCCAACTTTTGTTGCAATTACTATATTTTGACGGTTGCCACGGCTTTTTAACCATTTCCCAATAATTTCTTCGGACTGCCCGCCGGTTCCATTCACCCACCAAGAATAGGTATCTGCCGTATCGATAAAATTAAATCCTGCTCCTACAAATTTATCTAGCATTTCAAACGATTTTTGCTCATCTAATGTCCAGCCAAAAACATTCCCGCCAAAATTAATTGGAGCTATCTGCAAATCTGTGTGTTGTATTTCTACCTTTTTCATTGAAATTATCTGTTTATTGTTCCTTTAAATAAAAAATTGCTATGCAAGTACAGCTATAAAGCTAAAGTTACGGTATTCATCTTGAGCCACGCCAGCATTCTTCACATCTAAATGTCAAAAAGAGTAAGTACGCTATTGCAATTTAGTACGCAGTTACCATGATTATACTAAATTGCAGCCGACTTTCGATCAGATCATTGTGCTCATAGCTAAAAATCTTATCTTCGTACTCATGGCCGATATCAATCTGACCTTCTCTGAGCATGTCAGATAAAGCCTTCAATAGATTGAACAGATTACATTGATAAAACCCAACCATCCATGATCCCAATAGTATATAGACCAGCAATGGAAAGTGATTTGACTTTTCTTTTAGATCTACGATTAAAGACAATGACCCAACATTTAATAGCCGCTGCTTTACCCACAACGAGGGATTCACATCTACAAAGAATTAAATACAAATTTGAACATGCTGCTATCATTGAATACAACCATACCCCTATCGGACTTTTGAAAATCGAGAAAGGACGGGCTCATATCGAGTTGATTCAAATACAGATCGATCCCCGATACCAAGGGAAAGGGCTAGGAAAAAAGATATTAAAAGATCTTATAAATGAGGCAATTTACGAAGGGAAGTCGATTTCATTACATGTATTAAAAACCAATAAAGCGCAAAAGCTCTACTTTAGTGTTGGTTTCGAAATTATCGGAGAAGATGAGCATTCATATCATATGAAGTACTCAAACAAGGATAAGATTTAAAAAAACAGGTCGGCTCTTTAACCGACCTGCTTTTTTCATTACTTTTCAATAGACGACATATCGATTACAAAACGATATTTCACATCACTATCCAATACCCTTTGATACGCCTCATTTACATAATCGACATCAATCATTTCTGTTTCGGGTAGAATATTATGTTCAGCACAAAAATCAAGCATATCCTGAGTTTCCTGTATTCCCCCGATGCTGGAAGCCGTTAGGATCTTATTTCCCCCCATGATTGAGCGTCCATTAATTTCCATGGGCGCAGCCGGAATCCCCACGCAAATATAAACTCCTTTTGTTTTCAATAATGCAAGATAGAGGTTATAGTCATGCGGTGCTGATACGGTATCAATAATAAAATCAAAATACGAGGAGAATTCTTTTATTTCATCGGTCTCATGGGTATTTAAGAACTTGTGTGCTCCAAGTAGAGCAGCATCCTCCTTTTTGCGCGGTGAATGGCTTATCATTGTGACTTCTGCCCCCATTGCCACTGCAATTTTAACAGCCATATGTCCCAATCCGCCTAAGCCTAACACACCAACTTTATGCCCTTTGCTAACATTCCATCTTTTTAATGGCGAATAGGTGGTGATTCCTGCACAGAGTAGCGGTGCCACCTTTTTAATATCCAAAGATTCCGGCACATGCAGCACAAAATCTGCATCCGCAACAATATTATTGCTATAACCACCAAAAGTATAGCTGTGATCGTGCATCACATCTTTGCTGTTGTACGTCCAGACGGTCTTCTTTTCTGAACAGAACTGTTGTTGGTCTGACTTACAGTTATCGCATTCGCCACAGGAAGCGACCATACAACCGACACCTGCCAGGTCACCTTTTTTGAACTTAGTCACCCCAGGACCAACTGCACTTATCCGACCAACAATTTCGTGCCCAGGAACAATTGGGTATTGTGTTCCACCCCACTCATCATGTACTTGATGAATATCGGAGTGACAGATCCCGCTGTACAAGATATCTATTAAAACATCGTTTGCACCAAGCTCTCTCCTTTCAAACTCCCAGTATTCAAGTGGAGAACTACTGTCTTTCGCCGCATAACCTTTCGACTTAATCATATTATCTTTTTTTATAGACCACAATTTGGATACGAAGATATCTTCGATCCCCTATTTACGTTGTACTAAGTTAGCGGGTATCGATGACGAATCAAGAAAGGCAAGCACAATATTGACACTGCGCAAACAAAAAAACAAGTTTAAACATAGAAGTATCCGCACAAGACCATGTATATTTGAGTTCATATAAATCACTTCAATGAAAAGAACCAGTCTAACGCTAGCAATTATTTGCTTAACATCAATGGCCTTCGCCCAAAAGATAAGCTACAAAGTGAACACGCAAAATTCGACGATCAAATGGAATGCGAAAAAAGTTGTCGGGGGACATGTGGGAACAATCAATATACAAGAAGGAACGGTACAGACAGAAAAGGGGAAAATTACCGGCGGTGGTTTTACCATAGATATGAATTCCATGGCTTGTACTGATGCTCCTAAATTGACCGGGCACCTAAAAAATGAAGATTTCTTCAATGTGCCTACCTACCCCAGCAGTAAATTTGTCATCAGTAAAGTTGATAATAGCAAAGGTAATCCAATCATAACGGGTAATCTGACGATTAAGAATAAAACAAAATCGATCTCCTTTCCAGCAAAAGTCACCACAACTGCAGACGGACTTTCTGCTGAAGCTATAGGAGTTAAGGTAAATCGACTGGACTTTGATATACAGTATCGTTCAGCAAGCTTTTTCTCCGACTTAGGCAATCGCGCCATCGATGATGAATTCACCTTAGATATCGTGCTTAAGGCTGTAAAATAAAAACCTCATAAGAGCCCTCTGTTAATACAGGCGGCTCTTCCTTCATTGAATAATCGCACCGAGAATCTACATAATTTACTCGAGCTGCTTTTACACACAAACTACTTAAGGCTGTGATGTCACCTCATACCGGCACGTAAAATCCAACAGTGCGGCACTTATTCTTCCTCAGAAATAGCGCATTAGCGATGTGCTACAACATTAAACAAAGACTCTGTTAAATTAGATTTGATTCAAATTGCACTTAGCAAGCGATAAGATTGATGAAAGTAAAGTTTTAAAATTATCTTTAAACTCGCTAAAGTAAGGTTAGACAAATTATATATGGAGAAAATAAAAACTTTTCAACAGCACGAGCTTAATAGAATTAGAAAAAATTGGAGTGAAAGTGACCTCGCATTTGAAAAGTTGGGAAGATCTTCTAATATATCCGATTATTCGGATCGGGAGATCAATGAAATGCTGCTCGGTGTATATAAAGACAGTAAACACCTTATGGTCGATGAAGGCTACTTTATTGATCTCGCGAAAGCGCATAAAGCCAGTTGTATTTTGGTTGATGTATCCTATTCAAGACGTATCAAACCTGCTCCAAACAGCATACTTAATCTTCAGGATATCCGTAATTTTTACATTGAAGATTATTTTATAGAGACGAAAGAAGCATTCTCCAACAAAAATAAACATAAGATAACGGGTTATCTCAAAAAGATCGGCGGTATCAGTTTGGGTAAAGGGCAATACAATTATCTGTATTCTATTCCGAACGATTTCAAAACGTTTTTCGGTGATACACCGGCCGATCTGTTCTATCCTATACAACGTTATATCAACGGGTTATTTTTTGACGACGATTATCGAATTTCAGATTTTGAAGTCATCAGTAAGATTGTTATCAGTAAGACATAATTCCGATTGCCGGAGCAACCGCTCTTGGTTTCTTAATTGATAATCTCGCCATCATTCTGATCTAGTTTATCACGAAATTTTTCAAGTTCCTGAACATCTGGTTTTGCCCATTCAGCAACCTCACCTATAATTTTTAATGGAAATTCAGATCTATAGGAACGTGTCGGATTTCCGGGAAACTTCTGGTCCGTCAGATTAGGGTCATGCTCATAATCACCGGTAGGTTCAACAATAAATACCCGCTCGCTGCGCTCACCTTTTGCCAGGGCCGCTGCAAGTCCGGCCCCATTCATCATACCTGTAAAATAAATATGATTCATTTTGAAGTCGGCTTGATAGTTAGAATTGAAGCCTGGAACCAATAAGTCGCCGATTTGTGCATCTGCTTTTGTACCGTGATAAAAAGGTCCCTTATCAAAGGGAATGTTCTTATAAGAAGAGGCCAACCTAGCATATTCACTTGCCATTGCTTCTTCTCCTAAACTTGTGTAACAGGCACAAATCTTCAAATACATTCTGGGCAATGCACTGGTAGTCCGATCATCACCGATTACCAATCCGTGATCTAAGGCTATGTGTAGCCATTTCAAACGATCCGACACCGTTTTCTGCTGCCGAGATACAAAATAGGCTGCAATAAACTTCTCATGGTCATCGCTTGCCTCCCGATAACCCTCTGTAAAAAAGGACAGGGCTTCATCGTGTTTACCGTTTTCTTCCAATTGTATGCCTTTTAGGCAAAGTTTGACAACCCCGTTAAATGGTGAAAATTCCATCGTATAAATTATTATCTATTCAACCGAATATTATCCTCGCTGTAGTTATAAGTGAACACCCTTAGTAACATCAGGACTTAGGCAAGGCTCTGTATGTAAAAAGCCAGTTATTAAGAATAACCGGCTCTTCAACAAAATTGTTCTCTTATTTTCAATATTTCTCGCTGGAATCCTGAAAACAGTTGGCCTCCAGAGAGCAGCTAAATTATCCGATAGTTGGTCTCCTTAGAATGCAATATTGCCTTTGTGTATCAAGGAAGTCACCGGTGAAATACGAGAAACTGCTTCAGCGGAACAACTTGCATCAACAAAAACCATGCTTGCCTCATCACCCACTTTCGGCCATTGTTGATTTCCATTATTGTCCAAAGGCAATTTGTAGCGTGTCGCGAAAGCGAGTGTTCTAGATAAGCCGAATTCTGTTCCATAACCATAAAGCTCAGCAATAAGATTCGCTTTCTGCAGCATATTTCCCGAGCCAAACGTATTCCAGTGATCCTGAATATTGTCATTTCCAATCAAAACCTCCACACCATATTTCCGAAGTGTCGGAATAGGCATGATCATATTGCCAAAGGGCACAGAGGACACGATTCCTACACCTGCCTCTGCGAGACGTGCCGCAATTTTTTCGGCTTCAACATTTGTGAGACGACTAAGTGCAAAAGCATGGCTAACAAAAGCTTTCCCTTTTAATTGGGGGTTTTCCAATGTACGGTCGATCAAAAACTCGATTGTCTTCATACCACTTTCTCCCATTTCATGGAGGTGTATGTCAATTCCCTTATTGTTATCAAGCGCCAACTGTGTAATCTGCTCCATACTTTTTTCGATACTTCCGTCCAAAGAGTACGGATCTACTCCACCTATGAAACTAACAGCATCCAGTTTTGCAACATCCTTCAAAATGGGTAAAGTATCCGTATAATAGAGGCCATGCTGTGGAAAAGCAACCAGCTCCGCTTCTACCGTGTGTTTTTTCGATGCAAGTGCCTTTTCCAAATTTGTTAACGATTTTAGTCCAGATGTTGGATCAACATTGAAATGTGAACGAATAAAATCAGTTCCGTATGCCTGCAGAAAATTCAGCATTTTGCCCGTTCTTTCGACTGAGGTGCTTAACCATTCTGGGATCATCTTCTGCTCATACGCGATCATATCTTTTACGGTATGCCGTGTTGGCGATACAGCTTCCCATGGCAGACCAAACAACATTTTATCCAAATGGGCATGCATATCCTTAAAAGCCGGCAACATCAAATGTCCTTTTGCATCGATCGCATTAGCATTTGCAGTATTTGGTTTGATTCCTTTGATCTTACCCTCTTCAACTTCTACACAGAATAAAGCCGTATTTGTGCTTATAACTTCCTTTCCATCAAACTCGAATCCTGTCTCAAGCCGTACGTTTTTTAAAATATATGTTTTAGCTTTCATATTTATTTTGATAATATTCTTTTTCTCTAAAAATTACCGGACAATAGAAACGGTATTATTTTTCCACTTTTATTATTCAGTATCACCAAAACAAAGGTCGCAATGATTCTCCCAGATCTTTTGCAGAATACATCTCGATACTTGAACAATTTATCACAGCGCCGACTTTTGCTCAACAGTATGCATAAGGTGAAACTACAACGAATGTGCTTTCAGCCAGCATGAGACCAATGAGAACGACACTTAAAATACACTGTAGTAATAAATTGTCCAACAGATGGAATGAAAACCACATTGTAAAAACAGCCTTAGCTACTATTTTTGTATTAAACAGCGAAGCTTCTTCGGCTTTATCGAAAAAATTACAGCACAATAAAATGATGAAAACAACTTTAATACTCCTGATAATGATGAGCATAACAAATTCGTGCCGATCGGCATTAACAGAAAACTCATATACTGAAAATCCGTCCCAGGAAGAGATTATTAAATTGGTCACCAAAAATGACTTACAGGGAGTGAAAAAAGCGCTAGAAAATAATGCCAACGTGAATAGTGAAGATACGAATAAACGTTCTATTCTACTTATCGCGACAAACAACGGAAATATTGAAATGGCTAAATTATTGGTAGAGTATGGTGCCGATGTCAACCTTCAGGCCGACAATATGGACAGCCCATTTTTATACGCAGGAGCAAGTGGGCAAGTTGAACTCGTCAAACTTTTCTTAGATCACGGCGCTCGCTTTGATTTATTTAATCGATATAATGGCACAGCTTTAATCCCGGCTTGTGAACGTGGATATGTAGAAACGGTAAGATTATTGGCCAATACCAAAAATTTCCCATTGGACCATGTCAATCGTTTAGGATGGACTGCTTTGATGGAAGCAGTTGTACTCGGTGACGGAAGTAAAAAATATCAGGAAATTATTCAGATTCTAAAAGATGCTGGGGCAAAATTGGATATTCCTGACTTCAATGGCACAAGCCCTTTGCAACACGCAAAACAAAGAGGCTTCAAAGAAATTGTTAAGATACTAACATCAGAAATATAAAGGTTCATCTTCCTTTAAATAACTTAAATTTGAATAAAATTTCAAGCAGTATCTCACTATGCTATCTGATTTTTCATTCTCAATGGCTAGTTTTGCAATATGCAGCATAAAATAATAGACAAAGTTGCTTTAATTAGCATTAAAGATAGGAAAATCCTAAGCACACGTTCCAAGACTAAAACAAAATTTTACTTTCCTGGTGGTAAACGAGAGAATAATGAATCCGATATTACCTGTTTAAAAAGAGAAATACTGGAGGAGCTTTCTGTGCACATCGTCGAAGAATCAATGCGCCTTTTGGGCACCTTTGAAGCAATCGCCGATGGACGAAATCAAGATACGCTCGTAAGAATGATCTGCTACTTTTCTGATTTCGAAGGAGTATTGCATCCAGCGAATGAAATCGAGACATTTGAATGGTTAACCTATAAGGACAAACATAGGACTTCTGCCGTAGATCAGATTATCTTTCACCGATTAAAGGAAATGAACCTTATCGATTGATAAAACAGATGAGCGTTGTTTCTCATACCAAAATATCAGACAACGCTTTTCCGTAATGTAATAACCGTAATTTCAGGCCAAACACCTATCCGACCTTTTAGGCCGTGAAAACCAAAACCACGGTTGACATAAAGATATTTTCCTTGTTTTTGATAGAGTCCAGCCCACTGTTTATAAAAATATTGAATTGGACTCCATTTTAACCCAAATAATTCTATCCCAAACTGCATACCATGCGTATGTCCCGCCAGCGTCAGATGGACATGTTGGTTATAGTCCAAAGTAACATGATCCCAATGTGAAGGATCATGAGACATCAAAATTTTGAAGGTATCCGCGTCCAATCCAAGGGTTGCTTTAGCGAGATCACCATATTGATGGAACCCTCCTTTTCCCCAATTTTCAACACCAATTAACGAAATACGCTCACCCTGCTTTTCTATCGCTATCGATTCATTTAGCAGCAATTTAAATCCCATTTCCTGATGAATTTCCTTAAGCCTATTCAAATTTAAGGCTTTTGATTCAACACTTTCCCATTGCACATAGTCCCCATAATCGTGATTTCCGAGGACTGAAAACTTGCCCGAAGGAGCTTCTAATCGGTTGAAGTCCGAAACCCAGGGTTCCATTTCTGAAGCTTTATTATTGACTAAATCGCCCGTAAACAATACCAGATCGCTGTTTTGTGCATTGGCCAATTCGATACCTTTACGTACCCTTTTGATATCAGATAAACTACCAGAATGAATATCTGATAGCTGCGTAATTTTAAAACCGTCAAACGCCGTAGGTAGATCAGGAAAACTCAATACTTCCTCCCGCACTTTATAGAAATAGCGACCTTTCGTTAAACCGAAAAAAATAACCAATAACATAGCCCCCGCCAAAAACAATACAATCTCACTCAAAAATATACTACGTGGGGGAAAGGAACGAAAAATACGCATCAGATCTTCAACAAATAAAAAGGGAACTGCAAGCAATTTTGGTATGAAAACAATTAAAAATGCTGTAATCAAACTTGTTGCTGTCTCCTGGACATCATAACCCGCTCTCCGCAAAAAAATTAACGTAAAAACACCAAAAAACAACAGGATATCAATCCCCCAATACATGTTGTGCCAAATCGAACCACGGATAACCGTACTGAAAGCCTGAAAAAAATAGATATCACCCAAAACAAATAAGAATAATATCAGTAAAAGTCTCTTTGCCATATTAACTAAAATATTGATTTTAAATTGCTAATGATATGCCAAAAGAGATTTTTTAACTGTTACAGCCCCTATCATCGTAAATAGTGATGTACATGTGACAATTGAAACTTTTTGCACTCCAATCAATCAGAAAACCTCACATAGTTTCCTCCAAAACATGTCAAGATGTCTGATTATCCCATAAATGATCCAACCGAAATGCTGCTTATTACTCCAAAATTCCAGTCTTTTGCATGCATGCTCTCATTTTTTGATAAGTCCGCTCAATGTCTTGATCTAGACCAATGGAAAACCTGATCAATCCATCGGAAATCCCCATCTTTAAACGATCTTCTTCAGGAATTTCTGACGATGTAGAGCTACCTGAACAAGAGAATAGCGTCTTATAGAATCCTAGGCTGACGGCTAAATACCCTAAATTTTCAACCTGCATCAGTTCCATTAATTCATTGGCTTTTTCGGTTGTTTCCACATCAACTGTCATTAAGCCACCAAAACCATAGGTCTCATGCATCATGTTTTTCATTAATTCATGATCTCGATGCGACTCCAAGCCCGGATAAGATACCTTTAGTCCATCTTTCTCAAACCGTTCGGCAAGATACATCGCATTATAGCTATGCTGTTTCATCCGTATATGAAGTGTTCTTAAATTCTTCAATATACTCGCCGAACGTAAACTGTCCATCGTTGGCCCCAATAACATACAGGCCCCTGTATTCACATTTTTCGTTTCATTAATAAACTCCTGACTTCCACAATAAACCCCACCGACTGTGTCACTGCTGCCATTGATAAATTTCGTTAAACTATGAATGACAATGTCGGCTCCCAAAAGTGTTGGCGAGATGGACAATGGAGAAAACGTATTGTCGACAATCAGTTTTAGCTTGTATTTTTTACAGATGGCCGAAAGTTTTCTTAGATCTGCCACATGCAATAAAGGGTTGCTCACACTTTCACAATACAGCACTTTTGTATTAGGTCTTATCGATCTTTCGAGTTCTTTGGCATCATTTATATCCAAAAATGTCGTCTCAATCTGGAAAGGCGGGAGAAAATTTTTAAGAAAGGCATAAGTTCCACCGTAGATTGTCCTACTGGAAATGATATGGTCACCACTTTTACATAGTTGTAAAAGAACTGTTGTAATCGCTCCCATCCCCGAAGATGTTACATTGGCCGCAGCGGTATCCTCCATTTTTGCTAAGGCTTGTGCCAAATACAAATTCATCGGCGACGAATGCCTTGAATAGAGATAACAGCCTTCCGCATTCCCTTCAAATGTGTCGAACATTTTTTTAGCGGAAAGAAAAGTATAGGTAGAGCTATCTGAAATTGACGGGTTCACTCCTCCAAACTCACCAAAGTATTGCAAATCTTGAATTTCATTTGCGGCGTTAAAATTTTCCATGTTTTTATCTTTAAAATTGATATATTTCAAATTATATTACAAGTAATTTTACTTATCTTAGAATATAAATCTATTATGCAAACAATAATTAGTTAAAACATCTAGCTGATTTAAAACGAGCTAGTAAAAACCAAAAAAAAATCTATGCACTTCGACGAGATTGACCGTAAGCTATTGCGTTTTCTACAGGAAGATGCCAAACAAACGACCAAAGAACTCTCCTACAAACTGAGCTTGTCCGTAACAGCAGTCTATGAAAGAGTCCGTAAACTCGAAAATACTGGAATTATCGCAGGCTATGTCGCCATACTTAACAAAAAGAAAATAGCAAAAGACTTCCTTGTATTATGCCACGTAAAATTAACACAGCACAAAAAGGAGTATATCTTGCAATTTGAAAAAGAGGTCATGAACCTTCAGGAGGTAACCGAGTGTTTCCACGTGAGTGGCGACTACGACTATATCCTAAAGATTTGTGTCCAGGATATGGCAGATTATCGCAGTTTTATGTTAACGAAATTAACGAGCCTACAGCATATCGCAAGCACCCATAGCTCATTTATGATCGCTGAGGTGAAAAATACGATAGCAATAGATCTGTAAGAAAATTTAAACCAAAACACCATTTTTCGATGCAATTGCTTCCGGAAGATCCTCATCTCCCACCATTTGCAACACATCAATTTCTATGGTTCGACAAATCGAAAGCATAGGCACATCAAACATTAGTCCTCCAAAAGGATTTTCGGTATAATCGCCGACCAATTCCATCACAATATAAATCCATCCAATTACCACACAAAAAGGAATACTCGTCCATATCCCCCAGTCGCCCAATTTCGCAAATTCATTTACTAGGCCCAATGGGAGCAGAATGATGAGAATAACATTAAAGACAAATGCTGTACTGGCAAACTGTCTCGGTGAAGGAAATTTTTTGATTCTTTCTGCCTGACCTTGATAGTCGTAAAATTGATTCAGACAATTCTGCAATTGCGTTTGGTTAAAATCCGAAATGATTTGATCATTTTTCAATGCATTAACTTCCTTTGCTTGTTTAGAAATCAAATAAGTTGCAAAATTTTTATATGTGCTCTGCAGCTTAAACTCATCTGTAGAAAGGTATTTGCGTAAAAAAATCGATGTTCTACTGTAATCAGGAAAGCCAGCCTTTATCAGCCTGTTCCGTTTAACATTCATTGAACCAAAGTGTTTTTTCAAACTGATGTGCTCCCATTCTGTCGGGATCAACAACTGCTCACGAAAAGTATATAACCAAGCGATATGGCGATAGGCAATCCTTTTCCTCCGCTCCTCCAAATCGGTATGATCACCATCCTGGGTATCAAAGGCATATAACATTGCCGTGAAAGAACGACTTGAATTGACAATCCCACCCCAAATTTTCCGGGCTTCCCAAAGTCTATCATAGGCCTGATTATTCTTAAACCCGACATAAAAAGCCTCAGCGGTTCCGATCAAAGCCAATGGTACCCAAGGAATTATCATCCACTGCCAATTAAAAAAATAATAGATGACCGCCACCAGAGAGCACCAAAGCGTCAGCCATATTAAATGTGCGCCCGCTAAATTAAATATTTGTCGATGGTTAAAATACTTGGTCGTGATCATAAAAATTAAATATCCTCCTTTATTAAAACGTTATGAAAGTACAATTTAAATTGTAACTGTCCAATATGCTAAATTGTTTTCTGCAGAATGATATTTTATCCATCTCATTTTTATAACGATAAACGCTGTTGCTTTAAATAGCTTATCCCTAAATTTACTGGTTCCATCCCTAAAAGGTTCCCTTATATCCAAAAAAATTGAAATAAGCCACCAGCGAAACTAGTTTTGAATAATTATTCAAAATTTATGATCAAATTAATTACTTTCAGTCTTATCACCTTTCTCCTTAACAACTTCCTATTCGCCCAAACCGCCATTGTTGGTAAAGTCTCGGATCAATATGGCGCGTCGATCCCCTATGCTTCATTATCCTTTCGCGCATTACATGTAAAGAAAGATTCTCTCATTGAAAAAATAACAGATGAACATGGAAATTTTCAGTTAACGCTTACCGAAAAAGAGACTTACCTCGTTTCGATTCGCGTGGAAAATGTACTCAGAACGCAGCAAAAAATTGAAATTAACGACCTTAAAGTCCCGCTAGCATTCATTATCCAAAAACCACTACTATCCAACCTCAAATTAGATGAAGTAACAGTAAATAAGCGCAAACCAACAATACAGCGAAAAATTGACCGCCTCATTATGAATGTAGCACAAACCGCCAATGCTTCTGGAAAATCGGCTTTGGAATTATTTAAAATGGCTCCCGGGTTATTCGTTAACAATGGTCAAATCTCCATTAATGGGGTTGTAGGAACACGTATTCTTGTCGATGGCAAAAGTATTAACCTCGCGGGAAATGATCTATATGCGCTTTTAGGATTAAATTAGATCGATTATAGACGATACGCATGCTGCAAACTTTAGTTGATCCCGTTATCAAAACAAGTATAAAGCACTATTGTATATTTTTACTCGTTTGATTAATTTTAATCTAACGGACATAAACAACTGCCAAACATAGAACGAGGATATGATGAAGATAAAAGCATTTACATTAAATATAGGTCTTTTCCTTTTTGCTGCAACGACTTTCGCGCAGAACAAAGCGGAGTTAAAATCATTGTTAAATAAAAACAGTGAATTTGTATTTCCGCAGACAATAGATAAAATAGCGGCTACATTAAACGTAAAAACAGTCTTCTATGAAGATGCCAACGAAGAAAAGTATGCAAAATGGATCACAAAATCCGGCTTGGAACTCTATAGCAATTATGGGGCTGATAAATCCGTCAATGAACTATTTTTTGATATCCCTGAAGACAAGTTTCTGGTTGTCGAAGGGTTGCCTTTTGATCTTGCGATCAATAAAACAACAGTCAAAGAGGCGCTCTCAAAATTCAGCCGACACAATGTTAAAAAGGAAAAACTTGATGCTGGAAGCTCTTTTCCGGGTGGTACCAGACTGACGATGAAAACAGGAACACATTTTACCACTTTACTTTTCGATAGCAAAAATCTTTTAAAGTTCATAGGCTTGACAACCTCTTTAATTGACCCCGCTGCCAATTAAAGACAAGGGGTCAATATACAATTTATTAGCTAGGTTGCCCAGGCATGATCACCCTTTTGATAAGGGAAATCACCGTTATATTTCCCTGGGATTTTCACATAACGGAAAACTTCCGTGGCGCCTAATTTTGAGCTAAAGAATGTAAGGAGTGTAAGCTGTTTAAACAGTGTGAAAAAATGGGGCAGTTCATTAACTGCTTTCTTTTCATCGTAATCTTGCGCTTCCTTGTCCAAAATATCAACAAAAGCAGTTTGATCTTTTTTGTCGAGTTGCTGAAAATTACGCCCAAATTCTTTCTTGGCACGTTCGTCAATTCCGGCTGTTCCAGTCAAAAAAACCTGTTGTTCTTCAAGTTTATAGCAGTCTCGTACTAGAACGGGAATTTCAGAACCTACACCAGCTTCTTTCGCCCCTGGGGTAGTAGTTTTAGGAAGAATCGCCTCCGCGAGATCTCCCAAAAAATCGATTGATTTTGGATCAAAGAGCATTTCTATATCTTTCGAAGCAGACCTCTGGCATCCTTCCAAAAATAACGAAGCACCAATAACTGTTCCTCCCATGAGCATGGCTACACGTTGTATTGCTTCTCGTCTATTCATAACTATTGCATCATAAAATATTAAAGATTCCCTTTTTTTAACTCATTTACAGCAAAATCTACTGCTCTTGCTGTAAATGCCATATAGGTAAGCGATGGATTCACACAGGAAGAAGAAGTCATAAAGGCCCCGTCTGTCACAAAGACATTTTTAGCATCCCATACTTGGTTAAATTTGTTTAATACCGAGGTTTTCGGATCATTGCCCATCCGTGCTGTTCCCATTTCATGAATTCCCTGTCCCATACTAAACCCGTTGTCATAGGTTGTTACGTCTTTGACACCGATAGATTCCAACATTTCCTTCATTTCATTGCTTGCATCAAGCCGTATTTTCCGCTCATTATCCCTAATCTCTGCATCTATAGCCAATACAGGAAGCCCCCACTTATCTTTTACAGATGAATCCAATAGGACTTTATTTTCGTGATATGGAAGTATTTCGCCAAATGAAGTAAAACCTACTCCCCAGCTTCCGGGCTCGGCGATAGCATCTTTCCAAGCCCCGCCTACGCTCTTATTATCGACCTTACCTGACCATTGTCCCCTTGAAGCTCCGCCCTGATAGCCAAAACCACGTATGTAATCTCTCTTTTTGGTATCGCCGGCAATATTAGCAAATCGGGGTACATATAATCCATTGGCGCGTCGTCCAAAAATATATTTATCCTCAAATCCTTCAACTCTTCCCCCAGCCCCACTATTTAACATGTGATCCATCAGATTATGTCCCAATTCACCACTGCTGCTCCCAAGACCACCTTCCCATACATCGGTAGCTGAATTCATTAACACCCAGGTGGAATTTAAAGTCGAAGCACATACAAAAACAATCTTAGCAAAATACTCGTAGGTTTGGTTCGTCTCCGCATCAACAATTTCGACTCCTTTAGCTTTCTGCGTATCCCGATCGTAAATAATGCTCTTTACAATTGAAAATGGCCGTAGGGTAAGTTTTCCAGTCTTCACTGCTGCGGGCAATGTTGCAGACTGTGTACTAAAATAAGCGCCGAAATTACAACCCAGCCAACATTTGTTCTGGTATTGGCAATTAACACGGCCATGGTGGGGCACTGTTATGTTGGCTACCCGGCCAATTATAAAGTGTCGTTTTCCCTGATAATGCGATTTCAAGCGCGCAGCAAGATCTTTCTCCACAATATTCATGTCCATTGGTGGCATAAATTCGCCATCGGGCAGCACCGCTATACCGTCTCTATTACCCGAAATACCCGCAAATTTTTCAACGTGACTATACCAAGGTGCTATATCTTTATAACGTACCGGCCAGTCAACCCCATGCCCGTCTTTGCTATTTGCTTCAAAATCAACATCCGACCACCGATAGCTTTGTCGCCCCCACATAAGCGAGCGCCCACCAACGTGATAGCCCCGGAACCAATTAAAGGGTTTTATTTCCTTATATGGACTTTCTGTCTCATTAGTCCAAAAGTCGATGTTCCCTTCGTTCATCCATTGATTTTTAATTCCAAAAGGTAAGTAGTGCTGGGCTCGATCCAAGGGTACCCGACCCCGATGCGGAAAATCCCAAGGATCTTTGTTTGGTGATGGGTAATCTTTGATATGCTCAATATTGCGTCCTCTTTCTAACATGATGGTTTTAAGTCCACGTTCCGTTAGTTCCTTGGCTGCCCAGCCACCTGTGATCCCAGACCCGATGACAATAGCATCATAAACATTATTTGCCATTTATTTATACTTGGTTTATTTGGTTATTACTTGAAGGGAAATTTCCCTCTCAAATCAAGCACCACAAAGATGCCCGACAATTTTACCTAGTTTAGACGCTCCATTCTTATATTTTGGAAAGCGTAAGTATGAATCGTCTAAACAAGTTTAAGGTTTTTTTTTGATTTTATTGCAACCGGTTGCAAATTTTTGTAATATTGTATTAAACAAGCAGGTAGCTTGGATAACCAAATTATAATAGTATAAACGACAGACTGAGTCATTTCTTCAAACGCATTGGAATATTGATCTGTTTTGTACGTAATATAGTCTTTTTCAAAACGCAATACATATGACAACAATTAAAGGTCCTGCCATCTTTCTCGCACAGTTTATCGGTGATGAAGCTCCGTTTAACTCTTTGGACTCAATCTGCCAGTGGGCAGCAGCGCTTGGCTATAAGGGTATACAACTGCCAACTTTGGATGCCCGTTTTATCGATCTAGAAAAAGCAGCGCTCGATAAAAGCTATGCACTTGATCTAAAAGCTAAAGTACAGTCATTTGGATTGGAAATCACCGAACTTTCAACCCATCTCCAAGGGCAATTAGTGGCTGTGAATCCAAGTTTCGATGATCTATTTGATGCCTTCGCACCACAGCATTTACATGGTGATCCTCAAGCACGACAACAGTGGGCGATCCAGCAATTAAAATATGCCGTACAAGCTTCCCACAACCTCGGACTTAAAGCGCTAGCGACCTTTAGTGGTGCCTTTCTATGGCCATTTATATACCCTTGGCCACAAAGACCAGCTAACCTGATCGAAACGGGTTTTGCTGAACTTGCAAAATTATGGTTACCCATTCTCGATGAATGTGACTTGTATGATGTCGACCTATGTTATGAATTACACCCTGGAGAAGATCTCCATGACGGTGCTACTTTTGACTTATTTCTCGAAAATGTAAATTACCATAAGCGGGCAAACATTCTCTATGATCCCTCCCATTTTGTCCTTCAATGTCTTGACTATCTTCAATTCATCGACATTTACCATGAGCGAATTAAAATGTTTCATGTTAAAGACGCTGAGTTCAATCCTTCTGGTCGTCAGGGTGTCTATGGTGGCTTCCAGAGCTGGCAGTCAAGAGCCGGTCGTTTTAGATCCATTGGTGATGGACAAGTGGATTTCAAATCCATATTTACCAAACTCACACAATATGATTATAAAGGCTGGGCAGTACTGGAATGGGAATGTGCATTCAAAAATGCTGAAGATGGTGCACGGGAAGGCGCGCGGCATATTAAAGACTATATTATCCGTGTTACTGACAAGGCATTCGATAATTTTGCTGCCGTCGAAACCAATGATAGCCTTAACCGTAAACTATTGGGTTTGTAATTACAAAAGATATCGTCATTAAAAATTCAACTTTATGCGCAATACAAAACTAAAAATGGGCATGGTCGGCGGTGGAAAAAATGCATTTATTGGGGCTGTACATCGTATGGCTGCAGGAATGGACGGTCAGATTGAATTATGTTGCGGAGCACTGAGCGCTGATCCCCTTGTTGCAAAAGAATCCGCCGCGCTTTTAGGTCTTCCAAAGGAAAGGAGCTATGGAAGTTACCGGGAGATGATTATCGAGGAAAGTAAGCGCCCAGCGGATGACCGCATGAACTTTGTCAGTATAGTCACGCCGAATTTTGCTCATTTTGAACCAGCAATGATGGCTCTGGAACATGGATTCCATGTCGTGCTTGAAAAGCCGATGACGCTGACAACAGAACAGGCCAAATTTCTCCAACAAAAAGTAGCTGAAACAGGATTAATTCTCTGTGTTACATACACCTACTCTGCCTATCCGATGGTAAAACAAGCTCGTCATCTTGTCAAAGAGGGCCAATTAGGTTCGATTAGAAAGATTATGGTAGAATATCCGCAGGGTTGGCTCAGTAAGATGATTGAAAATGGTCTTTCTTTGGCCTTTTGGCGGACAGATCCCGAAAAGAGTGGAAAAAGTGGTTGTATGGGCGATATTGGAACACATGCTGCCCATCTAGCAGAATATATTTCAGGTTTAAAAATCACTAAAATGTGCGCCGATCTTCAAACATTTGTGACCGGAAGAAAACTTGAAGATGACGGCAATATATTACTTGGATTTGAAAATGGAGCCACAGGCGTACTATCGGCATCTCAAGTTGCCGCAGGAGAAGAAAACGCATTAAAAATTAGAGTATATGGTGAACTTGGGGGATTGGAATGGAACCAGCAGGATGCAAATACACTCATCTTTAAACAGCTCGATGCGCCGACCCAGCTATTTCGTGCAGGTCAACAGTACCTTTCACCAATCGCCAAACATAACATTCGTCTACCGGCCGGTCACCCCGAAGGATATATAGAAGCATTTGCCAATATTTATAGAAATTTTGCAGCCACACTATTGGCATCGATGCAAGGTATAGAGCCGCGAGAAGAAGATACTGATTTTCCTACCGTAGCTGATGGTCTGCGTGGCATGAAGTTCCTAGAAACTGTGATTGCCTCGGGAAAATCAACACAAAAATGGACCGATTTTATTCGCTAGATACATACTTACCATAAGCAGCCAATGTCATTTGCTCCCTGAACAAACGGCATTGGCTGCTCACTTTAATTTTTCTGCATTGACTGAGACATCTGTTTCAAATACCCCTCATAGTTTGAATAAGGTTCCTTGATCCTACCATTTGGTTTCAGATAAAGAAATCCTTCCTGATTATCCAAAATAACATTAAAATGGTTCAGAATCTGATTTCCGAATAAACTTGGTCTGCCATTAGGCTTGGCCGGATCAGCGGCATTCGTCACAATATCTTTAAATTCAATACCAGCTATTGAAGCATTCAAACGGATAATCTTCCGGTTACTGATCATGGTAAGTGGCTCTAGATCGTCCCAATTGTGACCTATACTGGTAAAATCTTCCCCTAACAGCATCGTACCATCACGACCTGTATCAAAAAGGAACCAAAAATCGTAGTGTCGTTGGTTATGTCTAAAAGCAGCTTTAAACTTGGGACGGTTTTGCTCATAGAATACTGGAAGCTTTGTATACTCCTTTGCTTTAGTAGGGAGATCGTGATGAATTACCAATTCCATTTTGTCATAATCGATTTCAATAATGTGATTTCGAAAGAAACTGTTACCAATAATAAGATCTTCAAAGGACTTCATATTTCCGACCTCTGTCATTGACACATTTTTCCAAACCATCGGCCCAATACGCAATTGATTGCCTATGCTTGTCCGCTCACTATTGATCCCATCGGTATTCGCAACTGTCGTAAACGATGAAAATGATAAATCCAGCTGCTTTGAGTTATTTCTATTGACAACACCTGTTCCTGCTCCTAAATCAAATTGTATCGCAACATTTTTCTTGTTAATTGTTCCATTCAGGAAAATCCGTGAGCCAATAAGACGAAATGGTATTCGCATAGGAAATGGATCATTTCGATCCAATACGGGTAGGTCAAGCGGTAGTTGAGCCTTTATACGAATATGACAAGAATCCGTGCCATTCAATAGTACTATGAAATCATACATCGCTCCGGGTTTAGTCATAACAGTTAATTCCTCCTGATCTGTTTTAAAAACAACTGTGCTTTCTTTCGTTGGAATATTCACGAAATACACATCAGGGTTTGCTTTAGGATCTAATTTCCAGTCGACATGGCAATAGGCGCCGTCTTTAATACTGACTTTCTCAAATGAAGCTTTGATCAAAGGTATCTTATTTTGTGGAAAGACGTTCGTCATCGTAAAAAGAGAAAGAAAAATAACAAAGGTAGCCAAGGCCATATGGCTTTTCCTTTTTTCATAGTGTGTTTTCATAATTTTGTATTTTTTTTCAAGATCAAAGAAAAAAAAATACCGGAAGAAGAGTACACTTTTGCATCCCGACAATGTCCCGACAATTACCCGACAATTGTATAATAGTCGCTATAAAATACGAATATCGGGCAAAATCCGTGAATTCTCACCTTTATTTAATCCGATCGCATTTCGCAGTATAACGATTATATTCATAAGGATCCAACATAGCGGAATAAGCAATTTCACATTGCTTTTAACACCTAGCCAATCGTTGAGCATAAAAATAACAAGCATCAGTAACACCGCGATTAAGGTAGATACGATCTGAATGGAGATTAACTGACGGACCTTATACGAATGCTGTTTTTTGAACAGCATGATTGCAATGGGCACCAAAACATTTAATGGAGGCAATATAGAAAAGGGTAAGGAAGAAAGGTTGATAATCTTGATCCATGTGAGATTTTCGGATTCAGTAGGCATATCATATGCAGAAAACTCCGATTCGTTCACATTCAATGCCTGTGCAAGTACACGAAGGGTATAGCCCTTTGGTGGCTGCCCCGCTTCAATCCGCTGAATTGTTCTAACTGAAATACTTGATTTATGCGCTAGTTCCTCTTGGGTTAAATTGAGTTTCTCACGTAATGATTGTAATTTGTTCATAAACAATAGATCGATCTTACCATCAAATTTACAGAATTTGGTGTTAAGAATTCAGTAAATCTAACGTTTATGGTTTCTTGGGAATTTTAACGTCCTGCTCGGTAATTGTCTGTTCCTCTTGTGTTAACGGGGCGGGAGGTATTTCGGTTACATTACGCTCAATTTCCTGCGTTTCAACATGCACGGCATATTGCGAGGGTTCAATAGGGATTCCCATTACAGTGGCATACTCCCTTGTGTAGATTGCACCAAAATATAAAATGGCTGCTGTGTAATAGACCCAGAGAAGGATCAGCACAAATGAACCTGCCGCTCCATAGGTATCTTGGGTTGCAGAATGCTCCAGGTAGACTCCAATTAAATAACGTCCCAATACAAATAAAATTGAAGTAAATAAGGCGCCCGCACGTACTGTACGCCAATGTATATTGACATCCGGAAGCGCTTTAAATATGACACTAAATAACAAGAATATAATTCCGAAGGACAATGCAAAGTTAATCCCATCCATTAACATCACCGTTATGTCCGGGAAATAATGCTGTAGCTGATCTGTCAATGCTAATATTACACCATTTACAATCAATGTAACAACTAACAAGAACCCCAATCCAATCACCAAAGATGAAGACAATAATCTATCTTGAATCAATTTTAACCAGCCTTTTTTCGGCTTCGCCCTTACATGCCAAATCTTATTGATCGAATTCTGTATATCCCCAAAAACAGTCGTTGCTCCTAAAATCAATGTAATACCACTGACAAGCAATGCCAGGTTTGATTTTCCCGAAAGTTGCAAATTCTGAATAACTTCCTGAATCTGTTTTGCAGCACTGCTTCCCACCAATCCACGGAGTTCCAAGAATACTTTCCCTTCAATCGCATCCTCACCATAAAAAATTCCGGCTAAGGCAATTATTAAAACCAATATTGGGCCAATAGAGAAAACAGTATAATAGGATAATGAAGCACTATACTTCATCGAATCCTCATTCAAAAATCCCGAGACCGTACTCTTTAAAATTCGCCAATAGGTTTTCACCATACTTCTACTTTTAGTTCGTTTATCCATGTTCTTGTACTTTGTACTCAAGAACAAACCATTGAGAAGCGAAGAAAGTTTGTAATTAGTGTGTTTTAATGCGAGTAGTCCGCTATAGTTCCCTGGAGAACCAACCGATTGTGGTCTACGACTTTCAGACTCACCGTAATATCTGAAGCGATAGTTTTCAATAATAGGATCGGTGATATTTTAGCTTCATTTGGCCAATCTACCAAATGAACTGCAACATGGGATAGCTCAGCTGTCTTATTGTAAGCCACATTAAGTTTATCAATATCCTTTGACGTGGACAACAGACTAAATCCATTATCTTGTTTTTGAAACCATTGATAAAATAATTTACTAGGGAGAAACCTTCGCATGTCGCTATCTCCACGCATGGCTAATCTTACTTCGGGAACTTTCGTTTCGTAGGGTGTTTTCTCTTCGATCGTTTCGAAATTTTCGTCAACCGCATAATTAACAATGGTATCTGCTTGAATGACCTTATTTTTCAAAATTTCAATATCGACGTAATTTCCATCCAAATGTGCCATAATAGAATCAGCCGCTATAGGAAGTTCGCTAAATAGTTGTTTTAGCTGATTTTTAAGTTGACTATTGGGGATATTGATCCAAGCTTTACCAATGTATTTTGCGGAAACGAGTTCTCTAACAAGATATTCCTTCGGAAAGTTCCAATCTGTTGAGAAAAATTCGCCAGATACATCGACATGGTCTCCTTTCAAATCAAGTTCAATAAAATTATCTGTTGAAATATCGCTATAACGCAGTGACTTACCTGTCAATGTACTTGGACGGCTAATAAATTGCTCAATGGTAATCCGGTCTTCTTTTGATTGAATTAGCTGCAGCATTTCTTCCTTCTTTGTATCAAGATCAAAGCCTAGACTTAGCAACAGATCATCCCCTTTCCAGATAAATGCGATTTTGCTCGGTTGATGATAGGCATAGCTCACATCAGGGGCTAGATTACTTTCCACCGCACCAACCTGTATCACATCTTTTAGAAAGTTCAAAAATTGCTGTTTATCCTTTAGCTGAAAAAAAGCATAAAAGTTTTTGGGGTGGGGCTCCAAAGCAAAAAGAAATACATTCGCTTTGATATCAATTCCATTGTCTTTGAGTTTACTTAGTTTTTTACCAAAATCTTGCCCCTCTTTCGGCGCTGACTGCCATTTATTAAAAAACTGATTCAAAAGGATATCATCCAATGATACGGTCAACAAAGCCTTACTTTTTTTATGAACCAATGATTTGTAGGATTCTTGCTGTCGCAGTATATATCCGCCCCAGGCGACAATCACCAAAAGTACGAGGACAGCTATCGTCCAAAGTATTATTTTTTTAATCATATCAATTGAATCAGTAATTTTTGGTTGTTTATCTCCTAAAAGCTCCTCTGAAAGGTCCCTCAAGCTGAAAAAGTTATATTTCGCAGTATTAGGCGCTCTAAGAAAAACCTAGATTTGAAATTTTATTCTGAAACATATTCTATTTAAAATAGATCAATGAATCGAAGACTGAAACAATGCTATCTCTTAAAATAGCGTAAAATACTGGGTTTCAGCAATGCACTTGATACCTTCTATTTTAAATCAATAATAGCAAAAGTATCAAATGCCTGGAGATCTTTTCATCCCTGAAATCAGGGAATTGGCGAATTTAATTAGGTTTCCCGAATTAATCCGTATTCAATAGCCGATTTTACTGCAGCAGTAACACTTTTGGTTTGAAATTTCTCCATTAGATTCTTGCGATGGCTTTCTACCGTATGTGAACTGATAAACAATGAATCTGCAATTTGGTTTGTTGTCATTCCTTGCGCTACGAAAGTAAGCACTTCTTTCTCACGACGTGTCAATTTTGGTACTTGCTTAAGCCCCATTTCCACCTTCTTGTTCAAGATAGCCTGAGTTTTTTCACACAGATATCTTCTTCCAACAAGAACAGCGGAAATGGCAGCAAGTATTTCATCACCATTTGCATTTTTCTGTAAATAGGCATTGGCACCCTCATTTAAAATGCTGTTGATCACTGCAAATTCATTGTGGACACTAAACGCAATAATTTTTAAATCCTTATTGCTTTCTTTCAAGCCTTTAACCAAATCGATACCGTTAGCATCTGGTAGATTGATATCAAGTAGCAATACCAATGGCATATCAGTAGCAATACGATGGAACAGTTCTGTCGCGCTCGAATACATGCCCACTACTTCAAAATCCTCATGCGCATTTATAATGTTTTTCAATCCCTCAAGTAGCAAAGGGTGATCGTCTGTAATCGCTATTTTTATCATTTTTCCAAAAAGTTAAATCATGGGTAATTCCAATTCAATGGTTGTACCCGCTCCATTCTCCGACATAATCTTCATCTCTCCTTTTAGAAATGAAAGTCTTGATCTCACATTGTGCATTCCTGCAGAATGCTGCAAATCGACACTTTCCATATCAAAACCCTTGCCATCATCTTCAATTGTAATGTGTAAACGTTTATTATGTGAAGAAAGCTGTATTAAAATGTTGGCCGCATTAGCATGCTTCAACGCATTATTCACCAATTCTTGAATAATTCTATACAAAGAAATCTCCTGTTCTGTACTTAGGGTTGATTCAAATTGTAAAAATTCACATTCAACTTGACATGTAGATTGACTCATTCGGCTTGCATAGTCTCTTAAAGTTTCTTTCAAACCATATTTTACAATTAAATCGGGCATAAGATTATGTGCAAGCCGACGAAGCTCATCGACAGCCCCGTCCAGCAAATCAATGCTTCGATCGATGCCTTCTTTCATGGATTCCTGTTCGAAGGCAGTTTTACTGATGGACGATAAGCCTAATTTGGTGCTCGAAAGTAAGCCACCCAGGCCATCATGCAAATCTCGGGCAAGGCGGGTCCGCTCCTTCTCTTCTCCTGCAAGCATCGCAGTTAGATTTTTAATGGCATGTTGCTGATTATTCTTTTCTATTTCAAGTTTATGCAAATGTTCCTTATGCTTCAATGCCTTTGAACGCTGCCAATAGGCGTAAAATAACAATACGATCACGATCAAACAACTGATAAATAACCAGATATAGATCGAATTCATCCGTGATTTGAAAGCAATCTGTTTTTTGGAGACATCAAGCTCTTGTAAGCGTTGTTCATTTTCCAGTCGGCTTAATTGCAGATCCTGCTCTTTTTTATCGCGTTCGAGCTGTAATACTTTAAGTTGCTGGGTTCGATTCAATTCATTTAACTTCAGATTCTCCACCAGTTGATGCTGCCTATCATTCAATGCTTTCATCAACTTGATCTGCTGCTCCTTTTTCTCCCCTTCCAGTCGAAGCCGCATTAATTTTTGGTTTTGCAGTTCGCGCTCATACTTCAGCTCCAGCTGCTTCGTCTTATCCAGTTTGTCCGAATTAAATGCCTTTTCAAAGACGTCAATGTAGCTTTTTTGATAGTTGAAAGCTTCTTCATATTTTCCCTCTTCCACACTTACTTCGGCCAATCTGCTAAACAGGCTTAACCCTACCTGGTAGTCATAATGAGGCTCCTGTTGAAGATTATACAGTGCTTGCTGTAAATATTTTTTACCTTCCTCCCGACGTCCCAATTTAAAAGATTCATCTGCCAAGACGCCATATGCAGGTATTGTAATCGCAAACTGGCCTGTTTCGGCTGCGATATTTAAGGCCTGTTTCGCATATGATATTGCTTTTTTACCGCCATTATCAGGATAAAACTCATGGTACAGATTCGCCAAATTAACAGAAACATACGCTAGATCAGTCGGATTAACCAGATTCTTCTCATTATTTTTTACCAAATTATATGCCTCAAGATAATGGTGCTCAGCTTTTCTCAATAAATTGTGATCTGCATTATTTGATCTATACTCCTCTTCAAATAAGTAACCAGCTTGCATATAAGCATCAAATAAACTATTGATATTTTTCCCTTCCTTAGCCGTTTCCAACAAAAGCGATGTATACTTCTCCTGGAAATCATAGTTACGCTGATTTGCATAGATAGCTGTAAGCTCCTTATAAACCGCCAATTTTCGGGCGATATTTGCCTCAGTCTGTGGCGCCTTCTCTAAAAATGAAATCGCTTTATGGAATTGGGAAACAGCCTCATCTTCCTTATTCTGCCGTGTCACAACCCATCCATCACAATAATGAACATAACCCTTTATTCCATTATCGGTAACTATAGGGAGTACGGATTTAGCATGTTCTAAATAATAGCGTGATTTTTCAAATGCATGATCGTTAAAGCTATTCATGGCAGCAATACAATTCAAGTAGGCATAATATTGTTTGTCAGGATAATTTCTGGCCAGCTGAATATTATCATTAAGCAATTGACTAGCCAACGCTTTCTCATTATTAAAATATAAAGCCTGTGCATATTTTCCTGTTAATACAAAACGTTCCCTGCTCCCTAAAGGAAGACTGTAATACGATTTTTTTAACTCCTGCAGTTGCTCTTGGGCAAAAACAGTACAACAGACACATAAAAAAGTAAAAAATATCAGTACCGATCTCCAAAAATTTTGAATATGCCCCATAAAAAAATAATTGCTCTAGCTATGTGAATTGGCCAAACTTAGATAAATTTACCCTTATACGCAATTCATTATCTCTAAAACAACTTAACTTCTCGCTGTTATTGACCTAATTAACCGAACCTTAGCAAACAAAAAATTGTACCTTTGTAACAATGAAGTACATCTATCTTTTTCTTGCCATAGCCGCTGAGATATTTGCAACAACTTTCCTAAAGAAGTCTGCAGGTTTTACCCTTATAAAACCTACCCTTATCTGTATTGTAGGTTATATTATTGCCTTCTATTTTTTAAGTATCACACTTAAATACCTACCCGTCGGGATATCCTATGCAATTTGGTCTGGCGTTGGTATCGTTGCCATTACACTGATTGGTATGTTCTTATTCAAACAGATTCCCGATACAGCAGCCATTATCGGCATGGTATTGATTGTCGTTGGAGTCATTATTATCAATCTATTTTCAAAAATAGGCGCACATTAGCTGATCTAAGATCTAAATTTGTATTTTTGTAACTTACATAAATAAAAGGATACGTGTCGTTAGAGAAACTAAAACTTAGCAAAAGATTGACTGCTACGATGACTGAACTCGGTTATCTGGCTCCAAAGGAAATTCAAAGTAGATGCATTTCCAGAATTCTTGGTGGACAAGATGTGATTGCCATCGCTCCGGAAGGTGCTGGCAAAACCACAACTTATGTCTTATCTACCTTGATGAAGTTGAAATTCACAACAGATGAAGCTCCGAAGTTTTTGATCTTGGCGCCTAATGAAGAACGTATCGACGAGATTGTTGAGAGATTCTACCAATTAAGCAAAAATAAAGGTCTTCGCATCATTGGATTGCGGGCTTCAGGCAGCATGGAAGAAGAAATCGAAGAACTGGTTGATGGAAAAGACATCGTTGTAGCTACACCAAATCGTGCAAGAGCGATCTATCTTAAATTAGCCTTGAACCTCAACCGTATTCAGACATTAATTATCGATGATGCTGAAGAGATTATCAAACAAGGAATGCAAAATACGGTAAGGGAATTAGCCGAAAGCTGTGGAAAAGTACAACATCTGGTTTTCAGTACTGTTGAACACCAAAAACTTTATGACATGATCGACAATTTCATGAATGAAAATTGTGCCTCAGTCGAAATAGATGAACTTGAAAATGACACGGTCGACACCCTAGATCTATTATTATATCATGTTCCCAATTTCACAACAAAGATCAATTTATTAAATCTTCTGTTGCAGGATAAAGAAGTATTTCAAAAAGTAGTCGTCTTTGTAAACTCGAAACTTACTGCCCAAAAGTTGGCCAGCAGTTTGTTCAGTAGCAATAAAGAAGAAATTGCTATCCTCAATCCATTGTTCTACGATGATTTTGGCTACGAGACCATAGAAGATTTCAAGGAAAATAATCAATCTCGTGTCTTGATTATTGCACGGGAAAATACAAACGATGTGAACCTTTCCGCTATTCCATTCATTTTTCAATTTGAGTTACCGAATGAAAAGGAGGAATTCTTAAATCATCTTGTTAAAAATGACGATAATGAAGAATCGGTCGTGTTGACTTTCACAACAGATCTGGAATTACCAATGGTCAAAAAAATAGAACAGGCCGTCGGTAAAAGAATGGATGTTTTGGAATTGCCTGAGGATCTTGCAATCTATAATCCCATCGCCGACAAAAAGAAAAAGTCGAGCAAGGAGGAAGATAATAAAGAAGATCTTTCCCGCGGCGGTGCTTTTCACCAAAAGAAAGAAAGTAATGCCAAGACCTTTAATTATGGGGGTGGTGAAAAGGCAAAAATGACGATGAAAATGAAAAAGAAATAAAAATAGAAAAGGGAAGCTTAAAACTTCCCTTTTCTATTTTTATTTCTTGTGCTGACGGATGTATGCTAATCCAATAAATCTGTTTCATATACGATGCCCTATCGATACTGTAAATTCCAGCCGCTGATACCGTGAAGTCGCTGTTAGCTGTAAGCCTACTTTAGAATTTTTTTCAATAATTTAATATACGCATTTGCGATTCTTTCCATACCTTGATCATTTGGATGAGCATAGTCTACAGTCGAATTAAGATCCAGATTAAGCTCTTGGCTCGACAATAAGAAAAGCTGACGAACCCCTTTCGATTGTAATTTTTCAAACGCAGCTTTCAATACCCGGCTGCTTTGCTGATACTCTGCATTTTTATCTTCATTAAAGACTTCTGCTATACTCCCCGAGCTATGCTGGGTCAAAATAATAGGTGTTGCAGGATGTTCTTTTCTTAAAAACGTCACCGCATGGACCAACAAAGAATCCAATTGTGTTTCTGTTAACGATTTCGAAATAGCCAGATTGGGAATACAATCGAGAATATAGCATGCGGCATCTTCTTGGTTCATCATATTTAAAATAGGTTGCTCGAGTCGACCATTTCCAGAGAAACATAAATTGATCACCTCGTGATTAAATGCCCTTCCTACCTGACTGGTCCAAGCCAAACCAGGACGGCTTGTGCAGGCCCCCTGTCCAATCGAGGTTCCATAGACAACAATAGGCTTTGCTGCTGTTGTATGAGTATACGTTAATTTAGCCGTATTTGGCACACCAATCTTTAACCACTTAACGGTATTATAGAGCGGAAGATATAAGCGATAATTAAATTTTTCATTGCGACCAATATTCTTCCACGTATAAGAAATAGTATCCGAAAAATCATAACTGCCATAAGCCCACTTCCATTCTTTCTTTGCTGTATCATAAGCATAAAGATCCAGCCCACTAACACCTGTTGTCGGCATATGGGGCATATTTAAGCCTCCGGCAACTTGGTATTGAACTGTAATCTCAGGCGAAGAAGTTTGAAAGTCAATATAGAATCCTGCGCTATTCTTACCTAGCTCCCATACCGGTTTACGTACCTGACTTTCCAATTCATCCGGAAGTCTGTTGAAGGCTGAAAGCTTCTGATTCTCCAACCTACCTTCCACATGTTTACCTTCTAGTGGAGAAAACCAACTATAATTCTCCTGCGCTTTAATGGCAGAAAAAGACAACAGAAAAAACGCTGTCAACGCAACTCTTGATAACATATAATAATTTAGCTTTAAGTTTGATATAATTGATTATAAAAAAGGAGCCTATTGGCTCCTTTTTATTGTGATTTATTTATTATACTATAAAATAGCTTGTCTAACTCGTACCAGTTTTTCCATCAAGCCTTCAAGTAAATCCAAATGTAACATATTGGCGCCATCAGATTTCGCATTGGCCGGATCAGGATGTGTTTCTATAAACAGACCGTCAGCTCCCACGGCGATTGCTGCTTTCGCGATCGTTTCAATTAAAGCTGGTTTTCCTCCAGTTACGCCAGAAGTCTGATTTGGTTGTTGCAAGGAATGTGTACAATCCATCACTGTGGGTACGTTAAAAGCACGCATTTCGGGGATCCCCCGATAATCTACAATGAGATCCTGATAGCCGAATGTATTGCCACGATCAGTTAAAAAAACCTTTTCATTTCCAGATTCCACGATCTTATCTACTGCAAATTTCATAGATCCAGCGCTCAAAAACTGGCCTTTTTTTACATTGACCACCTTATTCGTTTTTGCCGCCGCAACCAACAAATCAGTCTGTCTGCACAAAAATGCTGGAATTTGAAGAACGTCAACGTATGCAGCTGCCATTTCTGCCTCGTGGCTCTCATGGATATCTGTCACCGTAGGTACACCAAAAGTTTTCCCTACTTTTTCTAAAATCTTCAGCGCCTTTTCATCACCTATTCCCATAAATGAATCTAGACGGGACCGATTGGCCTTACGGTAGGATCCCTTGAAAATGAAAGGAATATTAAGCTTATCTGTAATTGTAACAATCTTTTCAGCAATACGCAAAGCGATTTCTTCTCCCTCAATTGCACATGGCCCTGCCATTAAAAAGAAATTCTGCGATGTCCCATTCTTTATTTCGGGAATGTATTTATTAATCATAAAATTATAAAAATATTAATTGCCAAGCTCTGATAAAAATTTGATTCGCATCAACTGGAGATCTTCATAACTGTAATCATCCCCTCCAAGTTCTTTAAGCGCATCATTAATTGAATCAGTCTCCGCTGTCTTAAAATAGTCGTATACCTCATCCTGGCGATCCTCATCAATAATCTCGTCAATAAAATAATTGATATTGATTTTTGTACCCGCATTTACTATCGTCTCTATTTCCTTCAATATTTCCTCATAAGTTATCCCCTTAGCTGAAGCAATATCATCCAATGCAATTTTACGATCGATATTTTGAATAATAGACACCTTTAATGCCGATTTATTAGCTGTACTTTTAATGACAAGATCTACAGGTCTATCGATTTCATTTTCCTCAACATAGTCTTTGATCAAGGCAATAAATGGAGCGCCAAATTTAATCGCTTTACCATTCCCTACTCCCTGGATCTGTTTCAACTCATCGATGGCAATTGGATAATGTGTACACATTTCTTCCAGCGAAGGATCTTGAAAGATGACAAACGGAGGCAGTGACTTCCCTTTTGCAATTTTCTTGCGTAGATCTTTAAGCATCCCCAACAAGACGGTATCTAAAGCTCCTGTACCGTGCCCTGTATCTTCCGAATTTGTGTTGTCTCCCCCTTCAATTGGACGATTCAAAACAAATTTTAGTTGATAAGGGTTATCCAGATAATGACGGCCAATATCTGTCAATTTTAAAAGACCATAATGATCAATATCTTTTTCGATAAAGTTATCAAGCACTGCCTGTCTAAATAAGGATTTCCAATAGATAACACCTTTCTCTTTACCCGTTCCGAAAAGACGATGTTCATCATGTTTATAGGAAGATACAGGTTGATTATTTTGACCCATCATGACGTTGATCACGTGATGATCATCAAATTTCTCGCCCTGCTCCTGAATGAAGCCCAGTACATTTTTCAAGGAGTCTTCGGCCTCAAAATATTCTTTCTCCGAGCGGCAGTTATCGCACATGTTACTGCAGCCCTGCTCGTCAAAATTTTCCCCAAAATAGTGGAGGATCTGTTTACGACGACATACTGCAGACTCGGAATAATCAATAACCTCTTTTAAGATCTGTGTCCCGATCTCACGTTCGGCCACAGGTTTATCTTTCATAAACTTAGTCAGCTTTTCAACATCTTTTTCCGAGTAAAAAGCCAAACAATAACCATCTCCGCCATCACGTCCAGCACGTCCAGTTTCCTGATAGTATCCTTCCATGGATTTTGGAATATCATGGTGAATGACATAACGAACATCCGGTTTGTCTATTCCCATACCAAAAGCGATGGTAGCCACAATAACTTCGACGTCTTCCATCAAAAATTTATCCTGTGTATCAGCTCTCGTTTTCGCATCTAGACCAGCATGATAAGGTAAAGCTTTGATACCATTTAGGTTCAAAACCTCACTGATTTCTTCTACTTTCTTACGGCTTAAGCAATACACTATACCGGTCTTTCCCGATTTGGTTTTGATAAAACGAACAATCTCCTTAACAACATCCTTTTTGGGCCGCACCTCATAATACAAATTGCTCCGATTAAATGATGATTTAAATAAAACAGCATCATTCATCTGTAAATTTTTACGGATATCCGACTGAACTTTGGGAGTAGCAGTCGCCGTAAGAGCTATAATAGGGATATTGGCACCTATTTCGTTAATTACCTGGCGTATTTTACGATATTCTGGTCTGAAATCGTGCCCCCATTCCGAAATACAATGCGCTTCGTCAACCGCTACGAAAGACACGGTAATCTGATGTAAGAATTCCAGATTATCTTGCTTAGCAAGTGATTCTGGAGCTACATACAGCAATTTGGTCTTTCCGGCGAGTACATCATCCTTAACCTTTGTAATTTCGCTCTTATTCAATGATGAATTTAAAAAATGAGCGATACTATCTTCGCCACCGAATGCACGAAGCTGATCTACCTGGTTTTTCATTAAAGCAATCAGCGGAGAAATAACAATTGCAGTTCCCTCACTCATAAGAGCAGGAAGCTGATAGCAAATTGATTTCCCTCCTCCGGTTGGCATTATTACAAAAGTATCCCTTCGTTGAAGAATACTAGTTATAATTGCCTCTTGATCCCCTTTAAAAGTATCAAAACCAAAAAAATCTTGTAAATTGTCGAAAAGTGATTTTTCTATTTCCATTGCGCCTTGGGCAAAAATAAGATAGATAAATGAAGAAATAATCTTGAAAAATAATCTATTTTTGCAATCTATTCTAATACATAAAAGTAAGAGTATTTTTTGTGAAAAACAACTACGAAATAAAAAATATAGCTATTCAAGCTATTCAAGAAGAAGCCAAGGCAGTAGCTGCTTTAGCTCAATATATTGATGATGATTTTGTTACCGTTGTCGATCGTATTCTAAATTTACAGGGCCGCGTCATTGTAACTGGAATAGGCAAAAGTGCCATTATCGCTCAAAAGATAGTTGCAACGCTAAATTCGACAGGCACACCATCGATCTTTATGCATGCAGCTGACGCTATCCACGGAGACCTTGGTATTATCCAACAAAATGATTTAATTATTGCGATCTCTAAAAGTGGTAATACACCTGAGATTAAAGTACTTGTCCCCTTTTTAAAACAGACAAAGAATGTATTGGTTGCTTTGGTCGGAAATACGGAATCCTATCTCGCTAAAAATGCAGACTATATCTTAAATACCACCGTTGAGAAAGAAGCTTGTCCGAACAACCTTGCACCGACTTCAAGTACAACTGCCCAATTAGCCATGGGTGATGCGCTTGCTGTCGTTTTACAAGAGTGCCGCGATTTCACGGATAAAGATTTTGCAAAATACCATCCAGGAGGAGCATTAGGAAAAAAACTGTATTTAAGAGTCGGCGATCTATCCGATCAGAACGGCAAACCTAGTGTCCAACCGCAAGCCACTGTAAGTGATATCATCATCACCATAACAAAGTTTAGACTTGGAGCTGTAGCAGTGCTGGATGCTGACCACATACTCGGCGTCATCACAGACGGTGATATCCGTCGTATGCTGGAGAAACACACCAATTTAGCGGCAATTACTGCCGCCGATATCATGGGAAAATCACCAAAAATCATCGACAAAAATGAATTGGCAGCCAATGCTCTCCATATTATGCGTGAAAATAACATCACACAACTACTGGTTTCCGACAAAGGGAATTATGCTGGTGTTATCCACATACAGGATCTACTGAAGGAAGGTATAATATAACTGTAATAAAGTTGTTAGATGTACAATAAATTGGCAATAAATATTAAATTTGGCATATCAGTTGTACTATTTTAATCGTAAAGTAATATTTTAGAAGCATGAAAAAGTATATAACAATCTTAGCAGTGATCATTTCCTTTATTGGTTTTTCTTCGATGCAGACAGGACAAGGGGAATTTAAATTCGAAAAAGAAACCCATGATTTTGGCAAAATTCCGGCCGGTACGCCCGTTTCGTATAATTTCAAGTTTTCAAACACAGGCAGTGAGCCAATTATCATTTCAAATGTTGTGCCTACCTGCGGATGTTCTGTAGCAGAATTTACGAAAACGCCAATTAAACCAGGCGAAAGCGGAACGATCAAAGTAACTTACAATGCGGCGGCAAAAGCTCCATTCACAAAGAGTTTCACGGTACAGTCGAACACCAAGACTCCTGTAAAAACGCTATATATTAAGGGTATTGTAGAATAACAACGCTCGTAAATAAAACGAAAAAAGCCACATGATGATGTGGCTTTTTTCGTTTTATTTTGGTTAGCTTTGCACTACTAATTTTAAAAAAACTATAATGCCAGTAATATCAGAAAAAGGGCTGAATATGCCTGCGTCGCCTATTAGAAAGTTGACGCCATATGCTGATCAAGCAAAAAAAGAAGGTAAAAAGATATACCACCTCAATATCGGACAACCTGATATCCAAACACCTGAAGTGATGCTTAATGCTTTGAAAAATATACAGTTCAAAGTGTGGGCCTACACACCTTCTGAAGGTACAGCCTCTTATCGAAATAAGTTAGCAGAATATTATAATAAGCTAAATTATAATATTGAGCCAACAGATATATTAGTAACGAATGGCGGTTCGGAAGCAATTATGATTGCTATGCAAGCCTGTTTAAATGAAGGAGAAGAGATTATCATTCCAGAGCCATTTTATGCAAATTACAATGGTTTTGCGTGTTCCGCTGATGTTGTAATCAAACCAATCATGTCCTATATTGAAAGTGGATTTGCATTACCTTCTATCGCTGAATTTGAAAAAGTAATTACCCCTAAAACCAAAGCGATCTGCATCTGTAATCCAAATAACCCGACGGGTTACCTTTATTCCAGAGAAGAACTCGACGCTCTTCGTGAACTTTGTCTAAAATATGATCTTTACCTTTTCTCAGATGAGGCCTACCGTGAATTTTGTTACGATGGCAAAGAGTTTATCTCACCAATGCATTTAGAAGGTCTCGAAAATAATGTGGTTATTTTTGATACAGTATCAAAACGTTACTCTGCTTGTGGTGCGCGTATTGGATGTATCATTACCAAAAATAAAGAACTATATCAGACTGCACTGAAATTTGCACAAGCTCGCTTAAGCCCTTCGCTGGAAGGTCAAATTGCGGGTGAGGCTGCTGTTGATACACCAGACAGTTACTTTGAAGCAGTATCCAAAGAATACACAGCAAGAAGAGATACCCTCGTGAAAGGACTTAACGCCATTGAAGGAGTTTACTCTCCTAACCCAGGTGGTGCATTTTACGTCGTCGCCAAACTACCGATTGACAATGCTGACAAATTCTGCCAATGGATGTTGGAAGAGTTCTCTTACAATAACGAAACAGTAATGATGGCTCCCGCTACGGGTTTTTACAGTACGGAGGGTGCTGGTGTAAATGAAGTACGCCTTGCCTATGTACTTAATCAAGATGATCTCAATAAAGCATTGGTTTGCCTAGAGAAAGCTCTTCAAGTGTATCCAGGACGTACAAATTAATAACAAAATAACAGGACTTATGAAAGGCGGGGCATGCATGTTCCGCCTTTTTCTTTTTTATAGTTCCTTCCCATAAACTCCTTTTCTATTTGCATTTTAAAAAAAACAAAACAAACTTTCGAGGCATCTTGTTCTTATTATAGTAACCAAAACGATTTCATATGGATAAATTGAAGAAATTCCAATTGATGGAAAAAATAGCAAGAGAATTAGAAGATGTCAGAAATAGTCAACAAGCTGTTTTGGAAAAAATAGGCAAAATCGAAGTTGATAACATTGAACTCGGCGATAAGAATATTGAAAAAACAATTCCCGATATCTATCAACGTACAGCGGATAATTCAGATGCTATCAAAGCTCTTCTGGAGTCTTTTCAAGAGCAGACAGCAGAATTCGGAGAGAAAAACAATGTTGGAAAATTATTGGAACAACAGCAGATCAATAGCGTAAAATAGCTAAAAAAAGGAGGCCGACTAAATAGTCGGCCTCCTTTTTTGTTTTATGACTGGGCTTTTGCAGCCTTAGCTTTTAAATATTCTTCTTCAACAAAATGAAGCTGTTGTTCCGGTGTCAGATTTGAATTGTCCAAAACAATAGCGTCTTCGGCTTGTCGTAATGGACTTTCCGCACGCGTACTGTCGATACGGTCACGTGTAGAAAGATTCTCCACGACTTCTTCTAAAGTCACGTCCTCTCCTTTTTCCGTCAACTCCAGATAACGCCTCGCGGCACGTACTTTAGGGTCTGCCGTCATAAAAATTTTCAGATCAGCATCTGGAAAAACGGTAGTACCAATATCACGGCCATCCATAATAATATTTCGTCTGCTACCCAATTTTTGCTGCTGGGCAACCATAGCAACCCGAACAGCTTTGATCGCACTCACATCGCTGACTTTATCAGAAATATACATCTGACGGATCTCTTCCGAGATATCCTCATCGTTTAGATGAATTTCCGTTTTTATTGCATTTGGAATAAAATCAATATGAATATCTTTCAGTGCATTTTCGATCGCTTCTTGATCATCCAGCGCTATCTCATGCCGGATAAAATAGAGTGTGACGGCCCTATACATCGCTCCACTGTCAATAAAGGCAAACTTCAGTTTTTTTGCCAAAGCCTTTGCCAGGGTACTTTTACCGCAGGAGGAAAAACCATCTATGGCGATAATAAAATTGTGATGTCCACTCATTATTCGTTTCCTCCTATGATTACACCGGGACGGTTGACCAAAGGAACCTTAGTCAGGTTGCCATCCACAATGCTTTCGGGTAAAAAGATATATTTTTTATCGTAAATAATATTATCAATATAAAAACTCAACCAATATTCATTTGTCAACCCGAATACCTGTTCGTCAATCGCTTCAACACGATCGAAAGATTTAGCGTCTATATTTCCAATAAAATGACGCAAAGTCGTTGTTGTTACTTGTCGGCCATCCTTTTCGCCATAACCTTTTGAGCTGATCAGCACATTCTGAATGGCAATGTTCTTGTCGTTGATCACATAGACAGTCCAATTTTTTGTCTCCACCGTCTCACCTTCCAAAACAACGGCGATCATAATGTCTTTGACAATATTTTCAGGCAAATCTGCTTTCATCCTTATTTAGACTTTGTAGTTTTTTTAGCTACAGTTTTCTTTTCTGTTGTTTTTGCTTTGGTCGCTTTTCCTTTCGGAGCATCCGCCTCAGCCCATTTCAGCACATCCGCATACGTGATTTTTTCGATCTCGGTTCCCTTAGGGATTTTCAGATTTTGCTTACCAAAACGAATAAATGGCCCCCAGCGTCCCTGCTCGATTTGAGCATCTGGATTTTCATCAAAAACCCGAATCACTTTCTCGATATCTTTCTGACGTTTGTCTTTGATAATCTGTATCGCCTCTTCTTCTGTTACGTCCAAAGGATCAACACCTTTTGGTAAGGAGTAAAACGATGAATTGTGACGTATATAAGGTCCAAATCGTCCCACCGCGACAGTCATTTCTTTATCTTCGAATAAACCGACTTTTTTCGGTAATTTGAACAATTCCATCGCATCCTCAAAAGTAATGGTTTCGATCATTTGTCCCTTCCGCAAGGAAGCAAAACGAGGTTTTTCTTCATCGTCAGGAGAACCAATTTGTACCAATGGACCGAACTTACCAATGCGAACCGAAACGGGCTTACCGGAAACTGGATCGACACCAAGCTCACGCTCATTATTCGCACGATCTGCATTTACTAAAGTATCTTCTACCTCAGAATGAAAAGGCCCATAGAAATCATGCAACATTTTTGTCCATTCGGTCAGTCCATGCGCAATATCGTCAAATTCTTTTTCTACGTTGGCCGTAAAATGAAAATCCACAATACCGTTGAAGTGTTCAACCAAAAAGTCATTCACCACAACACCGATATCCGTTGGAAACATTTTTCCTTTTTCGGCACCGGTTATTTCGGTTTTTGTTACCGCTGTTAATTCGGAATCCTTTAATGTCAGTACACGGTAATCGCGCGATTTACCTTCACGCTCTTCCTTTACAACATAACCGCGGTTTTGAATAGTTGAAATCGTAGGTGCGTAGGTTGAAGGACGGCCAATTCCCAATTCCTCCAATTTTTTCACCAAAGCAGCTTCCGTATAACGTGCTGGAGGTCGTGTAAAACGCTCCGTTGCTGACATGTTTTTCAAAGTCAATGGCATACCAATGGCTAATGGTGGAAGAATAGCATTGTCACTATCTTCATCCATCGCGTTGTCTTGATCGTCATCCAAGGACTCCATGTAAACTTTCAAGAATCCATCAAATTTCATAACCTCTCCGGAAGCATTCAAATCCTCAGTACGGGTTGAGATGTCGATCTTTGCCAATGTACGTTCAAACTCCGCCTCACTCATTTGGGAAGCAATTGCTCTTTTCCAAATAAGCTCATATAATCTTTTTTCGGATGCATCCCCATCAATGGTGTGCTCAGAGAAATAAGTAGGACGAATAGCTTCGTGTGCCTCTTGTGCACCCGATGTTTTTGTTTTATATTTTCTGAGTTTATGATACTGGTTGCCGTAAGCCGATTTGATCTCCTTTTCAGCAGCCTCAATCGCCGTATCACTCAAATTAACAGAATCGGTACGCATATAGGTAATTCGTCCTGATTCATACAGCCTTTGAGCCACCTGCATGGTGCGGGCAACCGAAAATCCAAGTTTTCTACTTGCTTCCTGCTGTAATGTTGATGTGGTAAATGGCGCCGCAGGTGAACGCTTTGCAGGTTTTGTTTCTAGATTTTTTACTGAAAACAGTGCTGCTTTACAGTCTTCCAAAAATTTGGTCGCCTCTGCTTCTGTTGCAAAACGCTGCGGAAGTTCGGCTTTAAAACTATCTTTAACTTTTCCCGTATGAAAAAAAGCAACGATCTTAAAAGCCGCTTCGGGTTCAAATTTATTGATTTCACGCTCACGATCTACAATCAGACGAACCGCAACAGACTGCACCCGCCCAGCAGATAAGGAAGGCTTCACCTTTTTCCATAGAACCGGAGATAATTCAAAACCTACTAATCGATCTAGAACTCTTCGCGCTTGTTGTGCATTTACTAGGTTATAATCTATTTTACGCGGATTGTCAATAGCCTTCAGAATAGCTGGCTTCGTAATCTCATGAAACACAATTCTTTTTGTACTTTCATCTTTTAATCCCAAAGTCTCAAATAAGTGCCATGAAATAGCCTCTCCTTCGCGGTCCTCATCGGACGCTAACCAAACGGTTTCTGCAGCTTTAGCCAATTTCTTCAGCTCACTTACAACCGCCTTTTTGTCGGAGGGAACTTCATACTTTTGTTCAAAATTCTTTTCGGTATTAATTGCATCATCGGTTTTTACCAAGTCGCGAATATGTCCATAACTTGACTTGACCAAAAAATCCTTTCCTAAATATCCTTCTATCGTTTTCGCTTTCGCTGGAGACTCAACTATCAATAAATTTTTCGCCATCTAATTTGAGATTTGTGCAAATAAAGGGAATTCTGAAAGGAATGACAATAATTTCTTGCAAAAAAGACAAAAAAAATAGATTTCATGTCGACAATTAAGAAATTTATCCAAGGACAAAGTACCGCGCAACGGAGTTGAGCTCGACACAGAAACGCTGTCAGATCAAGGGAATTTGCCAATCCAAACACTTTGTTTCCGTCTATTTCTGCCAGAAACAAATTCATTTAACTTTATTCGGTTTCGAATCCACCTTCATAAAGTTGCAAAATCAAATATTCGAAACAGTTAAAATACGTATAAGTAAAATATATATGTATATTCGCTTATTCAAAAGGGCAATATATAACAACTCCCCTATTTTGTTTAAATATTTTAATAATGAAAAGAAGTCTTCTCAGAATTGCCTTTTGGGGCACGTTATTACCATTTGTATCTTGTTCAGTTATGAAAGATTCAGCAAAATCAAATTCAGGCAATTTCCCTAAACTTAGTCTGGAAGCACATCGCGGCGGCCGCGGCCTATATCCTGAAGAGTCTATCGCTGCCATGAAAAATGCAATAGATCTGGCAAAGGTGACCACACTGGAAATGGATTGCCACATTACCAAAGACCGTAAGGTTGTTGTCTTTCACGACGATTATCTTAACCCAAAATTTGTATTGAAACCCAATGGCTCCGAAATTTCTGACAAAGATAAACCGCTGAGAATTTATGATATGCTTTATAAAGATCTGATTAAATACGATATCGGATCGAAATTCTATAAAGAGTTTCCTGAACAGAAAAAACAGGTTACACGTATCGCAAAACTATCAGACCTTATTGATAGTACTGAAGCCTACGCTAGTGTAAAAAGGAAAGCACCGATGTTTTATAATATCGAAGTGAAGAGTAAGGAAGATAAAGATGGTATTTTCCATCCAAGGGTAGAAGAATTTGTGGACCTTATGGTGCAGGTGATCACCGATAAGAAAATTGCTTCACGAACCGTCATCCAATCGTTTGACAGCAGAGCTATTAAATATCTACACAAAGCATATCCTCAAATCAAAGTTTCTTATCTTATTGATGCAAACTATACCAAAAGCGTTGAGCAAACAATTGCAGCTTTGGGCTTTACACCTTTTATTATAAGTCCACACTATAAAATAGCTACACGCGATTTTATTGCACAGTGCCACAAAGCGGATATCAAGGTTATTCCATGGACAGTCAATACAAAGGACGAGATCGAACAGCTGAAGGCTGTAAAGGTTGATGGAATTATTAGCGATTACCCCAATTTGTTTTAACAAACACCTAGCTTGTTTCGCCTGGAATGAAAAAAATTGAGCTCTAGTTCATCTCAATGCCAGGAGAAACCAAGCCACACCAAAGCAAAGCAGTTCGTTAATCGCCTCAACTACTTTGCTTTGGTTTTGTTTTTTAATGCTTTTTCAATATATTCCCGTCCCTTTTGAACCAAAAATTCAGAGCGGTGATAATCCCAAAGATTACAGATATTATAGGGAATATCCACCACCACATCGGGATGGTATAAATCAACAATCATACGGCTCATTTTCCTGCGCATCACATAGTACGAGGCTTGTAGAATATCCAAGGAATTCGAAGTCTTCGGATCCAGTTTTTTGATAACAGAATATTGTTTATCCGGTTTAGATTCCAGATTGACAGCAATGATTAAATTCTCTTTCTTGGTTACATGATTTATGGGCAATGGATTCAGTACACCACCGTCAACGTACACATGGTTCTCCTCTTCTACCGCTGTAAATACAGCTGGAATTGCAATCGAAGCCCGAATGGCATCATACATACTCCCAAAATCCAGCACAACCTCCTTTTCGTAGTTTAGATCTGTCGCAACGGCTTTAAACAAAATTGGAAAAGTCTCTATATTAGCATCGGGGATCACAGATTTCAAGGCGTTAAACACCTTGACCCCCTTCATCATTCCTAGTCCCTTCCAGCTAAAATCCATCATATTAAAGACCGATTTTTTCGTCAGGCGTTGCATCCAATCTTCGAGAACATCCATCTTCCCCTGCGCATAAATACCACCGACAAGTGCTCCTATTGAACAACCTACCACCTCATCGATTTCAAAGCCCAGCTCTTCAAGCCTTCGAATAATACCAATATGCACAAGACCTCTTGCACCACCTCCGCCCAGGACAAGGGTAACTTTACGATTCAAAAAAGCTTTCTCCAGCATAATTATACAAGTACATGAAACACTTGTTTACATCCAAGAAACAATGTAAACAGATATTCATCGTTATTATATGTATTTTTGATTACAATATACGCAGTAAAAAAAGAAATATGAAAATAGAAATTTGGTCGGACATCATTTGTCCATTTTGTTATATTGGCTTGACAAAGCTTGAAATGGCGCTTCAGCAATCCGCAAGTAAGCCAGCTGCTGAAATCATCTGGAAATCGTATCAGCTTAACCCCGACTATCCCGAAGATGCTCCGGCAATGCCAACCTACGATTACCTCGTTCAAACCAAAGGCATGAGCATGGACGATGTGGTTGCGATGACTTCACAGCTCAGTGCGCAGGGAAAAGAGCTGGGTATTGACCTGAATTTTGAAAAAGCAATCGTAGTAAATACAAAAAAAGCTCATCGTCTGATCCATTTCGCCCAGGCGCAGCAAAAAGGTACTCAAATCAAAAAAGCCTTATTTAAGGCTCATTTCACCGATGGTCTCGATGTAAATAACAATGAGGTTCTCATCGCTATAGCAACGCAAGAGCAGCTTTCCGCTCAGGATGTAAAAAACTTATTGGAATCAGATGAATTTGCTTATGATGTTGCACAGGATATCCAAGAAGGTGTCAGCTTAGGACTCCGAGGTGTTCCTTTCTTTGTATTTGACAGAAAATACGCTATCCCCGGAGCACAGCCCATGGAAGTCTTTCACAATACAATAAATGAATGCCTGGCCAGTCAGCCTGCACCTCTTGAACGCAGAGGCGAAGAAGGCCCTTCATGTGATCCTGAAACAGGAAAATGTGAATAAAGAAAGAAAAAATTATTGTTTAATTTTACTATTTTCGCAAGCTTATAACGACAAACAAATTTGGTATAAATGCAGTTAACCAAACTAGAAATTAAAGGATTTAAAAGTTTCGGAGACAAGATCACGATCAACTTCAATGATGGTGTCACAGCGATTGTCGGTCCCAATGGATGCGGGAAGTCCAATGTGGTCGACGCCATACGCTGGGTACTGGGAGAACAAAGCACAAAGATGCTTCGCTCTGATAAGATGGAAAATATTATCTTCAATGGAACGAAAAATAGAAAGCCGGCAAACCTTGCAGAGGTTTCGCTGACCTTCAACAACAACAATAATATTTTACCAACGGAATTCTCTACAGTGACCGTCACCCGTAAGCTTTTTCGCAACGGCGATAGTGAATATCGATTGAATGATGTCAAATGTCGTTTAAAAGATATCACGGATCTGTTCCTGGATACCGGAGTTGGTGCCGACAGTTATTCGATCATCGAATTGAAAATGATTGATGAAATTATCAACAACAAAGATAATTCACGTCGCAACCTCTTCGAAGAAGCATCCGGAATCTCTAAGTATAAAGTTCGTAAAAAACAAACTTTAGCAAAACTGAGAGATACTGAAGCCGATCTTTCCCGTGTGGATGACTTGCTTTACGAAATCACAAAGAATCTCAAATCATTAGAAAATCAAGCTAAAAAAGCTGAAAAATATACCTCCATTAAAGCAGAATACCGCCAGAGCAGTATAGATTTGGCTTATTATAGAATTGCTGATTTTTCGACCGAATTAGAAAGACTTCAAACACAAGAATCCAAGGTTCAAAAAGATGCCGTCAATGCACAGCAAAATATCCTGAATGCGGAAACTGAACTCCAAACACTCCGCCAGACAAATTTGGAACAGGAAAAAAACCTTTCGGTACAGCAAAAAACAACACAGGAATTTATCAATAAAATCCGAGGTTATGAATCGGAAAAGAAGATCAAAAACGAAAAAGTAAAAAATCTTCAAGATAAAGAAAACCGGCTGAACCTCGATATCAACAGCGATAAACAACAGCTTAATCACGTCCTCTACACCATCAAACGACTGAATGAGGAATTGTTTGATGAGCAAAATAAACTCGATTCGTTAAAAACAAATCTTGAATCGGATAAATCCGAAGTCGACGAACTGAGAGGACAGCAACAGTCTGCAAAGGGAAAGCTTGATATTTTTAATAAGAGCAATGCTGAATTACAGGCAAAAATATACAAATTAGAAAAAGATCTTGCGGTATTCACCATTCAGAAAGAAGCTCTTCTGCAAGAATCTATTCGCAATAGTGTAGATACTGAAGCAAAAGAAGCCGAATTGCAGCAGTTCAATTCCACTGTTATTGAATTGGAGGGCCGTGTAGAAGCACAGCAGCTACAGTACGATTCAGCAAACCAGCAGGAAGAAGAGCTCCAAGGACAGATTAATCAGTGCCAGGCAAACCTAGAGGAATTTAAAGCCCAGCTTGCCAAAGATCTCCGTCTGGTAGATGCCAAACAAAACGAATACAACCTCACAAAATCACTTGTTGATAATTTAGAAGGTTTCCCCGATTCCATTCGATTCCTCAAGAAAAATGCAGGCTGGAAAAAGCAGCCCCCACTCCTATCAGATGTCCTTTTCTGTCAGGAAGATTACCGTGTGGCTATTGAGAACTACCTAGAGCCTATTATGAACCATTATGTTGTCGAAACACAACAAGATGCTGTTCAGGCTATCCAACTCTTGAGCGATGCAGCAAAAGGAAGAGCTAATTTCTTTGTTTTAGATGCCATAGTAGGTTCCCCAAGCGCTGCCCCTGCACCAAATGACAATTTGATGTCTGCGTTAGATGTGATTAACGTAGACGAAAAGTACAAGGCTTTATGTACGATGCTGCTCCAGCAGGTCTTCATCCTTAAACATGAAAATGAAAAGGAACTGGATGAAAAGCTACCTGCTCTAGGACAGGTGATTCTACAAAAAAATGGACGTTATTCGAAACATCATTTGGGTCTTTCTGGTGGTTCTGTGGGATTATTTGAGGGCAAACGTATCGGAAGAGCGAAAAACCTGGAAGTGCTATCCCAAGAGATCAAAACCTTAAATCAGGAAATAGCAAAACTTGAAGATAAAATAACGGCCGAAACAGCTCGTTTGGATGCACTGCGTGGCAATTCACAGAAAGAGTTAATCGACGAGCTGCGCTTTCAGCTCAATAGACTGAATAATGAATTAATTACCGTCAAAACAAAGCAAGAGCAATATCAAGCCTTCATCAATAACTCACAGGCCCGTAAAAAAGATATTCAGGAGAAAATTGAAGGTATAGAATCAGATTTAAAAATTGCGGAGCCACAGCTTCAGGAGCTTCGTTTGGAAAAAGAACAGAGTATCGCCGAATTATCGACTTTACAAGATCAGTTCCATGAAATATCTGAGGTACTCAACGAAAAATCGACCGCATACAATCAAGAGAATATAGCTTACCATCAACAGTTAAACAAAGTTTCCAATATCACAAAAGATCTCGAATTTAGAGAGACGCAGAAAGAGGACCACGAAATCCGTGTAGAGCGAAACAGTGCAGAATTAGTTGAAGTGCAAGAAGCTTTAAGAACAACCATTCCATTTGAAGATGAAGAAGATCAGGATCTTATTGCCATGTATGAGCAGAAGATTGCGCTGGAAGATGGTCTCAAAGAATTGGAAGACGGCTACTATGCAGATAAGCAGAAAATAAATAACCTCGAAGATGCTCTGACACAGCAGCGTCGTTCAAAAGAACAGAGTGACTTTCTTGTTTCAGAGATCAAAGATAAAAAAACGGGTCTTCAGATCGACCTCAATGCCTTGAAAGAACGTCTTTCTGTTGAATTCAACGTTGAACTGAAAGACCTGATTGACCGTGAAGATGTGCCTGAGATCACAGAAGATCAGACGACATTGGCAAGCAAATGCAGCAAACTCAAGAAACAGCTTGATGAATTTGGAACGATCAATCTAATGGCAAAAGAGGCTTTTGACGAGATGAATGAACGCTATGATTTCATTAACAAAGAGAAAGCTGATTTAATCGAAGCAAAAGGCTCGTTGATGGCAACAATAAAAGAAATTGACGATACCGCTCAAGTTCAGTTCATGTTTACATTCGATGCCGTAAGGAATAACTTCGTCAAGGTATTCCGTTCGCTATTTAACGAAGAAGACAGCTGTGACCTGGTGCTCACAGACCCAAGCAATCCGCTGGACTCAGACATCGACATTATTGCAAGGCCAAAAGGGAAAAGACCGTTGTCTATCAATCAGCTTTCGGGTGGTGAAAAGACCTTGACTTCAACAGCCTTGTTATTCTCACTCTATCTTTCTAAACCGGCGCCTTTTTGTATATTCGATGAGGTGGATGCTCCTTTGGATGATACTAATATTGATAAATTCAATAATATTATCCGGGATTTTTCCAAGAATTCACAATTTATCGTGGTCTCACACAATAAAAAAACGATAGCAAGTACAGACATCATCTACGGAGTAACCATGGTTGAACAAGGTGTATCCCGTGTAGTTGCAGTAGATCTAAGAGAAGTTGCCTAGTGCGCAACAAAATACACAATAAACAAGACGGACTCAGGGGATCTACACCCGGTCCGTCTTATTTATACAGATCAATTTAATTCCTCTCGCCTTTAATGAGATTCTTTGCTGCAACATGCTGTGAATTTCCGTAAGCTTATTTCCTGTTGCAGATCAATATAAGGATAGACAGCAGACAGCTGATTCCCCCAAATAAATAGACCGACTGATAACCAAACGAGCCCGCGATCATTCCCGCCAATGGTCCTGCCAGTCCCAGCGACAAATCCACAAACGCAACATAAGCTCCAAGTGCTGTACCACGCATCTGCGGTGCAACTTTTTTTATGGCTAGCACACCCAAAGCCGGGAATACCAGGGAAAACCCTACACCTGTAAGTCCGCAGCCTATTATTGCAAGCATTTTGGATGAGGCAGTCCAGATCAGCGCTTGTCCCAGAACTTCGATAAACAATGATATCAAAGCTATTTTAAGACCGCCAAATCTATCTGGAAATGATGCAAAGAACACTCTGGTCAACACATAACATGTCCCAAAAACCATAAACGCCAGTGAAGCATCCCCCCAATTCATTGCTTTGAAGAACAAGGCAACGAAGGACGCAATACAGCCAAATGCCATGGAAGAAAATGCCAGGCTCAGCCCTTGTCCAGAAATCGCCCCTATCACCTTATAAAACGGTGTACGGATATGATCTTTATCAATGGCTACCGCTGGCAGTTTTACCGTGGCAAGCCAGCTCACCATTGGCAGTAATAGTATAAGAAAACAGGCGGAGAGATCTCCTGATACTCGTCCCAACCAAATACTTAGGGGAGCACCGATGGCGATACCAGCATACATCGCAATCCCATTCCAGGTCATCACCTTTCCGGACTGCGCCGGTCCAACCAACCCGATCCCCCAAGTAAGTGCTCCCGTGACCAGAAAGCTTTCTGCAATACCATGCATGACCCTGGCCAAAAGAAGCAGTGCAAGCGCTGTACCGCTGCTAAATTGAAAAAAAAAGCTAAAACATAGGCTGATCCCGCTAGAACAGCTAAAATAGCGCCCGACATCTTGCTCTTCTTAGCACCCTTCGTATCGGTAATTTTACCCGAGTAAGCGCGTGTAAGAAGTGTCGCGAGCGATTGCAAACCAATGACCAACCCAACAATAAAACTGTCGTATCCTAATTTCCCCTCAACAAACTTCGGAAGCAGCCCCAAAGCAATTCCAATAGTCAAATAGACTCCAAATACCGATACAATAATGGGAATTATGGCTTTGTAGAAGCCAATTGTTTGTCCTTTTTCTAAAATTACACTCATAAATTTTTTGTTTAACTATATTTAGAGTGCAAATATGCCGCGAATCAAAAAGCTAAACATTGACTCAAGTCAAAAAAAGAGTCTGCAAGTCAAAAAAGAAAGCTGAAAAATAAAAAGCCCAGAGTGGGGAACTCTGAGCTTTCGTTAGCCATATATTAACCTATTTTATGAAAAGTATTTGTAATAAAAACGCCACAATTTTGAATTCATTATAACAATAACAGTCATTTAACATTTTTTAACATTTAAAAGAGCTTAATATTAAGCTCTATTTGAGCGTGGCCAAAACCGTAATTTTTCGTGTTCTTGTCAGAGATCCTCCGATCCTGTTCACAAAAAAAGCTCGAAGTGGGGAACTCCGAGCTAACCTAACCAATTATTAACCTAAATTTATGAAAAGTCTAATTTATACAAACAGTCTCTTTCGCTGTTTTGAATATTAAACGTAAGCTATCAGCTTATTATTACACAGCTCTTGCGGATTTATGTGAGATTTGACATTTTTTAACAATTCAATAAGTAACTTTAGGAAAACGAACATATAAATAAATATCATATGGCAGAATACGATTTAAATGAACTTCAGAAGATCCACGAAAACAAAGATGTTTTAAACTATCTGGAACAACATGGCATTCTGGAAATAAAAAAATTCAATGATGTTTACGATTATGAGAAAGAACTTTACGAGCTTCAAGTCAAGCTCTTAAAGCTTCAATATGAAATCATTGAAAAAGGAAAACGGGTCCTTATTATTTTTGAAGGTAGGGACGCTGCGGGTAAAGGTGGTACAATAGGCCGTGTAACCCAATATCTAAATCCCAAAAAGGTACGCGTTGTTGCATTGCCCAAACCAACCGAAGAGGAAGCCGGGCAATGGTATTTTCAACGTTATATCAAACAGCTCCCTAATGCTGGCGAAATTGTGATTTTTGACCGTAGCTGGTATAACAGAGCTGTTGTTGAACCTGTATTTGGGTTTTGCTCCAAGGAGCAACATGAACTGTTTATGAACCAGGTCCCTGAATTTGAGAAGCAGTTAATCGATGATGGCATCATCCTTATCAAATTATTCCTGAACGTCAGCAAAGAAGAGCAAGCCGAAAGGTTAAAAGAGCGAAAAGAAGATATCCTAAAACAATGGAAAATTGGCGTGCTAGACCAGCAGGCCCAGGAGAAATGGGATGTATATACGGGCTATATTGAGAATTTATTTAAAAAGACAAGCACCAAAAAATCACCTTGGCTAGAAATCACGAAAGATAACAAGAAAAAGGCTCGCCTGGCGTCCTTCAAACTGATTATCAATGCTCTTGTTGGAAGTGAACAGGAAAAAATAGATTCTTTCGTCACAAAACACGATTAAAGGTCTGTTGATTAGAAAAGGTACAATTATAAAAAACAGGAGGAAAAGTATTTCCTCCTGTTTTTTATAATGTCAGAACGAATTAGGAAACAAGAACCGTAGTTTCTATTTTAGGTCCTGCTGCATGCACCGAGGCTGGCATCTCATTATTGAATTTTTCAAAATTCGAAATAAACAGTTTCGCCAGGCGTTTTGCCTGCATGTCATAAGCCTCGTCATTGTTCCATAAGCCTCGCGCATCTAAAATTTGTGCGGGAACATGCTCTCCACAGCTCGTCGGATACTCCAGTCCAAAAATATTGTGCTTGTTGAAGTGAGACTCCAACAGTGAGCCATCCATTGCTGCTCGAATTAGCGATCGCGTATAATTTAGCTTAATACGTCTGCCTATTCCGTAAGGACCGGCAATCCATCCCGTGTTCACTAACCAAACTTTGATGTTGCGATTTTGCTCTAGTTTTGAACGTAGCAAGGCCGCATATTTTGAAGGATGCAGCGGCAAAAATGCCTGTCCAAAACAGGTTGAAAATGCTGCTGTAGGCTCCTTTACCCCTACCTCTGTACCCGCAACCTTTGCTGTATAACCACTAACGAAATGATATACCGCCTGATCTGTGGTCAACAATGAAATGGGAGGAAGTACACCAAAAGCATCTGCCGTCAGGAAAAAAATATTTTCAGGTTCACGACCAATACCGCTCATTTCGGCATTTTCCATGAAATCTATTGGATAGGATACGCGGGTATTTTCCGTCTTGCTAATATCGTTATAATCAGGTCGATCAAATTTATCCAAAACAACATTTTCAAGCAAAGAACCAAAACGAATTGCGTGAAAAATCTCAGGCTCTTTGTCCTCCGACAAACCTACACATTTGGCATAACAGCCACCTTCGAAATTGAATATTCCCTTTTCGCTCCATCCATGCTCGTCATCTCCGATCAACTTTCTATTTCTATCAGCTGACAAGGTCGTCTTCCCTGTACCCGAAAGTCCAAAAAACAAAGCGGTCTCCCCTTCTTTCGAAGTATTCGCCGAACAGTGCATAGAAAGCACATTATGCTGGAATGGCAAAATAAAGTTCAATATTGAGAAAATGCTCTTTTTAATCTCACCTGTATAACCGGTCCCCGCAATCAGTACTATCTTTTTTGTAAAATCAACCGCGACAAAATTTTCGTTGATAATGCCATATTGATGCGGCTCTTCGATAAGTAGCGTCGGGGCAGCTAAAATCGACCAAGCAGGCTGAGCATCCAAATTTGGTTCCGGCCGCAGAAACAGGTTATTGGCAAATATACTTTGATAGGCTGTCTCCGTAACAACACGCAAATCTATTTGATAAGCTGGATCAGCTCCTGCAGCACAATCTCTTACATAGATGATTTTATCACTTAAGTGAGCAGCTACTTTCGAAAATAGTGCTTCAAAATGAACCGGAGACATCCGTTGATTGATTTCGCCCCACCAAACGCTATCTTTTGTTAAAGAATCTTCGACCAGAAACCGATCTTTTGGCGATCTCCCAGTAAATTTTCCCGTATCAGCAGCGAGTGCTCCCGTATCAGAAAGTCGACCTTCGTGATTTGCTAAGGCATGTTCGACCAATTCAGAAACAGGCAATTGATAAAATACATTTTTTGTACTATCAATTTTTAAATATTTCAAATCAGGCGCGTTTCCAATGTTACCCTTTTTCATATTTTTTGTTTGTTTTAAAATGTGCCCAAATTTAAAGGCATTTTTGGCTAAAAACAAAACTTAATTACCTAAAAATCAAGCTTATTGTACAAAAAACACAAAAACAAACCACTCATTAACAATAACTTATGCAGATAAAAAAAAATAAACTTTTTAGCATATTTTTTTAGCACATCAATTTATCACTATCAAAAAATATCACATATTTTTCGTAAATTGTTCCAACCTTTACAAATATTAATAAGGTAAAAAAACAGACAGTGTAACGTCCATCAGCCATTGATCGTTGAAAGTGGCAGCAATGTCCAAGCAGACGGGCTAATATGAGTAAAGATAAAGAGATGAAATAGCTACAATTGTAGCACGAACAAGAAAGAGCACAGGGTGGCTTTCATGCCATCTGACAAATAATTGCTTGTGCTTAAAATAAACTGGATATGCTATATAACCATTAAAAGACACATAATCTGCGAATGAAATTACATGCTATAGAAACGGGATTTTTTAAACTCGATGGCGGTGCAATGTTTGGCGTTGTTCCAAAGAGTATCTGGAACAAAACAAACCCGGCCGACTCAAACAATATGTGTACCTGGGGAAACCGCCTGCTCCTTATCGAGGACAGTAATCGATTAATGCTGGTCGATACAGGACTGGGAGACAAACAAAATGAAAAATTCTTTAGCTATTATTATCTTCACGGCGATGCAACGCTGGATAAATCATTAAAAAATATTGGATTTGACAGGAACGATATCACCGATGTCATTCTTACACACCTGCACTTTGACCATTGCGGCGGCGCTATAGTCCGCGAAGGTGAACAGCTGGTTCCGGCTTTTAAAAATGCTCATTTTTGGAGCAATAGTGACCATTGGTCTTGGGCAACCGATCCTAACCCGCGCGAAAAAGCTTCTTTCTTAAAAGAGAACATTTTACCGATACAGGAAAGTGGACAATTAAAATTTGTCGAAGATCATCAGAATCCTTTTGGAAACAATATCGCTATCCGTTATGCACACGGCCATACAGAAGCTATGATGTTGCCACAGATACAATATAAAGGCAAAACAATCCTCTATATGGCGGATCTATTGCCTTCGGTGGGACATATTCCTATTCCTTACGTTATGGGTTATGATGTCAGACCCCTCGTGACCATGGAGGAACGCAACAGCTATTGGAATGAGATCGTCGATAATGAATACATCTTATTTTTCGAACACGATCCCATACATGAATGCTGTACACTTCAACGTACTGAAAAAGGTATCCGGGTAAAGGATATTTTCAAACTGGGTGAGATTTAGCTGGTCTTTTTAAGGAAGATCAAATAGGATATAAAAAAGGATAAACAACAAAAAGGGCTACTTTGAAAGTAGCCCTTTTTGTTTCATGAATATGTTTAGAATCTAAAGCCCAAAGCCCAGTAATTTTCGAAAAACCATATTTGTTGGGATGCTTTATCTACCCCTCTTCTTCCAGTTGTACGAATGTTTGTTAAATCAGTCCAGCCCGTTTTGAAGTTCCCCTGAAGATAGAGTCCTTTATAAAAACGGTAGTGCAAACCAACTTTTGCCGAAGCACCATAACCCGCAATGTTCCAAAAGTGGTTGGCTCCTTCGCCAAAAAGATGCACGTCGGAACGAGGAATCAATAGACCTACATCCACACCAGATTCCATTGTCAGCACCTGTTGACCTTTGCGATTATTGATGATGTCATCATAACGCTCCAGACCTACTGAGGCAAAGTTATAACCATCTGTATGCTCAAATGTCAGCATGGCAGAGTCTACAGTAATCAATTCACCGTTATATTGACCGGCGCGGTTTCCCGTCGGGATACCAGGATTAGAAATCTCTTCACCGATAAAACCGGAAATTTTCACCTGCTGCGGAATATCGACCACATATTTCATATGGTCCCATCCCAATGAAATTGAGTAATTATCTTTGATATAATAACCAAAGTGCAGATTAAATTGTGGAATAGTTAACCGGCTTGGATCAAAATACGTCGAACCAAATTTAGTTGGCCTATCACCCGCTTTTACATCATGGAGTATAAAGTCATAATTAGGACCCGTAAAATGAATATCTGATTTCGCGTAAGAAGAGAAATTGTACCCCCAAAAGAAGAAGAATTTGCCCTTGTTACTTTCTGTTCTCAAATTTTTCGGTTTGAAAATGCTTTTTCCTATCTCAGGATTTTCTTGGGCAAATAAGGCAGAAACACTTAATGCAAGTGCTCCAATCGTTAAAAATATTTTTCTCATATCGGTGCTAAAAACGTTGGGCAAAAGTACCCGCATTCTATTTTATAAGCAAATAAAATCAATGGAAATTGGAAAAATATGACGAAGATCACAGAAATGTCATTCCACTCCAGAAACAAAAAAAGCTGCCTTCCAGGAAAGCAGCTTTTCATTTATTTTATTTCCAAGGAATTATTACCCTTGATTTTTACGAATGATATTCAAAGCCCCACCAGCTTTAAACCATTCAATTTGTTGCGCATTGTAGGTATGGTTCGCCAAAATCTCTTCTTGCGTTCCGTCTGCATGATGTAATACAAGTGTTAAAGGTTTACCTGGTGCAAATGTTGTCAAGCCGAGAATATCAATGGTATCATTTTCCTGAATCTTGTTATAATCGTCTTTGTTTGCAAAAGTTAATCCCAACATACCTTGTTTTTTCAAGTTCGTTTCGTGAATACGTGCGAAAGATTTAACTAAAACAGCACGAACACCCAAATGACGAGGTTCCATCGCAGCATGCTCGCGGGAAGAACCTTCACCGTAGTTTTCATCACCGACTACAATTGAACCAATACCGTGTGCTTTATAGTCCCGCTGTGTTGCAGGAACAGGACCATATTCGCCTGTGAGTTGATTTTTAACGCTATCAGTTTTCTCATTGAAGAAATTCAAAGCGCCAATCAACATGTTGTTTGAAATATTATCTAAGTGACCACGGTATTTCAACCAAGGACCAGCCATTGAAATATGGTCAGTAGTACATTTACCTTTTGCCTTAATCAATAATTTCAACCCTTTCAAATCCGTACCTTCCCATGGCGCAAAAGGCTCCAACAGTTGAAGACGATCAGAAGTAGGAGCTACATCAACCACCACCGAACTACCATCAGCCGCAGGTGCTTGATATCCAGGATCATCTACCGCAAAGCCTTTCGTTGGCAACTCATCCCCTACAGGTGGATCTAGCTTCACTTGTTCGCCTTTATTGTTTGTCAAGGTATCAGTTACCGGATTGAAGCCCAAATCACCGGAAATCGCGATCGCAGCTACCAATTCTGGCGATGCAACAAATGCATAAGTATTTGGATTGCCATCTGCACGTTTTGCAAAGTTACGATTGAAAGAATGAACGATTGTATTTTTCTCTTGCTTATCGGCACCTACACGATCCCACATACCGATACAAGGACCACATGCATTGGTAAAAATTGTCGCATTGAGGTCTTCAAAAGTTTTCAGCAAACCATCACGATCAGCCGTAAAACGTACTTGCTCTGACCCTGGATTAATACCAAATTCAGCTTTTGTAATCAATCCTTTATCAACTGCTTGTTTTGCAATGGAGGCAGCACGGGATAAATCTTCATAAGAAGAGTTTGTACACGAACCGATCAATCCCCATTCCACTTGCAATGGCCAGCCATTCTTTTCAGCTTCTTCGCGCATGCGTGAAACTGGTGTATACAAATCTGGTGTAAAAGGACCATTTAGAGAAGGCTCCAGCTCAGATAGATTGATTTCTATTAACTGATCGAAATACTGTTCAGGATTAGCATAAACTTCGGCATCCGCTGTCAGGTGCTCTTTAATCACATTTGCCGCATCCGCCACTTCGGCACGACCGGTAGCACGTAAATAACGCTCCATGGATTCGTCGTACCCAAAAGTTGACGTTGTCGCACCAATTTCAGCGCCCATGTTACAGATTGTTCCTTTTCCTGTACAAGATAAAGACTCCGCACCTTCGCCAAAATATTCAACGATAGCACCTGTTCCGCCTTTTACAGTCAAGATACCTGCAACTTTCAAGATCACATCTTTTGCTGCAGCCCATCCGCTGAGCTTACCCGTCAATTTTACACCGATCAGCTTAGGAAATTTAAGCTCCCAAGGCAAACCTGCCATGACATCACAAGCATCAGCACCACCCACACCGATCGCAACCATACCTAAACCGCCGGCGTTCACCGTATGCGAGTCTGTACCGATCATCATACCGCCTGGAAAAGCATAGTTTTCCAAAACAACCTGGTGAATAATACCTGCTCCGGGTTTCCAGAAACCGATACCATACTTATTGGACACAGAACTCAAAAAGTTAAATACTTCAGAGCTTTCGTTTTTAGCTCGTGCTAAATCTTTGTCTGCTCCTTCTTTCGCCTGAATCAGGTGATCACAGTGTACAGTAGAAGGAACTGCTACCTTTGGACGCCCAGCTTGCATAAATTGCAATAATGCCATCTGTGCAGTTGCATCCTGCATAGCAACGCGATCTGGAGCAAAGTCGACGTAAGAAACGCCACGTTTGTAATCTTCAGTAGCATTGCCATCCCAAAGGTGGGCATACAAAATTTTCTCAGATAAAGTCAAAGGTTTGTTAACCACTTGACGAGCCGCAGCAATGCGCTCGTCATATTGGCTATAGACCTTTTTAATCATATCTATATCAAAAGCCATATCTCTCTAATTTATGTTGTTTAATTAAGTTACTAAACCCTAATCACTCATTATTTTGTTGGAATAGGCGCAAACTTTGTTAAGTTAATGCCTTCCACAGCAGCTTTATATTCTTCGATATTCGGAATGCGGCCCAAGATCGCTGAAAGAACAACAACCGGAGTTGATGCTAATAAAGACTCCCCTTTTTTACCATCCCTGTCTTCAACAACACGTCCTTGGAATAAGCGCGTTGAAGTAGCCATTACCGTGTCACCTTTAGCTGCTTTTTCCTGGTTACCCATACAAAGGTTACAACCCGGGCGTTCCAAGTACATAATATTCTCGTATTCAGTACGTGCAGTACTTTTTGGTAAAGCATCGCTAAATTCAAATCCAGAGTATTTTTGTAAGAATTCCCAATCGCCTTCCGCTTTCAGTTCATCAATGATATTGTACGTTGGAGCTGCAACGACCAAAGGAGCTTCAAATGTAACGACACCTTTTTGCTGTTCAATGTTTTTCAACATCTTCGATACAATTTTCAAATCGTCTTTGTGAACCATACAAGAACCGACGAAACCTAAGTCTACCTTTTTGTTTCCACCGTAGTACGAAAGGTCGCGAATTGTATCGTGTGTATAACGTTTGGAAACATCCGCATTATTCACATCCGGGTCAGCAATCATTGGTTCTTCGATGATATCCAGATCAATAACAACTTCTGCATAATATTTCGCATTAGTATCTGGAGTTAAAGCAGGCTTAGCACCAGATTTAATTTCCTCAATACGTTTATTCGCCTTGTCAATTAAGCCTTGCAAAACGTTGTTTTTGTTTTCCATGCCTTTATCGATCATAATCTGGATACGGTTTTTAGCGATCTCCAATGATTCGATCAATGTATTATCCTGTGAAATACAAATAGAAGCTTTCGCCTTCATTTCTGCAGTCCAGTCAGTAAAAGTAAATGCCTGATCGGCTAAAAGCGTTCCGATATGAACTTCAATAATTCTGCCTTGGAAAACGTTCTCGCCAGCAAATTGCTGCAGCATCTGTGCTTGTGTAGCATGAACCACATCACGGAAATCCATGTGTTCTTTCATACTGCCTTTAAACGTAACTTTTACCGATTCTGGGATTGGCATAGAAGCTTCACCTGTCGCTAAAGCTAGCGCCACCGTACCAGAGTCAGCACCAAAAGCAACACCTTTAGACATACGGGTATGTGAATCACCTCCGATAATGATCGCCCATTCATCAATTGTAATATCATTTAATACCTTATGAATAACGTCTGTCATCGAATGATATACACCTTGAGGGTCACGTGCTGTGATCAATCCAAAGTCATTCATAAATTTCATCAGTTTTGGAATATTCGCTTGTGCTTTTTTATCCCAAACCGATGCCGTATGACAACCCGATTGATAAGCGCCGTCTACAGTAGGTGCAATTACAGTCGCAGCCATTGCTTCAAGCTCCTGCGCTGTCATCAAACCTGTTGTATCCTGAGAACCAACAATATTTACTTTAACGCGAACGTCAGAACCGGCATGTAACACTTTACCTGGAGTTACACCAACCGCATTTTTATTAAAAATTTTCTCTACAGCAGTCAAACCTTGTCCTTCAATCGTGATTTCTTTTGATGGAGCAAACACTGTAGGTGCCTGAATTCCCAGCGCAGCAGCGGCAAAAGTCTGGATCTTTTTACCGAAAACGATCGCATAAGAACCTCCCGCTTTGATAAATTCCATTTTTTGTGGAGTCAAAGCTTTGGAAATATCGATCAGCTCCTGCTCGCCATTATATAATTTTTTAGTCTTGGTATTGATCGTTAAGACAGTACCTGTAGCGACAGAATAAGCTTCTTCAAGGATTGGCTCATTTTTCTCGTTACGGATTACGTTGCCATTTTCATCCACTTTCTTCACCCAGTTTTTAAGGTCTATACCGATACCTCCGGTCACATCCACTGTGGTCAAGAAAATAGGTGAGATACCATTTGTACCGCCTACAATTGGTGCGATGTTCACAAAAGGAACATAAGGGCTCGCTTGTTTACCCGTCCATAATGCAACGTTGTTGACACCCGACATACGAGATGACCCCACACCCATTGTTCCTTTCTCAGCAATTAACATGACACTTTTACCAGGATGTTGCGCCTGTAACTCAACGATCTGTTGCTGTGCTTCAGGTGTGATCATACATTTTCCATGTAATTCACGATCTGAACGCGAGTGAGCCTGGTTACCTGGCGACAATAAATCTGTCGAGATATCACCTTCACCAGCAATAAAAGTAATCACCTGAATTTCCTCAGCAACCTCAGGCAGTTTTGTAAAAAACTCTGCTTTTGCGTAGCTTTCTAAAATATCTTTTGCAACCTCATTGCCTTGTTCAAAAGCTTCTTTCAAACGAGCGGTATCCGCGTCATATAAGAAAACTTGTGTTTTAAGAACCTCAGCCGCCTGTTTTGCAATAGCTAGGTCTGTACCCAAAGCCAGGTCCAATAAAACCTTAATTGAAGGACCACCCTTCATATGTGACAACAATTCAAAAGCGAAATCAGGTGTAATTTCAGCAACAACTGATTCACCCAAAACAATTTCCTTTAGGAATTGTGCTTTAACACCCGCTGCAGGCGTAGTACCCGGCAACGTATTGTAAATAAACAATCTTAAAGATTCAGCTCTATTTTCATTGTTTAAATCTTTAATCTGAGCAATTACCTCACTTAGTAATTCTGCTCCGTCAATAGGCTTAGGATGTAATCCTTGACCTTCTCGTTCTACAACCTCTTGTACGTAATCGTTGTAAATACTCATAGATATCTATCTTTCTATTTTATGGGCAGCATAAAAACACATATGTCTTTCTACACCACCATGTCTGTAATATAATTAAGCTAATACGCCATCTATCGGTTCCTCCCTGACAGATCACAAATTAACCCTTCCACTTCATGTTTTGAAGCTGATCTATTTGTCGTAAATCAACTTGTATGACTAATTACAAAAATAGTGAAAATCCAACTTTAAACGCATGCATTCCATTTATTTAAATCAATTTGGAATTGTTCTAAACAGCATTTATGCAATCCTGCCATCTTTTTTTGAAATCCGCTATATTGTATTTATTTCTTTCAAAAAAAAAGGTGATTTATTTATTAAATCACCTTTTCGTTTTATATACTTTCTACAGTTATATCAATGTCTTTTAATGCTTTCACGGTTTCCAGAGGATCTGTCGCGTTGAATACAAATGAACCTGCCACCAGCACATCTGCTCCGGCTTTCAATAACTGTGCTGCATTCGCAGTCGTTACTCCCCCATCGATTTCAATCAACAGACCATCATTCACTCCCTGTGCCATGGCCCTTAGTTCCTGTACCTTGGCATAGGTATTTGGAATAAATTTCTGACCGCCGAAACCTGGGTTAACCGACATGATACAAACCAAGTCCAGATCCGCAAGAACATCTTTTAAAAGTGCTACTGGCGTATGTGGATTCAATGCAACGCCTGCTTTACAGCCCAATTCTTTAATAGCAGCCAATGTACGATGCAAATGTGTACAGGCCTCATAATGCACGGTAATGATCGCTGCACCCGAGTCTTTACATACCTGCAGATAACGGTCTGGATCAACAATCATCAAATGTACATCCAAAGGTTTAGCAGCATGTTTTGCAATAGCCTGCATAACTGGAAATCCAAAAGAGATATTTGGAACGAAAACACCGTCCATAATATCAATATGAAACCAATCTGCCTCACTGTTGTTTACCATGATGATATCATCGTATAATTTTGCAAAGTCTGCAGCAAGAACGGATGGTGCAATTAGATGTGATTTTGTTGACATGTTGTATTTTTTTTGCAAAGATAACAAGTATTTTTTGTTCATCACAGCGTTTACCCGATTTAATACCTATAAACGACAATTGGCTGAAGCTGCAGAAAATAATTATAATTACATTTGTATATTAACATGATAATAAAATACAGCTTACCGTGGGAAGACTAAAAATAAAATACAGAAGAGAATTAAATACAACGGAGAACCTCGTCCGAAAAATTGGATTAATACTTATCACCATTATTCTGATCTGTATATTCCTTCCCAAACAGCCTCGTTTTCGCTATGAATTCCAAAAGGGAAAAGTATGGAATCATGAGAATCTGATATCACCCTATAATTTTGCCATATTAAAAACGCAGGAGGAATTGAATGCGGACAAGAAAAGTATCTTAAACACGATTCAACCGATTTATAATGCCAATACGACAACAAGCAAAGAGCAAATTGATCAGTTCAACACGGATCTGGCCGAAAAGTGGCAAAGCAGCAAATTGGATACAACGCATGAAAATATAATAGATTATAGAAATGCCGGTAATGCCATCTTAAGCCATCTCTATGGCAAAGGCATTCTGTCATTGAACAATCGGTTTCAGAACCGCAGCAATGACAAATCCCCGGCTTCCAAGCATTACAACTTTACATTGATCCAGGACAAAGTTGCCAGTCAAAAAAACACGGCCGACTGTTACACCATCGAAAGCTCTTATGGTTATATGGATGAAATTATGCCCAAATTGACCAAGATAAAACAAAAGAGCTGGCTGGAGGAAACTTTAAAAAATTACATTACCATTAACTACATCTACAACGATCAACAAACAGAAGCTTTAGAACAAAATGCCATTGCAAACATATCGGCTACGCGCGGTGTGGTCCAAAAAGGAGAACTGATCGCTGAAAAGGAGAAAATAATTTCCAATGAAACCTACCAAAAACTTGAGTCATTACGCAAGGTATATGAAGATGAAGGCAAGATCAGTGGAAATCAAAACTATGTGACCTTAGGGCAATTTCTGATTATCTCGCTCGCCCTGTCTATTTTGATGGTATTCCTTTTTCTTTTCCGTAAGGACATCTATTTTAACAATAGGTTGCTGGTCATTATCATGATTGTGATCATTGGTATGCTCGCTGTCCTATCTTGGGCGATCAAAATCAAGATCCCTAATCTCTATTACATCCCATTTTGCGCCGTCCCCATTATTATTCGTATTCTATTTGATACACGTGTAGCACTCAATATCCATCTGTTGATGGTTCTGCTAGCAGGTCTTTTTGTACCGAATAGTTTTGAGTTTGTCTTTTTACAATTTATGGCGGGGATAGTTGCGATCTATAGTATTAAAACATTGGTCAAACGAGAGCAGCTGTTCATTTCCTCTGCTATTATCCTCGGTACCTATTGGATTGCTTACATTGGCTTGGTCGTTACGAGAAATGGATCTATAGACACCATTTACTGGTCCGACCTCCTTCCCTTTTTCGTAAGTGTCATGATTACCTTGTTGGCTTATCCAATGATCTATGCATTCGAAAAGTTATTTGGTATTGTATCTGATCTAACACTCATGGAGCTTACCAATAGTAACTCCAAGTTATTGCGGGAGCTCTCTTTTAAAGCTCCGGGAACCTTTCAGCACTCCTTACAGGTGGCTAATCTAGCGGAAGCCGCTATCTACAAAATTGGCGGGAATCCGCTGTTGGTCCGCGCCGGAGCCCTGTACCACGATATCGGGAAATTGACAAATCCCCAGTTTTTTATCGAGAATCAGAAGACAGAAAAAAATCCGCATGATGAGCTTTCACCGGAACAAAGTGCACAGATTATTATATCACATGTCATCAAAGGCGTCGATATTGCCAAAAAACATCAATTGCCTGACGTGATCCTTGATTTTATCCGCACACACCACGGAACGACGCGTGTTGACTATTTTTATAACGTTTTTGTCAAGAACAACCCTGACAAACTGGTTGACGAGTCTTTATTTACTTATCCCGGCCCTATTCCTTTTTCCAAGGAAACAGCTGTACTCATGATGGCGGATTCGGTCGAAGCCGCATCCCGTGCGTTAAAAGAACCATCTGAAGAGTCTATCAATAATCTTGTCGATAAAATTATCGAACATAAATTGATGCGGGGGCAGTTCAATAATAGTAACATTACGCTAAAAGATATCACCGAATCTGCAGTTATTTTTAAGGCAATGCTCAAAAGTATCTACCATGTTCGGGTAGATTATGATTTAAGCAAAAAAACAATGTAATTTTAATTGTCAAACAACAAATTGAATTTCAAACGCTTATTGCAACGTTACATTTTTTTTGCATTTTTTTTAGTATTTAGACTTTGCAGAATCAAATAATTGCCTTATGTTTGCAATGTCAAAACGAGGAAGGGTGCCTGAGTGGCCGAAAGGAACAGTTTGCTAAACTGTCGTACTGGAAACGGTACCGCGGGTTCGAATCCCGCCTCTTCCGCCAAGACAAAAAGGCTTTCTGAGAAATCAGAAAGCCTTTTTTTTGTTTTTGGAGCAGGGGCAGCACCAAAAACAACGTCACGTATAAATGGATCAAGGGATCAAGCAGAATTCTTGGGGGAATACAAAAAATTTCCTAGTTTAGTTTGCTTAATACAGATATCCCTTGCAAGACGCCGAACGTAAATTACGGATCAAGCAGAATTCTTGGGGGAATACAAAAAATTTCCTAGTTTAGTTTGCTTAATACAGATATCCCTTGCAAGACGCCGAACGTAAATTCCTACAGAAAGCGGCTCATGAGGACAAGACAGTTCAAGAACCTGCGGTTCGTCAGGGACGAGATAGATTACCTTTTCCAGGAGATTGCTACACAAGATACCTTTTATTCGTACCTGCTTCGTACCTGCTTCGGATCATCAACAGATATTGTACAAATGCTGTACAGATGTTGACCAGTCTCTGACCAGGAAAAGCCTGTTCCATACTTAGTCAACATTCGCATCCCGACTATCCGTCTCCGAATAAGGTACGAAGCAGGTACGAAGCAGACATGCAGATTATGTCCGTTTATAACGAGTTGTCTTATACTGAAATAGGTTTACTTATACCGAACAGATTACTATATAGATTTTACATTCTATTTTTTTCTACTGGATATAGTTGTCATTGTCTGTTTTCTTACTATTATCCGTTGTCCGTTCCCTGCCCACAGTTTCCCTGGTTTTACTGCGGGACTTTTTTAACTCAGCGTTACGTCTTTGAAACACTTTGGGAGTTTTCTGGTTCTGCCATTCCAGATGTGCCTGTTGGGGAGACATCATATTGCAGGACATATGTGGTCTAAAATAATTGTATATATTGACTGCTTTGACCAGCTGTGCAAGTGCCGTTTTATAGGTAACTAATGCATAACCAAGTTGATTGGGCGACGTGAGTCTGAGGCGTTCATCGTTCACTTTTAGGCAGATTTGATCAATACAGGGAATCTACCTGCCACCATCAAAAGCAATGTCAGTGCAAATCAATATGATACGGGCAGTATGGTACGCCCTACACTTGTCGCAGCACGTGCATTGCGTGCTAAGCTCTGGGTATACGCTTCTTCCAAGCTTTTTAACGGTGGATTTACAGAAAGTTTAGCCATTGTCAATCCCGATGGGAGTCGTTTATTTCCAGACTATAATCCACAAAAGATACAAACCGCAAAACAACGTTTAGAAGAATTTTTGGACTATGCGCATGGTCTCGGGCACAAATTACATATCGAGTATTATCCGGCCGATCCTGCTAACCCCGGCGTGCAGGAGATCAATCCCAATGAATCTATTTATCAACTATTTCAAAAGTACAATGATGAAATTATTTGGGCAACGGGATACAACGATTATAGCAATCCCAATAATCAGGAGCGCCGCTCTAATCCTGTAGATCTCTACGCAAGCCCCACTAATTTTGCTAACGTAGGCATCTCACAGGAGTCTGTAGACGCATTTTTTATGAGCAATGGAAAGACGATTTATGATGCCGGATCGAATTACAAAGAAAATGGATTCACGACAGTCAATAACTCTACCCATGTCAATAATCATGCGGATCAAAACATTTTCAATATGTATGCCAACCGGGAGCCGCGGTTTTATGCTACAGTGGGCTACAATGGAAAAAGTTGGCATATTCATGCAAATGAGCATAATAATCCAAATGGTATATACTATCAATGGGGCCGTCGCGGCAAACCTTCGGGAATCGCCGGTGGCGAGAATTGGCCAAGAGCAGGGTATTTACTATATAAATTTAAAAACAGACGTATCGCACAAGGAATTAGTTCCATTAACGTCGCCGGTGCACCAGGTACTCCATTCACCGTTTACACTTCCTGGGCACGACCTTCTATTTTGTTCCGTTTAGCCGATTTCTACTTGTATTACGCAGAAGTCCTCAACGAAATTAACCCCAACGATCCAAAAATTATCGAATATATAGACAAAGTAAGGCAACGCGCCGGGATACCGGGCTATGCAGAAATGGAAGCAAGCGGTATTAAAACCGGTGTTATCGGTAATAAAGCCGGACAGTTTAAAGCGATTGTTCAGGAAAGACATGTTGAATTATTAGTCGAAGGACAGCGCTGGTTTGACATGCGCCGATGGATGATCTGTGACCCTGTAAGCGCAAATCAACCAGACAAAGGCGGAGTTGATGGTGATATGACACGTATGACCGGAATGAATATGAACGGTTTTGACAATGTGCAACAAACTTACGGTCAGAATACCACAACAGTAAAACCTTTAGGTGACCCCGATTCTTTCTACAAACGGACATCCATAGAAAACCGGCGGTGGGTAAAAGAGTATTATTGGTATCCTGTTCCCCAAGATGAAATCAATAAAAGCAAGGGCCGTTTACTCGTTCAGAACCCCTTATGGCCTGTGGTTATTGGAGCGACGCAGTAAACAATAATAGAAAACCGAGATATATTACCATATATTTCAATCAACTGTTGTCTTTACCATCAAAGGAGCTTATCAGTCAACTTTGATGGTAAAGACAACATAAAAAATTAAACACCCAAAGGCCAAAATCAATAGTTAGCGACTGCATTTTTCAGATTAAAACAACTAAGCGTTTGCCTCCATCGATATTCATTTCCCAAGCGTTTTCAATGTTTTTAAGTGGAATATTTACCGTTTCGATTTTTAATTTTCCGTCAGCAGCAAGCTGAAACATTTCGGGAAGTATTTCGGCAATCAATAGTTTTATTTCTTCCGGTCTCCAGGTACCTAAACCCGAGCCTGAAAGCTGAATATCTGTACTGCGTAAAATGGAAGATGACAACGTGATTGAATCGCTCATCATTCCGCCAACAGTAACGTAACGCGTATGGTGCGAAAATCCACCATTGCCTTTTAACGCCGATAAGATCAGCTCTGCACTTTTTCCCCACAGGTAATCAATAACCACGTCAATTGGATTTTGCTGCTGTAAGATTTTTAGTCGTGTAATAAACGCTTCATCGTCTTGTTTCAACGAAATGATCTCATCTGCACCTAATGATAATAATTCGTTTAAAGACTGTTCGTTTCTCCCCGTCGCTATCACCTTTTTCGCACCGTAATGTTTGGCAATTTGCACAGCAATTTTGCCGGTAACACCTGTCGCACCGTTAATAAGTACGGTTTCACCTTTTTGCAACCCCGCTCTGAAACGTAATGCCAAAGCTGAGCCCATCACTGCATTTGGTAAAGCTGCTGCTGTTGCATCATCAATATTTACGGGTAGCCTTACCATACGTTTTTTTTCAACAATCGCTTTTTCGGCAATCATTCCGCCAACGCCAATTCCGTAAACACGTGTACCGTTTGCTAGTACCCCAACTCCATCTCCACCGACCACTTTTGCTGCAAACACTTCGTCTTGTGTAGAATAATGTTTTCCACTTGCCTGCATCCGGTCAAGGTTTTTCACGGCAGATGCTTTCACCGAAATCAATAATTCGTTTTCATTTTGCACTATTGGCTCTACAAAGTCTGCTGTATATTTTGGCATTTCACCTTTTTTAAATACTACTGCTGCTTTCATTTTGTCTAAATTTTATGTCACAAAATTAAAAACCGATACCTCAGCAGGCGATAACATTTGTTATTAAATCCGTTTTTTTGCCAATATACTTTTTATCCGACTTAAATGGACCGAAGAAATCCCGAGATAAGAAGCGATATAATGTTGCGGAACACGTTTTATAATTTCGGGTCTTTCTTTTAGCAAATTGATGTAGCGTTCCTGCGGCGTATTTTTAACCATTGAGAAAAAATAATTCATATAATCAAATGTCCGTTCAAAAATTTTATCTATAAGCATATCCCGTAACTGTGGAATTTCTTTAATTTCTTCGATTATCCTGTTTAGGTCGGTTTTGTGTACCCACCACAAAACGCTTGGTTCGATGGTCTCTATAGTGGTCTGGCTTGGAATATTTTTCCGGAAGCTTTCAATGGAGCCAACAGTTTCATTTTCAAAAAAAAATTGGGAAGTAATATCTTTACTATCATTATTGAACCAAGCACGAATCCCCCCCTTTTCAATCAGAAACATTTTTTTGGAAACTTCGCCTTCGTTCAAAAGTATGATTTTGGCAGGAACTTCAATGCGATGGAAGCAATCTATATATTCGTTCCATTTATCGTCATCAAGTTGGAATTTATTTCTGAATTGTTCAAACATTTACTTGTCGTACTTGCACTGTCGATATATAAAATAGCTCTCTTTCACTTCTACTAACTTACAAAAAATTGCGGTAGTGAAAGAGAAGGGCGGAATAATATGAATCTATATTATTTTTCTCTCAACTGATAGCAGCAATCCAATCATTTAGGTACAAAAAAATGGTTCGACAAATTGCCGAACCACACTAATCACATTTTTTCTACCCAATTTCCTGTTTCATCAAATTATCTACAGGTAAAGTTCAATAGCCATTTAAACTTTCCGAAATTTACCCAACAACCAAATTGGGCATATTCGATAAACTAGGATTTGGGTAGCCGTATGAAAAAAACCTATCCCTCAAATCAAAAATAAAGCTTTGTTAATTGTCTTTTATTAACATAATTATTCCATCACTTTCTTTTTTTATAACATTCACAACATCTCCAATCTAAAACATGGAATAGTTATTTGTAGACAAATCAACTTCTGCCGTAACTTTACACAACAATGGCCACATCACGCCCGGCCAAAATCAAAAACGTATTTAACACTAAGTTTTCATGAAAGTAGTAGTATTCAGCTTAACGCTAAGCCTGAGCCAATAGCTTCTTGACACAAATATTTTATTGATTTATTACATTGTGTTTGATTTTCATCACTCTATTAGCTTGTTACAAGCCGTTTTTCCAACTTTGTCAATATGAAACAGCTTAAAAGAACAGGCCATGTCCAAATTCCCTTCGGCACGCTCGAACTTGTACTCCTGACAGATGGTTATTTTTCACTAGAAACATTCCAGCCTACCCTTGCCCCAAAAATATCCTCTCAACTAGTCGAAATGGAACTACAAAGGCTTTCACTTTCAACAAAGGACTATCAAGCGCCTATTATCGTTATGTTGATCAAACAACAGGATCGATATATACTCATTGATACTGGTGAGGGACATTATGACACTGAAAATGCCGGAAATTTAAAAGAAAGTCTACATTTAGCAGATATTGACCGCTATAAGATCACAGATATTCTCATTACACATGCACATCGGGACCATATCGGTGGTATATTAGATGCCGATGGTTCACCCAATTATCCAAACGCAACATACTACATGGCTAAACCCGAATTTGAATTCTGGATGTCAGATCGTCCTGATTTTTCGAAGAGCGAAAATCCTGAAATCGGTCAATCTAGCATCGATTTAATACGAAAAACAATTCTAGCTATTAAGGTTAAATTGCAGCTATTTGAACCGGGCGACCAACTATTTTCCTGCATTCATACAGAATCAGCAGCTGGGCATACCCCAGGACATATCATCTATACAATAAAATCCGACAATAGCGCAATTACAAATCTCGTTGATCTAATACATTCACCTATCCTAGTTTCCCAGCCTCATTGGGGGACCCAATGGGATATTGATTTCAATCGTGCTGTGGATACACGGATAAAAATACTTGATCGCTGTTATCGAGAACAAACACTTGTGGTCGCATCTCATATGCCTTGGCCAGGGATAGGCTTCATAGGTCGAAAAAACAAGTGTAAAGAATTGGAGTGGATTCCTAAAAACATCATTGACTAAAATGTCTTTTCCAAAAAAACACGCAGCAGATTGCGCTACTTCACATAGCGCAGTATGCACGTTTGCAATTAAAAGTCCATTAGCTGTAAGGCTCAGCCCCAGCTCGTTTTGGCAGATGTATACTATATTTTTTACTTCAACCGCTACTCTTCAACCTCTTGCATTCCAGAATGCTCCAAAAACTGACGTGGCGATAATCCATTATGCCTTTTAAAATAATTGGAAAAACCCGCCAGATCATTGAAATTAAGATCTACAGCAACTTGCTTGATCGATTTGTCTGTACTCAGCAATTCAGACATAATGACATTAACAACTTCTTTCGCGATAAAAGCATTGGCGTTCATATCGAGGTGCTTCCTGCAGAAAACATTCAGGTAATTTGCAGAAACCCCCAATTTATCCGCATAATATTTTACCGAACGATGCTCTCGACAGAATGCTAAAAGTAACAACGAAAAACGTTTGAGAAGAGGTTCAAGTTTACCTTTTTTCTTAGGTTTCAGTTTTCCCAAAACTTCTCGGTTGAACATTAATGCTATAATCCTGAATTTTGAAAAAATAATCTCCTTCATCCCCTGCTTGAACGCAAGCTCTCGATCAATCCCCCTAAACTCTCTCAACATCTCTTGAAAAATCCGAGTCGAAAGGTTCATCACAGGATTCTTTTTACAATATTCAATCGGATAAATAAAGAAATTCTCAAATGCCTTAAAAAGTCGCCCGGAAACAAATACGGTATGTGATTTCGTTCCTGCCCAAATATCCCAGTGATGAAGCTGGCCAGGAAAGACTATGTGTAACTGCTTACCGTTTATTTCATAAGCAACCCCATCGATAGTATGCGTGCCACCACCTCTTTCAAACAACAAAAACGAAAAAAAATCAAGTCCGATAGGCTCTTTTCTATACATCTGCCGCTCGGTCTTGAAATATAGAATCTCTTCTTTTGTCCCCCTCAATTCCTGAAAATATTCAAAATGTTCTATTTCATAATTTTTGTTTTTCATCATATCCAATTATTTGCAACAAATGACGCCATACACATCTTTGACATGATCAGAACGCCATCCATATGATTCTAGGGAACCTGCCCCATATGTGTGAGAAAATTTATCCATTCTCCCTCAACAGAAAATAATATCGAATTAAAATAACATTGAATTTATCGATTCTCAAAACGTGAGCAGTGAAATGAATGATTTGATAAAGCATATAGATGAATTTTATAAACGATTTTTCATTTCACCTACTACCAAGAAGAAATGATTGCATTAAAACAGGCCCCTATTCACAAAAAATAGATTAGTAGTGCAGCACTCTTCCCACTGATATACTTGTTGAACAAATAGCTCTTTTTATCCCTAATAACAGCGACATGCCTAAGGTCATAAAATGTTGTTTGTGCCACTCCACAAAAAATACCTGAAACCAGTGATAAGGGTTATGGACCAATTCGTCTATTTTTGCAGGAAAGGAGAGTGAAAAATGAGAAAACTAATGGGATGCTATTTAATCATCGTGGTCATCGGACCATTTTGCTCAAAGGCACAGGAAAATTTAAAATTTGACGATAATTTCAACCTATGGAACATACAAAAGGGTCAGTCGGCAACTGTTTTTGCCACAAAAGCTTATGTGCGTGCTCAACCTAGTCTTAAGGCAGCAATCGTAGATTCCTTATCGGTAGGAAATGTCGTTACGATCACCAGTGCGCCTTTCAAGGGAAATACGCTGAAAAATTTTTATGCTCCTTGGTATGAGATAAGTTATTCCGACGGTAGCAGTAAAAAAAATGGTTTTATTTGGCTCGGATTATTAGCGCTCGGAAAACAAACCGCTTCGGACGGCTCGCAATATATTTACGGTTTTGAACGTTTTATCAAAAGTATCAACGAACAGGAACAGGATCATTTTTCAACAGTGGTAAAACTTCTCGACACAAACGGAAATTTTCTAGCTGAACACACCTTCCCTTTCGCCTATTCAGAACAAACCTTCTCTCAGAGTAAATTGCTGCCGGCAATGGGGCTGCAAAATGTCAAACAAATCATCCGCATCGAATTTCTGGGGGAAGCCTGTGGTATACCTTCTGAGTACAACTATGTGGCCTGGACAGGACAACGACTTGTAGATCTTCCTAGCCGGTATTCGGTGAGTGATGCTGGTGTGTTCTATTACGATGAAAAGATTCTTTTCCCTTCCGAACACGGAAAAAATAATCAGCTTATCTATAAATACATTGAAGAGGGAGAAGCTATTGACGACAATGCAGAAAATCCCAATTTCAAGATCACAAAAAAAAGTGAAGAATTTCTATGGAACGGTAATAGGTTTGAAAAGCTTTCAACGGCTAAATAGTATTTTCCACAGATTTTAACATACTGGATACATATAAAAATTAATAAATGGAAGAAAAGAATATATATGATTTGTTCTACAGCGGACAACTAGACTTATTTATCATTGAAGGAGAAAACCAACTGCGACAAAACGATCAAGATGTTACGCTTTGGACACACCTAGCCATCGCCTATCATGATCAGGCATTCTATGAAGGCCACGAAGCTATTTTCGATGTTATTCAGGAAAAAATGATCCCCTATTTTCAAAAAGCATTGGCCATCGAACCTGATAATGAAACGACCCTATATCATATACTGAATTATGTTTTGGACAATCAAGCGACATTAGCACAAATTGGTCGTCCAAAATTTCATATTACTGAAGGCAATAAAGGTCTATTCATCGAATACGCAAAAAAACTAATCGCTTCCCCAAATATGTCCGGATATGGGCACAACTATTTAACCAATATCTACGAAGGGCTCCAGGACGATACAGCGATGCTTCCAGTTTTGGAGGCGAGCATTGATTTCGTTAAAGAAACATTCAAGGATGAACGGGAAACCTTGGATCATAATTTTTCCATCTTTTGGATAAAGAAAATATACCTGCTTGACCGTACCAAACAGATCAATGAGTCTAATATTTTAGCTTTAATGGAAGCTGATTTTAAGCATTTCATCAGCAGCAATGAAATGAATTATGTGGATCTCGCTGAAATTGCTTACGAAAATAAAGCAATCGACCTAGCACTGCAAATTTTACTTAAGCTTATCAAAGGGGAAAACTCAGCCGTGCATATCCATCAGGAGTTGGTCAAATGGCATACTCGTTTTGAGGAATTGATTGCCGAGGGGTATGAGCACCCTGAGGTCTTCTACTATCAGCTTATCATTGAGCGCAATTACTCAGAAGAAATCGGAATCCCACTTGACTATTATTATCTCCATGCACTCAAATTGGTCGATGCCTATCCTGATTCTTATGTCGGTTACCATTTTGCGGCAGCCTATCTCTATGATGAGGGGCAGTATGCCGCGGCTATTCCGCACCTAACAATGGTAGGTGAGCGAAAATGGAATGCAACATCCTGGCGACGCCTAGTTGAATGCACCTTTAAAGCCAATGGAACAGTTTACGATCAGGTTCCTACTTTCCATGACCTTCCCCGTGAATGTTATAATGAAGCTGTCGCGCTATCTGATTTTATTCACTCTCAGGACAACTTAACCACAGTTGATCAATCTGCACTACAATTGCTCGTCCTCGAACTTTATCGTCAAGCCTACGACGCTTTCAAGAAGTATTTTGAACAGAATAAATATGAAAGTGACTACTTTGGGGGCTCCCACAACAGAGCCATGAATTGTAATAATCTAGCCTTAGCGTATAAGGCAGCAGGAGAACTGGAAATCTGTTATGCTATCGCAACCGAAGGGTTAAGCTATTCCGACTTTGAAGAACTTCATTTCACCCGAGCCGATGCCTTGTCAGCATTGGAAGATTACGTACGTCTGGAGGAGGTACTTCAACAATACTTTGACACCTATCAGATCTCGCTGGAAGCCACCCTGGAGCAGCAAGCATTTACCTCCGAAGAAGATGAAGAAGCCGAAGATACGGAGTCTGTTATATTTCCTCCCTGTTACCGCATGCTTATGCATCAAATCGATGTTGAATATCAGCTAGGACGTTCAACAAATATTCAATCCCGGGCCCAGCAGCTGCTCGAGGTTATTTACAAATTCTATATTGATCATCCCAATTTAGACGACTACCAGTATCGTGATTTTGAGGCATCAAAGAATGGGATCGAACATATTATCTATCAGATGATCGAACAGGATAATTTGGCACAACGTATCTCCTATTACGAACAAATGGCTAAACAATACCCACACGAAGCGCAGCCTCAATATGTCTTAATGCAACTATATAATGAAAAGAGCAATTACAAGTCCATGACCCTCGCTGCACAGAAATACCTTAAAAATAAACCGGAATTTATCATCGATAATTTCGATAAAGCAAAGACACTCTATCTCATTGTTAAAAGCCATTACTATCTTACGGAATTTAGCGCAGGTATAGAAATATTCCAAACGTATGACAACTGGGTACAGTCAGTCATGGAGCCTAATGATTATGTCCTTTGGTTAAAATTTGGAATTGAACTTTTCGCCGAAAACGGAGATATAAATGAAGTAAATAAATACGTCAATGTTTTCAACGGTATTTATCAGCAATGTGATTGGGGCTACGACGATGATGTCGAATCGGTTAAATTAGCAGAGGCATATGCAAACTATAAAACAGGGAATCTGAAAAAAGCACACAATTTGCTTGATGAAGTGCTCGCCTATTCGGATCATTCTCCTTTAGCTGATGAATATAAACGTACCTGGAAAAAGCCCGGCTTTTTTTCGGGTTTTAAGTTTTAAGTATTTCTTTGCTTTCCGAAAAAAGAATTCCAAACGTCGCTCCATGTTATCTGGTCCTCCCAAACTCAAATAACATGGAGCGTATAAAAAAGTCCATAATGCCAAAAAAAGTTAAAAGTGGAAGCAAATTCTACCCAAAACAACTATATTTGAGCTGATATGGCACTTAAGCAACTTATACTACTATTTTTAACCTTCGGTTTCCTTTTAAGTGCACCCGACGCTTTTGCCTGCCATAAAATGAATGCACACAGTAGTCACACACAAGGTAATACTACCACTGACAAAAAGAACCATTGTTGTTCAAAATTTAAATCTTTCCAAAAAAAGGCTTTCTGTAAACATCACAAACCATGTAAAAATTGCAATTGTCAATGCACGTATAGTGGTACATTTTTGGCAATTTCCAATCCCCTTGAACAAGGTCATGAACTTTGCGGTATAGCAATCAAAAAAAATTATAAACCCATAGCGCCAACATTTATTTCTGAGGGATATTTTTGTCCTTGGGTTCCGCCAAAAATAAGTTAATCCATACAATCCATACATTGATCATTTATCAATCATTTTTGATTACTTATTTTTATTTATTCTTTCATCCAATCATATGAAAATCAAACATTATATTATAACAGGGGCTTTAGTACTATCCTCTTTAACAAACTATGCACAAAACAACACCGTGAACACCACTGTTAAAATTGCCGGAAACTGCGGTATGTGTAAAAAAACAATAGAAAATGCAGGAGCCTCCGTTCAGGCTAAAGTTGAATGGAACGAAGACAACCAAACAGCGACAATAGCCTATGACGCAAAGAAAACTTCCTTAGATGCTGTATTGAAAAGTATCGCAGGAGCAGGCTATGACAATGAAAAATACCTTGCCGCGGAAGATACTTATGCTAAATTACATGCTTGCTGCCAATACGAAAGAAATTTAGCTCCTCCAGCTTCAGATAGCCCACAAGACGCAAGCTTGGAGCCGGTAGCTTCAGTAGATAACATCAGCAACGCAAGCAATTTTCAAAAGATCTATGACCAATACTTTCTGCTTAAAGATGCACTTGTAGCTGCGGATAGTAAACAAGCTGCAGGCCTAGCAAACGATCTTGCTGATGCAATCGCTAAAATACAAACTGCTGATCTAACGAAAGCGGAACAGGACGTCTGGAAAACCAAAACAACGTCACTCAAAGCGACAGTGAAGAGCCTACAACAGGCAAAGGATATCAGTAAACAACGAGAAGCCTTCGCGCTATTGTCAGAAGATGTCTATAGTTTGTCCAAAAACTCAAAACCATCTTCTTCTGTTTATTATCAAAAGTGTCCGATGTTCAACAAAGGTAAAGGTGCGACTTGGTTAAGCCGTCATAAAGAAATCAAAAATCCTTACTACGGCGCACAGATGCTGACATGTGGCAGCACAATTCAAACGCTTTAACGAATAACGTCGCTTAATCGACTCTTAAAAGGTTTATCTCCCCATGAGATAAACCTTTTTTTGTAATTGCTTCCGCAATGGTGGATTTTTATAAACCAAAATAGTATATTTAGTATCAGCAGAAATTGGTTTGCTTAAATAACAACAGACGTATATTATAAAACAAGGTTCAATTCATGGAAAAAGTAATTATTACAGGTGGTGCTGGAGCTATAGGTCTTCATTTAACAAAGCTATTGGTTGCCAATTTCTATGAAGTTATTATTTTTACCAGAAATCCGAAGTCCCATTCCGTACAAAACAATGTCCGATATGTACATTGGGATCCCAGTAAACAGGAGATTGATGTCAAATCAATTCAGGAAGCCGACTATATCATTAACCTGGCGGGTGCAAACCTCAATTCGAAACGCTGGACAAAATCATATCAACAAGAAATTATTGCCAGCAGGGTAGAAAGTGGGCAACTGCTCTATCAAAGTCTCAAACAAATACCAAATCAAGTAAAAGCAGTCATATCGGCCTCCGCTATAGGTTGGTATGGAACAGACGATCAATACCAAAAGAAACCTTTTGAAGAAGGAGATCCGCAAGGCGGAAATTTTCTCTCCTGGGTATGTAACCTCTGGGAAGGAAGCGTGAAACCTATCGAAACATTGGGAAAAAGACTCATTGTCTTCCGTTTTGGGGTAGTTATCAGCAAGGATCAAGGTTTACTCAAAGAAATTAACCGTTTCCTACCCTTTCGTTCAATTCCGGTATTAGGCTCTGGAAAACAGATACTCAGTTGGATCCATATGGATGATCTCTGTCGAATGCTGCTCTTTGGCATACAAAATGATACCATAGCCGGAATTTATAATGCCTGTTCATCCGAACCGCTTCCCCTCGCGGAGTTTGCAAAAAGAATAGCCAAACGTAAATACGGTCCATTCTATATTCCCCTACCCGTCCCCTCTTTTTTGATTAAATTTATGCTTGGAAAAAAAGGGCAGGAAATGGTGCTCAATGGCACTTGGGTAAGCAACAAAAAGATAGTACATGAAAAATTCCCTTTTAAATATCCCCTTTTGGACAATAATTGTATAGATAATTTACATATTGATTAATTGTTAATTCGCGTTAATTTCTGCCCTTTTTGGGACAAAATCCGTATATTTGCGGCTTATGAAGATTTTTAGATATGGCGCAAAGGGCTCCGAAAAAGCGGGAGTCATTTTAAACGAAAAGAAATATGATGTTTCAGAGGGAAATTTTCAATACAACCGCGATTTCTTTGCGGATATTGCAAATTTAGAAAGACTTCAAACATATATAAATGAAAAAGGCGATACGCTTAAAGAGATAGCCGACGACGAGCGTATCGGTACACCATTGGAAGCTCCGTCCAAAATACTTTGTGTAGGACTTAATTTCGATGATCACGTCAAAGAAACCAAATTGCAACAAGCTTCAGAGCCTATCGTATTTATGAAATCTGTATCTGCATTCAATGGCCCTTTTGATGGAATCACCCTTCCGAAGTTCTCTGTAAAATCTGATTGGGAAACCGAATTTGCCATTGTAATTGGGAAAAAAGCTTCTTATGTTACTGAAGAAGAAGCTTTGGACCATGTGTTTGGCTATGTGTTACACAATGACGTTACAGAGCGTGAATTTCAGATCGAGCGTGGCGGAACTTGGGATAAAGGTAAAGGATGTGACACTTTCGCTCCTATTGGCCCATTTATAGCAACCAAAGATGAATTCACAGATATTGATAATTTAAAAATATGGCTTAAACTCAATGGTGAGCTTATGCAAGATGGCAATACAAGTGATTTTATCTATCGTGTGCCCAAACTGATTTCTTATTTAAGCCATTTTATGAGCTTACTTCCAGGCGACATCATTTCCACAGGATCACCTGCAGGATCTGGCATGGGCAAATCCCCACAAAGATTCCTGAAAGATGGCGATATCATCGAATATGGCATCGATGGACTCGGATCTGCAAAACAAGTGATTTCGGCTTATCAAGCGTTGTAAAAAACATATATCTGGGTTCTTTCATTCTTTTTCGGTCTGAAAGAACCCATTTTCTTTCACTTGATTTTATTTTATCCCTGGCATTTGTGTACATTTATATCAACATCATCCATTTGTCCAACTAAAATTGCTAAATCCCTACAGGGTCAATGATTCAACTAAACAACATATCCAAATCTTTTGAGGTAAAAGCGGTACGTATTGATGCCTTAAAAGACATCTCACTGTCTATCGAAAAAGGTGAAATTTTTGGTGTAATAGGCGCTTCCGGAGCCGGCAAAAGTACTTTGATCCGTTGCGTCAACCTTTTGGAAAGACCAGACAGTGGTCAAGTAATTATAGAAAATGACGACTTGATGTCGCTATCTTCCACTGGTCTCATGTTGAAAAGAAGAAAAATTGGTATGATTTTCCAGCACTTCAACTTACTATCATCACGAACAGTGTATGGAAATATATCCTTTCCGCTCGAGCTTGAAGGCAAATCGAAAGAATTTATCAGCCAAAAGGTGTTGGAACTATTGCGTTTGGTCGGGTTGGAAGACAAAGCCGACGTGTACCCCGCAAATCTCTCCGGAGGCCAAAAACAACGTGTTGCTATCGCGCGTGCATTAGCCAATGATCCTTACATTCTACTTTGCGATGAGGCCACAAGTGCCTTAGACCCCGCAACTACAAAATCCATCCTCAAACTGCTAAAAAAAATCAATAAGCAGCTTGATCTCACGATATTGTTGATTACTCATGAGATGGATGTTATAAAAAGTATTTGCGATCAGGTTGCCGTATTAGACCACGGAGAATTGATTGAAACCGGCCCGGTAGAATCAATATTCGCCAATCCTCAGGAAACAACAACTAAAAACTTTATTCAGTCTTCACTTGAAGTTGAAATTCCACTAAGTTTTCAGGAACGCTTAAAAAGCGCTGGAAACCCACTCGTAGAGATCTATCTAACTTCAAATGAAGAATCCATCCCATTTATACAGCATTTGGAACAACAATATCAAGTCAAGACAAATATCATTACCGCTCAAATAGATTATATTGGCGAAATGAAATTTGGTGTTATATTGGCCGAACTATCGGGTGAAAAAGAAAATGTAACGCGTAGTCTATCTTTCTTAAAAGAAAAGCATTCACAAACTAAAATATTAGGCTATGTCTGATCAGGTATTTAATCTTCTGCTATCGGGTACTTTAGAAACCCTAACCATGACTTTCCTATCAGGCTTCTTTGGTTTTATCCTAGGTCTCCCACTCGGGATATACCTGTTCTTGACCCGAAAACATCAACTGCTCGAAAACAAAGCCATGCACCAACTTGTTTCATTGCTGGTGAATGTGTTTAGGTCTATCCCCTTTATCATACTTATCGTATGGATGATTCCGTTTACACGCAACGTTGTCGGAACATCAATCGGTATGGCCGCAGCATTGGTTCCCCTGAGTATAGGCGCTGCCCCATTTATAGCAAGACTTGTGGAAAATAGTCTTCTGGAAATTCCAAATGGCCTGATTGAAGCCTCAAGAGCAATGGGTGCAAATGCACAACAGGTAATTTTCAAAGTTTTGCTTCCGGAGGCTCTCCCCTCACTAGTAAACAATGCGACAATTACCTTGATAACACTTGTTGGTTACTCCGCCATGGGCGGTGCTGTAGGTGCCGGTGGACTGGGACAGATTGGCTATCAGTATGGTTATGTCGGATATGATACTTTTATCATGAATTCTGTTCTAATTTTATTAATTTTAATAGTATTCCTGTTACAGTATACAGGAGATTACATCTCAAAAAAAGTAAACCATCGTTAACATAAATTATATCATATGAAAAAATTGAACTATGCATTTGCAATCTTAGCCTTCAGTCTCGTATCGATTGTAGCATGCAATAACAGAGAAAAGAAAGAGAATATCCTCAAAGTCGGTGTTGTGTCCGGCCCAGAAAAGGAGCTTGCGGAGACGGCTAAGAAAGTTGCAAAAGAAAAGTTCAATCTTGATGTTGAGTTAGTGGCTTTCAACGACTATGTCGTACCCAATGAAGCCTTAAATCAGGGTGATATCGATGTAAACGTATTTCAGCATCAGCCCTATCTACAAGAGCAATCCAAACAACGCGGTTTCACGAAATTAACCATTGTCGGAAACACGTTTGTATTCCCCATTGTTGCCTATTCAAAGAAAATAAAAACAATCACAGAGTTACAACCGGGAGCCGTTATTGCTATTCCTAATGACCCTACCAATGGTGGGCGCTCTCTTTTGCTTCTCCAGCGCGAGGGAATTATCGGTCTAAAAGAAAATGTAGGTATCCAACCTAAAGTAACAGATATAGTAAGCAATCCTAAACAGGTTAAGATCATAGAGATGGAGGCTCCGCAGCTACCTCGCGTCCTAGATGATCCTCAGGTTACAGTTGCCATCATCAACAATAGTTTCGCCTCTCAAGCTGGTTTAGATCCCGAAAAACAAGGCTTATTCACAGAAGATAAAGAATCGCCTTATGTTAATCTGATTGTTGCCCGCTCAGATAATAAAAACGATGAGAAGGTGCAGCAGTTTATCCAGGCGTATCAGTCACCGGAAGTCGAAGCGACCGCAAAAAAAGTCTTCAAAAATGGCGCTATTAAAGGCTGGTAAAATTTTAAACATTCAAGTGATAGAATCAGGTCAATTATGCCCTTGTGGCTCTGGCAATACCTATGGGGAATGCTGCCAGCAAATTCATCGTCTTCATGCCAAAGCAACCACAGCAGAGGCATTGATGCGCGCACGTTATAGCGCCTTTGTGACACAACAGATCGATTTCTTATACGATACGTTCCATCCCTCAACACGACGGTTCCAAAATAAACAGGCAATCGGACAATGGGCGCGGGAGAATAAATGGATGCAACTCTCTATCCTTAAAGCTACATTACACACAGTCGAGTTTGAAGCACATTACCTGGATCCACAAATGGAAGTTCAAATTCACCATGAAAAGTCTACGTTCAAAAAACAAGGTGATTTATGGTACTACGTGGACGGACGTTGATATAACATATTTCGCTTGCAAGCTATTGTAAAGGATCCCAGGCCGCCAACAACAGCTTGCAAGCACTTTTTTTTCAAGACCATCACCTCCCATCCTCTCATAAGACTTAAACAAGGCACCTGGTCCTCCATCATTTCCCGCCATGGATTTGATTTTCAGTTCTAATGGTGTTTACTGTGCTAAATATGATAAATAGGCATAGCGAAATCATCAACATACACTAATGACAATAAAAAAGCAGTCTCAACGGGATGTCAAGACTGCTTTTCTTCAACGAATATTCGTCAGTTATTTCTATTAGATTGCCTCTTCAGTATCTTCGCGGTAAGGAGCTTCTTCATCAAACTCGCCCTCCCATTTAGCAACAACAACGGTTGCCAAACAATTTCCGATTACATTGACAGAGGTACGCGCCATATCCATGAGTTCATCGATACCTAAAATTGCAGCAATGACAAATGTTGGTAAACCAAACTGATCCGCTGTCGCAATCAAAATAATTAATGAAGCCCTTGGGACAGCAGCGACACCTTTAGAGGTGATCATCAATGTAAATGCAATCATTAATTGATGTCCAAACGACAAATGGATACCAGCCGCCTGAGCGACAAAGATCGCAGCCAATGATAAATAAAGTGAAGTACCATCCAAGTTAAAACTATATCCTGTCGGAATTACAAACGAAACAATCTTACGTGGTACACCAAATTTCTCCATCGCGCTCATTGCTTTCGGTAATGCCGCATCTGAGCTTGTAGTGGCAAATGCAATCGAAACTGGTTCCTTAATCGCATTAATAAAACGTTTCACAGGTATTTTTAGATAAAGTGCTACCGGAAGAAGAACCAGACATAAAAAGCACACTAAAGCAAAATACAGCGTCGCCAAAAGCATGAAAAGATTCTTTAGGATATCGACACCGAGATGCCCCACCGTGTAGGCCATAGCGGCACCAACCCCAATAGGCGCAAAGTACATAATCATGTTCGTAAACTTAAACATCGTTTCAGACATACTCTCGGTAAAATCAACCAAGGGTTTACGCTTTTTCTCATCTACCATTGCCAATCCAATCCCAAACAAAATTGAAAATACAACAATCTGTAAAACTTGATTATCCGCTACAGATTTGACGATATTTTCAGGAAACAAGTCGCGTATAAAAGAAGTGAACTTGTATACAGGATGCACATGGTCCGGAAGTGTTTTGAGGATATGCTCATCCATACTTTCCTTTGCTACAGGAAGTTCTTCATGTGGCATATGTGCAACATCAACGCCCACTCCTGCTCGAGTCAGATTTATAGCACCTAAACCAATAAAAATAGCACATGTCGTTGCGCAAAAGAAATAAAGCATAGATTTCCATGCCATACGTCCCACCTGTTTCAAATCAGAATGGCCTGCAATTCCATAAACAAGCGTAGAAAAAAGAATCGGTCCCACAATCGTCTTGACTAACTTGATAAAACCTTTACTCAAAGGTTGCAGGGAAATCGCTAAATTTGGAAAATCCAACCCGACAAATATCCCCATAATCATACAGGTCAAAATCCAGGTCGTCAAATTTTTCTTAAAGAGCGCATTTACAACCAAAACGGTAGCAACTATCCAACGGACAGCCATTAGAAATTCATGCGAAAAGCCTACAACATCAAATTCGTATAATACAGCAATGATACAAGCTAATGTAACTGTGATCAGGGTAATCAACCCTATTTTGGTTTTTAACATTTAAAAGATTTTAATGGTCAAAAGAACAAAAATAAAAAAATACTATGCTTTTGCAAATATTATTATTCCAAATAGCCAAGTTTCGCAACAAAATATCGATTTTGCCAAAATAGAAAGACACAAAAAAGGCAGGAAAATTTCTTATCCTGCCTTATATTTTAACGGAGTACTAAATTTATTCCGCGTGTAACCAAGCTTTTTTCGCTAATAGCTCATCGTTCGATTCACGTACATCTTCGTCATCCACACAACAATCCACAGGGCAAACCGCTGCACATTGAGGCTCATCGTGGAAACCTACACATTCTGTACATTTATCTGAAACAATATAATAGACTTCATTAGAGATTGCTTCTTGAGACTCGTTGGCATCTAGTGTAACACCATCGCCAAAATCGATAACCCCATCCAAAGCCGTCCCGTCTGAGAATTTCCAAGTTACACCAGCATCGTATATTGCATTATTTGGGCATTCCGGTTCGCAAGCACCACAGTTAATGCATTCGTCTGTAATTTTAATCGCCATTTATAACCTCACAATTATGATAAATAAACTATTTTTGCATTATCAATATGAAACAAAGTCTGATTGAACAATAAGGCTAGTTGATTCACGTTGATTAATGTTAACAGCACAAATATAATACAAATTTGTGTATTCATCTTTTAAAATTTTAATATTTTGACAAAGCAACAACGAATAAATGCATTTGTAAAATTAGGCGAACAGCTGCAAAAGCGCCCTGAAGATTTGATTCAAATCATTCAATTCGCCCAACATAAAAACCCTTGGTATACCCCTCAAAATGTTGAACGCGCCATTCAAGCCATTGCTGCCAATTTGACAATAGAAAAGCTGAATCACTGGTTGGCGCCTTATCCAGATCTTCATTCAACGAAAATTGTAGGTTTAATTCTGGCCGGCAATATTCCATTGGTTGGCTTCCATGATATCCTATCCGTACTGATCAGCGGCTTTAAAGCAAAAATCAAAGTCTCATCGGACGATGCAGGATTGACAAGCTATGTGCTCAACCTTCTTAAACAAATTGACCCATACTTTAATGATGCCGTTGAAATTGTTGACATACTAAAAGATTTTGATCTGGTTATTGCAACAGGCTCTAACAATAGCTCCCGTTACTTTGATTACTATTTTGGCGCCAAACCACATATTATTCGTCGCAATAGAAATAGTATTGCCGTTATCGGTGGCCAAGAATCTCCCAACCAGTTGGAATCACTGGGACACGACATCTTTGATTATTTTGGGTTAGGCTGCCGCTCTGTATCAAAGCTATTTATTCCAAAAGATTACCCAATAGCACACTTCTTTGAAGGTATCGCTGCTTTTAACAGCATGACAGAGCATTTTAAATACAATAACAATTACGATTACAACAAATCCATCTATCTGATCAATGGCGACAAGCATTTTGATAATGGATTTTTATTGCTCAAAGAAGATGAGCGCACGGCTTCTCCCCTTGCTGTGGTTTATTATGAAACATACGAAACACTGGCTGAAGTTGAAAATAAGCTCAAACTAGCGCAAGAAAACATCCAATGTATTGTTTCAGAAATAGCATTAAATGTGCCGTCGCCGGTATTTCATTTTGGAGAAAGCCAATGCCCTGCTTTAGATGATTTTGCTGATGGCGTGAATACACTGGATTTTTTATTCGCAAACCAATAAGCTTCCTTTAAATTCATAGTAAATAAATTGCATTAAAAATACTAACTTTGAAATCATGTATATCATTAAAGTAAAAGGTGTCGCCAAAATCCCTGATTATGTTCAATTAAGAGATGATGCCTTCACCTTGCTGGCATATTTTAGAGTCGACCGCCCAGATAAATCACTCGATAAGATTGGATTAGGAGAAAAGGCAGAATATATCATGCAACTGGTTAAAGAAATGCCTTTTGGGCAAATTAAAAAATTAGAATTTTAGCTCCATGATTGAAAATAAAGTAATTACATTAAAAAACGTTGATATCTTCCAACAAAAACATTTGGTATTGTCCAATGTCAATTTAAACATTGGTAAAGGAGAGTTTATTTATCTTATCGGCCAGTCCGGTAGTGGAAAAAGTAGTTTACTAAAAATCATTTACGGCGATTTATACATCGGCAATGGTGAGGGAATGATTGCAGGCTTTGATCTTAAGAAGCTGCATGAAAATGATGTTCCCTACCTGCGTAGAAAATTAGGTATTGTATTCCAGGATTTTCATCTTTTATCCGATAGAAGCATCGAGAAAAACCTCGAATTTGCACTGAAAGCAACAGGCTGGAAAGATAAGAAAATGATCGATAGCCGAATATTGGATGTGCTGGAAAAAGTTGGGCTTCGTTCCAAACTTAAGAAAATGCCGCATGAACTTTCCGGCGGTGAACAACAGCGTATTGTAATTGCCCGCGCATTACTAAATAACCCCGAAATTATTCTGGCAGATGAGCCTACCGGTAACTTGGATCCTGCTACATCAGAAGAAATCGTCTTATTATTACGTGACATTGCCAATTCGGGAACAGCTATTTTAATGGCAACACACGATTATACCATTATCCGTAATATGCCATCCCGCATCATCAAAACTGCCGATGGGGTATTACAGGACAATGTCAGTATCTAGACGGAAAACTGACATATAAAAAATGAGATTCCGACAAATTGTTAGGCTTTTTTAATAAAATCTGACAAGCTGTCGGAATTTTATTGTTTGGCAAAAACTTTGACAAACGAAGCATAGAGTAAATTTTTGAATCTAATTTTAGCATTGAAGATATGAATGAGCAAGATAATTATTACGATGAAGGTCAAGATCCAGTAGAAACAAATTCTTCTGAACAACAGGAACAGCCTGCTGATAATATAGCAGAGGAACTGTCTATTGAAGAGAAATTGGCTGCAGAATTGGCAGAGGCAAAGGATAAATACATTCGTCTTTCTGCTGAATTTGACAATTATAGAAAACGTACAAGCAAAGAACGTGTTGAATTGATTCAATCAGCGGGAAAAGATGTCATTAGTAAGCTATTACCTACACTAGATGATTTTGACAGAGCATTAACAGCCATGGAAACAGCGACAGATGTTGAATCTGTAAAAACAGGAATGGATATTGTTAACAACAAATTCAGACAAACGTTGTCGCAATTGGGGTTAAAGGAAATGGAAGCTACAGGCCAAGCCTTCGATCCTGAATTACAAGAAGCTATCACGGCAATTCCTGCACCCACAGCAGAATTAAAGAATAAAGTAGTGGACGTGATCGAAAAGGGGTACTACTTAGGTGACAAAGTGATCCGTCACGCAAAGGTAGTTATAGGTCAATAATATTAAGACGATGTCAAAAAGAGATTATTACGATATACTTGGTGTCTCGCGATCAGCGGACGAGAAGGAGATTAAATCAGCATATCGCAAATTGGCGATTAAATACCACCCGGATAAAAATCCTGGTGATCATGAAGCTGAGGAACAGTTTAAGGAAGCTGCTGAGGCATACGATATCTTGAGCAATCCACAAAAACGTCAACGTTATGACCAATTTGGCCATGCCGGTAATTCGGCAAGTGGTGGCTTTGGCGGCGGCGGCGGCATGAATATGGAAGACATATTCAGCCAATTTGGTGATATCTTTGGTGGAGGACATCCATTTGAAAGTTTCTTTGGCGGCGGTGGTGGCCAGCGTGGCGGCCGTCGGGTAGCTCGTGGAAGCAACTTACGCATAAAAGTTAAATTAACACTCGAAGAAATTGCCAAAGGCGTCGAGAAAAAGGTAAAGGTTAACAAACAAGTGGTCTGTCATTCTTGTGACGGATCTGGTGCTAAAGATAAATCTTCTTTCCATACCTGTAAAACCTGTGGGGGATCTGGATCAGTTAGAAGAGTAACAAATACCATCTTAGGACAAATGCAAACAACAAGCACTTGCCCTACTTGTAATGGTGAAGGCGTTGAAATTACAGCAAAATGTACAACTTGTAGAGGTGAAGGACTCGAACGCGGTGAGGAAACAATCGCAATCAATATTCCTGCAGGAGTAAGTGAAGGCATGCAACTTTCCATGAGTGGAAAAGGAAATGCTGCTCCGCGTGGTGGTGTACCAGGAGATTTAATTATCCTGATCGAAGAAGTACCACACGAAAGTCTAAAACGTGACGGACTAAATGTGATCTATGACCTATACATTAATTTCGTTGATGCGACCTTAGGCACAAGCGTTGAAGTCCCTACAATAGATGGGAAAGCGAAGATCAAAATTGAGCCCGGCACACAAGGTGGTAAAATTTTACGGTTAAAAGGAAAAGGTATTCCTGAAGTCAACTCTTATCACAAAGGGGACCAACTTGTATACGTTAATATCTGGACACCAAAAGCCGTATCTAACGAAGAAAAAGAATTATTGAACAAACTGAAAGAATCGCCAAACTTTAAACCTCAACCAGGTAAAAGTGAAAAATCATTCTTCGAGCGAATCAAAGAATATTTCGATTAAAACCGGTCTTTCAAATACAAAAAAAAGCCATTTGTCCGCTGCTGACAAATGGCTTTTTTTTATCTTCTTACTTGAAATTGACAATTGAAAACAAAAAGTCAGCTCAATATCATTATTGTTAAATGGAAACAATAAAAATAAAAATACATCAAATTTTAATCAATTGAACCACTATAATTTACAATAATGATAAAACATCTAGACAATCCAGTGACAAAAAATCAAAATAAGATTTCGATATTTGACTAACAAATTTAAAAAGTCAGGAAGTAATTACTGGCAAATTAAAACAAACTATTAAATAAAAAGACATGAAAAAAGTTTTACTAACATTGACTGCCATTGCAGGTTTAACAATAGCAGCACAAGCTCAAACTGAACAAGGAAAAATTATGGTTGGTGGTCAACTTGGCTTCGAAACATCAAAAGTGAAAGATACTGACCATAAAAATAATTCATTCTCAATCAACCCAACAGTTGGTTACTTTGTAAGTGACAACTTGGCAATTGGTACTGGAATTGGTTATAACTGGGGAAAAACAGAAACAAGTAAAGATAATAGTATTAAAAACGATGCTTTTCAGGTATCACCTTTCGCTAGAAAGTACTCTGCAAACGGCCCGGTAAGATTCTTTGCTCAATTATCAGTTCCAATGGCATGGGGTACAACTACAACTGAAGTAAATAACGTAGAGACAAAAAATAAATTCGAATCATATGGTGTGGAACTAGCTCCAGGTTTAGCTTACTTCCCGACAAGCAAAATCGGTATCGAATTAAAAGTCAGAGGTTTATACTACAACTACAATAAAGATAAAACGAATGACGTTGCAGTAAATACATTTGGTTTGAATGTTAACTCATTAGCGCCAACTTTAGGTGTACAATTCCACTTCTAGTCAATAAGGCGTTTGACAATAGAAAAGGCTATAATTACTTATAGCCTTTTTTTATATGTCCACCTTTATCAATTATACCGTTTAACAATCCGCAGTTTGTGCGTATAACGATTCTGTTCAGCATTAAAAATACCTTCCGTATCCATCCGATCAACACGGACTTTCGCTGAGGCATGTATAATCGTATCACGATCCAGCATAATTCCTACATGAGTAATCCTTCCTTCGGCATTGTCAAAAAAAGCCAAATCCCCTACCCGTATTTCCGAAACAAAATCCACAGTTTGCCCCATCTCTGCCTGCTGATAAGCATCACGAGGCAAGGAAAGATCAAAACAGCTATAAATCAATTGGGAGAAACCGGAACAATCGATTCCCCATTGTGAACGTCCACCCCATAGGTAAGGAGTGTCCTTATAACTTAAAGCCAATCGCGACACCTCAGTTTCAAATTGATTTCTGGTAAACGGATTGATACTACCTTGATAGGTTAATCCCAATGGAGATAAACTGACAATATTCTCTGCATTTAGGTAGAGCTTGGTTCCATGACAGAGCTGAAATTGTGCGGTATCAGTAAAAAGGACTCCTCCCTCCCTTCCAACGATAATCGGTATTCCGGTCAGATACTGTTGCATATCCACGTCGTTTAGTTCCTGAAACTGCCCGTTTTGAATCCAGCCTAAATAGTCTGTTTCCAACAGACGTATTGATGTCCAATCGGCCTGTTCATCAAGGATCTCAAAAAGTTCCCCGAACAATACCTGAGAAACCATCTCACTACGGTGTGCCTGCTCTAAACGTAGCGGAACGAGCGCTAGTGTACAAATACCATATTTCATGTGCTAAACAAAACAAAATCGTCAAAAATGTGATTATATATTATATGACGAAGATAAATTAATTATAGTAGAAATGGAGAATACAAATTCAAAATTCAAAAGGATACTCGTCGCGGTTGACGACGAACCATGCTCAGAAAAGGCTATACTATATGCCAAAGAAATGGCCGCGGTATTTGGAGCCTCCATAGCGCTTGTCACTGTTGTTCCCCCTACTTCTCCGGCCAGCTTTGGTGCGGACCCGCTATTAGGTCAGCAACCCATCATCGTTCCAGAAGTATCGGAAATGGAACAGGATAATGCACAAAAATATCTTGAGAAAATAAGCCGCGAATTTACAGGTGCAGGCGAAGTATATCTTTTTAATCGAATCGGATCCATTAAAGAAGAAATTCTGGCGGCATCCCATGAGTGGTCTGCAGATCTTATTATTATGGGGACCAATGGACGGACGGGCTTTGACCACTTTATTTCCGGCTCTGTATCCGAATCAGTCATTCGTAAATCTACCTGCCCTGTACTCGTTGTTCCAAGTAAATGTGACTGATATTAAACGGTCCATATGTATAAAAAAAGGCTATTTTTTCCAATGAAAAAATAGCCTTTTTGCTTGTATTATATATAAATTACTTTTTAATCAATCTCGCCACAAACATACTATCCGCTTTCTCTTCATAACCTTTCAAATAGTCCATACGTTCTATTTCAAAACCAAAATTATCTACAATGTAATTGACAACATCTTCGTTTTCTGCTTTAAAAATAGAGCAGGTTATATAAATCAAAGGCTTGCCCGCTTTAACATGCCCCACCACATTACTTGCAATATTCTTTTGTAGTGCATTGAATTCGGCAATCTTAGCGGCCCGAAACTGTCTAACCATTTCTGGTGTACGCCCCCAGGTTCCCGATCCAGTACAAGGTGCATCCAATAACACCCCGTCAAATCGTTCGCTCCCAAGAATTGCGAAGCTATCCTTGGTAAGATCGAGTATTTTTTTTCGGTAATGCTTTATTCCTGCACGGTCAAAACGTTCATCGAGATTTCGGAGAATACTCATGCGAACATCAGAAACCAAAAGATTAACAGTTGGACAAGCATCCATCAACAAGAGCGATTTGCCACCCGAAGCCGCACATGCATCCCACCAGGATTCTCTTTCAGCGGGTTCCATATAATCCAAAGTGCGCTGCGAAGATAGATCCTGCACTTCTATAATCCCATCCAAGACATCATCAAATCGCTGCAAGGATGTTCCATTATTCAAAGCGATAGTCTGATCGCCAATCATGGAATAAGGAATCTGATTGTTATCCAAAATAGCGCACACGATCTTTGTCTTCCCGCGTTTCACCCGAATATATAAGTTGGGCTGGATCAACTGGCTCTCTAAAAATTGCACCAAGTCAACCTCTTCAGAAATATAATCCGCAAAAGGAAAGAGGTCATTCAGTTTAAAAATACCCTCAGACGCTAGAAATGCAATTTTGTCTTTCAGCGGCAGATGGAGTTTATCGCTATAGGAAGGCTCAAAAAGGGCCACCAAAGGACTTTCCTGTTCACATAGAAATTCCGCAAGCACCAATCTACGCTGTTGTGACAACTGCGAAGCCGCCATTCCCAGACGAAAATAATTATAACATAAACGGGAGGTAGACTTCCGGTCGGAAGATCCCATTTGCTTGTTCAACTTAAAAAAAGTAGTCAAATAACGCGAAAATGGTTGATCAGCTTCAAAACCATCCATTGCCCGCTCAAAATTACGTATTTGTTGATGAACACGTCTTTCACTGAATTCAGCCATTCAAAGATTATTTTCTTTCAAATTTTTTGTTGTGATAAACCATTATACCCAAAGCCCTATTAGCATAGCCCCATTTTGGATAAAACTCAAATTTGTAATCGCTATTCAATCCCGAAAACTTATCTTGCGTCATTCGGCTAACATAATCCACGCCATATTTATGAATCAATCGACCGAAATACAATGCCGCATCATAACCTTTATAAGAAAACTCAGACGGGTCTACTTTATAAGCCGATTTATAATTTCCAATAAATTTGCGGGTATCACTATCACTCTCATTCACTAAGTTGGAAGAGGTAATAGTAAGTCCATAGAAATCCATATTTTCGAAATTCTCAAACGAAAGCTTAGCCATATTTGGATGTCCATATAATTTAAATTGATTACCTGGATTCAAAAAGCGTTCGTCCATATTATCCAATAGGGCTTTCACCAAATTCCTATTGGCGGTACCACTTACAATATGATTTGAACCGGTCAATACAAGACTGTTATCCAGTTCGGCAAGATTATAAACGGTTTTTACTTTTGCCTGTGCATTAGCCTTTGAAATTTCGCTAACAAAATTGACTAGAAACTGTTTGCTTTCATCGTCACCGGCATCATATACCAGGATCTGATCACCTGTATAGTACTGATCAGCAACATATTTCGCCAATGTTTCTGCGTGTGTACGAATAGAAGGTGTGATGGAAACCAAATTAGGTAAGCTAAATTCAGAAGCCATAGTCGCCGCCAACGGAGAAACTTGTAGCACATTCTTATTTGCAAAGGTTTGCCCAAAGCTCTTTATCTCACGAGGATATACCGGACCCACCACAAGTACAGCATCTTTAACATTCACCGAAGTCCCTAAAGTCGCATTGTAGGCAACATTGTCTCGAGAATCAATTACCTGTAGATCAAATAAAGCACCCTCTTTGGCAATTTTGTCAAGGCCCAATTGAAATCCCTGATAAAAATCAAGTGCCAAGGAAGAACGCTCCACATCTTCTTTTGTAATCGTCCCCGCAATACCACTTAACTCGAACGGTAATAGCAAGGCGATACGATTATTTTTCACAGCATGGCCGTTGACATCCTGGATATCCCCCACTTTGGCAATGGTCTTATCTTTGTCAACTGCTGGTTTAGTCACAGCAGTTTGCTGTTCGCCTTGACCAGAGGAAGGCGAACGCAATACTGTGCTTTTTTTGGTTGTGCAGCTTGCAAGACATAATGCTACAAGTGCCGCAACCCATATTTTATTCCCACTCAATTGTAGCGGGCGGTTTTGAACTGATATCATATACAACTCTGTTTATTCCTTTCACATGGTTGATAATTTCATTTGAAATTTTTGCCAACAGGTCATATGGTAAATGTATCCAATCCGCAGTCATTCCATCAAGAGAACCAACTGCACGTAAGCTAACAACATGCTCGTAAGTACGCTCGTCACCCATTACGCCTACAGAACGCACTGGCAAGAAAATTGTACCAGCTTGCCATACTTTATCGTACCAGCCAGCTTCCTTCAGATTATTGATAAAGATCGCATCAGCCTCTTGTACAATACGTACACGCTCAGGTGTAATATCACCTAAAATACGAATTGCCAAACCTGGTCCAGGGAAGGGATGTCTGCCTAAAATTGCCTGATCCACTTCTAAAGCTTTTCCTACTCTTCTTACTTCATCTTTAAACAACGTTTTAAGTGGTTCTACGACTTTCAATTTCATGAAATCAGGTAAACCACCAACGTTATGGTGCGATTTGATTGTTGCTGAAGGTCCTTTCACTGAAACCGACTCGATAATATCTGGGTAAATTGTTCCTTGTCCCAACCATTTCGCTTCAATTCCTTCAGGTAATTCCTTTTGGATTTCTTTTGCAGCTTCATCAAAAACATCAATAAATGAATTACCAATGATTTTTCGTTTCTCTTCTGGTTCAGAAACCCCAGCTAATCTACCATAAAATAAATCCTTGGCATTTATTCCTTTAATATTTAACCCCATATTTTTGTAAGAATCCAACACCTGCTCGTATTCATCTTTACGAAGCAGACCATGATCTACGAAAATACAATGTAATTTTTTTCCGATTGCTTGGTGCAACAATACTGCTGCTACTGTTGAATCTACTCCTCCTGACAAAGCCATGATAACGTGATCGTCACCCAATTGCGCTTTCAAAGAGGATACTGTTGTCTCAACAAACGCGTCTGGTGTCCAATCCTGTGCACAACCACAAATGTTTACAACGAAGTTTTTCAATAAGATAGCCCCATCAGTACTATGTGTTACTTCCGGGTGGAATTGTATACCATAGGTACGGGTGCCTTTTACTTGATAAGCAGCAACGCGAACTTTATCCGTACTTGCTATAATGTCAAAATTTGCAGGAACTTCTTTGATAGTGTCTCCATGTGACATCCATACCTGCGATTGAGTTGGTACTCCTGCCAATAATTCATTCTCACTATTGACAAACTGCAGATTTGCACGACCATATTCGCGGATTTCAGAAGGTAACACTTCACCACCTGATTTTTGAGCAATGTATTGTGCTCCGTAACAAACTCCTAAAAGTGGGAAACGATCCTGAATAGCGACAAAATCAATTTGCGGTGCATCTTCTTGTCTAACAGAATAAGGACTTCCTGAAAAGATAACACCTTTTACGGAGTCATCAAAATCCGGCAATTTATTGAACGGGTGTATCTCACAATACACATTTAGTTCTCTGACACGTCTAGCGATCAACTGTGTGTATTGAGACCCGAAGTCTAGAATTATAATTTTTTCTGGCATGCTGCAAAGGTAAGTATTACGAATGAATTATTAAATGTCAAATCAGGAAATAATGCCTGCTTTTAACAGTTCTACTTCCATTTCTTTCTGTAGAATTAGGGCTTCCTCCCGTGCTCTTTCAGCGAAATCACGTCCTTTTGAAGCATAGATAATTCCCCTTGTGCTGTTTACTAAAAGTCCACAATCTTTGTTCATACCAAATTTACAAACATCTTCAAGCGAACCTCCTTGCGCCCCCACTCCTGGAACCAATAAAAAATGGTCAGGTGCATGTTCCCTAATTTTGATAAACCCCTCTCCGCGTGTTGCTCCGACCACATACATCAAATTGTCAGGTGTACCCCAGGTATTGACTTTATCGATCACCTGTTCGAACAATTGCAGCCCTTCTTTGTTTTCAAAATTTTGAAAGTCCAAGCTACCCTCATTCGATGTCAAAGCAAGTACGATGGCCCATTTATCGTTAAAATCCAAAAATGGAGTCACCGAGTCCTTTCCCATATAAGGTGCGATTGTAATACTATCAAAGCCAAGACCAGACGTCTTTTCATCAAAAAATGCCATCGCATAGCGTCCCGACGTATTGCCAATATCCCCCCTTTTTGCGTCAGCAATACTGAAACAATCCTTTGGTAACGCAGCCCAGGTTTTTTGAAGCGATTGCCAGCCTTTAATTCCATAACATTCATAAAACGCAATATTGGGCTTATAGGCAACACACAAATCAGCAGTTGCATCTATGATAGCCTTATTGAAGCTATAGATCGGATCCTCATCATCCAAGAGATGCTCCGGGATCTTGGTGAGGTCTGTGTCTAATCCGACACATAAAAATGAGCGTTTCGTTTTTATTTGATGAATAAGTTCTGCTCTTGTCATGCTATATTTAGAGATCTTAAAAATTATTTATTGATTAAATCTTGAATAAATTTACCTACATCAGGGCTTGAATAATCCGCCATACCTTCATGCCGTGTCGCTAGCTTACCCGCTTTGTCCAATATCACCGTTGAAGGAATGGGGCCCGAGAGCCACTCTTTCGGAATATCGCTATTTGGGAAACTAATTGGCAAGGCCAGCTGCTGTTCTTTCATAAAAGCCTCGGCCTCTGCTTTGCTGCCTTCTATCTCCACAATCAAAAACACCATATTTGGGTTATCTTTATAGCGATCATAGAGTACATTGATCGAAGGCATTTCCGCGCGACAAGGTGCACACCACGTTGCCCAAAAATTAATAAAAACCACTTTTCCCTTCAGATCCGCCACCTTGACTGTTTCTCCCAGCGAATTGACAAAGGAGACATGACTGAATACGCCCCCTGGAGCCACCTTATCGGAATCTTTAGAAGCTGAATTAAGCTCCAGTTTAGGTTTGAAAAAACCTATTTTCATTAAAAATTGCTGAAAATAACTTCTACTTGTTGGCCAGATCAACAAACCGATAAGCAGTACAAATACAACGTTTCCGATTATCTTTTTTGTCTTCGGACTCATAGGTAATCCCGCTATTAAGAATCAAACTTATCCAACAGCTTCAACAAGGTCGCAAAATCCTTTGGATAAGGTGCCTCAAAAGCCATCTTAACTCCGTTCAACTCAAATTCAACATGTTTTGAATGTAACGCAAAACGCTTCATAATGGGCTGTTCCTCTTCATCTTTGGATAATGTATATCCTCTTTTCTTAATTTGGGACAAATACACAGGTTTACCGCGATACATGTCATCCCCCACAATAGCGGCATGTTGGGTCGCTAGGTGAATACGGATTTGGTGCATGCGTCCTGTAATGGGTTTACATTCCACTAAGGTATAGTTCTTGTAGTATTTGATCGAATTGAAGATGGTCTCTGCCGGTTTGCCGTTTGCACGATCAATCGATACATTTTTATTGCCTTGGTTCAAGATGGGCAAGTCGACAAGCAGATCCTGAAAAGTATGTGTACCGCCTATAATTGCATGATAAATCTTATTCACTTTTCTTTTTTCAAATGCAATGGAAATTGTACGGTATGTTTCTGGATTTTTTGCAATTAATAAAATACCCGAGGTCTCTTTATCCAAGCGGTGGCACACCTGTGCATCAGGATGATATTTCTTCGCCAAGCGAAGAATATTGACCTCCCCACCCTCACGTTCATCTAAAGAAGCGACAAACGGCGGTTTATTGATAACAATCAAATTTTCATCCTCATGGATGATTAATTCTGAAAATTTGGGAAATTTAAATAGACGATTCTCATTTTGTATCATTTTGCAAAAATACAAAACACAAGGCAGAATATTGGTCAATGTATGATAAAAAGCTTACTTTTGAACACACAATATAAGTTAAGATGTCTGTAAACAAAGAAATGAAACGAGTAAGCACAGCAATGCTGCAAGCCATGAAAGAACGTCAGGAAAAGATTTCTATGCTTACAAGCTATGATTACTCCATGGCCAAAATGGTAGATCAAGCTGGTGTTGACGTTATTTTGATTGGAGATTCCGCTGCCAACGTATTCGCTGGCTACGAAACTACCTTGCCTATCACCCTAGATAATATGATCTACCATGCCGCTGCCGTTGCTCGGGGTACCGAGCGTGCCATGGTATTAGCAGATTTGCCATTTGGATCTTATCAGGGCTCTGCCAATGAAGCTTACAATGCAGCTGTACGCATGATGAAAGAATCAGGTGCGCACGCATTAAAACTCGAGGGGGGACTTGAAATCATTGAAAACATCAAAAAAATCATTGCCGGAGGAATTCCTGTATGTGGACACCTGGGCTTGACTCCCCAATCCATCAATAAATTTGGAAATTTTGGTGTGCGGGCAAAAGAAGAACAAGAAGCCGCTAAACTCATCGAAGATGCACTTGCTTTGCAAGAGGCGGGCTGTTTTGCAATTGTTCTGGAAAAGATACCGGCAAAATTAGCCAAAACAGTAACCGAAAAACTAGTGATTCCAACAGTTGGTATTGGGGCTGGGCCGGATTGCGATGGACAAGTCCTTGTGATTAACGATATGCTTGGAATGAATGCCGACTTCAAACCAAAATTTATGCGTCATTTCGCTAATTTGCACGAACAAATCACAACAGCAGTAGCAAATTATGTGGCCGAAGTAAAAGCGGTACAATACCCGAATGAAGACGAACAATACTAGAAGAAAAATATGCGGTTTTTGATCATTGGGCTTATTGTTCTTATTGCTTATCTGATGATACGCAAAAAATTCAATCTATTTGGGTTTACCGAAGATATGTCCAGAAATTTAAAATCAGGTTTTCAGTTGATTGAAGCTTCATCTCCAGTCATCCAGGCAAATCTAAAGAAGAGCGTTTCCAATGCCGTTATGGGGGTTATCCTCATTTTGATCACCGTTTTGCTGTTCATGAAGATAAAAATTGTCCTGTTCCTGCTTCCGATTGCCTTTTTCTTGTTGGGCTATCTCTTTCTGTTCAACAACCACTTTAGTAAGCTCAAAAGCCAACAAATATGGTACAATGCGAAAACCAATGAAGTTTTTATTGAACAGCTAAAAGGAGAAAATTATGCTTTTAACATTTTTAAGGACATAGAAGCCGTTCAGAAAATCGAATCAATTCAAACGACCAAAGGTTTATTATACGGCTACTACCGTATCAAGTTAAAGAACAAAATATTGGAAATCCCCTATTTAGTCGCTGAAAACAGGCCCGTCAATAATTTATTTTTCGACACGATTAACCAAAACTTCAACGTAGCTATTCAAAAACGTATTTTTCCAATTATTTAAAAATGAACAGGTTGAACATCCGAAAAGAAAGTGTTATATTTAGGTAATCAATATAATTTGTTAAAACCAAAATATTTTACACTATGGGAAAAGGTGATATCAAAACCAGAAGAGGAAAAATATCAAATGGTTCTTTTGGAAAAAGAAGACCACATGTATCGAAATCAGACATTAAGCCAAAAGTAAAAAATGAGGCTTCAACAGAAGTGGCACAAAAAACAAAATCAAAAAAATAGTTAACAATAAAGCTAGAAACTTATTTCTGGCTTTTTTTATTTCCAATCGTTCCCGCTACGTCCATTTCGATGTTCATTTGCAAAGTTTTGGTCGTATTGTAAAATCCTTTTGACAACTGATATCGGCATAATAATAAACCTATATTTACCCGTTAAATGTAAAAAGTACATAAGAGACTATATCCGTATGAATAAAAAATCGATCATTTACCTCCTTTTGGCTTGTGCTGTGTTTGGAGGTGGATACTTTCTGATAACTGCTAAAAAAGACAAAAAAGAAGCTGATAAGCCCAATGGGAAAAAAGATATGCCAGTCCCCGCACAGGCTATCATTGCCAAATCTTCCGTCGCCGATCGATCCATTAATCTCTCGGGAAGCATTGACGCAGAAGAGCAGGTTGAAATCAGAAGTGAAGTAAGTGGTCGAATCACCAAAATCTATTTCTCCGAAGGGCAGCGCATCAAACAGGGCGAACCCTTGATCAAGATTGATGATATTGAACTTCAGGCTCAATTAAGACAAGCACAAACAACAAACCAGCTGAATGCCGAAAATGAACGTCGGGCCAAACTGCTACTGCAAAAAGGAGCAATCAGTCAGGAAGAGTTTGATATAGCCAGTGCAGCCTTAAAAACCTCCTTAGCACAGATCCAGTTGATTCAGGCACAAATATCCAAAACAACCATCCGCGCCCCTTTTAGTGGCATGATTGGACTTCGGAATATTTCGGTAGGTGCCATTGTCTCATCCAGTACCCTGATTACGAACTTAGTGAAGGACAATCTTGTCAAAATTACTTTTGCAGTTCCTGAAAAATACAGCAATATTGTTAAAATAAACATGCCCATTGAGTTCAGCGTAGCCAACGACCCAACCGTCATAAAAGCAAACATTTACGCCGTTGAACCGCAAGTATCACTTAACACCAGAACACTCACCGTCCGCGCCAGAGCAACGAACGATCAGGGCAAATTGAAAGTCGGATCCTTTGTCAATGTGATTGTGCCGATCGAAGTGGAAAACGACGCGATATCCATTCCAACAGAAGCCATTGTTCCCGTACAGGACGGGAAAAAGGTCTTTGTATTACAGCATGGCCTTGCCAAGGAAGTGAAGGTTGAAACAGGTGCGCGTACCGACAAAGACATCGTCATTCTATCTGGCATCAGTGCCGGTGACACCGTTTTAACGACGGGCGTTCTGTCGTTAAAAGATGGAGCAAAAGTTAAGGTATCATTAGCTAACTAGTTGTACATGAATTTATCTGCAGTTTTTATTAAACGTCCTGTTTTAACTATTGTCGTCAATATTACCATCATATTGTTTGGCTATATTGGTTTTAGTTTTCTGGGCGTACGCGAATACCCCTCTATTGACCCAGCGATTGTTTCCGTCAGAACAAATTATGCCGGTGCCAATCCAGATATCATTGAATCTCAGATTACCGAGCCGCTAGAAAAGGCCATAAACTCGATCGATGGTATCCGCAACATCTCTTCTTCGAGCAATCAGGGATCCAGTAATATCACCATTGAGTTTGATTTAAAAAAGAACCTTGAGGAAGCCGCAAATGATGTCCGGGATAAAGTATCCCAAGCCGTGCGAAGCCTGCCACAGGATATTGATGCCCCACCGGTGGTATCAAAAGCCGATGCAGACTCCGATCCCATTATTACATTGACATTGCAAAGTGAGACGCGCGATAAACTTTCGCTAAGCGACTACGCCGAAAATGTGATTTCCGAAAGGTTGCAAACCATCCCCGGTGTCAGCAGCACACAGATCTATGGTCAAAAACGTTACGCCATGCGTCTATGGCTCAACCCCGACCGTATGGCTGCCTATGGTATCACGGCTTCGGATATTCGTACGGCATTGAATAGCCAGAATGTTGAGTTACCTTCGGGGAAAATTGTCGGAAATACAACCGAGCTCACCGTAAAAACAGTCGGCAACCTGTCTACCCCCGAGCAATTCAATAACATCATTTTAAAAGCCGATAGCAGCCGTATCGTCAAGTTTATCGATATTGGCCGAGCAGAGATAGATGCTGAAAATCTCGAAACAAAAATGGTCAGTAACGGTAAACAGCTGGTCGGTATTGCCATTATTCCGCAGCCGGGAACAAATTACCTCGATATTGCCAACAATTTCTATAAAATGCTCGATCAGATCAAAGAAGATCTGCCCCAAGATATTATACTCAACATCGCTTCTGATAATACGACATTCATCAAAAAATCTGTTGAGGAAGTCGCCGAGACACTCCTAATTTCGATCATTCTGGTCACCCTGATTATCTATTTTTTCTTCCGCGACTGGGGTATCGCACTACGTCCTTTATTGGACATTCCCGTATCCTTGATCGCGACATTCTTTATTATGTATATTTTCGGATTTTCCATCAATGTACTGACGCTGCTCGCTATTGTACTCGCGACGGGGCTTGTTGTCGACGATGGTATCGTTGTTACCGAAAATATCTTCAAGAAAGTTGAGGAGGGAATGTCCCCTATTGAGGCGGCCCTGAAAGGATCGAAGGAAATATTCTTCGCTGTTATTTCCATTTCAATCACACTCGCAGCCGTATTCTTACCCGTTATATTTCTTCAGGGCTTTGTGGGGCGGCTTTTCCGGGAGTTTGGTGTCGTCATCGCCTCGGCCGTATTGGTTTCCGCATTTGTTTCCCTCACCCTCACACCGATGCTCAACGCCTATCTGATCAAAGGCGGTGGACACAAGAAGACGAAATTTTACGATTGGACAGAACCCATGTTCGTCAAAATGAATAAAGGTTATGCCAATGCGCTGGAAAAATTCATGAAATTCAAATGGATAAGCTTTCCAATTCTGATCCTATGTTTTGTGATTATTGGCATCCTTTTCTCCTCCATTAAAAAAGAAACGGCGCCTTATGATGACAGAAGCAGCATCTCTGTCAATGTGACGGGCCCTGAAGGCGCCACTTATGAATACATGGACCGATACATGCAAGATCTGGATAAATTAGTCTATGACTCCATTCCCGAAAACAAAATCAGTTTAAACATTACCTCTCCGGGTTTCGGCGCAAGCTCAGTCAACTCCGGACGTATACGGATGACACTGGTAGATCCTGAAGAACGTAAAAAGTCTCAGGATGATATTGCAAAAGAACTGACCAAATGGACAAAAAAATACGATGGTGTCCGCGTCAATGTTTCGCAAACGCCAACGATATCCATGAATCGCAGAGGTGGATTACCTGTTCAGTACATTATCCAGGCACAAAATTTTGAAAAACTTCAGGAAAAGATACCCGAATTTATGAATGAGGTCAACAGCGATCCGGCATTCTCCACGACGGACATCAACCTGAAGTTCAACAAACCCGAACTGCATGTCGAAATTGATCGTCTGAAAGCACTCAGTCTGGGCGTTTCCGTACTTGACGTTTCGCAGTCCCTCCAATTATTGCTAAGCGGTCAACGTTTCGCCTATTTTATGCGTGATGGAAAACAATATCAGGTCATAGGCCAGGTTGAAAACGACCGTAGAGCCACACCTACAGACCTTGCGTCAATTTACGTACGTAATAACCTCGGACAGCTTATCCAGTTAGACAACGTTGTAAGCGTTAAGGAAGAGAGCAGTCCACCCCAACTCTACCACAATAACCGTTACATGTCGGCTACAGTTTCGGCCGGTTTGGCGCCGGGCATGAGTATGAGCGACGGAATTGCAGCAATGGATCGCATAAAAGAAAAGGTACTCGATCAAAGCTTCACCACCGACCTCTCCGGCGAATCACGTGATTTTGTTGAAAGTAGCTCCAATACACTATTTGCCTTTGGTCTTGCTTTGTTGCTTATCTACCTGATCTTAGCAGCTCAATTTGAAAGCTTCCTCGACCCATTTATCATCATCCTTACCGTACCCATGGCCGTTGCCGGAGCACTGATAAGTCTATGGTTATTTGATCAAACCTGGAATATATTCAGCCAAATTGGAACGATTATGCTCATCGGTCTCGTGACCAAAAATGGTATCTTGATTGTTGAGTTTGCCAACCAAATGCGCGAAGAAGGAATGGAAAAATTTGAGGCAATTATGCACTCTGCCGAATCACGTCTCAGACCGATCTTAATGACAAGTCTAGCCATTGCCTTGGGCGCATTGCCGATTGCCATGTCACTTGGCGCTGCTTCAACGAGTAGAATTGGTATGGGGGTTGTTATCGTTGGTGGTACAATATTCTCCCTTATCCTAACCTTGTTCATTATCCCGGCAATCTATTACATGTGGTCAAGACAAAAAAAGCATAGACCTGAATTTGATAACATTAAAAGCTACGAATAATAAAGACATGAAGAGAAATTTCATCCTACTAGTATTACTTTACTCCATCATGTTTCAAGCTCGTGCACAAGAGATACTGACCTTGGAAGATGCGCTAAAAACAACGTTGAGCAATAACTTCAATATTCTTTTGGCTAAAAATGACAATAACATCGATATGGAGAATACCAGTCTGGGAAGCGCTGGTATGCTTCCAGCGGTAACTGGAACGTTTAATAGAAGCAACTCCATCCAGAATTCAAGGCAGGTCAGAGCAGATGGTCAAATACAGCAGATTTCCAATGCAAAAAATGATAACATGTCTTATGGAGTCAACCTAAACTGGACGATATTCGATGGATTGGGCATGTTCGCCCGTCGCGATCGCTTCAAAGAAATACAACGTCAAGGGGAAGCGGAGATTAAATATCAAGTGATTACCCAGCTCAGCGAAGTCATGGCAACCTACTACAATCTGGTGCAGCAAAAGCGTCTGTTAAATGCCCTAGATACAACCATCACCTTATCGAGATACCGTGTCACGCTTGCCGAAAATCGCCTGGAGATCGGAAAAGGCTCCAAGCTTGATCTCCTGAATGCAAAAGTCGATTTGAATACCGATCAGACAAACTTACTCAGACAGCAGGAAAGCTTCAAAAATACCAAGACTTACCTCAATCAGCTGATGACGCGCGACTTGAGCCTAGATTTTCAAATTGAAGACGAAATGAAACTTGATACGGATCTTAAACTTGGTAATCTGATTGAAATTGCCGATCGACAAAATCCGCAGATTCAGCTTGCCATCATCAACAATCGGGTGGCCGAGCTCAACTTAAAAGCAGTTAAGGCCGAACGTTATCCCAAAATTGGCCTAAATAGTGGATACAACTGGAACGAATCCCACTCCTCCCTCGGTTTCTCGACAGAAAACAAAAATAGAGGTCTTACCTACGGCGTATCGGCTTCCCTTAATATATTCAATGGATTTCTTCAAAATAGAAACGAACGGATAGCCAAATTTCAGATTAAAGGCTCAGAGCTACAGATACAGCAACAAAAACAAGATATCCAGGCTCAGGTCAGAACCCTATTCCAAACCTACATCACCAATATGGAGCTGGCTAATGTAGAACGGAAAAATGAGGAGCTGGCAAAAGAAAATTTAAACATCACGATGGATAAATTCCGTATCGGTACCATCACAACCTTAGAAGTAAGAACAGCGCAGTTAAACTACATCAATGTAATGACACGTAGCTATACAGCACAATATGATGCGAAGGTATCCGAGATACGCCTAAAAGAATTAACAGGCGAAACGTATTAGAAATTTCTTTTTGCAAGAGGTCCTCTTAGAAAGGAACACAATACTGATACGCTTCTTAACAGCATCTATCATTAAAAGCGAAAGGCTCCTTAAATAAATGAGGAGCCTTTCGTTTGTCTATTTAATAGTCAATCGCTATAATAGATTTCAGCGGTATTAAAACGCCACTTTTAATCTGAATATATCTATCGGTTAACGACCATACAGTGGTCTCGATACGCTTTGGTCCGGAATCAGTCTCAAAGGCGATTTCAGTTTTGGATTTAAACTCATTTCCCAACCGAAGTGCCCCTTTCAATTTATCCATAAAAGTCGCTGTCTTATCTTCACTCGCCGGGATAAATTTAAATTGAGGAATTTCCTCTTTAGCTATTAGTTCTCCAACCATAATACTAGCATTTAATGTGTAAATTATTGTTTTGCGCTATGTTACTTTTATAACGCTTTAAAGCCAATCTTATTTTATCTCTTTCTGCCATTGGCTTATTTAAATCTACCGATTCCCATGATAAAAATCAATTAAATCCTTGAAAACTATCATTTATTTTACAATAAAAAAACGATTGTACTTTGGACACACTGCACTGCTTTTAGGGTCACCAGTAAGCCCAACAGGCATTTATAACGAGATATCTAAATATAGTGTCATTTCATTTTGAATTTATAGCCCAAATCATTCATATTGCCTATTTTTGATCAAAACAATATGTAAATGGAAAAATCTGTTTTTGAAAAAGAGTGGGAAATTTATTTCACACAATGCTATTCTAACGGCCGTATTCGTTTCTCCGATTTATCCAATATCCTGCAGCTTACCGCGGGAGAACATGCCAATGCTGTCGGATTCGGTTTTAAAGAAATGGCCAAACATAACCAAACCTGGGTTCTTAGCCGCATACGCATAGAGATTGCACGGTTGCCCAAATGGATGGATCATGTCAAGGTAAAAACTTGGGTTCAAGAATTAGAGGGTGCACGCTCAACGCGGAATTTTGAAATTACAGTCAATGGACAGATCTATGTTACTGCAACCAGTTATTGGGCTGTCATCAATACCGTGAAAAGGAGCTCTGAAACACTCGCAATTTCCACCGAAGATTTTACCACCTATCCTGATCGCCCGGCAACACAACAGCCATTTTCAAAATTGGATATTTCCCAGACCGTCAAAAATATTGATGAATATAGCGTTAAGCTCTCTGACCTGGATATTGTCAATCACGCCAACAATGTAAAATACCTGGATTGGTGTATGGACAGATTGCCCATTGAGCTTGTATTGACCAATCAGATCAGATCTTTAGAGATGAATTACCTGCGTGAATTACGCTATAATGATAACGTAGAAATTAATGGTGATGCGACAGATCAAGGTTACTTTATGACGGTTACTAAACAGCAACGAATCCACTTTGCTTTGGCTATAGAAACAAAATAAAAAGGGAGGCTCAAAGCCTCCCTTCTATTTTACATATAGCATAATGTTATGCAAATGCCTTATCTCCTTTTTTGTAAGGAAGGTTGCCATCAAATCTTCCTGGGATCTTCACAAAACGCAAAGCTTTTGTACAACCCAGCTCTGAGTTAAAGAAACCAGTCAATGTCAACTGTTTGAACATCGTGAACCAGTGTGGTGGATCGTTCTCAACATAATTGTACAATTGATTTTGTTTTTCTTTATTTTTCTCCAGAATATCTTTTTGATCTTCAGCTTGCTTTTTATTAAACTCGTTTGCTTCTTTATCCAAAGCAGCGGCAACAGCTGTTCTGTCTTCAGCAGAAAGCTCCAGGAATGGTTTTCCTTTCACCTCTTTTGCTTTATCATCTAAGCTCCCGAAACCAGTTAAAAATGCTTTTTGTTGCTTCTCCGTATAACAATCGCGAACCATGACCGGAATAAAACTTCCTACCCCTGCTTCTTTCGCACCCGGAGTTGCGGTAGCTGGTAAAATTGCTTCAGCCAAGTCACCTAATAAATCAGTTGTCTTCGCTTCAAACAAGGCTTGTACATCTTTTGTTGCTGAGCGTGTACAACCTTCCAAAAATAAATTAGCGCCGATAACGGTACCTCCTAAAATTAAGGCAACTCGTTGTAATGCTTCTCTTCTATTCATACTACTAAATATCTTAATTTTAGAAATTATATTTCATTTCCCAACCTTGTCTGTAATTACGTTTTACATATTGATTGACGTTGTCAAAATTGGTGACACGCATGTTATCGTTATCCCACAACAATTTTAAGTTACGTCCAGGGTATTTACCATCAATACGTAAATCAGCACCTCTGATCGCCAGGTTAGCCATTAATAAAGCTTCTGTCAACGGACCTGCTATTTCAAAAGGTGAACTCACTTCTTTCTTGCCGTATCCAGCTTGACAAGCTTCAACCCATTGTGCATAGTGTCCGCCTTCTTGTCCTTGAACACGGGCATATTTCTGTGCCACCTGCTCTTTTCTTGAAGTCGGCAATAAGCGTGCATTCTGGCCGTAGGTATCAGCAAGGATTTTACCTTTTGTACCAACAAGTAAGATACCATTACCACCGTCACCAAAAATTTCGTTTGGACCTAATTCATCCGGACGAGCAGGCTGAATACCACCATCCATCCAATGTAACGTAACAGGACCATTTGTACGTGGTGTTTTAGGGAAAGTTAATGTCGCATGGCTCGATGGAGGGCAGCTTTCAGGGAAATATCCACGTTTGAACTCATCCACATACACCGATCCAACAGTCGCCTATACATCTTGTACATAAGTCAATCCTAAAGTACTGAAAGGAACTTCCAACAAGTGGCAGCCCATATCGCCCAATGCACCAGTACCATAATCCCACCAGCCACGCCAGTTGAAAGGCACCAACTTGTCAACATACTCTTTATGCGGCGCTGTACCTAACCAAAGATCCCAATCCAATTCTTTTGGAATTTCAGCTTTACCTGTAGGCCATGCAATACCTGAAGGCCATACCGGACGATCTGTCCAACAATATACCGTATGTACATCACCGATCAGACCTGCTTCGTACCATTCACGTACAAAACGCGGTCCATCATTCGATGCACCTTGATTTCCCATTTGGGTAACAACCTTATATTTCTTAGCTGCATGCGTCAATGCTCTCGCTTCCCATACATCGTGAGTCAACGGTTTTTGAACGTACACGTGTTTACCCAATTGCATAGCTGCAAGCGCTTGAATCGCATGTTGATGATCTGGAGTTGATACAGAAACGGCTTCTATACGTTTGTGCTCCTTATCCAACATCTCACGGTAGTCTTTGTAATATTTTGCTTTCGGGTAACGTTTCAACGCACCAGCTGCACGACGGTCGTCCACATCACACAAGAAAGCTAGATCTGCTTTTCCTGAATCATGGAATGCATTGATGTCACTAAAACCTTTACCCCCTACACCAATACCTGCTACTTGCAATTTGTCACTTGGAGCTGTAAAGCCATTTCCGCCCAATACATGGCGAGGGACGATCATAAAAGCCGCAGCAGCTGTTGCCGCGCTCTTTATAAAACCTCTTCTACTCGTCTTATTTGAGTTATTTTCCATTGTTATCAATCTTTAGCTATTAGATGTTACCTTTTTTCAATTCGCTCACTGCGAAATCAACTGCACGAGCAGTAAGCGCCATATACGTTAATGAAGGGTTGACACAACCTGCAGAAGTCATACATGCACCGTCTGTTACGAAAACATTCAATGCATCCCAAACTTGGTTGTTACCATTTAATACCGAAGTTTTCGGATCACGTCCCATACGGGCCGTTCCCATTTCGTGGATACCTTGGCCCAGACCATATACGTTATCGTACGTATACGTATCTTTTACGCCAATGCTTTCCAACATTTCCTTCATTTCATTTTGCATGTCACCACGCATCTTCAATTCATTATCCTTGATCTCAGCGTCAAATGATAATACAGGTAAACCCCATTTATCTTTTTTGGACTTGTCAAGTGTAATTTTATTTTCGTGATATGGCAAGGTTTCTCCAAAGGCTGTAAAGCCAACCGTCCAGTCGCCTGGCTCACAGATTGCATCTTTCCAAGCGCCACCTACTTCCATCTCTGCTACTGCACCAGACCAGCGTCCACGACCTGCAGCACCTTGGTAGCCAAATCCACGTACATAGTCGCGTTTTTTGGTATCACCTTCTACGTTTACAAAACGTGGTACATACAAACCTGTCGGTCTACGTCCAAATACATAGCTATCTAAATAGCCTTCCAACTTACCACCAGCACCACAACGGAAATGGTGATCCATCAAATTGTGGCCCAATTCACCGCTGCTGCTTCCTAAACCACCTTCCCAAACATCTGTAGCCGAGTTCATCAATACCCAAGTCGAGTTTAATGCAGACGCACAAACAAAAATCACTTTAGCAAAAAATTCATAAGTTTGGTTTGTTTCAGCATCAACAATCTCAACGCCTTTTGCCTTTTTCGTGTTTTTATCGTAAATAATCTTTGTTACGATAGAAAAAGGACGTAATGTTAAGTTATTTGTTTTTCTTGCTGCAGGAAGAGTCGCCGATTGCGTACTGAAATAAGCACCAAAATTACAACCCAACCAACATTGATTTTGATATTGACAATTTACACGGTCATGATGTGGAACAGTAATGTTTGCTGTTCTACCCATGATGAAATGACGTTGACCACCGTATTGTTTTTTCAAACGCTCAGCCAGGTCTTTTTCAACAATATTCATCGCCATTGCAGGCATGTAATCTCCATCTGGCAAAGACGGTACACCGTCTCTATTTCCAGAGATACCCGCAAATTTTTCAGCATAACTATACCAAGGAGCAATTTCATTATAACGAATCGGCCAATCTACACCGTGGCCATCTTTCAAGTTAGCTTCAAAATCCAAATCGCCCAAACGATAAGATTGTCTTCCCCACATTAAAGAACGTCCACCAACATGATACCCACGGTACCAGTCAAAACGTTTTACTTCGGTATATGGACTCTCTTTTTCATTTACCCAAAAATCCAGGTTCTTCTCATTCAAAGGATAATCTCTACGCAAAACCGGATAATCTTCGATCATTTGTTGCGTACGACCGCCAGCATGAGGCCATTCCCATGGATTTTTATTTGGCGCAGTATAATCCTTGATGTGTTCAATGTTACGACCACGCTCCAGCATAATTGTTTTCAGCCCTTTCTCTGTCAATTCTTTCGCAGCCCATCCACCACTTATCCCCGAACCGATTACAATTGCGTCATAAGTATTTGTTGCCATCTCTCTTCTAATTATTTGTTTTTAAATAGTTATTTTTTCTGTTTAGTGTGCAGCATTTGTACTGTCGATCTTTTCGTCCTTGAAAAAAGCTAAAAAGATAAAAAATACAACAGCTGCGATAATTGCAGGTACAACCCAAGTATGATTCCAAAATCCCGCTAGGTCTGTTGTTTTCATTTCTTTGTATTTGTCTCCTACGTAACCCGCTACCCAGAAACCGATCAACTGTCCAACGCCATAGGTTGCCAAAGTGATCAAGCCCTGTGCTGCTGATTTGTATTTAACGCCAGCTTTGCTATCCGTATAAATCTGTCCCGAAACAAAGAAAAAGTCGTAACAGATACCGTGCAATGCAATACCGATCAACAACATGAACGATAATTCGCCCGCATTGCCATAAGCAAATAATAGGTAACGGATTACCCAAGCCAACATACCGACTAAAATTGTCTTCTTAAAGCCAAATCTTGTAAAGAAAATTGGTAAGGCCAATAAGAACAGTACCTCAGAGCCCTGACCGATTGTCATTTTACCAGTAGCATTTTCTAGTCCTATCTCAGAAAGAAAAGGATTTGCATTCGAATAATAAAATGCCAAAGGAATACAGATTAATACTGAAGAAATGAAAAAGATCAAGAAGTTTTTGTCTTTCAACAATTTGATCGCATCCAGACCAATGATTGATGCAAAGGATGGTTTTTCGTTTTCATCCAATTTAACAGGCGGCGTTTTAGGCAGTGCAAAAGAAAATACACCCAATACTAAAGAAGCAACACCCGATAATAGGAAAGTATTTTTTAATGCTCCTTCTGATGCTTTTGCATCCCAAAAATAACTGATAACTAAACCAGCTACGATCCAGCCAATAGTTCCCCAGATACGTATTCCTGAGAATTGTTTTTCTGGATTTGTCAATTGGCGAAAAGAAACTGAACTAGTCAAAGCCAATGTTGGCATGTAAAGTATCATATAAGCCAAAACATACGGATAAAATGTCGACATGTCTGCAGCACCATACATCTGATACATCAATACCGCACCGACCAAGTGTAAAACACCCAAAATACGTTCCGCATTGAAATAGCGATCTGCAATCATTCCGACAATAAAGGGAGCGATAATAGCACCCAATGATTGTGTAGAAAATACATTAGCCTTTTCAAATTCTGTTGCATTCAAATTCTTGCTCAAAAAAGTACCTAATGTGACAAACCATCCCCCCCAAATAAAAAATTCGAGGAACATCATGAAGGATAGTTTAAATTTTATTGTTGATGAAATCATAAAAAAAATGGTGTTTTACAATACTACTAATTGGTTTTACCTGCTCAATTTAAGAAATTAAATCTAATTGTCAATAGTACACTATTAAAATATTACAAAAAGCTATCAACCTCGCGATAAGCCGCCACCAAGCGATCCTCACCCTCTTTACCAGGTTTGGAAATACCATGTTCCATCCCCATGATACCCTTATATCCTTTACTATGAATGTGTTTGAATACGTTTTTATAATTGATCTCGCCCGTAGTTGGTTCTTTACGACCTGGATTATCGCCGATCTGAATATAAGCAATTTCATCCCAGCAACGATTCATATTTGCAATTAAATCTCCTTCGGTACGCTGCATATGATAAATATCATATAAAATTTTACAGGATGGACTGTTCACGGCCTTACATAAAGCATAGGTCTCATGTGTTTGCTGCAAAAATAAATCTGGTGTATCACTTAAGGTTTCCAACACCATCACCAAACCATGTGGTTCAAAGATCTCCGCACCCTTACGCATCGCAGTAAGTATGTTGCTGAACTGATTACCCCAAGGCAGTTTTCTTTCATAAAAGCCCGGTACCACAGTCAGCCATTTTGCATTGCAACGCTTGGCAGCTTCGACAGACTTCTTGCATGTTTCGACAAACTTGTCTAAATACTCTTGTTTACCCGTCGCTAAAGAAGGCATCCAGTTTTGTCCACCATCCACAACAAATACACCCATGGTCATGCCTAACTTAGCCAATAAATCACCGATCTTCTTCTGCTCATCCAATGTTCTGCCCAAATAGCCATTATCTTCTATTCCACGAAATCCCAAATCATACATATATCGAATTTCATCTAGGAAATTATCACCTGCATGATTTTTGAACATCCCCTGATGCGGGGCATAATTTAAGTTAAATGTCTTTCCTTTATCCATCGTATTTGCTGTATTTTGAGTGGTTGACGCAAAAGTCTGTCCAGCTAGTCCTGCCCCGGCGGCCAAAAGACTACCTTTAATAAAATCCGATCTCTTCATTTTATTTATAATTGATTAATTTTTAAATAATTTACCAAATCCATCCGAATAAATCGCTTCAATGGACTGATTTTTATTTTTAAAAATGACAAAAACCTCCACACCCTTCAATTTTTTGGCCTTTGTCTTAATTTGTTCGGGTTCCATGCCCATAAAATAATTATCCAGTGCATCTGCTTCGATAGCAGTCTTCGCATAGACGCTAACACTCAATATATCGGTCATGTATGGAAAACCCGAAACAGGGTCGATATGATGACCCAATTTTTTCCCTTTGTATTTAATAAACTTTTCGAAACTGCCGGCCGTTGTGAGCGCCCCTTCTTTGAGCTGCGCAACAGCGGTCATCAATTCCTCTCCCCCCGCATCATCGGGCTGAACAATACCAATGGAAAAGCCCTGTCCACCTGGCGGAGTCCCCAAAGCCCTGATTTCACCACCGACCTCTACCATATAATTGGCAATTCCCTTTCGCCCAAGATAGTCGGCCAAAACATCCACCGTATAGCCCTGGGCAATACCATTGACATCTATTTTAATCCCTTTCTTCTTTTTGATCAGCCGATTGCCGCTAACCTTCAGATAGTGCATTCCCACCAGTTCCTTCGCTTTTAGCACCGTCGCCGAATCTGGGGCGACCGGACTCTTATTAGCACCAAAGCCCCATAGGTTGACTAGCGGGGCAATAGTAATATCGAATTGACCTTTCGATAATTTATGATATTTAAAGGAAGCTTTTATCACCTTGGCCATATGACTATCCATCACGATAGACATTACCGTATCTGTATTGAACTTGGATATTCTCGAGTCCTTCCGATAAATTGACATCGACAAATCGATCGCCGTTAAAATACTGTCAACTTCCGACCGTCTAACAAGACTGTCGGAAGCGAAGTAAGTGATATGGAATTGAGTCCCTTGCGCGGGTCCTTCCAGCCGAATTTTATGGAGTTTCGTTGATGGTATTTGCGCCTGTACATCAATGCAACAAATCGTGACAAAAAATAGAAGACACAAATTCCACCTTAATCCCATCGGCCCAAAAACTTAAATATATAGGTTTGTGTTTTGACCAGGCATCGCTACAGGGTAAAAACCTTCTGCATCCGGAAGTAACTTTGGTTTAGCATCCCAAGCAAGTACATCTGGTCCCAGTTTGATCGTAGACTTCAAGGCTTCATCCCATTTGATCACCTTACCTGTATAACAAGCGATACGCCCGATAATACCTGTCAACGTACTATAAGCACCATATTCTGCATTATCAAATTTATATTCGCCTTTCGAAATTGCTGTAAAAAGTTCTTTATGTTCTTGTTGATAAGGATTTGGATTGCCCTTGGCATCATGGCGATAGATTTCTTTTCCTTTCCAGTCGTACAATACAGCCTGTCCACCTGCAGAAAGGTAAGCACGCCCTTTTGTTGCCTGGAATTGCTCGTCTACACGGTTATGTATACCCTCAAAGTGTCTACACTGACTATAAACAACACTGTTGTCAGCATAGGTTAGTTCTAATGCGAAATTATCATAGATTTCACCATACTCTTTGCCGGTACGGTGTGCTCTGCTCCCTGTACCTTGGATCGATACGGGATATGCACCTTTCACCCAATTGGCGATATCAATATTGTGCACGTGCTGCTCAACGATATGATCGCCACACAACCAGTTAAAATAATACCAGTTACGCATTTGGTACTCCATTTCAGTTTGCTCTGGCTTACGCGGACGCACCCATACACCACCTGAATTCCAGTAGACTTGTCCAGAGGTAACATCACCGATAGCACCTTCGTGAATACGTTTGATAGCCTCACGGTAATTCGTTTGATAACGGCGTTGCAAACCAACCACAACATTCAATTTTTTACGTTTAGCTTCTGCAGCCACACGTAAGACCTGTTGTACACCAGGGATATCAACCGCTACTGGTTTCTCCATGAAAACATGTTTACCTTGACGGATCGCTTCCTCAAAATGCATTGGTCTAAATCCTGGAGGAGTTGCCAAAATAACAACATCGGCCAATTGAATTGCATCTTTATACGCATCGAACCCTACAAATTTATGGTTGTCGCTTACATCGATCTTATCTTGCCACTTTTCCTTCAGCGTTTTATAAGTACTCTCTAAATTATCTTTAAAAGCATCTGCAAGTGCCACCACTTTAATGTTCATTCCCGAACTTAATGCATCAAATGTAGCTCCAGTTCCGCGGCCCCCACAGCCCACTAAGGCAACTTTGATAACATCTGAACCAGCGGCATATGCACCTGATAAAGGCATTGAGCTCAACACAGCGCCCCCAGCAACTACAGCAGAAGTTTTAATAAAATCTCTTCTTTCTAGATTTTCCATAACAGTTTTATATTGATTATTTTATATTAAAAGTCTTTGATTGGCTGTTTGTCGTAATAAGCCATAATTTCTTCGTGACTGGGAGGATTAAGGGGTCTTACCAGTCTCATACCCACGAATGGGGCTTCCGGAAACCACCAGTTACTTTTTGGAATTTGTGGATCCAACTGTTTCCACACGGGATCTGAAGCACCACGCGCAGCAGAGCGCATGTCCTCTGCCCCGCTGTCAAAAGCACCACCTCGTACAACATGTGGATACAGGGTTGTCGGAACGACTACGGGGTTGGTCAATACCTTTCCTTTGCCTTCATTGTAACTATCGGCCTTATATTGGTCATAAGTCCACTCGGCAACATTGCCATAAATATCATAAAGACCCCAAGGGTTCGGTTTCTTCTGTCCTACAATATGTGTTTTCTGTTCACCATTATCTTTAAACCAGGCATAATCTGCTAATGGCGTTGCTTGATCGCCGAAAAAATAAGTTGTCTTTGAACCAGCTCGAGCTGCATATTCCCACTCAGCCTCTGTTGGTAAACGATAAAACACACCCGTACGGACATACAACCACTTACAGAATTGGATGGCATTGTAATGGGTCATCGCCAAGGCTGGGTGTCCTTCTTTTCCAAAACCAAAAGTCATATCCAAATAGGGTTTGGTAGGTCGCGTAACGGCATCAATCTCTTTGGATACTTTACCGTCCTTACTCTTTGCGATCTCATAATCTTTATACAGAAACGGCTCAAACAGATCCCAGGTTACCTCATACTGCCCCATCCAAAATGGGTCCAACTTAACCTCATGAGCAGGTTTTTCATCTTCTTTCCCGCCGCTTGTAGTTCCCATTTTAAAACTACCACCAGGGATTGCTAGCATTTTGAACGTCAGATTGGTTCCTTCAATGGGTTGCTCATACGGTTCGAACGTCTTCTGAGCCATAGCGTGCACGCCAGCAAATAACAAAACAGGAATAAAGATTCTTTTTAACATATTTAGGTTTGTAATTAGAGACTAAAATATAAAATAAGGTGTATACTTTACACTTTGACACTATAACTTTTTTATTACAGTTTAATTCTTAACATAATAGTCCATTCGTAATAACGATTTAGCACGATACTGATTAGGATCCCGGGGGAACTTAACTAGCCTGAAAATCAAGATCAATAAAAAAGGTTTTCCATTTTCATGGAAAACCTTGATATCTTATCACAGCAAGCCTGTGTCTAAAGCAGAATCTTACGACTTACCGCTTTATCTATGGTAATATACCCCGGATAGAACACCGACTGCCCTGCGATATTGATAGAAGGTTTAACTTTTAACGTAAATATCCCCTTTTTATTCTCATCGCTTGACATTAAAAAATCCTGTAGGTCTGAATTCTTCAACAAATCATAGATATTGGTCGCTATACGCACATTGGCCACTGTAGATTCTCCGGGCTCTATTTGTAACGATTGATTCACAATCCCCTCCACAAGCTGCTGTCCACCGTAAAGAATGATATACTGGAACTTATTGATAGACGCTTTTTTAAGCGTCGGGTTATCAATTTTAAGTCTAATAACTGCTTCCAATGGAATATCTTTCCGCAAATAGGCCAATGCCAAGCTCGGCGCCGCTCCCAGGTCAATTTGATTATTCCTGATCAGTCGTTGCAATGATGTTCCAGCCAACCGAATACTATCTACCGATTCCACATCGAACTTACATTTCGCCAAATTTTCGATCTGTGCCTTTTGTCGATTCACACCACAGCCGGAAATAAACAAACCCAGCAGAACCAAACATCCAAATAAAATTTTCTTGCTCATAGCCACTATTTTCCTCCAAATTTATATAAAACTCCCAGTGTAAACAATGGGTACCCTGCTTTTAAATAGGTATTACTTTTAAAACCGAATACCATACCGTTCGTATATTGCAGCTTCCATCCTTTCCCTAACCCCATTCTTGTATAAAATACAGGTTCAATAAGCATATTATCTTCTTTTTCTGCCGGAAGACCATCAATAGCAAAATTTTTCATACGCATATTGCTCAGCCGGATGATGGTACCGTAATCAATATCATGCCGGTTGCCGAACAATTTCAGGGCATCCTTTTTCTCCGATGAAAAGTTCACCTGCACAAACACCTTGTCAAAATCCATGTCCTTCGTTTCTACAACGGCCTGTCCCATTGTCGACGAACGCTTATCAACCACACTGGTATTACCCAGCCCATAACCCCCGTAAACCTCAAATACACGATTATTTTTCCGACCAAAGCGTGTAAAATAACCTATCCCCGCTTCGCCCATCTTTTGTGCGTAGTCTTTGACATTGGATCTATTATCGACATATGAACCATTGGCAATGACAGCCACATGATCAGTTACAGCTACCCCCAGGTTGGCCGATACATTGGCCTTTGTATTGATATTGCCGGAAACATAGACCTCGCCAGCTTCTGTAAACATCGGCGCTGAAGGAACATTGGGCATGTAAATCGAACTACAGGAATAAAATGAACAGGCAAATAACCCGGCACACAAACCATATCCAAACTTGTTGTATTTCATATGTAAGTATTTATTCAATCGTGCTTGCATCCAGTGATATTTACGAATGCTACGCCTATTGTCTTAAAAACACCTATCCTTTATAAAAATTGTACCAAAGCGGTTACATTTAACAGAAAATAACAATTTAAACAGCCCAAAAAGCTTAAAAAGCTCAGTACCAAGCCCGATAAATTCAGTATACCAGATAGCAATTCCGCAGAGCGGCCCGCTATCTCGCTCCAGCATCACCCGATAGCAGGCACATCGGAACAGTACCTAAAAGTATAAACAACAAAAAAGGCATCAATTTCTTGATGCCTTTCCAATATTGTTGCAAAACCTTATGCTTGTTCTGTAGGAACTACAGATACATAAGATTTATTGTTAGCTTTTTTACGGAAAACTACTTTACCGTCTACTAAAGCGAACAATGTGTGGTCTTTACCAATACCAACGTTTGTGTCAGGATTGTGTTGTGTACCGCGTTGGCGTACGATGATGTTACCAGCGATTGCTTGTTGACCACCGAAGATTTTGATACCTAAACGCTTGCTATGTGACTCACGGCCGTTCTTAGAACTACCCGCACCTTTTTTGTGTGCCATTTCTTTATCTTAATTTAAGACTATTTGTCTGATTAAAAATTCAATTATAACGTAATACCAGTGATCTGGATTTTAGAAAATTGTTGACGGTGACCGTTTTTCTTTTTGTAGCCTTTACGACGTTTTTTCTTGAAAACGATAACTTTATCGCCTTTTAAATGAGACAAAATTTTAGCCGAAACTTTTGCACCAGCAACGCTAGGTGTACCAATGGTAAATTTACCACCGTCTTCTGCTAACAATACATTGTCAAATTCAATACTAGCGCCTTCATCTCCTTGTAAACGGTGTACAAAAAGGAACTGGTCTTTTGCAACCTTAAATTGCTGTCCTGCTATATTTACTATTGCGTACATTGTTAATTAATTAAATGTGTTATTAAATGAAGGGCAAAAGTAATCAGTTTTTATCATAATTCAAAGACAAATTTACTTTTTCGTTTCCATTTAAACGTTATGAGTTGAACAGCATTGTCTTAATTCGTATCGGGACAATGCTATTCACCCCAGTTTTCGCTTACCAAACCAAAATTCTCTTCTCAGGTGCTACATACATTTTTGCTGTAGGCTTTACATTAAATGCTTTATAGAAGGCCTCCATATTGTATACGGGACCATTTACCCGAAATTGTTCGGGGCTATGTGGATCAACTTTTAAACGTAACCGCATGCGCTCATCGCTGCTCTTTACGCGCCACACTTGCGCAAAACTCAGGAAGAAACGTTGATCTGGTGTAAAGCCATCAATTTTATCCTGCCCCTGCCCTTGCTTGGTTAATTTGAAAGCATCATAGGCAATATTTAAACCGCCGATATCCGCCAGATTTTCACCTAAAGTAAGCTCACCGTTTACATGTTGATTGTCCAACAGCGTAAAACCACCATATAACTTCGCTACCTGATTGGCGCGTTCCGTAAACTGTTTCGCATCCACTGCCGTCCACCAATCGTTCAAGTTACCGTCTTTATCATATTGACGCCCCTGATCATCAAAACCATGTGTCATCTCGTGTCCGATAACGGCACCGATAGCGCCATAATTGATCGCATCGTCCGCATTGGCATCAAAGAATGGAAACTGCAAGATCCCGGCCGGGAATACAATTTCATTATATGGTGGATTGTAATAGGCATTCACCGTAGGTGTCGTCATCAGCCATTCGGCCTTGTCAACCGGTTTACCAATTTTACCTGCCATTTCTTTATAGGCATGCTTTGCAGCAGACTGTAAATTGGCATAGTAGGTATCTTTGGCAACCTCCACATCGCTATAATCTTTCCACTTCTCCGGGTAGCCGATTTTTTTGGTGAACGCTTCCAATTTTTCAATTGCTTTCTTTTTGGTCTCAGGCGTCATCCAGTCCAATTTCTCAATCCGGCTCTTATAGACTTTTTGCAAATTGTCGACCAATTCGAGCATTCGTTTTTTTGCCTCGGGTTTGAAATACTCATCCACATACAACTTTCCGACAATCTCGCCAAGGTTCTCGTCGGCCGAGCTCACCATCAGCTTCCAACGCTCCTTCTCCTGTTTCTGTCCATTCAGGGTTTTTCCGAATAATTCAAACTTTGCATCCCTAAAACCTTTGCTCAGTGCCGTCGCAGAGGCATTCGCTAAATCTGCTTTTAGTTTTGTTTTCCAACTATCTAAGGACTGTGATTTCAACAAATTATTCAGAGCAAGATAAAATTTGGGCTGCTGTACCAAAATGGTATCGGTCTTTACATCCAAACGTTGCAAAATATCTTTCCAATTGAGGTTTGGTGTTTGCTTCTGAAATTCCTGTACCGCAAATTTATGGTAGTTTTTGATGGGATCGCGCAATTCCACCGGTGTAGCATGCGATTTGGCTATTTCTGTTTCCAAGCGCAGCACTTCCTCTGCCGACTTTTGTGCATTTGCCCCTTCGCCGATCAGTCCGAATAATTTTACCAGATACGCAACATAGGCCTCCCGTATTTTCTTCGCTTTGTCATCCTGATCCAAGTAATAACTTGCTTCAGGCAGGTTGAGTCCACCCTGGAAAAATTGCAATGCATTTTTAGTGCTGATCCGGTCATCTGCGGCCACATAAAATGTAAAAAGATCCCCATCCCCCTCTTTAAATCCATCCGCAGCATAAGCGATCAATTCATCGATACTTTTCAACCCATTGATTTTTTGAATGGCCCCTTCGATCGGTTTTGCGCCCAATTTATCAATCGTCACCGTATCCATACCACTCGCATAGAAATCGCCGGCCTTTTGCTGATCGGAACCTTTTTTGCTGTCAGACTTCGCCGCACCTTCCAAAATAGATTTCAGGTTTGCCAGGTTTTCATCAGCAAGAATATAAAATGAACCCCAGCCAGTTTCAGAAGCCGGGATCTGGGTATTTTTCATCCAGCTTCCATTCGCATATTGGAAGAAGTTATCTCCTGGATTCACTGTGGTATCCATGCCTGAGACATCAAAAAAATTTGTGCGGACCTCCTGAGCAATATCGCTTTTCTTATTTGACTGACATGACATCATCATTAAGACCATGGATAGCGTCCCCCATTTGACTTTTTGTATCATATTTTAAGAGATTAAAAGAGTATTTAAATTTACTTCAAAAGTTTCACTTCATACAAATCCTTCCGTCTATCCTTCTTGACTTTAACGGTCCCGTACTCATGTAGGTCTCGTAGGGCATAAAGATCAACGTCGGCAATAAGCACCATTTCGGCATTCGGTGTCGCCTCAGCTTTAATGGCATTATTGGGAAAAGCAAAGTCGGAAGGGGTAAAAACAGCGGACTGCGAATATTGTATATCCATATTATTCACACGCGGCAAATTGCCCACGGAGCCTGCAATAGCCACATAACATTCATTTTCTATCGCCCTAGCCTGCGCACAGGTACGCACCCGGATGTATCCGTTTTGGGTATCTGTCATAAAGGGCACAAATAGGATCTGCATCCCCTGATCGGCCAAAATACGGCTCAGTTCAGGAAACTCTACATCGTAACAGATCAACAGTCCCACTTTACCACAATCGGTGTCAAACACCTTTACCTCACTTCCGCCCACCATACCATAATATTTAAATTCATTTGGGGTGATGTGAATTTTTTTAAACTCATCCAGCTTACCGTTGCGATGACAGAGGTAGGAAACATTATAGAGCTTTTTGTTTTCCATCAAAGGCATCGACCCTGCAATGATATTGACGTTGTAGGAAACGGCAAACTGTTGAATGCGATCGATAATTTCGGATGTATGCTGCGCAAGCCGCTCCATTGCCAGGCGCTCTGGGAGATCGTTATAGGGGCTCATGAGTGGTGTATTAAAGAATTCTGGAAACATGATAAAATCTGTTCCATAATCACTCACCGTATCCACAAAAAACTCGATCTGATCATAAAATGCCTCTAGATTATCAAATAAACGCATCTGCCATTGCACTAAGCCCAAGCGGATCGTCTGCTTGGTCGTCGAAATGGAGCGCGTTTCTGACTCATAATAAATATTATTCCATTCCAACAGAGTAGCGAACTCCATGGATTCAGCATCTTCGGGAAGATAATGCTTAAGTATTTTTTTGACATGAAAATCATTTGAAAGCTGAAAGGTCAGCGTCGGATCATAGATCTCTTTACGTTTGACTTTCTCGATGTAAACGCGCGGGCTCATTTTATCCGCATAGTTATGGTAATTGGGAATACGCCCCCCGGCAACAATGCATTTGAGGTTCATCTGTTCACACAGCTCCTTACGTGCATCATAGAGACGGCGTCCAAGACGTAGGGCCCGATGTGCCGGATGAACAAACACTTCTATCCCGTACAGCGTATCGCCATCATTACTATGTTTGGTAAACTTACCGTCATCGATAATATCATAATAACTATCGTAAATATTATTTTTCTTTGAATTCAGGATAATCGACAAGGCACAAGCGACCACATGTCCATCAATCTCCACACATAACTGCCCTTCGGGAAATAATTCTATCAAATCCTGAATATTTTCCTTTGACCAGGTTTCGCCAACACCATCGTAAGCCTGTTCCATCGATTTTTTCAAATCAACATAATCCTTCTTTGTCAAGTTTCGCACTTGAATATCCATATAAATCTCCTTTTTGAAATTAGTTATTTAAATTTAGTAAAAGTAAAGGCCAAGTCCAAAACTAGTAATAGGCAACAAGCGAACACCAGATGGCACCCAATTTCGTATTTTAGACAGTATTCACTCAGTGATTGTTCAGTGCTCGTTCAGTGCTTGCTCAGTGTACACTGAATATGCACTGACTTATTACTGTCTAAACATTGATTAAAAAATGTTAATAGTTACTACCTGGTATGCAGATGTTTCAATTTTAATATAGTTCTTGATAATCTTATATCTTAACAGGCCGTTAGGGCAATCGTCTTTTTCATAATGAACCGAATCGGAGTATCGGAAAGACTTTGCTAAAATTAAGGACATAAAAAAAGCGCCAATGTTCAATTGGCGCTTCGATATCTCAATGATAGCTGCTATCAACTATGCTTGACCTTGTGGCGTTCCAAAAGGGAATGCAACTGTAGGATCGCCACCTTGTTGAGGTTGTTCAGCAACACCTAAGTCCATTTTAATTGGGCCATTTAATGCTTCGAAACGGTTCACGTTATCAACCAATGCACCTAACAAGCGTTTTGCATGCTCTGGAGTCAAAACGATTCTTGATTTCACTTTTGCTTTTGGCACTCCTGGCATCACACGGATAAAGTCAACCACAAATTCAGTATTAGAGTGAGTGATAATCGCAAGATTTGAGTAGGTTCCTTCTGCTACTTCTTCTGTCAACTCAATGCTCAATTCGTTTTGATTTTGGTTATTTTCCATAATAATTCTAATGATAAGTTAATATATTCTTAAATTCTACTTTGTAAATGTTCTAAAGTCTTGTCCGTTCTCAATATTCAATAATGTCTCGTAGATCAATCTGATCACGTTGTCAACATCTTCTTTATGTACCATCTCCACTGTTGTGTGCATATAACGGAGCGGTAAAGAAATCAATGCCGACGGTACACCACCATTGCTATAGGCAAAAGCATCCGTATCAGTTCCTGTAAAACGAGAGGAAGCCTGACGCTGGAAAGGAATATTATTCTTTTCAGCAACCTTAACCAGCAGTTTATTCAGATTGATCTGAACCGCTGGAGCATAAGACAATACAGGTCCTTTTCCTGAAAACAGATCTCCCTGCGTGATCTTATTGATCATCGGAGTTTGTGTATCATGTGTCACATCGGTTACGATAGCAACATTCGGTTTGATACGATCTGCAATCATTTCGGCACCACGTAAACCAATCTCTTCCTGCACCGAATTTACGATATATAATCCAAATGGCAATTTCTTTTTATTCTCTTTTAGCAGACGAGCAACCTCAGCGATCATAAAACCACCGGCACGATTGTCCATAGCCCGCCCAACATAATAACGGTCGTTAAGGATAGAGAATGTATCTTCGTAGGTAATAACACAACCCACATGTATACCTAAGGCTTCAACCTCTTCTTTGGTGCTACAGCCGCAATCCAAAAAGATATTTTTGAGCGAAGGATTTTCTTCTTTCTCTCCCGAACGTGTATGAATTGCCGGCCAGCCGAATACAGCTTTGACAATGCCCTTTTCCGTATGGATATTCACGCGCTTAGACGGTGCAATCTGGTGATCTGAACCACCGTTACGAATCACATAGATCAGTCCATCTTTTGTAATGTAATTGACAAACCAAGAAATCTCATCCGCATGAGCCTCTATAACGACCTTGTACTCCGCTTTCGGATTGATTACCCCTACAGCTGTACCGTAGTTGTCAACGAATGTATCATCGACATAAGGCTTCAAATAATTCAACCACAGTCGCTGTCCTTCCCACTCAAATCCTGTAGGAGAAGCATTATTGATATATTTTTCAAAAAATGAAAGCGAATCTTTAGTCACAACCGCGTTGTGCTTCGGCTCTTTTTTCTTGTTTTTTTCTGCCATCTTTTCCTTTTCTATTTACTTTCGTCAAAATATGAAAATTTCAATGAAATGCAAAAGTAAAAATGTTTTTTGAAATATTGTTTGCGCAATTTATTTTAGATCATAGCCCCTTATTTTAGTAAAAAGGATCAGCAAAAGACAATATTTCATTCACGATGAATCAATTAAGTTCGCAGCCCAATGATATTATATTTAAAAACAAATTGTAGGAATAAAAAATGAGATTAAAGCTTATCTTTACTCCAAAGTAATTTAAACAGCTATAAAATTTATGAATTCAATATTAAGTGCAATACATTGGAATATTGACCCGGAAATGTTCAACTTTGGCGCCTTTGCCCTTCGCTATTATGCCTTATGCTGGTTATTAGCGTTTTTTGTTTCATACGTGATCATGTTGCGTATATTCAAAAAGGAAGGCCGCACACAAGAACAGCTGGATCAGCTTTCAATTTATATTTTCCTGGGCACTTTGATCGGAGCTCGATTAGGACACTGCCTATTTTACGATTTTGACTATTACAAAGATCATATACTTGAAATCTTCCTTCCATTTAAATGGGATAAAACAGGATTTCATATCACCGGCTTTGCAGGTTTGGCTTCTCACGGTGGCGCCATCGGAATTATCCTCGCGCTATATTTATTCTGCAGAAAAACAAAAACCGACTTTCTATGGCTAGCGGACCGATTGGTGGTTGTAGTCCCTATTGCAGGTGCACTTATCCGTATCGGAAATTTCTTTAATTCTGAAATAATTGGTACGCCTACAGATCTACCTTGGGCCATTGTGTTTGAACGTGTCGACAATGTACCGCGCCATCCGGGACAGCTTTATGAAGCAATCGCCTATATTTTGATCTTTATTATCATTGGCTCCCTATTCAAATCGAATCCCAATCGCCAAAAAGGTCAATTATTTGGCATATTCCTAGTCTTATTATTTGGCGCACGTATGGTCTTGGAACATTTTAAAATTGATCAGGAAGCCTTCGAGCAAAGTATGGCTTTAAACATGGGCCAATTGCTGAGTATACCTTTTATTTTGGTGGGTTTCTACTTTATCTTCCGGAAAACCAAAGCTTAAAACAGGGCGCAATATGTCCTTATTTGCAAATACAAAATTTAACAGGCATCTTTTCTAGAAAAGATGCCTTGTTTTTTTCCAATACCTGCAAAGATTACTATATTAGGCTTCAATAAATAATATATCCTTTTACAACAAGAAACTTAAGCCTAAAATGAGTCTAGCACAAGCAGCATCTGTCGAAGCAAACGAAAAGATGCTTCAATACAATGGTCAATATGGAGCGTACGGCGGATCCTACATCCCCCCGGTACTGGAAGAACAATTAGATAAACTGGCTGCTTTTTTCGATAGCCATGTCCAAAAAGAAGAATTTCAGAAAGAGTTTATTGCGATCTTAAAACATTATGTCGGTCGCCCCTCACCTTTATATTACGCGAAGAATTTAAGCGAGTATATCGGTTCTAAAATCTATTTAAAGCGGGAAGATCTCAACCATACGGGCTCCCACAAGATAAACAACTGTATCGGTCAAATTCTTCTGGCCAAACAAATGGGAGCAACAGAGATCATTGCCGAAACTGGCGCCGGTCAACATGGTGTTGCAACAGCAACAGCGGCAGCATTGTTAAACATCCCCTGTAAAGTATTTATGGGTGAAATCGACGCTGCGCGCCAGGCCCTAAACGTCAAGCGCATGGAATTGTTGGGCGCCGAAGTTGTAACGACCAACTTAGGTAGCCGTACATTGAAGGATGCCGTCGATGCGGCCTTGATGTATTACGTTGAAAATCCAACATCCTATTATCTACTGGGATCGCACGTTGGCCCACACCCCTATCCAAAAATGGTCGGCTATTTTCAAAGCGTTATCGGTAAGGAAGCACGCCAGCAGATTCTTAATCAGGAAGGGCGCCTTCCAGACAGCATCTTCGCCTGTGTAGGTGGTGGCTCAAATGCCATTGGCTTATTTTCGGGTTTTCTCGATGATCATGAGGTCGAAATTCATGGTGGCGAAGGCGGTGGCACCGGAACTTATCCAAAAACAGCTGCGACACTTTCTTTTGGCAAACCAACCGTATTCCAGGGAACCTTTTCGTACTGTTTGGTCGATGATGAGGGCAACCCGATCCCATCAACCTCGGTGTCTGCGGGCCTTGATTACCCAGGGATATCGCCGCAACATGCCCAGCTAAAAGATAGCAATCGTGCAAACTATCACCCCGTGACAGATGCAGAGGCAATTGATGCCTACAAGTTACTTTCTCGCCTGGAAGGTATTATTCCGGCCATTGAATCATCCCATGCTGTTGCCCTTGCGGTGAAATTGCTAAAAGACAAAAATAAAGTCGCTATTGTGAATCTCTCGGGACGTGGCGACAAAGATGTTGACCGCGAATTCTAGGCGGCAGCATCAAAATACATGTTTAGACCGAGTGCAGGGCCCTAGGTTAGGCACTCAGTCTAAACATTTTATCCATTAGCTAACAATCTCCAAGATGAAGCGACCAAGAAATCGTCGAATAGTTTTAAAAACAGTAAGCAGCCTCCTCATCTTACTTTGCCTGGGCCTGATAGGCTATAATCTTTATCCAGAACCAACGTTGGATCAGCATGCCAAAGTAGACAAGCTTATCGTCTATAAATCAAAAAGAACACTATTGGCTTATAGTAAGGGAAAGCTCCTAAAATCTTACCGTATTTCACTGGGCGGCCAACCTGTGGGCGCCAAAGAATTTGAAGGCGATTTAAAAACACCCGAAGGGCTTTACACGATCAACGATAAAAATCAATATAGCAGCTATCACAAAAACCTGGGAGTCTCCTACCCAAATGAACAGGATATTGCCCACGCCAAAAGTTTAGGAAAAGATGCCGGTGGCGACATCAAGATCCACGGACTTCGAAACGGACTAGGCTTTATCGGTAAATTGCAGCGCCACATGGACTGGACTTTCGGTTGTATGGCACTTACAAACGCAGAGATTGACGAACTTTTTGATGCTGTTGCGGTAGGCACAGCTATTGAAATAAACCCCTAACTGAAATAAGGACTTTACTGGAATAAAGACTTAACTGAAATAAAGACTTAGCTGAAATAAAGACTTAACTGAAATAAGGACTTAACTACAATAACTCTTGACTGAACCATACCCCTAATGACCTCAAGGCTAAAGCGCCGAATGGCCCGCCCATTACGCTCATTACGCTCATCCGCTGGCCGCTTAGCCGTTCCCTCCTTTTTTTTACCACACGGTTTTCAAAATACTACAAGATAAACCCTAAATATTACAACCCCATGTCTAATAAATTATCGATTTTTGAGTTTACATTAGTAACTTGTATTTAAAATAATTCCGATGGAATATCCAATGTGATAAGCACAAATACTGATGACCGCATCACAGCATGCAGGGCATCCAAGAATTAAATATACCTGCATAAAATCAACAGGATATTCCATAGTACCTCTAAAAGACAACATGCGAAGCATTCATGAAACCATAGGATGCAGACACAAATCAGTAATAATTTATATATGAAACTTGCAATAAAGAATATGGTATGCAATAGATGCATTATGGTTGTTGAAAATGAATTGGCTAAGCTCAATCTCCATGTTAAGCATATTTCTTTGGGCCAGGTTGAGATTGAAGAAGAGCTGACCAAAGCGGAGAGCAAGCAACTTGCCTCAAATTTTTCGGCACTTGGTTTTGAACTGATTGACGATAAAAGAACCGTCATCATCGAACAGGTAAAACATGTCGTATTGGATCTTATCCGTAATCAACATAACGATACCACCCTTAATCTTTCCGAAATCATCAGCACGAAAGTGCACCATGATTACAACTACATCTCCAATCTTTTTTCGGATGTTGAAGGCATAACCATCGAAAAATACTTCATTGGCCAGAAAATTGAATATGTCAAAGAATTATTGGTTTACGATGAACTTACTTTGAGTGAAATTGCCTATAAACTCAATTACTCCAGTGTTGCTTATTTAAGCAATCAATTCAAAAAAGTAACCGGATTGACGCCAAGCCACTTTAAGCAAATCAAAGACAATAAACGCAAACCACTTGATAAGATCAACGACTAAGGACCTGCCATGCGCTTCACAGCGCAGGAAGAAATCAAAGTTTGACCGCTTCTGGCTATCGCAGAAAAAGAATATACAACGCCACTTTTCGGACATTACCAATTGTCAAGACCGCTAATACGTCATTCACAAAAAAAGAAAAGGCTTCCGAGCGGAAGCCTTTCTTTTAAAATTGCCCTTTCAAATTAGCAACCCTTATCTTAAATATCTCTAATTCTTTTTGTTGTTGATTGATAAAAGAATTTTCCTCCAGTTTTCCTACCACAATATCACGTTCTTCATCATTGGCATAAACCATGTTTTTGAACTGATTTTTGTAGTCTTTGGCACGGGATTTATAAATCTGTTCACCAATCCAGATCCGGTGTCCAAGCGCCTGATCCAACAAAGATACAATTTTATCTGTTGATAAAACCATACCTTCCAAATTTAAGACTTCTATTAAAGACAAGAGTGCATGTTCACGTTTATCTAAGGGGTATGCTTTACTTTTATCATGATAGAATTCATGAATATCATCCCATGAATCTATTTTTTTTGATTTGACGTCATCTAGGAAAGTTTGCAGGGCATTGCTTTCGATCAGCTGTCCACCTATATTTTCCCAGCTCGTACGCGATCTACCCGATAAGGCTCCAATAATATCCTGCAGTGACAGGCCTTCCTCGAGGGCCTCCATTAGGTGCAGTACACCATAGTATTTAATAAACGAACGATATAAATGATAAGCCTCGCCAACCTTTTGAATAACAGTCGGTCTGCGTGAATTTTCGGCTCCTTGCAGCACAATTGTCTGATCTTTTAGGTCCATGTTGTTGGCAAGCAGTGCCCGGCCGGCAACAATACGTTCGTGCTTATCCTTCCCAACTGCAGTGTGGAGACTATCTGCCACAGCCAAGGCCAGCATATCCATCCCTTCGAACATTTCATTCACCGTATCCGGTGCCAACATATCGTATTCAAAATATTGGTTTTTGAAATGTCGATTGTCCCGCGCCGCATACTTATTGGCATTCCGTACCAATGCATACATATTGTACATAAACCAATATCCCGGAATCAAGACCAGTTGATCATGTTGTACGTCATTGCTCACTAAGGTAAAAGGCAACTTGATATCCAGTTCATGCAGAAAATCCCCTTTTACAATAAGGCAATACGATGCAAATCTGGAGTTATGTTTTAGGCTCACACAGAGTCCAGGCCAAAAACCACGTCCCGCAATAATTTCACCATCCGCAGCTCTGGAGTTGTGATTAGATCCTACGGTTGCTCCAGCAGCCATATTACTTTGGCCCATCACCAATGCCGCACATAAAAACGAGTTGTTATGGTGCTGTTCATGCGCTGGAAAAATCAAGGAATTTAACACTTCACAACAGGAAATTGTCGAGTTGTCGCCCAAATAAGAGTTGATCAGACGCGCGCCATATTTCAACTGCGAATAGGAAGCCAGGATAAAACGTACAGCTTTAACGCCGTAAAATATACGACAGCCATAGCCAATAATTCCATTTACAAGCTCACAGCCTTCACCGATCTGTGTATACGATTCCTGCGAGGAATTGACGGTAACATTTTTCAGCTTGCTGACCCCTTTGATATAAGCATCAGTCCCGATCTTGACATTCTTGATCGTTAACGTATTTTTGATGACGCAACGATCACCAATCTGGCTGTAATAACCTCGTTGACTTCCAAATTTCTGATCAGTCAGTTCTCCAAATCGCTGCTGTAAAGCATGATCATGTCGATTGCGGGTCCATAGGTACACATCTGCAGCCTGCATACCATCAAAAGGATAAACTGAACGGGCACCATTTTCATTGCAGAGCTCTAGCTCGATCCGTTTTTCTGACTCTTCACCATCACGGAGAATACCATTACCGAATTTAGCTGTACTACCGGTCTCCATTTCCTTGATCTGGCTCAACAGCACTTCATTACCAACAATAAAGTAGGACAAGTAACCCACATGGTGGACAGCAACATCGTCGCCAAAGTCCGAACTGATGATCGTCGAATGATAAAGGCCAATGGGCAGCTGCAAATTGCGGTAATCCAGGTAACTCGGACTCAAATTGCCGATACGGACCAGACCATAGAATTTACAGTGCTGAACCTGATTCGGATCAAAGACTGCCGATACTTTGACCTTGGACCAGTCGCTGGACCAGTTTCCATTGTTAATCAACTGTTTAACCTCTGTTTCCGTCAGATCACGGTAGTCATTACGCGGGTTTTGCTGAAAGCGCAGGGTATATTCGTCCTGTCCTGTTGGAATAAACTCATCTGGGATAAATCCATACCCCAGCTGTTCCAAAGGTTTCTTCTTCAATACACTCATCGGCCTCCTTACTCTACAGTTACCGACTTCGCCAGGTTACGTGGTTTGTCCACATCCAGGCCTAGCTCTACACCAATGTAATACGATAGCAGTTGCAATGGTACAACCGAAATCAATGGAGCAATGATCTCATCGGCCTCCGGAATTTCCATAAAATCATCCGATAGATTTTCTGAAACAGCATCGCCTTTGGTAACCACCAATATAATCTTTCCTTTACGCGCTTTGATCTCCTGAATATTTGAAACAATCTTCTCGTGATAAGCATCTTTTGTAGCGATAAAAACAACCGGCAAGTTCTCGTCAACCAATGCGATAGGTCCATGTTTCATTTCTGCTGCAGGATAACCTTCGGCATGGATATAGGAAATTTCCTTGAGTTTAAGCGCACCTTCCAGGGCAACCGGGAAATTATACCCCCTACCCAAGAAAAGAAAGTCTCGGGCATCTTTGTACTTTTTAGCAATGGCTTTGATTTTATCAACCTGCGTATCCAAAATCCACTCGACCTTTTCAGGCACCTCATTTAATTCCTGTGCAAGTTTTTGATAACGTTCTTCGCTGATCGAACCTCTCAAAGAAGCAATCTTTAAGGCAATCAGGTTCAATACAGTCAACTGTGCCGTAAATGCTTTTGTACTCGCCACACCGATTTCAGGTCCAGCATGTGTATAGGCACCTGCATCCGAAAGTCGGGCGATAGAAGATCCAACAACATTGACAACACCCAATATGATAGCGCCTTGTTTTTTCGCATTTTCCAATGCAACCAATGTATCAGCCGTTTCACCACTTTGGGAAATTGCCAAGATAACATCCCCCGGATGAATAACCGGATTACGGTAGCGGAATTCCGACGCATATTCAACTTCTACATTAATACGGCATAATTCCTCAATAACATATTCTGCAATAAGTCCGGCATGCCAGCTCGTACCACAGGCAACAATCACAATGCGATTGGTATTGCTGATCTCATTCGCAAATTTTTCAATGCCACTCAATGTAATCTGATGGGATTGCAGATCCAGACGTCCACGCATGGAGTCAAAGATCGTTTGCGGTTGCTCGAAGATCTCTTTCAACATAAAGTGATCAAAGCCACCTTTTTCAATAGCCGACAACTCCAGATCCAATTTTTGGACATAAGGCGTGATGCGCTCATTACCCAGATTTTTAAGGATCAACTCCTCCGGAGTGATAATGGCCAGTTCGTAGTCATTGATATAAACGACTTCTTTGGTATATGCTAGCATCGGGGAAGCATCTGAACCCAAAAAATGCTCATTTTTACCGATACCAATCACCAAAGGACTTCCTTTACGCGCTGCAATAATACGATCAGGATGACCTGCCTCCAATACAAGGATCACATAGGCCCCTACGACCCGTTTCAAAGCAATACGAATCGCTTCTTCTAAAGAACATTCATTCTGCAATTGGATCTCTTCGATAAAGTTGACCAGAACCTCTGTATCGGTATCACTTTTAAATGTATAACCTTTATTGATTAATTCTGATTTTAAGGAAGCATAGTTTTCAATGATGCCATTATGAATCATCGCAATACGTCCGCTATTGGAATAATGCGGATGTGCATTCCGATCAGAAGGTTCGCCATGGGTAGCCCAACGGGTGTGGCCTATCCCTGTGGTCGACTGTAGATCTTTGTCATACACAAACTCCTCCAAGTTTGCGACTTTACCTGTTTTTTTGTAAACATCGATCTGATCACCTTTATGCAATGCCACTCCAGCACTGTCATAACCACGGTATTCTAACTTTTGTAATCCGTCAATGACGATACCATACGCCTGACGATAACCTGTGTATCCTACAATTCCACACATGTATGTCTCAATTTTAAGTGTATATTTTGTTAATGCGCCGCAATGTAATAAAAAATATCTACGCAATCGATTGATTAACCTAAAATTAACACAAAAAAGGCGGCTAATGAAACATTAGCCGCCTTTTTCTATTGTAAAATGTATTATTTTTTAGTGTTCTGCCACATCTACATGGTCATAATCTTCCTTCATCAAGGCTTCATAATCTGTTTTTTCCTTCTTGCCAAAACGGCGTTGAAGACTATCAAAAATGGAGTACACCACTGGTACAACAACCAGGGTTAAAAATAAAGAAGATAACAAACCTCCGATGATAACAATCGCAAGACCTCTATTCATATCGGCACCGTCTCCAGTAGCGATTGCAATAGGAATCATACCAAATACCATGGCAATTGTCGTCATCAAAATCGGACGAAGACGTGCATGATTGGCTGCCACCAATGCATCGTGCGTGTTATCGCCAGCTTCCTTACGATGGTTGGCAAAATCAACCAGCATGATCGCATTCTTGGCCACTAGACCAATCAACATGATGATACCCAAAATCGTAAAGATATTCAAGGTCTGATTTCCCAAAGCCAAGAACAACAGGGCTCCGATAAACGACAATGGAATCGAGAACAAGACCACAAATGGTGTGATAAAACTATCGTATAAAGCAACCATTACCAAATATACTAGGATAATAGATGCCAATAAGGCAATTCCCAAAGTACCAAAACCTTCGGTTTGGTTCTCCATGTTACCACCCCAGATAAAGACGATTCCCGGTTTACGCGGCAATTTTTCAAACTGTGCCTGCCACTCTTGCGCTACGGTACCCATTGGTCTACCGATCGCCTGTCCCTGAATGGATACTGCCGGCGACTTGTCGCGACGTTCCAACAAAGTAGGTCCCGAACCATAAGTTACATTGGCAAATTGATCCAAAGAAATAGAAGCGCCCTGATTATTGATAAATTTCAGATCACGCACGTTGTCGATATTGGCACGACCATTTTCCGCATAGCGGATATTGATATCGTACTCATTATCGCCGGCTCTGTATTTGTTATCCGTATTTCCTGAAAATGCCGTTTGCATCGTCATACCCACAGTAGAGACATTTAGCCCCAAAGAGGTCATTTTATCACGGTCGATCTTAACATTGATCTCGGGGTTACCCGCTTCAGAAGTCAATTTGACACCCGCTGCTCCAGGAATCTTGCGTAATTGATCTGCCGCCTTCTCCGCAAATTCCTGTGCATCTTCGACAGAAGCACCAATAATGGTCAGCTTTAATGGCGCCTGCTCCGCTCCCATGATACCCACATTGACGGTTTTAATTTTTGCACCGATCAGTTTATTTTCCAGTTCACGCTTCAACGTCGCTGAATATACCTGTGAGTTGCCTTCAAAATTTTCTTTGTCGAGGATCACGTGGATCTCCGATTTGTAACGTGAACCCGTTGTCGAGGCCATACCGTCCGAAGACTGCCCCACTGTCGTAATAATTTCTTTGACATCGGGTTTCGACTTAATATAAGCTTCCGCTTTCTGCGTCAATAAGTTGGTCTTCTCCAGGGAAGCATCCTTATCGAGTTCCAACTGGATGAAAAACTCCTTACGGTCGATACTCGGGAAGAAGTCCGAACCGATATAACCCATACCGACCAAAAAAAACGATGCCACAAGCAAACCAATAGCCAAAAACAAAGTAGCTAGTTTTGTACCAACGTTTTTTAAAGCCCATGTCAATAATCCTGCAACCCAATGTGTGAAGCTGTTCAAACCGCTTTCAAAGCCATGAATAATACGGCCAAAGAAAGAAGTTTTGCTCAAGTGCTCCAATTTACCGAAACGCGAGTATAACCAAGGTACTACCGTAAATGACACCAATAAGGATAATAAAGTCGAGATGATTACAGTCACACAGAATTGCGCCAGGATATTGGCCACCAAGCCCGTAGACATCGCGATCGGAAGGAACACCACCACGATAACCAAGGTGATCGCCGTTACCGTAAATCCAATTTCCGAAGCACCATCAAATGCCGCACGCACCTTGTTTTTACCCATCTCCATGTGGCGGTGAATATTCTCGATAACAACGATCGCATCATCCACGAGGATACCTACCACCAGGGATAAACCTAGTAAAGACATCAAATTCAGGGTATAGCCCATTAAAAGCAAGCCAATAAAGGTAGCAATCAAAGATAAAGGAATCGCCACCATGGTGATCGCCGCATTACGTAAACTCTGCAAGAAGAACAACATGATAAAGCCCACCAATGCAATGGCAATCATTAAGTCGTGGATCACGTTATCGGCCGCATTCAATGTAAATTCTGAAGAGTCATTGGCCACCAGAATTTTAATATTCTGTGCCGCATAATCCTTCTCTACACCACTAATTACTTTTCCACTTTTATCGTGTACAGCAATCGTTTTCTTGACCGCTTCGGACACCGCTACCGCATTTGCATCAGACTGTTTAAAGACCTGCAATAAGATTGTATTCTGACGGTCCAGACGAGCTACTTTTTCAATCTCTTTGATACCATCCCGTACATCGGCGATATCGCGCAGATAGATCTGCACCCCTGCCGGCGTTGTGATCGGAAGGTTACGCAGCTCCTCGATCGAAGTTACTTTACCCGAAAGACGGATGGTTGTCCGGTTATCGCGGGTACTTACGTTACCTGTCGGGAAATCGAGATTGGATGCAGCTACTATTTGCTGTACCTGAGAAATTGTCAGTCCATAACCTTCAATTTTCTTCGGATCTACAGAGATCTGGATTTCACGCTCCTCACCACCGATCAGGTCTACTTTTGCGACACCATTGATCCGCGCAAAGACCGGTTGGATTTTATTATCCAAAAGATCATAGAGTTCTTTTTCCGATAAGTTGGACGTGACGGCCAAACTCATGATGGCCACATCATCCAGGGAGAATTTGGAGAGTGAAGGTGTCTTTACATCATCCGGCAAATCGTTGATCACGGCATTGATTTTCCGTTGAGCATCGGTAAGCAGGAAGTTGACATCCGCACCGTTGTTGAGGGTAATCATGACAATCGATACCCCTTCCAACGAAGTAGACTCCACCTTTTTGATACTTTCCAGGGATGAAATGGCATCCTCTATTTTTTTGGTCACCGAACTCTCAACCTCTGCAGGTGAAGCTCCCGGATAGACCGTCTGTACCGTAATGACGTTAATTTCAAATTTAGGGACCAATTCATAGCCCAATCGCGTATAAGAAAACAACCCGCCTAATGTCAGTATTATAAATAATACGATAATTATACTGGGGCGTTTTATCGATATTTCGGTAATTTTCATTCGAATAATTTATTTTTAATAGCCATGCAACCGGGGTTGCATCTGCTACTGATTACAGTATGCTCTATTTAATAATCTCTACTGGGCTTTGGTCAAATAGATTGATCTGACCCGAAACAATCACCTGATCGCCATTTTGCAAACCACCTAAGATCTCGATGTAATCACCAAAGTTTCTACCCGATTTGACATTTGTTTCGATTGCTTTACCGTTTTTCAGCACAAAGATCTTGTTGTCGCTCACACTACCCACAAAAGCATTTCGTGGTACGATCAATGTGTTGCTGGCAACACCTTCGCCGAAGATGGCCGTGCCATACATACCGGCACGCAATTGGTTCGATGCATTATTTACCTCGATTTCAACCGGGAAATTTAAGCTACCGTCCGATTTAGGTGCGATAAATGTTACTTTACCGGTAAAGCGTTGATCTGCATACACACTCGCTGTCACATCAACAGATTGACCGATCTTTAAGGTAGCTACATTCTTTTCGTCTACATTGACACGCAATTTCAAGGTCGCTACATTCACAATATCGAAGGCCGCAGCACCGACATTCAGGTAAGTCCCCGGTTCGATTTTACGTGAATTGATAATACCCGATACCGACGTTTTTATGGTTACATCGCCAGCATTTAATTTAGAAGCTTTTAAGTTATTTTTCGCATTCTCAAATTGCAATTTCACCTGATCTAACTGTTGTTTGGTTACACCTCCCGTAGAAAAAGCACTTTCAAAGCGGTGCAGATCAGCCTGCGCATTGGTATATGCCGCTTGCGCATTCGCCACGTTCACATTCAGTTTATCACCCTCGATGATTGCCAAAGTCTGTCCCGCACTCACATGCGAACCCTCATCAACCAATACTTTCACTACCCGGCCGGCAGTTTCAGCCGAAACAGTTACTTCCTGTTTCGGAGAAAATGTTCCGTTAGCAGTATAGCGTAAATCCATGGAAGATACTTTTGCTGTATCGACACGCACAGCAATAGCCACATTTTTCTTGGCTACTTCCGCAGTTTCGGCTTCGTTTTTCTTTTTATTCTTATTTAACACAAAAAATATTCCTGCTAAACCAGCAGCAATAATAAGTAGGGTAATAATTCCGCGTTTCATATTGTATTAGTCAATTATTCGTTAATGAGTGATTTAAGTTTTCCATTTGCTTTGATCAGCTGAACTTCAGCAATTTTATAATCCAGCAAGGAAGTGTTTAAATTATTTTGTGCATCTGCATAAGCGTTTTCTGCATCCAAAAGATCAGTCAATGTCGCTAGACCATTTTTATAGTTGTTGTTTGTATCTTCCAATACCGATTTCGCCAAATCCACATTTTTGCGATTCGACTCGATCGTCAACAAGGAGTTTTTGATCTGAACCTTTGAATTCTCTGCTGCCATACTTAAGGCCAGTTTCGTATCAGCAATATCCACCTGTAACTTATCAATATCAATTTGCGCCTGACGAACTTTCGATCGTGTCAGGAATCCGTTGAAAATAGGAACGGTCAGATTAAGTCCGATACCCGAAAAGCCGGACCAATTTACACCTTCAGCTTTAGAAAATATTGGGAAAACAGGTCCCAAACCCTGTCTTCCATAGTTGGCAGTCAACGACAGCGTCGGATAATATTTGGAGATCTCTGCTTTTTTATTTAATTCAAGCAATTCATTTTGTTTTGCCAACACCTGAATCTCCGTCCTGTCAGAAACGTCTAGCGGATTATATACAGCATCTAAGGCAACGGTCTCAAAGGTGGAGCTCGGCATGGAAATCTGCTCCGACATGGACATGCCAATCACAAATTTCAACGCATTTTCCTTTAGCTCAACAGCATTTATCAGCTGTTGTCTAGAGGCTTTTAAATTCGTCACGGCAACGTTTGTACGGTCCAAATCAATCTTCTTGGCTAACCCATTTTTAAACAACCCCTCGATAACATCCCTTGTTTTTGTTGTGCTCTCCAAGTTGTTATCTACAGTTTTCAATTGCAATTTGGACTGATAAACATCATAATAACTATTTGCCACTTTCTCAATCAGCTGCTCATCTGTTAAAGTCTTGTTGACTACATAAAATTCACGTGTAGTTTTAGCAGCCTTCAATCCAGTAAATACCGTTTGATTAAACAGCTGTTGGTTTAAACTTATTGAATTTGTGGATTGCCATTTTTGTCCAAAAGCTGCCATAACGGTTGTCCCTGGCTGACCAACAAGCTCTCCTGGTAAAGCAACTTTTTGGATCATTGGATTGTAGGTAATTCCACCATTAAAATTCACTTGTGGCAATGCGCCTGATTTAACTTCCGCGATTTTATGTTCGGCATTTATGACATCGAGCCCTGCCTTTTTCGCATCAGCTTTGTTCTGCAAAGCAAATTTAATCGCATCACTTAAGCTCAATTGTTGCTGTGCATGACTCTGGAAAACCATCGTACCTAATAAAAGGCTGGCTAGTATTCTGATTGTTTTCATTCCTAATTTATTTGTCCTAATTTTATATCTACTTTTTATTTATACCATTAAAAAACAGCTTGGTAGCCAGCTTTTGTTTCTGCAATACTTCATCAAACCGATCCTGATTTGGAATCCCCGAAATGATATCGGAAATATTGCACATCAAGGATAAGCTTTTCATCAATTCCACATAGATTTCGGCTGTTTCATAGAGATGCTCCCCATCGATTTCACCTTTTTCGGCACCGATCTGAAGGATCTCAAACAAGGCTTTCACATCGCGGTCGTGGAGACATTGAAAAAAATCCTGCATGGAAAGTCCCTTGATCCATTCCAGATTTTCGTTCATGTGCAGCATATAGTATTTCCGGACAAATGCATCGCGCAGTTCCAGTATTTTCATGATCAGCTCGTAAGTGTTGCCCACATGCACAGCCACCATCTGCTCCTCCTCTTCCCTATATTCATCCGTCAAACGCACAATCACATCCCGTATAAGTGCATTCTTTTCCGAATAATAGTAGTACAAATTCGCTTTGGTAATTTTTATATCCTCCGCAATTTCATTCATCGTAGTCTTACTAAAACCGTAATGCATAAAGCGTCTTATCGCCGCATGAATGATTTGATCTTTTCTATCTTCCATTCTTCAAAAAACTCCTTTCTACTTTCTGACTTTTATCAAAAATTGTTCAAAAATATAAAAAGTAACATCTTGGGCAAAATAAATTTTGAAATTGTAATAATTTTGATATTAACCTGACAACAAAAAAGGCAAACTCGAGAGTTTGCCTTTTATTATACGAACAGATCTGTTAGAATGCGACCGTGTTCTGAAAATGTTTTAAGAATTTTCGTTTATCCAGTTTATAGAGCCGTGCTGCGCGATAGGCAACTCCAGTCTGCACTTCGTCGAGCTCTTTTAGAAAGCCATAATTTTGCATTTTCTTTCTAAAATTGCGTTTATCGAGTGGTTTATTCAAGATTCCCTCGTACACCAGCTGTAACTGGGTGAGGGTAAATTTTTCGGGCAGCAACTCAAAAGCAATCGGCTTATAAGCAAGGCGCCGCTGCAATCGCTCCAGACAGAGGTCCAAAATCTGCTTATGGTCAAATGCCAGTTCAGGTACATTCCGAACGGGAAACCATTTCGCCTGCTTCATATAGTTTGTAACAGGTTTGGTTTTCAATTTGGTATTGTCCAGCTGCACGAGGGCGTAATAGGCCACCGTCAGAATGCGCCCCTTTGGATGCCGTTTTAATCCGGCAAAGGAATGCAGTTGATCCATAAATACATCTTTCAAACCTGTATTCTCATACAAAATTCGTTTTACGGCATCTTCCATCTCTTCGTCATTATCCACGAAAAAACCTGGCAATGCCCACCAATCCTTAAAAGGATATTCATTTCTTTCGGCCAAAAGAACTTTTAATTCTCCTTCGTGAAAGCCTAATATGACACAGTCAACGGTAAAATTACTATACAAAACTTCTAAATTTATTTATGTGCAATATACTGAGCTAAATTTAGCGGTTACTAATCATCGGGTTATCTGTAACAATTATACGCTTCCTAAACGTGATGCGCAAAAAAATATTGAAAAATTTATTCAAAGTGTAGAATATACACTATAAAAATCTTATATTCGTAAAACCTAAAATATAGCGTGTGATAAAAGAAATTAAAAAAATAGGTGTATTAACGTCGGGAGGTGATGCTCCCGGTATGAATGCCTGTATTCGTGCTGTTGTTCGAACAGCATTACATAAGGGATTGCAAGTAACGGGTATTTATCAAGGATACCAAGGTCTGATCGATGCAAATTTCATGGAAATGGATACGCGTTCGGTCAGCAATATTATACAACGTGGTGGTACGATACTAAAAACAGCGCGTTGCATGGAGTTCAAGACGCCGGAAGGCCGTCGAAAAGGATATGACAACCTGATCGCTGCCGGTGTGGATGCATTGGTAGTTATTGGTGGTGACGGCACCTTTACAGGGGCTAATTTTTTCTCCAAAGAATTTGAGATACCTATTATAGGTATACCTGGTACAATAGATAACGACCTTTACGGTTCTGATTATACCATCGGTTACGATACGGCCAACAATACAGTCATTGAAGCTATTGATAAAATCAGAGATACTGCGGCGTCACATGAACGTCTTTTCTTTGTTGAAGTAATGGGCCGGGATTCAGGTTGTATTGCGTTGAATGCAGGTATTGCAGGCGGAGCCGAAGCAATCTTACTTCCAGAGAAAGAAACGGCCATTGACGATTTAATCCGTCATTTAGAAGACGGCGCCATTAAAAAGAAATCGTCATCTATTGTTATTGTTGCAGAGGGCGACCAAAATGGTGGTGCTTATTATGTCGCAAAAAAAGTAAAAGAAAAGTTTGATCATTACGACACGAAAGTTAGTATATTAGGGCATTTGCAACGAGGTGGTTCTCCAACGAGTTTCGACCGCGTGCTTGCGAGTAGATTGGGCTTTGCTGCTGTCAATGAATTATTGGCCGGAAACACACGAGTTACTGTTGGGCTTCGTGGTAATGAAATCAAGACAACTCCAATTGAAGAAGCAATCAGCAATAAGGAAATTAAACTTAGCCCTGATTTATTGGAAATGGCTGAGATTTTATAATCATAATTTGAACAGACATGATAGCAGTAGTATATAGTGGATCTCGATTCTCAGACTGGAGATTGGCTGACAAGGGGCGGATCACTACGGGGTTCCGCATGAACGGGATCAATCCTTATCTTCAAGATGAGCGCTCCATACTACAGCATTTACATAAAAACACCAACCTGATCAACAACGCCGAAAAAATCAGACGGATCTATTTTTTTGGAGCGGGATCTTCGTCGAAGGAACGTAAGGATAAAATAAAAAACGTTCTCGAACGTTTTTTCGTCAATGCGCGCGTACGGGTTGATCATGATGTCATTGCTTCGGCAATTTCAACTTTCGGCGACGAAAGAGGAATCATTGGTATCATTGGGAGTGGATCAAATGCAGCTTATTATACAGGGAAAAAAATCATTGACAATAACTATGGTCTAGGTTATATTCTGGCCGATGAAGGGGCGACAAACTGGAATAGCCAGCAGTTGCTCAAACATTATATGACAGATACCTTACCTGTTGATCTGCGGGACAAACTGGAAAGAGAATTTAACATCGATAAGAAAACCATTTTGGAAAGGGTGTATATTTCCCCACAACCGACAAATTTTCTGAATTCATTTACCGACTTTGTCCTCGAAAATAAAGATCATCTATTCATTAGTCAATTGGTTAAAAATGGTCTTCGTACGTTTATAAAAACTTACATCAAGCCCTTAATGAAAGAATATCCGGACAGTGACGTAAACTTTACGGGTTCAGTAGCGTTTAATTATGAGCACTTGCTTCGGGAAGTTGCCACAGACGAATTTAATATCAGTATTGGTACTGTTGTAAAAGAACCGATACATAATTTAATTAAATATTATATCAATAAAAATTAAGAATATGAAAATTGGAATTAACGGATTTGGCCGTATTGGTCGTTTAGCATTTAGAGCGGCTATCAATCGTCCAGAAATTGAAATTGTTGGTATCAATGACTTAGTTGAACCAGATTATATGGCTTATATGTTGAAATATGATTCAACACATGGCAAATTTGACGGTTCTGTAGAAGTAAAAGACGGTAATTTGGTTGTTAACGGAAAAACTATCCGTGTTACAGCTGAGAAAGATCCGGCAAACTTGAAATGGAATGAAGTAGGTGCTGAAGTAATCATCGAATCTACAGGTTTCTTCTTGACTCAAGAGTTGGCTCAAAAACACATCGATGCAGGTGCTAAAAAAGTGGTAATGTCTGCTCCAGCGAAAGACGACACCCCTACTTTCGTAATGGGTGTAAACCACAAAGAATTGAAAGCTGATCAACACATCGTTTCAAACGCTTCATGTACTACAAACTGTTTAGCGCCTATCGCTAAAGTATTAAACGATAAATTTGGTATCGTTGAAGGTTTGATGACAACAGTACACGCGGTTACAGCAACACAAAAAACTGTAGACGGTCCTTCAGTAAAAGACTGGAGAGGTGGTCGTGGTGCATACCAAAACATCATCCCTTCATCTACAGGTGCTGCTAAAGCAGTAGGTTTGGTTCTTCCAGAATTGAAAGGTAAATTGACAGGTATGTCATTGCGCGTTCCTACAGCAGACGTTTCAGTTGTTGACTTAACAGTACGTTTGAACAAAGGTGCTTCATACGAAGAAATCAAAACTGCAATGAAAGAAGCTTCTGAAGGCGAATTGAAAGGTATCTTAGGTTATACTGAAGACGAAGTTGTTTCTTCAGATTTCTTAGGTGATGCACGTACATCAATCTTTGATGCAAAAGCAGGAATTTCATTGAATGATAACTTCGTTAAAGTTGTATCTTGGTATGACAACGAATGGGGATATTCAAACAAAATCGTTGACTTGGTATTAGAAGTTGGTAAATTGTCTTAATCAACTCGACCAGTAATCCTATAAAGGGGCTATTCGTGTAGAATAGCCCCTTATTTTTTTTCCTTAAAAATCAGCAGGTTGGCGTTTAAACGCAAAAAAAAGCGCTTTTAGCTTTCGTAATTCAAATAATCCGTCTATATTTGCATCATCAATAAGGCAGACAGCTAAATTGAAAAGGTGCCATAGCTCAGTTGGTAGAGCAAAGGACTGAAAATCCTTGTGTCGCTGGTTCGAATCCAGCTGGCACCACCAAAAAGGAAGAACGCAAGGTTCTGACAGATTGAAAGAATAATAATTCCAATGCGAAAATAGCTCAGCTGGTAGAGCACAACCTTGCCAAGGTTGGGGTCGCGAGTTCGAATCTCGTTTTTCGCTCACCTGCCTAGGTGGTGGAACTGGTAGACACGCAGGACTTA